>ENA-OWNT01000299-OWNT01000299.1-seawater-metagenome-genome-assembly--contig:-NODE-299-length-130237-cov-6.475991_pt1 | contig 130237 bp, 117 predicted proteins | sample MGYA00238136_ERZ651165 | MGnify/ENA primary metagenome ERZ651165 (study PRJEB26861, sample SAMN08777766) | seawater metagenome | isolation source: coastal seawater | place: USA: Florida | collected...
TATACACCAAGTAAACAGAACCTATGACTATAGAAAGCATAAGTAAGGTACTTAAGTTGCCGCTCCCTATTACCCTATCGAGGACTTGTAATGAATATAAAGGCGTAATTAACATTGCAAGATTTACGCCCAGAGCAAACCAAAATACTATTATAAAAGCTTTTCTGCAATTTGCTAAGGCTTCTTCAAAAGGGTTCATTTCTTTGATATAGGATTCATTTTTTTTCTTAGACATATATCACTCTTCACGCTCTTTATTCTTATTATGGTATCGCAACAAGGTTAACATTAAAATAGTTTTTTAACCCTCTTGCGGTCTATAGTAAATAAAACTTAATATAACCTTAAATTTAATACAAGTTATTTTATCAAATTATGGAGTGAAAAATAAAAAAATAATCTAGCCTATGTAAAAAAAACACATTGATGAAACTGGGCTTTGTCAATTTGAAACTACCTTAGAAACAAGTGTTTATTTTTTATTTTTTTTAATAATTCCTGGGATTGTCTAGGGGGTCTTAGTAATATCGTTAATGTTTTGTTAATTAGACATACTATTGCTATTAAGCAACAAGAAAAGATTTTATATAACCCATCTATTCATAGTTTGGGCTATGCTAAGTTTTTAGCTAAGCTTTTACCACCTAAAATATGTGTATGAAAGTGGAATATTGTTTGACCAGCCCAAGCACCGTTATTAGTAACTATCCTAAAATGTTCTCCGCATTCTTTTTCTGCGATTTCAGAAACCTTGTCATAATAATGAGTTTTCTCTTGAAAATTAGCCTTCTGGATAAAATCTGAAAAATCTACATATTCCCCTTTAGGGATAACAAGAATATGTACCGGAGCTTCTGGAGCTATATCTTTTATAGCAATTAGTTTATCGTCTTCATATACGATTTCGCTTGGTACCTTTTTTTCGATTATCTTTGCAAAAATATTATTTTTATCATACATTGAAACCTCCAAAATCCATACCTATATATAATGGAGTAAAAAATAAAAAAAACAAGATATGTCACAAAATAAAAATACAAATATGCATGGCACAACGATTCTATGTGTGCGTCATAAGGGAGAAGTGGTAATTGCTGCAGATGGCCAAGTTTCTTTTGGGAATAATATAATGAAGTCTAATGCCAAAAAACTTCGCTCTATCTCGGCAGGAAAAATAGTGGCTGGCTTTGCTGGCGCTACAGCAGATGCATTTACTTTGTTTGAAAGGTTAGAAGTAAAGCTAGAGAAGCATTCTGGACAGCTTCTAAGAGCTTGCGTGGAATTAGTAAAAGATTGGAGGACAGATAAATATCTGCGCAAATTAGAGGCAATGCTAATAGTTGCTGATAAAGACCATTCCTTTATTTTAACAGGAAATGGCGATTTAGTAGAGCCAGAAGATAATATCGCATCAATTGGCTCTGGGGGCTTTTATGCATTATCAGCGGCAAGAGCTTTGATAACCAGTGGTGATAAAGCTTTGAGCGCTATGGATATTGCTAAAACCTCAATGAAAATAGCTGGGGATATTTGCGTATTTTCTAATCACAATATTATATTTGAAAAGGTATCATGAAGAAAAATTTAAGAGAAATGGGTCTCACTCCTAAGGAGATAGTCAAAGAATTAGATAGATTTATAATAGGCCAGACAGATGCAAAAAAAGCTGTTGCTGTGGCTCTTAGGAATAGGTATAGAAGGAAAAATGTTCCTGAGAAAATGCAAAGCGAGATTGTTCCTAAAAATATTTTAATGATAGGCCCTACAGGAGTAGGTAAAACAGAAATTGCCAGAAGGCTTGCTAAACTATCTGGTGCCCCTTTTATTAAAGTTGAAGCAACAAAATTTACTGAAGTTGGCTATGTTGGGCGTGATGTAGAATCGATAGTTAGGGATTTGGCAGATATTGCAGTTAAAATACAGAAGCAAAAAGCTGCGCTTGAAGTAAAAGAGAAGGCTACAGAGATTGCAATCGATAGAATTTTAGATGCTTTGGTAGGGGCATCAGCTTCTTTAGACACAAGAGCAAAATTTAAAGCTAAAATTCTGAGCGGCGAAATAGATAATACAGATGTAGAAATCAAGGTACTTGATACTAGCTCCTCTGGCGCAGGGGGTGCAATCGAAATTCCAGGCATGCCTGGCGCAGCTATGGGCGTACTTAATGTAAAAGACTTGCTTGGCAAAGCATTTGGTGGAGATAAGCAAGTTACTAAAAAACTTCTTGTAAAAGATGCGTTAGAAATCATTGCCTCAGAAGAGTCTGATAAACTGATTGATGAAGAAAAAATGACTTTAAATGCTATTAAATCTGTTGAAAATGATGGGATTGTATTTTTAGATGAAGTTGATAAAATTTGCTCGAGATCTTCTGAAGCCGGTGGTAGAGGTGAAGTCAGTAGAGAGGGGGTGCAAAGAGACCTTTTGCCTTTAATAGAAGGAACCTCTGTTACAACAAAATATGGCATAGTGCAAACTGAGCATATTTTATTTATAGCATCGGGCGCTTTTCATTTATCTAAGCCTTCAGACATGCTACCAGAACTTCAGGGTAGATTACCTATAAGGGTAGAATTAGGAGCTTTGTCTGAGGAAGATATGGTGAAGATTCTACAAGATACGGAATCAAGCCTTTTAAAGCAATATCAGGCATTAATGGCCACAGAAGATGTTGAAGTCTCATTTGAGGAAAAGTCTATAAAAAAAATCGCTCATTATGCAGCTTTGTTTAATAATGAGATGGAGAATATTGGAGCCAGAAGACTTCATACTATAATGGAAAATTTATTTGATGAAATATCTTTTGAAGCTTCTGAAATGGGCAAATCAAAAGTATCTATTACAGAGAAACATGTATCTGATAAATTAGCAAAATTATCTCAAGATACTGATATGGCAAAGTTTATTTTATAATTGGAGGAAAAAATGAGTGAAGAAATAAAAAAATTTGATACAGAAGTTGGTAAAATTCTTCAATTGATGATTCATTCTCTTTATACAAATAAGGAGATTTGTATTAGAGAGCTTATTTCAAATGCATCTGATGCTTGTGATAAATTGAGGTATTTGTCACAGAGTGATTCTAAATTAATGGCAGATGATTCTGAGCTTAAAATTTGGGTGACAATTGATAAAGAAGAAAGGCTTGTTAAAATTCGTGATAATGGAATAGGCATGAATAAGCAGGATCTGATCGAAAATCTTGGTACGATTGCAAAATCTGGCACTCAAGCCTTTATAGATCAGCTTAGTGGTGATGCAAAAAAAGATAATATGCTTATAGGGCAGTTTGGTGTTGGATTTTATTCATCCTATATGGCATCGGATAAGGTTGAAGTAATTTCTAAAAAAGCTGGGGAAGATAAGGCTTATAAATGGGAGTCTACAGGACAAGGTGAGTATAAAGTATCTGATTTTGAAGGAGAGGCTTCTAGAGGTACAGAGATTATAATGCATATCAAAGAAGGAGAGGATACTTTCTTAGATCATTTTCGGTTAAAAAATATTATCAAGAATTACTCCGATCATATTGCAGTACCTATCTTTTATATTGATCCGGAGACGGGGCATGAATTAAAGCTCAATTCTTCATCAGCATTATGGAGAAGGGGTAAGTCTGATATAACTGAGGAGCAATATAAGGAATTTTATAAGACAGTATCTTTTGCTGCAGATGATCCTTATGTCATTATGCATAATAAAAATGAAGGCATAGTTGAATTTACAAACTTACTATTTATTCCTACAAACAAAACTTTTGACCTGTTTCATCCAGATAGAAAGCGTAGGGTAAAATTATATATAAAAAGGGTATTTATATCTGACGAGAATATAGATATTGTACCCCAATATTTAAGGTTTGTAAGAGGTGTAGTAGATTCAGAAGATCTGCCATTAAATATTAGCAGGGAAACTTTGCAGCATAATTCTACCCTTGAGAAAATCAAAGCTGCTATTACTAAAAGAATTCTTTCTGAGCTTTTAAAGAAGCAAAAAGATGATCGAGAAAATTATCAAAAATTTTGGGAAAATTTTGGAGCTGTATTAAAAGAAGGCCTATGTGAAGCAGTGGTAGACCACGAAAAGCTTCTAGATACTTGCCTATTTAGATCAGCGCTAAATGATAAAATGATAACCCTGGGTGAATATATAGAGAAGATGAAATCTGAGCAGAAGGAAATATTTTACTTAAGTGGTGAGGATCCAGTGAAGTTGAAAAATTCTCCTCAAATAGAAGGCTTCTTGCAAAAAGGTATAGATGTACTTTTATTCACGGATTCAGTTGATGATTTCTGGGTGCAAAATATTCGCAAATATAAGGATTTTGATATTAAATCTGTTACAAGATCTGATATTGAGCTGGAAAAAGATGCTGATATAAAGCCGGAGAATAATAAGGAAGTAAAAAATGATGACCTTATAGCCTTCTTTAAAGAAATATTGCAAGATATAGTCAGTGATGTCAAAATTTCCCGTAAGCTTACTTCAAGTCCATCATGCTTGTCTATTCCAGAAGGATCTATGGATATTAGGATGGAGAGGTATTTGGTAGAGCAAAAGCAATTGCCACAAGTATCAGCTAAAATTTTAGAGCTCAATCCAGAACATGACATAGTAAAGAAGATTAAAGCTACCTTGCCTAATAAGAAATCTTATGAGGATAATGTAAGATTAGTGAATCTTCTATATGATCAAGCATGTATCATAGAAGGTGAGCCAATAAGAGATCCTGCTTTGTTTTGTAAGCAGGTTAATGCTTTTATTGCCAGTTTCTTGTGAAAACCTGCGATCTAGGGCGAAAATTTCAGATATCTGTGTGATTCACGTACTAAAGTACGCTCCATTACTCGAATCCTCATTTCCTACTATCTCATAGGTTTTAACAAGAAACTCTGAGGCTACGAAAGTGCTTTTCCCCCCTTGTCTTGCCGGAATTTTGACAAGAAACTTGTGAAGGTGAAAATTGGTAATTCTTCCACTGTGTCATCCCGCATTTATTGCGGGATCCATTAGTCAGTGAGGAAGGGAATAAGTGTAAATGGATACCGGACATTTGCATGCAAAATTCCGGCATGACAAGTTCCTAAAAAGAGTCTTTTGTTACGCTTCAATTCTAGCAATAATCTCTTGATGCATATTTTTAGCGCTTGCAAGAGCATTAACCACAGTCCCTTCATAAGCAGGGTTTGCGTCTCCAAGATATGATATTTTGTCCAGGTAGTTTGATGATCCTTGGATCATATTATTATGAGTGGAAAATGCATATATTACTTCCTTTGCCTCAATAGAATCATTAATAGAGACCACTTCACCTTGAGCATTGGTTTCAATAGATTTTAAGGGAGTATTTTCTATAAAATTTACTCCTAAATCTAGAGCTACTTGTAGCTCATCATGATTCTCCCTGTAAGCGGGCGATTCCTTGATACTTTTCCTATATATAATAGAAACATTTGTAGAATATTTAGCAGCCTCAAAAGCACAATCCATTGCAGTGAGTCCTGCTCCTAATATGATTATGGGCATATTATGTTTTTTACCCGGCTTTTCTGACATATTTTTTCGCATGAGGTAGTTAAAGGAAGAGCATATGCCTGTTGCATCAATATTCGGAATTTCAGGCTTGATGGGCCTTCCTGCGCCTATAGCAAGAGCAATATGATCATAATGATGGTAGGCATAATCAAGAGAGATTGCTTTACCAAGTTTTGTCTTAGGCTTGATTTCAAAGCTTTTGAACCTCTCTAAAATAAACCTTATAAGCAGTAAATTATTTTTATCCCACCTGTCAGTAATACCATATTCGCACACTCCCCCAAAGCCTTGGTGTATATATTGCTTTGTGAGCTTCTTCCAATCTTTTATAGGTTTAAAATATTCCTCTCCTAAAGGCTTGATATCCATTCCATCAAGTGCTGTAACTTTTATTCCATTTCTAAGTAGGTAATAGCTTAATGCAAAACCAGCAGGGCCCAGCCCCGCGATGAGCGCAGATCCGGGTTTGTTCTCGTGAATGATAAAATTATCCAGCGGATTCCACCTAGTGAGGAGATAGTAAATTTCAGCGCCATATGGAAGCGAAAGTACATCTTGTACCATATCAGTTTCTATGCAAGGAATATCAACAGGTTCTTGCTTTTGGAAAATACATGCTTTCATACAATCATTACATACCCTATGGCCAGTAATAGCTACTAGAGGATTATCTATCATTGCTACAGCAAGTGCCGCTATAATACATCCTTCTGCATATAAATAATTCATCTCGGAGATTTTTTGGTCTAGAGGGCATCCTTTTAACTCATTACCTAAAGGATTGGTTTTGCCCTCCATCCCAGTTCTGCATGAATCCTTACCCTGTTTGTGGCAATATATGCAATAATGAGCCTCAAAATCTCCATTTTTTTTCCTAAATGTATCCCCTAGAAGGTTATCGAAATCTAGCTTTTGAGGAATTCTATATATGTCATGATCAGGATCAAAATGGATTTTGTAAGCAATATGCTTTATAGCAATTTCTTGGTCTTGAAGGGATAAGACATGACCTATTAATTGTAGAATGGGCATTTTGTCCAATGCAGGATCTTTGAAGCTTTCTGTAATTTCTTCTTTTCCGTAAGACCTATAAGCTACTTTTTGTACAAACTTAAATTTAAAGTCAGATAATTTTTTCTGCAAGGCTTTTTGTTGTTTGATTTCATCTATTTCTGGCTTCAATGAAAATATTTCGGAGATAAAATCCTCTAGTAAAACAGCCTTATCTAACAGATTGTCAGCGGGTGCGAGTTTTTTGAATTCTGAATCTATTTTTTGCAGTTTATCTAGGCTATAAATATCAGGAATCATAGGTAGTAAATCACATTTCTATGCAGTTTTTTATATATGGCGTAAGATACAATAATCCCCAAAACTGCAACCAGGCTAGCTTTGCTAAGCTCCATTAGAGGCGGGAAGATTTGTTCTGTAAAGACAATCTGCAAAGGCCGTACTAGATGGAAAAAGGGGTTTAATTCGAAGAAAATCTTTTTAGATTCAGGAACTATGGAGTAAGGATATATAATTGGCACAGTCCAGTAAAGAGTAGTCATGGCAAGTGCAATCATTTGAGGGATATCCCTGATATAGGCGGTCATAAAGCCTATCGCAACGGAAATAGCGGCTGTAAAAATAATAATAGGTATTATCGCTATTGGGGCATAGATCATATAGAGCCCAATTGAATCAAAATACAAGATTGAGATCAATATATACATTGCTAAAATACTGTAGAGCAGGGTAGTTATATGAACTCCTACATCGGTGATAATAAAAATAGTTTTGGATGTTCTAAACCTTTTGATCACCCATTCTCTGGATAATAGAGATTGTGATGCAGATTGAAATGCGCTTGACATAAAGGTCCAAAGAGGTAGCCCTGCAGCTAAGTTTTTAATCATAATTTCATTTGGTTGCCTCAAGAGGAAGCTAAAAATATATGAAATTACAAACATATGCGTCATGGGCTGGATTAGGGACCAAATTGAGCCTAGAATAGAATTTTTATTCATTTTAATGAGGGCGGCTCTTGTTAAGACTAAGATCGCTTTCCAGTAAATAGGTTTTAAAAATAGCTTGATCATGTCATCCTCTGGTCATATATTTTGAAGATTTTGCTAGGCGGGCCATCTTCTATAATTCTCCCTTTCTCAAGCAATATGCATCTATTGCATATTCTTTCTACCAAGTCTCTTTGATGGCTTACTAAGATAGAGATTGAGGTGCTGAAGAACTTCTCCTCCATTACTTTTAAGGCTTTTTTCAGGAAATGCTGGTCACCTGCGGCAAATACTTCATCTAGCAGTAGAATATCCGGATTATCTATGGTAGAAATTGCAAATGCAAGCCTTGAAATCATGCCAGAAGAATAGGTCTTTACAGGTAGGTCTATTTTATCTTCAAGTTCCGCAAATTCTATAATCTCTTTTTCTAGCTTTTTGGAATATTTATGGAGGATATTGTTATATACCATGGATAATTTGATATTTTCTCTGCCAGATAATTCATATTCAAAACCGATCCCCATCTCGATTGTTGCTGCAATATTTCCTGTTAAGCTAATAGAGCCAGATTTTAATGGATAAATCCCAGCTATGGCCTTGAGTAGAGAGCTTTTTCCTGATCCATTATGTCCTATGAAGGCTACTCTCTCTCCATGGCCAATTTCGAGGTTGATATCTTCTAGAATCGAGACGGTAGAGGAGTTTAACCTACCTCTGCCAAGCATGAAATTTCTTATAGAATTTGCTCTTCCAATAGTGTCAATTCCTTCAACAATACCATCTTGTATTTTGATATAAGCTTTCATCTTATGTAAGGGAATTGATCCATTCCTCAATAGAATTTTTAGGATGAGCTCCAACTTTAGTTCCAGCTTGCTCACCACTTTTAAACAGCATCATTGTAGGAATTCCTCTAACGCCTAATTTTGAAGGAGTTTCTGGGTTTTCATCTATGTTCATTTTAACAATCTTTACTTTATCCTTCATGTCACTTGAAAGTTCGTCAATAACAGGGCCTAGCATTTTGCAAGGTCCACACCATTCCGCCCAAAAATCTACCAATACAGGTAATTCTGATTTTAGTACTTCCTCTTCAAAACTTGAGTCACTGATGCTTGTAGCCATTTTACACCTCGTTTGATTATTACGCTGGTCAGTATATTTCTATTGATTCTAGAATGCAAGTTTTATATACCCAATTGACAAAAGCCTTTTTAAAATGGTATAAAACCTTTAATAATTTTTGTTAAATCAACTAAATATATGGGGGAAAATTATGACTCAATCTATAGATCCAGCAATTGCGATAGGTAGGGCTATCAAAAAATCATCAGAAACTACGCCGGAGATGTTGACGCGCTCAATTAATGTGGTAATACAGCATCGTGGCCAACCTAAGGAGGGGTTTAACACAAAGGTAGGTGGGGCAAAACTCCTTGCTTTGGCAATAGAGCATAAATGCGTACTTCCATTACTGAATTCTGATATTGAGGGAGAACTTAATGAACTCCAAGTCAAAGTGCTGGCAAATTTTGCATTGGAGGAACGTTGGTTTAAAGGATTCACGGAATGCAGTAGAATGGCAGAAAAAACATTTCAAGTTGATGCCATACTTCCTGGTAGCGAAAGCACGGGTAAACCACACAGTATCATGGCGACGGCAATAGGTGCAAACAATGCAGATCAGTTGTTCAGTTATTTAGAATTCACTGAAGGCTCAATCCAGGGCGTTGATATAGTTCTTGTAAATGGTAATCAGATGAATGTATTTTCCATGGGGATACAATGTAGTGGTATAGAAGGAATAAACGCATTGCTAACTCACATTTCTGCTCCTCTAGATGATGAGCTGTTTCTAGATTTAGTGGGGTGGGGATTAAAGCAAGTCCGTTTTGAAGCTCTTATGAGGCATGATCAAATGCAGCAAAAAGCTCTTCCAGTTGATGCCATGCTTTCCAATAATAGCTTGCTTGCAACAGCGCTGCAAAAAGGACAGTTTGCTGATTTTTTAGCAAAATCTGAAGGCACAATAGGGGCTTATGATACAGTTTTGTTTAATGGCAAGGAGGCCCCTCTAGCTTTAATAGCAGCTGGCTTTAAGCAACTTCCCACCCTTTTAGTAAGCGGTAGGTTCACGGGAGAGGTAGATTTAGAGCATGCATTGGCTTCGCAATTAATCCATAATTGTATCAAGCATGGGGGCAAAGAGCAATGGGAAGGATTGGTGAGTTCTGGCAAGTTGGTTGGCTTGTTTGGAGATTTTAATGCATCTGTTGATGATATCAGAGTTAATGCAGCAGGCGCACTTGTTCAAGAGCAGAAACCACTTGTTTTTACTTTAGCTCAAAATGGGCTGTTAGATTCGGCATTGTCGCATTTAATAAGCAATGGCAATATTGATTTTGAAGCAGTGCCTGATATGAGCAAAAAAATTCTCACAGCGGAAGAAATAGCCCAATATCATCAAAATAGGCTTGATATTGGTGCAAAAACTTGGCCCCATAATCCGGAGAAAAGGGAAGAGATAAAGTTTGGAGAAGAGGTAAGAACAGTGCCGCCATTATTCATGTATCAGATTAATCCAGATTCATATATGCTAGGTGCGTTATTTGCTGGTGGGAGGCTTCAAATAGCCCTATTTGGCGATGTATTTAAAGATGCTACTGATTATATGCTCATGAATAATTTGTTTCCTGCAAATCTATGGTTTTTGGCTTCGATTAATATAAGTGATGATGAAGGTATGGAAGAATTAGCAACACTTATGTCGGGCTCTCCTCTAGACGCATCTAAAGGGAAATTAGTTCATGGTTGCCTGCCAGCAAATGTTTTTGATAAATGCGTTGCAGCTTTTACCGCTTTAAATAAATTAGGTTTGGATCCGCTTTCTGATTCTGCTTACTATAACCTAACTCCTATACCTACTGCTAATGCAACATTAGTGACAAAGGGATTTTTAACAGAAGCTGGGATTCCAGAAGAATCAGCAGATGCTTTACTAGGCAGATCATATGCATCAGGTGAGGGGTATGATTCTTGGAGCTAAAGCATTATAGTTACAGCGCTATCTAGATAGTTTTTGGTTTCAATATCAGTGCTTGTAATGAAGGTTTGAGCGCCATTAAATAGGAGAAATTCACCAAGGGCTTTTCTCCTATTTTCATCAAGATGTACAAAAATTTCGTCAAGCAGTAGCAGGGGCCTATTATTTGAAGCTAGTTGGTGGGCCAGAATAATGCTTGTAAGTAACGCTTTTTGCTCACCGGTTGAGCAGTTATGGGCTGGAATATTCTTCTTATCATAGAAGGTTTGCATATCAGATTTTTGGACGCCAAAATGGTTTCGCCCGCTATATTTATCTTTCTCCCTATTTGCTTTAAATTCCTCTAAAATGAGGTCTAATCTATTTTCCTTGTCAAAGAATTCAACAATTTTTCCCTCAAGCTCAAGTTTTGCTTTGGGGAAGATAGGGTCAATATTGGAAATATCCTTATTGACGTTATTTATTGTACCCAGCCTATTTTCAGTTATTCCTATGGCAAGATCCGCCATTTCTTTCTCGATTATCTCTAGCCAAGAATTGCTGCCGGATTTTTCAAGAATTTGCATTCGCTCTCTTTGTAGCTTCTCATATTTTGAAACCAAAGAAGCATGGTTTGTATGCTTGCTAAAAGTCATTCTATCAAGGAATTTTCTTCTCTCGCTAGGGCTCCCTAAAAAAATCCCATCCATTTGGGGAGTGAGCCAAATCACATTGATAAAGTTTGTGAGCTCATTGCTAGAAATCTTTGAATCATTGAAATTAACCTGCTTTTTAGCGCTAATAGAGGAATAAGAAACATCAAGCCTTGCAGCCCCTAAATTCCCCTCGCATAGGGCGGATATATTCCAGGCATTCTCTTCATGCCTTACTATTTCTTCTGGTTTTGATGACCTAAGGCCCCTGCCAGGAGCTAGAATAGAGATAGATTCTAAAATATTAGTTTTCCCTATTCCATTGGGGCCTATTATAAGAGATACGCCCTTCTCAAACTCAAATTTTTCAGATACAAAGTTTCTATAATTTGTTAGTTCGAGCTGGTTTAGTAACATGCTTGCTTTATTATTTTTTACCCTCTTCGGATTTTTCTGCTTCTTCTTGCATTTTGCTTACATAGAGAGCGCCAAAATCAATAGGATCTACCATTAATGGCTGGAATCCACCAGATTGTGTCATATCAGAGATAATTTGTCTTGCAAATGGGAAGAGTAGAGCTGGGCAATGAACGCCTAATATAAACTTTCTTTCCTCATCGCTTACACCGCTCACAGTAAAGATACCTGCATATTGAAGCTCTACAACAAATAAATTATCATTCTCAGCTTTAGCACTTGCCTGGATATTAAGGCAAACTTCAAAAATATCCTTATCCTTCTCTAACCTTGATACATGCAGGTCTAGAGCCATATCTATATTTGGCTTTTTATCACCTGTAAGGCTTGAAGGTGCATTTGGATTTTCAAAAGAAAGGTCTTTTATATATTGAGCTTCAACTGAAATTCTTGGTGGGTTGTTTTCTTGAGTCATGGATTTCTCGCTTATCTTTGTTATTTAACTTTTGGCATTCTAACAAATATTTCCCATAAGTGAAGAAAATTATTTGAAGGGCAATTTAAGTGGTAGGCAAAGTGACGCCAGTTTGTTTCATATATTTGCCAGCTCTATCGGCATAAGAAGTAAGGCAAGTTTGATCCCCTTTATAGAATAGAAATTGGCAGGCTCCCTCATTTGCATAGATTTTAGCAGGTAGGGGGGTTGTGTTAGAGAATTCAAGAGTTACATGCCCTTCCCACTCAGGCTCTAATGGCGTTACATTGACTATAATACCGCATCTTGCATAAGTAGATTTTCCAACGCATACTACCAAAACATCTCTAGGAATCCTGAAATATTCAACTGTGCGAGCTAAAGCGAAGCTATTTGGTGGAATAATGCAGACATCTGTCTCCCTGCTCACAAAACTTTTCTCGCTAAAATTCTTGGGATCTACTATCGCTGAGTCAATGTTCGTAAAAATTTTAAATTCATTTGCAACTCTAGCATCATACCCATAGGAAGATAGGCCATAAGATATTATTCTTTGCCCATCTTGCGCTTTCACCTGATTCTCTACGAATGGTTCGATCATAAAATCTTTGTCTACTAATGATTTAATGGTCTTATCGGATAATATTGTCATAGATCACCAATGCTATTTAAAAATTTATGGGAAAACTTAACATTTTGCTAATTTTATTGACAGAGATTCTTTGTCTGAAATATACTCCTTACGCTAATTTGTGGTAAAAATACAAGCGCCGATGGGGTTTGAGGGGCCAGCTAGTCTCATATTTGAATTATTAAATTTACTAATAGCGTTAACCACGAATATAATTAAATTATTAAATATTTTGTCAGGTGGGTAGGGTCAATGCTACGCTTAGCTTCAATATTATTGTTTTCTCTGTTTCTTGCAATCTCATGCGTGGAAGCTAAACCATCTAAATCACGTAAAAAAGCTCGCATAAGACATAAGGCTCCAACGCAGGCTAGTTTGGTTTTAGATGCAAATTCTGGTGAGATTTTGCATTATCACAAGGCAAGCACAAAGATATATCCTGCATCTACAGTAAAAATGATGACGATGTATTTGGCATTTGATGCGCTGGATTCTGGTAAATTTACGATGAATAGTAAACTCAAAGTCTCTAAAAAAGCTGCTAGAATGAGGCCACTTAAACTGGGTTTAAGAGCAGGGCAGAGAATTACTATGCGAGATGCTATTTTGGCTACTCATATTAAATCTGCTAATGATGCAGCAGTAGTGCTTGGAGAGGCGCTGGGCGGGGGTAGTGAAGAAAAATTTGCCAAGATGATGAATAGAAAGGCAAAAGAATTAGGTATGTATAATACCAATTTTACAAATGCTTCAGGATGGCATCATTCAAGGCAAAAATCTACCGCTCTTGATTTGGCTATTCTTGGCCTTGCCCTAAAGAAGGATCATGCTAAATATTCCTATATACTCAAGAAAACAAAATTTGTCTATAAGGGTAGAAATATTTATGGGCATAATAAAGTTTTAGCTTACTATAAGGGTGCTGATTCGGGCAAGACAGGGTTTCATACTCCAGCGGGATGTAATTTAGTGACGACTGCTAAGAGGAACGGCAAAAGCTTGGTTGCAGTCATTACTGGTGGTAGTAGTGCGAGGAATAGGAATGCTAAGATGATATCTTTGCTCGACAGGCATTTTGGTATCTCCCCGGCTAAGGTCAAGCGCTCTAAAGTTTATGCATCTAAAAAACGCTCTGCTAAAGCTACAAGAAAGAAGAAGATATAATCTTTATTTACTCATAATAGAGCAGTATTTTTACCACAATATACTGTAAGTCCAAATATTAGTTTAAAAACCCTTACTATCTTAAATGATGTTAATGTTATCATTTTATTAAGAGCAGACGTAAACCAAAAAAGGAGGGTAAGATATGTCAAGTGATAAGGAAGATGCGTTTAAGGCAGCAAAGGAGAAGATGGCAGAGGCTGTAAAGCAGCATGGGAAATATACTCCTAGAGCCTGTGCTAATAGAGAGGAAGTGTGGAAGGCGGCAATAGAAATAAGTGCTTTATACCAGCAAATAATCCAAGATTATGCGGATGCTATTAACGAAGCGCCTGCTAAGGAAAAGGTAGCTGAGTTAGAGGCTCTCTGCAGGGATGTGATTGCTTTGGATAGGCAGGCTCTTTTGGCGCATGAGAATAATGAAGAGCATGTAAGGGGTTATGGCGCTAATGTAACATTAAGGTCAAAAATAGATCCTCAACTATTAAGAAAAAGGTTAGAGGCGGGGCAAGATGTTCATCAAGCTATGGATTCAAAGGCATTCGTATTATATAGATGGGCTGGTGCCGCTGATGGTTTAGGGGCTGTTGGAGGATTGGTTGATACAGTAGGCCAGATGTTTGCAAAATTTCCTGTAGAGCAATTTCTAGGCAATCCTACTGAAGAGCAAAAAAATGCAATGCTAGAGACGCTTACTGAAAAAGCCAACATAGATCTGGAAAAATCTCCTGGGTGGAAAAAGGAGCAAGATAAGCAGAGGGTAGAAGTTGCAAATCTAATGATTGACTATCTAAAAGGCGATGGGGAGAGAGGTGTGCAGATAGATCGCCTGGCGGCGATGGTAGATGATTTTAAAACTAAAGATGGCCAGCTTGTTCAGATAAAAGATTCAAAAGAAATTGCTTTAAAAGCATTTAATAGAGAAGCTGGAGAGGAAGTAGGGCATAAAGGTAGCGAATCTACTATATCTTCAGCTTTTCACAAGGCTTTGGATAAAGCTACTCCTGTAGTATCTGTTGGAGGTGATGGTAGCGCTGTTGTAGATCATAATTTCTTTTTATATACAATTGGTAGGAGAGGGCAGAAAAAAGAAGCTGTGGCTGTAAATCCTATTGTAGGTATTGCTGAGGTTAATTCCGAAGAGCTAAAGGCTTTGGAAGAGGCAATTTTTAGGGGTGATAGTAAGTTTATAAATGCTGTAAACCATACGGAAGTTGGTAAATGCGAGCTTATTTCAGATAATGATCTGCGAAGGAGGTCAGGCAGAGATCCAGAGACAGGTAAAGAATTATCTGAAAGTCTAGGAACTCACAGGAGCAGAGATGGAGAATATGCTGGTAGGTATGCTCATGAGATTTTTGGTGCTTCCATTAAGCCTTCTATGATGGCTATTGCTGAGGCATTTAAGGGTAAACCTGCAAAGCAACTTGAATATTTAGAAAAGATGAGAATCGAAGACCAAAGAGCTGTATTTGAAAAAGATGGAAGAGATCATTGCGTAGAACTACTAGCTAGTGCAGAAGTGATGTTTAGACCTAGCTTAGATAAGGCTAGGATGGAAGGCAAGAATGTAGAGGATGTAGCCTACCAGCTTTTGTCTGATCAGTTTGGGGGTGAAATCACAGCGGAGCAGCTCAAAAGTATTGATGCAGCAGTGCGACAAGAGCATGGAGCACAGGTTAGTAAGAAAAGATTTGCAGAAAGGAAGGCTGTTTTTACAAAAGAAAAAGACCCTATCCAGACAGTAAAGGATCAAGCAAAAGATGTAGTTACAGAAATGAAGAATAAGCTTGAAGGTATGAAGGAGAGTCAGTCAATCGCAGATAGAATGAAAGCGTTCCAAAAACCTTCAAACCAACAAAGATGGTAGCAAACTAAAACCCCTTAAGAGCTTTAAGGGGTTTTATCTATTTGAAGTAGATTATTTTCATGTGTTCTCTTGTTTTCTCAGCTGCCCATGAATCCTTCAGGTAAGGAATTAGGGTAATATGGGTACCGGATATTTTGCCAGCAAAATTCCGGCAAGACAATGAGGGGAAAATAGCCAGTATAAAACACTGTCATCGCGTACGCAGATAACGCGATTGAACCCTTAAGGCAACGAATTAGGTAACTTTTACAGGGAATGACAATGAGGGGAAATGTGGGCAAGACAAGATGTCGTAAGATTCTAGAAAAATTAACTAATTCTAACCATTTTTCCTTTAGCGGAATCCCAAGTATAGTGAAGATGCACAATCTTCCTTTCAGTAACAATGATATCGCCGTTTGGCAGCTGAGCTATGTCCTTTCCATTCCTCAAAGATTCAGTGATGAGGGTTGTGGATTTACAGATGTAATCTATATCTGTAAGGGGATCTGGCGTTTGAGAATTGTGATCTCCTTTTTCGTTTATGCTTTGGATCTCTTTTTCTACTTCTGAACCGCTCATAAATGTTACCTATTTCTTATTGTTTCTGCTAATCAATCCAATTTGATAGAATTAATTCTGTTCCTTCTACCATACATTATGAAATTAATCAAATAAATTTTCTGTTAAGAAAGGGGTTTTTTAACATATTAACCTTAAATACTAATATAAAAAGAATTTTTATATTTTTCTATCTACTTCTTTTGTAGTATAGTACTCTTTTGAAAAACTGTTGCAAAAATCTTATATTTTAAATGATTCTTTATGAATAGAAAGCCCAAAATTAAATTAAACAAAAGCGAAAAAATATCTTTAAAGAGACGAATAAGACTATTACGAGATCGCTCTATCTTAGTTACTAAGGTTCTTCTGGTAATATTGATATATGTCTTTTTCTTCACAAACCACCTACTGCCTGTCAAAAATTACTTAAAAGAGGCTTTTTGTGATTTCTCAGGAGATTTGGGGTTTTCCCTCGAGAAGGTTGTGATCAAGGGCAATAAGAATCTTGAAACAAAATCCATACTAACCAGCCTAAATGCTGATTTAGGCACCCCCCTCTTTTCTCTTGATCTAAAAGAGGTGCATGAAAGAATAAAAGATTTTTCCTGGGTAGAGAGTGCAAGTGTAAGAAGAATCCTGCCAAATATAATGGAGATAGAGATTTTAGAGAGAAAGCCTATTGCCATATGGCAAAATAAGCGCAAACTAACTTTGATTGATGCTGAAGGCATGATAATCGAGACCAAGAAAATAGATAACTTCATAGGCCTTTTACATGTTGTAGGAGAAGGGGCAAATTATCATGCAGATCAGCTACAAGCAGACTTAAGCAAAGCTCCAGATGTAAGAAGCAATTTAGTAGCAGCAGTAAGGTATGGGCAAAGAAGATGGAATTTGACTTTAAGCCAGAATATTACAGTCAAAATGCCGGAAAGAGATTTCTGCATCGCCCTAAGCTACATTGAAAAATTGATCAAACAAGGTAAATTATTTGATCAAAAATATAAAATGCTGGATCTTAGAGATGCTAATAAATATTATATCGAAAAACACTAGTTTCTTGTTAAAACCTACGATCTAGGGCGGAAATGGCGCGTATCTGCGGTACTCACCTACTTAAGTAGGCTCCGTTCCTCGAACACTTATTTCCTACTATCTCATAGGTTTTAACAAGAAACTCTGAGCGTAAAAGTGATAGATCTAGGGCGAAAATGGCGCGTATCTGCGGTGCTTGTTGATCCTGCTTTTTTCCCATTGTCATGCCGGAATTTTGCTAGCAAAATATCCGGTATCCACCTCATTCTCTACCTTGATAGTTCATGGGTCTAGGAATCAAGTCAGGTCTGACAGTACTTTATACTGGCTACAGTTTTTGCTTAATAGCGTCTTCGAATATCTTCCCATGGAAGAGTGATGGATTCAGATACAACATCATATTTGCCCATATTTAGCACCTTATCATGAGACATTTTGATTTGGGTTTGAAATGTGCCGTAAAGAGGATGCGCTATACGGATATTTATGAATTCCTGATTATATTTTCCTGGAGGATAAATAGTGATAAAATTTGCATGACCAAGATTGTTACTTGTTGCAGTCCCATGCCCTACAAAGCTTGATTTGGACTCAATATTGAGGAGTTTTTCATCACATTTTGTCCTCAAAGGTTTGTAAGGATATTTCCCATCACACCCAACTTGCCAAATATAAATTTTAGCATCAGATATAGGTACACAATTCTTATCTTTAAGCGTCAGCTTTAAAAGAATTTTTTGTCCGCAGTAAAATTCTTCTCTACCAGGTAGCCTGAGTAAATTATTGCTGGGGGAGAATTTTTCTGGCTCATAATTATTTTTAGCAGGCCTAGAGACATTACATATATTGAGGTTGTTAGGCTCAAAGGCATTTGTATTTATGCTATATATGCTAAATAAAAATAGTAGAGCTGCTAAAATTTTTTTCATAACGATCCTAGAATATCCAACAAACATTACCCCTCAATGATGCATAGAATCAAATATTACCAATTACCATATAGTATTTTAAGATGGCCTGATGCATTTATAGCAATAAAATTTCTAAATTGATTGTTTCTTGAGAGGGTTTTTTGATTTTATTTCTATAAGAAAGAGTTTTGCCATAATTTACTATGAATATTCTAAGAGGTAATGATGCACAGACTTATAGGCTTCTTGCTAATATTATTATGTATTTATTATGTTGCTAAGCAAAGAAATGGGGGAATAAATCCTTTAGAGACTCCAAAGGTTACAGAGGATTCATTGGAATATTACAAAACACCAGAATATCTAGAAAAAGGACCAAAGCCTGAATTTGAAGGTACAAGTTTTGAAAAGACTATCTCTAAAGTGATTTATAACATAATGAAAACAGAAAAAGGCAGGATTATACTTGAAAAGATGGTAAGGCCAGTTCACTCATCCTCTCAGGATAGAGATTTTTCTATTGCGATAAATAACCGCGTAGCTCTCGATAATATGCTGAATATTAAGACAAAAGAGCAGGGCATAGGTAGGCAAGCTATATGTGGCCATAAAGTTGAAGTGGATTATAGAATTATCAATATGCAAGATATGGTGTTAGATTCAGGGCAGAAGGTTATAACACTTGGAAATAAGGAAATATTCCAAGGCTTGGATAATGTGGTTGTTGGAATGAAAGAGGAAGAATTGAGATCTGCTATTATCCCTGAGAAACTTGCATATGAGAATAGATATTATATAGGCAAAAAACCTATCAACAGAACAAGTGATTACAGATTAGAAGTGAAGCTTTTAAAAGTTCTTTCTCACATGGATATAGATGAAAGCGTTAGGATATTTGATAATATGGTATCCTTGAAGATCCCTATGATGTGTGGTGATAGGGCTACATTTCATGCAAAGATTGAAGAAATAGGGGGAAAGACTTTGCTGGATTCCTATGCAATAAAAAGGCCTATAACTTTTGAGTTGGGGAATAAATTTTATCCGCTACTTTTCTCTTATGCTTTATTTAACAAGGATGATAAGGGGGCAAGGTTTGTTATCACTCCTGGTAAATATCTGAAACTATTTAATAGTGAGGTCTTTACAATATTAGATAGAGCTAAGATTTCCGACTCGAACTATTATATGGTTCAGTTTAGCAATATATCTTACATGCCACATTGATTAGTGTTTTTCTACCTGCCGTTGTTTAGTAGTTAAAAAATTAATTACTTCCTAGGGATTTTGATTTATAATCATAATTATATACTGAAAAATCGAGGAAGATATATGCCAATTATAACATACCAGCCAGCTATGGGGCAAAAATTAGTGAGGCATTGCTTAGCTCAAAAGATATCAGGGAAGGGTGGCTTTACTCCAGAGAATATTGCATATATTAGGGGATATTTATTAAAAACTTCTATTACCCAGACTCAAGCTGCGCTTGAATATTTGAGCACTAAGCCTGGTGATATTTATCAAGATCTTGGCAAATTATTCCAGGAATCTATAGATAGTAAATTTGGCGAGGCGTTTAAATTCATATCCAATTGTTTAGGGGCAGAAAAAGATTTTTGTGTTTTGACAAGGTTCTTACGAGAAATATCTGATAAAGAATTTAAGCTCAAGGTTCTTAGTGAGTCAGTACGTACTTTAGGCCTCAATCTTGATTCATTAAAGAAAAAAGTGCAAGAGACTCAGCACAATAAGTTGTTTCAGCTATTAAATAAAGTACCTCAAAAGGAGGAGGTTACTACAGTTGAGATTATTGAAGAAATACCTAATTGCTATTGCTTTCATATTTTAGGCAAAACAATAGATCAAATAGGCGATCTAGTTACATCCTTATCTGGTGAGGATGGGAGTTTATTAGCTCTCTCAGAATAGCCTGTTCTCGTAGACTTGATTCCTAAGATCCATTAGCCCTTAAGGCAAGGAATTAGGGTAGGTGTGGATTCCTAACCTAAAGCGGGAATGACAAGGAAAAAAAGCGGGAATGACAAAGGGCAAAATTCCAGCAAGACAAGGGGAGAGAAAACGGGTATAACAGGGGTATTAAAATAGGCAGTATAAAACACTGTCATGCCTGACTTGATCAGGCATCCATTAGTCCCCCAGGCAAGGAATAAAGAGCAATTATAACAATGAATATGAAGCCTATACAGACTTTTCATCAATAAGCTGGATCGTTTTGTCTATACCATATAGCTTAATAAATGAACCAAGTCTTGGTCCCTCTTCTTGGCCTAGTAGTATTTGATAAAGTTCTTTAAAGAAATCTCTTAAATTCTCGTAACCAGCTTCTCTACCAACAGCATATATTGCATTTTGAATTTCCTCTGCTGCAGTATTTGAGGACATATTTTGTAAGGATTCTTTTATTTGGCTAAGAAGTTTTTTATGAGTCTTCGTAGCATCAATATATTTCTTCTTTGGCTTGATAAAGTCATTATAGTATTTAATAGCAAATTCTACCAAATGATCTAGATAAGCTGCATTTTCTAGATTAGCACCTTCTTTGTAGCTTCTGATAAAGCCCCAAAGTACATTTTTATTATCCGGGTTACATACTGATGCAAGGTTGAGAAGCAGATTGAACGTAATTCCAAAAGTTTCGATTTTTGGGACATTCCCGTTATGTATATGGTAGGCAGGATTTGCGAATCTCTTGGCTTTATCTTCTTCCTCATGATATTTTCTGTTGAAGGTTAGATATTCATCTACACTTTTTGGAATCACATCAAAAAATAACCTTTTAGCCTTAGTTGGTGATTGGTATAGAAACAATGACATAGATTCTAATGGGGCATATTCCAGCCAATCATCCATCGATATGCTGTTTCCTTTGGATTTAGAGATTTTCTCTCCCTTCTCATTTAAAAACATTTCATAGAAGAAATTTACAGGCCCTGATCCTTCCAAAATCTTGGCTATAGAAGCATATATGTGGGTATTTGGCTGATGATCCTTGCCATACATTTCATAATCCACATCAAGCGCTGCCCATCTCATTCCAAAATCAGGCTTCCATTGCAATTTGCAATGTCCACCAGTTACAGGGACTTCTACTTTTTCTCCCCTTTCATTTTCATAGATAATGCCAGTTTTTGTCCGGTCAATAATCGGCACCTGAAGCACTTTGCCGCTTATCGGGTCTATTGGCATGAAGGGAGAATATGTGGCCCTTCTTTCCTCTCTAAATGTTGGGAGCATCAATTCCATTATCTCGTCATATTTTGCTAGGGCTCTGAGTAAATATTCATCAAACTTACCAGATTTATAACATTCTGTAGCGCTAAAAAACTCATAATCAAAGCCAAATTTATCCAGGAATGATCTGAGTTTAGAATTCATATAATGGCCAAAACTTTCCTTTTCCCCAAATGGGTCTGGAATGGATGTTAGGGGTTTATCCATATGGCTCTTTAGCATATCTTGATTTGGGAGGTTAGAGGGGACTTTTCTCATTCCATCCATATCATCGGAGAAGCAATAAAGCTTTGTAGGTATGCCTGAAATCTTTTCAAAAGCCTTCCTAATCATTGTGGTTCTAGCAACTTCTGCAAAAGTGCCTATATGAGGAAGACCAGATGGACCATAGCCAGTTTCAAAAAGAACAAAGCCCTTTTCAGGAATTTTCCCACCTATTTTTTGCAGTATTCTTTCGGCTTCTAAAAATGGCCAGGCTTTTGAATTTAAAGCATCATTTAAAATATCAGACATAAAAATAAAAAATTAAATTGATCTTGCTACTCTTTGCAGGTAGTAATTTAATGAGCAATTATATATTTGAGATGGCTTATGTCAATATTTAAAAGGTTACTGCGTAGCTTAGTGATAAATAATTATAGTCTATTTTTTATATTTATTTGCATGATATCTCTAGGCAGCATAGCTTTTGCCTACTTTGTAGAATTTATATTGGGTTTTGAGCCATGCATTCTTTGTTTATATCAGAGAATTCCATATTATTTGATGGCCTTTTTATCTATTGCAGCATTAATTTTACAGCAAAGAAGAAGGTGCATGCTCATATTACTAAGCTTAGTATTTTTTAGCTCTCTCTTGCTTGCTGCCTACCATACAGGAATAGAAAGGGGCATTATAAATCCAACGGATAAATGTAATTCTGGAGATTTCATTACTGAATCTTTAAGTAATGAAGAATTACTTGCAAAGCTTTATGCTGCGCCAATAGCTGATTGCTCAAAACCAGCATTTAAAATATTTGCCATTTCGATGACAGAGTGGAATTTGATATTAAGCTTATTTTTGTTTATAATCTCTTATTTAGTAATTAGACATAAAAGGTAGATATGCCTAGGCCATTTTTTCACGATAAATCAGCGCATATTGATGAAATGCTCAGAATTGATCATGCGGGAGAATATGGTGCTGTCAGGATATATCAAGGGCAGCTTAAATCTATCTCAAAGTCAAAAGACCTAATATCTCATATGCTTGATCAGGAAAAGGAGCATTTGGAATATTTTAAAGAAGAAATAGTGTCAAGGGGCACAAGGCCTACCTTTTTAATGCCTATATGGGATGTGTTTGGCTTCTGTTTAGGGTATCTATCAGCAAAGGCAGGTTATAGATATGCGATGTTGTGCACTGAAGCTGTAGAGGATGTTATTGATAAGCATTATCAAGCTCAATATGTGCATGTTCAAGCTATGGATGATAAGGCTTTAGCTGAAAAAATTGAGAAACATAGGCTAGATGAAGTAGAACATATGAATATTGCAATAGAAAAGGGGAGCCTTTCAGCCCCCCTTTACCCTTACATAAAGAATTTAATAGGTTCTTTATGTAAATTTGCAATTTTTGCAACTAGAATCGTATAATTTACGCTTCTGAAGCTATTTCTGTAGTGCCCACTACAGTTACATTTAGATCGCCTTGAACGTCGCCTTCAACTTGGATACCAGAACCAACAATTAAATCTGCATAATTCATGCCTCCAAATTCATCTGTAGGTTTTGTATCATCTGTGTCAACCCATGCTTCAATAGCATTGGGGTGACTTGTAGTCTCAGATGAATCTACCAATGTGCTAGTAGTTGTTGTTATATACTGGCCCATATCCGGCTCTGCTGTTTTAGGGGCTTGTTGGATATCAATAGTATATCCAGTTAGTAATCCTAAAATTGTCTCCGTGGCAAATTCTGCTGTATTGAAAAAGCTTGTTTTTAGCACTTTAAAGAAAGTCTCCTTAACAGCCTCTTTTACAGCGCCTGCTTTTGTCTGAAAACGCGAAGAATGTACATGCTCAAGTGCTTCCTTTACCAGTAGATCTTGCCCAAAAGAACTCTTTTGAGTTTCAAGTCTATGAGCAACTTGTTTTGTCATAGCTGAATCATACTTAATATCATCTCTTTCTACCTTAGCCTCTGTCGGGTTAGCAACATAATAATCAGTGGTTAATTGTGTGAAAGTAGATTTTAGATCAGCATAAAATTGCTTATCATTACTAAATGATAGCTTGCCTACATTATGCATTTGAAGAAGGACAAAATCAGCTAGAAAATTCATTGGGTCTATAGCTTCATTAAATTTTGAACCTAAACCCTTTGCTTCAAGCTTTTTATTTGCTTCTTCTACGATTTCATCTGCAAGTAGCTTAAGATCTATTTTTGTATGCTTTGTATATAGCTCTAAAGCTTTCTTAGTCTTATACCTCAACATACCAAGCCTATTAAAACCACTCTCATCACTATCATCATAAAAGCTCTCATTATATTGACTTGTAAGCTCTTGCATGCCTACAACAACCTTTCCGCCATTGGCTTCAACAACTGCTTTGGTAGTTTGAATTAAACAGCTAGAAAAAAAGTATTTTCCTAAGGAATATAGAAAAGAATTTTTACCTCCATAGCAAGGTAGAGTATTAGTATCTGCTGTTGATAAAATTGGTTTTGATGTTTGTGACATTGTGAAACCTCTGCGTTAGTTAATTAAAAGTTAGCCCAATATCAGTTTATTAAGCTTATAATTACACTTTACTACTATTTGAACCTTTTGACAAGTAAAAAGATTAATTTTTTTACCTTTTTAAATAATTTCTTATATTTTACCCCTAATTCCTCTACCACTCTTCTACTGTCATCCCGCATTTAGTGCGGGATCCATTAGCCCCCAGGCAAGGAATAAAGGGAGTGTGGATTCCCGCCTTCGCGGGAATGACAAGGAGGAAATGGGAATGACAATGGGAGAAAATTCTGGCCTGATAGGGGGAGACAAGCGGGATTGAGAGAGGGGGGAACAGCAGGGGCAGAAGATAATTTAATTGTCCATGATATTGATTAGAGCATTATATAACTCAGACTTTTTGAGGAGCTCTTTGTCAGTGCCTTCAGATATTTTAAGACCATTATGAATCAGAATTATATTATCTGCATTCTTTAAGATTCCAAGATTATGAGAAATACAAAATATAATTTTATCTTTCATATGTTTTTTGATATTTGTCAGGATAAGCTTCTCAGATTTGTTATCTAATGCACTTGTGGCCTCATCTAGTAGAATTATCTCTGGCCTTCCATAAAGCGCCCTAGCTATAGCAATTCTTTGTTTTTGCCCGCCGGATAATTGCATTCCTCTTTCACCTACATAAGTATTAAGGCCTTTGGGCATATCTACTATCAAGCTCTTTAGGTCACATATATCTATGACTTGATCTATATTTCCGAAATCTCTTCCTAATCTTATATTTTCTCCTATTGTACTAGAAAATATGAACGGATCTTGCGTAATATAAGCAATTTTGCTTCTAGCTAGCGGATTTGTAGATAGATCAAATTCTTGGTGGTTAATCATAAGCTTTGAGTTTTTAGATCCATAGATACCCATTAGAATCTGGAATATTGTGCTTTTCCCGCTTCCAGATGGCCCAGTAATGCCTATAAATTGGCCTGCTTTTGCGCAAAAATCGATTTTATCTATTATTTTCTGCTCTGCTCTAGATGGGTATGCAAAGTCCTTAATAGATAGAGAAATTTCTTTTGCAGGGGCAAAGTCAAGATTTTCTTCCTCTCTTACCAAATCAGCTGAATCTATTATTTCATATATTCTTTCAGATCCGGATAGGAATTTTTGTATATCGCCAAAGACATCAGCAACTCCTCCTATGGAAAATGCTGTAAGAAGTGCATAAAAAAGAAATGACACCATATTCCCAGATGAGATATTACCAGTTGCAACATCCATTCCACCTACCCAAATCACTATTAAAATAATGGAGGTGATAAAGCTTATTGCAAAAGAAAAAAATATAGATCTTGTTTTTAAAAAATTTTCCATGAATTCATCAAATGAGTTACTAGCAGCGGTGAGTATGTTACTTCTATAATCTTTTATATCCATTGAATATATGACTTTTATGTTGTTTATAGTCTCAGATATAGCTTCCTCAATATTTGCTTTTTCGCTCATTGATTTTTGAGTCAAGTGTTTGATTCTCTTGCCAAGGATCTTTACGAGTACCATGCTTATGGGCAGGATGGCGAGAGTAATTAGTGATAATTTTATATTTACAAAAAACATCAAAATTATCCCCCCAATAAACATAATAAAATTTCTCAAAGAGAAAGATAGAAGGTTAGTGATCAAATCTCCTATAAAATTTATATCGTGAGAAAATCTATTTGTATAATCTGCAATTTTTATTTGGTCAAATTTGTTGGGGGAAAGGGTGAGGAGGGCTCTGTAGCTTTTTAGCCTAACGCCAGTTATTACTAAATGAGAGATCATATTGATATAATAAGAACGCAGGAAAACGCCAGCACCTAATATTGCAACTATTATAGCCAATTGTTTGATAGAATCTTTAATTGAGCTTAGGTCGCCCTGTATGATGCCTTGATCTATTAAATTTTTAAAAATATGACCAAAGGATAGCATGGATAGAGAGGTTATAAGAACGGCTATTACCACTATACTAAGTTTGGTTTTGTGGTTAAGTAGCTCAAGTAATATGCGCTTAAAAGTTTTATTCATATGCAAGCTTTATATCTATAAAATCTTTGAGTTCTTCGTTTAATAATAAATATAGGTCGTGATTATCCTTATTTACCCATTTATTTTCTATATATGAAAAATGATATGGCCCTGATAATGGGGATGCTAGCCAGATTTGCTTTGCTGCCGAATGTTTATTGATAATATAGATCCCTTTTGGAGTTTCAATTTTAAGAATTTCTGTATTAAAATCTATGTCCAAAGAGCCGTCTAAGTCCTTGTTTTCTAGATATTCCGAAATGTAATTGAGGGACTTTTTAGCATGTTTGTCAAAATCTTTATCCATATGCTCATTTTTCCTATTAATAGAATCTACCGCATATATAATATATGCTTTAAATGAAAAGTGAATAGATTATGGGGATACCGGCTAAAATAACTATTTCTGGTAAGGTTTTTATAAAATATATAGATAATATAGATTCAGCCCAAATGGGTGATGCTCTCCTATATCTGCATGATGATGCGGTGAATCCATTTCCGGGTGATTATGATAATCTCACGCATGAGGGATATTTGAAAAGTAAGGTTTTTGATGGGGTCAAGTGGCATCAGATGGATATTAGTGAATTTTGTCTATATAGAGAAAATAAATTCCCTAAAAAGCAAAAGGCTATTGACTCGGCCTATCTATGCAAGTCTATAATTGAAAATTCACAAGGTGTGGTTTTAGAAAAAAAGTACAGAGGGCATTTTGTACGAGTGGAGGAGTAGAATATGAAAAAAATAACTTCCCAGCCAGAGGAGGATGAAGAAATCTCAAGGGATTTATTAGAATTTCTGTATGTTTTGAGTGAGGGGGCGGAATTTCAGAAAGATTTAGACATGATAATGGAGAAGATTCATGAAGTAAATTTCGATTTATCAAAGATTCAGGGGGAGGTAGTTGCACTTATCAAAAACTCTTTAGGCAAGATGTCTTTTAAGGATGAAGTCAAAGAGCTTCTAAAGGCTTTTGAGGAAAATGAAGGGGCTTTAGAGAGTGCAATAGGTGAAATGGCTATAGAAATTATGATGGATAGAAGTATGGGCGTTTATGCTGGCGCCAAAAATCTCAAAGAATTTCTTGAATCTGAGGCCAGTAAGTTGCTCAGAAAAACTATGAGGCGCTTTATTGTTTATGAAATATATAAAATGCTAAGTCCGCGTAGAATTGCTGGCAAGACAAAGCTAGAAAACTTCATTGCAAACTTTATTTTAAGAGGAGAGAAGGCGGCCAGAAGGTTTGAAGGTGGTTCAGATGAAGATATTCGCAGATATGGGGCAGTTTTGTTGAAGAAGCTTAGGATGCTTAGAAGTAGGTATTTAAAATCTGGCGGAAAGGGAATTAGTATCAAAATTGGTAAGTAACTCTAAGTATTTGATTTTGGAGTGATAAGGGGAAGCCCACCTAGGGTCTTGAGATAATCAAAACTCTTGGTGAGCCCGCCGGGACTCGAACCCGGGACACCCTGATTAAAAGTCAAGTGCTCTACCAACTGAGCTACGGGCTCCCATATGAACTGAGGTTTACTTTATCGCTGAAAAATGCTATAATGTCAAGGTCAAATTATCCAATTTTCGAGAAATATGCAAAAAAGTGAAACTATTATAATAATACCTGCAAGACTTGGCTCGACCAGGCTTGGCTCTAAGCCATTGGCTATGATCGGTGATAAAACAATGATTGAACATGTTGCCTCAAGAGCTGTTCTCAGCGGTGTTGGTAAGGTGTGCGTGGCTACAGATTCTGCAGAAATTGCAAAAAAAGCTGAAAGCGTTGGAGCAAAATCTGCTATTGTTATCGAAGCTGAAACAGGTACAGATAGGGTGTTCCAGGCGCTTGAGATAATGGATAATGGGCGCAATATAGACTTTGTTATTAATTTGCAAGGGGATTTGCCATTTGTTGAGCCAGATTTAATTAAAAAACTTTCTGAAGCATTGAGAGACTCTGAGGCAGATATAATCACTCCAATTAATAAAGAACCAAAGCCTGAATCTAATAATTCTTCTAGAGTGAAGGTAAAAAGATCAGGGGCAAGAGGGGCTCTAGACTTTTCCAGAGATTATTTTGATGATGATGATCATTTTTGGCACCATATTGGTATTTATGGATTTAGAAGAGATTCGCTGGCTAAGTTTGTTGCCTTGCCTCAGTCAATGAGGGAAAAAAACTTAAGTTTAGAGCAGCTTAGAGCTCTAGATAATGGCATGAAGATAGATGTTTTAGAAGTAAAAAATGATATTTTTTCTGTTGATACTGTAGAGGATCTTCAATTGGCTAGAAATCTTTATAATAAATTGCATCAAATTGTTTGATTGTTTGGTTATATCCATATAGAATGCTGTTAATTTTGGCTTAAATATACGGATATTGTATGAGATTAATTTACCTTGTTTTCCTTTTATTTTCTTTAAATACATTTGCAGAAACTAGAATTAAGGATGTAACTACGCTTGATGGCTTAAGGGATAATTTACTAGTTGGTTATGGGCTTGCTGTTGGCCTTAATGGTACGGGTGATAATCTTCAGAATTCGGTTTTTACGCAGAAAGGTATAGTTGATTATTTAGAAAAACTAGGACTAAATACCCAGGGCGCTAACCTTAAAACTAAAAATGTTGCAGCTGTTATGGTGACAGCCAGCCTACCTCCTTTTGCAAGGCAAGGTAGAAGGTTTGATGTGAAGGTAAGTGCTATGGGGGATGCAAAAAGCATTAGAGGCGGTACGCTTCTTCCTACTCCGCTTTTGGCAGCAGATGGTAATGTTTATGGCGTTGCGCAAGGCCATATAGCAATTCCTGAATTTAGCCCTGCTGGTGAAGAGGTGAAAACTCGTGGTAATAGCCCAGAAAATAATGGCTTAATTCAGGCTGGTGCGATAGTTGAAAGTGAGTTAGATTATAGCCTGTCAGGTAATGGCAAGATAAGGCTTAGCCTGAATTCTCCAGACTTTACTACAGCTATCAATATTGCTGATGCTATTAACAACAATATTCCTGGCAATACGGCTACAGCGCTGGATCCTGCAACTGTGGATATTGTGATTCCTGATTATCGTAAAAAAGATGTTGTGCAATTTATATCAGAGATGGAATCTTTGCCGGTAGAGGCTGATTATAGAGCAAAAGTTGTGATTAATGAGGCTACTTCTACTGTTGTAATGGGTGCAAATGTTTATATTAGACCTGTTGCTATTTCTCAGGGAAATTTGATAGTGAGTGTGGGTGACGTGGATGCTGCAAATTATTCTCCAAACATTAAGGAAGATAAGCAGTCAAGGATAGATCTTGCGGTTAATAAAAGGCGAGGTATGGGGGCTGCTCTTTATGAAGGTGGTGCTAGTCTCAGCGAGCTTGTCACGGGTCTTAATAAGCTGGGCGTATATCCAAAGGATGTGATCAATATATTATATAATATGAAATCTGTAGGCGCACTAGATGCTGCTTTAGAGGTAAAATAATGAGGCATCTCTGCCTTGCTTTACTTTCTTTGCTATTTCTTATCTCTCATGCGTTGGCTAAGAGGCCGCATATTAGCGATGTTATAGAGGGCGAGAAAAGTGGCCGTCCTAGTATCGCTAGGTCAAAGCCAAAGACTATCAAGGATAGCTCTGCTGCTCAAGTTATGAAATCGGCTAAAAGCCTACGTAGGCAATCCATGGACAGAATTAGAGAGGCTGGAAGGCGGAATCCACAAGTAAAAAATCTCTATGACAAGACAAAAAAAACAGCTGATGACCTTAAGGGGCAAGAGGATGCCAAGACTGGCATGAATCTTGCTTTAAAAAGGTTAGCCGCGGACTTTGAGAGGCAATTTTTAAAAATGATGTGGCAACATGCATCTGTTGGTGTAAGTGGAGAAAGCTTCTCTGACAATGTATGGCAATCTCAGTGGCAGGAGAGCATAATTGAAGCTGGCACTGAGATGGGGGATATAGGCTGGGCTGTGTATGAGGAGCTTGCCGGTGAGGGGATTAACGATAATGGTGCGAATAGATGACAGAAGCAATTATTGACTCAAAAGAAGACCTAGAATTCTTAAATCAATTTTTTTCTAAGATGAAGCAAATCAAGAGAATGATCGATAGAGAAAATAGGGCTTATGAAAAAGGCGGAGTTTTTGCGTTTGGAAAAGTGGGAGATGATTTTTTCCAATCTATGGAGGATTTGAGGGGTTTTTATTATGACCTTAAGAAGGAAGAAATTCTATCGAGATTAAGCAAGGAAAAACTGGATGCCTTTACCCAGGAGCATGATTCTTTCCTAGAATCTATGAATAGGTATGAAATAAGTTGTAGGGTAGTGAATAAGGTGTCTGATATGCTCCTAGAGGCTACAAAAGGCAGTGTTCAAGCTGCAGCAAAAACTGATTTTGGTTATGATAAGAACGCTGAATTGATTTCAGATAAAAAATTAATGGTGAATATGCCATCTATGGCAATTAATGATAAGGTATAATTATGTCTGTAGATTCTTTAACAACTGCTATAAGAGATGTGCAAAGGGCTGCAGACTTAGAAGCCCGTGATATAAGTAATCCGAATTCTACGACCATGCGGACGCAGCAAGTTGAAGGGAAGGATGGTATTTCTAGGCAAGTTGTTACAAGATACTTTGATGAGGGCAAATTAACTGAGCTACTTAAGGCTTCAGAGGCTAAAGGTTCAAGTGAAGCGATAAATGCTTTAGCGGGAGAGATTCATTCTATTATTGGTAAAGATACAGATCCACATTCTTTATCTGGTACTTTTAAGAAGATGATAGGTGCTTTAAATATTACTGATGCGACAAAATCTGGGGTAAGAGAGCAAGCTATAACAGGGGTTCAAACATTTTTTAGTAAAGCGCAGCAGGTTTCCAGATCTTTGACAGAGCTTGGAGATAAGGCGCAGGGCGAGATAAGTTCTGCGATTTCAGATATCAACCACGTCTTACAAAGCCTTTATGAGTCAAATAGAAGAATTACAGGATTAAGCGATGAAAGGGATAATGCACCTAGAAGCGTTGCGGAAAACACACTTGCTAAGCTTACTGAATCTGTAGGGGTTAAATATACATCTTCACATGGAAAAGTACTGGCTTTGGGGTCATTTGGTGATATGGCAACTAAATTAGTTGATGAGGGCTCCTATGTACAGCTTTCTTATAAAGACGGTGACTTGACTTATGCGTTTTATAATGATTCGGGTAAAATGTCTGTTGATAACAATTTAACAATTGTAGATAATGCTGGCAAATTAAAGCTTAATTGTGGTGGTAAGCTAGAAGGCTTAATAAAATTCCAACATCAAACCCTGCCAGATCTTAGATCGAATATTGATAATGCTATAGGTGAAGTAGCTAAAGGAATAAATATTGTGCATAATGAGGGGAGTGGTTTTCCGCCCCCAACCTCTAGCACCTCTGCTAGAAAAGTGTTTGCTGGTGATAAAGTTCCTGAAGGTTTAGGAATAGTGAATTTTGCACCTATTGGAGAGGATGGCCGTGCTGTGCCAGGTATTTTGCCGGTTAGGGTAGATACTGCATCAGCGACTGATGTAGAATCTTTGGTGAATTTAATCAATCGTGAAGGGGAAGCTCAATCCAAAGCTGGGGTGGCTCTTGGTCCTAATGTTAACGATGATGATGGCAAGTATCTCATAAGCCAAGTATCACTAGATGCGTCAGATATTACAAATGGTGCGGGAAAGCTTAAATTAAGGCTTGAGTCAGGTTCTGATTATGATGCCAAAGTCAGAATTAAGAATGCGGTAATACAAGATGCAGCGCTTGCTAATGCGGGGATTATTGATACAAATGATGCTTGGATGGAGGTCAAAGCTGGGGAAGTGCAATTTAGCCCTTCTTTCAATTTTACTATCCCAAATGCTGGCAATCAAGATTCTATGCATATTGCGTTTGAAATAGAGACAATCGGCAAGGATGGAACCTTTAGTACTGAAGTAGTGAGATATACTATAGATAGTGGCGCAAATGGCGGCTTGGTAAATTTTGCTACCACCAATAGCTATATTCAGGCTGATAATCCGGCTCCTTTAGCGGGGGCAGATTGGCTAGGCGTTTCAGCAAATCCTATTGAGGCTAATGTTACTCAAGCTAAAACAAATGGTCCGGTAGTTACAGCTGATTTAATAGGCGACCATCTAGTAATTGGTGGTAGGGCTTTGATGGTTGGTGGTAAATTCTCCGAACATTTTGGCCTTAATGATATGCTTGAACGGGATAGTGATGGTAATTGGAATGTGCGTGAGGATATATCAGAGAATCCAGCATTATTAGCTATTGCCAAACCTACTAAGCAGGTGAGCGCTAAAGGTGAAAGTAATCTTGTAGGGTTAGAGAAAGCTTCATCTTCATTTAGAGCAACCGGGGCCGATATTCAGGCAAACAACACTATTACTATTAATGGTATAACATTTACCTTTGCAGCAGCTCCTGCAAATCCGCAAGAAGTAGCATTGGGGGTAGATGATCAAGCCTCCCTTGTTAATCTATATAATCTAGTGAAATCTGGTGCATTTCCATCAGTATCAGAGCTTGTTGAATTATCCGATCCTGCTAATAATGCTATTACTATTACAGCGAAACATGCTGGTATAAACGGGAATAGCATAGAGATTGCCTCTGATATAAATGGAGGTAATAATCTATGGCGCAGTGAGCGGAAGCATGAAGATACAGTAGTCACCACCCTAGATGGTGGGAGATCTAAGGGGGAGGATAAAGCCACAGCAACTTTTGATTTAATGCCAGGGAACCCAGTAATTAATGACACAATTACGATAAATGGCTTTGAGCTTACTTTTGTTGCGGGGGCGCCTCTTGATGAGACAGAGGTGCGAATAGGCGGAACACCAGCTGACACAATTACAAACCTACATACTCAGCTCACTACAGCTAATAATTATCCTGCACTTACAGCATTTTTAAACTTCACTATCAATGGCGGTGCATTGCTAGTAGAAGCACAAGAGGCGGGTACTCACGCAAATACAGTAGAAATTAACTCACTTGTTAATGGTGGTAATGTTTGGGTTACAACAAATCCAGGCTTTTTAGATGGTGGCACAGATGCACAAGGTGTAAGAGAAGCGAAGAGATTTGGCTGGGATATTGCTTCTGATAATAATTATAATGCTTTAAGATTTGGCGAGCCAGTGCAATTTGCAACTGGCTTTTCCCAGACTTTACAAAGTACCTTTATGAGCCCGGTATTGAGGCTTCAGGCAAAGCTTGAAGATATATCGGGGGCAAATCAAGTGAATAGTGAGGCTTATGATCAAGCAATGCAGATTTTTTCTGATAGCAGAAAGCTAGATCCGAATCAGGCAATAATAGAATTGGCAAAAAGAGTTTCATACATGAGGACGCTTTTAGCAGCGCAGCAGATTTTGCATGCAGCTAAGGATGCGGCAATGAACTCTATTACAGTCAGATAATAAATTTAAGTTAATTTTGCGAGGATTTTATGAATATGGGTTTAAATGTAGGGACTAGAGGTCCTTTAGATGTGATGAGGCAGCTTAAAACGCAAGCAACCTCAGATGCCCAGCAGCTGGGAGGTGATGGAAAACCTATTAGTACAGAGCTTTCAGATGCTAGCTCTATTAGTGCCTTTAATGGAGCTGAAATTGCTAAAGCTTTAGCAGAGCAAATAGAAGTTCTTAGCAGGGATGTTTCTCCTCAAGTAGATCAGGAACTTAATACTATCGATCGTGTGATGGAAAAATTAACGGAAATGGCAGGTCATATGACAGGAGGGGATTTAACCCCTGATCAGGCTAGAATCTTGCAAGCGCAGACAGAAGGGCTTTTATATACAATATCAAATATCTTTTCAGAAGATCTGGTGGATAGGCAGGCTATCTTGAATGGCAGCAATGTTGAGCTAGATGGTAGTTCAAACACATCTTACGTTCTTAAAACTGAGAGGGAAGATGTTATAGATTTAGGCAAAGGAGATAAGTTTGATAAAGCTGTAATACCTGAGAACTTTAGGAATATCATAGCTTGCTTAGGAAAAGCGTATACGGAAGCTGCTGCAATCGCTGTAGGAGAATCTGCTCCATTATCTCAAGATGCTTTGACTCTTTGGAAGAAGGCTAATGATGACACAACAGATATGCTCGTTGTAGCAAAGGGAAATCAGGAGACAGTAGGGCGAGTCGCTAAGGATGCAACAGATAGGCTAGCCAAAGCTAGTGATGATATCAAGTCTCAAACTGAGCCAGATGTTTCAGATATAGCGCAAAAGCTTTCTGATAAAAAAAATATGATTGCTATGATACAAGCAATCATAGCTATGTATGCATCATTAGCGAAAGAGGCGAATGAGACAGCTAAGGCTATTGCTGGCAGATAATACTAACATACATTCAAAGTGATAGGATTGAATCCTGCAGTGCTTGCTCCTGTGTGCCGTATAAACTACGCATGCGTAGGCTTTTGCTTTAAATCCCAACCTCTGATTTTGAATACAAAACGGCATAAGCTATTATAGGAGAATATTCCTACACTTTTCTCCCCCGTAATTCCCGCTTTAGGTCAGGAATCCACATCCACCTTCATTCCTTGCCTGGGGGGTTAATGGTCCCCGCTATCTTCGTGCGGGAGATAATAGAAGTGACCAATGATACCGAAGAATAACAAGGTGAGATTATAAAAAATTCTAAAAAAACTGCAGCCAGCCTCTTGAATTATTTTTTTTAGCGAATATATAGAAAGTCAATTCAGTAAAATAACGAGGATTTTATGCAAAAATTTAGACCATTACATGACAGAGTAGCCGTTGAAGCTATTGAGCCGGAAGAGAAAAGCATTGGTGGTATCATCATTCCAGATAATGCCAAGGAAAAGCCTATGCAGGGCAAGATTGTTGCTGTAGGCGTTGGTATACGTGATGAAAAAGGCAATATTGTGCCTTTAGACGTTAAAGTAGGCGATGTAGTGCTTTATGGCAAATGGGCTGGTACAGAGGTTGAGATCGATGGGAAGAAACTTATGGTGATGAAAGAATCCGATATTATGGGAATTATTAATTAGAAATTTATTTAAGGAGAGAATAATGGCGAAACAAATAATAAAATCAGACGAAGCTAGAAAAAAAATGCTAGAAGGTATAGATATTCTAGCTGATACAGTGAAGGTAACTCTTGGACCAAGAGGTAGAAATGTTTGCATAGAGAGCTCATATGGCGCTCCAAAGCTTACAAAAGATGGTGTGACGGTAGCCAAAGCTATTGACCTTGAGGATAAATATCAAAATGCTGGTGCGCAGCTGGTGAAGTCTGTTGCAAGCAAAACAGCTGATGTAGCAGGTGATGGGACAACAACAGCTACAGTTTTAACTCAAGCTATTGCAAAGGAAGGAAATAAATCTGTTGCTGCTGGAATGAATCCTATGGACCTAAAAAGAGGTATCGATTTAGCAGTTGATTCTGTCATTGAAGAGATCCAAAAATCAAGCAAGAAAATCTCATCACAAGATGAAATTGCCCAAGTCGGTACAATCTCCGCTAATGGGGATGCAGAGATTGGCTCTAAAATAGCTGAAGCAATGCAAAAAGTTGGCAAAGAAGGTGTTATCACCGTAGAAGAGGCTAAAGGTTTAGAATTTGAAGTAGATGTAGTAGATGGAATGAAATTTGACAGAGGATATCTCTCTCCTTATTTCGTTACAAACTCAGAAAAAATGGTAGCTGAGCTTGATAATCCATATATTCTTTTATTTGAGAAAAAAATATCCGCTCTTCAGCCTATGCTATCCCTTTTAGAAGCTGTGGTTCAATCAGGTAGACCTCTTTTAATCATTGCAGAAGATATCGAAGGTGAAGCTTTGGCTACTTTAGTTGTAAACAGACTCCGCGGAGGCCTAAAAGTTGCAGCTGTTAAAGCTCCTGGCTTTGGCGATAGAAGAAAATCCATGATGGAAGATCTTGCAATTCTTACAAAAGGTCAATTGATCTCAGAAGATCTAGGAATGAAATTAGAAAATGTTGATCTAGCATCCCTTGGATCTGCTAAAAGAGTTACAATATCTAAGGAACATACAACAATTGTTGATGGAGTAGGAAACAAAGCTGATATAGATGCTAGATGTACTCAAATCAGAAAACAAATCGAAGAAACCTCTTCTGATTATGATAAAGAAAAGCTTCAAGAAAGATTAGCAAAACTTGCTGGTGGTGTTGCCGTGTTAAAGGTTGGCGGAGCTACAGAAGTAGAGGTAAAAGAGAAGAAAGACAGAGTGCATGACGCGCTACATGCTACAAGAGCAGCTGTAGAAGAAGGTATTGTGTCTGGTGGTGGTTCTACGCTTTTCTATGCCACAAAAGTTCTTGATAAAGTTAAATGCGCAAATGAAGACCAGCAATCTGGCGTCAATATTGTTAGAAGAGCCCTTCAAGCGCCAATTCGCCAGATAGTAACTAATGCTGGCCATGATGGAGCTGTGGTTGTTGGAAAATTATCTGAAAGCAACGACAAAGCTTTTGGCTTTAATGCTCAGAGCCTCGAATATACAGATATGTTTAAAGCTGGGATTATTGACCCTACAAAAGTAGTGCGTACTGCTCTTCAAGATGCAGCGTCAGTAGCTTCACTCATTATTACAACAGAAGCTATCATTACAGATAAGCCTTCTGATAAGGATGAAGCGCCAGTGTCTCCAGGAGGAGGAATGGGTGGCGGCATGCCAGGAATGGGCTTCTAATACTTGCCCACTTCTCTATTGTCATCGCGGACTTGATCCGCGATCCATTAATCATTGAGGCAAGGAATGAGGGTAATGTGGATACCGGATATTTGCTAACGCAAATTCCGGCATGACAATGGGAGAAATCCCAGGATGACAATGGGGAAAATGCGGGACTAGCAAAGGTACAAAATTGCAGATTAGGCGCTTTTTTGGAGCCTTGCTTGATTTAACATCTCAAAATCTTCTCCAGCATGATACGAAGACCTAGTTAAAGGAGTTGCGGACACCATCAAAAAACCCTTTATCCTAGCAAGTTTTTCATAATATTTAAACTCGCTAGGGTCAACAAACCTATCTACAGGCGCATGTTTTGGCGTAGGCTGAAGATATTGGCCGATAGTGATGAAATCCACATCAGCAGCTCTCATATCATCCATTACCTGCTCTACTTCTGATTTTGTCTCTCCCAGCCCTACCATTATTCCAGATTTAGTAAAAATAGTTGGATCTAGCTTTTTAGCACTAGATAGCAAGTTCATGGAATGGAAATATCTAGCCCCCGGACGTATGCTTTTATAGAGAGAAGGTACGGTTTCAACATTGTGGTTAAACACATCTGGCTTAGCACTTACTACTATTTCCAAGGCGCCGTCTTTTCTAAGAAAATCAGGGGTCAATACTTCAATAGTAGTTTGAGGATTGAGATTTCGTATATTTTTAATAACATACGCAAAATGCTCCGCTCCGCCATCATCCAGATCATCCCTATCAACAGAAGTAATAACCACATGTGCAAGCCCAAGCTCTTTTACCGCCTCTGCCACTCTTTCTGGTTCATGAGGATCCAAAAGGTCTGGCCTGCCTGTTTTAACATTACAAAAAGCGCAAGCTCTTGTGCAAACCGAGCCCAATATCATAAAAGTTGCATGTTTTTTAGTCCAGCATTCCCCTATATTAGGGCAAGCAGCTTCCTCGCATACCGTATTCAGTTTGAGCTTTCTAGCTATGTTTTGTGTCTCATGATATACCTTAGAAGTAGGGGCTTTTACCCTAATCCAGTCAGGTTTTTTCTGATTTTGCCCAGACACCTAGATCTACCTTTCAATATTGCTTAAGTACCAATCCGGGCCACTTTGCTGTAGGTTTTTAGTAAAAACCCATTCTTCCTTGAGGGATTTGATCTTGCTTGTAGCACCCTTAAATAAAACCTTAGCATATATGCTATTACCCAAGGAATAAGAATCAATTATAGAGGCTTCTATTTTCTTCGCTGAGGCTCCATAAGTATCGCTAAGCTCCTTTATCTGCTCAATATATCTCTTATCAACTAGATCTTCAATAATGTCCAGATCCTTCTGATTTAAAGCAGTAATAACCATTGATAAAGCCCCTTTAGCCCCTTTCAAAAATTTCTCAGGCTCAAAATTAGGGAAGGCATTATACAAAGCCTCCATATGCTCTGGTACTTTAGCGGATGTTTTCTTGATTCTTTTAGCAATATTTATAATGTTGTTCGCCTTAGCCCCTGCTTCTTCTTGGGGGACGCTTCTAGTAACGTCTTTAAGCCCGCTTGGCTCGCCAAAAAAGGAACCAGATTTTCTTGTTGGATCATCCTCATCACTAGTACCTAAAATCGATATAAATTTATTGATAATTAAAAATGCAATACCAGCCAAAAGAATTAATTCTATTAAATGCGTGGACAAATCTCTCTCCCTTGATTTATTAGTTTGCGCAGCCCGGTAGTATGTTCTATAATTCAGGCACCGCACTTGATAGCCATTATAGCATATATGAACCAAGATCAAAGAACTTACTTACTAAAAAAGATATTATATAAAAGTAATTATAGGGGTTGCAGGGAAACCGACCAAGTTTTAGGCTCCTTTGTTAAAAAACATATTGATGAATTTAGTGATAGCGAGCTTGCAGCTTTAAGTAAGTTATTAGAAGAAATGGATGTAGATATTTGGGATTGGATCAATCATAAAAAACCTATACCTAGGCATATACCTAAGGATCTCATAGAAAAAATAATCAGTCATTTTAGGCCATGACTCACTCATCTCAATTACATGACATATGCTCTAAAAGAGATTCTGTAAAAGGCGACTTGGTCTTTATATGTAGAAATAATGATATTGCTGCTAAAAACTATAAATTGTCAAAATATTTTGCTCCTGGAAGCCATATATATTATTTTCCCGAATGGGATACAAATCCCTATGACAGAATTTCTCCTAGCAAAAATATTTCGGCATTACGGGCGAAAATACTAGCTATATTTGCAGATAAGAAGCAGGATATTATTTTATTTACCACCCCTAAAGGCTTTGTCCAAAAAACACCAGAGCCACGGATATTTAAGAGTAAATACCTTAGGATAGAGCTTGGTGATAAAATTGACATTGCATACTTGTCTAACCACCTTGTGCAAAATGGTTTTGTAAGAAATTCAATAGCTACAGATGCAGGAGAATTTGCCATAAGGGGGGAGATTTTTGATATAGTGATTTCAAACCTTGAAAACTATAGGCTTGTTTTTGAATGGGACAGAATTATACAAATTAAGGCTCTGGATCCAATCTCTCAAATATCTCAAAATGAGGTTAAAAACTTTGAGATATATCCTACAAATGAAATGATTTTAGAGGACAAAAATGCAGAAAGATTTAGAGGAGAATTCTTAAAAAACTTTTCTGTCAATATGTCGGGCCATAGCCTATATGAGGCGGTCTCGAATAAAAAACTTATATCTGGAGCGGAGCAGCTCCTCCCTCTATGCTATGATAATATGTCATCTATCCTAGATTTCTTATCTGACCCAAAGATCATCATGCCGGATATCGGATTTCAACATATTAATGAGGAATATTCTCAAATAAGAGAATTATATGAGGATAGAATCAACACAAATAAAGCCAGTAAGGAGAGTTTTTACCCAGCTTTAGCTCCCTCTTTAAAGTATTTAGACGAAAAAGATGTTATTGAGAAAATTAAGAATCTTCAATACATACCATCTAGTAATGAGAATTCTGCTTTAAACCTTTATTGCAAGAGCAATGCAACTAAGCAGAATATATCAAAAATTGCGCAAGAATATTTTAAAAATTTTAAAAAAATCCATATTTTTTGTCCAAGTCTCAGCATTGCTGAGCGGGTCAAATCATTATTAAAGATAGAAAATATTGATTTAGGCAAAGTTACATTCCCCAACTTGGTGCTAGAAAATAGCTTTGTTAGTTCCAAGGAGGTTTTTTTACGCTACCAAGATTTTCTAGGTGAAAAGAAGATCAGGGAGAAGCAAGTATCGTCTAAAAAGCTCAAAAATATCCTCAATGAGCTTGAAAACTATAGGGAAGGGGATTTAGTAACCCATAATGACCATGGTATTGGTAAATTTATGGGTATAGAAAATATCGAAGCTAATCAGATAAGGCATGATTTTATAAAACTCGTTTATGCAGGAGAAGATAAGCTATATATACCTGTAGAAAATATAGATCTTATTAAAAAGTATAATTATGAGGATGCGGCGTTAGATAAATTAGGGAATTTAAATTGGCAAAAAAGAAAGGCAAAATTAAAAAATAGAATAGGGGAGCTTGCCAAGAAGCTTATAGCCCTTGCGGCCATCAGAAAAACCATGAAATCAGAGCCAATACCTATCAACACCCCTGAATATGGGCAGTTTTGTAAGAAGTTCTTATATACAGAAACAGAGGATCAACTATCTTCTATAGAAGATATCGAGGCTGATCTCAAAAAAACCTATCCTATGGATAGAATGATATGTGGTGATGTTGGGTTTGGTAAAACAGAAGTTGCTATGAGAGCCGCTTTTTTAGTAGCAAATTCTGGCAAGCAGGTGGCAATTATTTCTCCAACAACTATTCTTACAAGGCAACATCAAATAAGCTTTTCAGAGCGCTTCAAAGGATTTGGGCAGAAGATAGTCTCTTTATCAAGGCTTACTCCTCAGGTGGATAAAGGAAGGATTCTAGCCTCTATTAAATCGGGGGAAGCCACTATCATCATAGGTACCCATACATTGCTCAGCGATAATGTGAAATTTAAAAATCTTGGATTGGTAATAATAGATGAGGAGCAGCATTTTGGAGTTGCCCAAAAAGAGAAGCTGAAAGAGCTTAAAAACGAGGTTCATGTTCTATCTATGTCAGCAACACCTATTCCTCGCAGCCTACAAATGTCTGTATTGGGTATAAAGGATTTAAGCTTGATCGCCACTCCGCCTATAGATAGATTGCCTATAAGGACTAATATTCTGCCTAATGACACAATTATTATCAGAGATGCGCTATTGCGGGAGAGCGCTAGAGGGGGAAGGAGTTTTTTTGTGGTCCCCAGAATAAGTGATATCGAAGAGATAGAGCAGAAAATGCAGCAAATAGCTCCAGATTTAAAATATGTAGTGGCTCATGGTAAGATGCAGCCTGCTAAAATTGATAAAATTATGAATGATTTCTATGAGGGAAAATATGACATATTACTCTCCACAACTATCATTGAGTCAGGAATAGATATCCCAGCTGCAAACACAATTATAATCTATAGGGCAGAAATGTTTGGTCTAGCGCAGCTATATCAATTAAGAGGGCGCGTCGGCAGAAGTAAGGTTAGGGGATATGCCTACCTTGTAGTGGGTAGCTCAAAGAAAATGACAGATTCTTCGATAAAAAGGCTGGAGGTAATGCAAAATCTAGATTCTTTAGGAGCGGGTTTTGCTATTGCAAGCCATGATTCAGATATAAGAGGTTTTGGGAATCTTGTAGGTGACGAGCAATCCGGGCATATAAGAGAAGTAGGCGCAGAGCTTTATCAACAAATGCTGGATGAGGCTATATCGGAAATTCAAGATAATAAACAAAGTAATGATTTATCCCCTAATATTAACATACAAATGCCGATCTATATCCCCAATGAATATATTAGCGATTCTCAGATCAGGCTTGGTATATATAAAAGAGCAAGTTCTTTAGAATCAAATGAGGAGATAGAGGATTTTAGAGATGAATTAGTTGATAGGTTCGGCGCAATCCCCCCTCCAGCGCAAAATCTCCTATCAATTATGAACCTTAAGCTATTATGTAAAAAGCTTAAAATAATCGATTTAGATTCCGGTCCTAATGGGATTCTGCTTAAATTCCAAGAGGATGAGTCTGTGTCGAAAATGGTAATGAATTTTATTGCAAAAAATCAAGGGTTGGTCAAATTACGTCCTGACCATAAAATTGTCATCCTAGGGCAGTTTAAAAAAGACAAACTACTAGAGAAGATTACAGAAATTTTAGAGCATTTTATTCCCTAATCGCCTGCGCTATAAGCGCTTGGTGCGTCACTATGTGCCTCTTTGCTGTCATCGCCACGCACTTCTCTATGGTCTTCCCGTGCCTTTCTACTGTCATTCCCGCACCTTTCCACTGTCATTCCCGCGAAGGCGGGAATCCATTCGTCATTGAGGTAAGGAATAAGGGTAGGTATGGATACCGGATATTTTGCCAACAAAATTCCGGCATGACAAGGGGAAAGAAAATGGGTATGACAATGGGAGAAATTCCGGTATGGCAATGGGAGAGAAAACGGGAATCACAAAGAATATTAATAAACCTGGTGCAAAAATACAGCATCTGGGCGCTATAATGGAAAGGAGCGTGAATTCTGTATTGCGCTAGGGGGCGCTTCGGTATATACTCTTGACCATGTTGGTGTTGCGGGCTGAAGCCAAATACTGACTCAAATGCGTAGTTTATAGGTAAAATATGCGTAGATTGGACTTGAATAATGCCTCTGGCACTTCCGAAAATCTCTAGGTTTTCTGGGAAGGTCAGGGTTTTGTGGTGCAATTTACAATGATTATTTATAAAACCGTAACATTTTTGCAACAGCGTGAAGCTGGAGTGAGTTATATGTATTTGGGAAAGACTTCTAAGGCTCGGAAACACTAGAAATAACTTAAAATAGGATATTAATTATGAATAAAAAAAGATTTTTAAAATCTATCCTCGCAACCTCTGCCCTAGCTGCAGCATTAGTGCCTGCACAAAGTGCGTTGGGTGCTGTGGAAGTTGCGCAAAATGATCCTTCTGCAACAAACACAGGGGGGGATTGGACTACAGGTGTTCCTGCAGATGGCGATACTCTGCAATATCGGCTCAACGCCGATGGCGAAACCATAACCGTTGATACAGCGACCAGAACCTACCTAATAGATTGGAATGCTGGTAAGGCTAACAAGCTTGATGTTGGTCAAACAGCTGACCTAACCCTTAGCTCATTTACTAATTCGCATGCTGATAAGGATAACTATATTCAAGCTGGTGGTGTGAATGCAGTGACAATTTCTGCAACGGGTGCTTTACATACTACCGGAGGTTTAGGTAAGGTTGATTTTGCTAACAAAGCTCTTACTCTTACCTTAGCTCCTGGGGATAGCAATGCTGCAGATTATACAGGCGTGACATTCCAGTCAACAGGTGGTGATAGTGGTACAATTGCGATCGCTAACGGTACAGTTACATTAGGTACTTTTGCTGCTGCGGGTACTTCAGTTGATAATTTAACAATTGCTGCTAAAGCTGCTGCAGTTACAAGTGCTGATCTTGTATTAGCAACTGGCGCAACATTAACAGGAACTGGTAAGCTTACTATCGCTGATGGTAAGAATGCTGCAGCTGCAGCTGCAGGTAATGCTGCCGATGCAGGTCATCTTGTTTTTGCTGGTGAATCTACATGGACAGGAAATATTGGTGCAGGGAACAGCTTAGCTTCTATTACAACTGGTACAAAGGAAGTAACTTTTGATGGAAGTGTAGCAACCAAGAAATTTACACTTGGCGGTGCTGTTTCTACAAATAACAACGTAACAATTGGAGCTACTGGTTCAGACGGCGCTGGTAAATTAACATTTACAGATGCAAAGACTCTTAAGATTGATGGTGATTATGCTGCAACAGGTGGTATTCACTTCAACTCTGCGGGTAATACTCTTACAATTGATGCTAATATTGCTGATAAAACTATTTCATCAGCTATCACAACTGAAGATGCAACTTCAAACCTCAAGTTTACATCTACTAATGTAGTAGCTATTAATAAAGATATTGGTACAGACGCTAAGAAGTTTGCTGATCTTGAAATTAGTGGTAATGCTGGTGGTGTTAAGCTTACAGGCGGTGCGGATGCATATGCAAAGACTTTAACATTCAGCCAGGCTAATGCAACATTAGAATTAGGTGATGGTTCAACAGTATATGGTACATTGACGCCTAATGTTGGTGGTCGTGGTAAGCTTGTAGTTTCTGCAGATTCTGCTGCTGGTTCTAAAGATATGCTGTTGGATGGTACAAATGCGTTAACTTCTACTACATTTACTAAAAACACAGTAGGTGAGAAATCTTCGTTAACAATTGGTAGCACAGATGCTAATACAGCTCATCAACTTGGTACTGTTGCAATGGCAAAGGATGCTACCTTGAACATAGACCTAACGGCTATGGAGACAGCGGGTAGAACTTATACCCTAACATTAGGTGCTCTTACAGCTCCTGAGAGTGGTGATGGCGTAATTAAGTTTAATTTCCATGACACAGCAAAGCCTGGTGATATCAAAATAGTAGCCGGTGGTAATTTGGCTGCAGCAGATAAGCATTTAGGTTTAGTTGATGCTACAGGTCATGCTCTAATTTTAGACGGTGCTGGTAACGAGGTGCATGCTGATAAAATTCTGGCTTCTGAACTTACACTAGACACTGCTACACTTGGATTATATGGTGATCATACAGATGCTTCTCCATCTAAGTTTAATGTTGATGGTGCATCTACAATCGCAACAAAGTCTAAGTTGAAAGAAGGCTTAAATGTTCATTTCTTGGCTAACAATGCACTGACATTAGGTGATGAGGTTGCTTTCAATGGTTCTTTAACAACTAAGACAACTAAGCAAGGTAAGCTAACTTTAGCTAAAAATAATGCTCTTAATTTAAGCGCTGCTGGTACTGAAGATAAGAAAATAGGCTCATTAACAGTTACAGCTGGTGATGAGAATAGCCTAGAATCTGATGCTACTATGCATATAGAAGCAGTTGATTTTGCTGGTAATGCGACATTAGCTCTGAAAGGTGACTTGAAAGGTGCTATTACTAATACATCTGGTGGTGCGGCTGGTACGTTGGTACTAAATGGTGGTTCTATCTCAGGTGCAGTTGCAAATGCAAATCCTTTGAATTCTGTTCAAATTGCTGGTGATGTAACAATTGGGACAAAAGATGCTACAAACTTTAAAACAAATGGCATTCAGTTTAATGGAGACCATACATTAACTCTAGCTAAAGGCGTTACTACAACACTTGGTGGTGATATCACAGTTAAGAAGAAAGACACAGGTAGCTTAGTTCTTAACAGCAATTTTGAAACAAAGCATAATGTAGCTACAGAAGATTATACTCTAAAATCTATATCTGTTGGTGAAAATTCAACCTTGACAGTTACAGCTGGTAAGGCTCTTCACGTAACTAACATTACAACAACAGCTGATGCAAAATCTACTGTAACTTTTGCAGGCGCATCTAATGCTAAAGGTACCAATATCGGTAAAGAAGGCGAAATATTTGCTTCTGTAACAACAGGCGGTGATGTTGAGCTTAATAGTGTTTATGCTAAAGCATTGACAAATGGCGGAACATTAAAAGCTACAAATCTGCATATTAAAGATGGTATCTCTGGCGGTACAGTTGAAGTTAAAGATGGTGGTATGATCAGCAATACAATAGGTGGCGGTAACGTTACAACACTTGGCTCTGCTACAATTAACGATGTTGATGGAAATCTAACATTGCAAGGCGGTGAAGGTAAGACAGTAACATTTGATGGTAAAACAGTAGGTGGTAATGTTACAGCTGATACTACAACATTAGTCTTAACAAAAGATACTAGCGTTACAGGTAACTATACAGGTACAAATGCTTCTCTTGACTTAAGTCAACATTCTCTAACAGCAAATGCTGTTAATCTGAATGGTAATTCAACAATTAAGTTCAAGTCTGGCGCTAAGATTAAATCTGATAATATCGCAGCATTAGGCGCTAATGATGTTATAACATTAGATTTGGTAGATTTCCCAATGGGTCCATTGTCATTATTTGCAAAAGCTGATGGTTCTGTAAATAAAGAGGTAACATTTGGTGGCGTTGACGCTAAAGCTGCTAACTTTGCCATTTCTGCAAATAACAGGTACTTTAAAAGCGAAGTGACAGTTGAAGACGGTATTATCACAGCGCAGCGTGAAACTGATGCTAATATAGTAATGACTTCAGGTCAGAAAGCAAATCCTCACTCTAACAATTTGGTCACAACAATTGTGGGGACTGAGAATGTGGATACTGCTACGGCAGCTGTACTATCTCTTGTTCAATCTTTACCTAATGAAGCTAAACAAGACGAAGCTTATGCAAGACTTGCATCTAAAGATGCAGCGGCTATGGGCTCTGAAGCTGTGAACAATGCTATGACAGGTATGTCTGATATAATGGGCGGGCGTAGCAATGAAACAGCTGTGTTTGGTTCTGCTCCTCAAGGCGTTGCTGCTGGTGATATGGCTGAGAAATTTGGTCTATGGGCTAAAGGAACATTTGGTAGTGCAACTCAAAAGCTTCGTAAAGATACATCTGGATTTAAATCAACAAATTATGCTGGTTACTTAGGTGTTGATACAATGCTAAATGATAAAGCATCTATCGGTTTAACAGCTGGTTATGGATCATCTGATCTGAAGCATAAAGATGTTAAAGCTGGTGATAAAACAGATGCTAAGACATGGATGTTTGGTGCATATGGTACATACGATATTGCAAACAACTTCTTTGTTCAAGGTAACGCTGTTATAGCACAAACAGAAGTAACATCTAAAGCTAAGCGTGTAACAGGTGATACATCTTATGCGACAGCTAAAGGTAAGTATGATGTGATGGGTTATGGTGTTGAACTACGTGGTGGTTACAAATATCGTTTCGATAATTCACTATTAGTTCCAACAGCTGGCTTACGTTTCAACTATCAAGGTGATACATCTTATACAGAAACAGGCGCTGGCGCTCAAAACCAGAAAGTTGCTGGTAAAGCAACAATGGGTGCTTATGCTGTAGCAGGTCTTGCTCTTTCAACAGCTCTTGATGTTGATGGAATGGCTCTAGTTCCTGAAGTGCATATGAACTTAGATTATGCATTGTCTAATAAGACACCTAAAGTTGACTACAACTTTGATGGAAGTGACCTGAAATTTAACTATAAAGGTTCTAAGCCGTCTAAGTTTGGTTATAACTTCGGTGCATCTATTATGACACAGCTTGAAGGCGTGGAATACGGTGTTGGATATGATGCAAAAATTGCAGATAAGTATCTAGGTCACCAAGGTTCTGTAAAAGTCAGACTAAGCTTCTAATATCCTATTGAAGGCTCTAATTAGAGCCTTCATAAGAAGTTATAAGGCTCACGGGAATGTTTGTTCTCTTGGGCCTTTTTTTATTCCTCTTTGTCATTCCCATTCCTCCCTTGTCATTCCCGCTTTAGGTCAGGAATCCACATCCGCTTTCATTCTTATCTCAAGTGTTAATGGATGCCTGATCAAGTCATGCATGACAGTATTTTATACTGAGCATTTCACCCTCTTATTATCCCAGAATTTTCCCCCATTGTCATACCGGAATTTTGCTAGCAAAATATCCGGTATCCACACCTACCCTAATTCCTTGCCTGGGGGACTAATGGATGCCTGATCAAGTCAGGCATGATAATAGAGAAGAAGGATAGAGATGTGGGGCATCTATTTTGAGCAAGCAGCACTGCTTCTTTCAGTAGAAACTTGTTGACAGAAGGGATAAAAGCTAGTAGGATCGCGAGCGTAATTTAAACTAATTATAGGTCAAAGGTGAGTAAAATTGTAAAGGCTAAGTATAAAGCTAGTAGAAGATTAGGTGTCAGTATTTGGGGAAATGACAAGGATCCTTTCCATAAAAAGAGCTATCGCCCTGGTCAGCATGGCCTTTCTGGTGCAATGGTAAAAGCTTCAGATTATGGTCTTCACCTGAAGGCAAAGCAAAAAATCAAGTCTCACTATGGCCGTGTTAATGAAAAGCAATTTAGAAATACTTTTGCTCTTGCTCGTAAGATGAAAGGTAATATTGGTGAAAATTTCATCGGTCTTTTAGAAAGAAGGTTGGACGCTGTAGTATATCGTATGAATCTAGCTCCGACAATTTTTGCTGCAAGGCAGCTAGTTACTCATGGCCATATTATGGTTAATGGTAAAAGGCTGAATGTGCCAAGCGCTAAGCTTAAAGATGGTGATATTGTAGCGCTTAAAGAGGCTTCGAAGAATGTTGTTCCTGTGGTAGAATCAGTCTCTAAAATGGAGAGAACAGTGCCGGATTACATTCAATTTGACCCTACAAGCTTTTCAGGTAAATTTATAAGAGTTCCTGCGATTGCGGATGTTCCTTTCCCATTTGAGCCTGAAGTGAACTTAGTAGTGGAATTCTATTCAAGATAATTATAGAGGGCCTTCTTACCTATAGTTCAGGTTCAGTAGCCTATATCGGGGTCATAGCTCAGTTGGTAGAGCGTTTGAATGGCATTCAAAAGGTCGGCGGTTCGATTCCGCCTGGCTCCACCAGCATTGAAGTTTAGATTCGTTTATAATCCTTGACGAGAGCGACTTGCGCTCGCATTTCTTCTCGCGGTTACAGGAGATGACTGAATTCTTTGTAAGAAATCTTTAAGCCCTGGTGCCGCTGCTACAATTCCTTCTACGGTTTTTTTTGTTTCTTCATCAATTGCTTGTTGTGCAACGCTCTTGAATGTATCATATGTAGTTTGTCGATTTCTTGGCTGCGGCGTGGTGAGATTGGAGTATGGAGATTCCTCTTCTGTATCTAGTGTATAAGTGTAGCCATCTGGGGCATCGTATATAGACGATTGAGCCTCTGTAATATTTTGGTAGAGTGATGAAGTGCCTGTACTTTGCTCAGCCTTTATATGTTGAGGAGGTTTGCTTGATGTAGGAGTGGATGACTTTTTTCGATCTTTCTCGTGCTCTTTTGATTCTGCGACCTTCTTGTTATAATGCGCTATGATAGCTTCTTGTGTAACATCTTCTGGTATAGATTCTGCATGTTCTTTGATGTAGTCAGATGCGGCATAGGAGACGAACCCTTTATACTTTTTTACTGCTTCAGTAAAAGCATCGTTTGATGTAATTGTGTCTAACCATTCTTCTAATGTCTGAGGCTTGGATTGCATGCCAACAGTGTTAGGATTCATCTCCATATATTGAGCCTCTGGAATATTTGGAGCATTTATAGATTGAGGGTCCTCGTACTGTGGCGCTTGCTGTTGGTGCATACTCGTCCTAGAAAAGTTTGCTTGAGTAGCCTGCGGCATTGGATCATATGTTTGTTCCTCATGTATATTATATATAGGATTACTAAAAGCTGTATAAGCAGGTTCGTTATCTGTAGGTGCATTGAGGTCTGGCGCAGCATCTTGCTTAACTTGTTGCTTTTTAGATTTTGGTTTTCCAGTCCCTGGCTTAAATTTTTGCAACTGACCCACTATCCTTCTCAGCATTCCTTTCCGTTTTTTTGAAAGTGGGGTAAAGGAGTTGTGAAGAGGAGATATTTCAGGTTCATTATCATCATAAAGCCCACTTTCTCCAGTACCATATATTCCCTCAGAAAGAGGGTCGACTTCGTGCGCTGTGTTTTTAAAAAACTTCGGACCAAATTTGTATTTGCCCATAAGCTTATCTTCTGCTCTTTTGCCATTTGCTAAATAGGATACAGAAAGATTTACACCTCCTGGCGCGCCATCTTTTTCATCAAAAACTGGCCTCATTACAATATAAGCTTTAGTATCTTCAGGTTGTATGGGCTTAGATGATGCAGCATCATATTGTTGATCTATATTATTATTTTTGATAGTTTTAAACACATACTCATTATATAGAGTACTATTATATATCGTTTTACCTGGTCTGGAGGTTTCCAGGGCCTTTCTAAGTTTCTCTAACACATCTGTATTTACCTCAAGGTATTTTACTGCTTGCTTTGCCCAAACTTTAGCCATACTACGTCACTTTAAATTTAATCAAATAATAACATTTTAAGAATCTTTAAAACAAGCTTTTGATTTAGTAGAAAATGCTAAAGTAGAGCAAGTGGTAAAAGAACAACAAATTGACCATATAGCAAAGTTTGAGTATAATGCAGATCTGTTAATATTTATAGTATTTTGCGAAATGTTGTTACAGAATCTTATAGAATCCATGCATTTGTTAGACCCTGTTGTTTTACAAGGATGTATCTTTATATTTTGCATGATATCCATAGTGACCATGCTTAAATTCTTTGGCAAAGCGGGAATTTATGTATATAGCGTAATGATGGTAATTATTGCCAATATACAGGTTTTGAAAGCGGCAAATATAGCAATATCAGCTGCCCCTGTGCCTCTTGGGAATATTGTATTTACTACCTTATTTTTTGCAACGGATATTTTAGCTGAAATTTATGGCAAAAAGGAAGCGGAAAAGTCTGTATGGTTAGGCTTTGCATCCTATTTGATCTTCAGTATTATTATGGTGCTAACAATAGGTATTAGGCCTTTAGAGGGAGAGGGGTATATAGCCTTTAGTAAAGCTCATGATGCAATATCTTATATATTTACTCCATCATTACCTCTTTTTGTATCTTCTTTAGCCGCCTATATAATTAGCTTATATTTTGATATATTTGCATTTATAACGCTCAAAAATCTCTTTGGTGAAAAGCTATTATGGCTTAGAACTTCACTATCCACAATATTGGGGATCATTTTAGATAATATAGTATTTAGCTTTCTTGCTTGGGTTATATTTGCTGTTATTCCGATTGATTTTGAAATAGTCGTAAACACTTATATATTAGGGACTCTTAAGATCCGCCTCCTCTTGACTATTGCAACGATTCCAGTATTTTACTTTGTAAAGCAAATGGTCAAAAAATCTAGTGAATAAATATACAAATCCATCCTATAAAAATTTCTCATTTGAAATTACCCATCAAGATAAAGGGGCAAGGTGTGGAATTCTTCAAACTCCCCATGGTGATGTTGAAACTCCTTCCTTTATATTTTGTGCAACAAAAGCAGCTATTAAAGGATTAGATCCTCAGCAAATGAGAGAATTAGGTACTCAAATTATCCTTTCAAATACTTACCATTTAATGCTCCAGCCAGGAAGTAGCGTCATTGAAAAAATGGGTGGTTTGCAGGAATTCACAGGTTGGAGAGGTCCTATGCTCACTGATTCTGGGGGCTATCAAATCTTTAGTTTGGGCCATGGTTCAGTAGCTGATGAAATCAAGGGCAAAAGACTTAAGGCTGACCGCAAAACTCTTCTGAAAATCACAGAAGAAGGAGCCAAGTTTAAATCTTATACAGATGGAAAAATCCACTTTTTAACCCCAGAATTAAGTATGAAGATTCAAAGGGAATTAGGAGCAGATTTGATAGTTACTTTGGATGAATGTACGCCGTTTAATGTCGACAAATCCTATACAGAAAAATCCTTAGATATGACTCATAGATGGGAGAAGAGATGCTTAGATGAATTTCTAACAAATAACAAAGATTCGCAAGCTCTTTATGCCGTAATTCAAGGTGGAATTTATGAAGATTTAAGGAAGAAAGCGGTAGATTTTGTCAATGAAAATAACTTTTGGGCCCATGCTATCGGTGGCTCTTTAGGGGCAGAAAAGTCTCAAATGTATGATATAGTTTCCTATACAGCTTCAATGCTTTGCAAAGAAAGGCCCGTACATCTTTTAGGAATCGGCGGAGTTCAGGATATATTTATTGGTGTGGAAAATGGCATAGATACATTTGATTGTGTGCATCCAACAAGGCTCGGACGTCATGGGGGAGCGTTGGTAAAGCCAGATGTAGAAGGCTCTAAAAGAGGACAGCTCAATTTAAATAATGCCGCTAATAGAGAGAATCAAAAGCCTATTGATGAAAATTGTAAATGCCCAACTTGCAACAACTATACTAGAGGCTACATACATCATCTTCTTAAGGCTAACGAGCTTCTGGCATTTCAGCTTTTAACGCAGCATAATGTTTATTTTATGAATAAGCTTATGCTAGATATTAGAGAAGCTATCAAAAATGGTACTTTGGATGATTGCAAAAAGGCATATGGGGTTGCTAACTAAAGGTAGATCGAGGAAGTGCCTAAAGTAGAATTTCTCTCATTGTCTTGCCCGTTTTCTCTCCCATTGTCATACCCGTTTTCTCTCCCATTGTCATGCCAGAATTTTGCTAGCAAAATATCAGGTATCCATATTACTCCCATTTCTTGCCTTAAGGATTGATGGATTGTGTTATTTGCGTACGGCAATGACAGTAGGGAAGTACGAGAAAGCAGCATTTCATATTCTTAATGCCTCATATACTTTGTTACCTAACAATGCTCTTTCCGATTTAATATTGTCAAAACAAATAGATAATGGTACAATTCATATGCTTTGATAGCTATGACAATAAATGGTCATTTGGAATAGAAGTTGCGGACCCGGGGGCGGTACCCGGCGTCTCCACAAAGCTCCTTTGAATTGAGGGGGTTTTGTGGGGACGAATTAGGATCGACGTGCTTAGTAAAGAAATGGTTTTTGTCCGGTAGAAGTACACCGCCGATTTAAAGGATCTAATTAAATATAAACGCAAACGACAATAATCGTTTTGTAGCTAGAGCTGCTGCTTAATTCCAGTAGACTAGCTTAGGGGCTGGAGGCTTGCCTGGCAACAGAAAAGCCTCATTTCCTTACAAAATTTTTATCTCTTGATGGGGGAGGAACTATTTTCTCGCCAAACATTATTGCTTATGATAGGGTTTTATAAAGTTTTTTAAGGTTTAAGATGGCTTACGATATTAATTATCCTAAAATGATTGATGATGCACTTCATGGTGTGGTTAGGGATGTTTTGGGGCTAGTTTCTAAAGAGGGGCTAAGGGATGGCCACCATTTCTTTATTTCATTTCTAACTCAGGCTGTGGGGGTTGAGCTTTCCAGCCCAGTGAAAGAGAAATATCCTCAGGAGATTACAATAGTAGTTCAATATCAATTTAAGAACCTTGAGGTTTTTAAGGATCATTTTAGCATATTTTTGAGCTTTGATGGGGTTGAAGAAAAGGTGGTAGTGCCATATAGGTCTATAACAGCTTTTTCGGATCCGCATGATAAGATTTCGCTGCAGTTCAATTATTATCAGGAAACATTAGATACTAATCCAAAGCCTGAAGAGAGGGAGTTAGGGATAGTAGAGGAGGAGGCTTTTATTTCTCAAGATGCTGCTCCTACTAGCAATGTAATCCCCCTTGATAAATTTAGACAAAATACAGATAGATAGTGAAGCCAAATATTATAATTTATACGGATGGCGCATGTTCTGGTAATCCAGGCCCTGGAGGTTGGGGGGCTGTTTTGCATGCTGGTAGGCACAAAAAAGAAATATATGGCTATGAATTAGAGACTACCAATAATCGTATGGAAATTATGGCTGCGATTGAGGCTTTAAAAGCATTAAAACAGGAATCAGAAGTTACAATTTATACGGATAGTAAATACTTGCAGCAGGGAATTAGTGACTGGATTGATAATTGGATCAAAAACAATTGGGTAGGAAGTAACAAAAAACTGGTCAAAAATGCTGATTTATGGCAAACTTTACATAAGTTAAGCGAAATGCATGCAGTTGAATGGCATTGGGTCAAAGGGCATGGGAATAACATAGGAAATATTGCGGCTGATAAGCTTGCTGTTCTTGGTAGAGATGAAGCTAAAAAGAGATTAGAGCAAAATGTGTAATTTTATCAAGGGGCTTTTTAAGAACTTTATAGGTGAGGACGAGTTTGGTAATAAATACTATGTTGCTAAATTCACTAAGGATTATCTAGGAAGGAAGCCCAGATTTGTAGAATATAACGGAAGTGCAGAACCATCCAAAATACCACCTAGCTGGCATGCTTGGTTGCATTATTTGAGTGATGATGTACTAAAATCAGAAAAGTTCGACTGGCAAAGGGATCATTTGCCAAATTTAACTGGAACAAAAAAAGCATATAGCCCTAAGAAATATGGTGCAAGACCAAGGGTTTCTGCGGATTATATTGCTTGGTTTCCTTGGGGGGATAAATGAAGCAAAATATAATAGAGACAGCTATTGGGTTCTTAGTCTTAATTACTGGATGTGTATTTCTAGTCTTTGCACTTAAGACAAATAATATGAAAGCTAATTCCAGTGGATACTTGTTAACTGCCAGGTTCCAGAGTGCGGAAGGTATTTACAGCGGTAGTGATATAATGCTTGCAGGCATTAAAATAGGTGAAGTTGAAAATATGGTTTTGGATCGTAATAGCTTCTATGCAGTTATGGATCTCAGAATTGATGAAGCGTTTAGGTTGCCGATAGATTCTGAGGCCTCCATTGTAAGTAGTGGCTTCTTGGGAGGAAAATTTGTTTCAATTATTCCAGGGATTGAGGAGGAGGATTTGAAGGATGGAGATTCTGTTTTTAGAACACATTCCTCAGTCAATCTAGAATCCTTAATTGGTAAATTTATGTATAATTTTGATAGCAAAGGCTCCAATTAATCGTTGTTTTATAAGCATAAAAGTCATGGCATAATCTAAAAAGATCTTGTGGGGAGATTAAGGTCTTGATTTCAGCTTCATGCTTACTTAATATTGTCCTAATGCTTACAATTTATCAAAGGTTTTTATGTTTAGAGTCATTTCGATTATAATATGCTTAATTCTTGCTTCTTGTGGAGGTGATAAGTCAGGCACTCCACCAAAAGCCGCGAAGGTTCCATATGAGGTGAAGCTGCCCAATGGGGAAGTGATGCAGGATTATTATCATTGGATGAGGGATAAAAACTGGCCTCGGGAAGTTTCTGATCAAAAAATACTAGATCATTTAGCTGCAGAAAATACTTATATAGATGCATATTTTTCCGATCAAAAAGAAAATACACAAAAGCTTTTTGAGGAGATGAAGGGGCGTATTAAGCTAGCAGACAGCTCTGCGCCTATTAAAAGGGATGATTACTATTATTATTCTAGAACAGAAGAGGATAAGAGCTACAGAATCTTTTGTAGAAAGCTAGGGTCTCTTGATGCGGAAGAAGAGGTGCTCCTTGATGTAAATGAGCTTGCAAAAGATAAGAAATATGTAGTAGTCCGCTCTATTACCGTATCAGAAGATCATAATTTGCTAGCTTATTCCGTGGATTATGAGGGTAATGAAAAATATAAAATTCAGCTTTTAGACCTTAGAACTAGAGAATATTTACCAGATACTATAGACAATACAATTGGATCACTTGTATGGCATTCCAATAATTCTAGCTTCTTTTATACGCCTAGAGATGAGGATATGAAAGTAAGCATGGTGAAGCATCATAAACTTGGAGAAGAGGTTTCATCAGATATAACAATATACAAAGAGAAAGATTCTAAGTTTTTTGTTAGCATAGGGAGTACCTCTAGTGAAGATTACATGGTAATCAATACATCAACTGCTTCTGAATCTGAAAATCACCTGGTATCTTTAAGGTCTGATGATACCAGCCCTATTTTGGTAAAGCTTAGGAAGGATGGGGTAATGTATAATGTTGAGAATAATGGTGATGATATACTAATTCATACTAACGAATATAGCCCCAATATGAGCGTTTCTCGCACTAAATTGAGCGACCTTCGCAATAATATATGGAGAAGTTTTATCCCAGAAGATGATGAGAAATATCTTGAAAGTATTGGCGTTACGGAGGATTATATAATGCTTAATTATAAGCATATGGGCCTTCCAGTTATAAAGGTATTAAACCTGAAATTGTCTATAGCAAAGCTTGTCGATTTTCCGGATGAGATCTATACAGCATATGCATATAGTACAAACTATAAGGAAAATGACCTAAGGGTAAATTATTCATCAATGAATAGGGCTGCTATAGTTTATTCTTATGATTTTGGCCAATCATCTTTATCAGTGATGAAGGCAAAAGAGGTTCTAGGTGGATATAATCCTGATGAATATGTTGTGAAGAGGTTATGGGCTCCGAATGGGGATGTTAACATTCCTATTAGTGTAATCTATAAGAAAGATTTATTTAAGAATGATGGTTCAAATCCTATGCTCCTATATGCATATGGATCTTATGGGATTTCTGTAGATCCAGTCTTTTACACTCAATATGTATCATTGCTAGATAGAGGATTTGTTTTTGCAATAGCTCATGTAAGAGGTGGGGATACTTTAGGATATTCTTGGTATGAAGCTGGGAAATTACTTAGTAAGAAGAATAGCTTTGAGGATTTCGTAGTTAGCGCAAAATATCTCATAGAAGAAAATTATACATCAAGCGAGAAACTTGCTATTTCAGGTGGTTCTGCTGGCGGTATGTTAGTTGGCGCTTCTATTAATATGGAGCCAGAATTATTCAGAGCAGCAATAGCCTCTTCCCCTTCTGTTGATGTATTAACAAACATGCTTGATAAGGGCTTGATGGGAACGGAGTACCATTACACTGAGCTTGGTGATCCAAATGAAGAGGAATATTTGGACTATATCAAATCATATTCACCTTATAGCAATATTAAGAAAGCAAATTATCCTTATATATATGCACAAGTTGGCATCTCGGATCCAAGGGTGCCATATTATTCAGGTGCAAAATGGGCCTCTAAGCTTCGCGCACATAGCACTAGTGGTAACCCGGTTTTCTTAAGGGCTAATATGAATTTTGGCCATTTTGGTGCTTCAGATAGGTTTGAGTATCTAAAAGAATATGCAGAGCAGTTTATGTTTATCTTTGATGCTCTAGGAGTGAAGTTTTAATCACCTGACTCTATACAGGAATGAGGATGGATATAGATTCCTGACCTAAAGCGGGAATAACAATGGGGCTATAGTGTGCTTTTTCACTGTCTTCCCGCACGCAGATAGCGGAATCCATGAGTACTTGAGGCAGAAAATGAGGTGGATACCGGATATTTGCTGACGCAAATTCCGGCATGACAATCCTATAAAATGGCTAGCATAAAGCACTTCTCAATTCCGCATTTAGCTCGGGTTTTATAGAGAGCTACGTTAGAAGATTATTTTTAAAATCTTCTAAAAGGGCTTGAAAATTTGTAGAGGCAATAGATTTTTTGGGAATGAGGATGAAGCTCAAGCCTAAATATTTAGGGTCCTCATGGGCTAATTTCCTAATAATTTCCCGGAACCATCTTTTAATTTTATTTCTCTTAACTGCATTACCCATTTTACGGCTTACTTTAAGTCCGAGATATACGCATTGTTGATGAGGGAGGGATTGTTTGCTTCTTATAGCAATAAAAAATTTTCCGTGGATTTTTTGGCCTGCTGCATTTACTTCGTCAAATTCTCTTTGGTTTTTAAGAGAGATGATACTAAGTATTGAAGATGTTGTATTCATTGGAATAGAGCCTTAAATAGCATCAGCAGTTGAGGCAATTTAAGCGCTAAGTTTAGCCCTGCCTTTTGCTCTACGTCTTGCTAAAATTGCTCTTCCGCCAGGTGTTGACATACGGCTTCTGAATCCGTGTCTTCTTTTTCTGACTAAATTACTTGGTTGAAATGTACGTTTCATAAAAATCCTTGAACAATCATTGGAAGGAATTATACCGTCACTTCGCTTTTTGTCAAGTTAAAGATTCAAAAAATAGCCGGCATTGCTAAGTAAAAATTGATCTGATTAAATATAGAATTTTTCCCATTGTCTTGCCGAAATTTTGCTAGCAAAATATCCGGTATCCATACCTACCCTCATTTCTTGCCTCAAGGGTTTATGGATCCCGCAATCTGCGTGCGGGAAGACAGTGCTTTGTCTAACGCTTGGTACTCTTATCCCTTAGCGTCTTCTGCAGCTAATGCTTACTTCTATCAATCGTTATTTAGCAACTCCCAAATAGCTGCAATTACTAAGCAATAATTAATATTAATATAAATTGCCCTGAGTTTATATTAATATTACATAACCTCTTATCGAATTTAGTGAAAATAAATATTGATTTGGTGTAAAAAAGGTTTATTTTAAGTTAATTAATATCAAATATAGAGGTTTATATGGCGCAAGAAATGGTGCATCCGGTAGATTCAGGTTTAGTAGCAGATATGGACGCAGCTTCGGAGCGTGCAGAAAAGATTGGGGAAATTTTAAATTTAATTTTAAATCGAGATTTTCAGAATGCCCAAGATAAGATAAATATGATGATGGCTATTGCTGAATCTACAGATGATAGAGAGGGGGTAGCTGATGCACATTACTTAAATGGAGAAGTTTTTAGGCATCAGGAAGACCTTCCAGAGGCAAAAGAGGCTTATACATCATCGCTCGCGTCTTGGTCTGAAGGCAATATACGCGCTAATTATGGTATGTTCCTTTTGGTGCGTGATAATCCTCCAGAGAAAGCTCAATATTCTAAGATAATATTGAGTATGGATAGAGATAATTTAATGCCTGAGGAATTAAGCATGGTAGCAAATACGATCTTTCATTCAGCAGCTAAGGAGGAGGGTAAGACATTAATAGAGGATGCATTAATGCATGACCCTACCAATCCCCGGATATTACTTAGAAAAGCTGAAATGATTTTGAGGGAAGGCCAGTATCAAGATTTAAAGCCATCCATATCGGCACTAGAAGGCACATTTGCAAACTTCCCACTTTTTTATAGTATGAAGGGGTTATATGAGCAAAGCATGGGTAATATAGAAGCAGCGAAGAATCATTTTATAAAAGCTGCATTGATTGGCCCAGATAAGTATACCTATCAGAATTTTTGTGAGATATATAAAAATGATCCTGGTGTGCCTTTAGGTTTCTTTATAAAGAATATTCAGAATGACCCGGAGAATTATTTGCTATATTGGGGAATCATAGCCACGTACAATAATATGTCACAGAATGCATCGCTAACTTCTGACGGGGCGCTCAAGATGCTGGGCAAAGTCTTAAATGCCCTTGATAGCGCGTCTTCAGATAGTAATCCTTTCCCATATTACTGCAAAGCTGCTGTTAAATTTTATATGGGAAAATATGATTCTGCAAATAGCAAGCTATGGCTAGAAGATGCTTTAAGGAATATTACAGAGGCAAACAGACTATCCCCAAAAAATCCTGAATTCGCAAATTGGAGAGTGGATATCAGCCTTGCATTATGTAATCATCATATGGAGTCAAGCCCCCGTGCAGCCGCAGCAGAGCTGGCGAATGCAGAAGATGTTATATGTGCATATCAAGCTTGCCCTGGTTCATTGCATTCTACAACTGCGAATGGCTTTTTTGCTTTAGGTGATTGCCACCAAAAGCTAGGAAATGATGGTAAAGCTATAGGATTATTTAATCAAGCAGTTGGCCTATATGGGCAAGCTATAGAAGAAGATCAAGGTAATGCAAAAATTTATGCTGATTTAGGGAAGGTCCATCATAGCTTGCTTGCTTGTCATACGGCACAATCTAACCTTGACTCAGCGAGTACTTGCTACGAGGAAGCAAAGGCTAATTTTGATAGGGCAATAGACATGAATCTATTAGATTTTTATGCATATTCCCTAAAGGCTAACTTGCTACAAGACATGCAGGAGAATGGGGAATTGCTAGCACTATATGATACGATTATAGAACGTTTTCCGACTCAAAAAGAATATACATATTACAGAATTTGCTTAAAAGAGCATCTTGGAATAGAGGTACCAATATCTGAATATGATATAGCTTTGGATCATTACCCTAAGTATGCAGACATTCATTGCAGAAAATTAGTATCTTTGGCTAAGAATATGGGAGAAGAAGCTTTTAAAGAATGCTGGGCTGCAGCTAAAGTTGCATGTAATAATTTTGAAGAAACTTTTTTGAAGCATGCTGAGGCCTTGACTTTAACCGCCGATTCATATGTGCTTATAGGTTATGAGTTGTTGGAGGGTGACTTTGCTCCACAAGCTCAGCAGTGTTTTAAGAAAGCATTCGAGCTTTATGGTTGTCCTCATCAAGAGGCAGATATAATTCTTAGTTCGGGTACAGAAGTATTTACTGGTGCTCCTTACTCCATTACATCCGGATCAGCTATGGATACTACAGAATTTTGATCTTGAATATTTGGAATACTTAACCAAAGCATTGTTATCAAGGGATTTGCTCACTCTTGTGACCCCAGGCTTGCAAAATATCCGTAATCTCCCTGTATTTTTTCCTTATGTCATTCCCTGTAAAAGTTACCTAATCCATCAACGAATTAGGTAACTTTTACAATGCCGGAATTTGTATTAGCAAATATCCGGTACCCATTTACCCTTATTTCTTGCTTCAAAGGCTAATGGATCTAAAGAATCAAGTTCAGGAAGACATCAAACAGTATGCAATGACAGTGCTTTATACCCTTCCGTTCTCGAGTTATTCTTTAATAAGCAGGAATCTATTTACACCCGCTCCTTGCCTTTAGAATTTAGAAATTACCTTTACAGGATATTGGAATGCTTTTAAGTGGAAATTTGGCAAAATACCTAAAATATGCTCGAAGATACTTGATTGAATATCTTCAAACTCTTCCCACCTTGTATCATTTGTAAAGGCGTACACTTCTAAGGGTATACCTGTGGGGGTAGGGTCTAGCTGCCTTACTAGCAGGGTAAAGCCTTCATTATGTATCTTATTGTGATGTAAGAGGTAGTTTCTCACATAATGCCTAAAAATAGCTAAATTGGTAACGTGAGTTTCTGTGCGAAATAATTCAGGCTCATCCTTTAGTAAATCGGATATGAATGGTAGTTTTTTGTAATCCTTGATATCTTTTTCTGCGCATACTTTTACGCTATCCATATCAATGCTTAGAGCTCTTTTGATTCGCCTGCCGCCAGATTCACTCATTTTACGCCAATTTACTATGGTATTTGACAATAAAGATGCAGTAGGAACGGTGGCAACTGTTTGATCAAAATTTCTAATACTCACATTAGTTATTGTGATTTGCTCAACTGTTCCATTGGCTTTCAATGCATCAATCTGAATCCAGTCACCAATCTTTAAAACATCTTGGAGGGTGAGCTGCAAGCTTGCAAGTAACCCAAGTAGCGTATCCTTAAATACAAAGGTTAGCAAGGCAGCTAAAGCACCTAAAGAAGTAAAAACTGCGGAAATAGGTATGTGCAGTATATGCGAAATAATAATTAATGCGGCGCAAAGAATAATGATTAGCTTTAATATATGTGCATGGAGTCCTATAGAGGTTTTTTTATCAAGCTTTTTTAGTTTAAATATATCTACAGCTGTATTAATAGCAGCCAGAATTAATAGTGTGATACAAATTGTGGCGTAGATTAATATCAAAACATCGATAAATCTTAAAGCAGCTTTGTTTATTAGAGAGGCTTCTGCCAAAATATCTCTCCAGAATAAGAGATAGATAGAGGCAAGTGATTTAATTAGATATCCAAAAAAACCTTCTTTTTTTAATGCGTTAGTATATTTTTTATTTTCTTCGCTAATATAGTTAGTTACAGCTTTGACTAAAGCTTTATTAACAATGAGTATTATCGGGTAAAAAGCCACTGCCATAGCAATGAGTATTAGCAATTGCTGCTGGTTCTCAAAAAATAACCATATATTTTCTGGATTAAAAAATTCTTGCATATAGCCTCTGACTTTGAATACAAAATGGTATAACTACCGAAGTAGGGTAGCATTCTTTATATTGAGTTTCAAATAAAATAACTCTAGGAGTGCCGTTTTTCTTGCTTTCCAACCAATTATGTAGAATGTTAGCATATAGTAATTTTTGAGCGCGATAATATGAATGAGAATAATCATCAAATAATCCAAAAAGTTCTGCCATATCTTTGGCCCAAGGGGAATAGGGAGATTAAGACTAGGGTTTGCCTATCGATATTTGCTTTGATTTTATCAAAGTTAATTGCAGTTTGTATTCCTTTCTTTTTTAAATTAGCAGTAGATTCACTTGCAGACGCATCAAATTCCAAATTATACCTATATTCTTTAGGGGTTATAGGTCTTACAATTGCATATGGTTTTGCAAGGTTTATGAGCGTTGTATTTCAAGAGGTAAGAGATTTAGTTTTCGTATATGTTGGGCAAGGAGCTGTGCGAAAACTAGCATTAGAGACAATTAGGCATATACATAATCTTTCTATGAGGTACCATATCTCAAGAAAAACAGGTGCATTATCAAGGATTATTGAGAGGGGAGTAAAGGGAGTTGATTACTTATTAAGGCATTTTTTATTCAATATAGTTCCTTTAATGATAGAGCTTGCTATAGTTTCAGTGATCCTTGTCAAATTATTTGGCTTTTGGCATTTTGTGATAGTTACTGGAGCTATAATTTTTTACATCATCTTAACATCCTATATTACAGAATGGCGCGTAAAGCTGCGCCATCGAATGAATGAAAAGGATAAAGATGCCAACCAAAAAGCTATTGATGCCCTTTTGAATTTTGAAACAGTAAAGTATTTCTCAGCTGAAGGCATTGAGGCAAAGAGATATGATGAATCAATGGCAGAGTTTGAGAAGGCTTCTATTATGACTCTAAAATCTCTTTCTCTTTTAAATATCCTTCAATCTCTAACAATTAATTTGGCTCTCACTATTGTGATGATAATGGTAGCCTGTCAAATTATGGATGAAGGTCATACGGTGGGAGATTTTGTGATGATAAATGCTTATATGATACAAATTATGTTGCCCCTGCATTTTCTGGGCTTTGTTTATAGGGAAATTAGGCAGGCTATGATAGATATGGCCGAAATGTTTGATTTGCTAGAGCAGCCAGCAGAGGTTCAGGATAAAAAAGGTGCCAAGGAACTCAAAGTTAGTAAGGGCAAAATATCCTTTAAAAATATTGGATTTGGCTATGACAAAGAAAGACCAATAATAAAAGATTTTAGTGTGGATATAATGCCAGGAGAAAAAGTAGCTATTGTAGGTTCTACAGGTTCAGGAAAATCTACAATTGGTAGGCTTTTATTTAGATTCTATGACGTATGGAATGGGGCTATTCTAATAGATGATCAAGATATTAGAGATGTTAAGCAAAGGAGCCTACAAAAAGTAATCGGAGTCATACCTCAAGATACAGTTTTGTTCAATGATACAATCTATTATAATATCTCATATGGGAATCCTAAAGCAAAGGCTGAAGACGTAATCAAGGCTGCTAAAGCTGCTAAAATTCATGATTTTATTACATCCTTACCTAATGGATATGAAACTGCTGTTGGTGAGAGGGGGCTGAAATTATCTGGTGGAGAGAAGCAAAGAGTAGGTATAGCTAGAACCATTTTAAAAGACCCACCCATTCTTTTATTAGATGAGGCGACTTCCGCTCTTGATACTAAAACTGAGAAAGAAATTCAAAATAGCCTCAATATTATAGCTTCTAGTAGAAGTGTGCTTGTAATAGCTCACCGTTTATCGACAATTTCAGATTCTGATAAGATTTTAGTCCTTGATAAAGGTAAGATAGTAGAGAGTGGGCGCCATAAGGAATTGCTAAAATTAGGTGGCAAATATAAGGAAATGTGGCAAAGGCAACTAGACGAAGGTTGAGCTGCTTCTATGCCCTCCTAAACCATCTGATTATAGGATTATTAAATATCAGGTCTGATATCCATCTAGGAACATCTGCCAATAATCCAATAGATGAGTTTGATTCTCTATTTGTATGACGATGGTAATTATGAACACCATATTTTTTTCTTAAATGATGTCTTTTGACAATTGTAATATCTTTTGGATATTTCGCAGCTACAATGCTGAGGATAGATTGATCATGTTGGTGCAGAACATCCGGCTTTTCTTGAATTGACTTATCAAAAGGAGTATTTGTGATGGCGTCTTGTATGCTGCACATATCAAGCCAAGTTTTAATAAATTCTCTGCTTGATTGATTATTCCTAATAGCCATAAAAAATGCCCAAATATTTTGAGAATTGAGAATATCTTCATTATTATCTATGCCAAAAATTTGTCTCGCCTCCCTTTTGATATACCCTCTCATTTGTGCTGGTTTTCCGTGGCCTACCAATATTATGCCTTTATCTGAAAAATCCCTTAATAGCTTTGATACAGATTGTGTAAATAATACGCCAGAATCTGCATATAAAATAATAGAATTATCAGGCATCATGTTCATAGTTTGGTAAATAAAATATGGCTTCCATAGCCAGTAACCAGCACCAATAGGAGCCTTTAGTATAGCTGAATGGTTATTATAAAATTCTGGATCTATATGGTTGCGTTTATACATAAATACGTGATCAATGCCTTTATTGATTGCGCTTTGAGCTAAAGCATTTTGATTCTTAAAAAACACATTTGGCCCATCTGCATAAGATACTAAAACTATAGGAGCTCTTTTTGAATATTCTTTGCTAGAAACCTCAGTAAAAGAATTGTCTATCTCAGCAATAGACATATCTACTTTTGAGAAAAGATAATAAAAGAAAGAAATTAGCAATAATAATAATGCAATAAGGGTAAGGTATAGTTTATTCATAATCTATAAGCATATTGAAGTAGTCTGGATTTATAGCACAAACTTTTGCTTAGATCAAACTTATACCAAGATGCATGCGCGGGGGGTACTCACTAAGTATCCGTATTTCGTTTAAGTTATTAGCAACCCTCACACTGATTCTTTATATATCCTTTCATATCTTCCATATTTAAGATGAGAGATTAATTCATAAGAGATAATATTCGTATAAGATGCTACAATATCTGGTCTGTTATTTGGGCCTATTATTTCTACTTCATCACCAAGATTGCAAGGTATATTCGTTACATCTATTATTGTATAATCCATTGAGATTGATTTCGCTATAGGCGCGGCTTTGCCATTAACAAAGAATTTTCCCTTTCCTTGAAGTGACCTAGGTATCCCGTCCCCGTAGCCAATAGGGATAGTTGCCAATCTGGTCCCTTTTTTGGCATGAAATTTCTTATCATATCCTACATATAATTCTCTTCCGCATTCTTGGATCTTAATTATAGGGGCTGATAGAGATACAGGATTTTGTAAATTTTTATTTTTCACATGAGCTGTTCCGTAAATTAGCCCACCAGGCCTTACAAGATCAAAGTGGTATTCTTCTCCTAAGAAAATCCCCCCAGATGCAGCAAGGCTTTTTTTACAAGGAAAGATTGAGGATAATTTTTTAAATAATTCTAGTTGCTTTTTGTTATATGGGTTAGATCTATCAGAATCGCATGCAAGATGGCTGATCACATATTCTAGATTTTGGGGAATATAGTTGATTTGCTGCACTTCATTGGGCAATAATCCGTATCTATTCATGCCAGTATCTATATGCATAATACATTTTAAATGAGGTTTTTCTTCATTCCAGATATCTAGCTGGCTTATAGTGTTGAGTGCAGGATATATATTATGCTTTAGGTATAAATCATTTAATTCAGCCTTGCTCTCAAATCCGTTAAACACATATATATTCACTATCTTTGTATCTAAAAATTGTGAGAGATTTACTGCTTCATCAATATTTGCTACGAAGAAATTTCTACATCCCACCGAGAAAAGCGCGGGAGCTACGTTGTCCGCTCCAAGGCCGTATGCATCAGATTTAATAGATATGCCAACTTTAGCTTTGGTTTGGCTACAAAGATATTGGTAGTTAGATTTAATAATATCCAGATCTATAATTAACCTAGGTTTCATTATTTTCTTGTGACCTATTTTTATAAAAGAATAGTGCAGTTAGGCTCAGTATTCCACAAGTAATTATATAATATGATGTTAGGACAAGGCTACCTGTATTATGAACAATTAATTGCAATATGTAGGGAGTTAATCCTCCAAAGATACTGGTGCTTACATTATATGATACAGAAAGAGAGGTGTTTCTTACATTTGTTGGGAATAGTTCTGCCTGAAGGACTGGTTCGGGGCCTATATATAGCCCAGCAAAAATTGCTAGCATAATTCCTGCAAACCATACTTCATATATATCTCCAAATTCTAGCAATTTAATCAGAGGCAAAATAGATGTGATGATACAAATTAGGAATATACGAAATAAGCTTACTCTTCCTATTTTATCAGAAATCCAGCCTGAGAAAATTGTTGATAAGAAGATTACCACATATGATGTATTAATAATATAGCTGAGCTGTAGCTCACTAAAGCTTCTTTCAAGTGTGAGGTAATTTACCATGTAAATCGCCTGCATATAGAACAAAACAGACCCTGTGGAATTGATCATAATAGAAATTATAATATCTCTCCAATTGGACTTAAATGCAGATTTCAGTGGAGATTTAAGTATATAATCATTTTTCTTTATTTCTTTGAATTTTGGTGTTTCATCCATATATTTGTTTATATATTTAGCAGCAAATACTATAAAAATTCCTAAGAAGAAAGGTATTCTCCATCCCCAATTATCAAAGGACGCATCATCTAACAGTAGCTTTATGGTGAATGTGACTATTGAGCCCGCAAGAATCCCAACTGATATGCTTGCCATGGGTATTGATCCGAAAAGTCCTCTCTTTGTGGAATTAGTATGTTCCATTAGGAAGGACACAGAGCCAGTGAGAGCCCCGCCCATGGAGAGTCCTTGCACCATTCTGATAATAATCATTAGGATCGTTGCTGTAATTCCTATTGATTCATGAGATGGCAGGATGCTTATAATGGCAGTAGGATAAGCCATGCACATTATGGAGGTTGTTAGAGCTTTTTTTCTTCCAAGTTTGTCGCCAATTATTCCAAATATCACCCCCCCTAAAGGTCTTACAATATATCCTGCAGCGAAAAGCAAAAGGCCATTTAATATTTGGATAGAAGGATCATCATCTGGAAAGAATTTATCACTCAATATTACTGCTAAATGTCCGAAAAGAGCATAATTATACCATTCAAAACTATTAGCGATTCCGCTGGAAAATACGAGTTTCTTGTTATCCATTACTTCCTTCGTTTTTTTACCTCAGCTAAAGCCACAAACAGGGTAGTAGGTATTAGAAGCGCTACTCCATATAGAGCATTCATGTCTGGTATTTCACCAAGCGCTATATATGCTACAAAGCCAGAAACTGCTAATTCAAAATATCTATAAGGTGCTACTGCTGTTGCATCAACAAGAGAGAATGCCTTAAGCAGGAAGAATAAAATCAGATTGGCGCTGCATCCAAGTAAGAATAATAGGGCGAACTGGAATAATGACGGTGTCTTCCATTCCATTATAGCAAATGGCAGCGCAAGTAGGGCAGTTATTAACGCTGAATAAAAGAGCATGCAGATCATAGATTCTTTGACAACAAACTTTTTGTTTATAATATCAAGAGAAGCAAAAGCCATGGCCGCCAGTACAAAGATTAAAACATCATAGTTAAACCCTTTGCTTCCTGGGTGTAGGGTTATAAAAATTCCAATAAATCCAATAATTGTAGCTACCCATCTTTGCCATATTATTTGCTCGTCGAGGAAAAAGACAGCAAGCACAAGCACAAATAATGGAACAGAAAAACTGACCACAGTTGCGGTGCTTACTGGGACGAGATTTAGTCCAAAGATCCAGGATGCCATTCCAATAAATAGTAAAATTCCTCTAGAAATCTGGATATAAGGATGATTGGTTTTTATAGTCTTGACGCCAAAGTAAAATATAAAAGGCACAAGTGTTAAGGTGCTAAAGAAGAATCTTAAAAAAGTTACCTGCATAGAGCCTAGGTCTGACCCAACATATTTTTGAATAATATCATTTATAGCGCTACTAAAGAGACTCAAAACAAACCAAGATATTCCCAGTAAATAAATTTGAAAGTTGTTTTTCATGTAAGTAATATTCCTAAAATGATGTGTTAAACAGGGGTTTATGATGCTTTAAAGACATAGTAAAAAGTTTTTATAAGCAATTGAGGGCAATCCTATATAATTTTCTCCCATTTGGCAATACATAAGTATACTCTTAAAAGCAATGATTAAGAAATACTTTAGGAGATTGATATCATGAATAAGAAATTAAGATATGTGGCCCTGCTGGGTGCTACAAGTATCCTTTTTGGTGCAAATGTATTTGCAAAGTCGAGGGCTAAAAATGATTATGATAGTAATTATTATGAATCTGAAGGGCCAGTAATTATGAAGGTGAGGGGTATGGGGGCTATTACAAAATCAGCTCCTAAGAAATATCCCGAACCCACAAATTCCCCTGCGACAAAGCCTGGTAACTTAATTAAAAATGGAATAGGGTTGCAAGGAGCCACATCTATATTTTTTACAGATCACTTTGGTGCTGAATTAGGATTTGGTGGTATATTGTTTAAGGTATCTGATTCCGCCTTGAAGGCAGCACAAAAGAATTATGGCACAAGCACTGCTAATATGAAGAAGAAGGATCTTTTTGGTATACCTATGGAGCTTCTAGCTCAGGTTCATGCTGCACCTTACGGCGCTATAAGGCCTTATGCTGGTCTTGGCTATAATGGTACATACTTTTTTACTCAATCTAAGCAATTGAAGGCAGCCAGTTCTTTTGGACCTGTATATCAGCTAGGGGTTGACTTTGTGTTGAATGATGATTCGATGATTAATATTGATGTGAAGCAATATACTATGGAGCCAAAGGTGACCTATAAGAGTAATTTCCTCGGAAATGCTGATGTGTCAGGTAAGCAGAAGATCAACCCTCTTGTAATTTCTGTTGGTATGGGTTGGAGATTCTAGGGATTTCTACACTTTGGGCAGTGAATATTGCTAAAGTTTCTTATCCATAGTTCGGGTTAATAATAACAAATTAATCCTTGAGCAATATTTATAATTGATATATTACTTTCTTCTCCAAGTAAAAGAAGTATCTATGACTAAAATTGCAGGATGGATTAATATATACAAACCTACAGGGATAAGCTCTGCTAAGGTGGTGGCTCTTGTAAAAAAAAATCTTCCTAAAGGCGTTAAAATTGGCCATGCAGGTACTTTGGATGTAGAGGCTGAAGGGGTGCTTCCTATTGCTATCGGAAGTGCGACAAAGCTCATTCGCTTTGCCCAAGATGCCACCAAAGAATATAAGTTTGAAGTGAAATTCGGATCCGCTACCGATACAGCAGATGCAAGTGGCGCTATAATTGATTCTACAGATTACATACCTTCTAAAAAGGAAGCTCAAGAAATTTGTAATAAATTTTTAGGTAAAATCAAGCAAGTACCGCCAATATATTCTGCAATAAAAGTAAATGGCAAGAGGGCTTATGATTTGGCAAGGCAAGGAGAGGATTTTAAGCTGAAGGAGCGCGAAATCTCTATCTATTCTCTAGAAATGCTGGATTATAATCTCGAATTTGGATCTGCTACTTATCATACTACATGTTCTAAAGGGACCTATATCAGGACTCTAGCAGAGGACATATCTTTGTCCTTGAAAAGTTTAGGATATGTGCTATCATTGGCGCGAATTAGGGTGGGAGTATTTGATGTTACAAATGCTATAACCTTGCCCCACATAGCTGATTTGAATTTGGAGGCATTACTTGAATTCATTCAGCCTATGGAAGTAGTACTGGACGACATCCCGGTAGTTGAAGTTGATGTTGATATTGCTCAAAAAATAATTTTTGGCCGACAAGTTACTCTTGAAGTGCCAGATTGTGAGCAGATATGGATTCGCTATAAAGGTTCTATTCTTGCTGTGGGAAGCGTAAATAGTAGCTACTTTGATTCTGAAAGAGTTTTAAAAGTTGAGTTAGATTAAGGAGAATAATTATGTCAATAACACCACAGCGCAAGAAAGATATTGTAAAAGAATATGCCCAGAAGGATAACGATACTGGGTCAGTTGAAGTACAAGTTGCTATCTTAACGGAAAGAATTAACTCCCTTACTTCGCATTGCCAAGAAAACGCAAAAGATTTCCACTCTAGGAGAGGGCTTTTGATGCTAGTTGGTAAAAGAAGAAGGTTGTTGAACTATCTTAAAAGTAATAGCAATGCAAGATATGCAGATCTTATTAAAAGGCTAGGCCTACGTAAGTAATGTCAGAGCTTTGCCAGCATAAAGCGAAATAACCAAGGGCTTTGCCCATTTTCTGATTTAGGATTGTTGTTGTAACTGTTTTGAATAAGAAATAGAAATATATAAGGATAAAAATAAATATGTTTAAAGAAATTATAGAGACCGTAGAATGGGGCTCTGGAGAATTAAAATTTAGTACCGGGAAGGTTGCAAGGCAGGCCGATGGTGCAGTGATGGTATCTATGGGAGATACATCAGTTTTGTGTACAGCAGTATCGGAGAAATCCCTTAAAGAGGGAATCGATTTTTTCCCTTTAACAGTACATTATCGTGAAATGGCTTTTGCTGCTGGTAAAATTCCTGGGGGATTTTTTAAAAGAGAGGGTAAGCCTTCTGAAAAAGAGGTATTGGTATCTAGGTTAATTGATAGACCTATTAGGCCTTTATTTCATTCCTCTTTCTTCAATGAAACACAAGTAATTTGTACAGTTCTCTCATATGATGAAAAATATCCTTCAGATATTTTGGCCGTAATTGGCGCTTCAGCTGCGCTTGCTTTATCTGGCGTTCCTTATACAGCTATTGCTGCAGCAAGTAGAGTAGGTTACAAAGATGGAGAATATACTCTAAATCCTTCAAATACAGAATTGCAAGATAGCGATCTTGATTTGGTAATAGCAGGAACTTCTGATTCTGTAATGATGGTAGAATCAGAGGCTAATGTTCTAACAGAGAAAGAAATGCTTGATGCTGTTGAGTTTGGACATAAAGCTTTCCAACCAATTATTAAGGCTATAGAAAAGCTGGTTAAGAAAGCAGGAAAGGAAAAATGGGCTGAGCCAGAGGATTTAGTATCAGAAGATTTTATTTCCAAACTTGAAAAGAAATATACTAAAGATGTAGCTAAAGCATATAATCTTCCAGATAAGCAAGCAAGATGTAATGCTCTAGATGAAATTTTAAGCCAAATAACAGAAGAAAATGCTGAGGATGAGGATCTATCTCCTCTTCAGATAAACAAAGCTTTTTCAGAAGTTAAATATAGGTATTTAAGAGGTCATGTTTTAGAGACAGGCAAAAGAATAGATGCTAGGAACGTTGATGAAGTAAGGCAGATAGAAACCGAGGTTTCTGCTTTTTCAAGAACACATGGATCATCCATTTTTACTAGAGGAGAAACTCAAGCATTAGTAACCACAACGCTTGGAACAGGGCAAGATGAGCAGATTATCGATAATCTTGATGGTGATACTAAGGAAAGCTTTATGCTTCACTATACTTTCCCTCCATATTCTGTTGGTTCTGCATCTCCAATGAGGGCTCCAGGAAGGCGTGAGATCGGTCATGGTAAGCTTGCATGGAGAGCTTTGAGAGCAGTTGTTCCAACTAAGGAGGCATTTCCTTATGCTATAAGAGTAGTATCTGAGATTACTGAGTCTAACGGCTCTTCATCTATGGCCACTGTTTGTGGGGCGTCTCTTGCATTAATGGATGCGGGCGTTCCTCTGAAGTCTCCTGTTGCAGGTATTGCTATGGGGCTTATCAAGGAAGGAAAGGATTTTGTAGTTTTATCTGACATTAATGCAGATGAAGACCATTTAGGCGATATGGATTTTAAAGTGGCTGGAAGTGAAGATGGCATTACAGCTCTCCAGATGGATATCAAAGTAGCAGGGATCACTTTGGCTATTATGAAAAAGGCTTTAGCGCAAGCAAATAAAGGTAGAATGCATATTTTGGACAGAATGTCAGATTCTATTGATATGCATAGAACAGAAGTGAGTGAGCATGCTCCAGTTATTGAGTCCTTTAAAATCGACAAAGATAAAATTAGGGAAGTTATTGGCCCTGGTGGAAAAGTTATTAAAGAGATTTGTGAAGTAACAGGTGCAAAAGTTGATATAACAGATGATGGTGTTGTGTCCGTTGCAGCAGTAGGCGCTGAGAAATTAAATGATGCAGTTAGTAGAATTAAGCTGATTGTAGAAGGGCCAGAAATTGGTCAAATATTTGATGGAACGGTAGCAAAAGTTCTAGAATCTGGTGCATTTATTAATTATCTTCCTGGTAAGGATGGCTTTATTCACATTAGTGAAGTTTCTGATGAGAGAATTGAATCTATCAAGGATCACTTGGTAGAAGAGCAGAAAGTTAAAGTAAAGATAATTGCTGTAGATCCTAAGGGTAAGGCTAAGCTTTCTATGAGATTAGATTTTGACCATCCAGCACCGGATTCTTACTCTAAAAAGGGTGATAGGCCTAATAGGAAAAAAGATTCAAGGTCTGATAAGCCGCCTCAAAAGCGCAAAGTTCAAAAATCTAACGAAGATTCTGCAGATTCAGCTGTATCTAAAAGAAAGTATTTTTCTTAAGATCATCTGAGCATCTGTAATTGGATTCAAGGTACAAGATAGGGGGCAGCACGCCCCCTTTTTATTTTTTCCACCATAAATCTTAATATTCCTTGATATTTTATATAAAATAGTGTATATAGATATACATATTAAATAATCATGGATGAAGGCTATGGCAAAAGGAGTAAGAGCATTAGATTGGCAAAAGATAGCATTTGCGTGCGAAGTCAGTGATGAGGCGCGGGGTAAAATATTAAATAAATTCGAAGGGTCTCTTATTAAAACAGAGGTATTACAATCATCCTACAAGCATCCAAGGTTTGCCTTTAGACTGGATAAGAAAGGCAGAGTAATTTGCACTACAGTGAAGCATCAAGGAGAGGATTGTTTAGTAGTATTAAATGTGGATCCTAATCATAAATATGAGACTAACCCAGCTTTGAAGAAAGGGGCGGCTGAGATAGGTTTAGCGAAGATTAAGACATCATCTCTTAAGAGTCTAGAAACAGAGAATTTAGAAATAGGCGTGTCAGGGGCGATAAGCGCTGATGGTAAAGTAGTAGTTTATACGAAAGAGCAGGCGAGAGCTATATCTAGTCTTGAATCTCCTAATCCAGTGGGTAATATAGAAACAATCATTGTAAATGGTCTTCCTGGTTCGGGAAAAACAACAGTGGCTCAGCAAATATTGTCTAATGCAGATAGAGAGGGGATAGAGGCAATCTATTTAACAAAATCATCACGTCTAAAGCAATATGTAAGTGATTTGTTTTTTGGCAGGCAGGGGCAAGAAGAGACATTGAATGGAGATTCGTCCTCATCATCCTCATCAGATTCGGAAGGGTCTGCTAGCGATAGCGCATCGCTGGATACTGATAGTAGCAGGTCATCTAGTCCGGATAGAATGAGCTCTGTAAAATTTTTATCCTATAATCAATTAGCGGCTGAGGAGATATTTGCTAATATAGAAGGATATTTAACCTCTGTATTAAGTGCTCCAGGTGGGGAATTTGAGCGATTTAAAGATGCTTTAGAATTAATTAAAAAAGAGGAGGAGGCGCTTTCTGCAGAGGCAGCAGATGCGGCATCTGCAGCTGGGGTAGAGGCATCTAGCAGAGCAGAAGATCATGAGGCTTTGGTAAAGAAATTAGCAACAAGACTAAAAGAGCATTACCAACATTCTAATGCATTAGATGGTAAAGAATCGGGTATAGAAGCAATATTTGCTTCATGTATGGATACCTATCTTCAAGGCACTTTATCAGGAATAGATGAATTTAAAACATGGTTTGAGCAGCGGTTAAAGAAGAAAGGTGCATCTAGCCCTGAATATATCCAGAGATATAAAGCTCTAGATCCAAAAGAGAAACCAAGCGCTGAGGAAATTTATATTGAGATGCAGAAATCTCAAATGAAGCTTGGTAAGAAGGGTACTTTATATAAAGCATTTCACGCAGCTTCTACTGAAGAAACCTCTAGTGCAGAAGGTCAGGCAAGCATAGCTAGTTCTATATTAAAAGCATATCAAGCCCATCTTGGTGAATCTTACATCAATCCATCATTATTGACTTCTCCATTCCCTGATGGTGACGATGGTGATGATGGCGGTGATACAGAAGAAGGCAGTAATGATTTAGTTTTACTAATTGATGAAGCTCAGAGTTTGAGTCCTTTAGAATTAGAATTTGCGGTAAGAAAAGTAAGATCGGAGTATCCAGACAAGAGGGTAAAGTTATATTTGTGCAGGGATGGTAATCAAAGTTTGTCAGATCCATTTGATTTGACGCTTCATTTAGTCAAGGATTTAACAGGACAAGATATATCAGCAATATATGATTTAAATACTTCATTTAGAACCCCGCCAAATATTACCAAATTATCAAATCAATTGTTGAATATAAAGCATCATGTAATAGGCGGTAAATTGCATAAAATTGATGCAAGGGCAGCAGATTTAGGTGAAAGTACTGAAGATAATTTTATATCAGCTACAGATAATGATGGATATGTGGATTGGGTTGATTGCTCACAAGCTAGGAGCGGGGAAACATCCACAGAATTAGCAGAAAAATTAGCTCAGTTAAAGCAGGCAAGCCAGAATATCATTGATTGCGCAATAGTTGCATTTAGTAAGGAAGCTCAAGTGGCAGCATCAAAAGAATTTCCAGGAAGTTTGGTATTATTACCCGATGAAGTAGTGGGTTTAGAATATAAGAAAGTGATATTATATAAGCCATTTTCTATGGGTAATTTTTCAGCTAAGGATGAGGCATCATTTAGGGCAAAATATGATGCAAGTCAGCCAGTGCCTGTGAATTTCCCAAGTGATGCTGAAAATTTCAAGTTTGTATTGCCATTTAATGAATTATTTGTAGCTATGACAAGGTCAATGAATAGCTTACATATTTTAGAAGGTGATGCAGTAGCTACTACTCGCAGTGGTAAGAAAGGCGCTAGAGAATCTGGTAAGTTTTTTAAGGCTGTTTTTCAAGATGTGTTGGATTCTTGTGATACTCAAGGTGGGGCATGGAATGATATTGGTGACCTGAGCTTAGAGGCGCTTATGAAGCACATACAGGATCATGAAAATCTATATTCACCTGAATTACTTGCAAAATATATTGCAAAAGCAGCTGAGATGTTAGAAGCAAAATCCCAGGCAATTAAGGCGCAAATTAGCAGCAGTGAGGATTCATCTGCTGAGGTAGAAGCTAAGATTGTATCTGATACGAAGGAAGCTACGCAATTTGCTCAAAAACTTAAGACTTTGTTAGAGAACGAAGGTTTTACAGATGTATCTTCAGACGCTACCCAGGATCTGCATGAAGCAATGGTTACAGTGATTGCAGATATGTCTGGAATGCGGGCAGGAGCTGCACCTGAGCAAGAATCCCAAAAGGCTGCGCAGGCAAAAGCTGCTACCCCTACCCCAAAGCAGCAGACTTACCAGCGCAAAAAAACCAAGGGAAAGTCAAAAGCAGCGCATTCTAAAGTTAAGTCTAAAGAAGCCCAATCTAAGGGGAAGCTTAAAGCACAAGAAGGCCTCTCTAAAAAAGATCAGAAGCTTAATAAACATCTTCAAAAGCTTATTAAGCCGACACAAGAGAAGAAATTTTGCGAGTTCCTAGTTAAAAACCCAGACTTAAATTTGAGCGACGGGACTAAGCAATTCGTTCGGCAAGAACAAGACGCAAAGAGGTTTTTGCCGCTTCATTATGCTATAAAACAGGGCAAGACATATATTATAGATAAGTTGCTAAAATTAGGAGCTAAACCGGATATTCCTGATACACGTGGGAATACACCTATGCATCTTGCAGCAGAATATGGTCAAGTAGGTGTCATAGAGCAGCTACTAGATCTAGGTGCTGATGTTAATGCTAAAAACGTGTTCAACGCTTCCCCTCTTCATAAAGCATCTGCCTATGGTGAGGTAGGCGTCATAGAGAAGCTACTAGATCGAGGTGCTGATATTCATCTTAAAGAGCGCTCGGGTAAGACTTCACTTTATATGGCAGCAGAGTATGGTCATGCGAATGCTATACGTGCACTAGAGCAGCGTGGCGCTGATGTGAATGCTAGAGATAATCAAGGGCTGAGTCCTCTTCGCTGCGCTATGCTCCAACGGAAAGATAACGCAGCAATAGAGTTACTCAAGCTTGGCGCTGATATAGATGAAAGCTTGCTTAATGGGTTTAGTCAAAAGATTAAAGTGGCATTTTTTCAAACACTGACTACTTCTTTAGAGCCTGATGATTTGAATAAAGCTATTGTGGAAAATGTATATGAGTTAATTTTGGGCCCATTGCGAGGGCGGGGCACCATGCAGGAAGCATCTGTACAGGCAAAATTCGCACCAGCTCTAGAGGAATATAATGAAAAATACGAAAGAGCTTTAAAAGAATTTAATCAGACAATTCAAGAGCATATTAATAGCAGCAATCCTAAAGAATTATGTGATTATATAGCTAAAAATCCCCATTTGCATTTTACTCCCGAGACAACGCAAAACTTCCAAGAAAAACTTACAGAGGAGTGGATGCAGTATGCACTTCATTATTGTGCACACAAAGGAGAGATCGATGTTATACAGAAGTTAAGCAATCTAGGCGCTGATGTTAACACTAAAGACTTAAAAAAAATCACGCCTATTCACGTTGCAGCGAAGGCAGGAAATGTTAGTGCTGTGGAGCTTCTGGTGGATATTGGCGCTGATGTTAATGCTAAAGATCATCAGGGAGCGACGCCTCTTCATGTAGCTGCAGCCATAGGGAAGCTAGGTGTTATAGTAGAATTGATAAAGTTGGGTGCTGATATAGAGGCTACAGATAGTGAAGGCAAGAACTTTATTGAAGTTACACCAGACATCCATGGTCAAGTAATGTGTTTTAAGAGTTTATCTGACTCTTTAAAGCCTGATGATTTGAATAAAGCGATTATAGACAAAGTATACGGCTTCATTGTACACCAGGATACTTTGTTACAAGGTGATATTCAACATCGATTAGACTCAGCTCTTGAGGTATATAATGCAAAACACGAAAGACCTTTAAAAATATTCAATCTAGTAATTCAAGGGCATATTAATAGCAGTGACAGTAAAGGATTATGCGAGCATATAGCTAAAAATCCCCATTTACATTTTACTGACGAGACAAAGCAAAAGCTTAGATCAAAGCTTAAGAAGAAGGGGTCTGTTTTTTTCCCCCTTCATTATGCGGTACAAGAAGGCAAGGTAGATGCTATAGATAAGCTAATAGAGCTTGGCGTTAAAGTTGATTCGCTAAACAATAGAAAAGCGACAGCTCTTTTTGTTGCAGTATGCAACAAAAATGTTGGCGCTATAGAAAAGCTCTGCGCACATGGCGCTGATGCTAATGTCTCAATTCAAGGCTTGGGTGGCTCGACACTCCTTTATATGGCGGTATTAGATGGGGATATAGGCACTATAAGGGCGTTATTAAAGAATGGCGCTGATGCTAATGTTCCAGATAACGATGGAGCTACTCCCCTGCATCTTGTGGCAGAAAAAGGACAAGTTGCTGCCATCCAGCTGCTACTAGATCATAAAGCTAATGCTAATATTAAAAATCAAGGGGGCGATACCCCTCTCCATGTTGCAGCACAATATGGACAAGTTGAGGCCATCCAGCTGCTACTAGATCGTGGCGCTACCATTGAGGCTGTAGATAACTCGCAAATGACTCCACTGCATGCTGCTGTTGGGTTGGGGCATGTGGAGGCTGTAAAGGCGCTACTAGATCATAAGGCTAATGTTAATGCTCGAAGCAATACTGGCTCTACTCCTCTTCATTACGCTATATCCGAAGGAGATGTAGGTATTATTGAACTATTATTGGCTCATGGTGCTAATGCAAGAATACAAGATCAGGATGGCGCCACGCCTTATGATTATGCGCAATCAGCGGGGCGCGGCGATGCTGCAGATGTGCTGCAACTTGCTCTGAGTGAGAGCGTTGCTACAGTAGAGCTTGCAGGAGATGGTGCAGCACCTTATAGTGATGATTTATATTGCTAATCAGAGATCACGCAAATCCAAAATCCTGAAAGTGACTATAATTCAGGATATGGATTGCTGCCTTCTTAAGGGTATAAGAGGGGGCAAGGTCAAATTTCTTTTTTTACTGCGCCAACATAAAGCTGTCGTGGTCTGCTGATTCTTTGCGCATCATCTTCAAGCATTTCTTTCCATTGAGCCATCCAACCAGCGCTTCTGGCAACTGCAAAAAGTACAGTAAACATCTTTGGGGGAATATTCATGGCTTGGTAGATTATGCCTGAATAAAAGTCTACATTTGGATATAGTTTTCTTTGTACGAAATAATCATCATTTAAGGCTATTTTTTCAAGCTCAACAGCAATTTTTAAGAGAGGATTATCCATTTGCCCGAGTTCTTCTAAAACTTCCTTGCAAGTTTCTCTCAGTACTGCTGCTCTAGGGTCATAATTTTTGTATACTCTATGTCCAAAACCCATTAGTCTAATGCCGCTTTCTTTATCTTTTACTTTATCAATGAAGTCGGGGATATTAGACACATCTCCAATATCATGGAGCATATTTATTACTGCTTCATTTGCTCCTCCGTGAGCGGGCCCCCAAAGGGATGCAATTCCAGCGCTAATGCAGGCAAAAGGGTTAGCGCCAGAAGAGCCCGCCGTCCTGACGGTAGAGGTTGATGCATTTTGTTCATGGTCGGCATGTAGAATAAATATCTGATCTAACGCCTTGGCAAGAACTTTATTAACCTTGTATTTTTCACAAGGTGTTGCAAACATCATATGAAGAAAATTTTCAGTAAATCCTAAATCATTGTCTGGATATATAAATGGTTGTGAAATGGAGTATTTGTAGGTCATTGCAGCCAAAGTTGGCATTTTTGCGATGATCCTAATGGCTGTTTCTTCTCTATCTTCTGCGTCTTTTACATCTAGTTCTTCATGATAGATAGCAGATAGTGATCCTACAGTTGAAAGCATAACTGCCATTGGATGGGCTGAGTGCCTAAAGCCTTCAAATAATTCACGCATCTGCTCGCTAACCATAGAATGGTGAATGATATCATGCGTAAATCTTTTGGCTTCTGCTTGGTTTGGTAGATCTCCATTAAGAAGGAGGTAGCTAACATCTAAAAATGTTTTATTAGTAGCAAGATCGTTAATATCGTAGCCACCATGCCTCAGTATTCCATTTTCTCCATCAATAAATGTAATTTTGGAGGTGCAAGAAGCTGTAGACATGAAGCCTGGGTCATATGTGAAGTATCCAGTTTCTTTATATAATCCAGAAACATCTATAACATCTTGCCCAATACTTGCCTTATGTATGGGGAGCTTGTAGGCTTTATCTTTAATTCTTAGTTCTGCAAAATTATCTTTCATAAAGCCCTTTAACTAACGTGTTACTTTTATTCAAGTGGATTATGATTATATCACAAATGTTACCTAAAAAAATAACGATTAAGTAAAACTTTAAATATCGCCTAAAAAATCTTTTATTTTGAGTAGATCGTACCACATGCTTCTTTTTTGGTAGGGCTGCCTAAGTAAGTATGCAGGGTGGAAGATGGCTGTTGTTGTAATTGAGTCATCTAAGAATTTATTTTGATATTGGTAATATTCCTGTCTAATTTTGCTTATTTGAAGATGTTTTCCCAGCAATGCTGATACTGCCGTTGCTCCCACTAATATAAGTAATTTAGGTTTAGCAAGGGCAATATGCTTTTCAATAAAAGGCCTGCATGCTTCTATTTCCTCATCGGTAGGTCTTCTATTGGCTGGTGGTCTCCAGAATATTGTGTTGCTAATATATACATTCTTTTCTCTGGATAATCCTATAGATGAGATAATATTATCTAATAATTTCCCGCTATCTCCACAAAATGGTATGCCATGAAGATCCTCTGATGCACCTGGCGCTTCGCCAATCATCATAACTGGGGCTCCAAATATTCCATCGGAGAATACGGTATTTGTAGCGGTTTTCTTTAAGCTGCATCCGTCAAAAGAAGCCACAGCATTCTTTAGTTCTTCTATATTGTGTAATTGATCTACTAAAGTGTCAGATGAGGGCATTTTTTTTTCTGTCTCCTGCAAATTATGAGAGGGTGCCTGCTTAGGTGCGCTAAAAGGCCTTTTCTCCTTTGATATTAGCATATCATCTAACTCCATGATTTGGTGCCACTTAAGGGCCTTTTCATTTGAGATGTTTGGTTTGTTCATTTGAGCTTCTTATTTTTGCTGATTTAAACTATAATGCTGAGGAGCTAATAGTGCAAGTAAATAACAAATAATGATTCTTGAGAAGTAGATGCAGAATTATGAATTTGAAATTATAGAAGAATCTGGAAGGTTGGACAAAGCCTTGTCCATGCAATTAGAGATGTCCAGATCAAAGGCCCAAGAATATATAAAAAATGGCCTGGTTTTTGTTGATGGGGCGAATATATCTAAGCCTAATTTTGTAGCAAAAGTGGGTTCAAAAATTTTAGTAAAAACACCAGAAAAACAGACCTTTGAGATAAGAGGTGTAGACATAAAACTAGATATTGTTTATGAGGATGAGGATTTAATTGTGGTCAATAAGCAGGCAGGTCTTACGGTTCATCCTGGTGCTGGTAATCACTCAGATACTATGGTGAATGCCCTGATTCATCATTATGGTAAAAGCTTATCAACTTTGTCTGGTAAGGAAAGGCCTGGTATAGTCCACAGGCTTGATAGAGATACTACGGGTCTGATGATAGTTGCAAAGAATGATAAGTCTCATGAATTTCTAGCTAAATCTATTGAAAATAGAGAGATTAAGAGGCTTTATAAGGCTTTTGTATGGGGGATTCCAACCCCATCTGATAGTGATATTTCTACCAATATAGATAGAAGTAGATCTGACAGAAAGCGGATGGCAGTATGTAGATCTCCTAAGGGAAAGTTCGCAAAAACGCATTACAACATACTGAAAAACTGGTTAAAAATCTCTTTAGTGGAATGTAAATTAGAGACTGGTAGAACTCACCAAATTAGAGTCCATATGAGCCATATAGGGCATTCTGTTGTAGGTGACCAGGTTTATGGGAATAATTCTAGGAAGATTTTACATAACGTTTCAGGGGAGCTAAGGGAGTATCTTGAAAACCTCAATCGCCAGGCTCTTCATTCCTATAGGATAGAATTTATTCATCCTACAAAGGGGAAAAATATGATTTTTGAAGCGCCTCTGCCAGAAGATTTAACGTTGTTAGAAAAATATTTGGATCAAGCAGCAGTGTTAAGTTAGGTTTTGCAAGCTTATTTGGGCTAGATATAGTCGAAAGGAATTCTTGTAAATTCTCTTTGCTTTTCTTCAGCTTTGATATGCCCTATCTCTGAATTTGCTTGCTCTTTGAACTTGATAAGAGAAATAATGTTAGGGGCAAAAACAACTGAATTATCATCATTGTCTAAAGATTCTTGTTGCACTGGGCTATGCTGAGCTTGTGCATTATAAAACTTCATAATGTATTGAGGCAATAGGCCTGTTTCACGAATAGACATAGATTCCTTCAAAGTAGAGTCATAGGTATTATAACCTTTAATTATGTATATGTCAATAATTACAACAAATATTTACTATTATTGTGAGGTTTAGTTGTTTAATATGATTTTGAGCTATTAACATACAGGGAAGCAACGAGCATTATATATAAGCTGCAGGCTACTAAAGTTTTGTTGCAAGTTGATTTTTTTATGTATAATATGGCCATTATTTATAGCAAACTTAGAGTTAGATGTTAGATTCTTTTAGAAAAGTAAGCAAATATAGTGATTTCGCTTTAGCTACTGGCCTCATAGCCATTTTGATGGTGCTTTTATTTCCTGTTGCTCCAGGTCTTTTAGATGTGCTTCTAGCATTTTCGGTAGCGATTGCTGTAGTGATTTTAATGAATACATTATTTATCAACAAGTCTTTAGAACTTAGCGTTTTTCCTACAATTCTACTTGTGACTACAATACTCAGGCTTTCTCTCAATATTGCCTCGACAAGGCTAATACTTGCTAATGGTCATAAGGGGACTAGTGCAGCAGGCCATGTGATAGAGGCTTTTGGTGGCTTTGTAATGCAGGGCAATGTGGTAATTGGCTTGATAGTCTTTCTAATTTTGACAATTATAAATTTTGTTGTGATCACGAAAGGTTCTGGGCGTATTGCTGAAGTTGCTGCAAGGTTTAGCTTGGATTCTATGCCTGGTAAGCAAATGGCTATTGATGCTGATCTTTCAGCTGGCTTAATAGACGAATCCACAGCTAGAGAAAGAAGAAAAGAAATTGAGGATGAATCGACCTTCTACGGAGCGATGGATGGTGCTAATAAATTTGTTCGAGGGGACGCAATTGCAGGCGTTATTATTACCTTCATTAATTTAGTAGGTGGTATGGTAATTGGAATGCTTCAAAGAAATATGACCTTTGATTCTGCTGTTAAAACTTACACATTACTTACTATTGGTGATGGCTTAGTGACCCAAATACCATCTCTTGTTATATCTTTGTCTGCTGGCTTATTGGTTACAAAATCAGGTGTGGTAGGCTCTACAGATAAGGCTATTTTTGGGCAATTAAGCAGATATCCGCAATCGCTTACTATTACTTCAGGCGTGACGGCGTTAATGGCGCTACTTCCTGGTCTCCCATTTACACCTTTCTTCTTGCTATCAGTTTCCAGCGGTGGAATTTCGTATATTCTAACTCAGGTTGCTCTTCAAGAGAAAGAAATTGCAGGAGCTAAGGAAAAAATGCAGGCGCAGGATGATGGAAGTAGTGAATTGGCTTCAAGTAGGCTTGCAATGGATCCATTAACTCTAGAATTGGGATATGGGTTACTTGTTTTGCTTAATGCGCAGCAAGGGCATAGGCTTGCAGAGCAAGTAAAGGCTTTAAGAAGGCAAATGATTAGGGAATATGGTTTTGTTATGCCTCAGGTGAGGGTGAAAGATAATATGCAGCTAGATCATAATTCATATCTTATTAGAATTAAGGAGTTAGACACTGCAAAAGGCCAAGTGATGCCTGATAAAATAATGGTGATGGATCAAAAAGGTGAAGATATAGAAATCCCTGGAATTGATACAAAGGAGCCAACTTTTGGTCTCGCTGCAAAATGGATCAACCCCACTCATAGAGAAGAGGCATTATTTAAAGAGCTTACTATAGTTGATCCTTCTACAGTGATTACTACCCATCTTACAGAAGTTGTTAAGGAAAATATCACGGAATTACTCTCTTATACAGAAGTGCAAAAGATGCTTGATGATATTGGGGAGGGGCATAAGAAACTTCTTAAAGATACAGTTCCTGATACTGTTTCAGTTGCCACATTGCAGAAAGTTCTTCATGCCCTTTTAGCGGAATCCATTTCTGTTAGAGATTTGCCATCTATTTTAGAAGCAACGGCTGATGCTGTGAGGGCTGGGTGTAAAAGTATCACATCTATTACTGAACAAGTGAGGATGCGTCTTTCAAGACAAATCTGCCATGAATATACAAATGGGGATGGGTTTATACCAGTTGTTACTTTATCGCAAAATTGGGAAAATGTGTTTGCAGATAGTATTATTCCTGATGGGGATGATTATCAATTGGTAATGGAGCCGTCTAAGATGCAGGAATTTGTCTCTAAGGTGAAGCAAATATATGACCAGCAGGCGAGTAGGGGCTATATACCTATCTTGATGAGTTCTGCTAACATAAGGCCTTATGTAAGGTCAATGTTAGAAAGATTTAGGCCATCTACAGCAGTGATGTCGCAAAATGAGGTGCATTTTAAAACTAAAATCAGAACTCTAGGAGTGGTGGAGTAATATGTTGCGTCCAGGAGGAATAAAGGCTTTTTTACTACTAGCCTTATCGGCTACTTTCTTTATTTTTGTGGCTAACTCAAACAATAATGCTAAGAGGGAGGGGGATTCTATGGCAAAAGAAGATCAAAAATCAATGGTAACTTTATACACAAAGCCAGGTTGTTTTTATTGTGTCAAAGCCAAATCTTATCTGGAGCAAAGCAGCATATCATTTAATGAAATCGATATATCACAAGATTACGATAAGCTTGAAGAGCTGGTGAATTCCACAGGAGCAAAAACAGTACCATATATATTTATAGGAGATGATTATATTGGTGGTTGCACGGAAATGCTTCAAATGGCTGAAGACGGCAAGTTAAAAAAGCTTTTGGGACTTTAAATGCCTATAGGCTTTTGTAATAATCTATAATATGAATACCATCACACAAGGAGCTATAGCACTATATATCCATTGGCCATTTTGTATTTCTAAATGTCCTTATTGTGATTTTAACTCCCATATTTTCACTAAAGTTGATAATTCGCTTTGGCTTAAAGCGTATAAAATGGAGATAGATCAATATAAGGATTTTTTATCTACTAAGAAAATCAAAACCATTTTCTTTGGAGGGGGAACGCCTTCACTAATGGATCCGGATATTGTGGGGGAGGTTATAGATTATCTATCACCTTATTTACAAAAGAATGTTGAAATTACTCTAGAGGCAAATCCTAACTCCTCTGAATATAATAAGTTTGCGCAATTTAAAAAAGCTGGAATCAACAGGATTTCTGTTGGGGTTCAATCATTCAATGAAAATGATTTACAAAAATTAGGTAGGCAGCATTCAGTATCCGAGGCTTTAGATGCTATAAGCTCCGCTAAAGAAATATTTGATAAATATTCTTTCGACATAATATATACGAGGGAAAATCAATCACTAGGTGGTTGGAAGGGGGAGCTTGAGGATATTATGAGATATGCTGATGGGCACATATCCCTGTACCAGCTTACAATTGAGAAAGCCACTCCCTTTTATTATATGCATAAAAAAGGAGAATTAGTTTTGCCAGAAAGTGATTTATCTGCGGACATGTACCTACATTCCTTAGAATATTTAAGGGATTTAGGCTATAGAAGGTATGAAATCTCAAACTTTGCAAAAGAGGGATTTGAATGTAGACATAATCTAGCTTACTGGAATTATGATAATTATTTAGGGATAGGGCCTGGTGCTCATTCGAGATTATCCTATGATTCTACTAGTATTATGGCAATTATGAATTATCATAAGCCTGAAAAGTGGTTGAATCTTGTAGTGAATGGAGTAAATCCTGCTCAGTCTCAAGGGCTTTTAAACAATGAAGAATTGATAGAGGAGATATTAATGATGGGCTTAAGGTTAGAAACTGGCATAGATTCAAAGAAGCTTAAAGAATATTTGAACCTAAATTTAGGTGAAGTTTTAGACTTAAAAGCTATAGAGAAGTTTGCCTCTGGGGATTTTCTGGTGTATGATGGGCGAAACTTATTGCTCACGGATAAGGGAATGCTTCTGCATTCATTTATAGTTCCAAGAATAATTGGTAGGTAAGATGAATTTATTATTTATTGGTACAGGATATGTAGGCTTAGTTACTGGTGGGATATTTTCCTATTTAGGCTTTAAGGTAACAATGCTGGATTCTGACCCAAAGAAAATCGAAGATCTTAAAAATGGTAAAATGCCTATATATGAGCCTTATCTCGATGAATATATTGAAAAGGCAAAGGAAAATGGGAATATTACTTTTGTAGATCGATATCAGGACATACAAACTCCGCCTCAAGCTATTTTTATATGTGTTGGTACTCCACAAAAAGAAAATGGGGAGGCTAATCTTGAATATGTCAAAAGCGCCGCGAAAGAGGCTGCTAAAAATTATAATTTTGAAACGATACCTATTATTATAAAATCCACAGTCCCTCCAGGAACATGCGAGATGATAGAACAATTTCTTGCAAGGGAAGGCTACCATAATCCTGTGATCTCAAATCCGGAATTTTTAAGAGAAGGAAGAGCGGTGGATGATTGCTTGTACCCAGATAGAGTTGTTGTAGGAGTTGATGGCGAGAGAGGAAGAAGCTTGATGGAGCTTATTTATCTTAAATTCACTAAGCAGAAATATCCAGTATTATACACATCAAGAAGTAGCGCAGAAATGATCAAATATGCATCTAACTCATTTCTTGCAACAAAAATCGCTTATATAAACGAGATAGCTAATCTGTGCGAAAAAACAGGGGCTGATGTTGATCAGGTGGCTACAGGTATGGGGCTTGACCCAAGGATTGGCGCAGAGTTTTTAAAAACTGGCCCTGGGTTTGGTGGCTCATGTTTCCCAAAAGATATATTAGCCTTAAAGCATTTGGCTGATGAAAAGGAATCTCCATGTATGATACTAAATGCTACTATAGCATCCAATCAGAAGAGATATAGCCATATAATAGCTAGGATGAAGAAAGAATTAGGGAATCTTTCAGGGCTAATGGTAGCCGCTTTTGGTCTTACTTTTAAGGCTGGTACAGATGATATAAGGAGCTCTCCTGCTATAGAGATTATCAAATTATTGTCCAAAGAAGGATGCTATATATGCGCATATGATCCTAAAGGTATGAGCAATATAAAAGATACTATACAAATAGATTTAGCAAAAGATTACTTGAGATGCGCTATGGGTGCAAATGCCATAATTATTCTTACTGAATGGGATGAGTTTAAAAATCTTGATTACCAGAAGCTTGGGAATGATATGGGGCAGAAAATTATATTCGATTTTAGGAATATTATAGATGCCGAAGAAGCAAAAACGCATGGATTCAAAGTATATCAGATTGGTAAGGCATAAAGATGCATATATTTTCCGAGCAGAAAATGCTAGATGTGCCCTTAAAGGATGCATTCCAGCTAGTGCTAGATGTTGAGGCTTATCCAGAATTTTTGCCACATATAGAATCAGTATATCTTATTTCCAAGACGGAAAAAACTATGCTTGCGGATATGAATGTTAAATTTGCAGGCATGAAGCAATGCTATACTTCTGAAATTGAGTTTGCTATTTCAGGTGAAGATGCATATATCAATGTTTATTCAGATAAAGGTATATTTAAACATCTCAAAAATGAATGGTATTTTGACCAAAGAGGCGAAAGCACTTTAGTGAAATTTAAAATAGAATTTGAGTTTAGTTCAAAAATACTTAATATGGTAGCAGGCCCGGTATTTGATTCTGTTTCAAAGCAGATGATTGATGCATTCCAAAAAAGAGCGATAGAACAATATGGCAACAACAAAATCTCCTAAATTTCCTAGAGAAAAAATCTATGAAGGCTCTGAGAAGATCTTTTACTCATGTGATGAAGATTTTGCCTTGATAGAATTTTTTAAAGATACTACAAAACTTCAAGATGGCAAGGTAATTGAATCTTCAGGGAAGGGGGTTATAAGAAATTCTATTTCCTCTTTTTTAATGAATAAGCTGGATATGGCAGGCATAGACAACCACCTCATAGAAAAAATTAATATGCGGGAACAGATGATTCAGATGGTGGATATGTTACCAATGCAAGTATCTGTTTCTTATCTCGCATGTGGTAGATATATTTCAGAATTTGGCTTAGAGGAAGGCTATGTATTTGATAGGCCTATGATAGACTTTTACTTTAAGACTGTGGACAAACTTCTTCCAGCTTGTAACGAGAACCATATAATGAATTTATGTTTGCTTACTAGCTATGAAATAGATGCTATTAAAAAAATTGTTACAAGGGCAGCAGATTTCTTATCTGGCTTTTTTGCCTCAAGTGGTATAAGGCTAGTAGAAGCGAAGTTCGAATTAGGGAAGGTTTTTACGGGTGAAGAATTTATTATGATGATAGCAGATGAAGTCTCTCCAGATAATTGTAGATTATGGGATCTGGATAGTAATGATAAGCTTGATTTTGAAGCCATCTCCAAAAATCCAGATCATGCGATCAAGATATATGAAGAAGTTGCTAAAAGAATTGGCGTAAGATAGGTAATATGTATCATTCCATACAAGATAATATTTGGTCCATTAAAAAGGTTGATTCTAACATGGTTCAAAGATATATGAGCCTTTTTGGTGTATCAGAATTAGAAGCAAGGTTAATAGCAATGCGCATCGATAAAGAGGATGCGGTCCAGGATTTTTTAGAGCCTAAAATGAAAAATCTAATGCCAGATCCCTTCCATCTAAAAGACATGGATAAAGGAGTAGATAGATTTATTCAGGCTATCGAAGGAAAAGAAAAAATTTGTATCTTTGGAGATTATGATGTAGATGGAGCTACTTCTTCTGCCCTTATCAAAAAAGCAATGAAAAAAATAAATGTAGATGTAGATATATATATTCCAGACAGGCTGAAAGAAGGTTACGGCCCAAATAGCACAGCTATAGCTAGGCTCAAAGACAAAGGCACAGGCTTGATAGTTACGGTTGATTGCGGCTCAATGTCTCATGATCCGATAGAGAAGGCAAGCGAGCTGGGCGTAGATGTTATTATTATAGATCACCATATCTGCGCAGAAAAATTGCCTACTGCTAAAGCTATAATCAATCCTAATAGGCTTGATGAAACAAGTGAATATAAGTATCTTGCGGCGGTTGGAGTTTCTTTCTTATTTATAGTAGCTGTTATGTCTAGGCTTAAAAAGAATAGCTTTTTTCAAGAAATAGAAGAGCCTAAGCTGATGGATTTGCTAGATATTGTTGCTTTGGGTACAGTTTGTGATGTTATGCCTTTAAAAGGCCTGAATAGAGCTTTTGTAAAGCAGGGCTTAAAGATTATGGCACAGAGGCAAAATATAGGCCTTAATGCTCTTTGTGATGTAGCCCATATCGACCAAATCCCAACTTGCTATCATCTAGGATATGTTTTAGGGCCTAGGATTAATGCAGGGGGCAGAGTCGGAGAATCCTATCTAGGAAGTGCACTTCTGTCCTGTGATTCTAAGATAGAAGCAGAAAAGCTTGCCGCTAAACTAGATGAATTCAATATACATAGAAGATCAATAGAGTCTAATATAGTGGATGAGGCAATAAATATGGCATCTATGCAAGAAAATAATAGCTACATAATGGTTTATGGAGATTGGCATCCTGGAGTGATAGGCGTAGTTGCTGGTAAATTAAAGGAATTATATCAAAAACCTATAATAGTTGGTTCCCTAATAGATGGATTATGTAAGGCCTCATGCCGTTCTGTCTATGGTGTAGATATGGGTAGCACATTGGCAGAAGCCAAGATTCAAGGGTTAGTCACAGAAGGTGGGGGGCATGCAATGGCAGCTGGCTTTACCGCAAAATCTGACAAGCTAGAGGAACTTAAGAAGTTTTTAGGTGAAAAATTTTCTGGATATATTGATGTGATTGAGAAGGGCAAAATGAAGGAATATGATATTGATTTGGTTTCAGACGCATTATCAATTGACCTTCATAAAAAGATATCCAACCTAGCTCCTTTTGGTGCGGGTAATAGAGAGCCCCTTGTGAAGATAGATGATTTATTTGTGTTAAAGTCGTATCTGGTTGGGGAGAAGCATATAAGCTGCATGCTTGCTCCTGCAAAGGGGGGGTATAAAGGCAAGGCTATTTATGCTATTTCTTTTAATTCCATAGGCACGCCTCTTGAGCAGGTGCTTTTAGCCAAATCTTCAAATAATATTTCCATTATTGGCCAAGTGAAAGAATACCACAAACACGGCACATCTTTCCCGCAGATAATTATTAGTGACGTAGTAGTTGCGTAATTATACTAACATTCTTCTTCGCCTTGTTTAGCATCATCTCCTATAAGATCCAGATTCCCTTCAGTTGAAGGGGCGTCAGCTGAGATTGTATGTATTGAATGTAAGCCTAAGTTTGTAAGCCATTGCGCATCAAAAGGATTTGAAAATCCCTTGTCTCGGGCATCAAGTGCTTCAAGAAAATTACGCAAGGTACCTACAGTATTTGGAAGATTATTTGTCTGAAAAGATGTTACGATAGAATCTGCACATTTCATCCAAAGCTTGGCATCATCGCTATATCCTAAATTTGTTGCAATGCTAGCTTTACCTTGTAGCAAATTTAGTAGAAATTTAGCAGCATTATTAGGAGTATAGAATTTTTCTATTACTTTGTAGAGCGAACCTACAAACCAATTCTGTATTATAACATTTAGTACATTCGAAGCATTTTCTAGGTCGCGATTCAATAGAATAAGCGCCTGAACCTTATTATGATAAGCAGTTGGGAGTCGAGAATCACAATCAATTGCCTTATTAGCATATTTTAAGGATTCTTCTATTAGAGGTTTAGATTTCTCTTGAGTGCCCTTAGCTAGTATAGTAGTGGAGAGAGTTTCATAAAGTGTTTCTTCAAATTGCTGATTATTATCTTTAGAGGCTTTGTATCTCTCTTCTACTGCCTTTAACGCTTCTATGGCAAGAGTAAAGTCTTGCTGATCTTGGGGTGATAAGCGAATCAAGTTTATAATAGTGACTATTGTATTTAGCTCTAGGCAATAGCTTGGAGTATCTTGCTCCACAGATGCATCTTGAGGTGCTGCGTTATTTTGAGGCATAATTTTCCTATATCGTTAATATTCTTTTAAGGGTTTGATCTATTCCTTAGGAAGAAAGATAGTCCTTACAAAATACAGAATTGTCATCGCGGCAAACCAAAAGAGAGCAATTTTACCTGTTTCCATCAAATTTCCATTCACATCTATTATCTGTTTGAAAAGAAGGTATACAGTAGCCATAAGCCCTAATGGAGCAATTACAAAAATAGCAGGGCACTTGAATTTTCTCTCTAATTCAGGCAGTTTAATCCTAAGTGCCAAAACGGCTGCAATTGCAGCAGAATATTCGATTAATGCTCCCATAGAGGAAACTTTTGCAAGTACTCTAAACTCACAGAAACCACTCAAAAATGCAACAACGATCACTAGGAGTATTATTGTAAAATATGGAGAATGGTGCTTCTTATGAACTTTGGCAAATTTCTTAGAAAGTAGCCCATCTCTTGATGCAACATATAATATTCTAGTTAGGGTATAGAGCTGCATTAAGAGCACAGTGGTCATACCAGCTACTGCTCCTGTCGTAACTATCGCTGAACCTATATGGCTGCCATTTTTGGTCAGGACATATGCCAATGCGTCATTGCCCAATTCTGTGTAAGGCGCAAGACCAACCACTAAGCCCGCTATAACAATATATATTAAAGTAGACAATATCAAAGAACCAATAATACCTACGGTAAGGTCCTTTTTAGGGTTTTTACATTCTTCAGCTGTAGCAGATAGTCCGCCAAATCCATTAAAGGCAAAGAATAAGATAGATGAACCAATAAGCACATCATCAAAACCGTTTGGCATAAAATTTTCAAAGTGCATACTATCAAAGTTTGGGGCGGCAACAATTGCAAACACCAACAATGCACCCATTTTAATTACCACCAAAACATTATTGAGGATTTTACTATCTTTTGTGCCAAGATATAGAAATATCCCAACTATACATGTAATAAAGATTGCTGGCAGATTCGCTATCCCGCCATCCGCAGGCACATGCTTCAGTTCGTAAGGAATTTCAACCCCTGCAGCTGATAGCATATTAATTACATAAGATGACCAACTTCCTGCAACAGTTGCAGCGCCAATTCCAAGTTCTAGAACCAAAGCGGATATTATAAGCCATGCAAAAATTTCACCAAATGCAACATAAGTATAAGAATATACAGAGCCTGATGTGGGCATCAATACAGCTAATTCTGCATAAGCCAGTGCTACAAAAACGCACACGATACCAGCTATTGCATAAGATAGCACAACGGCAGGGCCAGCATGCTCTGCTGCAACCATTCCAGTTAGAGCAAAAACTCCTGTACCTACTATAAAACCAAGGCCAAGAAGAATCAGGTCGAATCCTGTTAAGGTTTTCTCTAGGCCAGTATTTTTTTGTGTATCTTCAATTACGGAATCAAATGTTTGTTTTTTAAAAATGCGCATAATTACCTCTAAAATTCTATGCTAAGCTTTGGCTTCTAATCTCTTGCTATCCAGCCGCCACCAAGCAATCTGGTGCCATCATACATAACGCAAGCCTGCCCAGGTGAGACGGCTTTATCTGCTGTTAGAAGCGAGACTTTTGCTTGCCGGCCACCGTTAAAGGGCGACATCTTAGCATAAACAGCTTTTTGTGTCGATCTAATTTTCACTTGCACTTCAAGATCATTGGGGATTGATTCAGTATCACCAAGCCAATTTATGTCCTTGATTATAAAATCATGCCTGTTTAATGCTTCTACTGGGCCAACATAAACAATATTTTCTTCAGGCTTGATTCTAACTACGTAAAGTGGGTGGGGATGAGCTATTCCAAGCCCCCTTCTTTGGCCTATAGTATAGTTTATTATTCCAGAATGCGTGCCTACTTCATAACCATCAATATGCATAATTTTCCCATCTTGAGCCGAGTTTGGTCTAAGCTTTTTTACTAATTCAGAATAAGAGCCGTTAGGTACGAAGCATATATCTTGGCTATCAGGCTTATTGGATATTCTTAAACCCAGTCTTTCAGCATGCTTTCTTGTTTCTTCTTTAGTGATTCCCCCAAGAGGGAAGTGGATATATTCCAGCTGCTCTTTTGTTGTAGCAAATAGAAAATAACTTTGATCTTTCTTAGGGTCTTTGCCCATATGTAATTGCGGGATCCCTTCTTGATCGATTCTTTGGACATAATGACCCGTCACTAAAGCATCTGCTTCTAATTCCTTGGCCATTTTCACCAAATCTACGAATTTTACTGATTGATTGCATCTAACGCAAGGGAGAGGAGTTTCTCCTCTAATATATGTTTCAACAAAATCATCTATCACAGATTCCTTGAATTTTGATTCATAATCTAAAACATAATGTGGGATTTTGAAATGTTCTGCTGCCATTTTTGCGTCATATATATCAATGCCTGCGCAGCATGCGCCTTTTTTAGCGAGCATTGCACCATGGTCATACAATTGAAGAGTGATACCAATTACATCATAGCCTTTTTCCTTGAGAAGGCCTGCAACGGTTGAGGAATCGACGCCACCTGACATGGCAACTACGATTTTTGTGTCTTTAATTGGTTTATCGATATTTAGCATAATTAGGATAATAGATCCTTTAGGAATTGATTCTCATTTTTAAAGAATTTCTCTGCCCCTCCGGCTTTTGCCATGAGTGCTTGCGCTCTAGCGCTGAGCATGAGTATTTCTTTCTCTTCAAGGTCTTGCTCTTTTGCAAGTTTTCTTAAAAGAGATGTAAGCTCCTCTTTATCTTCCTTTGTAAAAATCTTAGAAGTTATATCTATTACGTTCATGTCTAAGTTTTGCTATAAAATTGCGACTAAAGTAACACAATATTTGTTAATTTTCAATTATTATTTAGCCAATTCATAAGTTTCTAAAGCCTTAAAATGTATCATATCAATGTTAAGTGAAGGAAGTTTTGAGGATATTATGGCTCATGAAATACTAGGATGGGTAGGTTTTGGTGTATTAATATTTGCTTTATTCTACTTGGATTTAGGCATCTTGCATAAAAAGAGCAAGGTGATGGGCGCTAAGGAAAGTGTGTTAATGTATATATTCTATCTTTGCGTGGGTCTCTCTTTCGGCCTGTGGATCTGGTATGATATGGGGCCTAGCAAAGCCGCTGAATATGTAACTGGGTATCTAGTGGAAATGTCTTTGTCTTTGGATAACATATTTATAATATCCATAATATTTAAGTTCCTATCAATTCCTGCAAAATACCAACATAGAGTGCTTTTTTGGGGCATTATGGGCGTTATTGTCATGAGGGGTGTATTGATTGGCATGGGGGCTATGATTGTCGAAGAATTTGCATGGATATTGTATATTTTTGCACTATTTCTGGTCTTTACAGGAGTTAAAATGCTTCTGATCAAGGGAGGGGAGGTAGATTTAAAGGATAATATTATCTTGAAATATATTAGAAGCCATTTTCCAATTACAGAAAAAATTCATGGAGATAAATTCTATATTAAAGAAAGTGGAAAGTGGTTTTTCACGCCTCTTTTTGTAGCTCTGGCAATGATTGAGATAATAGATTTGGTATTTGCCGTTGATTCTATTCCTGCAATTTTCTCTATTACTACTGATACTTATATAGTTTATACTAGTAATATATTTGCAATTATGGGGCTCAGAACGCTTTATTTTGCTTTGGCTTCAATATTAAATACATTTAGATATTTAAAGCAAGCGCTAGCTTTGGTGCTCATATTTATTGGTTCAAAAATATATATCGCAGATCTTTTAGGGCTAGAAAAATTCCCCGCAACCATCTCTTTATCAGTAACTATTGGCCTATTAGTAGGAGGGATTTTGCTGTCTGTTTTGGTAAAAAGGAGGAGGTGGGGTTAAATTATTTTTCTTAAGCCTTCTCGAATATCCACAAAATCCGAGATGTTAAGTTTCTTAAGCTTACTAGGATTTCCTATGGATCTATAAATGTCACCTTCTCTAGTGGGCAAATATTCAATAGATGGCTTTTTGTTCAATATTCCTGCAATGGTTGCCAGAAGGTCGTTAATGGTTGTGGATGTACCTGTACAAACATTATATATATCAGATTCTATTGATACAAAATTTTGTGATGCAAGCAAGGCTTTTACTACATCATCTATAAAGATAAAATCTCTTTCTTGTTGGCCATCTCCATATATAGTTATGGTTTCACCGTTTTGAATTTTATCTAGAAAAATTGAAATTACACCAGAATAAGGCGATGATGGGTCTTGCCTTTTTCCATATACATTAAAGAATCTTAGACCAATGCTTCTAAGGTTTTTTAGCTTTCCAAAAAGCATGGCTTGTTTTTCACAGCAATATTTATCTAATCCATAAGGAGAAGTTGCTTCTTTGGCATCATCTTCTGAAATAGGGGTTGTTGTTGGTGTTCCATATATTGCAGCGGATGATGCATATATTACAGGTATATCTCTTTCTGCGGCTTCACTGAATATATTTATAGTTCCTGTAAGATTGTTTGCATGTGCTTCTGGCCAAGATGAGATGGATTTTTGTACGGATGCAGTGGCAGCTAAATGGTAGCAAAAATCTACTTTCTTAAAAATATCCTTTAATAGGTTTCTATCTAGAATACTGCCTTCAACTAATTCGCATTTAGGATTTACATTAGCTTTTTTCCCATCGGAGAAATTATCTAATATTATTACATTTGATCCATTTTCAATAATTTTATCTGCAAGATGTGAGCCTATAAATCCTGCTCCACCTGTAACTAAATATGTTGACATTATCCTACTAATTTTGTATCTATTATATCCTTATTTCGTCAATCATTATATGCCTGATAATAAAAAGATAAACAAAAAAGTTGTTTTTTTTAGCAACTCAGAATCTCATTTCTACAACCACCTACTCCCTATAGCAATGAAAGCTTCTTCCAAAGGATATCAGGTTAGTTTAATAACAAATCCTGGAGATTATAAAGCGAAGCTAGATAGATATTCTATAGAAGTAATACCGATAAATTTGGAAAGGGGCTCTATTAACCCCTTTCAGGAATTGATGACTTTGTTTAATCTATTTATGATTTTGCTTAGAAAAAAACCAGACATACTGCATAATTTTACTGTAAAACCCGTTTTGTATGGGACTATAGCAAGTATTTTTTTACCGGGGGTAAAAGTGGTGAATACATTTTTGGGTATGGGGTATTTGTTTATTTCTCATAAATTATTTTATCGCTTTTTGAGAAATATATATTGTGGTTTGCTAAGTGTTATAGGGTTTTTTAGAAAGATAGACTATATTGTACAAAATCAAGATGACAAGTTGCTGCTTTTATCAAAACAAATAAAGAATATCAGAGTCCAATGTTCTGTTGGTGTAGATCTTAGAAAGTATAAAAAGTTTCCTTCTCCAAAAGGGAAGGTGGTGTTTGCTATGGTTTCAAGGATGCTTAAGGATAAAGGTGTATTAGAGTTTATAGAGGCTGCTAAAGATCTGCAAGATTTGAATGCTGAATTTTGGTTAGTTGGAGAGCCTGATAAGCAGAATAAAGCTTCTTTGAGTGAGAGTTTTTTAAAATCACAGAAAACAGTTAAGTATTTAGGGCATATAGAGGATATTAATTCTATCTGGAAGAAATCTCATGTTGCCGTTCTACCATCATATAGGGAGGGTTTGTCGAGGAGTTTGCTTGAAGCTGGGGCATGTGGCAGGGTGATTATTACAACAGATGCTCCGGGGGGGAGGGATTTAGTCAAAGATGGCGAAGATGGACTGCTAGTGCCTGTTGCTTCATCAAAAGAGCTTGCTACAGCTATGAGACGTATGTATGAGGACAAAAATCTTAGGGAGAAACTGACTCTAAATATGCAAAAAAAGATTGTACAAAACTATGATGCGGGCTATATTGCAGAATTAATAGTTAATTCATATGAGGAGTAGCTAAATTGACTAGAAATAACCCATATTTTATAGCTGCATTACTGCTATTGTTACATTTTGCATCAGGTTACCCTGGGGGAATGTCACCAGACACATTTGACCAATTTGGCCAGTCTCTTGCCCTTAATTTTAATTCCCATCATCCTCCTGTAATGGCTATGCTTTGGTCTTTTTTTCATAAGATCTATGCTGGCCCCCAGACTATGCTGCTTCTCCATTTATCACTTTTGTGGGGTGGGGCATTGATTATGTATCTCTCGAATCCTCAGAATAAGTATAAATGGCTTTATTTTGCTTTACCTTTTGTTCCTAATATACTTTCTCAATCAACAATGATATGGAAGGATATAGGTTTTGCTATTTGTTTCTTTTTTGTATCTACTGCTTGTATATTTTATACTTATAGACAGAAGAAGGCTCCAATATACGTGGTATTTTTCTTATTGCTAGTGACATTTTATGGGACTGCTATTAAGTTCCAAGCTCAGTTTATAGTTCCTTTGCTTGTATATTGGGTTGTAAAAATTGCCTTTAACTTAAGGTTTTTAGGTAAGGTAATTATAAGTGGATTTTTTAGCTTTGTAATAATATTTGCTAATTCATATATTATTGATAATTACTCGGTTCAAACTAATTCATGGCAACAGAGGCAAATTTTTGACCTGGCTGCTATTTCCCTTATAGTGGAAGATGAGAATGTGATTCCTGAATATCTTAAGCAGGATCCAATATATGATTATGAAAAAATGAAGAAATATTACACTTCAAAGACTATGGATTCAATTTTTTGGAATAAGGGAAAAGTTGTCAATATGACTTCTGATCCAAAGAATTTACTATCTTTGGATACAAAATATAAAGAATCTGTCTGGAAATATCCTCATGCATATTTGCTTCATAGGTTATTGGTATTAGGACATACTTTTGCTGCAAGTAAGCATTACTTATACGCTTTCCTTCCTGATGATATGGTTAAAAACTATGATTTTCACTATTTTAAGAAAAATCGTATAAGATCCTTGTTTGCAAAATATATAAGGCTTGTACCCAGGATTTTTACAGCAAGTGCTATTTCTCTGATATTGGTGATTATGTATTTTCTAGCAATGCGTAAATCTCAATCTATTGAGGCTGAAATACTGGGTCATATATTGATTGTGATATTAGGTTATTGCATAGTCTTGTCATACACATTACTTGCTTCTGAATATAGATATATGTATATCATAAGGCTTTTAAGCTTTTTTGCTCTACCAATATATTTACATTTAAGAGAAAAGGTGCCAGATTCTAATGTCTAAAAAAAAACTACTATTTGTAGTGGATATAAGAGGATGGGCTTTTGATAATATTGCTCAGTTTTTAAGCTCCACTTTGTCTAGTAAATATGATATAGAGATTACATATACTGTAGATTTTTCTAGCCCAAGAGCTTTTTTAGCAAATTTAGCAAAATATTCCAATGTAGACTTTATCCATTTTTTTTACAGAGGGTATTTAAAGCTTATTTTGGAGGACCCTTCTTCCTTTGATGAGAAGGAAGGGTTAGATGTGCTTTATAAAAGCGCTATTAATATTGTAGTTCCAGATCATCGTTTCTTAGAAGATGTAGCTGATATATTAGATTATCAGAAAACATTCAAGTTTGTAGACACATACTATACTACGTCATCTAAGCTCCATAAGATTTATTCTGATATAAAATCTTACCCTGCTCCTTATAAGGAAGTTATTTTTGATAATATTTTACTAGAGGCTAATAAATCTAAATTAGAGATGAGTAAAAAATTAGTAGTAGCTTGGATAGGTAATAGTGAATGGGGGAAGATGTATTTCAAACAATCTCTTGATCCTAAAGGGTTTGATAGCATTGTTATACCTACTTTTAAAACATTAAAAAACCGAAATATAGAGGTTACTGAGGCTATAATTAATAGTAAAGGAAGGCGTAGATCGCGAGAGGAGGTGTTTGATATACTTAGGCAATCAGATATTTTACTTATTACTTCAGCTTGTGAAGGGACGCCTCTTCCTTTAATAGAAGCAATGTCACAAGGCGTTGCTATTATTACTACAGATGTAGGCATAGCATCTGAGGTTTTGCCTCAATCTCAAAAGCATATGATCGTTAACGCTGATCCGGAGAAGTTTGTATCTAAAATTATAGAGTTAGATAAGGATAGAAAACTTCTAGCGAAGTTAAAAAAGGATAATTTAAAAGCTTATATGGAGATTTTTAATAACAAGAAGTTTTTTTTAAAGAAGTGGTCTGACCTAATTGAGTCTAGTATAGGTGTTTCTAAGGAGAGGTATAATATTAAAAAAGGCATGTTAGAGATGAAGAGAGGGGCTAATGTAGCGTCTTTTAGTCTATCAAAGACTCTTATTTCTACAGTAGCCAAGAGTTCTAAGTTAAAATGCTTCCTCAAAACTATCTTGAAAATCCCGCTGGCTAAATCTATTGCGGCAAATTTCCTGTTTTTTTGTGAAAGGCTTCATACAAATGGCATGGGTGGATTTCAAAATTCAATTGCCCTATATAAGTCGTTTAACCATGCATTAAGAGAAGATAAAGTTTTGGCGCTTTGCCATGGTAAATATCCTGGAGTTAGGAATGCCACAAAGAGTTTTTTTGAACATACAATTATAGTTCCTACCTTTGGTTTTTTGGAAAAATTTGCTTTACCAAATTTTGTATTAAACAAGATGGCGCAGTTACTTATTCAGTCTGGTGCTAAAAAAATAATCATTTCTGGCGGTGGGAAGATTTTAAATCAGCTTGCAATCAAAATAAAAGAAAAAAAAGAGGACTTACCAGTATATTTGTTATGGCATGGATCTCCGGCTCAATGGTCTGAAAATCATCATTTGGAATTTTTTGCTGAAAGCTATGATCTGTATTTAAAAGGCGTGTATCGAGGGGTAATATCCCTAAAAAAGGATTTAAATTTGGCTTTAGAGAATTATGACATTAAGTCTTTTTTAGTACAAAATTTTGCTCGCAATGAATTTTTGATAAAAAAAGCTGATACTAAGAATTTTACCATAGGTATCTGGTCAGCTTATGCCATTTGGGTAAAGAACTTATATCCTCAATTTGTTGCGCTATCTTTTTTAGAGAGGGGCTTTGAATGCCATACTAACTTTGATATTGCGGCAGCAGCAAGTGCGAAATTTGTTTTTGCTCCTTTGGAGATTAAGTCCTATCCTTCCAAGCTTTCTCATGAGGAGGTTGCTCGGGCAATGTCAAAGACGGATATAACTTTGTATGTTACCAATACGGAATGCTCCCCAATGATTGCGCTAGAATCCTTGGCTTTAGGGATACCCTGTATTGTGGGTCCTTCTTCGGGCCTATATGATGATAATTCATACTTAAAAGAGATGCTTGTGGTGAATGAGGTTGATTCTCCTAAGGCGATAGCAGATGCTATTACAAGGGTTAGGAAGAATTTAGTAAAAATACAAGCAAAGATACCAGCTTTCGTAGAAGGGTATAATAGCAATGCGGAGAAATTAAAGGCTAGGTTTTTGGAAGAAATTTAAAACCGCGGCTAGCTTCCCCACCCCCTCTAAGATCTCCTCCTCCGATGGATGCGAGAAGTTTAGTCTAATATATTCTTTTCCAGGGTTTTTTGACGAAGCACTGAAGGCTATTCCGGGCATTATTACTAATTTTTTTTCTAAAGCCTTTTTGTAGATTTCAAAAGCATCTAGGCCATCTTTTAGCTTAAGCCAAAAATACATTCCTGATTCTGGTAGGGAATATTCAGCAGAATCTGCAATATGTTCATCTAGCGCTTTTTTCATGACATCCCGTTTTGCTCTATATCCTTCTATGGATTTGCTCAAATATGCATGGAAATCTTTTTGCTCAAGGTGCCTCGCTAATATATTCATGCCAATATTAGATGTGTTCAGATCACTTATTTCCTTTAAAATAGATAATTTTTCATGGAATTTGCTTGGTGCTATAATCCATCCCACTCTCAAAGAAGGGGCTAATATCTTAGAAAATGACCCTATATAAAAGGTATTATCGCTATTGATAGAAAAAATAGATTTTTTAGGGTTTTCATAACTTAAAAATCCGTAAGCATCATCCTCTATGATTGGTATGTCGTATCTCTTTGAGATTTTGGCTAACGCCTCTCTTTTTTGGTTGCTAATACTGACACTTGTGGGATTATGTCCATCTGGAATTAAATAAATAAGTTTGGGTTTTTGCTGCATCTCTTTAATGCGCTTACCTAGAGCATCTACATCTATTCCTGAGAAAAAGTTTTGTTTTACAGTTTCGCACTTAAGCCCTAATGCCTTTGCTGAGGATATAAAGCCTGGATATACAAATTCTTCGCATATTACACTATCCCCCTCTGCGCAAAAGAGCTTGAGGAGTAGGGATATAGCTTGCTGCGCTCCTGATGTAAGGAATATATTGGATTCATGGGTATCTATTCTTCTTAATTGAAGTAGCTGCTGAATATGGGCTTTAAGCTTTTGCGGTGGGGGGGAATATTGAGTTTCTATGCACGAGAGGTCAATTTTTGATAAGAATGTTTGTTTGGGTGGAAGGCCAAGTCCTAGAGAAATATAATCTTTGATATTCGGTATATTTAGACAATGCTGCAATTGTGATTTCTTTAGATTGCTTGCTGCCTTGGATATTTCAGGCATTTTCAAACTGTTTTTCTAAAGCTTTGAATAATGCTAAAATATTATTTTGCCCAAAGGTAACAGCATTTTGTCTTTCTATAATTTCGAAGAAAAAGGTGGCTCTATCCTGCATGGGGTGAGTAAAGGTTTGCATCATTTCCCCATTATAATCTTGGTCTATAAATATCTGTAAATCACGTATATCATCAAATATATCCTTAAATTTCTCTTGAAGGGATTTGGGGATGTTGTCATAGTAATTATCTGGTGGAGAGACAAAGCCAATACCTTTGCTTTTCAGGGTAGCAATTGCTTGAATAATACTATTGGTTGATAGAGCTAGATGCTGCACACCAGGGCTGTTATTTTCTTCTAAAAATTTATCAATTTGTGATTTATATAATACTTCCTCCGGTGATGCAAAAAAGAGCGTTACATTGCTTGCTTCTGACCGGAGCACTCTGGATTTCATGCCGGTTTTATTGGTTTTAATTATATTGGATGTAAATTCCCTCAGTCCAAGCCCAGTCTCATAGATATTAGTCCAATGTTGAAGATCATCTACGGCAATTGCTATGTGATCTATGGAATCAAATAGAGAGGGATTATCTTGCTCTCTGTTTATAGGTGCTGAAGTTTCTATTAAGGTATGTATAAGGCTTCCGCAACTTCCAATTTGGGCAATTTTCCTGCCTTCATATTCCATGGGAGCCAGCAGAGGCCGGAAGCCAGATTGGGTTGCGCTTTCATAAGCTTGCTTGATATCTTTTACTCTAAATGCAACATCCTTTATGAAGCTTGCATGTAGCTCTACCTCTTTGCCGGCATTTGGTCCGGATGTTAATATTATCCTGATATTGCCTTGATGCAAAATAGTTGAGTGGTCTCCATTTGATTTTTTATTCTCTCCAATAATATCAAACCCAAACTTTTCTGATAAAATACTAGTTTCTTTATTAAGGTCGGATACATATCTCTCAATATATGGAATATCTATTATCATGCTAGTGCAATCCCTTTATTTAGACTAAAGAAATATATAGTCTCTTATTTATATTTGCAAGAGAAGCTAGAAAGATCTTGCAAGCTTTGTAGAATTTGTCTATAATATGCCTCAGTTAAGATATTCTTTGATGCTCAAAGGGTGCGCAGGATCTGCGGCCCTTTTTTAATTAAGTGAAGCTATTTATGGAAGACAGAATACTTGAAGTTATAAAAGATCCAATGCTCGATATGGGCTTGAATATTGTCAGAGCAAGGTTTTCCGGTTCTGCGGAAAGAAAGATATTGGAGATTTTACTCGAAAGAACGGATGGGCAAAATCTTTCCATAGAAGAATGCGCCAATGCTAATAGGCACATAGGGGCTATTTTGGATGTAGAAGATATTGTGCAATGCAAATATAATCTGGAAGTCTCTTCTGCCGGTGTTGAAAGACCCCTTGTGACATTGGAGGATTTTGATAAATTTAAAGGTAAATTGGTGGCCCTTAAGCTACATAAGGCGTATGATGGCGCAAAGAAGTTTCAAGGTACTTTGCTTGGCATAGATTCAGAGGGGAATATCAACTTTGAGATAAAAGGAAAATTATTAGAATTTTCTTTTTCTAATATCAAAGATGCTAAAATTGTTTTAACAGAAGAATTATTTAGAAAATTATTAAAAAAACCAAAATAGGAGCAATATAATGATGAATGTTGGTAATTCAGAGATTTTACAAATTGCTGATGCTGTAGCTCGTGAAAAGGGGATACCTGCAGAGACAGTGCTAGGTGCAATGGAGCAAGCTATACAAGTCGCTGGTAGAAGGAAATATGGTCATGAACATAATATCAAAGCTAATATCAATAAAAAAACAGGTGAAGTGAAGCTTCATAGAGTTTTATCTGTAGTAGATGATGTAGAGAATGGGTTTACAGAGATTTCGCTGCAAGATGCTAAGTCAAGGGATTCAGATTTAAAAGTTGGTGATGAGATCTCTGAGCCGCTTCCACCGATTGATTTAGGGCGTGTTGCTGCTCAAACAGCCAAACAAGTGATAGTACAAAAGGTTAAAGAAGCCGAACATGAAAAGCAGTATAATGAATATAAAAATAGAGTTGGCGAAATAATTAGTGGTACAGTTAAGAGAGTTGAGTTTGGTAATGTGATAGTTGATTTAGGTAGAGCTGAGGCTATCATGAGGCGTGAAGAATGCATTAAAACCGAAATGTACAAGGTCAATGATAGAATTAAAGCTTTAGTAAAATCTGTCTCTCAGGAATCCAAAGGTCATCAAATTTTCCTATCTAGGGCGGATAATCAAATGCTTGCTAAGCTTTTTGAACTTGAAGTTCCAGAGATTTATGAGGGGAATATTAAAATTACAGCTGCTGCAAGAGATGCTGGTTCTAAGGCAAAAGTTGTTGTCTATGCAAATGATTCATCTCTTGACCCTGTTGGTTCTTGTGTGGGCGTCAAAGGAACTAGAATTAAAGCGATTACTAACGAGCTTTCTGGTGAGAAGATAGATGTTATACCTTGGTCTAATGATCTTGGGCAATTTATTATTAATGCGCTGACACCAGCTGAGATTTCAAAAGTAATAATTGATGAGAATAAAAAGAGAGTAGAAATCATTGTCCCTGCAGAGCAATTATCAATTGCTATAGGTAGGAGGGGGCAAAATGTTAGGCTTGCATCACGCATTACAGGCTGGAATATAGATGTAATGACAGAGGATGAAGAATCTAAGCGTAGAAGCGAAGAATTCACAAATGCTTCTGAGTTGATTGCGGTATCTTTAGGAATAGAGGAAGTGATGGCTCAATTGCTTGCTGCTGAAGGATACACAAATATAGAGCAAATTGCTGATGCAGAATTGTCAACCCTTCTTAATATTGAAGGATTTGATGAAAACTTAGCGGAAGAGCTGCAATCAAGGGCTGCAAGCTACGTTGAGACTAAAAATGCAGAAGTGATTGCGAAGCTCGAAGCACTTGGTGTTGAGCAAGAATTACTGGATGCTTTAGTGCTTTCTGCAGAAAACTTCTTAAAACTTGCGGAATATGGTGTTAAAACATTAGAAGATCTTGGTGAAATAACCTCACAAGAATTTAGGGCATTAATACCTGATTCAGGCATGAGTGATGATGAAATTAATGCATTTATTGAAGCTGCTAAAAGTAGTGAATAAAAAATAACTTTAGACCAAATGAGTTTTTGATATGTCAGAAGGTGATGAAAACAAACAAAAAAAGCTTACCTTCAATAAAAGTAAGCTCTCGTTAAATAAGAAAGTAGATGCTTCTGCTTTGCGTAAAAATTACGTTTCAAAAACAAATAATGTTACGGTGGAAGTAAAGAAAAGCAGCAATGTGAGGTCCATTGCCGGAAATTCTGCAGAATCTACGGATAATTCTGAATTTAGTAAGAGGTTAGAGATTATCAGGAAGGCTTCGGCTCAAAGCGATGATACAAAACTTCTAGAGCAGGGTGATAAGCATGAAATAGGTGCTTTGTCAGATTTTGGTATAGAAAAATCTTCAAAGCCTGAAGGTGGGGAGACTCCTAAAAATACACCAAAGCTTGATGATAAAGATGCGGGTAATAAGTTTAAAAAACAATCTTTCTCAACTAAACCTCCAAGCGAGGATCCTAAAAAGGAGGATGCAAAGCCTCAAAATACAAAGGCAAAAACTGAGGAGCCTAGAAAGCTCAACAAATCTGATATTTTCCACATGCTTGATGAGGATAATTCAGATATGCCGACAAGGACTAGGTCTCTAGCATCAATTAGAAGAGCCAAGGCAAAAGAGAGGCGTAAGATGCAGGAGCAAGTGCCTCAAGAGAAGGTTTATAGAGAGGTGATTGTTCCTGAAATTATTACGGTATCAGAACTTGCATCAAGGATGACAGAAAGGGTTTCTGATGTAATTAGAGAGCTTATGAAGCTTGGAATTATGGCAAATGCCAGCCAATCTATTGATGCAGATACAGCAGAACTTGTTATTGGTGCATTTGGTCACTCGCTTAAAAGAGTTAAAGAATCTGATGTAGAAAATATCTTAGAAGAAGAAAAAGATGATGAATCATCCTTGAAGCCTAGGGCTCCAGTTGTAACGGTTATGGGGCATGTGGACCATGGTAAGACTTCTCTTTTAGATGCTTTAAAAGCTACTGATATTGTTAGCGGAGAAGCTGGTGGCATTACTCAGCATATAGGCGCCTATAAGGTAAGCTTAAAAAACGACAAATCTATAACTTTTATTGATACGCCGGGTCATGAAGCATTTACAGAAATGAGAACTAGAGGTGCTAAGGTTACGGATATTGTGGTTCTAGTAGTTGCTGCGGATGATGGCATTAAAGCCCAGACAATAGAGGCAATCAATCATGCCAAAGCTGCTGAAGTGCCAATAATAGTTGCAATCAACAAAATAGATAAGCCTGATTCTGATATAGATAGGGTAAAAAATGAATTGTTGCAATACGACCTTATTACAGAGGATTTAGGTGGGGATATAATAGTTGTACCTGTATCTGCGCTTCAAAGGAAAAACTTAGATAAGTTAGAAGACGCAATATTACTAGTTGCGGATATGGCAGATCTGAAAGCAAATCCAGATGTTCCTGCTTCTGGTGTTGTAGTAGAATCAAAAGTTGATAAAGGAAAAGGTACAGCTGCTACTTTACTTGTAAAGAGAGGCATGCTGAAAGTTGGTGACCTTGTAGTTGCTGGTGAAACTTTTGGTAAGGTGAGGCTGATGTCTAATGATAAGGGTTCCTCAGTTAAAAATGCTGGTCCATCAGACCCTGTTGAAGTTATCGGGTTAGGCAGTGTGCCAATGGCGGGGGATTCCTTTAATGTTGTGGATACTGAGAAGCAAGCTAGAGATATTACGGAATATAGAATACGCAAGGCCAAAGAAGGTAAAGTAACTCTTGCCAAAAAGAGTAATAGTTTGGATGATCTCTTTGCTAGGGCCTCTGGTGAAGGTAAGTTAAAAGAAGTGCCAGTTATTATTAAAGGCGACGTGCAGGGCTCTATAGAGGCTATTGTGGGTTCTTTATCAAAATTATCACATGAGGAAGTAACGATTAAAGTACTTCACACAGCGGTTGGTGGTATTGCTGAGTCTGATATTCAGCTTGCTGGAGCTTCTGGGGCTATAATTTTAGGATTTAATGTTAGAGCAAGTACTCCTGCTGCGACTTTGGCTGATAAAACAGGAGTAGATATTAGATATTATTCTATAATCTATAACTTAATAGACGATATGAAAGCTGTGATGTCTGGAATGCTGGCTCCAGTAATTCGTGAGGAATATATAGGTTCTGTTGATATCAGACAAGTTTTCAACATTACTAAAATTGGGAAGATTGCTGGCTCCTTTGTCACTAAAGGCATGATTAAACGAGGTGCTGGTGTAAGGCTTCTCAGAGATAATGTTGTTATACATGAGGGTAAACTAAAAACTTTGAAAAGATTCAAGGATGACGTCAAAGAAGTATCAGAAAATTATGAGTGCGGTATTGCTTTTGAAAATTATGATGATATAAAAGTTGGCGATAAAGTTGAAGTTTTTGAGGTTGTTGAAGAAAGGAGATCTTTATGAAGCATGCAGGAAGTTTTAGACCCTTGAGAGTTGGAGAGATGATTAGGTCAGTTTTAATAAAGCTAATCAATCAAGGTAAAGCTCAAGATATTAGGATTTTTAATACAAATCTTACTATTACTAAGGTTGAAATGAGCCCAGATTTAAAAATTGCGAAATGCTATGTAATGCCTTTTGCATCTAAAATTAGTCCAGAAGAACTCATGGATGCTTTTGAAAAATCAAAGGCTCACTTGAGGATGCTAGTGACTGATAGAATTAAGCTTAAGAATTCTCCGGAATTGCGTTTTTATCTGGATCAGGGTGAGAAGAATGCTGAGATTGTAGATGAGATTCTTCAAAAAATGGCTATAGCAAAGTAATGTTATGAAAAATAGAGTTAGAATTATTGCGCCTGCTAGTAGGCATAAGGAAGATTCTAAGGCTATTTTAAAAAAGGGTGTGGAGCTACTTGAGCAAGCTGGCTTTATTGTCTCTATTCAGGAAAATATTTTTGCTCCATCCTTGCCAGGCTTTTATGCAAGTCCAAAAGAAAATAGATATTTAGGCCTAAAAGAGTCACTTGAATCAGATGAAGTTGATATTATATGGTGCTTTAGAGGTGGTTATGGCTGCGGGGAAATAGCAGACCTATGTATGGATATTACTCCAAATGGTGATAAGGTGCTGATAGGTTTTAGCGACATAACATACTTGCATTTTTTATTTAACCAACATTATAAAATGCCTTCAATTCATGGGCCAGTAATTACATCTTTAGCCTTGCTGCACCCAGAGGCAATAGAAGATATAGTGAGTATATTAAAAGGGGAGAAGCAGCAATTGCAATTAGAGCCTTTAAATGATGCTGCGCAGCAAGATATAAAAGGTGAGTTAATAGGTGGGAATCTTACCATCTTTACTACTATGATAGGTACGGCTTTGCAGCCTGATACAAAAAATAAGATTTTGCTTCTAGAAGAGGTAAATGAGGCGGGGTATCAGGTCGCAAGAGCCCTTAACCATATCGAAAAAGCTTCACTATTGGGCGAATTAGCGGGCGTTATTTTTGGTGATTTTATAGGGTCTGATCAGTATTTGGACAATGTAATTAAAGCTTTTATATCATCACATAAAGATTTACCTATATATAGAGCTAAAAATATTGGCCATGGGGATAAAAATAAGGCTATTTTATTGGGTCAAGAAATAGTAGTGAAATCAGGGATTTTAGAATATTCCTTGATAGACGGGTAATACATCTAATATATTTAAGCTCTATAATGGAAAAAATTAAGTTAGGTACTAGGGCAAGCAAACTCGCATTGGCGCAAGCTGAGATTGTTGCTAATAAAATAAAAACGGCTACAGGCCTTGATACTGAAATAGTCAAAGTTATTACTAGTGGAGATAAGATAACAGATAAGCCTCTTTATGATGTTGGTGGCAAGGGGTTGTTTGTCAAGGAGCTAGAAGAGGTCCTTATTAAGGGAGAGGTTGATATTGCTATCCATTCTATGAAAGATATTCCTGGCATTATGCATAGCGATTTTGAAATCGCAGCTACTTTAGAAAGACGTTATCCGCACGATGTTTTGCTATCTCAAGACGCGCAATCCATAGCAGATTTGCCTAAGAATGCTATTGTCGGCACTTCTTCCCCTCGAAGGATAATATATTTAAAAAAACATAGGCCAGATCTTGATATAAGGCCTATTAGAGGCAATATTAATACAAGAATTGCTAAATTACACAATGGGGAATATGATGCTATAATTTTGGCGGAAGCTGGGATGGTGCGTTTATTTGAAGAAATAGATAATGATTATTGCCATCTAATCAAAGCAGAAGATATGCTTCCTGCTGTTGGGCAGGGCATTATAGCCTTAGAGATCAGAAAGAATGACTCCAAAATGAAAGCATTATGTGGCTCTATTAATCATCAAAAAACCTTTGATTTAGCTATGGTTGAGAGAGCTTTCCTTGAAAGGCTTAATGCTGATTGCAGGACTCCTCTAGCGGCTTTTGCAAGGTCAGTAGAAGAGAGGAAAATCCAGATTGATTTTATGCTGGCAGATGATAATTGGGAAAATATACTCACAGATTCTGTGATATGCGATTTGAAAGATGGTATATCTAATGCTATAATTGCCGCAGAAAAATTACAAAAAAAATTGGAATCATATTAATGCATATAATAGATGGAAAGGCAGAGGCTGATGATATTTTGGCCAAGCTTAAAATTGAAGTATCCAGGCTTCATAAAGTAGGTATTATCCCGCAATTCTCTATAATACTTATAGGTAATAATACTGCTAGTGAAATATATGTGAATGCTAAAATCAAAAAGGCAGAAGAAATAGGTGTTAAGGCTCAGCTTATAAGGTTTTCTCCAGAAACTGCGCAAGATAAAATCATGGATAAAATATCTACCTTGAATGAAGATAAAAGTAACCATGGTATTATAGTGCAGCTTCCGGTTCCTTCGCATATAAATCAGGATAAGATTCAGTCTGCAATAGCTCCATTGAAGGATATAGATGCTTTTCACCCATATAATGTGGGTAGCCTATATTCTGGATGTGAGCCTTATTTTATTCCCCCAACACCTTTTGGATGCTTGCATCTTATTCAAACAATTTATGATGATATTACTGGCAAGGATGTTGTTATTGTGGGTAAGTCTAATATAGTTGGCAAACCTCTTGCGTCTCTTTTGATGGAAAAGCAGGCCACAGTGACTATCTGCCATTCTCTAACAAAAAATTTACCAGAAATTACTAGCAAAGCTGATATAGTAGTGCTTGCAGCTGGGGATCCGGAGTTTTTTGGTGTGGAATATTTTAGCGAGGGGCAGCTGGTAATAGATGTAGGTATTTCAAAAAAAGCTAATGGGAAGATGGTAGGAGACGTAGATTTTGATCAAGTAAAAGAAATAGTCTCTTATATCAGCCCGGTTCCTGGTGGTGTTGGACCAATGACCATTGCATATCTTTTAAATAATTGCGTAGTTGCAGCTCAGCGCTTATCGGCTTATGGAAATTAAAGTACAAGACCATAAAATCCCTATTAGGTTGGATAGATATCTTAAGAAGCTAGATTCAAAGCTTACTCAAGGCATCATAGAAAAAAGCCTTAGAAAGTCTTGTATCAAAGTCAATGGGAATAAATCTTCTGCAAATACGAGGATATCTGATGGGGATATAGTTTATATTCTGGATAATATTCTTAATTTGGATGCTGACAAAGAAGAGGAGATCAGCCTTCCGGCTAGCAATTTTGCTAAAAAGCTTCTATCCGAAAACTTACTTTTTGAAAATCAGCATTTTTATGCTTTCTTGAAGCCGAGCGGTGTGCCTACGCAAGGTGGCTCCAAGATATCTATATCTTTAGATGATGCATTTAAAGCTATTGGTGCAAGGATTGTGCATAGGTTAGATAAAGATACGAGTGGGATAATTTTAGCTGCAAAAACTAGAGATGATGCAATTATTCTAACAAAAGCTTTCGAAGAGCGCAAAATCCAAAAACATTATTTTGCTATAGTATCTCCTATGGTAGGCAAACAGCATGGCAGAGTTGATAATTTTATATTTAAAAAAGATAAATATTCGGTGGGGATTACTCAGGATGGAGCAAAGGGGGCAAAGCATGCTATTACAGAATACATGCATATTTCAGATTCTTTAGGCCAGAGTTTGCTGGAATTTATTCCTATCACGGGAAGAATGCATCAGATTAGAGCTCATGCGGCATATCTTGGATCCCCTATAGTGGGGGATGTGAAATATGGCGGTTTAGAAAATAAGTTCCTTCTACTTCATGCTGGTAAAATTATTATCCATAAGTCTATTTTTGGAGAGGAAATAATAATTAGCAGCGATTTGCCTGAATATTTTGGTATTAGGCCATAAAACTATCTGTTCAAGGGTGTAAAAATATGTTATATATTGGCTTTCTAGTTTTAAAAAATAGAGCTTTATGAAGGTTTTAAAAGTTTTCTACATCCTGGTATTTTCTCTAGGCTTATATGCGCATTCGCAGGATATATTGCTTTATGAGGATACATTCAAATACGATCAGATAAGTGAGCCTACTAGCTCTGAAGAATTGTCTAAAATTTCAGTTTTAGAGAGAGAGGTGCAAAATCTTACAGGCAGAATAGAAGTTTTAGAGCATGAATTATTGCGTCTTAAAAAGCCTGTGGCAAGTGAAGATGCACTATCAGAGATGGATTTATCCACAACTGACGTTAAAGCCCAGAAAAATATTGCTGATCCTAAGCAAGAGAAACGGGAATATGATATGGCTCTATCGAACCTAAAGGATGAAAATTATGCGAATGCAGAGAAGCTATTCTATGAATTTATACATCAATACCCAAAATCTCAGAATTTGAGCAATGCACATTTTTGGTATGCTGAAAGTTTTTTTAGAAGGGGCGATTATGACAAGGCTGCGATCAATTTCCTAAAAGGATATCAAAAGTTCCCATCTTCCACTAAGGCGCCGGATTCTCTGCTGAAGCTCGCGCTTGCTCTAGGAGAAATGGGTAAGAAGTCTGAGGCTTGCTCGATACTCAAAAAGCTTGATTTAGAGTTCAAAAAGCGATCAGAATCCTCGATTAAAAGAGCATATGATGCAAAAATTAGATATGGTTGTAAGTAATGGCAGATATAGTTGAAGAAGTAATCAGAGACACAAGAGAAGAAAGGAAAGCAAATTACTTGAAAAAGGCGCTTCCATATGTGCTTTTCGGGACTATTCTTATAGTTTTGCTTATGATTATAAATGATTCGCGCAAAAACTCTGCAAGAATACATAACGCAGAGATGGGTGATACAATTGTAAATTCTCTAGAGACTCTATCTAATGACCCAAATGTTGCTATAGAGGGAATAGATTACGTAATTAATAATTCAAAAAACTCTTCAAGGGAGCTTGCATCCTTGCATAAAGTTGCGGTCAATCTGGCTTCAAATAACATCGAAGTAGCATTGCTTGAACTTGAAAAAATCATAGATAACAAAAAGTATCAAGAGCTAACAATTGCTTATGCGAAGCTAACATGGCTAGGCATTATAATGGATAATAGCAAAATCTCTGAAGAAAATGAGAAGAGGATGAAATTATATTTTTCAGATTTTACCAAATCTTCTCCATTTTATTCGTCTGCAAAGCTTCTGCAGGCTATTCATGTATCTAAGACTGATGGCCCAGCAGCTATGCAAATAGCTACAGATTTGCTTAAGCATGATGCTAGTAATGGTAGCGTTAGAGAAGAGGCGTTAGCATTGATTTCAAACTTAAAATTTAAGAAATAACATTATGAAAAAATACTTATCATGGATATTAATAATTCTGGTTTCGGGATGTAGCTCTTTTGGAAAAAGTAAGAACATAGTCTCTTTTTCTGCTTTGGTTGAGTCAGAGCTGGACAATTTTACCGTCAATATTCCAGCAAGCCAGCTGCCTAATGATGGTGCGGTAGAAATTTCTAAGGGTAATTTTAAAATAAAAGACTTCTCTGATAATCAAAGATTTAACAAGATCAGCTTGCCTAGTGATATAGCGGCAAAACCTCTGATTACGGGCAGCGAAATATATATTCTTTGCTCAAATGGTATTCTTTATTCGTATGATAGGCAAAATTTGACACAAAACTGGAATATGAAATTATATGATAAGAAAACTGCAGACAAGGCTTTTGGTGGAGGAATAGCATATAGTAATAACAAATTGTATGTAACTAATGGCGGCCAGGAATTATTTGTGATAAATGCAAATAATGGTAGAAAAATTACCGTAAAAAAATTTCCAGATGCAATAGCTAAAGCGCCAATAGTAAAAAATGGCTTTATATATCTTCTTACCTTGAATAACCAATTATTTACTTTAGGGCAGTCTAATCTGGTTCTTATATGGGATCATGCTGGACTGCCAGAGGCCCTTACTTACGGCGCTAAATCTTCGGCTCTTTTGTTTACCGATAATGGTGAGGTATTTGTAAGCTATTCATCTGGGCAGATATTTCTTTTGAGCCATGAAAATGGATCAGTGATTTGGCAGAAGGATTTTTCTGAAGAGCATAATATGCCTGGATTATTTCCAGTAAATTTTGTTGGAGAGCCAGTAATGGATTCTGGCTTTGTATATCTAGCAGATTCAACGGGGAAATTATATAAGCTTGAGATAAGGGGTGGAAAAGAAGTCTGGTCCAAGCAAATATCAGATATACAAACCTTTAATAAAGTAGGCAATGTAATTTTAGCGGTTACTAATGGAAGGCAGGTAATAGCTGTAGATATTGAATCTGGGAAAGTGGGATGGTCAAAAGATATAATCGATTTTGCATGTTTCAAAAAGCAGGAGAGAGAGAATAGGCAAATAGAGGAATATAATCAGCACTTGCTTGATAGAAGCCTTACGCCTAAAAAGCAAGTCTCCCCACCTAAAGGACGTATAGCGAGGGCCTTCTATGATTTCAAGAATAAGTTTATAAGCTCAGATGACAAGCCTCAACAACCAAAGAGGGCAAGAAACTTATATAATAGAGATCAGGTAAAGCCAATTAATATTATAGAATCTATTGTTGCGAATGACTTGTATCAGCTATTTAGTTCTAAAGGTGAGGTATATTATATTTCTCCTCTAGATGGCAAAATACTAGACCAAAGAAACATTGCTAAACAACTTAGCTATGTACTAGTTTCTGATGAGTTTATTTTAGCAGGTAAGAATAAGATTTTATTAATGAAGTAATTTTATGCCTAAAGTAATTTTTGAAAAACCAGATGGTGAAGAAGTTAAGATAGAAGCGCCTGTTGGGCTATCAATTCTTGAAGTAGCCCATAGTAATAATATCGATCTTGAAGGGGCATGTGAAGGGTCCTTAGCCTGTGCTACATGTCATGTTATAGTGGAGCAAAAATACTTTGATATGTTGGAGCCTGCAACAGAACCTGAAGAGGATATGCTAGACCTTGCTTTCGGATTAACTCACACATCAAGGCTTGGATGCCAAATTATTGTTTCAGATGAGCTTGATGGTATCAGGTTAAAGCTACCATCTGCTACAAGAAATATTGCATAGATTCATGCAAGATACAATATTTGCCTTAAGTACAGCAAAGGGAAGAGCAGGAGTTTCTATTATTAGAGTCTCTGGGCCTAAGGCTTTGTTTGCTGCAAAAACACTTGTTACAATAGAAGATTATATTCCCAACAAGCTATATCTTGCAGATATTTCTTACAATTCTGAACTAATAGATAAGGCCATGATAGTCTATTTTAAGGCTCCAAATAGCTTTACAGGAGAAGAGGTGGTGGAGTTTCATCTTCATGGTTCTATGGCGATTATCAGCATGATATATGAGGCTCTTTTAGATATGGGGATTAGATTGGCTGAGGCTGGAGAATTCAGCAAGAGGTCCTTTATGAATGGTAAAATGGATTTAACTAGCGCTGAGGGGCTTGCTGATCTAATAGATGCTGAGACAAAGCTGCAGCACAAAAGCGCAATGCGGCATATGAGTGGGGAATTTGAGAGGCTTTGTACTAGATGGCGGGAGGAGCTTTTAAAAATACTAGCACTATTTGAGGCTTATATTGATTTTCCTGAGGAGGAGATACCAGATCAAGTGATGGAGCAGGCGAAATCAAACTTATCTATTCTCAAGGAATCCTTAGTTAAGTTTCTCGATGATAATAGAAGGGGGGAGAGGCTTAGGTCTGGTATTTCTATGGCTGTTTTAGGGCAGCCTAATGTCGGTAAATCTACTATGCTTAATTTCTTAGCAAAGAGGGATATAGCTATTACATCTGAGATTGCAGGGACTACTCGTGACATTCTAGAGGCTCATATCGATATAGCGGGATATCCTATAATCCTTTCTGATACAGCTGGTATTCGTGACACAGATGACATAATTGAGAAAGAAGGCGTGGTTAGGGCTAAGAATATGGCTAAGAATGCTGATATAAAGCTTATAATGCTTGATTCTACAAGTCCTTACCTGCCAGAATATCTCGAGAAGTTAAAAGATGAAAATAGCATTTTAATTCTCAATAAATCGGACTTGGCTAATCCTGCTGGGGAGAATAATTTAGGTATGGAGGCAGTATCTATATCGTTAAAAGATGAAAAGGGTCTTGATGAATTGTTTGAAATTATAACTCAAAAAGCAGAAAAATTAGCAGGGATTGGAGAAAATATTTCTATTACAAGACTAAGGCATAGAAAAAATATTGAAGATGCTATAGAATCGATCGAGAGGTGCAAGCTGGGCGAAGATTTAGTATTAGCAGCGGAAGATATAAGGCTGGCTGCGAGGCATTTAAGCTTGCTCACAGGCATTATTGACGTTGAAGAAGTTTTGGGAGAAATATTTTCAAACTTTTGTATAGGCAAGTAATTGATAGGGGGATTTAATGGAAGAATATGATCTAGTAGTTATTGGTGGTGGGCCAGGGGGGTATGTGGCGGCTATTAGAGCTGCGCAGTTGAATAAGAAAGTGGCTTTAGTGGAGAGAGAACATATGGGCGGTATATGCCTCAATTGGGGTTGCATACCAACAAAGGCTCTTTTAAAATCTTCTGAACTTTTGCGCAACATCCAGAAAGCAAAAGAGTTTGGTATAGAAGTTGGGCCTATTAAATTTGATATTAAGAAGATGGTTGAAAGATCTAGATCTGTGTCAAAACAATTATCTTCTGGGATAGATGGTCTGATGAAGAAGAATAAAGTAAAGGTATATTCTGGCAGCGCTAAGGTAGAATCTCCAGGATTAGTTTCTGTTGATGGTAAGGATAAGTCAAATTTAAAGGCAAAAAATATCATTATCGCTACCGGAGCAAGGGCGCGAATCTTAAAAGGTTATGAGCCAGATGGTAAGCAAATTTTGACCTATAAAGAGGCTATGATTCCAGAAAAGATCCCTAAATCTCTGATAATAGTTGGATCAGGTGCAATAGGTATAGAATTTGCTAGCTTTTATAATGCACTTGGATCTCAAGTTGTAGTGGTTGAGGCGCAAGATAGGATACTACCCGTAGGGGATAAAGAAATTTCAGATATGGCAAAAAAAGCTTTTGAGAAGCAGGGAATTACGTTTTTAGTGGGTGCCAAACTTGGCAAGCTCTCTAAATCAAAGAATTCAGTAGATTTAGAGGTGGAGTCTTTGGGGAAAGGTCATAAGCTTAGTGCTGAGCAGATTATAATGGCTGTTGGAATAGTTCCAAACACTGAGGATATCGGTATATCCAAGACTAAAATAAAGCTGAATAAAGGGCATATAGAAACAGATGATTACTGCATGACGAATGAGAAGGGTATATATGCAATTGGAGATGTGGCAAAAGCTCCATGGCTTGCGCATAAGGCTAGTCATGAAGGAATTGTTGCTGCATCACATATGTTTGGCCAGAATCCTCATAAAATTAAGGCAGCAAATATTCCAGGATGCACCTATTCGCATCCGCAGATAGCCTCAGTTGGTATGACTGAAAAAGAGGCTAAGGATAAGGGGTTTGAGTTAAAAATAGGTAGATTTCCTTTTATGGCAAATGGTAAAGCTATAGCTCTTGGCGAGCCTGAGGGGTTAGTAAAAACAATCTTTGATGCAAAAACTGGAGAGCTTTTAGGTGCTCATATGGTAGGCGCTGAAGTAACTGAATTGATTCAAGGTTATGTGGTTGCGAAGGAATTAGAAACCACAGAAAAAGAGCTGATCAATACTATATTCCCGCATCCAACTCTTTCTGAAATGATGCATGAATCTGTTTTAGATGCGTATAATAGGGCAATTCACTTTTAATTGATTGATATGCTATTTAGGCAGAGGGACCTCTAGATGAAAAAAGACCAAATTAGAGAAATATTATCTATATTTGAGGAAACTAACCCAAACCCTAACACAGAGCTAATTTACCACAATGCTTATACTCTTTTAATTGCTGTTGTCTTATCTGCTCAGGCTACAGATAAGGGGGTTAATATTGCAACTAAAGAATTATTCAAAAAATATGATAGCCCAGAGAAAGTGCTTGAGCTAGGGTTGGATGGGTTAAAGCAATATACAAAAACTCTAAATTATTATCCTACAAAATCTAAGAACATCATAGCATTATCACAAATTTTAGTTGATAAATACAACTCCCAAACCCCTGATAATCTGGATGATTTGGTATCTTTGCCTGGTGTGGGGAGAAAAACTGCAAATGTTATTTTAGGGGTTGCATTCGGGCATGCTACAATGCCAGTTGACACTCATGTTATGAGAGTCTCTGAAAGATTAGGGCTTGCTAATGCAAAAAATCCTGATGAAATGGAGCGAAAGCTTATAAAGCTTGTAGATGACAAATGGCTTTATAAGCTGCATCATTGGCTTGTTCTGCATGGAAGATATATATGTAAGGCTAAAAAGCCTTTATGCGATGAATGTATGTTGGCAGAACATTGTAAATATTATAAGAAAATTTCAAAGCAAGATGGGAATAAATGACAAAGCAATATAAAAATTTAATGGTGATGCTTCATGGTTATGGCTCTAATGGAGATGATTTATCCTCGCTGGCTCCATTCTTTGAAGCCCTTTTGCCAGATACATACTTTTACTCTCCTGATGGTATAGAGCCTTGTGAGTTAGGGGTTTATGGATTTCAGTGGTTTAGTCTTCTTGATAGGTCTAGGGAAGCAATATTTAAAGAAATTTCCTCAAAATCGAAAATAGTGGATGATATGATCAAGTCCAAAGCTCAGGAGCTAGAAATTAATAGGGAAAATACAATTTTACTTGGTTTTTCTCAAGGCACTATGCTAGCTTTGTATTTGTCTTTGATTGCGGATAATCCTTATAAGGGAGTTATAGGATATTCTGGAAGGCTTTTTATACCAACCAAAACAGGTAATGCAAAAACACCAATATGTTTGGTGCATGGAAAATGTGATGACGTTGTCCCGTATGATTGCCTCTCTGAGGCTAGAGTGGGGCTAAAAAATTTAGGCATAGAGGCAAAGACATTAGGTATAGAAAATCTTGCCCATTCGATTGATATGGAAGGGATAAGGTTTGCAACAGAATTTTTAAAGGAGCTATAAATGGTTTTAGAAAAAGAAGACAAAATAATCTTTGACGCAATTGAAAAAGAGCAAGCTAGGCAAAATGATTGGATTGAGCTTATAGCATCAGAAAATTTTGTAAGTAGTGCAGTGCGAGAGGCTCAAGGCTCGATAATGACTAACAAATATGCAGAAGGGTATTCGGGAAAAAGATATTATTCAGGCTGTGAATATGTAGATATAGCAGAAAGTGCTGCTGTGGATAGGCTGAAAAAGCTATTTGGGTGCAAGTTTGCCAATGTGCAGCCACATTCTGGCTCTCAAGCAAATCAGGCGGCTTTCTTATCTCTTCTGTCTCCTGGGGATAAGATATTGGGGATGTCTTTGGATTGTGGTGGGCATCTAACCCATGGGAGTAATGTTAATATTTCTGGTAGATGGTTTGAGGCTGTGCAATATAATGTGAATCAAGAGACTTTTCTTATAGATTATGATGAAATAGAGGCTTTGGCGCTTAAGCACAAGCCCAAAATGATAATAGCGGGATTCTCTGCTTATCCAAGGTCATTAGATTTTAAGAGATATAGGCAGATGGCTGATAAGGTGGGTGCGTATTTACTCGCGGATATTGCCCATATATCAGGGCTGGTTGCTACTGGTTTCCATGAAAATCCTATGGATTATGCTGATGTTGTTACTTCTACTACCCATAAGACCTTAAGAGGCCCTAGGGGTGGAATTATTATGACTAACAATGAAGAGATTGCAAAGAAGATCAATTTTGCTCTTTTTCCAGGGCTTCAAGGTGGCCCTTTAATGCATGTGATAGCAGCAAAGGCGGTGGCATTTGGAGAGGCGCTTAGGCCTGAATTTAAAGAATATATAAATCAAGTCATCAAGAATGCCAAAGCTCTATCAAAGCGTCTTAAGGAAAGGGGATATGATTCGATAAGTGATGGTACGGACAATCATATGATAGTTCTAGATTTGCGTAAGAATAACATTACTGGCAAAGATGCTTCTAATGCTTTAGATGAGGCGGGGATTACTTGTAATAAAAATACGGTGCCTTTTGATGAAACCTCTCCTTTTGTGACTTCTGGCATAAGGCTTGGAACACCTGCTTGCACTAGTAGAGGGTTTGGAGAAGAAGAGTTTGAGGAAGTGGCTGATATGATAGCAGATGTCTTGGATTCTCTTGCAAGTGGGGCGAGCGCTACAGCAAAAATTAGAGAGAAATCTCTAGAATTATGCAAAAGATTCCCTATGTAATCTTGCAAAATAGCGATTGATGGGTATCTGGTGGAATGCGCGGAAAGATAAGCGTATAAAATCGTAAGCCGTGGAATTTTTCCTGCTATAGGCCTCAAGGGTTTCACCTTGATGAGTTTGTTTCTTGAATGAGTATCTCGGCGGGGATGTGTAGCAGTTTATTTAGCTTTCTTATCATTGGTAGGGTAAGTCTTCTTTTTTTGTTAAATATCTCAGATATTCTGCCTCTAGAGCCTATGCTAGGCTCTAGGTCCTTCTTCGTTATTCCCATTTGCTCCATTCTAAACTTGATAGCTTCTATAGGATCTGGTGTATCTATTGCATGGTGAGTATTCTCATAATTCTCGACTAGAATTGATAGTATCTCGAGCTTTTCTAGAGCTTCGGCATTATTGAATTCGTCCATTAAAAACTCTATTTCCTCTAATGCAGCTTCATATTCTTTTTCTGTTTTGATAGTAGATATTTCCATATTATACCTTTTTTGCGCTTATCTTGTTATATTCGGCATGAGTGCCTACAAACCTAATGAACACTATCCGTAGGTCGTATCTTATTTGTACAATTAACCTATACTTGTTTCCTGATATATTAGACACTACCCTACCATTACCCAGAATGCTTGCTGAAGGAAAGAGTTGCTTTATTGCGGTAGAGTCTTCAAATACTTCCTTCTTAAAAATTTGATACCAACATTTTAGAGGTTGCTTGGCATCTGCGTAACCAGATTGCCAAAAATCTCTCAGCCTCTTAACGGATATAATTCTCATCTATAAAGTGTTTTCCTGCATTTTGGCATAACATTGCCATTATAGCATGATTCCATTATGGGAGCAAGGTTTTTGAGCAAGTGTAGATAGGTCTTTCTGGATAGTTTTTTTGAGGCTTGTTGTTGCTTAACTGTTGCGCTTCATCCTTGAATTATTTGATCCTATAAAAACATGCTTAAAAACCCCATCTTTTTCTTGCTCCTGGTGCCCTTTTTTAGTAGACTCCAAGGGTTTGAATTAATATGAGAAATATAGTGTTAGAAGAAGGTGCAAAGAATTTAGTTCCAGTGAACATAGCAGATGAGATGAAATCCTCTTATTTGGACTATGCTATGAGCGTTATAGTGAGCCGTGCAATACCAGACGTAAGGGATGGTTTGAAGCCTGTACATAGAAGAATTTTATATTCTATGTATGAGGCGGGATATTTCTCCAGCAAACCCCATAGGAAATCTGCAAGAATTGTCGGTGATGTGATTGGTAAATATCACCCACATGGTGAATCAGCTGTTTATGATTCATTGGTAAGAATGGCGCAGGACTTTTCGTTAAGAGTGCCTCTTGTAGATGGTCAGGGTAACTTTGGCTCTATGGATGGGGATTCCGCTGCTGCTATGAGATATACCGAGTCTCGTCTTCAAAAAGTTACGCAAACAATTCTTGAAGATCTAGATAAGGAAACGGTAAGTTTTACTCCCAATTATGATGGTTCAGAGGAGGAGCCTACGGTTCTTCCGTCTGCCTTCCCAAACCTTCTTGTTAATGGTGCGGGTGGTATTGCTGTGGGTATGGCGACTAATATTCCTCCTCATAATTTGGGAGAAGTTATCGATGCGTCAATAGCCTATATTGAAAATCCAGAAATAGAAATAGAAGAGCTATGTAATATAGTTCAGGGGCCAGATTTTCCAACTGGTGGTATGGTTCTAGGCACAAGTGGTATAAGGTCCGCATATCAAACGGGCAGGGGCTCTATTATGATGCGCGGTAAGGCTCATGTAGAGAGAAATGGCTCAGGTAAGGAGCAGATCATCATCTCTGAAGTGCCTTACATGGTGAATAAAGCCAAATTAGTAGAAAAGATCGCTGAATTAGTCAGAGAAAAGAAAGTTGAAGGTATTACAGACCTTAGAGACGAGTCTGATAAATCCGGTGTGAGGGTTGTGGTTGAGGTTAGGAAAGATGCTGTTGGAGAGGTGATATTAAACCAACTTTATTCTTATACGCAGCTTCAAACTAGCTTTGGCGTTATTATGCTGGCTTTAGATTCTGGTATGCCTAAGATTATGAATCTTAAAGAGGTTTTGGCTGCTTTTGTTGCATTTAGAGAAGAAGTAATAACGAAGCGTACAATTTATCTTTTAAATAAAGCTAGGGATAAAGCCCATATATTGCTGGGGCTTAGAATAGCTGTAAGCAATATTGATGAGGTAATAAAAATCATCAGGGCAGCTAAAGATACTAATGAAGCGAAAGAGCAGCTTATGTCCAAAGGGTGGGCTGCAGAGGACATCTCCTCTCTTATCAAGCTTGTTGACGACAAAACAAACATCACAGATTCGGGGCTTTGCCATTTCACAGAAGCGCAAGCCAAAGCTATTTTGGATATGAGGCTTGGAAGGCTTACTGCAATGGAGAAAGACAAGATTGAAGAAGATTTGTCAAATCTTGCAGAAGAGATCAAATACTACCTCTCAATTTTAGGGGATAGAAAAATACTTTTATCAATTGTTAGGGAAGAGCTTGTTAAGGTTAAAGAGGTTTTTTCAACTCCAAGGCTGACTAGTATTGAAGAAGGTGAATTTGAGCAGGATATAGAAAATCTGATTCAGCGTGAAGACATGGTAGTGACGGTAACTCATGGTGGATATATTAAGAGAGTTCCTTTGGCAACTTATAGAGCGCAAAGAAGAGGTGGCAAGGGACGCTCAGGCCTTTCTATGAATGAGGAGGATATTACAACACAAATTTTTGTCGGCTCTACTCATACTCCAATGCTCTTTTTCTCTAATATAGGCCAAGTATATAGCCTGAAACTATATAAACTTCCTCTTGGAAATCCTCAAAGTAAGGGCAGACCTATGGTGAATATACTTCCTCTAGGTAAAGACGAGGTAATTACGAATATTATGCCACTTCCAGAGGATCAGGATGAATGGGATAATCTGAATATTATGTTTGCAACTGCTAAGGGTAATGTCAGAAGAAATGATATGTCTGATTTTAAAGGCATTAGGTCTAACGGTAAAATAGCTATAAGGCTTGATGATTCGGATAAGCTTGTTGGCGTAGAAGTTTGCTCTGAAGATGAGCATATCTTGCTTGCAACGAAAAAAGGTAAGGCTATTAGATTCCCGGTTGATGCGGTTAGAGTATTCAAGAGCAGAACATCTGATGGTGTAAGAGGCGCAAGACTTGGCGAGGATGACAGGGTAATTTCTATGACAGTTTTGAGAGGTGTAAAAACTGATATTACTGAAAGAGAGGCTTATTTATCTATACCATCTGACGAAAGGATTAAGCTTGCTTGTGATCCATCTCTTGTAGATTCATTTACCGTGCCTGAAGATTTAAGCAAAGAAAAATTTGTAGAAATGCTTGAAAATGAGCAGTTTATCTTGTCTATTTCAGAAAATGGTTTTGGAAAAAGAAGCTCTGCATATGAATATAGAATTACCAATAGAGGTGGTAGTGGTGTTGTGAATATGAACCTATCTTCTAAGACTGGTGATGTAGTAGCGTCCTTGCCAGCAGAGAATAGTGATGAATTGATGCTAATCACAAACACAGGGAAACTTATCAGATGTAAGTTGGATACTGTTAGGGCAACGGGTAGAAGCACAGCTGGAGTAATATTATTCAAAACAGATGATAAGGAAAAGGTAGTATCTGTAGCTCTAATTGCTGATGAAGAGGATGAATCTGATGAGCTGGAGCAGGACCTACAAGAAGAATAATGGCAGTTTTAAAAAGCATAGCTAGAAACAAGAAGGCCAGATTTAATTTCTTTATCGAAGATACGTTTGAGGCCGGAATTGTTTTAAAGGGGAGTGAGGTAAAGTCTCTTAGAGAAGGCAAATGCTCTATAGAGGATAGTCATGCAGATTATTCTGACGGCCATATCACTCTTTTTAACTGCCATATTCAGGAATATGAGAAAGCAAACCGCTTCAACCACAATACTCGTCGCCCAAAAATCTTATTATTGCATAAGAAAGAAATTAAGAAAATTATAGGTAAAATCAAAATTAAAGGCTACAGCTTAATAGCCTTATCACTATATTTTAACCATAAAAACACAGTAAAAGTTGAATTGGCTATTGCAAAAGGTAAAAAATTATACGATAAAAGAGAAGATATAAAGGCTAAGGATTGGAAAAGAGAGCAATCAAGAAGGCTAAAAACAAGGTGATATATGACAAAGCGTCAAAAGCTAATAGATAATCTATCGAAGAAATATAAGGATCTATCTAAAGAAGATATCCATGAGGTAGTTGTAGAGTCATTTGACTATTTATTAGGAGAGCTAGAATCTAATAATCGCGTAGAAATAAGAGGTTTTGGCGCATTAGATACATCAGAAAGGAAAGTTGTCTCACCTTTTTCTAAAAAAAATCTACATACAAGAAAAGCAATCAAATACAGAGCTTCAAAAAATTTGCTTGATGAGTTGGGCGTTGCTAAAAACGATTGATGTGATTAAATATCGGTTAAGTACTGCAATTGCCCCCCTTGTCATGCTATTACCGCATGCTTTTGTCATTGGTGTAAAAGTTACCTAATTCGTTGCCTTAAGGGCTAATGGATCGCGTATCAAGTACGCGATGACAGTGTTTTATACTGGCTATTTTCCCCTCATTGTCATGCCGGAATTTTGCTAGCAAAATATCCGGTACCCATATTACCCTAATTCCTTGCTTTTATGGCTAATGGGTCTTAGGAGTCAAGTCCAGGAATATAAAAGCTACCCAATTTCTTACCGCTAGGGTTCATGGGTCGCGCATCTAGTGAGCGATGACAGTAGAGAAGTTCAGGAAGATAGTGAAGAAGCACATAAGGGCTATGCTCCATATGTGCATTTATCTTTTAGCGCATTCTTTTAGGCAATACAAGCTCACATCAACCGTTATTTAGCAATAACGATTAGCTGGCTGAGTAGATCTCTTGCGTGCAGATGTTGAGGATGCTATAATCTCGCCAAAATGATAAAGGCAGGATATGACAAAACCTATTGTGGCATTAGTCGGCAGACCCAATGTTGGTAAGTCCACGCTCTTTAATAAATTTTCTATAAGAAAGAAAGCAATAGTGCATGATATGCCTGGGGTGACTCGTGATAGGAATTATGCTGAAGCAAGGCTTGGGCCTTTGGACTTTATTGTAATTGATACTCCTGGATTAGAAGAGGCTAGCCCAGGCGAGATAGAGCATAATATGACACAGCAATCAATATCCGCAATAGAATCTGCGGATTTAGCGATATTGGTATTGGATGGGACAGCTGGCTGCCTGCCAATAGATAAAAGTTTTGCTAATCTAATCAGAAAACATCAGAAAAATGTCATTCTTGTATTGAACAAATGTGAGAAGGAGATTATGGATGATCCTCAATATTTTCGTTTGGGTCTTGGAGATCCCATCAAAATTTCTGCTGAACATTCAGTAGGTTTTGCCCTTCTTTGCGAAGCTATGCTTGAGAAAATAGGGGATTTTGAGGAGGTTGCTCCGGATCCATTTACCTCACAAGAAATTCAGATAGCTATAGTTGGAAGACCTAATGCTGGAAAATCTACCTTCATCAATGCCCTCTTGGATGAAAATAGGCTGCTTACAGGGGAGAAGCCTGGCGTGACAAGGGATTCTATCGATATTCAATGGGAATATAAAAATAATCCCATCAGGCTTGTTGATACTGCGGGTTTGCGGAAAAGAGGTAATATCACGGAAAATATTGAGAAATTGTCAGTAGGGTCAACTTTAAGATCTATCCGCTATGCAAATACAATCGTACTTATGATTGATGCTACAAAGCCTTTAGAAAATCAGGATTTGAATATTGCTAGCCTTATTATAAATGAGGGAAGGGCTTTAGTGATAGCTATTAATAAGTGGGACTTGATTGACAATAAGCCAGAATATAGGGAGGAGCTTGAATATAAAATGTCAAAGGATCTCTCTCTTGTTCCCGGAGTGCCTTGCGTATTTTTGTCATCAAAGATGAAGCAGAATATTTATAAAGTCATCGATTCATGTATAGGCATTTATCAAATATGGAATAAGAGGATATCCACTGCAGAAATTAATGACTGGCTTAGCTTTGTTACAAATGAGCATCAATTGCCTCTGCAGAAAAATGGCAAGAGAATAAGAATTAAATATGGTACTCAAATTAAAGTGAGACCTCCTACATTTAAGTTTTTCTCAAATTTTCCTGATAAAATTCCAGAATCTTATGTAAAATATCTTACCAATAACTTGAGAGAATGTTTTGATATGCCAGGAGTGCCTATAAGAATATCTTTTGAAAAGAGTGATAATCCATATGAAAAGAATTCTTCTAACAAGAAGCGCAGAAGAAAATAGTCTCTTAGAAGGCTATTTAAAAGGTTTTGAAGTGATTTCCCTTCCCTTGATATCATACACAGATATGCCTATAAAATGGGATGATTTTAGGAAATATACATATATTATTGTCACAAGCAAACATGCTGCCTTGATAGTGGCAAGAAATTTTTTGTTTAAGGCTAAAATATTTGTGGTAGGTAGAGAGTCTGCATCTATTTTAAGAAGCAATCATTGCTTAGAAATTGCTCATATTGCATCAAATGCATCTGAAATAAAGGATATGTTACTTAGCGGGGCTTATGATAAATCAAAGATTATCTATTTTTCAGGCAATATTATAAGTACTGACTTTGAAGAAATCACTCGGCAAATAATCTATGAGGTTGAGTATCTAAGGGAAATTAGCAACTGTGCAACTTTAGGTGAAGTAGAATATGTGCTTTTATACTCAAAAAATGTAGCAAAAGTTTTACTAAATCTTTTGAAAGAAAGCAATCTATTGCAAATAATAAGAAATTCTGTTGTAATTGCCATAAGCAATTCTGTAGGAGATATATTGTCTGATCATGTATCCAGAATTATATATCCTAGCGAGCCTATTAGTAGGGAAATGATCAATTTATTACTTGAATATGAAAGAGAACAATAAACGCCCCAAAAACAAATATACTATTTTTGTTGTTTTAGCTTTAGTTCTCGCTTTATCTCTTATATATGCTGGTTATTTAGAAATTCCGGTAGGAGGGGATAAGTTGCTATCTGAGATTGCTGAAAATAAAGATGAGGTTTTAGAGGATAAAAAGGAGCTGGTTAATAATGATAATGAATTTGATATAGAAGATTACCTACTTGATGAGATAGATAAAGAAATATTAGAAACTCTAAAACTAGAACAAATCAAGCAATATAGAAAATATATTATAAATATTGCTACTTTAACTAGAAAATTTTTAGAAGATCAAAATATGGGTAGGGAAATTGCTTTTTTGAAAGAAAAAAATAACTTTTATGGCAAAGAAGTAGGGGCGGTTATAGAGCAGGTAGCCGCATATAATGACAAATATCTCGCTTGCAAAGTAAGTAAGTACGAGGCATTTGAGGCTGGACAAAGTTTGCTTAAAAGAACATTGGCAGGAGTTTTTGATATAAAACGAGAAAACCCCGCTTATAGGGAAATGATGCAAGAAAAAAGAGCCTTGAGGCCACAGCTTCCGGTTCTTGAAAATCACTTCCACTCGGTAGATTTTTTAAAGGTGGTATTAAGCCATGATTAGATTTCTAGCCATTATTGTATGTTTAACCTTGCTATACTTGTCTGCGGCTATGGTGGGTAAGTATGATGCTGATATTTCTTTCACTCTGTGGCATTATACAATTACAACTAGTCTTGTTGTAATGCTAGCTTTAGTATTATTTTTAGTTTCCCTCTTGTCACTAGGATTTAAGGTGTTTTGGGCAATCTTTTCACTGCCATTTGTACTATTTGCAAAGATTATGAATTTTAGAAAATCTTCTCGATATAATTACTTGTTTGATGCATATAGGTATTTGATTTTGAGTAATTATGATGCAGCTAAAAAAAGCATTAAAAGGCTAGATGATGAAGTGGCTAGTAAATATGTGGATCATGTGAATTTTATCAAGTCTTTGTCGTATAGCCAAAGCGAAGAAGCTTGCTATTTTGCTAAATTATTACCAAAACAAGGGGAATATAAGCAATTTATATTATCTAAAATAGTGCCCAATATGTTATTGGAAGAAAAATATTCTCAGGCTTTAAAGGTGATGAATGACGCTGGTTTAAGTAATTCTAGCGATTTAGCGATAAGGCAGAATTATTTGCACATCTATTCAGAATTAGCTTTATGGAAGGAATTTGAGAGCAAAATTACAAAAAAAGATAAGCAATTCTCTAAAGAAAAAGTATCGAGTTTTTATTTAAAGGGTGCTAAGTACTTCCTCGAAGAGGGGGGAGAGGATAAAGCGTATAATTTCTTGCAGGAATCCTTAATACTTAACCCGACATCGATGGAGTCAATAGAGATTTTCTGTTCGTTAAATAATGCACGCTCTATGAACCAACAGAATTTACCAGTGCTGGAGTCTGCTTTTGTTATTAATCCATCTTTTGAAATATTTGAATTATATGCTCAATCTACGACATTACCTGCAGAAGAAGTATATGAGAAATTCACTAGCCTTGTTGACATCCAAAAATATAGAGATGTTTTGCTAAGTATTGCAGCATATCTCAAGCTGTTTGACAAAGTTGATTCTTTATTATCTTGTAGAATATGAAATTCCCTGGCATAGTTTTAAACAAGAGACAGGGGGAATTATTACAGCTTCTTGACGAGATATTGTTGAATTTTTCTCAAAAAACCAACTTATTTTCTAGATTATTTTCAAAGGGAGAATCTACTGGAGACAATATATATGTGTATGGTGATGTTGGTAGGGGCAAAACTATGATAGCTAAGGCTTTTTATCAAGATATTCCTTTCACAAAAAACTATATCCATTATACAGACTTTATGAAAGGCGTTCATACTAGGCTTCATCAATATAAAGCTCAGTCCAGAGCCGATATTATTCAAAATGTTGCAAAAGAATTCTCTAGTCAATACCAGTTTATGGTGATAGATGAGTTTGAGATTCATGATATAGGTGATGCTATGATAATTAAGGGATTGTTTGAAGCTTTGCTTGCAAACGGTATGAATTTGCTTCTTACGTCTAACGTAAAGCCCGCTGCTTTATATAAGGATGGGCTTCAAAGAGAGGGGTTTTTGCCCTTTATAAGTTTTTTAGAAAAAGAGTTTCATATTTTTTCTTTAGATGGTGACCATGATTATCGACTTGATAAGATTGCTACAGATAAAAGGCTCTTTTATCCTCTTAATTCTGCTACTCATAAAGGAATGGAAATTATAAAAAAGGAAATATTAGGAGACCACGACTTTAAGCAAAGAAGTTTAAGTCTCTTTGAAAGAGAAATAGTGTTTAGTAAGGCATATCAGCATATTTTGATTACTGATTTTGATGAATTATGCAGGTCTAACCTTTCCTCTAATGATTTTGTTGAAATAGCAAAAGAATTTTCTGTAATAATTATGGAAAATGTGCCTCTTATAGGGAGAGAGGAGACGGATTCTGCAATAAGATTTATAAATTTTATAGATAATGTATATTTTCATAAAGTCCTCCTATTCATAAGCCTTGCAGATGTTCCAGAAAAAATATATCCTGAAGGCAAGCGAGCTCAAGAATTTAAGAGAACAATCTCTAGACTTCATGAAATTAACTCAAATATTTATTTTAAAAATTCAAAGCATCAATGAAAGAGTCTCTTTTTATAACGTTTGAAGGTGGGGAAGGTAGTGGCAAGACTACGCAAAGCAAGAAGCTTGTAAATTACTTTAAAGATCAGGGGAGAGAGGCTATCTGGACAAGGGAGATAGGCGGCACTGATCTTGCTGAAGAGATTAGAGATATTATAGTCAATAAAGAGATGCATATTAAGACAGAGCTCTTATTGGCTTTAGCCGCAAGGATTGAGCATTATAATGATGTAATCAAGCCCGCTTTAGATAAGGGGTCTATAGTTGTCTGTGATAGATTTGTAGATTCTAGCCTTGCATATCAAGGAAAAGATTTAGGGATTGATTATGTTTTAGAGATTCACCAAAAGCTTTTTGGAGAATTGATGCCAGATATTACTTTTCTAATAGATGTTCCGATAGAAGTTGCTTTAAAAAGGGCCATGGAGAGAGGGAATAATAATAGGTTTGAACTTATGCCACAGGAGCATCATATCAGGGTTAAGGATTGTTTTTATGCAATAGCAAAAAAATTCCAAGATAGGGTAAATATTGTTGATGGTAATAGGGATCCAGAGAATGTTTTTAAAGATATTCTTAGTAAAATCAAGGAAAAAGGCATATGACCTATATTCGTTCTAACAGGCAAGATGCATTAAAGCTATTAGCTTTAATTTTTATGCTCATAGATCATGCTGGGCTTTATTTATTTCCTGAAGCATTATGGATGAGGGTTGCGGGTAGGTTTGCTGTGCCAATTTTTACCTTTTATGCGGGATATAATTTTAAAGGCTCTATTAGACATTTAATATGGATATTGGGAATTATTCTTGTGCTTGCTACTAAGGTATTTTTTGCCGCCACTTTTTCAAATATTCTTATTTCAATTGCTGTAGGGCAGCTTTATCTCAAGCATTTTGGAGATCGAATATTAAATGATAATTGGATGTTTTTCAGGCATTTTTTGGCGATGCTAATTTTCACGCCCTTTACTTTTGTATTTATGGATTATGGAACTCTGGCAATTGCCTTTATGCAAATTGGCTATTTGCTTACTCGCAAAGAGAAGGGGGGGTATCTTCTTATATTGTCAGCAATTTGCTTAATGATTTTCACTCAACTTATATACGATTTTGAAGAAATTTTGCCTTTTATTTGGATGATCTTTTTTATATCTATATCGGTATTATTACTTTATAGAGCAAATCATAAGGAACCTATAGGGCTCAATATTAATTTTATTTCTAGAAATATGCTATATATCTACTTTGTAACTACATTGGGCCTTATGATAAGTTCTTATTGTGTGTTGGCTTAGGGGTTGCTCACTAAAGGTAGATCGAGGGATTGCTAAAAGTAGAATTTTATTCCTTTCCTCTTTTGGCAGTTCAGGTTTGTTTGCTCTTGTTTTTCCTGTGTTTGCTCCTGTCATTCCCGCTTTAGGTTAGGAATCTATATTTACCCTAATTCCTTGCCTGGGGGCTAATGGATCTTAGGAATCAAGTCCGCGATTGTAAAAGTTAGCTAATTCGTTGACGGATTATATAAAAAAGTTTTAGGTGGGATTCCACCTAAAGCTTGGTGTGGCCGTATATCATTGTAATATATCAAATATTCAAATAATTCCTCTTTTAATTGCTCAATAGAGTCAAAGCCAGATTCTAG
>ENA-OWNT01000309-OWNT01000309.1-seawater-metagenome-genome-assembly--contig:-NODE-309-length-127642-cov-13.168040_pt1 | contig 127642 bp, 108 predicted proteins | sample MGYA00238136_ERZ651165 | MGnify/ENA primary metagenome ERZ651165 (study PRJEB26861, sample SAMN08777766) | seawater metagenome | isolation source: coastal seawater | place: USA: Florida | collected...
CATGGGGTCGTTCGCCTCCACATTGGAGCACGCCACAACAGAGCTGGCTGCTGGCGACTGGCCGCTGGTAGCCGCAGCACCACCACCCTTCCGAGAAACCAACGCTGACCGCTGAAAGCTGACCGCTGAAAGCTGACCACCACTTCACTCCCCGCAGACAAACTCCTCCACCTCCAACGCATCGATGAGGTGGTCATTCGTGACCGAGCCCGTGGCCGCCGTGAACCCCACATACGCCGGGAAGCTGCTGATCTGAGAGACGTCCTGGTCGATGTACGCCACGCCGTCAATCTCCACGGTCATCCACGTGCCCGAGACGTTGACCGACATCCGGTGCCAGTTGCCGTCCTCCATCTCGGGGAGGGCCGCCCACACCACCGGGTTCGTGGTGTCGCCGTCGATGTGCACCGACACGTGGTCTTCCTCAGTGGGGTCGGCGCCGCCGTTGTACCAGGTGTCGACCTCGATGCTCCAGCCCGGCAAGCCGCCGTAGCCGATGCCGCCGCCCGCGCTGCCCACGAAGGAGGTCATGCGCGTGGAGTCGAGGGCCGTGACCGACAGGCCGTCGGCGCCCGTGCCTCCGCTGGCGTAGAAGTCGAAGTCGACCTGCACGTTGGAGGCGTCGACCGTGGCGGCCGTCTGGAAGGCCGTGCCGGACTCGTACGTGTTGGGCGCGGTGAGGCGCACCCAGCTGTTGGCGCTGTCCCAGTGGGCGTGGCCCTCGAAGTTCCAGGTGGCGAGGTCGAGGTTTTCGGCGAGGTAGCCCTCGTTCTGGCACACCACCACGTCGGCGCTGGTGACGTTGCCGCAGGTGTCGGTGGCGGTGAGCGTGACCACGTGGGAGCCGCTGGTCTGGGCGTTGGCATCCCAAGCCAACGAAGCCACGCCAGAGCCGTCTGCAGAGTCGGTGCCCAACACACCGTCGATGTCGCTCACCCACTCCAGGGAGACCGCATCGGCGGGTCCGGCGTCGTCGGAGACGGTGGCTTCGAAGGTGGTGACCGCGCCCACATCGAGCACACTGCCGGTGGTGGGGCTGGTGATGGTGAGCGTGGGGGCGACGTCGGCCGTGCCGGTGAGGGGGACCCGGAGCTCGGGGTGGGCGGGGTCGGTGGTCTCGATGACCATGGTGGTGTCGACCGGCGCACCCGACAGGGAGATGGTGAGCTGGTCGCCCGGCGCGAGGGTGATGGGCAGGGTGTCGTGCACCGCCGACCACGAGGGGCTGTCGGTGTCGATGCGGGTGACGTCGAGCTCTGCGTCGCCCACGTTTTCGACCACCACCTCGGAGAAGCCCGAGCCGCACACCACGCCCAGGTCGACCGAGCCCGGAGACACCGTGGCGATGGGCGTTCCCACGGGGGGGTCGGTGTCGGTGCCAGGGTCGTCTTCCGTCACTTCGCCGGGCTGCGAGATGTCGCCGTGGTCCTTGAAGTTGTAGTCCGAGCAGGCGACCACGGTGAGGGGCGCCAGGACGACGAGGATGCGGCGGACGGACATCGGGACCTCCGGGAGCGGTAGCCTACCCTACCCGATTCGTGACTCAGGTTGGAGTCACGCATCAAAAAATGCCTGCATCGGGCCTCTTGACCGATCGCAACCAGGACCGGAAACCGGTCGCCCCCGGGGAGTCATCGCGGTGCTGGGTTTCGCTCGAAGGAGGTGGTAGCCTCGCGGCCTGCGGCATCCCGAGGAGCGTCCCCCGTGTCTGGTTCCCTGCGCCTGGTCCTGTTGTCCCTCCCCGCCTTCATGGTGGCCTGTCAGGAAGAGATTCCCAAAGGCACCACCGGCACCACCGATGGCTTGGAAGAGTTCGTCGACGAAGACGCCGATGGCTTCACCGCGGACGAGGACTGCAACGACTCCGACCCCGCCGTGAACCCCGCCGGCACGGAAATCTGCGACGGCATCGACAACAACTGCGACGGCGCCATCGATGAAGGCGTCACCGACCCCTACTGGCCCGACACCGACGCCGACGGCTACGGCGACATGAACGCCCCCGCCGTGAACGGCTGCGCACCGCCCGAAGGCCACGTGCCCAACGCCGACGACTGCGACGACACGTCCGACGACTTCAACCCGGGCGCCGTAGAAGACGACTGCGCCGACCCCAACGACTACAACTGCGACGGCAGCGTGGGGTACGCCGACGAAGACGGCGACGGCTTCGCAGCGTGCGAGGAATGCGACGACAGCAACCCCGACGTCTACCCCGGCGCCGAAGAGACCTGGTACGACGGCATCGACGCCGACTGTGCCGGTGACTCCGACTACGACGCCGACGCCGACGGCCACGACCACGCCGAACATGGCGGCGGCGACTGCGACGACGACGACGACACCGTGCACCCGGGCGCCGACGACACCTGGTACGACGGCATCGACTCCGACTGCCTCGAGAACTCCGACTACGACGCCGACTCCGACGGCTACGACTCCTTCTCCCACGGCGGCGACGACTGCGACGACACCGTCCCCACCGTGAACCCCGGCGTGGCCGAGACCTGGTACGACGGCATCGACGCCAACTGCGACGGCCTGTCCGACTACGACGCCGACGGCGACCTCCACGACAGCGCAGCCTTCGGCGGCGACGACTGCGACGACACCGACGCCACCATCAACCCCTCCGCCACCGACTCCTGGTACGACGGCGTGGATGCCGACTGTGCCGGCGACTCCGACTACGACGCCGACCTCGACGGCTTCGACGACATCGCGTATGGCGGCACCGACTGCGACGACACGGAAGCCACCACCTACCCCGGCGCCCCGGACACCTGGTACGACGGCGTGGACGCCGACTGTGCCGGCGACTCCGACTACGACGCCGACGTCGACGGCTTCGACTCCGATGCCTACGGCGGCACCGACTGCGACGACACCCTCGCCTCGGTCTACCCCGGCGCCACCGACACCTGGTACGACGGCGTAGATGCCGACTGCGCGGGCGACTCCGACTACGACGCCGACGCCGACGGCCACGACTCCGATGCCTTCGGCGGCTCCGACTGCGACGACACCCTCGCCTCGGTCTACCCCGGCGCCTCCGACTCCTGGTACGACGGCGTGGACGCCGACTGCGCCGGCAACTCCGACTACGACGCCGACGCCGACGGCCACGACTCCGACGTCTACGGCGGCGGCGACTGCAACGACGCCGACAGCGCCATCCACCCCGGCGCCACCGACACCTGGTACGACGGCATCGACGCCGACTGCGCGGGCAACTCCGACTACGACGCCGACGCCGACGGCTACACGAGCGACGCCCACGGCGGCTCCGACTGCGACGACACCGCCGCGTCCATCAACCCGGGCGCCACCGACACCTGGTACGACGGCATCGACGCCGACTGTGCCGGCGACTCCGACTACGACGCCGACCTCGACGGCTTCGACTCCGATGCCTTCGGCGGCACCGACTGCGACGACACCAACATCTCCATCAACCCCGCCGAAGTCGAGGTCTGGTACGACGGCATCGACGCCGACTGCGACGGCATGTCCGACTACGACGCCGACCTCGACGGCTACGACTCCGACGTCTACGGCGGCGCCGACTGCGACGACACCGAAATCCTCGTGAGCCCGGCCGAGACCGAGGTGTGCGACAGCATCGACAACGACTGCGACGGCTTCGTCGACGAGTCCGACGGCTCCGGCGGCACCTGTGGCGGCGTGCTCGAAGACTTCGAAGACGGCAGCTGGGTGGCCTCGGGCTGGTCGGTGGCCGCATCGGGCGGCTCCATCACGTCCTCCCGTGTCTACGAGGGCTCCTACGCCATCCAAGACCCCGACTGGCACTACAACACCGAAGAAGTCGTCAACGTGGGCGACACGGTGTCCATGTGGACCTACCCCGGCAGCGGCCGCACCTACCTCGGCTTCGACAGCGACTCCAGCGGCACCATCTCCTTTGTGTTGGCACCCAACACAAGCGACATCCGCTTCCAGATCAACTCCGGCTGGGGCTACAACCCCCAGAACATCCAGAGCTACTCGGTGCCATCGGGCCAGTGGCTGCGGATGGAGGTCGAGCTCACCTCGAGCACCACCGCCGAGGGCCGCATCTACAACAGCTCCGGCACGCTGCTCACGAGCCTCACGCAGTCCTTCTCGTCGTCCATCGGCGGCGGCCACGTGGCCATTCGCGGCTTCAGCAGCACGTACATGGACTACATCGAGATCTACTGATGGATGGTGGGGCCGCCCCCGCACAGCGGGGTCGGGCTCCGCGTACACGGTACGCTCCGCACCGGCGAAGCCCTACGGTCTCCGCCGGAGCCGCCAGCGACCACGCGTCCACCGACTGCACGCCAACCTGCGCTACTGTACGCGCATGGTGAACCCTCGGAACGCAACGTCCCCCGCCCTCCCCCGACAGCTCGGGGCTGCCATTGTGTTCGGGCCGTGCCTTCTCTCGGGCTGCGCACCGGTGAGCAACGACGTGGTCCGGACCGCCACCGCCACCGAAGCACCCGCCACAGAAGCGACGAACGACACGGCGACACCTTCCGACACCGCTGCGGTCTCCGACCCGGTGCGCATCTGTCGGACCGTCTTCGAAGACGACTTCGACGACGAACAGGGCGTCGACCCACCCTCTGGCTGGTCCCACGAAGGCACCAACCCCACCCCCTTCGCCACCGAAGCCGACGGGACCGTCTCCATCGAAGCCGACCGCGACACCACCCGCATCATCGCCACCGGTCACGCCCCCCTCCACCTCGGAGCGCAGCCCACCCGCCTCGACGCCCGCTTCGTCGCCTTCGAAGCCGTCGACCACAAGCCCATCGCCTCGGTGTTCTTCACCAGCGACACCAGCCTGAACGACTCCTTCGAGGTGCACTTCTTCTCCGACCAGCAAGTGAAGGTGAACACCCACAGCGAGCGCCGAGACAACGTGGCAGCCTTGTTCTTCGGCACCCACGAAGTGGTGAACACAGGAGCGTTCGCGGTCACGTTGTGGTTCGACGACGAGCACTTCCAGCTCACCACCGACACCGGCTTCGACTCGGGCCCGGTCGCCTTCTCCAGCTTCGCGAATGGCTTCTCACCGGCCAACCTGACCGCCGTGTATCCGGCACTCAACATGGCGAACCAGGGCTCGGCCGGCGCCAGCCGGCTGGAAGTCGACGCCATCCAGGTGCGAACCGGCCCGGACTGCACCATCGGCGACGCCCAATAGGCCCCCTCGCCCGCCAGATCTTCCCGTCCGCTCGCGTCTGCCGAAACGTTCTCGCCCGTGGTCGGTAGAGCAACCCGAGCCATCGTTCCGTACCCACTCCCACACGCCCCGAGCCCAACATGTGGACCCGCCGTCTCTTCATCCAGGGCCTCCTGGCCACGCCCCTCGTCGCCGGAGCCACACCCGACCCGACGTCCCGCTGGCCCTACCACCCCCTGGTCTTCCACCTCGACCTGTCCATCCTGGCCTACCACCTCTACGCCCAGTCGCTCATCTGGCCCTTCGACCCCTACTACGAAGACCTCGCCGGACTCGCCGGCGCGCGGGGCAAGATGCTCGAGAAGGTGCACCAGTGGTCCGCCCAGGGTGGCACCGGCATGCCTGGAGCACCGCCCCCGGGACTCCGCGGACCGGGCACGCTCGCCGACTTCCCCACCAACCTGCGCCACGACCCCATCGTCTACCGCTACGACCAGGTCCGGCCGTGGCATCCAGCGCTCGCCAAGCCCCTCGACACCTGGGTCCGGTACGGCGCCCCCCGTACCCTCACCGAGACCATCCAGGAAGTGCGGGTTGCACGGAGACGCTCCGGCGCCGACGGCGTGGTCATCCAACAGGTGGCCATCGCCCCCGAGTCGGCCCTCCGACGGGGTGCGGCCGATGTGTTGTGGTGCTTCGAGGGGGGAACCGGCAGCAAGTCCACCGACGAAGCTCCCTCCCAGAGCCTGATGGGCCACGTGCTCTCGCGGCGCACCCCCGATGGCCGCTACGACGTCCACATCACCTTTCGGGGCAGCCGGAGCGGGGCGGGCGGCCGGGCGGTCCGACAGGCCCTCTCCGATGACCGAGCCACCGGAAACCCCGACTGGATCACCGACATGGGCTACAACCGCGTGGCTCCGGACGGCGCGGGCGGGCGCATCTCCACCCGGGGGCCGGTGAGTCGCGGCTTCGCCACCAGCATGGCGTCCATCCTACCCACCCTGATGGCCTGCCTCGAAGACATCGCCCGCCACCACAACGGGCGCAGCCCCGCCCACATCACCGTCACCGGACACAGCTTGGGTGGGGCCTTGGCCCAACACTACGTGGCCGCGATGCTCCAAGGCAACGCATACGGGCCCCGCGGCACCGGCCCCGCCATGCCCCGCGCACTCTCCGACTGGCCGTGGCCGGCCATCAAGCTCATCACCTTCAGCGCACCGCGGGCCGGCGACGCCGAGTTCGCCCGTCCCCTCACCGAAGAAGGCCTCCAGTCCGACTTCTTCAGCACCAAGGTCGTCGCACACGACCCACAGGCCCTCACCTCCGACGCCCCCGACATCCTCGCCCGCCTCACCGATGCCAACCGCCCGGCCGGCTTCCGCGTCCTCATCTCCACCGACCCCATCACCACCGAGAAGGTGGGCGGCGGCGGCAAGCACGTGGGCAAGACAGTCTACGTCGACCGCCCCTACAGCGACGACGGCAACCATCGCGTGGTGGGCTTCGCCGCCCACGAGCCCGAGAAGGTGCGCGACTTCCTGGTCCGTCGTCTCGCCGACCCCGCCATTCCTGCAGAGTCGCCCATGGTGTACCTGGAGCGGTCCGCCATCGGCGAGTCGTCGGCATCGGCGGGCACGCCAGACGGCTACCGCGCGCTCGTCGACGGCATGGTCGACCACCTCGTCCGCCACGGCGACCCCGCCGCCCAGGCCCGCCTGAACACCGACCTCACACGCTTCCTGGCCCTGCTTCCCAGCTGAAGTCCACGGTGGGGCCGCCCCCGCACAGCGGGGTCGGGCTCCGCGTACGCGGTACGCTCCGCACCGGCGGAGCCCTTCGGTCTCCGCCGGAACACCACTCAACCTCTCTGCACCATCACCCGGAGTCGCCGCAGCACAGTGGCCCGGCCGTCGATGTCGGCCAGCAGGCGCACCTCGACGGGCACGGACTCGGTGGCGGTCCCGTCGTCTGTGAAGTCGATGGTGAGCGAGACGGGCTCTCCGGTGGTGGTGGCCCCACCCGCATCCACCTCGACGCTCACCGACAGGCCGCTGCCGTCGGGCACGATGGCGTCGGCACGGATGTTCTCGAGGGCGAGGTTCGCGGTGAAGGCAGCGATGGTGTCGGGGAGGTCGGTGGCCAGGGTGTCCGACCGGTACTCCACGACGGCGGGTTCAGGGGTGCCGTCGCCGTCGAGGTCGACCACGGAGTCGGTGTCTTCAGCAAGTGCGGAGAGCTGCGCGAAGGGCACACTCTCCGAGTCGGAGTTGACCAGCAGGCTCACCACCTTGGTGCCCGCAGCTTGGAAGGCCGCGGTGGTGCTGCTGTGCCCGGCCGGCGTGGGGCAGGCTTCGGAGGGCACGGAGTAGCCGGCGTCGGGGTCGCGCAGCTCGGCATCGGTCCCCACCACAACGAACGACATCGTGTCTGCGCGACGGCCGGTGCCACCGACGGCGCCCACCTCATCCCCGGCCGCATTTTGGCCGCCGGTTCCGCTGAAGGGGTCGGCTGTGGATGCCAGGAACGGCGGCACGTCGTCTTCCGCATCGAATGTGCCGTCGCAGTCCTGGTCGAAGCCTACGCCGGCCACGGCCTGCTGCATGGCCTCGAAGGTGGACTCGGGCCAGTCGGAACCGTTGTGGACGATGAGCCCCGTGAGCACCGCCGTGACCGCCTCGGTGTCGAGGGTCTGGCCCTGCTTGAGGTGAAAGGGCTTGTCGACGCCCGAACCCATCTCCTCGCCATCGGCAGAGTAGTTGTAGTCGTCGAACGATGCCACGCTGAAGCTGGCGTCCGGCAGCGGCTCGCCCAGAGCGGCGGCCACCTCGCCAAACCCAAGCGCAACATCCTCCAGGAAATCGGACATCGAGCAGGTGGTGTCGAGGACCAGCATGATGTCGGCCGTCTGCACATCGGTGGTCCAGTCCTCGGTCCGGCTCGACGAGCCACCAGCCGCCACCGTCTCACACGCCCACAACGCCGAGCCTTCCACCGTCTCCGTCGCGGTGGTCCCCTCGCCAGAGGTCGTCTCCACCACGAGGTCGGCTTCAACCAGGCCCACGACAGTCGGGATGGCGGCCACCGTGAGCGCGAGCGAGTCTCCCGGGGCCAGCTCCACGGGCAGCGCGGCGTCCACCGCCACCGAGAACACCGCATCCGAGACCGTCACCGCAGACACCACCACCGGTCCCTCGCCCACATTCTCCAGAGCCCGGGTCTCGGAGCCGGTACATCCAGGCGCCACCTCGCCCAGGTCGTGGTCGTCGTCGGCCCACACGAGGGTGCCGTAGACCGGGTCGCCCGAGTCCACCGCTCCCGCCGTGTCGCCCGAGTCGACCGTTTCATCGTTCGTGTCTTCGGTAGTCTTCGGGTCGGTGCTGCACGCAATGAGACCCAAGAACAACCAGCCGGACCGTCTCCACATCATGATTCCCCCATGAAGGTGCCCAACCCTACACGGCCCTCCCACCACCCGCTACGGCAAAGTGCGGATACTTCACGACACCTCCTCGCCGACGACAGCGAAACATCCTCGGCCGGAGAGGAGTACGCTGCGCCACTCGGAGGTCCGATGGCCGCACCCAGTCCTGCCCGATCCCTGCTCTTCGGTCTCCCAGCCGTCCTGATTGCCGTGCTCTCGGTCTTTCTCATCGGCGCCTATGTCGACCACTTCGCAGGCCATGCGCTCGGGGCCAACGGCGTGGCGGTCGCCGGGGGCCTCATCGCGCTCCTGCTGGCGATGGCCTTCCCCCTCCTCATCGCCAGCCGCTTGATCCAGAGCATCGGCCAGGAACGGGTCCACCAGAGCGCGGTCCGAGGCACAGTGCTTGCCGTCTGGAATGGCTTGCTCATCGGTGGTCTCGTGGGCCTGGCCCCCACCCACACCGCAGACGCTCTCCGCGCTGGGGGCGCCTGGCTCCCCGGCACCGGCGCCACGCCCATCCCCGAGCTGGCCCGCGTGGCCGGCGACCTGCTCTACCCCGCTCGCCGCAAAGAAGTGCCCCGGTTTCCCACCGAGGCCCCTGCACCAACTCCCAAGCCTGCAGCACCGGTCGACGCCGCCGAGTCCACCGTCACCGTCGAAGTGGCTGGCGACCGCCAGCTCTCGGCCGCCGAGCTGTTCGAGCAACGAGCCGACGGCGTGGTGGTCGTGAAGACCCGCGCCAAGGTCGACGAGTCCGGCCCACTGGGCGAGCTCTTCAAGATGATGGGCCAGACGGTGCGCGAAGGGCACGGCAGCGGCTTCGTGGTGGCCCCCGACCTCGTGGTCACCAACGAACATGTGGTCGACAGCGCCGACGAGCTGGCCATCGTCACCCGCGACGGCCGCACCCTCGGTCCCGTCGAAGCCCTGGTCATCGACCCCGACCACGACCTCGCCCTCCTCCGCGTCGAGGGCCTGTCGCTGCCAAAGGTCCCCCTCGCGGCCGCCGACCCCATTCCCCCGGTCGGCACCGACACCTTCGCCATCGGCGCGCCCCTGGGTCTCTCCCACTCCCTCACCCGCGGCATCGTGAGCGCCCATCGCGACGTCCAAGGCACCGCCTTCCTGCAGATGCAGACCACCGTGGCACCGGGGTCCTCGGGAGGTCCGCTCTTCGACGACCACGGCCGCGTCGTCGCCGTGAACACCGCCACCCGGTCTCCCGGTCTCAACCTGGCCGTCCAGGTGCGGTACGTGCACGACCTCCTGGCCGCCGAGCGCACCCCCCGGGCCTACGCCAGCTGGGCCCCCGAGCTCGAAGTCCGGTCGCTCGACGTGGAGGGCGTGGACCTGCGTCCCACCGAGCGCGAAGGCGTGGCGAGCATCCTCCAGATGGTGGCCAACACGGCGATGGGCTGTGCAGAGTCGGTGCCCGAGAACGCTCAGCTCGTGCTGACGGCCCCCCTGAAGATGGGCGGCAACCCCACGGTGGCGGGCAACCTTTCCGACGATGCCCTCGCGTGCATCGACTCCGGCCTGCTCGTGGCCACCGGTGCGCTCCAGATGACCGCCATGCAGCTACACGTGAAGGAGTCGGTCACCATCCACGCCCAGCTGGTGCAGGGCGACGACACCCTCGACCTCACCGTGCAGCTCGGCGCGCCCAAGCCAGCGGATGCACCTGCGCCCCAAGACGCTTCCAAGCCCGAGCAGCCGACTACTTCTCCACCAGAGTGACGGACAAGTGGCCGATTCCACGGAACACCTCCGCCGGCCGGCCACCCCCGGTTCCGATGGGCCACTGCTGCAGGCGGAGGTCGCCGCCCTTGCTGTGCTTGACGATGTAGAAGGTGTCGGTGCTGTCGAGGGAGGCGAGCGTGGTGGGCGGCAGCGAGGCGTCCACGTAGGCCACCGAGACCGACGCGACCGCACGACCACCCGTGGCCAACCGCAGCACGTCGACGAGGTCCCAGCCCTGCAAGCGCCCACGGGGGTCGGCCACGCGCTCCAGGCCATCGAGGGTGGTGGCGTCGAGGGAGACCGGGTCTGCGTCGCCCACCCGCACCAGGAGGGGCTGCGGTCCGGCGGGAGCATCGTCGACCGGGCCATTCAGCCGGACTTCGGTGACCCCTTCGACCGAGTGTAGCGCGGCGCTTCCTTTGCCCTTGGCCGATCCCGAGGCATCGAGGCGCACGGCCCCATCGACGACCCGCAGCTCGAGGCGGGCGTCGGGGTACATGCGCGCGGGGGAGTGCAGGCCGAGGTGCTGGCCGTCTTTCCCCTGGACACGGACAAACCGCACGCGGTCCCAGGACAACGGCTCGGGCACGAGGCTCTGGAGCGAGACGGAACCGTCGGCCGGGATGAACACCGGTGTGCCGGCCTGGTCGTCCACCACAAGGTCAACGGGCCGAGACGTGGACGGGACCATGACCAGGGGCGCCTCGGCGGGCGGCGCACTCGGTTCGCCCGCACACGCGACCGCCAGAGTGAGCGCCCAGCCGAAGGCAACACAGCGCGGGAACGGCTCAGGGAGCAAGGATGACCATGCCCTTGGTGCCGTCGGAGCTGCCCCACGCGGATGCGGACAAGGTGGTGAGGGTGCCGCTGGTGTCGACCGAGACGGCCTGTGTGTCGATGTCGGCCATCAGGAACGTGGAGGTGGCCGGGTCCCACGACATGGAGTGGACCTCGGGGGTGTCGCCGCCCGACACGACGCTGGTGATGGCGCCCGTGGAGAGGTCGATGGCGTCGAGGTCCCAGTTGCCGTCGCTGTAGCCGGAAGCCCGGTACAGCAGGCCGTCGTCGGGGCAGTAGGCCAGCGCTTCGCCGTCGGAGCTGGTGGTAAGGGCGACGAAGCTGGTGATGGCACCCGTGGCGAGGTCGATGGTGTAGAGCGTCTCGTAGGTGGAGCCATTGAAGCCCGTGACGCCGTACAGGGTGCCCGACGCATCGAAGGCGATGCTCGAGATGTGGTCGCCGAATGCGCCGATGAAGGAGACGGTACCGGCGGAAAGGTCGACCTCGGCCAGGTACCGCGTTCCCGAGAAGTCCTGCGCAGCGGCGTACCACTGGCCCGTGGTGGGGTCGACCGCCAGGCCGTTGAACGCTCCGAGGTCGTCGGTGGACGTGAGGGTGTAGTCGGCTTGCGACGTGTAGTCGGCGGTGCTGTACAGGTTGATGTCGGCGCCGTTCCGGGTGACCACCACGGCAGCACATGCGGTGGAGGCGTCGCTGGGGCAGAAGTCGCACTCGTCGGCGAAGCCATCGCTGTCGGAGTCGGTGCCGGGGGTGGCGGCATCCGAGTCGAAGAGGTCGAGGCAGCCGTCGCTGTCGGCGTCGTACATCATGTGCACGCCTTCGCCTTCACCCTCGCCTTCGCCTTCGCCTTCGCCTTCACCCTCGCCTTCGCCTTCGCCTTCGCCCTCACCTTCGCCTTCGCCTTCGCCTTCGCCCTCACCTTCGCCTTCACCCTCACCTTCGCCTTCGCCCTCTCCTTCGCCCTCGCCCTCGCCTTCACCCTCGCCTTCGCCCTCACCTTCGCCTTCACCCTCGCCGGTGTCCTTGCCTTCGCCCGAGTCGTCGGTGCAAGCAGTGGTGAAGAGCAGGCCGCCGAGGAGGACGAACGGTGCAAGACGCAGAATGGACATGGTTGGCTCCAAGCGAATCCGAGTGCGGCGGGAGTCCCCGACCGATTTGGGCCACCACCATAACAAGTCGGGCCCGCCTCATGTGGAGACGGGCCCGTACGGACCTGGCCGAAAGGAGAGCTACTTGCCCTTGGCGGCAATCTCGCTCTTCACGCGCTCGGCAAAGTCGGCGATGGACATGGCGCCCAGGTCGCCGCCACGGCGCTGGCGCACACCCACGGTGCCGGCGTCGGCCTCGCGACCGCCCACAACCAGGACGTACGGCACCTTCTCGAGCTCGGCCCGACGGATCCGGTAGCCCAGCTTCTCGGAGTCGTCGTCGAGAACCACCCGCAGGCCCGCAGCCTTCAGCTCGTCGGTCACCTTCTTGCCGTAGTCGGCGAACTTCTGGGAGACCGGGAGAATCTTGGCCTGCACGGGCGCAAGCCAAGCGGGGAACGAACCGGCGTAGTGCTCGATGAGGATGCCGAAGAACCGCTCGATGCTGCCGAGCAGGGCCCGGTGGATCATGATGGGGCGGTGCGTGGTGTTGTCGGCGCCCACGTACGAGAGGTCGAAGCGCTCGGGCTGGTTGAAGTCGAGCTGCACGGTGGTGAGCTGCCAGGTACGGCCGATGGCGTCGACCACCTTGACGTCGATCTTCGGGCCGTAGAACGCAGCTTCGCCCTCGATGCGCTTGTACTCGATGCCGCGGTCGTCGAGCACCTTGGCGAGCGTGGACTCGGAGAGGTCCCAGATGGCGTCGTCGCCCTGGTACTTCTCGGTGTTCTTCGAGTCGCGCACCGACAGCTCCACCTTGTACTCGGGGAAGCCGAACGTGCTGTACATGAGCTGGGCGATGTCGAGACAAGCACCGAGCTCGTCTTCCAGCTGCTCCTGCGTGCAGAAGATGTGGGCATCATCCTGCGTGAAGCCACGCACCCGCATCAGGCCGTGCAGCGCTCCGGAGCGCTCGTAGCGGTACACCGTGCCGAGCTCGGCGTAGCGCACCGGCAGCTCCCGGTACGACCGCCGCCGCGAGTTGTACACCCCGATGTGGAAGGGGCAGTTCATCGGCTTGAGCTGGTACTGCTCCTCGTCGACCTTGATGGAGCCGTACATGGAGTCGGTGTAGTGCTCGGTGTGGCCGGAGCGGTCCCACAGGGTGCGCGGGGCGATGTGGGGCGTGAACAGCAGCTCGTAGCCGCGCTGCAGGTGCGTCTCGCGCCAGAAGTCTTCGATGTTCTTCCGGATGAACGCGCCGTTGGGCAGCCACAGCACGAGGCCACCGCCGTACTCGTTGGTGATGCGGAAGAGCTCGAGGTCTTTGCCGATGCGGCGGTGGTCGCGCTTCTTGGCTTCTTCGAGCAGCTCGAGGTGGGCCGTGAGCTCTTCCTTCTTGGCGAAGGCCACGCCGTAGATGCGCGTGAGCATGGGGCGGTTTTCGTCGCCGCGCCAGTAGGCACCCGCCACCTTGGTGAGCTTGAAGTGCTTGATCTTCTTCGAGTACCGCACGTGGGGTCCGGCACACATGTCGGTGAAGTCGCCGTGCGTGTAGAAGCCGAACGTGTCGTCGGTGAAGCCTTCGATGAGCTCACGCTTGTAGGGCTGGTTGGTTTCGTCTGCCCACGCGAGCGCCTCTTCGCGGGTCTTCACCGACTGGAGGAAGCGGTGGTTGCCCTTCGCGATGCGCTTCATCTCGGCTTCGATGCGCTCGAGGTCGTCGTCGGAGACCTTCTCGGGGATCTCCATGTCGTAGTAGAAGCCGTGGTCGATGTGGGGACCGACACCGAACTTGGTGCCCGGGAACAGGCTTTCCACTGCGCTGGCGAGGAGGTGCGCTGCGCTGTGTCGGAGGGTCTCGACAGGGCTCAGCTCGCGGGGTTGAAAGTCGTAGCCGTTCTCTTCGTTGCTCATCTGGCTCTTCCTTGTCCCAGTCGTTGGTCTGGGCAGGTCCGGTACACAAACCCGGATTCTGGTGGGCGGGCTCCCGCCGACAACCGGTCGGGATGACCCAAGAAACCGCCAGCGCCGGAACACCCGGCGGGCGGAAAGGTTGGGACGCGGTGGACCGGCTCACCTCGGGGAAGCGAGGCCGGCCACCGCCATCAAGTAGTGGTGATGCGCACGCGCCAGTCGACGCCGGCGGCGGTGTCCATCACGACGATGTTCTTGGCTTCCAGCTCATCGCGGATGGCGTCGGCGCGGCCCCAGTCGCGGGCCTTGCGGGCCACCACACGCTGCTCGAGGAGGTCTTCGATGTCGGCGCGAGAGATGCCCATGGCACCCAGGCGCTTCTCCTTGACCTCTTCCATGAACGACGAGACGTCGTCGCCGAGCAGACCGAGGGCGCTGCTGACCAGCTGGAAGCACTTCAGCGCTTCAGCGACCACCGGACCACCGCGCTTGCGTGCCTTCTTGTGGTTGGCGAAGCGGTTGACTGCCCGCGCCAGCTCGAAGACGTACGACAGCGCCTTGGACGTGTTGAAGTCGTCGTCGAGTGCCCCATGGAACTGCGCGTCGAAGGCCCGCGAGAGCGCGAGAACGGCCTGTGCATCGTCGCCCAGGCTGTTCGCCACGTCGTCGGCCTTCTCCTGGCCCTTCATGGACTCGGCCACCTCGCGCGCCTCGTAGAGCCGGCACAGCATGCCGAGTGCGGCGGGCAGGGCGTCCTGGTCCCACGGCAGCGGCGAGCGGTAGTGGTTCTGGAGGTAGTAGAGGCGGACCGCTTCGGCGGGGAAGAGCGCGAGCAGGTCGCGAATCGTGAAGGCGTTGCCCTCGGACTTGCCCATCTTCCGGCCGCCCGGCATCGTGAGCAGGCCGTTGTGCATCCACCACCGGGCGTAGGTGCAGCCCGAAGCACCCTCGGACTGGGCGATCTCGTTTTCGTGGTGCGGGAACACGAGGTCGAGGCCGCCGCCATGGATGTCGAAGGTGTCGCCCAGGCAGGTGCTGGCCATGGCGGAGCACTCGATGTGCCAGCCGGGCCGACCGGGACCCCAGGGGCTCTCCCAGGAAGGCTCACCGGGCTTGACGGCCTTCCACAGGGCGAAGTCGGTGGGGGACCGCTTGCCGTCGCCCACATCGGGGTTGCGCAGCTCGTCGACCTTCTGGCCAGACAGCGCACCGTAGCCCTCGAACGAGCGGACGTTGTACCAGACGCTGCCGTCGGCGGCGTAGGCATGGCCACGCTCCACGAGACGCTCGATCATGGCGATGATGTCGCCGATGGAGGTGCTGACGCGGGGCTCTTCGTCGGGGTCGTCGAGGCCGAGGGCACGGACGTCTTCGTGGAAGAAGTCGATCTGCTGCTGGGCGAGGTCGAGGGGCTCGACGCCCTGCTCGGCGGCCCGGCGGATGATCTTGTCGTCGACGTCGGTGAAGTTGCGGACGAACTTGACCGACCACTTCCGGTGACGGAGGTACCGCACGAAGGTGTCGAACGTGACCATCGCCCGTGCGTGCCCAGCGTGACAGAGGTCGTACACCGTCATCCCACAGACGTAGAGCCCGATGTGGCCGGGCTTTTGCGGCGTGAAGTCTTCCACGCGGCGGGACAGGGTGTTGTACAACCGGAACGGGGCAGGCATGGTCTCCCTCGGGTGGCCGCGCGTGTGATGGGTAGAGGGGGTGCGCGGCGCCGGCCGGCGTATCACGGGGGGTGCGCGGCGACGATGTCGGTTGTGGAGCGTCACATCAAACGACGCACGACGTAGGCCCCATCGACTCCGGGGTCTGTGATGCGACGATTGCTGTGGGTGCTCGGATTGGGTGTGGCCTGCGAGCCCGGCAAGGCGGACAGCGGAGCGGTGAACACCAATCCACGGGCTGGCGTGCCCGACCTCGTGGTGGTTCCGACGGCCGTGGACATGGGCGTCTTGCATGTTGCCACCTACCATGAGGTCACGGTGACCATGCTCAACGCAGGGACGGCCGACCTCCACCTGGAGGAAGTCTCTCTGGCCGACTCCACGGGGCCGGTTCAGTGGTACAACCTCTCGGCGATTGTCCTGCCTCCCGAGACCTTCGCGTCACTCAAGCTGGTGGCAATCGGCGAGACCTCCGGCGACTTCGACAACACCCTGTCCATCCACTCCGACGACCCTGACGAGCCCATCATCGTGGTCCACATCACCGGTCGCATCGAAGGGTCGTAGCGCTTCACATCCAAGGTCGCTCGATAATGGGGGTTCCGCTTCGTCTTCCGTGCTGCGGACCGGACCTGCGACCGACAACAGGAAGACGCTTCGTGTGGGGGAGGAGCACATGGAGACCTCGGGGTCGCTTGCCGCACCCATGATGTACCCGCGCGGGTGGAGCCCCTGCTAGCGAACGATTCGCAATTGGGGTGCGCCGAAGTCGGGCCGATCTGGGAACGCTCAGGGCAACGCGAAGCGCAGCATGCTCCAGGCCATGGCGGCCCCGGCCATGGGAGCGGCGATGAGGACCACCCAGCCGATGATGCGACCGACCGTCCAGCGCGGCGGCGGCTCGGGCTCGACCGGCGGTGCGGGCGGACGGGGCTTGGGCAGGACCGACTTGGGTCGGGCGGGCTGGACCGTGCGCACGGCAGGCGGCGGTGGGGGTGACGGCGGGAGCGGGCGCCGACCGGAGGTGTCTTCGTCGTCGAGGTAGGACTCCACCACCACGACCGGCGTGGAAGACAGCACGGTGGGCCGTTCCTCGGGGATGTGCAGGGGCTCTTCGAGGGTGACGAGGGCAGGGCCGAGGTCGTCGGTGTCGGGTTCGTCCAGGCCGGTGTCGGTGGGCAGCTCGTGCAGCCGGTCGCGGGGGGGCAGCCACACACCGCCGTGGTCGTCGCGGCGCAAGGCGGGTTCGTAGGCCAGCTCCCACCGGTGGCCGTCGGGGTCGGCAAACCAGGCCCGTCGTCCGCCGTTCAAGGTGCGCTCGGGAGCCCGCAAGACCCGCCCGCCGGCTCGGGTGGCCTCGACGAGGATGGCCTCAATGTCGCGGTCTTGGCGGACGTCGTGGCGAAAGGAGACGAGCCCCTCGCCCGCGGTTCCGGGGCCCACTTCGGGGTCCATGATGCCGCGGCGGACCAGGTACAAGAGCACGCCGTTGAGCTGGAAGACGGCGGTGCGACGGTCGGAGCGGACGTCGGCGGCGAGCCCGAGCCGTTCGTAGAAGGCGGCAGAGCGCTCCACATCGCGCACACCGAGCGAGAGCGCGGCAACGTGGGGGGCAAACGGACCGGGGCGGACGGACGACATCCGGGGGATGTTTCCAGAGGCGGGCCGGTGCTGTCACGCGACCGGCGGAGGTGATCGGGCGGAGCAGCGTCGACAAGGGGCCCTCGCCACCGGACTGTCCCTTCCATGCCACGCTCGGTGCGTCGCCGTGCACTACACTCGGGGTCCCCCGGAGAACCCATGGCGACCCACATTCGCGTCTCAGCACTCTTCCTGTCTGCACTGGGCTGCAGCGATGGCGCAGAGCCCGTGCCCAAGGCAACAGGTCCGGCCTGGAGCACCCCGGCCACCTGCACCGACGTCGCGTCGCCCGCCGATGCCACCGGCGTGGTGCGTTGGCCCTATGTGCAGAACGTCACCGAAGACGCCGCCACCATCGCCTTCGGTGTGGAGAAAGGTGCGTCGGCCGGCTCGGTGTCCGTGGCGCGCGACGACGACTACGACGGCCCCGAGGCCATCTCCGGTACCACCACCATCGTCTCCCTCCGCATCGACGACTCCGACGACGACTACCCGCCCGAGCCCGAAGAAGATGAAGACACGGGTGGTGAAGACACGGCCGCACCCTTCGAGCCCGGCCCCGAAGCGTGGATGGACCTCCACCACGTGCGCCTCACCGGCCTGCAGCCCGGCACCGAGTACTGCTACCGCGTCGAGTCTGATGGCTCGGAGAAGGCCAAGGGCTTCCGCTTCTGGACCGCCCCGGCCACCGACGACACCACGGTCAAATTCCTGGTCATCGGCGACATGGGCGCGGGCACCGAAGCCCAGGAGCTCGTGCGCGACGTGATGCTGCGCCATGCAGAGGGCAGCCACTTCATCATCACCACAGGCGACAACGCGTACGGAGATGGCGACCGCGACGAGCTGCACAACCACGTGTTCGTGGCCTACCAGGAGCTGTTTGCGCGGATGCCGGTGTACCCCACGCTCGGCAACCACGACTACAAGACCGACCAAGCCCAGCCCTACCTCGACAGCTTCTTCCTGCCCGAAGACGCCTGGCGGTCCCAAGACAAGGAGCGGTACTACACGCTCGACTTCGGGCCGGTGCACTTCATCGCGCTCGACACCGAGACGCCCGCCTGGCAGGCCACCGCAGCCGAAGACGACGACCAGACCGACTGGCTGGGCGGGTATGCCGTGAACACCACCCGGCCCTGGTCCATCGCCGGCTTCCACCAGCCCGCCAAGGCCGGCCACCCCGAGCGTGGGGCGCACGCCGTGGCCTTGCTGCAGTGGGCCCCCATCCTGGAAGAAGCTGCCGTGCCGCTTGTGTTGCAAGGCCACGACCACTACTACGAGCGCTTCGCCCCGATTCGCGAGGGCGAGCCCACCGACACAGAAGCGGGCGGCGTCACGTACATCGTCACGGCCGGGGGTGGCCAGAGCCTCTACGAGATCGACTACGACGAGCCGCACATGGTGTCGGCGGAGCTGCGCCACCACTTCCTTCGGGGCGAGGCCGACGCCTGCACGTTGCGTCTGCAAGCCATCGACGTGCACGACGACGTGTTCGACGAGGTGGTGTTCGACCGGTGCTCACGCTGAGGCGGGGGGAGGGTCGGCGCGCTGCTGCCAGGCCCGCACCACGAGGGTGAGAAAGCCCACCACGGTGCCCAGTCCCATGGCTTCTCCGAGGGCGGGACTGCCGGTGACCATCGCGAGGGGGGCCAGCAGCGCGACGGCCCCCAGCACGACCGCTCTACCCTTGGACTTGGTCCATTCGGCGATGCCAATGGAGGCGAGCGCAGCCGCGATGGCGCACCACTTCACCCAGGTCGCGGCGAACAGTGCAGAGAGGTAGGGCTCGGGTCCGCCCCCGTCGCGCATGACCGATGTAATCTCGATGAGCACGGCGTTCTCGCGGAGGTCCATGCCGATGGCCAGCAATGCGGCGAACATGGCCACACGGGCGAGTCGGTGCGCGCGTGCCGTGTAGGCACTGAAGAAGAGCAGGCTGCCGTAGGCGAACGGAAAGAGGGTGTCGTAGCGGTGGCCGGCGTCCATGGCGGCGCGGATGGGCTCGTTGTCGGGGCCGGCCATGAAGGCGAGGTCGGCGGGCGTACGGGCCAGCTCGGCGGCGATGATGGGGGTGCGCCAGCCGGGGGCGAGGTCGGCTTCGGTGGGGAAGGTGCTGCCGGTGGCGATGGCCAGGCCGAGGGTGACGGCGGTGATGCCAAAGATGACGATGGAGCTGCGCTTCATGGGGGTCCGGGGGCGCGGGGTGGGGAGATGCTACGCGCCATCGGCCTCGATGGCTCTGGTGGCGGCGACGACAAGCGGCCACCAGTCGTTGTGGGTCTGGTTGAGGGTGCCGGTGAGCAGGGCATCTTGCTCAGGCCAGTAGTACATCCAGGCGTTGCCGTAGCCGTCGTGGCCCCACACGTGCCCGCGGTCGTTCGGAAGGCGGGCCTTGAAGGCGCCGAGGCCGTACCACACCCATGGCTCCACGTCGGTCCAGTCCTGCAGGGCGTCGAGGGTGGAGGGGTCGGAGAAGAGCTCGCCTCGTGCGAGGCCCCCCATGAAGCGGGCGAGGTCGGTGGTGGTGGAGATGAGCCCGCCACCGGCCCAGTCTGCGCTCTGGTGGGGCTTGTCGGTCATGTCCCACGTGCCTTCGTAGCGGTGGGACGCGGGCTCGGCGGAGCGGGGGTCTTCGCGGAACGGGAGGTGGGTGTCGGTGAGGCCGAGCGGGGCGTAGAGACGCGCGTTGTAGACCTCGTGGAGGGTCTCACCGGTGGTGGCCTCGGCGATGAGGCCCAGGAGCACATAGCTGCAGTCGCCGTAGTGGTGGACGGTTCCGGGGACACCGATGGGGTCGAGGGCCTTGCAGGCGTCGATGAGCTCGGGGGGCTCGTAGAAGTGGTCGACCTGGTCGATGTACTCGACGACGAATGCGTTGTGTTGGCCGCGGACGTATGGGGGGTCGTACCAGTAGTCGGGGAGGCCGCTGGTGTGTTGGAGGAGCTGGGCGACGGTGATGGCCGGACCGTGCTGGATGCCGTCGATGACGAGGAGGTCGGTGGTGATGGCGGGATCGAGGAGCTGGGACAGCGGGGTGTCGAGGGTGAAGCGGCCTTCTTCGATGAGCACGAGGATGGCGGCGGCGGTGAACAGCTTGGACGTGCTGGCGATCTCGAATGGGGTGTCGAGACGCATGGGTTGGGCCGACGTGTGGTCGAGGTGGCCCGAGGTGCCTTCCCAGTAGATGTCGTCGCCGATGGTGACCTGGAAGATGCCACCGCCGTAGCCGCCGTTGTCGGCGACGAGGCGGTCGAGCTCGGCTTGGAGGGTGGCCGGGCCGGACTTGGGAGAACAGGCGACGAGGAGGGGGAGGAGGACGAGGGGGCGCATGTCAGATGCCCAGTGCGGTTGCGACCCGTCGGCACGTGCGTCGGACCGACCAGAAGTTGCGGTGGTGCACCCGACAGTTGGTGCCGAAGTCATGTCCCGGCTTCCAGCGCTTCCACAGCAGGGGGTGCCCTCGAAGAGAGTTGTGTTGGTCGACGACGAGGTCGGAGGGGCCAAACGCAGCATCGGCAAGGGCGTCAGCCGTGCGAAGGGCCAGGCTCACCACGCACTTGCCCTGCACCTTCGGTCCTCCGGGCTCGTAGTCGGAGCGGAACCACCAGTAGCCCTGGACCGGGGTGACCGGCGTAGGAAGTGGGGTGTTGTTGAGCTTCTGGATGAACGCGCCGCTCGGGCGAAGGGCTGCGAGTCCTGGCACCGGGGACGACCGGTTCCACGCCTCGACCTGAGCCAAGGCAAGGAGTCCACGAACCTGGACGCCGGTCAGCGAACGCACCCCCACAGAGGACGGTGAGCGCTGGAGCCGTTCCGTAGAGGCCGCCCGTGTGCACCGCGTGAGCTGGTCGAGCAGGTCTCCCCAGTTGCTCGGTTCCGCAAGCAGGGTTCCGCCAGCGGAAGGCGCAATCATGGCCACTCGCCGGATGGTGGGGCATGGCTTCTTGGACTTTGGAATGGCGCGTTCGACAAGGCTGCGCGCGACCAGCGACCCCCGACTGGTGGTGAGGAGGTCGAGAACGGGTGGATAGCCTTTCCAGTCGCGCTTCTGGAGAATGCGAAGGAGCAGCTTGGCGTTCTTCAGAGGGGTCTTTCGCACTGTGTCGTGGTCGAAGGCGATGACGGCGTCGTAGCGCTTGAGCATCCGTCGCACGAGACGGCGACCGGGCTTGGTGGCCGCGAGCGGACCGAAGCTGCCGAAGGTGTCGACCACCGTCCCGTGGATCCAGACGAGAATCCGGGGAGGCCTGTCGGTGGGCAGGTCGCTTCCATCAGTACAGCGAATGGCGTCGGCATCGGGAAGCTCCACCCACTTCCTGCGGAGGTTGTTCTTCTTGATGTTGCCCGGTGCAGTGATCTGAAGGAGGCCCTCTCTTGGGTGGACCCGCGACCGGACCCAGTCACCGACAGACTTGAAGGCATCGGCTCTGGCGAGCTTCACCAGCCACCCACGCCACCGACGCATCCCGGGCTCGATGACGTGGCGTCCGTCGGAGGACGCCTGCGCAAGCCAGCGGATGTCGCCGTCTCGCTCCTCCAAGATGGCGTATACATCGCCGTTCCTGCTGGAGTCGGTCTGGAGCAGGAAGGGGGAACGAACCTTGGTCCGCCCATCCTGCAGGCGAAATGAGCCCAGGGGAATCAGGGTCTGCGCTCGGTGAGAACGGTCCAGGCCGTGGTAGTCGGCCAGTGTGTCCGCCAGGACGCCGATGAACTGGTCATCTTCGTGCCATGCGTCGGACCGAGGCACGGCCTGCTGACCGGGCGGCGTCACGACATCGAAGCCCGTCGGCACCTCCAGCTCAACACCCGGCGCAATCGAAAAAGTCGGCATGGTCATCCCCCGGAGAACAGCGCAATGCGGCCGTCAGCCTACACCACCGACGACCGCTTCCGGGGTCCCCCACGGTCGCTCAGAACGCCAGGCCCACCAACACCGTGTCGAGCACGATGTTCTGCTGGTCGAGCAGCGCCATCACCTCGTCTTCCGAGTGGTTGGTCTTCACGTCGTGGGCCTCGGCGTCGGTGATCACGATGATGCGCCGGTCGCGCGACCGCCAGTCCAGCTCGTTGGCCGTCTTCCACACCCCGTCGTACAGCGACTCCTGCCAGTCACAGCCACCGGTGAGCCCGCCTTCCCAGTTCCGTGCGGCGTTCACGATGCGGTCGTCGCCGGGATCGAGCAGGCCACCCTTGTTGCGTTGGTACCAGTCCGAGTCGCACGACTGGTTGTCGCCAAAGAACGCCACCGAGACCGTGCCCCCCTTCTCTTCCACCTCGGCCAACACACGGTCGATGTTCTTGCGCAGCGCGCGTGTGTCGTCGTGCATGGAGCCGGTGGTGTCGATGAGCAGGGCCACCTCACCGCCGCGGTCCATGCCCTGCTCCACAAGGTTGCCGGTCTGTTCGGCGACGTCGCCCGGGCTCCAGGCGTGGACCAGGGTGCCGCCCTCGTCGCCCAGATCGGCCAGCAGGCCCTCGAAGCTGGCTTCTGCGTCGCAGTCGATGACGGGCAGCTCACCCAACACATCGGTCGCAATGTCGAGGGCCTCGGCGAGCCGGGCATCGGCGTCGGCACCGGTGAGCTCGTCGGGACTGATGTCGGCAGCCTCGAGGACGGACGACAGGCAGAGGTGGTCCATCACAGCGAGCAGGTCACAGCCGGGCAGCGTGGCGACAGCGGCAAAGAAGGCAAGACGAGCGACAGGACGAGACATGCGAACTCCAGACAGAGCATGGCTCGGTGTGCGAGTCCCCCATGAACGACGCGCACACACGACCGGTTGTGTTGGTGCGGAATGCAGACTCGACACCGTGTGTTGCGCGAACAACACCCGGACGAGTCGCGGCGCCCGACGAACCGTCGCGTTGGCTATTCGAAGAAAATATTCGAACAGTCGAATTTCATTCCATCGCGCTGCTACACCGACATGAAGAGGTCGAGGAGGGCCGGTCGCGCCTTCTTTTGGACTTCGCGGATGGAGCGGTTGTGCGTGAGGCGCACGTGGTCGGCCAGCATCGGCGCGAGAGCATCGACCGTGACCACACCTTCGGCGTTTCGCTCGGCCGACAGAGTGGCGGTGCGGATGTTGTGGAGCCAGCTGCCGAGACCGGCGGCCACGCTGCCGTGGGGCAGGAAGCGCTTGCCGATGAGCTGGGTGCGCAGCAGCAAGGAGACGAAGTCGCGGGCGGCCTTGTCGAGGGGAGGCACGCCGCGCGGGAGGTGGGTCATGGCTTGGATGACGCGGCCACGGAGGCGTTTGGCGAAGGCGACTTCGGAGGGGTCGCCGGCGGTCTCGGTCATGGCCCGGTCGAGCACCATTCGGTAGACCTGCAGCATGGCGCCGGTGGCCCGCATGGCCGTGAGGGTGTCGGTGGGCGGGGGGTCGCGGCGCACCGCGCGGAGGGTGATGGCGCGGATGGCGGCGATGTGGGCGTCGGGCTGGCGGTCGTGGGCGAGGATGTCGGCGCACAGGCGCTCTTCGAGGTGGATCCAGTCGTCGGCAGACACGCCCAGGCCGGGCAGCAGGGCCACGGGCTTGGAGCCGAAGGTCTGGACCGGGTACGCGCGGGGCAGTGCGATGACCGCTGCGGCGTGCTCTTCGAGGGGCGTGCCGTCGACGGCGGACTCGTGGAAGCCGCCGCAGCCTTCGCGGACGGTGAGGGCGATGCCCCGAGGCTCGTTCACGATGGTGAAGGGGTACTCGCGGCAGAAGGCGGGCTTCTTGTCGCCGCCGAGGATGGCGTGCACCGAGCAGCCGTTGTCTTCGCGGAGGAAGACGCAGTGGCCATCGGTCTTTTCGAGGTAGTGGCCGGCGGGTCCGGGGCCTTGCTGGAAGCGCACCCAGGCACGTCCGTTGTGGCCGGGCCAGAGGTCGTCGAGACCATGGGCTTCGATGCCGGCGATGACCTCGGGCTCGACCGGGCCGAGAACGTGGTTGCGACAGCACTTGCCGCAGCCGCGACAGTCCCAGCGGGCCCCTTTGGGGACGACGATGGCGGGGGTGGGTTCGATGGGGCACCTCGGAGACCGGGAGGGCGGGACGCTACCACCTCGCGTGGGTGACCGAGGGCAGTTGCCGGCTGGCGTGGGCGGGTGCTAGGGGGCGTCGGCTGCCCATGGACGTCGACATGCCCTTTCTCATCGCTGCCTTCTACCGCTTCGCCCCCATCGCCGACCCCACCGCATTTCGCGACCCACTGCACGCCGTGTGCGCCAAACACGGCATCTTGGGGTCCATCTTGGTGGCCACAGAGGGCGTGAACGGCACCATCTCGGGCACCGAGGAAGGCATCCAGGCCGTGTTCGCGCACCTTCGCAGCTGCCCGGGCTTCGAGGCGGTGGACTACCAGCCCACGTACGCGGACTTCCAGCCCTTCAACCGCCTGAAGGTGCGGCTCAAGCGGGAAATCGTCACCATCCGGGTGCCTGCCGACCCCAACGAGCGGGTGGGCGAGTATGTCGACCCGGCCACCTGGAACAAGCTGCTCGACGACCCCGAGGTGGTGGTGGTCGACACGCGCAACAGCCACGAGTTCGATGTGGGCACCTTCCCGGGCGCCATCGACCCCGGCACCAGGTCGTTCGGCGAGTTTCCGGCCTGGGCCGATGCCAACCTCGACCCCGAACAGCCAGTCGCGATGTTCTGCACGGGCGGCATCCGGTGCGAGAAGGCCACCAGCTACCTGCTGTCGAAGGGCTTCAAGCGCGTGTACCACCTCGAGGGCGGCATCCTCACGTACCTCCGCGACACGCCCCCCGAGGAGAAGCGCTGGGAGGGCGAGTGCTTCATCTTCGACCAGCGGTACGCTTTGGATGCCAACCTGCAGCCCCGGTACAGCGAGCAGGCCGAAGCGCGACAGCACCTGTCCGACGGCTGGGTGGACCACCGGGGGTAGGGGTCAGCTTCGGTGGCGGATGCCTCGGGCGGCGGCGCGGTCGATGAGGGCAGCGCGGTCGCGGGGGTCCATGGGGAGGTCGAGGCGGGCTTCGAGGACCACGCGGGCATCGGCGTCTGAGCCGTCGTCGAGGAGGTCGTCGAGGAGCTGGATGGCGCCGGGGCTGCGGTGGGCGGCGATGGCCCGGATGAGGCGCTTGCGTTCGTCGGTGAGGAGAGCGCGGTCGAGGGCGTTCTCGAGGAGGTCGAGCGCGGCTTGGGACCGGGACTCCGCCAAGGCAAGCGCAGCGACCTCGCGGATGGCGTCGGAGGGGTCGGACAAGCGGGCACCGACCAGGGTGATGCAGATGGGACCGGCGGTGCGGACCAGGGCAACCCCACATTCGAGCTGGGCGACCAGGGCTTCGGGGTCCATCTGAGCCCACCGCAAGGCGAGCATGCCACCGGAGTCGGCGCGTCCGGCGAGCCCTTCGATGGCGGCGCGGCGGACGCCCTCGAAGGGGTCGGCGAGCAGGGTGCCCAGGAGGGTGGTGGTGGCGTCGGACTCGGGGAAGCGGGACAAGGCGAGGGCGGCGCGGGCGCGGATGGGGACCGCGGTGTCGACGGGCGGTCCCCAGGCCTTCTCGAGCTGCCGGATGCGGGCGGCGCGGAGGAAGATGGAGAGGTCGGGGTGGTCGAGGTGGTCGAGGGTGGTGAGGCAGGCGGTCTTGCCGCTGCAGCCGGGGTCGCGTCGGACGGGGTCGGCGCAGAGGGTGTCGAAGGCGGTGACCAGCGCACCTTGGAAGCGGACGAGGCGCTGCTCGCGGACGATTCGTGCGGCCTGCTCGATGAGGATGCCCGACTTGCCCTTGAAGACGGTGGTGAGGCGCTTGTGGAGGGCCTTGGCATCGCCGCTGTCGGCGAGCTGGCGCAAGGCGTGCAGGCGGTCTTCGAGGCGGGCCATCAGGCGCGGGACAGGGCCAGGCGGGCGCGGGCGCGAACCGAAGGCCACAGGCCGGTGTGGGTCGCGGCGACTTCGAGGAGTCGGCGGGCATCGGCGTGGTTGGCCTGGCGCACGAGCACGGCGGCGGCGGCAACCCGGGCGGCAGCGGCACGGGGGGCGAGGCGTCGGGCGACGGCAGCGGCGGTGCGGGCGCCGTCGAGGTCGTGGGTGTCGAGCAGGGCTTCGGCGCGTTGTTCGTGCACCCACCAGTGGTTGGGCAGGGTGAGTGCGGCTTCGTCGAGGTGGTGCAGAGCGTCGAGGCCATCGAGGCGAGCAGCCACGCCGAGGAGCAAGGACCGGGCACCGGGGGCGCAGCCCCGGGCGAGTGTACGAATGGGAGCGGCACGACCGGTCTCGGCCCACAAGCGGGCGAGCTCGACGCGTTGGAGGTCGGTCATGGGCTGGCGGGTGCCCAGGCGCTCGAGCAGCGGCACCACTTCATCGAGCTGTTCGGCGGCCACGTGCAGCTCGGCGAGACAGGAGGTGAGCCGGGGGTCGTCGGTGCGGGGGCCGACTTCGACGAGGGCCGTGACCTGGCGGGCGCCATCGGCGGGTCGGCCGGCCACCAGGAAGAGGCGGGCGAGGGCCACGACCGGCTCGGCGGCCAGAGGTGCGGCCACGCAAGCGGCCTGGAGGTGCTCGGAGGCTTCGGCCAGCGCTCCCTGCGCGAGGGCGAGCTCTCCCAAGCCGAGGAGGGCGCCGGGATGGGCGGGTGCGATGTCGAGGACTGCGGTGAGCTCGTCGCGGGCTTGCTCGAGGTGGCCGGCGCGGAACCAGGCGCGGGCGCGCTCGGCACGGACGTCGACGTCGTCGGGGGCGCGCTTGAGGCGACCGTTGGCCACCTGCTCTGCAGCAGCGAGCTGGTCGGTGTGGGTGAGGGCGCGCGTGAGGGCCAGGCTCACGAGGCCATCGAGCACCCACGGCACGTTCGAGGCGCGCGCAAGCAACTCAACGACGCGGTCCCAGTCGCCACGGTCGGCCGCGACGAGGGCCTGTCCAACTCGGGCGAGTGTGGGGGACATCCCGGCCAACACACCGCGCAGATCGTCGTCTCGGCCGCTGGCTGCAGCGGCGCGCAAGGCGTGGATCTGCTGGAGTGGGGCGTCGCCCATGGCGGCTCCGGGACGGAACCCAAGGCTACCAGAGACGAACGGTCGACGGGTTTGACCGGGGTGGGATCACCGAGGTGGGCGGGGTGGTGGACCCGCGAGAGGTCAGACCACGCGGAGCGGATCGTGGTCGGTGGTGGACACCCGGACCTCGACGCCGGGCAGGGCTGCGCGGATGCGGGCGGCGTAGTGCGGCAGGTAGCCCCGCTCGCAGTTGGTGTGGTCGGTGAGGACGACGGCGCCGCCAGCGGCCACATGGGCCAGGACCTCGTGGTGTCCCAGCTCGCCGGTCAGGAGGATGTGGACGTCGGACAGCCCGCGGAACACGGAGCCGCCGCTGCCCGGACAGACCGCGAAGGAGCAGCGGGGTGCATCGAGGTCGCCGGCGACCCGGACGTGGGACAGGCCGAGGTGGGCTTTGATGCGGGGGAGCAGTGCGCGGAGCGGTCGGGGGGTGGGCAGCTCGGCGCGGCGACCGACGCCAACGGTGGGGTCGTGGGTGGCGGGCTGGATGGGGCGCAGGTTGGAGAGCTGGTCGGGGGGTGCGAAGGCGGTGGCCAGCCAGTCACCCATGCCGTCGCGGGCGGCGTCGAGGGCGGTGTGGGGGGCGTAGATGTGGACCCCGGCCCGGAGCGCTGCGAGCAGGGTGCGCTGGAGGGGGGTGCGGCCGTCGAGGCGCTTGAGGCCGCGGAAGATGGGCGGGTGGTAGGCCACGATGGCGTCGCAGTCGGACAGCTCGTCCCAGACAGGGGGGGCGAGGTCGATGGTGACACCGACGGTGCGGACGGGGCGGTCGCCGCGCAACAGGAGGCCGACGTTGTCCCAGTCTCCCGCGCCGTCGAGGGGTGCGATGGTCTCGAGGACGGTGACGAGGTGGTCGATGGTGGTCATGGGGTCTCCTGCGGGGGGGCGGGGATAGCCGGTTGGGTGGGGTGGTGTCAGGTGTTGTGTGTTGCGCCGTGGTGCCAGGTGTTGCGTGTTGTGCCGGGGTGCCAGGTGTTGCGTGTTGCGCCAAAACACGTGCAGATACGTACTGAGTGTGCGTATCTCGAGCGCTGGCACGACCCAGACACGTATGTACACCGACCATCGCGCCCCATCGGTCGAGCCCCGGTGCGCGCCAGTCCGACCGACATCGCATAAACATAAGAAAAACCCCGTAAATCGGCGCAACACGCAACACCTGACGCCGAAGCGCAACACGCAACACCTGGCACCGAAGCGCAACACGCAACACCTGACGCCGGTGCCCCTCGGCAGACAGCTGCGGACCCCAGACCAGTCTCGAGACCACTTGGGCCACTTGGGACACACCCGGCTTCCTACGGTTCGCGTGCCTCTCACGGAGCCACCATGAACCACCACACCATCTCCCTTCTCGCAGCCACCGGCCTCGCCGGATGCCTCCTGGGCCTGTACGACCTCGACGACGCCGAGCTGGTCGTCGAAGGCAGTGCGAACGCCTACTATGGCGTGTCCATCGACCGCTTCATGGGCGACAACGACTTCTACAGCGAGCTCGCGGTGGGGGCGCCGCTGGCCGACACCGTCCACATCTACTGGGATGTGGAGCTCAACGACGGCGACGGTGAGCTGTCGCTCGACGAGTCGGTCACCTTCGAGGGGGAGACGGGCGGCGAAGCGGGCTGGTCGCTGGCATCGGGCGAGCTGGTCGACAGCACCTGGTTCTCCGACCTCGTCATCGGAGCTCCCAACGAAGCATCTGGCGCTGGCCGCGTGTACGTCCTGTCTGGTGGCTCTCTGCGCGGAGACATCGCCGCGGAGGGCTACACCACCTTCGTTGGTGAGCGCGGTGACTACGCCGGCTGGGCCCTCGCGGTGGGGGACATCAACGGAGATGGCCGCCACGACCTGGTGGTGGGCGCCTGCGGTGCGGACTCCTTCACCGGCCGCGTGTACGGCGTGTACGGCCCCTTCGACGCCGGCGAACACGACCTGTCCGACGCCGATGTCATCATCGACGGCACCACCGAGTACAACCAGTTCGGCTGTGCGGTGGAGGTGGCCGACCTCGACCAGGACGGCCAGGACGACATCATCGTGGGCGAGTTCCATGCCACCGCCGAGATGACCGGCAACACGTGGGTCATCTACGAGCACACGGTCGGCACCCGGGCCGTGGACGCCATGAACCACGCCGTACGGCTCGCGGGCGAGACCCACACAGGCACCCTCGGGTGGTCCCTGTCCGCCGGAGGCGACGTGAACGGCGACGGAGTGGACGACCTGGCCATCGGCGCGCCCGGCTCACACTGTCCGCTGCTCAACCAGTACAGCCCCGCCTGGGACTGCGACCAACACCCATCCGGCGTGGCCTACCTGGTGCTGGGCGAAGCGGGCGTCCGGCTCACCGATGCCACCATCTCCGACGTCGCGGATGCCCTGCGCTACGAGACGGGTACCGAGGGGCTGGGCCACAGTGTGTCCATCGAGGGCGATGTGAACGGAGACGGCTACGACGACGTGCTGGTGGGCACCCACAGCGGCCACGGTGCGATGCTGCAGTACGGGAGCCCCGCGCTGAGCCACACGTCGACGCACTCGAGCAAGGGCTTCTCTTTGGTGATGGACAGCAGCGACACCGACTACGCCGGTCAGGTGGTGTTCATGGACCACTGGGACCTGGACGGGGACGGGGCGGATGAGATGTTCATCGCAGCCACCAACCAGCAGTTCTACCTGGACGGTGGCCAGGCCGATGCGGGCAAGGTCTACGTGCCACACGGCGAGCGGGATGACTGACAGGGCGTGACATCGCTCCGCCTTCGCGCCCACGACGGACCGGCTACGGTCGGGGCATGCGCTGGGAACAACACGGCACGGTCGTCGACCTGGAGACGGGTCGGATCCATCGGGCGGGGGAATCCACCCACCTCACCCCCAATGAGGTGGCGCTGCTGCGCCGGCTCGCTCAAACACCAGGAGAGGTGGTGGGCCGCTCCGACCTGCTCACCGAGGTGTGGGGGTACCATCCCCGCACCCGAAGCCGCGCCATCGACAAAGCCGTCAACCGGCTGCGCAGCAAGCTCGAGTCCAACCCACAGCGGCCCACCTGGCTGCACACCCTCCGGGGTCGGGGCTTCCGGTTCACGCCCCCCGGCCTCCCGCCGCATCCATCACACCCCGACAAACCCCACACACCACCGCGGGCCGCCCGCCCACCCGGCCTCCAGCAAGTCGCACGCCCCATGCTGGGCCGCTCCGATGAACGAGAAGCGGTGTCGGCCTGGCTCGCCGGCGATGGGCGAGTTCTCACGGTCCTGGGCGTGGGTGGCATCGGCAAGACCCGCCTCGCGCGCTGGGCCACGGCAGAGGCACAGGCCCGCGGACAGCTGCTCGGCTGGTGCGATGTGGCCGGCATCACCGATGAGCCCGGCCTGAGCGCCCGCCTGGCGAAGCTCCTGGGCGTGCAGCTCGGTCCAGAGGCCACCCGCCCCACCCTCACCAAGGCTCTGGCGGCCTGCGGGCAAGCGGTGCTGGTGCTCGACGACTTCGAGGGGGTGGCGGCGCACGCTGGCCCCGCACTGTCGGCCTGGTTGGCTGGCAGCCGGGTGCGGGTTCTCATCACCTCACGGGTGCGGGTTCGGCTGTCGGCACCTCCCGAAGAGGTCCTGCTGCTGGGCCCCCTCGACCACACCGAAGCGGTCGACCTGCTGGTTCGTCGCAGCCGGTGGCCCCGCTCGCCGGCCGTGGAGCAGATCGCCCGCAAGGTAGAGGGCATTCCCCTCGCGCTCGAGCTGGCGGGTGCCCAAGGGCCTCTGATGCCCGCAAAGCTGGTGCTGCACCGCCTTCAGGCGATGCTCGACATGCCGCAGCCCGTGGTGGGGCCCGCGCACCATCGCACCCTGCACGCAGCGATGGCCTGGAGCTGGGACCTCCTCAACCCGTCCCAAAAGCGCGCCCTCTCCCACCTCTCCGCGGTGGGCGGCCCCCTCTGCGTTGCGGCGGCGGAGGCTGTGGTAGACCGAAAAGACGCCCTGCGGATGGTGGTGGACCTGGCGGAAAGCTCGCTGCTCACGTGGCAGGGGGACCAGGTGGGGATGTACGCCGTGGTGCGCCACTTCGCCCGAGCCCACGCCCCGGATGTCCACGGGGCACACATGCGCCTCGCCCGGTTTGTGGCCGCGGATGGGTCTGCAGCGGTGGAAGCGTGTGGGGTGTGGTCGGCCGGCGAGGCGGTCCGGAAGCTGGTGTCGGTGCAGGCGGTCGAAGGGGCCGCAGACGCCGCGTTGATGGCAGGTTCGGGCGACCTCGCCTGCCCGGTGGTGGCGTGCCTGGCCTGGATGCAGCTGGGCTGGGTGCCCCACACGCACATCATCGACCGCCTGGAGGCAGCTCTGGCACTGCCCACCACCTGTGGTGCGGCACGGCTGCGGGCGCTCGTGGTGCTGGCCGAGGTCGCGGGCAAGGCCGGTCGGTGGGACACCGTGAACCGCGTCGGACCCGAGCTGAAAGACCTCGCGCGTGTGGTGTCTCCGGAGCTGCGGGCCTTTGCGTGGTCTCGGTGGGCCAACATCGACCGCCCGGCCGACGACCGCCTCGAGACCGCCCGGCAGGCCGTCGCGTTCTGTTCGGAGGGCCCCGCGCGAGCCATGGCGCTCACCGTGCTCGGCGGCAACCTCCAGTACGCCAACGACAACGACACAGCGGAGCGCGTGCTCGACGAAGCGGTGGCGCTCTACCGCGACCAGAACGACATCACCGGCGTGGCCCACGCCGAGCTCATTCGATGGCGCAGAGCCGCCAGCTACCCCGATGCCCGCCACATTCTCCGGCGGCTGGAGCGCCTGTACCCGCAGGTTCCGGCAGGGCTGGTCCAGCTCAAGCTGCAGATCATCCGAACCCTCTGGCTGATGAACCTGCGGCGCGCCGAAGAGGGCCTCCAGCCGGGCCTCCAGGCCAAGCAGACCGCGATGCGTCAGGGCCGGTGGCTGGATGTGGTGGCGTCTGCCTACTTCCTCACGAACTGCTGGGCGATGCTGGGACAGGAAGCCAGGGCGGGCGCCAGCGTCGTCGACGCCCTGCAGATGGTGGAACGGATCCAGTCGACCCACAAGCCGTGGGTGCTGCGGGCGCGTGCCTTGCTGGACCTCACCTTCGGCGGAATCACAGCCCGAACACGGGCCGACCTCACCACCTCCACCTGGAAGGAACCTCGCCAGCGCGTCGACACGGCCTTCGTCGCTCTGGTGGACCGGGCGCTTGGCAACGAAGCGGCCGCCACCGAGGTACTCGACAGCATCGACGTCCCGTGGATTCGCAGAGTGCTCGACGGCGACCGCTCCGAAGCGGTGTACGAGGCGTCGGACTCCCAGGTGGACTGCTTCTTCCTGGTGCACGCCCTCGATGGTCCGCCCCCCCGAAAGGACGTGCCGAAGGCCGTCTTCAACTTGATGTAGCGCTGCGGCAGGGGGCGGAGCGGGCCGCGAAGCGGGTGCCTGCGCAGCAGGTACGGAGGCGCGAGTGGGGAGACTCCGAAGGAGGCTCACCGCGTCTCGCGCGCCGACCCCGCGGAAGCACCCGGTGACGGCCCGGCTTGTCCGGGACGGCAGCCGCCCGGAACCACGACCCCTGGCCTACCAGATGAACGGGATGAGGCGCTTGCGCTCGGAAGGGTAGTCGGCGCCGAACTTCTCGCGGTACCACCGGTGCGACTCGGCGGCGCGCGGGGCGAGGTTGGCGAAGGTGTAGGCGGCGAAGGCCAGGCCCGACAGCGACCAGGTGCCGACGGCGAAGCCCACCCAGATGAGCAGCTCGCCGAAGTAGTTGGCGGCGGTGACGTAGCGGTACAGGCCGCGCGCGGGAATCTTGTAGCCGGTCTCGCCGGGCTTGCGCAGGTTCATCAAGATGGTGTCGGACTGGACGTTCACGACGAGTCCGCCCACCATGATGGCCAGGCCGGAAAGGCACCTCGGGTCGGTGAGCCAGGCGGTGGAGTAGTCGCCGAGGGCACCGAGCTGCCAGGCCTGGGTGGGGGCGTTGAGGCACTGGTAGGCGAACGCGAGGAGGGCGACCACGAGGGGCATGGGGCGGGTGGACGCCAGGCGGAACGGGAAGATGAAGGTGCGGTGGATGTAGTGGACCAGCCACAGGCCGCCGAACAGGAGGGAGGCGGTGCGCGCCCAGCCGCCGGTGGACAGCCACACGACGACAAAGCCCACCACGGCGGGGGTCTCCATGATGATCCAGCCGAGCCGACCGGGCACCTGCGGGCCCCAGCCATCGCGCACAAAGCGGCCGTAGGGCGCCGAGATGAACACGAGGATGAGGAGGGTGAGCGGTGCCAGCGCAAGGTGGATGGCCACGAGCAGCTGGTGGCCGGTGATGCCGCCGACAGAAGACGCGAGGAAGTCGAGGTAGGCGGCGAGCATGGGTCAGAGGCCGCGGACGGTCCACTGGAGGCCGGGCGGGACCACGCGGACGCCGGAACCGCGCACCCAGACCGTGCCGCCGGGGGGGAGCATGCGGAGGGGGGAGAGGTCGTAGACGCTGGAGCAGCCGGTGAGCACGAGGGCACGCAGAGTGCGGATGCTGGTGAGCGGGCCGAGGTCTTCGAGGGCGCGGCAGTTGTGCAGCGCGAGGGCTTGCAGGCCTTGGAGGCCGCCGAGGGGGGCGAGGTCGGTGAGGTTCTCGCAGCCGCCGAGGTCGAGCCAGCGCAGGCCCTGGGCGTTGTAGAGCGGCGAGATGTCGTCGAGCTGGCGGCAGCCGTAGAGGTCGGCCCACTGCAGCTGGGGCATGGTGGACAGCGGCGCGATGTCGGAGACCTTGGAGCAGCCGTTGAGATCGAGCTTGTAGAGGAGCTTCTGGCCGGCGAGGGGGTAGAGGTCGTGGACGTGGGGGTTGCCGGAGAGGTCGAGGGTGGGGAGGTCGCGGACGGAGCGCATGGCTTCGAGTGACCGGGCCCACTTGGGCACGCGGCCCTGTTCTTCGGCCCAGCGGCGGACGGCTTCGTCGGCGAGGGCGCTGGCCGCCTGGCGGACTTCGGGGGGAACGTCGACGCGGCTGTGGTCTTGGAGGGCGAGTGCGAGGGGGCCGAGGTCGTCGAGCTCGCCGAGGGTGCGGTCGCGGGATTCGTCGAGGATGCGCCGGTAGACCCTCTGGGCGACGTCGGGGCGCTCGCCGAGGAGCTGGATGAGGTCTTTGAGGTCGTCTTCTTCCTCTTCGGCCATCCGGCTCCACCCGCGGACGGTGGCGATGGCGGCGCCGGAGGTGCGGGCGTCTTCGGGGGCGACCTGGAGGTCGACGGCGACGTGGACGGCAGCGAGGAAGCGCTGTTGGTCGGGGCGGACGAAGCCGATGCCGCCACCGCGGGCGACGAGGACTCCGGGCCGGTGGGCGGCGCCGAGGACGAATTTGTGGGCGTCGGCGTCGTTGGGGACGGTGGCGCCGAGGGTGCGGGCGGCGTCTTGGAGGAGGACGGCGGCCTGGCCAACGGTGACGGGCGGCGTGCGGACGCGGCTCTCGAGGCTGCTGGGCGCTCCGGCGGCGAGCCAGGGGTCCCAGGCGGCGATGCGCTCGGCTTCGGCGGCACGGGCCATGCCCTCCACCCAGGCACGGCGGACGGGCATGGGGATGTGGGCGGCACCGGGCACATTGTCGAGCACCCGCAGCCAGCCGGCGACGAGCCAGTCGAGCAGGGTGGCGCGTTCTTCGGGAAGGTCGCCGCGAGCGGTGTAGACGACGGCCAGCAGGGCCAACATCGAGGGGGCGAGGCTGAGCTGGCGGGCGAGCAGGGAGCGGCCGATGGCGGCGCGCATGCCGTCGGGAGACGGGCCGGCTTCGAAGGAGAGGTCGGACCACCGCTCGCAGAAGGCCTTGATCTGGTCGGGGCCCCACGGCTGGACGTACCAGCGGGCGACGGAGGGCTCGCCGGGCTTGGACCGATGGCCGTCGTCGCGGAGGGGCACGGCACCGAAGCCGGAGGGCTCGGCGGACATCACCCAGCTGTTGGCAGGGAAGCGCTCGATGCCGTCGAAGATGGCCTCGCGCAGGGCCTGCTGGATCTCGAGATCGACGATGGCGTCGGCGTCGTCGAGGATGAAGAGCACCTGGCCGCGGGCGAGGAGGTCGGGGAGCTGGGTGTTGAGGCCGTCGAACCAGAAGGGCAGGCCTTCGAGCAGGCCGAGGAGCTCGTCGAGGGTGCGCAGCTCGGGGTGGAGGGGCAGAGCACGCACCGGCACGACGATGGGCACCATGCGCCCCAGCCGGTTGAGCACCATGTTGCGGCCGGGGTCAGTGAGGCTGTGCACGAGCCAGGACAGCAGGGTGGTGCGGCCGCTGCCGGGCTCGCCCAGGATGACGACCTGGCGGGTGGTGTCGAGAACATCGAGGAGGTCGATGGTGCGGTCGACGCCCGGACCATGCCCACGGCCGGGGGCGGGCCCGAGGCGGGGTGGGACGTAGAGGTCGGCCAGTGCCACGCCGGCGGTGGGGTCGCCTTCGGGGGCGGGCAGGGGGAGGTGGCTGTGGGTCTGCCGCAACCACGCGAGGTAGCGGATGAGGCTGCCGTGGGCCCACGGGTTGACGAAGGAGCCAGGGCGGGGCGTCGATGCGGTCATAGATGCGTCCAGGTCGCTCGGCGGAGCGGTCGGTGAGCAGTGTACGCCGGTGGATCACAGGACCCCGGAGCCCAGCCACAAGAAAAATGCGAATCGCGTGATCGGTTGTGTCGATTGATGACATGAGCCTCACCCGAGAACCCGCCCGCCGCAGGCTACGGTCACGGCGCACCCCCTTGGAGTCTCCGATGCAGCTGTCCACCCGCTGGAGCGCCCTCGTCGCCTGTGCCGCGGTCGCGCTTGCCGCCACCCCCGCCGCTGCCAGCGAGCCTCCCCCGCCGCCGGTCGTCAACGGCACCACCACCTCGAGCTACGAGTACGTGGGCGTGCTGCTGGCCTGCTACCGCGGCTACTGCCAGGACTTCTGCTCGGGCTCGCTCATCACGTCGGACTGGGTGCTCACGGCCGGCCACTGTGTCGAAGCCATCGATGAGTTCGCCAGCTACGGCTACACCGACTTCTACGTGGGCTTCGGCCGCGACGTCAACAGCCTCACCGACTACGCCGAGATGGACTGGTGGACGGAACACCCGTCGTACAGCGCCAGCACGCTCAACTCCGACATCGGCCTCATCGAGCTGGCGTCGCACATCACGAGCGTCACCCCGGTGGCCGTGAACTCCGACCACGCGCGCAACCTCACCGCATCGTCGTTCACGTACGTGGGCTACGGCATCACCGACGACGACGCCAACGACTCGGGCACGAAGCGCTACGCCGACATCCCCTACTACAGCTACGACTCCCAGTTCATCTACGCCTACGACTCCACCGGCACCTACAACGTGTGCTCCGGTGACTCGGGTGGTGCCGGCCTCAACAGCCTGGGCGGCAGCTCCTACGAAGTGGTGGCAGTGAACTCGTTCGTGGCCTCCGCCGACGGCCGCACGGGCCCCTGCGACGGCGGCTACACGGGCGGCACCCGCACCGACGTCTTCTACTCGTGGATCGACGGCTACACGAACATCAGCTCGGGTGGCTCGTCGTCGGGCTCGGGTTCCTCGGGCTCCGGCTCCTCGGGCTCCGGTTCCTCGGGCTCGGGCTCCTCGGGTTCGGGTGACTCCGGCTCCTCGGGCTCGGGCTCCTCGGGCGGCGACTCCGGTGGCGACTCCGGCGGCTCCGGCTCCGGCGGGGACTCGGGCGGCGACTCCGGTGGCAGCGACGACGGCGGAGATGTGGGCGGCGACGACGGCTCCATCGACACCGGCGCACCCCTCGAAGGCGACACCGCCGACCCCCGCGAGTGGGGCGAGACCTCCGCTGAGCCCCTCGGCGCCCCCGAGAAGGGTGGCTGCAGCACGGTGAGCGGCGCTGCTGCTCCCGCCGCTGTGATGGCATGGCTGGGCGCGATGGCTGTGGCCCGGCGTCGCGAAGAAGCCTGATTGGTCTGCAGCCGGGATGCCGTCGGTAGAAATGCCGGCGGCTTCGTCGTTCTCGGGGGTGCGTTGCCGACGCACCGGACATCTATTCGTCGCGGAGGGCGTGGTCGCACAAGACGAGCCACGCAGACCGGTTGCCGCGGTCGTAGAGCAGACGCGCGCCTTCGGTGGGCGCTTCGGTGGATGATGCGCGCGTGATGGTGGGACGGGCCCCCTGCTCCAGGCGACAGACGAGCCACTCCACCTTGGCCTGCAGCAGCTCTCGACGCACGCCTTCACGACAGCCGTCTCGACGTCGCTTGCCGCCTTCCCAGCACACATCTTCGACCGCGCCGAGCACGAAGCGGTCCCACTCCAGCTCGACGGCTCGCTCCTTGGCCTTCTGCACCTCGCGGGCGGCGTCCCCACGGGCCTGTTCGGCTTCGGCCACGGCCAGGTTGGCGGAGTCGAGGGCACGAGCGAGCTTGCGCTTCTCCATGCCGAGGCGTTCAATCTCTTCGGTGGCGGCCCGCAGCTGGGCATCTGCGTCGACGAGGGCCGACTCCTGCGACTCGATCTCTTCCCGCAGGCGGCGGACCTCTTGGAGGAGGGGGTTGGCGTCGGGGTCGGTGGTGCTGGCAGCGGCGAGCACGGACTCGGCCCCTTGGAGGCGGGCCTTGTCGACGGCGAGGCGCTTCTGGGTCTCGAGGATGCGCTCCCGCTCGGCGAAGGCGGCCTTGAGCGCTTCGATGGCGGTGAGGTGTTCGGTGTCCATGGCCCGCTTGTCGGCGGTGCACTGGCGGCGGTCGGCGAGACGCTCGGCCTGGACATCGGACTCGATGGTCTCGCAGCGCAGGCGCTCCGCGAGCAGGGCTTCTTCGACCGTGCGACGCTCCAGCTCGAGCCACACCATGCCGGCACCGGCTGCGCCCACACCCAGCCACGGCAACACACGACCGACGAGCTGGGCAGATGTACGCTTGGGGGGAGCCATGGCGCGTCCGGTTGGAGGGGAGGCCCGCCAGACCTATTCGACGCCCCGGCCGGCGACCATCCCCGATGGGAGGGGGGGGAGCCCGGGACACCCCGGGACAGGCCGGAGGGGTCGCTCGAAGTAGGCTTCGGGTGACCCGCGTGGTCAAGGGGGTGGGGCTCTTCTTTCGGAAAACGGCGACGATCCCATAGTGACTCCCCTGTCTGGAACATGCCACAATGTGGGCGCAGGAGCGCCCATGAACACCCCCTTCTCGCCTGCCGTGGTCTACCCGGACTCCGACGGGATGCCGATGGCCGACGCCCTCCGCGAGAGACTCCGCGCCCTCGGCATCGACCCCGACACCGTGTAGGTCAGTCTTCCGGCCGCTCCGAGCCATCCCACACGGTAGCTGTGCCGTAGAACACATTCGTGTCGAACACGGTGGTCCCGCCGTCGTCGCGGGCTTCGTCGAGCAGGCCGTTCGTGAACATGAAGTGGCCGTCGGTGGCGTCGAACACGGCCATGCTCTGGTCGGTCCAGGTGCCGTCCACACGCTCCAACAAGTACCCCGTGTAGGAGCCCGGGAGGTCTTCGGCCGCGCGGAAGCCGAGGTCCATCACGAAGTCGCCGTTGCGGTCGGTGTCGCAGGCGCCGCCGCTGCCTTCCGAGAACACGGTGTCGAGCACCCACCGCACGGAAAAGCCAAAGGCACAGTCGGGGCAGTCGTCGAGCACTGTCGCGGGCTCGGCAGGGCTGATTTCCCAGTAGAGCTCGCAGTCGTAGTCGCGCACCTCGGGCCGACCGTCGCCGTAGAAGTACGCCAGCGTGCCCGCATACGTGATGTAGGCGATGGTGTCGTCGCCGGTGTCTTCGGGCGTGCCCGAGTCGGTGCCGGAGTCTTCGGGAGACGCCGTGTCGACCGGCGGCGTGCCTGTGTCCTTCACCGCTTCAGGGGAAGAACACGAGCTCGCTGCGACCATGACGACCGCAAGGACGGGGATGCGCGCCATGGGTGCCGGTCCTCCAGTGGAGGTGAGTCTACCGCAGCCCGGTCAGTGGGTGACCATGACCGGAACGGTGCACTCGCGCACGACGCGTTCGGTGACCGAGCCGAGGAGGGCGCGGCGCAGGCCGGTGCGACCGTGGGTGCCCATGATGACGAGGTCGTGGCCACCATCGGCCACCTGGGCGTTCACCTCTTCTGGGGCGAAGCCTTCGCGGATGAGCGTGACCACCGACATTCCCTCGGGAACCTCGGCACGGGCCAGCTCTTCCAGGCGTCGGCGCTGCTCGGCATTGACCTCTTCGGCGAGCTGGTGGAACAGCGGGCCGGTGTGACCGCTCATGCCCCACTCGGTGGCGTACACATGGGGAACCACACCGATGTGCATCAGCGTGATGCGGGCACCGTTGGGCCTGGCCATGCGGACCGCCAGGCGGAGAGCAGCGACCGATGCCTCCGAAAAGTCCGTGGGCACGAGGATGTTCGTGAATGGGCTTGCTGCGTCCGACATGGGTTCTCCGGGGGCTGGGGGTGCGCAGGTGCGCGGGGGTGGGGGGTCAGTGACAGTCGGCGTCCGTGGTGGTGCGCCAGGTACCGGGGACAGCGGTGTCGGCGCGGAGGGCCAGGCTCCCCAAGCCTGTCACGAGGACGACCAGGGCAACAGCTCGGCGCGCATTGAGGCTCGCTGCGGTGAGCTTGCGCAGTCCGAAGACCGCAACGGCGAGGGCCGGGACGGTGCCCAGACCGAATGCGACCATGGTGAGGGCACCCCCGATGGGGTCTCCGACGGCCACGGGGAAGGCCAGCGCCGCGTAGACCAGCCCACAGGGCAACAGGCCGTTCACAGCACCGAATGCGAAGCGTCCACCATAGCCCTTTCGGGCCAGCAGCCGACCGGCGACCTTCGTGAACCAGGGGAAGGACGGCGTGGCGACGGCCCCGATGCCCGCAAGCCGCAGGGCGAACCACACCAGCATCACGGCAGCGAGTGCCGTGCCCACCCAGCCGGGACCGGGCACGAGCGCACCCACACTTCCGGCGATGCCACCAAGGATGGCGTAGGTGGTGAGGCGCCCGAGAGACCATGCCGCCGACCCGCCCACCGAAGTGCCGGTGGCGACCGCGAAGCCTCCACACATGCCCACGCAGTGGGGGGAGCCTGCTGCGCCGGCCAGAGCGGCTCCACCGACGGCGGGCGCGAGCGCCATCCAGGCGTCCATCGACGTGAGCAAGGGTGTCATCGGTGGAACTCGATGCTGATGAGGGCGGCCGGACCCGGACCGGAGTGCGTGGAGATCTCTACGTCGGGCATGCCCATCCCGGCCAGCCGCGCCGCCAGGTGCATGGCAAATGAGCGGGGGTCGACAAAGGGCGGAATCGACACGGTCACGGCTGCGAGGGACGCGCGACGACCACGGGCAGCCAGTCCCACATCGTTGGCGAGGGACCGGACAGCGGGCAACCAGGGTGTGTCGGTCACGAGACCTCCGGCATCCACGGGGTTGGGCGGATGCGGCGTGGGTGGCCAGGCTGTGCGGCCACGCTCCTGCGCCAGACCGCAGAGCAAGCCCCGTGCCACCATCCATCCACGCCTGTGGGGCCGCCACCATGGCCCCGATGGGCTCCCCACGAGACCGACCAGCGCCCGCCTCTCGCCCCTGGAATGTCGCCCCCCGCCCGTGCCCGGGATCGTGTGTGCGCCTCCCCACACGCCTGTGGGAAATGCCCCGGGAGCTGCGGCCTCTACGCTGCCCGAGTGCGAGAGATGCCGTCAAGCACGGGGTTTTGTAGATCTGGCACGGTTCGTGCTCTGCGCCGGAGCGGAGGTCACTCGACTATGTCCACCCTCACAGAAACTAGTTCCGCAACCGCGACGGACAACTCGACATATGTCGATGAAGCCGTCGTCAAGAAGTTCATCATCGCCACGGTCGTCTGGGGCGCCGTGGGCATGTTGGTGGGTGTCATCCTCGCGCTTCAGCTCGCGTGGTGGCCTGCCAACTTGAACCTGCCCTTCACCACGTTCGGGCGGCTTCGTCCGCTCCACACGAACGCGGTCATCTTTGCGTTCACCGGCAACTTCATCTTTGCCGGCGTCTACTACTCGCTTCCGCGCCTGCTCAAGGCGCCGATGCTGTCCAAGGCCATCTCCAACTTCCACTTCTGGGGTTGGCAGGCCATCATCGTCTCCGCAGCCATCACCCTTCCCCTCGGCCTCACCCAGGGCAAGGAATACGCTGAGCTCATCTGGCCCATCGACCTCGCGATTGCGGTTGTCTGGGTTGCCTTCGCCATCAACTTCTTCGGCGCCATCGCCAAGCGGAAGGTGAAGCACCTGTACGTGGCCATCTGGTTCTACATGTCGATGGTCATCACCATCGCCGTGCTGCACATCTTCAACAGCCTCGCGCTGCCCGCAACGCTGACGCGGTCCTACCCCATCTACGCGGGCATGACCGACGCCCTCGTGCAGTGGTGGTACGGCCACAACGCGGTCGGCTTCCTGCTCACCACGCCGATCCTCGGCCTGATGTACTACTTCCTCCCGAAGTCGGTGAACCGGCCGGTCTACTCGTACCGCCTGTCCATCATCCACTTCTGGGCACTGGTCTTCATCTACATCTGGGCTGGCCCGCACCACCTGCTCTACTCCGGCCTCCCGGACTGGGCACAGACGCTCGGCATGGTCTTCAGTGTGGCCCTCATCGCACCGTCCTGGGGCGGCATGCTCAACGGCCTGCTCACCCTCCGCGGCGCCTGGGACCGTCTCCGCACCGACCCCATCGTCAAGTTCTGGGCCGTGGCCGTGTCGTTCTACGGCATGAGCACCTTCGAAGGTCCGATGATGTCGATCCGGGCAGTCAACTCTCTGTCCCACTACACCGACTGGACCATCGGTCACGTGCACAGTGGCGCCCTGGGTTGGGTGGGTATGGCCGCCTTCGCGATGCTGTACTACCTCGTGCCCCGCCTGTGGAAAAGCAAGCTGCACAGCGAGTCTCTCGCAACCACGCACTTCTGGCTCGCCACCATCGGCATCGTTCTCTACATCGTCTCGATGTGGGCCTCGGGCATCACCCAGGGCCTCATGTGGCGCGCAGTGGATGACGCTGGCCAGCTCCAGTACGGCAACTTCATGGACACCGTGCTCCAGCTGATGCCCTTCTACTGGATTCGCCTCATCGGCGGCCTGATGTACCTCTCCGGCACGCTCCTGATGGCCTGGAACCTGTTCAAGACGGCCACGGGTGCTCCCTCCAGCGCAGGCGCTTCGTCTGCAACCGCCAAGTGAAGGAGCCTCACATGTCCAACGCACCTGGCACACAAGAGCACTGGCACCGCCGCCTCCTCGAAGGCAAGAGCGCCCTGTTCGCAGTCGCAACCACCATCGGCATCAGCATCGGCGGCATCGCGGAAATCATCCCGATGTACACCGTCGCTGCCGGTCCCGAAGCCATGGCCGACGTCACGCCCTACACCCCGCTCGAGCTCGCCGGACGCGACATCTACGTCCGTGAGGGCTGCTACAACTGCCACAGCCAGATGGTGCGGCCCTTCCGCAGCGAAACCCTTCGCTACGGTCCGTGGTCGCGCGCCGGTGAGTACGCCTACGACCGGCCCTTCCAGCTCGGCAGCCGCCGCATCGGTCCCGACCTCCACCGTGTGGGCGGAAAGTACCCTGACGCCTGGCACTACGAGCACATGAAGGACCCCCGGGCCACCTCCCCCGGCTCCATCATGCCCCCGTACCCCTGGCTGCTCGAAGCCAAGGTGGACGTGGCCGACATCGAGGCGTCCGTCTCCACGATGAAGTCGCTTGGTGTTCCCTACACCGACGCCGACGTCTCGAACACGGGCACCCAGATGGCTGAGCAGGGTGGAAAGATCGTCACGTCCCTCAAGGGCTCGGGCATCGAGACCACCGCCGACACCGAAATTGTCGCGCTCATCGCGTACCTGCAGCGCCTCGGCGTGGATGGCAAGAAGTCGCTGGCCTCGGCCGACGCTCCGCCGCCCTCCATCGCTCTGGACGAGACCGGTACCACCACCGCCGACGCCGGGAGTGCACCGTGAACCCGCTCTTCGAAGCCGCCAAAGACGGCCTCACCCAGGGCTGGCTCATGGGTGTCATGACCGCAGTGTTCCTCTTCTTCTTCACCGCCTGGAGCCTGTGGGCCTGGTGGCCGTCCAACCGCGAGACGATGGACGCTGCTGCTCGGATGCCTCTGGACGACGGCTTGAACCCCCTTCCTCGAGGTAAGGCATGAGCGCACCTCAAAAAGACGTGGTCCTCGGCCACGGCGACGAATGCGACGGTATTGAGGAATACGACAACCGGCTCCCCAACTGGTGGGTTGGACTCTTCGTGTTCACCGTCATCTACGGCGTCATCTACGGCGTGAACTACCACTTCGTGTCGGGCGACTCCCAGGCGAAGATGTACGACGCAGAGATGGCTGCGGCCGAAGAGATGTGGCCCACGCCCACCGCCGGCGAAGCCCTCGCTGAGGCATCCACGCCCGAGGCCATCGCAGCCGGCAAGGCCATCTACGCCACCAACTGCATCGGTTGCCACGCAGCCGACGGCACGGGCGGCATCGGTCCCAACCTGACCGACGCCGAGTGGCTCCATGGCGGCACCCTCGCCGACATCAACAAGACCGTGACCGACGGCGTTCCCGCCAAGGGCATGGTGGCGTGGGGCGGCATCCTCGGCCCCGCCAAGGTGGCCCAGGTCTCGGCGTTCGTGCACAGCCTCGGCGGCGGCACCTGAGCGGACCCACCCTCGAAGCCAACGCCGTGGGGCCATGTGTCCCACGGCGTTTCTGTTTCTTGAAGCACGGCTGCCGCGCAAAACTCCCCGGCCGGCCCGGGTTCCCTGTGTAGACTCCTCGGAAGCTGCGAGCCCCGAGGTGCCCATGGCCACCCCATCCCCCTCCCGCCGCGACCTCATGGAGGTGGTGACCGCCCTCCTGGGGTCTTCCGTCTTCGTCCCCCTCGCCGCGTGCAGCAGCGACAACAAGGGCAAGACCGGCACCGCCAACACCGGCACCACGCACGACGGCACCACCGAGCCCGTCCCGCCCCCCCAGTTCGACGCCGCAGCACTGTCCGACGCCATCGGCCTCGCGCTCGCCGCCATGCCGGTCGACACCGACGTAGACGCCCTGCTCACCGGCGCACAGGAACAGATCGACACCCTGCACGAAGCCGGCCTCGTCGAGACCGCCGCCTGGGTGACCACCGCACTCGACGATGTGGTCACCGAGACCATGGGCGCGTTCGGTGCAGCCTTTCCGGCCAATGGCCCCCTGTCGGCCGAGGACAGCAAGGCCATCGCCGACGACCTCGTCGCGGCCATCTCCTCCGGCAGCGCCACCCTGTCGGCCGGCCTGGCAGCCACCACCGCAGAGCTGCGCGACACCATCGGCAGCGACACCGTGTCGCCCCTGCCCGAGGTCGCCGCCGAGCTGGCCGAGTCCGAGGTCGAGATCCGCCAGTGGATGCATGCCTTCGACGTTGGCGAGGGCGGCCTGTCCAGCCAGTCGGGCGCGCTCGGGATGCTCCACAAGCTCCAGCAGTCCAGGGCCCAGAACAGCGTCGAGCAGTCACTGTCCACCACATCGGACACCCTCCAGGCCGCCCTCGACATCTTCGCCGAGGCGGAAGGTGCAGCACGTCGCATGGCCGGCCGCACCCCCTCCACCGGCGGACGCTCGGCCTGGCGCGCCTTCGCCGAGGGCCGCCCACCCGCTCCACCCGACGCCCTCACCGACTTCTGCGATGTCTACAGCTCCATCACCTTCGTGGTCGACCTCGCCCTGAGCTTCCGCAGCCTGTTCCGTGCGGGTGCAGGCGCCATGTCCGACGCAGGCCAACGCTTCTACGAGATGCTGGCCGAGCTCCCCGACGAAGCGGCCTACCTCACCGAGCGCTACTGGCGGTGGGTGGCCGACGACATCGGCGAGGAGGTGGTCGCCCAAGCCACCGACAAGCTCAAGGCACAGGCCCAAGGCGAGGTGGTCTCCGAGCTGTCCGAGCAGGAATGCGACACCATCGCCGCCTTCCTCCTCACGGTGTTCTTCATCATCGACTTCGTGCTGTGGATGATTGCCTTCGTGGCGGCCATCTCGTGGGTGGCCACGCTGCTCGGCGCCACACCATCGGGCGGACTCATCGCCCTGGTCATCGTGCTCCTGCTGCTGGTCATCATCTACTTCGTGCTCCAGATGGTGTGCGCCGTCGTCACCCTCAAGCCCTCCCTCGACACCCTTGCCGGGAACTGCTCGCCATGAAGTCGCGCCTCCTCCTGCTCGGCGCCGGCCTGTCCTGGGGCTGCGACGCCTTCTCCACCGCCGACGACCTCCCCGTCCCCGAGTTCCTCGACACCGAAGCCGCCTGCGAAGACGGCCAGATGACCTACACCGCCCTCATCCGCAGCGAGCTCGATGTGGGCAACCTGGTCCTGGAGCGCACCGACGTCGACGACGACGCCCTCGAGCCGGTCTTCCCGCTGGTCACCGCCCAGACCTTCGGCGGCGAGGTCACCGAGTGGACCACCACGCTCGCGCACGACTGCGACACCTCCATCGCCGTCACCTGGACCGCCACCACCCTCGTCGAGACCCGGGCCACGGCCCAGACCGCCTGGCCCGACGTCGACCTGGTCGAAGGGCCCCTCGACCCACCCTACGGCACCCACCTCGGCGGCAGCACCGTGGTCATCGAGGGCACCGACATGGCTCTGGTCGACCGGGTGTGGTTCGCCGACGCACCAGCCACCATCGTCGAGACCACCGACACCTCCGTCACCGTGCTCACCCCCGCCCACGACCCCGGCGTGGTCGATGTCCGCTACGCCGTGGGCGTCACCGAGCTCGACCTGCCCGAAGCGTTCGAGTTCTGGCCCGATCAGGGCGGGTTGGTCACCGGCTTCTCCCACATGGTCACCCACCTCTACAACACAACGTGGTTCACCATCCGGTCCGCCTACGTAGCAGAAGAAGACTTCACCTTCGGACCGTTCGTCCAGCACGAGGTGCTCTTCCACGAAGCCCTCGACCCCTCCGCCACCTTTGCCACCGAGCTCTACGCCCCCATCGGCGCATGTGAGCCGGGCGCCATCTCCTGGACCAAGCACAGCGTGGGTGCGTACCTCGCCCTCCACGAGGACACCCTGGGCGAGCTGCCCATGATTCCCACCGAGTCCGACCAGCCCACATACTACTTCGTCGAGCAGGACATCGACCCGGCCGACTGGACCGACATCGTGTTCGACCTCGAGGTGACCGAAGACACCGACGTCATGCCCGCCATGCTGATCGACGGCGCGCTCCCCATCGTCGAGCACCCCACCAGCACGTCATGGGACTACACCGACCTCAACGGCATCGACCGCTATGCCGACCTTCGCTTCCGGTGGACCCCCGGCCTCGCGGAGAAGGTGAACTACGCCATCTACCCCGTGTACCACGACTGGCGCGGCATCCAGGTGCTCTCATCGCTGACGTGCTCCGACGACGGCACCACGGGAGACGTCACGGTGGCCTGGGACGACATCATGGCGGGCCTCGATGACAGTGTGCCCACCGGACTGATGGTGCGTCTCGGACTCATCCACCAGCACGACTCGGTGCTCCCGCACGACGACAGCGTCTTCCAGAGCACCGCAATCAACAATTACTGGATCTACTACGTGTTCTACTGATGCGTTCGCACGGACACACCACTCAACATCGTGCCCGGGCAGAACCTACACGCTCCGGACAGGTCGCACCGCCCATCTGGTAGAACACGTTTCGACACCCTATACAGCGGTATAGTGGCTACTCTCACCGACTGGCGTCTGAGGGTGCCTCCGATCGAATGTGGTGCTTTCCGGCTCAGTATTCGGGAATTGCACTACCCGGTCTTGACCCGTCACCATAGGGGGGGGAGGTCCCAAGGACGGGACCCCCCGCGCCCGGATCGGCGATGGCGTCGGGAATCACACTATTCTTGGCGCGGGAGACCGCGGAGGTGGATGCCATGCGCGTGCTGTTCGTAGAAGACGACGAATCGGTCGTTCGGTGCTACCAACGCCTGGCCAACACCTTTGGGCTCGACGGCCATGTTGCCCGCACCGTTGGAGACGCTCGGGACATGTGGAAGCGCCTCGGTCCGTCGGTCGTGGTCTGTGATGGCGACCTCCCCGACGGCCGCTGGACCGAGCTCATCTCCGCCGCCCGCGCTTCAATGTCCCCGGCGCGGGTGGTGATGGTGACTGGCGCGCCCATCCCCGAGTCCGAGGTCAACGTCCTGCAGGCAGACGACCAGATGTTCGTCAAGCCCGTGTCTGTCGGCGTTCTCATCCAGGCGATTCGGGGCGCGGTCACTCCCTGACCCACACCCACGCCGCTCCGTCGGCATGGAGCGCCACGAGACGTAAATGGGTCACCCTGACCGCAGTGGCAAAAACGGGGCAGGGCTGTGCTCAGGACATTGACGTGGTGAGGGGACTTCCGCGTCCCACCCAACCATCAGACAGCGCCCAGCCCTCATCGGCACGCGCGCGCGGGGCGTGTGGGCTACCGCTTGCGTCGCGCCAGGAGGAGCCCCATGTTGCCGGGACGGATGATGCACGGCGCACCCGGCCAGGCCGTAGACACCACCCGCACCCGCACCGATCCATCGGCGCCGTAGACCACTTCCGCCTCGTGCCAGTACCCGCTTCGGTGGAGCTGAATCCGCGTGCCTGCAGACAACACGTCCCCTTGGAGCAGGGCCATCTTCTGGCCGTCGAGCACCGTCCAGGTGAGTCGCTCGGTCCAGTCCAGCGGGAGGCGCACCCACTCGTCATCGGGTGTGGGGGGAACAGACACGCGGCCTCCAAGGGCTCAAAGGGGGGGGACAGCCTGCTGCCTATGGGCCTGGCAACCCCCGTCCAAGCCCAAGGCGCAGAGTCGGCAGGGCATGGGGAAGCACCTCTTGGCTTGCCCTGACACGCCAACCTACGATACCTCGGATGGGCCATACACCCGTACGTCCTCTGACCCATTCTAGTATGCCCTACGCTGAAGACAGGGGGGGGATCTAGGGATTCAGAGGTCATGGACGTCGGTCAGGCGACCAGACGTGGCCCGAACAGGGCTATTCCGTGGCGTCCACGGGCCCCGGGAGGGTCAATCTGGACGTGCACAGCCACTTCCCGTTCAAGGGGGGGGGAGCCTGCCGCGATGAAGCGTGTGTCCCCGTCCCGCCCTTGCTCACCAAGCCGAGTGTCTACGTCATCATCTTCCAAGGGCGGGACGGGTCTTCTACCAGCGGAGCGTGCGCCCACCGCGCACGCCAACGAACGGACAACACCGATGAACACGCCATCTTCATGGAGGTGGCGAGGTCAATCGGCGGACGGCTCGCGCGACCGACACGGCCGAGGTCGCGGGTCTGATCGGCGCCCGATGCCAGATAGTGGCTACGCGACACCCCAAATCGATGGCGCAAGGACGTCATTTGCGGCCAAGTAGGGTGAATGAGGTCAGGCCAAGCCCGCAACCCAACGATGGAGGGGCACGGGCTCCCCCCCCCTTCCACGGTGCTCCAAGATTCTTCCTCCGGGGAAGGGGGGGGAGGGAGCTGTTCAGACATGCTCGTGGCGACACCGCTGGCGCCTGCAGTCACTATCAACTCACGCCATCAACGTGGTGGAGGCTGCTCTCGTCGGACGATGCGCAAGCGCCCCTCGGTCTACACCAATGATCCAGATCAGGCCTCACCGTGGACTGGACAGGTGTGGAGGTCCGCGGCACGCCGTCCAGGACGGTGTGACCATCTGCGCTTCGCGGCAATCAAGGGGCCCGAGGTTGGGTGCTTGGATTGCGACGACCGTGACACATCCGAGCTGGGTGCACCTGTCCCGTGCAATAAGTGAAGTCTCGGGGCTCCCCGCTCACTGTTCCCAAGGTCTCGCAGCCACGGACGAGCAGGGAGTCCCGTCTTTGTCCGCACGGACGCGGTCGAGAAAGTCCGCCTCCCCGGAACGCTTCGGGTCGACTACGGTCGGGAGCATCGGGAGGTGTCATGCCCAGTCGACGCGACATCCTGCAAGGCTGCCTGCTGGCCGGAATCAGCCTCACCCTGCCACGCATGGCGTCGGCCGGGTCGGTTGGGTGGACGGCCCGCTGGCGCATCGACGACGACGAGGGCGACCGCAAGCAGGTCTTCCTCACCGTCAGCCCCGACCGCGACACCACCTTGAAGGTGCAATTCCAGGGCGACACACCCGTGTCAGGCTCGCCGGGCAGCCTCACCTACACCGTCTCGGGCAGCGACACCGTGCACCAGGGCAGCGACGTCCAGCGCTTCCTGTCTCGTGTGGGACCACGGTTCGCCGACCTGAAGCTGGCCCGGGGCGCAGACCACACCTTCGGGCCTTGGATTGTGCACGCCAGCGCCACACAAGACCTCCACCTGAAGGCCACCATCCACTACGCCGACGACCAAACCGCCATCCTCGAGCACCGCACCGGCAAGCCGCAGTTCGAGGTGGCCTGGGAGACGGCTCCGGTAGGCCGCTCGACCGTCAGCGTGCGGCTCGCCGTCACCGCCGACCGCGACACCAACATCCACCTGGTCAACGGCGCGCCACAGGGCTTCTCGGTCCGCAGCGGCGGCTCGCTCGTCCAGCCGCCCGATGCGCGCATGAGTCGCGCTGGCCCCCGCCGGCACGCATTTCCCCTCGTGGCCGGGTCGTCCACCAAGCTCGGCGGCTGGCTGGTGAGCCCCGACGCCGACACCCTCACCGTGGCGCTCGACCTCGAGCACGACGGCGGCATCACCCACTTCGAGGCCACCCTGCCCGTGGAGCGCACCGGGGCATGACGCCCCTGCCCTGGACCGATGCCCCTCGGCTGCTTCGCCGGCTCGACACAGACGGACGGCCCCTCGGAGAAGGCGCTGCCGGCATCGAGCCCCGGCGCGGCCCCTGCCCGTACACCGACGGGCGCCACGGACGGCCCATGAACCTCGACGCCTTCGAGCAGGTCCGCGCGGCCTGGCCCGAGGTGCGGTCGCTGCTGTCGGCCGCAGCCGCCTGCGAGGCCCCCACCGTCCATGGGGCCTGGCGGGCCACCTCGCGCTGCCTGGCCCTCGGCGCGGCTGCACCCGAGCCCATCCCGCGGGCCTGGTCTGCGCTCTGGAAGACCTCCCTCGGATACCACCAGACCTTCACCCTCCTCATCCTCGAGCGCCACCTGGGTGACGTCCCGCTCCACCAGCTCGGCACAGGTCCCCAATTCGCAGCCTGGTGTGCGCGTGAAGGGCTGCTGCACGGTCAGGTCGAGGTGTGTGCCGGTCCGCCGGCCTGGATTGCACAGGGCTTCGACGCCCTGGTGGCACGCGTGCCTGGTCCCTTCCCCGTGGCCGACGCCGAGCGGTTCATGCAGCGGATGACCGACGACCTGCGGGCACGCCAGGCCGCAGCGCTCGCTGGTCACCCACTTCCACGCGGCCCCATGTCGTGGCAGGTCGACGGACGCGACTTTCCGCTCGCGGCCATCGACCGCCTCTGGAGCGCACCGGGATAGGCGCCGAGCCCGCCACCGAGGTTTGCCATGCGCATCGTCTCGCTCGCCTGCTCCAACACCGAGATCGTGGCAGCTCTGGGCCTGTCCCACCTGCTGGTGGGGGTCGACGCCGACTCCGACCACCCTCCGGACGTGGTGTCCCGGCTGCCCACCGTCGGCCGAGACCTCGACGTCGACGCAGACCAGGTCGCCGCCCTGAAGCCCGACCTCGTGCTCGCCTCGCTCACGGTCCCGGGCCACGAGAAGGTCGTGGCCCGGCTCGCAGAGAAGAAGCTCAACATGCTGGTGCTCGCCCCCACATCCATCTCCGACACCCTCCGCGACATCCGGTGGGTGGGCGGTGCACTGGGCGTGCCCGAGCGAGCCGAGGCGGTCTGTGCGGAGCTGTCCGAGGCCCTCGTTCCCCACCCCAGCTGGCAGACGGGCCCCCGCATCCTGGTGGAGTGGTGGCCCAAGCCCTGCATCGCCGCTGGCCGGAAGAGCTGGGTCGAACAGATGCTACACGCGGCAGGCGCGCAAAACGCCGCCCACCGCATCGAAGGAGAAAGCCGGCCCATCACCGATGCCGAGGCGGTCGACATGGCGCCCGACGCCGTGGTGCTGTCCTGGTGCGGAGTGCCCGTGCGCAACTACCGGCCCGAAGTGGTCCGGCGGCGGGCGGGCTGGGCTGGGGTTCCGGCCGTCGAGAACGATGTCATCGTGCCCATCTCCGAGGCCTTCATGGGACGCCCGGGCCCGCGGCTCGTCGAGGGCGTCCGGCAGCTGCGCCAGGTCGTGGCACAGCTGCGCGGCGACCGGGGGCTCGACGCCTAGATGACCGCGGCGGAAACCCGCAAAGACAACGATAGATTTTCGGTGCGTTACCTACGCACCGAAAATCTAGTTCGTCTTCAGCGGGCGGCCATCGCGTCGTCGTGGTCGTGGTTGTGCTCGCGGAGCTCCACCAGCAGGCGCATGACGTCCGCCGATGCCTCTTCCATCTCGGCCACGGCGACGAGACCCTGTTCGCGGTCTCCTTCCTGGAAGAACTGCGCGGCGGCAATCCCGGACTGGTGGACCCGCTCGTGGGCGCTCGCCAGCTCCGGCCACTCCGACCGGCCGTGGAAGGCACAGCTGTGCTCGGAGAAGTACCACTTGCCCAGCCGGCAGCTGCGTTCGTCGCTGAGCTCGGCGGGGTCGAGGCCCGCGCCTCCGGTGGCCATGTCGACCAGGCGCTTCTTCCAAAGCACGTGGTCGGCGAGGGCGATGCGGAGCACGCGGTCGGGCACCTCGAACTCGGCCAGCACACCAATCTTCTTGCTGGCGCTCTGCACCATCGACTCCACCGACTCCATGCCGGCCCGCAGTGTCTCGGCGTTGCGCTGCGAGTGGTGCGCGATGCCGTTGATCTCGTCGGCCATGCTCTCGGTGGCGGCAAGCTGCTCGCCCACGGTGCCTCGGGCACGCTGCATCTCCGAGTCCACCTGCTCCACCTGAGAGGTCAGCGAGTCGGTGGCTTCGGTGACTGCGTCCATGGCATTGCCGCCGTCTCCCACGGCCTGGACCACCCGCTTCATCTGGGCCTGGATCCCGGCGACTTCTTCTTCGATGCGGCCGATGCGGCGCCGAATGTCGGTGATGGCCTCGGTGGTCTCGACCGACAGCGACCGGACCTCATCGGCGACGACCGCGAAGCCCTTGCCCGCCTCACCCGCCCGCGCTGCTTCGATGGCGGCGTTGAGCGAGAGCAGGCGGGTCTGACGGGCCACCTCATTGACCGTCTCGAGGATGACCCCCACTTCGTCGGATGCGGCCTTGAGACGCCCCACCCCTTCCTGGGTCTGCACCACCCGCTCGGCGATGACCGTCATCGACTCTCGCGCCGAGTCCACCTGGCCGGTCACCGCGTCCACCTGGTCGCGGGCCGCCGATGACGCGGTCGCAGCGTGGTCGGTGATGCGGCGCAAGCTCTTGGCCGAGCCTGCAAGCTGTGCGGCAGCAGCGGCCAGGTGGCCCGTGTCGCGTTCGGTCTGTTCCATGGACTCGAGCATCCGGGCCTGCCCGATGGCCGTTTCATTGACATCGATGACGAGCTGAATGGTGGGGTCGAAGAGTCGGTCCGCCAGTTTCTCTACGTCGTTCATCACTACCTCTGGCTCTGTGCCCCCTCCGAATCGTCCCACCGTGGATGGAGTTGAGGGCCAACCAGTGGATCGCTGACTCGGGCCTTGCCCCCATGCGACACCCTTCAGAGTCCAGCGGTCCGGGCCGAGGAGACACCCGCCGCACGTCCAGCAACAACCGCTGCGATTCTGTCGCAGCAGCACATCCAGGCAACAGGCGCAGGGGGTGTGCGGAATAGGCGCGTCCCCACTTGGAGGTTGTCATGTCTCGTTCTCTCGGCGCAGTCCTTCGTCCCCTGGCGTTCACCGCCTTCATCCCACTGACCGGCTGCAACGCCCTGCTGGGCCTCCTGGGCCTCGACGACCTCGCCCTTGTAGGCGTGATGCCCGCCGCCGGGTACGCCGACCCCGGCTCCGCCGACTACGGCACTTTCTTCGTGGCCATCGGCGGTGAGAACAAGAAGGGCGAGTTCGTGGCCCCCGTGGTGAACCTACTCGAGGTGCGCGATGAATCGGGCGAGCCTCTGGTGGTCGACAAGGGCGAAGAAAAGCAGGGCACCGACGAAGGCTCCATGTACGTGCTGGTCGACGAGTCCTCATCGCTGCTCGACACCGACCCCGACGAACACCGCAAAGAAGCCGTGGCCCTGCTGGCCCGCAAGCTCGGCAAGTGTGCGTCGGGCTGGCGCATGAGCCTGCACGGCTTCGATGGCTACCAGGTGCGTGAGATTGTCCCGTGGACCGACAACCTCGGCCAGGTGGAGTCCGCCGCCGCAGACCTTGTGGCCAACGGCTCCACCAACCTCTACGACGCCGTCATCGAGTCGGTTCCATCGGTCGGCAACGATGTCAGCGCCAGCTTCAACGGCGGTGGCAACACCGTGGGCCAGGCGATGGTGGTCATCTCCGACGGCGCCGACACCGCCAGCTCGGCCAGCCGCGACGAAATGACGCAAGCTGCCGCATCCGGAGGCACGCCGGTCCACACGGTGGGCCTGGGGCCGGCTTCCGACCACGCCGACAACGTCGACATGAACCTCGTGGGCGTGCTCCGCGAGGTCTCTGACGTCAGCGGCGGCGTGTATGGGGCCGCATCCGACGCCACCGACCTGCCTCGCATCGCCGACGCCATCGCACAGGCCCACTGTGGTGGGTACACCGTGCTGGTGGTGCAAGACGACACCCCCGCCGAGTCGGGGTCGCTGGTCGACGGCGAGGTGGGCGTCATCGAGACCGACGTGTCGGTGCCCTTCTCCTTCGTGGCGCCGTAGGTCAGCTCACAGCAGCCCACACCGCCACGGCCATCATGGCCAGCCCCGCGTGCCCGGCCAGCCACACACTGGACCGCAGGCCAGGAATCGCAGACAGATACGCGGGGACGTACAGCACCCGCGCCCCCACAAACACCCACGCCCCCGTGCGGCCCATGCCCGCGGGGGCGTCGTGCAGCTCGAGCAGGAGCGCCAGGCCCAGGAACACCGGCAAGGCCTCGGAGAGGTTCTGAAAGGCCCGACCGGCGCGTGCCCCGAGCACCGGCATCGGCGGTGGCGTGTCACGAGCGCCAAGCGCATCCCACAGGTGCTTGCCGAGCACCGCGGAGCCGCCCGAGAAGTAGCGAAAGCACGACGCCAGCGTGGACTGGACGATCCAGAGGACGAACACGGCGAAGATGGCAGGGGTCATGAGTGCTCCCGAGGTTGGGGTCGCCCCTTTCTTCACCGGCCGACGGAGCCCAAGCCCTTCCCCCGCAGGGAAGGCGCCCCAACACGCAGCCCAAGAACGCAAACAGGCGACGCGGAGGGCGTCGCCTGTTGGTGCCGGAGTGCGGAGCCTCAGCCCTCGCCACCCTCGGCGGCCGGCGGTGCTTCGATGCCGAGGCCCGACTGCACGGAGGACACCACCTCGTGCTTGTCGAAGCCGATGACCACGATGCGGTCTTCGTTGGAGAAGTCGGTGTCGAGCACGACGCCCTTTTCGTCCCAGATCCACACGTAGGCTTCTTCAGCACCACCGCGGAACTCCTGGGGCTTTCCGTCGGTCTTGCTGCGGATGATGATGGCGCCGGTGACGTCGAGCGGGGGCTCTTCTTCGCCCTCAGCGACGGGCTCGGGCTCGGAGGCGGCCACGACCTGGACGGTGCAGGCGCCGTCGTTGCAGGCGGTACCGAAGTTGGCCTCGAGCTTGGGCTTCACCGTGACCATGTTGGGCTCTTCGTCGGTGCTGCCGACAGCGCTCCAGCCTTCGGTGGCTTCGATGGCCTCTGCGATCTTTGCGGCCACGACCTCGGGGGCGTCGTCGTCCTCGTAGGTCCAGTGCTCACCTTCGGTGATGATGGTCTCGTTTTCGTTCTCGATGAGCTTCAACGAGACACCGGTGAGACCGCCCCGCTCGCGGGTGGCGGGGGCACCGAGGCCTTCGCCCCGACGGCCGAGGTTGGCCTTGCTGGCTTCACCCGAGATCTTGATCTTGATGCTGGCCTCGACGCGCTCGATGTGGCGCGAGTCCATCGTGAGGCTGCGGTTGAGGCCCTTGGGCATGCTGATGTGGTACGTCGCGAGGTCGTACTTCTGGTCGATGGGCGAGGGCTCACCGAACAGCCGCTTCACGTCGTCGGGGCTCATGCCCGCCTTCAGCTGGCTGTACTTGTCGGCCGTGAGCTGATGGGGGGTGGCCATCGCTTCGGAGGTCTTCATGCCGGCGAAGCCGGAAAGGCCGATGAAGCCGAGCAGGCCGAGCGCCGGGATGACCAGGTTGCGCTCGGGAGACCGCACCGTGAGGGCCAGGCCGACAAGCCACAACACGGTGTACACCGCGGCAAATGCGAGGAGGAGGTAGACCATCGGAGGTGCGCTCCTGGCGGGAGTCAATGCGTAAATGCGGAATCAACGGGGCACACGTCTCCCGCCAATGCGGGATGGGCCCCAATTCGGGCGGGCAGCCTACCACGCTCCCCGCAACCGGACATTCCCGATTGTGGGGGCCCCCGACGACCCACCCGGCCTCCAATCCGCCACGAACCGCACCCACCGGCGCATCTCAGCGAACTTGCCCGACCTGTACGCACCACAGGTCCTGGCGAGCACGCCGGTCGTTCACGCTTTCCTTTCAAGTCCCACGGGCGGCGTCACCGGATCTTCGCCAGCGCGATGCGCACATCTGCCGGTCAGCGGGCGTCGTTGCCGCACACGCGCCGAACCTCCGCGAAGGTGGTCTCTCCGGCCAGCGCCCGTCGTACAGCGGCGTCACGCATGGTCTGGAAGCCCATCCGCTGGGCAATCTCGGCGATTTTCTGCTCATCGGCCCCCTGCCGCAGCACCGTACGCACCTCCGGGGTGGGCGCCATGGACTCGTAGACCGCCACCCGGCCCCGGTGGCCGGTGTTGAGGCAGCTGTTGCAGCCGGTTCCCTGGCGGTAGGCGGCCGTCTCGAGCTGCTGCGGGGTGAGCTCGAACTCCACAACGTCTTCAGGCGCGATGACCGCAGGTGCACTGCACGACGAGCAGATGCGTCGCAACAGGCGCTGCGCGAGGATGAGCTCGACGGAGTTGGCGAGCAGGTAGGGGTCGATGCCCATGTCGATGAGGCGGGCGAAGGTCTCGATGACCCCGTTGGTGTGGAGGGTGGACAGCACCAGGTGGCCGGTGAGCGCAGCCTTCACCGCGATGGCCGAGACCTCCTTGTCGCGCATCTCGCCCACGAACACCACGTCGGGGTCTTGTCGAAGGATGGACTTCAGGGCCGAGGCGAAGGTCACGCCCCCCCGCACGTTGATGGCCACGTGGTTGATGCCGGGAATGGCCGTCTCGACAGGGTCTTCGATGGTGACGATGTTGATGTCGGACTCGTTGATGACGTTCAGCATCGCGTGCAGCGTGGTGGTCTTGCCGCTTCCGGTGGGACCGGTGACCAGGACCAGCCCCTGGGGCAGCTCGATGACCTTTCGCACGGTGTCGAGCTGGTCGCGCTGGAAGCCGAGGCGGCCGATGTCGGCGAGGTTGGCCTCCTTGCGCAGCAGTCGCAGCACGCACTTCTCGCCGTAGACCGTGGGCAGCGTGCTCACGCGCATGTCGCTGCTCATCCCGTCGACCTTGGCGCGGATCTGGCCATCCTGGGGCTTGCGTCGCTCGGAGATGTCCATGTTGGCCAGCACCTTGATGCGGCTCACCAGCGGCGCGTGCATGTGCTTTTCGAGGGTGAGCACGGTGTAGAGCTCGCCATCGATGCGGAAGCGCACGCGCAGGAAGGTCTCGTACGGCTCGATGTGGATGTCGCTGGCGCGGTGGCGCACGGAGGTCTCGATGAGCGACGTCACGACCTGCACCACGCCGGTCGCCGATGCACCGGCCTTCGCCAGGCGGTCGGCCATCCGCTCGAGCTCGGCGAAGTCCTGGCGGGCGAAGCGGGTGTCCAGGAAGCGCTTGAGCGTGGCTTCGGTGATCATTTCCACCCGCAGGCGCAGCCCCCCGGTCACGCTCTGGATCTGAGCCCGGAGCGCGAGGTTGAGGGGGTCGACCATGCCCACAATCAGGCGACCCCGCTCGCGCCGCAGTGGGATGACCTCGTAGCGGCGGATGTCTTCTTCGCTCAGCACGCGAAGGACGTCGGGGGGTGGGTCGATGGTGTCGACCTCTCGCACGGTCAGCCCGAGCTGCTGGCCCAGCTGCGACTCGAGGGTGGTCTCGTCGATCATGCCCAGCTGGACGAGGATCTGCCCCAGTCGACCGCCGTGGACCCTCTGGTGGGCCAGCGCCTGGGCGAGCTTGTGCTGGTCGATGAGCCCCGCCTCGATGAGCTGCTCCCCAAGCCGCTTGCGCTTGCGCTTCTTCTGCGGTTCCGGCCGCGAGGCGATGGCCACGGGAACCGGCGCGGGAGCAGGCGCAGGCTTCCGCCCACGCTCGAGCGGCTCGATGGCACAGGACTCGAGCTCCAACACGACCTCTGGAGTCTCTTCGTCGACGGGTCGGTGCCCGGACGCTGGAAGCGATGGCATGAACTCTCCCCGGAGTGGCTACATCCCCGGAGTCGCCCCAGCCAAGGGTGTCTTGAGCCATCCTCCCCCAGCTGACTCGCTCGGGCCGGTTGTCAGCGAGGTGTCATGCCCACTTTTAGTCACCTAGTGGGTGTGCGCGGGCGCCTCACTGTGGCCGGCACTACGAACCTCTACGGGCTCCACGATCTGAGCAACGATGCCGCGGGCACCCTGGCGAAATAGCGACCGCAGCGCGAGCACAGCCAGCCCCACCCACGCAAACCGGACCACGATGCCGTCGGTGGGTGTGGTGGGGAGCGCAGGTGGACCCACGACCTCCAGCAGCCAGCCCGCCCCGGTCGCCGTGAGCGTCACGGCCGCCACAACCCACCACACCGCCCGTCGCCCGAGCAAGCTGCGCACCACAGCCAGCGCAGGAAGGTTGATGGCCGGCCCCGCCACCAACAGCGCGATGACCGCACCGGGAGCCAGGCCGTGCTCCACAAGGGCCGCTGCCGCAGGAGTGGCACCGGTGGCACAGACGTACATGGGCACGCCAATGACCGCCAACAGGGGAACCTGGACCCCGCCCGGAAGCTGTCCCAAGCCGCTGTGGGCCAGTCCGACGGCCCCCATCCCCGCCACCACCACCCCCAGCGCCACCCAGGGAAGGGTGTGGTCGACGAGGTCGCCGAGGCCGAACGCCAGGCCCGCACGCAGCCCCCCACGCGGCTCGGGTGAGTCGGCAAGGGTGTCGGGCCGACCCGTGGCCGCACGGAAGACCAGCCCGACCACGAGCGCCGTCACCACCGCCGCCACCACTCGCACGAGGGTCAGCGGAACCCCCAGCAGCGGCACCGACACCACCAGGCTGGCGACGTCGAGGGCGGGTCCGGCCACAAGAAACGCCATCGCACCGGCCACAGGCGCCCCGCGACGCATGACTTGTTCGTGCAGCGGCACCACACCACAGGCACAGAGCGGTCGAGACAGGCCGAAGCCGAGTCCGCGCACCACCCGACCGACCCGGGATGGGCTGCGCAGAGAGGCCATGGCAGGCGAGGGCATCAAGCCGGTCCAGACGCCCGCCACGAGGTAGCCCAGCAACAGCGGCAGAGCGGTGGCCTGGACCAGCTCGACCACCACCTCGAGGAACTCGGGCCCGTCGCTGTGGGCGTGGTCGTGGGCGGGCTCCACACCGATGAAGACACCCACCAGCACAATCCCCACCACCGCCCCCAACGCCGACCAGCGCCGACCGCCCGCCCGAGCAGCAGCGCGCGCGGAGCCGTGACCATGGTCGTGGCCGTGTGCGTGGGAGTGGTGGCCGAGGAGGTCGGGGGTCTCGGGGGCCGGGAAGACCGGTGCATGCTCGAACACGATGTGCATCAGCAACCCGGCGACAAAGGCCTCGAACAGACCATGCGCCTCGGGCGAGCCCAGGTGTGTGAGCGGTGCCCCGACAGCCACACCCACGAGTGTGGCCATCAGCAGCACCCCCAGGGCGGCAAACCCGGCCCGTGGCCCGGAAGCTGCCCGGCTGGCGGCCGAATACACCGCCAGCCCCATCGGCAGGCGATGCGCCACCACCGCCAGCGCCATCGAGCCCCCGGGCACCACCAGAGCCGCCCCGTCCACCGCCGCATGGACGGCCAGCAGCGCGAGGCCCGCATAGACGAAGGTGCGCTCCCACCGGGCACTCAGCCGATGGCTCCACCCGGGTGTCAGCGCGCCGAGCACCGCCGCACCCACCGCCCAGATCCCCGCCATGTCCATCGCATGCGGCACCAGCACCAGCAGGCACAGCCCGCCGACAAGCGCCAGCGACAGCCCATCGATGACCGCCCGCCATGCCCGTCCGCGAGACCAGAACAACGCGAAGAACGGTCCGACGAGCAAAGCGGCCAGGGCCGACACGACGAGCGGGGCAGACGACAACCGGCGGGACCTCGAAGCGATGCAGGGCGGCGCTCCCTAATACGGACCGGCGCCCGCTCCACCCATCCGATGGTTGGGATGGGCTACAACAAGTCGACAGGACCCCGCACATCGAGAGGTTCCCGTGGCGACACTCCCCCTCCTCGGTCTCGCATGGCTGTTGTGGCCGGCCCCCACCGCATGGGCACAGTCCGATGACGGCACCCCCCTCACGTCCACCGCCCGGCGTGGCCGCAAGAGCAAGGCACGCGAAGAATGGAAGACCGGCGCAGCGGCAGGCCCCCTGGCCGTGGGCGACCGGGTGCGCCGGGGCCCCGACTGGAAGTGGGGCGACCAGGACGGCGGAGAAGGGAAGGTGGGCACCGTGGTGGCCGCGCCCGACGCCGTCACCTGGGCGCGGGTCCGCTGGGACAGCGGCGTCACCAACACCTACCGCTGGGGCCACGAAGACGCCTACGACCTCGAGGTGATGGTGAACCGAGCGCCCGCCACCACGGGCACGGTGCCCGCGCAGCTCCGGGCCATCCCCCACGCCCCGGCCGAAGGAGACTGGGATCAGTCCGTGGCCGCCATCCTGGTCCGGGCCTACGACACCGACTCCTCCGGCAGCATCGACACCCCCACCGAAGTGGCCGGCATCGACTGCAGCGTGTTCACCACCCTCGAGTCGGAGTTCGACCGCTCCCCGTCCTACACCAGCGCCATGCGCGTGGTGTACGGCTTTCCCGAAGGCTACGGCTGGGTGGGCAGCTCGATTGGCTTCTCCGAGACGGTGCGGCCCGACGGAGATGCTCGCTGGGCGACCTGCACCGAAGGCACCACCCCGGCCCCCACCATCGCCACCCTCGCCGTCGGCACCCGTGTGGCCCGCGGACCGGACTGGAAGTGGGGCGACCAGGACGGCGGTCCCGGCCAGGAGGGCACCGTCGTCACCAGCCCCTCCCCCACCCAATGGGCCCGCGTGGAGTGGGATGCCGGCGTGGTCAACACCTACCGCTGGGGCCACGAAGGCGACAAGAAAGACCTCATCGTGGTGGCCGCATCGGGCGACGTCTCCGACCAGATCCGCGCCTTGTCCGCTGTGGCGGGCACCAGCGACTGGGACCGCGCCATCACCCCCATCCTGCTGGCCGCCTACGACACCAACCAGTCGGGCCAGCTCGACCGTGCCGTCGAGGTCGACACCATCCCCTGCGCCGTGTTCTCCACCCTCGAACACGAATTCGCCCGCACCTCGGCCTACGTGGGCAGTCCCATGCGTGGTGTCTACGGCTTCTCCGCCGGGCTCGACTGGGTGGGCGACCAGGTGGGCTTCTCCGAGTCGATGCGCACCACCGTGGATGCCCGCTGGGCTGCGTGCGTGGAGAGCGGCGTCGCACAGGCGTCTGTCCACATCCCGCCCCTCGCCGAGGGCACCCGCGTGATGCGGGGTCCGGACTGGAAGTGGGACGACCAGGACGGCGGACCGGGTCGGACCGGAGTGGTGGTGGACGCACCCACCACCACCGTCTGGGCCAAGGTGCAGTGGGACAGCGGCGGCTCCAACACCTATCGCTGGGGCCACGAAGGGAAGTTCGACCTGGTGGTGGCCACCGCTGGCTCGGGCTCGGCCTCCCTGGTGGCATCCATCCGCGCCACAGCCTGGAACGGTCAGGCCGGTGGGGCACGCGACGTCATCCTGCCGCTGCTGGTGGGTGCCTACGACACCAACGGCTCCGGCGTCATCGACACCACCGACGAAGTGGCGGCCATCTCGTGTGACGTGCTGCGGGCCGTCGACGACCGCTACACACGCGGCGGCTACTTCACATCACCCATGCGGGCCGTGTTCGGCTTCGAAGAAGGCTACGGCTGGGTGGGCGGCTCGCTGGGCTTCGACGAAGCGGTGCGCGTGCCGATGGACGGCAAGATGGTGGCCTGCGGGCTGGAATAGCGCGGAGGCGGGGTCGGTCCGGGGTGCCGGCCGAGTCCGTGGGCGTGACGGGGGCTACCAGCGGCCAGCGGCCAGCCTGGTTGTGCCGGGTACCCTACGCTTGGTGCCGGGCGTGGTGGAGTGGCACTGCATGAGGTCGTTCGCCTCCACGTTGGAGCGCGCCACTACAGAGCTGGCTGCTGGCGACTGGCCGCTGGTAGCCATCGTGCCGCCGCCGTCCCCGACTTTGCCAGCTGGGAGTGATGGAGAGCCTCTGCACCGGGTCGTTCGCCTCCGCGTTGGAGCGCGCCCCAGCAGAGCTGGCTGCTGGGGGTCGCTAGAACGACACGCTGATGAGGAGGAAGCAGAAGCCGACGATGGCGGCGACAACTCCGGCGTGCGATGCGACGGTGGGAAGATCGAGGGTCATCCGCAGTCCGTTCCGGGGGGGGCGCTTCGTGGAACGGCTCGATGGTACGGCAGGTTGCGGGGGTCTCGCGGAGTCGAGACGTTTGTTGACAAACGGGCGAGCCGACCCGACGGGTGACGGACCCCGGCGGATGAGGGTAGGTGCAGCGTCCACCGGGGCCCTCGCCCCCGTCCCAGGAGAATGTCCCATGCCCGTCACGATCAACGGCGTCGAAGGCCTCCGCGCCAAGGCCAACACCGCACTCGGCGCGACCGAGTGGGAAGAAATGACCTTCGAGCGCATCCAGGCATTCGCCGACGCCACCGGCGACCACCAGTGGATTCACGTCGACCGGGAGCGCATCGCCAAGGAGTCCCCGTTCGGCGCACCCATCGCCCACGGCTACTTCACGCTGTCGCTCGTGGCCGGGCGGTTCTTCGACCTGCTCGACCTCCAGGGCATGGGCATGGTCATCAACTACGGCACCAACAAGGTCCGGTTCCCCAACCCCCTCAAGGAAGGCAACAAGTTCCGGCTGGCCATCCAGCTGGGCGAGGTCACCGACAAGCGTGGGGGCTGGGTCGAGGCCATCTTCCTGGCCGCCATCGAGATCGAAGGCGAGAAGAAGCCCGCCTGTGCGGCCGAGTGCGTGTTCCGGTTCCTGCCCGCCCAAGACTGAGCGCACCTTCAGCGGGGTGCACACATGAGCGTGGGCACCCCGTCTTCCACCAGGCACCAGGTGCGGTCGGACCCCCACCCACCCAGGTGCACCACCCGGTCGTCCGCCGACCGCCCGGGTGCGTGGATGTGGCCCATGACCACGTAGTCGGCACCCGCTTCGAGGTGCGTGCGGGCCCACGCCTGTTGGGCGGCTCGAAGCGCGACAGGGTCGGCCGGATGATGGCGCGACGACCCCGCCAGGGACCGCACCAGCTGCCAGCCGCGTGCGGGTCCGAGCCCACGCATCAGGCCCGCGAAGGCCGTCGAGCGAAGCAGGCGTCGGGTGAGCCGGTAGCCGCGGGAGGTGTCGGCCTCGTCGCCGTGGGCCAGGTAGTAGGCCACTCCGTCGAAGCGGCGCAGGTGTGGGCCGTGAATGACCGCTGCGAGGGTGTCTTGAAAGTATGGCCCCAGCGCGAAGTCGTGGTTGCCCGGCACCACGTGGAGGTCGATGCCCCGCGCCCGCACCCGCTCGAGCGCCGCGCAGGTGGCCACCAGACCCGCCGGAACCACGGCCCGATAGCCCCACCACGCGTGGAACACATCACCAAGGAGGAAGAGCTGGTCGACCTCGAGCGCATCCAGCCACCGCACGAAGGCGGGCTGGACGGGGTCGGCGGGGCCCCCTTCGAGGTGGACGTCGGAGACTAGTGCGACCCGCACAGCGACCGCGCTCCCGTAGACAAATAGAGCCGGATGCGGTCCTGCGTGCGCTGGGCGACCGACCGATAGCCGAGCGGCGGCCCGACGGGCTGGAGGTCGTAGGGTGCAAACGCCTGCTGGAGGGCTTGCTGCCGGCTGGAGATGTAGGCGAGGCCCAGGGCTGGGTGGGGGGCGGGCACCATCGCGGTGGACACCAGGAGGTCGAGCGTGCGCCGGAGGGTGGCGAGCGACACGTTGGCGAAGGGAGGGTCGCACAACAGGATGTCGTGTGACCCGTCGATGTAGTCGGGGTGGTGCAGGTCGAAGCGCTGCGCACGCGGCAGACCCATGAACCGGCGGTCGCGGTCGAGCAGGCGCTGGGGCAGGCCGGCATGGGCACGGGCCACCGCGATGCTGGGCAGGCACACGAGCAGCGGACTGCGCGCGGGCGCCAGCAAGGACAGGAAGCGCTCGATGGTGCGGTCGTCGAAGAAGAATTGCTCGTGGCGGGTGTCTTCTCGAATGGACCCCAGCGTGGGCACCCCCTTTCGAGGGCGGCTCACCCGCCCGTGGTCGACGAGACGACCGACGTGAGCATGCTGTCGATGCTGGTGGAGCCGAAGACGGCCTGGAGCACGGCCTGGTCGGAGGTGCTGTCGAGCAGACCGGCGACTGCGGTGGGGCTGAGGTCGGCCATCAGGTCGGACAGGTCGGCGTCGGAGCCCAGGCCAGTGACCTCGCCCGCTTCGTCGACCAGAGCCTGCGCGGACAGTGCCACGAGGTCGATGCCGTTGGACGACACGCTGGGGTCCGACGACAGGAGGTCGGCGGCGGACGTGGCGCTCGACCCCAGCAGGGACGACGTGGTGGACACGGTCATGCCGTTGTAGCGACTGGCGGACGTGATCGAAGAGATGTCGATGGACATGAACGCTCCGGGCCTCCCGAGTGTAGCGGACTTCGGGCCAGGCGAACATGCACGTCTGTTTCAGCCACGGTCGACACGTGAACTGCAGTCCCGCGAGGTGGTAGCTTCCGCAGATGCTGCCGTTCCCTCCCCGTCCCCAGCCCAGCCCACAGGCATGTGGACGGCTCGACACGCTGCTGGCGGCACTCGCGCTCACCGACGGCCACTTCGAAGGGCGGGTTGCGGTCATCACCGGCGGCGGCGGGGGCATCGGCGCACAGCTCGGAGGGGTGCTCACGCGACTGGGGGCGCGGGTGGCCACGCTCGACCGACATGACGCCGGTCAGCTCGACGGGAGACCCCCACCCGCGCTCCACGTCGACGTCGACCTCGCCCGGGACGACGCCATGGACCGGGCCATGGACATCGTGGAGTCCGCCCTCGGGCCCGTCGACCTCTTTGTGCACTGCGCGGCCGACTTCCGGGTCCGCGACTTCATCGCCGAGACAGACCGGGACTGGTCCGAGACCTTCTTCGTGGGCATCCGCGCATTTGTCCATGGCGTCAAGCGCCTGGTGCCCGGGATGTGCGCCCGTGGACGGGGCGTCGTGGTGTCGATGTTGGCGGCGGAGGGCATCGCCCACGTGGCCGCATCCTCGGCTGCCAAGGCGGCGCTTCGGTCCGCCACGAAGTCCCTGTCGGCCGAGCTCCAGCCGCACCTCGGTGTGCACGCCTTCAGCGTGATGCCCGCCCTGGTCGACACCCCCTTCCTTCGCGCCGACTTCACCGGCTTCCTCGACCGCATCGGCCTCGACCTCGACACCTTCGTGGCGCGCACCCGCCCAAACGTGGGCTACCCGGGGCTGATGCCCGCCCTCGACTGCGCAGCAGCGATGGTCTACACGCTGGCGCATCCCGACCACTACGACGGCACCATCGTCGACCCCTCCAGCCTGCTCGCCGAGCGGGGCTGCACCCCCGAGTCCCAGCCCGCCGACACCCACCACACAACCGCCCCCACCGACCCCCGGGTCGACCGGCTCCGCACCGAAGTCCGCGAGGTCCGCGCCCGCAACCGCGCCCTCGACGCCCTGGTGCAGGCGCGCAGCTTCGAAGCCCACCGCCTCGCCGCCGTGGTGGAGTCCAGCACCGACGCCATCATCACCGTGGGCCGCGACCGGCGCATCGAGACCTGGAACCACGCAGCCGAGGAGCTCTTCGGCCACGAAGCCAGCGAGGTCGTGGGCCAGGAGATCTCCATCATCGTGCCGCCAGAGGTACGGACCGACCACCTGCGCGCCTTCCGCGCCTTCTGGAGCCCCGGCTTCACGCCCCGCACGCTGGAGTGTGTGCGGGTGCACAAGGACGGCACCCGCATCCCCGTCAGCTTGCGGCTGTCTCCCGTCCGCGACGGATCCGGTGCGGTGGTGTCCGCCTCGGCCGTCATCCGCGACAACCGTCCGCGACTCGAAGCCGAACAAGCCCTCGCCCACGCCCGGGCCCGGGTCCAGTCCACCGAGAAGATGGCTGCTCTCGGCCGACTCGCCGGCGGGGTGGCCCACGACCTCAACAACATGCTCATGGTTGTTCAAGGAGGAGTGTCGGCCGCACTCGAAGCCCTCCCGCCGGGGTCACACGCCGCCGAAGCGCTGTCAGACGTCCTCTCCGCAGCCTTGCGCACCCGCGGGCTCGCCCGTCAGCTGGTCACGGTCAGCACCCATCGTCCCAACCGCCTGCAGGTGGTCGACCTCCACAGCGTGCTGGTCCACCTCGAGAGCCGCCTCCTGACCCGCATGGGCCCCGGACAGCACCTCGAGCTGCCCGGTCCGCCCTCGGCCGAGGTCAAGCCCGTGCCGGTGTCCATCGACGTCGACCAATTCGAGGAGATGCTCGGCCACATCCTCGACAACGCACGGGCGGCCACTTCGGACGACGGTCGGGTGGAGCTGGCCCTCGACATCCGCGCCACCGGCGGCATCGAGCTCCACATCACCGACGACGGCGCAGGCATGGACCCCAAGGTGGCCCGGCGGGCGTTCGAGCCATTCTTCACCACCCGACCCTTCGGTGTGGGCGCAGGCATGGGGCTCGCGCTGGTGTACGGCACGATGCTCGGGCTCGGCGGCTCCGCGCGGCTCGAGTCTTCACAAGGCGTGGGCACCCGTGTGTCGCTGTTCTTCCCCCGGTCCAACCAGGACATCTCCACCCCGACCCACCGCGGCCGCGTGGCCATCGTGTGCGTCCAGCATCGCCTCATGCGTCGGGCGGTCCAGCGCATGCTCGAACGCATCGGCTTCCACACCCTGCCCGTCGGCCGAATGGACGCCCTCCCCGCACAGGCGGTGGATGGAAGCCAGCCGGCCGAGCTGCTGGTCACCGACACCTCCTGGAGCCACGAGTCCGTCAACACGGTCTCGCGATGGGTGCGCTCCCGCACGCCTGCCCTTCCCTGGATCTTCCTCGTCGACGCCGCCGCCACCCGCGTACCCGCGTCTGCTCGTGAGTCCGGCGTGTCGCTGTCCCTGCCCTTCACGATGGACGACCTCCAGCGGGCGGTCCGACGCGCCAGCAACCGCACCAAGACCATCGAAGCCACCCGGTCGCGCCGCCAGTCCACACCCCCTTTCCGGGCGGGTCGTTAGCCACAGGCCTCCACAAAGGCGTCGAACAGGGCTTGCTGACGCCCCCCGAGCAGCTCCGGGTGCCACTGGACGCCCACGCAGAAGCGTCCCGGGCCCTCCATCGCCTCCACCACGCCATCGGGACTGCGCCCGGTCACCCGCAGCGTGCCGGGCTGGTCCACGGCCTGGTGGTGGGTGCTGTTGACCGACACCCGCTCACCCAGGACAGCCTTCAGCACGCCATCTTGAAGGACCACATCGTGGTAGCCCGTGGCGGGGTCGGTGGGCTGTTCATGGTCGACTGCGTGGGGAAAGACATCGGGAATGTGCTGGTGGAGCGTGCCACCGGCTGCCACCGCCAGAGCCTGCAGCCCGCCGCAGATCCCCAGCACGGGCAGGTCGTGGGTCAGGCAGTGCCGGGCCAGCAGGAGCTCCGCCGCGGTGCGGTCGTCGTCGGGCGCATCGAGCCGTCCTTCCACCGCCTGCCCATAGTGGCGGGGGTGGATGTCGAAGGCCCCACCGGCCAGCAGCACTCCCGAGAAGGCCGAGAGGAACGCCGCATCGGGCCGGGAGGTGGGCGGCACGAGCACCACGTGTGCGCCCGCATCCTGGAGGGCGAGCACCAGAGCTTCCTTCGCATAGACCTCCATCCGCGAGGGACGGATGCGTGCAGACGTGGACGACGGACCGGCTCGGCGGCCCATCGTGACGGCGATGAGGGGGGTGGACATGGACTCCTCCACGGAAGACTGACGTCGGCGGCGCGGCGAAGAGAGTATGGCCACCGCATGCCAACACTTCCTCGTTCATTCCGACTGGTAAACCGCGTGGGCCGGGCGTGGCGCGCGGTGGGCGGCTCTCCGCGCGCCATCGTTGCAGACGCCCTCATCGACGAGGTTCTCAAGGCCACCGGCCGCACCTCCCTCGGCCCCGAGTCCGAGTACCGCGCGCCGCTCGATGTCATCGTGAAGGGCCTGCAGCACGCCCCTCACCTGTCCACCGTGGGCCGGATGATGGTGCGGCGACAGATCCGGGGCTCCCTGCTCCAGCGAGCCGCACGCGCGGGCTGGCAAGAACGCACCCCCGACCGCTTCCAGACTCCCCTGCGCACGCCCCTCATCATCGTGGGGCTGCCGCGCACGGGCACCACGTTCCTCCACCACCTCCTCGCCGCCGCCCCGGACACCCGCTCGCTGGCCATGTGGGAGGTGGCCAAGCCCTTCCCGCCGCTCGATGGCCCCGACCTCCGCCGCAGCGACAACGAGCGTGCTGCAAACCGGGTGCTGGCGTCGATGCCCGACTTCGCCACCAAGCACGACACCGCCCGCGACGCCCCCGAAGAGTGCATGCACGTGATGAACCTGGCGTTCTTCACCTGGACCTGGTGGTCGGCCCACAACGTCCCCGGCTACCGCGACTGGCTGCAGACCGCCGACCCCCGGCCGGCCTACCGGGTGTGGTCCGACGTCCTCCGCTTCCACCAGCACACCCGTCCAAACCAGCGGTTCGTGCTCAAGTCGCCCAGCCACTCCGCCTACCTCGACGCCCTGCTCGAGGCCGCACCCGAGGCCCGCGTGGTCTTCACGCACCGCGACCCCCGCAAGGTGGTGCCGTCGTTCGCCAGCCTGGTCCACACCCTCCGCGAAGCCACCCACACCCCCGACCACCTCGACCCCCACGCCCTCGGACGTCAGGTGCTCGACCACCTCGCCGACACCGCCGAGCGTGCGAAGCGACTGCGGGCTCAGATCCCGGCAGACCGCCTGGTCGACGTCCACTTCGACGACCTGCGGGCCAACCCTCTGGCCGTGGCCGAGCGGGTCCACCGTGCCTTCGGCCTCGACTGGACCGACACCAACCGGTCGGCCGCCGACACCCTCGTGCGCACCCAAGCCGCCCGAAAAGCCAGCGGTCATCGCTACTCCGCCGCCACCTACGGCCTCACCGACGACGCCATCCTGGCGCGCATCCCGTCGCTGGCCTGACCGTGCGGTACACCTCCCGCGACCCCGCCACCGGGGCCTGGCTGGGGTCGATTCCCGCCCAGTCCCGTGATGCCGCGCGCGCCGTTCTCGCTCAGGTGGCCCACCAACAGGCCCACCACGCCCGCCAGCCCCTGCCCCGCCGCCTCGACACCGTCACGGCCATCGCCCGGGCCCTCACCCAACACCGCGACCGCCTGGCCGAGCAGGTGTGCCGCGAGGTGGGCAAGCCCCTGCGCGAAGCCCGAGCCGAGGTCGACAAGTGCATCCGGCTCTGCCACCTCGTGGTGGAGATGGCGCCCGGGGTGCTGCGACGCCGCTACATCCGCCTCGATGCGGTGGATGCGTGGGTGGAGCCCGTGCCGCTCGGCGTGCTGCTGGCGGTGATGCCGTGGAATTACCCGCTGTGGCAGGCCCTGCGCTGCATCGTGCCCCAGCTGGCCGCGGGCAATGGTGTGCTGCTCAAGCCGGCGCCTTCGGTCTACCGGTCGAGCCGGGCGTGCATCGACGTCCTGACCGGGGTGGACGACCAGCTGCCCGTGGGTCTCGTGTGGACCGACAACGACGACACCGTGGGCCTCATCCACGACCCCCGCATCCGGGGCGCGGTGTGTGTGGGCGGGACGGCCGCCGGACGCGCCGTGGGACGAGCGGCCGGTGAAGCGCTCAAGAAGTGCGTGCTCGAGCTCGGTGGCAACGACGCCTACGTGGTTCTCGCCGGGGCCGACCTCCAGCGGGCCGCCCGCATCTGCGTGGAGAGCCGCCTGAAGAACGCGGGACAAGCCTGCCTGAGCGCCAAGCGAATCATCGTCGAAGACAGCGTGCACGACGCCTTCCTCGAACACCTCGAGGCCCACCTGTCGCGCCTGCGGATGGGGGCCTGGGACGACCCCGACGCCACCTTCGGCCCCCTCGCCTCGGCCGCCGCAGTGGAGCGCCTGCAGGCCCAGGTCGCCGCCACGGTCGCTGCTGGCGCCACCGTGCGTGTCGCGGGCGGCCCCACTCCGGGCACCGGCCAATTCTACGCCCCCACCGTGCTCGCAGACGTACCCACCACCGCCCCGGCCTTCACCGAAGAGCTGTTCGGACCGGTGTTCTCCATCTCGCGCGCCCCCGACCGCGACACCGCCCTCCGGATGGCCAACGACAGCCCCTATGCCCTGGGGGCTGCCCTCTTCGCTGCACCGGGCGCCGAGAGCCTCGACCTGGCCTCCCAGCACCTCCACGCGGGCACCGTGGCCCTCAACGGACCGGCGCGCTCCGACCCCCGCCTGCCCTTCGGCGGCCTGGGAGACTCGGGCCACGGGGTCGAGCTGGGCGAGGAGGGCTTGCTCGAGTTCACGGCACGGCGGGTCATCCGGGCCCCCCGCACCGCTCGGGCACCGCTCCGCCTCGACCGCACCGACCACCACTTCGAGCTGCCTGCTCCGGTGGTCGACGCCCTCCGCCGCGGGTCAGCCGCCGACCTCGCCGACTCGGATGCCGCCGAGAGCGTTCCCCTCCGCCAGGCCCTGGCCCGGGTCCTGGGCATCGACGCCCTGCCGGCACTGGCCCACGGCGCCGAAGACGCCCTGCTCAAGCGCTTGTTGTGGGGTCGAGCAGAGGGGCGCGCCACGGTGGTGCTGCCCGTTCCGGGGTGGCCGGTCGTGCGGGAGATGGCCCACCGCCTCGGCTACGACGTGGTGCCCGTGCCCCACCTCCGCACCGCCGAGGGCTTCGCCACCGACCTCCCGGGACTCCGGGCTGCCCTCGCCCTCCACCCCGACGCCCTGGTGGTTCTCGGCACCCCCAACAACCCCACGGGCCACCGCACCCCCACCCCCGACCTCGCCATGCTGGTGCGGAGCGCCCCCCGCGCCGCCTTCGTGGTCGACGCCGTGTACGCCCCCCTCGACGACGCCGTGTGGCACCTTCCAGACTCAGTCGACAACACCGTGGTGGTGGGCAGCTTCAGCAGTCAGCTCGGGCTCCCGGGCGTGCGCCTGGGGTTCGTGGTCGGACCGGCCTCCCCCGCCTTGGCCCAGACCCCCGGCCTCAACCCCGCCGCCGTGCGCGCCGCCCGCGTGGCCCTCGAGCACGCCCAACGCATCACCGGCGACATCGAGCGTGCCCGGTCTGCCGCCATCGCCCTCGGCTCCGACCGGGGCCCTGCGTGGGAAGGCTGCCAGACCTGCGCGCCGTTCGTGCTGGTCGAGGTCCACGCCCCGGCTTCGGTGGTGGAGCGGGCCATCGCAGACGCCCGGGTGGTGCCCCGCTCTGTCGTCCTGGATGGTCGCCGGTACCTTCGCTGGATGCTTGGCCCGCCGTCGGTCGTCGAGCGGGTGACCCGCTGCCTCGATGCCTTGAGCCCCACGCTTTCCGACCCCACACCACAGCGGTAGGATGCGGCTTCGGCCCCCACACGCCGGGGCCAGGAGACCGCCCATGAACCGACTGCTTCCCCTCCTGCTCTGTTGTTCCATCGCGTGTTCGCCCGACGAAAAGGACGACGACAACGGCGACAACGGAGGCACCACCTCGGGCACCACCGATGATGGCGACACCGGCGACACCGGCGACACCGGCACCACCGACGACCCACCGCCCCCCGACCCCTGGGTGGAGTACTACTACGTCGAGTCCGTGATCGACGTCGACAACGGTTCCTTCATCTTCGAAGAGACCTACTGGGCGAGCCGGTCCATCCACCCCGAGAACCACCTCATCACCGAACGCTTCGTGGCTGAGGCCGACGGCACAGAGACCGGGGTCGTCCTCACGGTGAACGCCGAGCTCGACGGCTTCTCGCTCGACATCAACGGTGGCGAGTACACCGGCGCCGGCAACCTCTACGGAGATGCCTGGGACTGGTCGTCGTGGGACTCCATCTCCAACGCCACCGACGGCACGTCGGTCCACTCCACCGACACCCGCACCGCGACCGGCATCACGTCGGCGAAGGTGGGCTTCGGCACCGAGGGCCTGCCCGAGTGGGAGATGGACGAAGTGCTCACCGAAGTGACCGAAGCCGACTTCGAGGCCGGGCTGGCCGCCATCGACTAGCGCCTACAACGGGCTCGACACCTTCATCCGGTGCGGCGACGTCATGTGCGTGTACCGGGTGGTGGTGGTGATGTGCTTGTGGCCGAGCAGCCCCTGAATGACCCGCAGGCTGGTGCCCGCCTCGAGCAGGTGGGTGGCGAAGGCATGGCGCAGGCTGTGGGGCGTGTAGGCCGACTCGATGCCCGCGCGGGTGCGTGCCCGCTGGAGCACATGCTGTACCGAGCGCTGGCTCCACCGGTCGCCCCGAGCGCTCAGGAAGAGGGGCTCATCACGCGACCGAAGCCCTGCCAGCCGCTCCAGGTGCGGCACCAGCGATGCGCTGAAGATGGTGAGGCGGTCTTTGTCGCCCTTGCCCTCCCGCACGCGCAACAACAGGTCGTCGAGCAACACGTCACCCACGTTCAGCGCCACCAGCTCACTCACCCGCAGACCACTGGCGTACAGCAGGAGGATGGCCGTGCGGTGGGTGTGGGACCGCGTGGCGTCGGCGAGCTGGAGCACCTCCTCGCGTGATGGAACCGGCGGGACCCGGTGGCCCATCCGTGGCCGGGGAATGCGCAGGCGCTCCTCAGGCCAGTCGTACAGCTGGACGTACAGAAACTTCAGCGCCGAGACATGCTGCGAGACGAGGGTGGTCGACGCCCCGGTCTCGACCAGGTTCATCAGGAAGGACCGCGGGACCTCCGCGTCCACTGTGCGTGGCACATCTGGATGGATCCAGCGCACATAGCGAACCAGGCAGGATGTGTACGTCTCGACCGTGCGCTCGGCGTAGTTGCGCAGGCGCAGCTCCTGCTGAAAGCGCGGAATGAGCAGGTTGGAGAAGACGGTGCGTGCCATGGAGACCTCCGGTCGGGTCGCGGCCGTATGCACGTCGAATGCCAGGCGGACACAGCCTCGTGGAGGGCGTTTTCGTCTGTGGGGGGGGACGGGTGCCGGTGCCTGTGTCGAAGGGGCCGACGCCCGAGCCCAGACCGTCAGGCGGGGTCGAGCTGCTGCGTAGGCGGCCGGACCGTGGCTTCATCGGACGGTTGGTAGCCCTCCCGACGGTTCACGCTGCAGTGGGCACAGCAGTCGAAGGGGCGCCCCTCGAGCATCCCGCGTCGCATCGCGGTGTAGACCGGGCCATTCCAGATGGCTTGGAAGTCGCTGTCGTGGAGGTTTCCCACGACCGGCCGTCCGGGCATGCAGCAGGGGGTGACGTCGCCGCCCACCGACACGTAGGCCCGGTGCATCAGGTAGTTGCAGCCCACCTTGCCGCCCACCGCGCGTTCCCAGGTCCGCATCTCGCGCCGGTTGCGGACGACCCGGACCATCCGCGTGGCCCAGCCGCGGCCCATCCGAGCCAGAGTGTGGAGACCGTGGCGCAGGTGGTCGGTGAGAGCAGGCGTGTCGTGGAGGGAGCCGTCCATGTCGGGGGGGAGGTTGAGCAGCAGGCCGCGTGCACGTGCGCGACGACGGGCTTCTGCGAAGGCCGCGTCGGAGCGCGCGGGGGTGTGGCGCAGAGACTGGGCGTCGAGGGCGTCTTCGAAGACCGTGAGGTGAACGGCACCCAGGCTGTCGACGCCGAGGTCGGCGGCGAGGTCGACCAGCATGGGGAGCTCGTCGATGGTGTCGCGCATCAGCACCTGGGTGATGCCCAGGCGCGGACGGTGGCGCCGGGGCAGGGTGGCGCGGGCGGCAACGGCGCGGCGGATGTTGTCGAGGATGGCGGGTAGGAGGTCTCTTCCGCGGATCTTCGCAAAGGTCTCGGGGCGGGCGCCGTCGATGGAGAACTCAATCACCCGCGTGTGGCGGAGCAGCCGCAGGAGGTCGTCCCCGCGGGGCAGCACGGTGCCGTTGCAGTGGATGACGAGGCCGGTGCCGGTGCGCTCGGCGAGGTCGACATACCGGGGCCAGGTGCGGTCGACGAAGGGCTCGCCGGCCACGGTGAGGGCCACATACGCGGCCGTGCCGAGCACATCGCGCTCGATGCGGGCGAGCAGCTGGTCGTCGAGGGTGTCTTTCTTCTGGGTGGAGCCGGTGCGATGGGGCGCGCACATCACACACGCCAGGTTGCAGCGCAGAGAGGTCTCGAGGTTCACATGCACCGGCAGTGGCACCGCGGGCAGGGCCAGCTCCGGGGGAACGCGGGTGGGGGTGCCGGACTCGGGCGCGACCATGGGACTCCGTCGAGCGGACGGGCAGTATCGCAGGAAATCCATCGATCCCGTCGGCGGGCCAGTGGTCAACGTCCCGTCAACGACAGGCTACGGACGGGAACCGGCGTCCGCGTGTGCCGTCGGGTCTGGCATCGTCCACACGCACCCGAGGTCTGCCGATGCTGCATGCGCTCCTGTCCGTCGTCCTCCTGACCGCCCCCTCCGAGGCGCGGGCCGGCTGGGCACCTGTCGTGACCGACCAGCGGGCCTACAGCGCCGCCATCACCGACCTCGCCGGGGGCCGCCTCGAAGACGCCGCCACCGGCTTCTCGGCCATCCTCGACAAAGACCCCGACTGCGGCATGGCTCTGCACGGCCGCGGCATGGCCCGCCTCCGCCAGGGCGACCTCTCGGGTGCAGCCACCGACCTCTCCGCCGTCACCGCCGCCTTCCCCGACCGCCCAGAAGGCCACACCGCCCTGTCGTCGGTGCGCTTCGCCCAGCAGGACTTCGCTGCCGCAGAAGCCGCCGCCCGCGCTGCTGTGGCGGCCGACCCCGGCGACATCGACGCCAACGCCGCCCTCCAGCAGGTCCTCTTGCGCACGGGCGACCTCTCGGCAGCCAAGCAGGCTCTGGCCGCCGCCCGCGACACCCTTCCGCCGCCCATCGTCGCCTGCTTCGAGGTGCAGGTGGCCGGAGAAGCCGGCGACACCGCCACCGCGGAAGCCGCCGCGGGCCAGTGTCGGTCGGCGGGCGTGCCCGGGCTCGTGGCCGCAGCCCTGAGCCGGGCCACGGGCAATGCGTCCATCGTGGGCGAGATGGCCGGCCACCTGGGTGTGGAAGACCTCCTCCAGCACGCCCAGGCCGTCGACCTCTTCAACGACGGCGCCTATGCCGAGGCCGCCGCCACCCTCGACCCGGTCCTGGCCCGCAGCCCCCACCGCGTCGACGCCCGCCTCCTCCGGGCCCGCGCCCGCCACGCCACAGGCGACACCGCGGGCGCCCTGACCGACCTCGAGGCCGCCTTCGACGCCCCCACCTGGGTCGACGTCCACCGAAGCGGCGCCATGAGCGGCATCTTGCGCAAGTCCGACGAAGCGGCCCTCGACGCCGAGGTGGTCGCGGGTGCCGGCCTGCTCGTGCGCATCCACCTCGACGCCGGCGACACCGCCGAAGCCACGCGCCGGTTGGATGCCTTCGAAGAAGCTCTCGGCCCCCGCCCGCCTCTACAGGCCGCCCGCGCCGAGCTCCTCCAGCGCGCCGGCGACACCGCCGCCGCCTGGGCCCTCCTCGGCAGCGCCCTGAAGGAGCGTCCCGACAGCCCCCACCTGCTCCGGCTGGCTTCAGCGTGGGCGGTCGCCTCCCCGAGCGAGGTCCCGGCCGAGGTCTCCGCCATCCTCGGCGCTTCGGGCAGCTGGCAGGACGCCTGGAACCTGGCCATCTCCCAGCGCAAGGGCGGCGAGGTGGCCGCATGCCACACCACCGCAGCCGGCGCGCTCGACACCAGCGCAGCCAGTGCGCCCCCCGACGCCCGCCGCAAGCTCGCCGGGCTGGCCCATCGCTGCGCGGTCGCCGCCCAAGACCTCGCAGCAGCCGACGCTCTGGTGGGCAAGGCGGGTGGCTCCGACAGCCTCGACCCGGTGGTAGCCTTCAACCACGCCCACCTGCGCTACTCCGGCGGGGACGCGAGTGGCACGCTCAGCCTGCTCGCCGAACGCATCGACCAGCCCGACGCCACCCAGCCCGACGCCACCCGCGCATCGGTCGCCCTGGCCATCCGCGCCCACCTCGACCTCGACGCCCTCGACAGTGCCCACGCGCTGGCGACGGGGGGCTGGGCCACACCGGAAGACCAGCTGGTGGTGGCCTCTCGGCTGGCAGTGGCCGACGACCACGACCGGGCGAAGGCGCTGCTCGATGCGGCCTGCCCGGTGTTGTCGGGCGATGCGCGGTCGCGGTGCGACAAGCTGGTGGGGGTGTTGGCGGAGGCGGAGGAGTAGGGACCCCTGAAGGGGCAGGACTCCGAGTGGGCCCCCTCCGACCGCTTCGCGGCCACCTCCCCCTGAAGGGGGAGGACATGGTCGTTCTCACAGTCCTCCGCCGGAAGGGGGAGGACATCGTCGTTCTCACAGTCCTCCGCCGGAAGGGGAGGACATCGTCGTTCTCACAGTCCTCCGCCGGAAGGGGGAGGACATCGTCGTTCTCACAGTCCTCCCCCTTCAGGGGGAGATGGCGCCGCAGGCGTCGGAGGGGGACCCACGGGACTCCACCCTCACCGCAGCGCCTCCGCCCGCGCCACACCCGCCTTCAAGGCCTTGGCGATGTCGTCGAGCTGGTCGACGTCCTGCACCCCACCACACACGGCGTCCCACTCGCAGCCGTCGCAGATGGGCAGCCGGCGCTTGCGGAAGCGGTACACCTCCGACACATCCACGATGGCCCCCGACGGGTAGGCAATCTCGCGCCAGGGGTTGGCCATTTCGGTGATGATGCGGTGCTCGTGGCCGGGCAGGTAGCAGAACGGGAAGTTGTCGATGTGGACGTTCACGTCCATCGGGTCGAGACGCTCGAGGGCCCGACGCAGCTGGGCAGCCGTCTCTTCGGGTGGGGCCAGCACACCCGGATTCGACAGCACGTTGCCGTAGGCCGTGAGGTACAGGTACGCGAAGTCACGGATACCGAAGCGTGTGAGGGCGCCCGCCGTCTCGGCCAGGTGGCTCACATTCGACCCCGTGATGGGAATGTTGGCCCCCACCACAAGCCCGGCCTTGCGAGCCATCAGCACGCCCTTGAGGGCTTCGCGGAGAGAGCCCTTGCGGCGCGTGATGCCGTCGTGGACGGCCGCCTTGTGCGACAGGAGCATGAACAGCGCCCGACGCAGACCGGCATCGTACAGCCGCTGCGCGAAGCCCGGCTCCGCCAGCTTGCGGCCGTTGGTGATGAGCATCACCTCGTCGTAGCCACAGGCCAGGGCGTGCTCGATGAGCGCGGGGAGGTCGGGGTGCAGCGTGGGCTCGCCACCCAGGAACGACAGCCGCTTGTACCCGCGGTCGGCCGTTTCCTTGATCACGCGTCGCAGCGAGGACGTCGACGCGAGGGGCGCCCAGCTCTCGGTGGGGTTGATGCAGAACGTGCAGTTGTTGTTGCAGGTCTCGCCGATGGAGATGTCGAGCGCCCGCGGCATGTCGACCGTGTCGACCGAGGGGCTCGAGACGTCGACCGGAGCCGAGTCGAGCGGGGCACCGGGAACGACGTAGTAGGCGGTGACATCACCGGTCTGGTAGGCCAGCGACAGGTACGTGGGCAGCGTGCCGGGCGGGCACCGAGGGGCGAAGTCGAAGGCGGCTTCGGGCCCCACCCGCAGCTGGATGGCCGAGGGTCCGCCGGACTTGACGACCACCATGATGGGGCAGCGACCGGCATCTTCGGGCTTGGCGGCCCAGATCTGGTTCACCCGCTCGTGCCAGCGCTCGGGCACCAGCGCCAGAGCCTCCGAGGCGTCCGCGAAGGTCTGGTACGCCTTGAGCGTGGCCTGCCCGCCGTCGAGGGGAAACTCGATGGCCACGACGTCGGTGCGCCCCACCGGAAAGGCGAGCGGGGGGCAGTCCAGCAGCGTGGCCAGCTCGCCGGCAATCCCCTGCAGCGTGGCTTCCGAGCACTTGTCGCCACGGGCGATGTACAGCTTGATGCGCGGACGCGGACCGTCGCGCACCACCCCCACCAGCCCGGTCAGGCCCTCGGGAAAGGGCAGCAGGTGCTCGCGGATGCGGTCGATGCGACGGCGCTTGGGCACCAGCCGACCGGCCACATCGAGGGCGCCGGACAGCGCGTAGCCCACGTGGCAGCGGTGCCGCGCTCCGTTGGTGGACATCGACGCCTCGACCTCGCCGCCGAAGTCGAACAGCGTGCGCCGGGGGTGGCGGGCCAGGGCGTCGACCCAGCGGACGGCGAGCGCATCGCCTCCGAGGATCTCGACGAGGGGGGCAGCGCGCATCAGGTCTCGCCTGCGTTCGGGAGGGTTCCGAGGACGTCGTGCAGCCGCTGTCGGACGGCACCACCCACGGCGATGTTGTCGAGCATGATGCGCCGGTAGGTGTCTTTCCGGTCGCCATACACAGCGGTGAGCATCGCGTAGTTGTGAAAGCGTGTGGAGCCCACGTGGTGCAGGTTCTCGAACGACCGCACGTGGCCGATGCCGTAGTTGCGGTCGCGCTTGTACTTCTCGAACATGCACTCGTTCATGAAGCAGATGCGGCCGTCGGTCTCGAGCTGCAGCGCGGTGTCGATGAGGATGGGCTCGTTGCGGTAGAGGTTCACCCAGTCGAAGGTGCCCGCTGCCACGTCGTCTTGGAGACGATGGGCCAGGACTTCGAATTGGTCGCACAGCCGCTCGGTGGCTTCGGCCCCCCACTCCACGCCCATGGCGTAGCAGATCTGAGCGGTGGGAGCGCCCATGGCCTGGATGGCGAGCAGCGCCTCGGCGGTGCGGTCGACGTCGGCCGGCGTGATGGTGACGATGACGTGGGTGCGGGCCCCGGCGTCCCACAGCATGCCGAGGGCGCGGCGGGCAGCGGTGGAGGTGTCGTCGGCGGCACGGGGGATGTTGGCCAAGGGCCGGGTGTGGGGCAGGCGGCGCGCGTCGTGGAGGTCGGACGGACCATCGAGGGAGACCAGCACCTCGATGTCGTTGGCTGCGCAGAACGCCGCGATGTGGGGCGTCATGGCGATGCCATTGGTGATGAGGATGATGGACAGGCGCTTGCCGGTCTGGGCCTCGAGGACCCGCGCCCGCGCCACCATGGCCCGAAACAGCCGGGGCCGCAGCAGGGGCTCGCCGCCGTAGAACTGCATGCGCACCGCGTTGGCCTTGGCTGCGAAGAGCAGCTCCAGGCCTGCCATCTGGTCGGCGTCGAGGGAGTCTTCATCCCACAGCTTCACCATGCAGTACTTGCAGCGCAGCTGGCAGTTGCGGGTGAGCAGGAACGTGAGCCGGGGGGTCTCTTCGGGGGAGTGGGTGAGGTCCCAGCGGAGGTCGAGGGGGTCGTGGGCGTCGCGCGGTGCGCCAGCCAGGATGCGACGGTAGCCACGGCGGGCGTCGAGTGCGGCCCGTAGCGCGGTGTCTTGGTGCTGCTCCGCGTGCACGAGGGCGTGGTAGAGCAGCTGACCGAGCTCGTGGTCGCCGGTCTTCTGCACCACCCGGGCGTCGAGCCACGGCGCCTTCACCGCCACCTCGGCCCGCTGGCGCGCGGCGTCGAACAGCTGGTCGAGGAAGCCCTCGGGCTCGGTGTAGTCGAGCCGTACCACAGGCCTCAGGCCCAGCTCTCGGAGCATGCCGATGCCGCGGGGGTCGGCGTCGTTCAGCAGGGCCACCGAACCCGGCGCCAGTCGATGGCGCATGCCGAAGAGCGCCTCGCGCTTGGCGAGGAGCTGGGGCGTGGAAAAGCGAGGGACGCGGGACATGGACGACCTATAGTCCAGCAGCCGGGGGGACGGTCACGCACACGGTGCACCATCTGCACGGGCGTAGACCCCACCAAAGATGCGACGGGGCCCCTTGTGGCACCAGGCCGCGTGGTAGCTCGGCAGGGTGAACACCAGCACATCGCCGGGGTCGAGCAGCTGTTCGCGGGTGCCGGGCCAGCGGGCGGTGCGGTCGAGAGAGGGTGGGGTGTAGGGGTCGGTGACACCGCGGGGGAGCAGCCAGACCGGTCCGCGCTCGGGGCTGGCGCCGTCTGCGTAGGCACACACAATCACCGCCTCGATGCCGGTGGGCGCACCCGGTCGGTCGGGGTCCCAGCGGCCATCGCCACCGCCTCCGGGGGCGTGGAAGTGCCAAGGCAGGAAGCCACCGTCGCCCAGTCCCGTGAACCGGGCGGCGGCCTGCAGCTGCACCACCGGACCGCCCAGAACGGGGGCCAGCGCCTCCAAGAGTGGAGCGCCTTCGAGGTGTCGAGCCATCTCCGGGGCATGGTCGTACAGTGGGACGAGCTCGGTGCCCCAGCGGTCGCGCACCGGTGCGGGATGGGCGGCCAGGCCAGCGTTGAGCAGGGCATCGATGTCGGCGAGGTGGGCAGGGGAGAACACACCCTGCAGACGCACGAAGCCTTCGGTGGACAGGCGGTGGCGCAGAGGATCGACAGACACGGTCCCTCCAGCTGGGGGGAGGAAGGTACCACCACACCCGACGGGAGACCCATCGCCAGGGTACAAGTGGACCGACCGAGGAGTCGGCGGATGCGTGTCTGTTTGTGGGTGGCCCTCCTCGGGGCATGCAGCTCGCCGGCTCGGGAGACCGGGGCGAACAAGCCCGTCGGGACCGACTCTGCAGACTCGGGCGCCCCCCTCGGCCCCTGCACCGCCGGCACGCCCGAGCTGGTGGTCAACCACCACGAGTCTGGCGGCTACCACGTCATTTCCAACGGCGACACGGTGCGCCTGGTGCACGGCATCCAAGGCGGCTGGCACATCGAGAGCGCGGTCGACGTCACGGTCCTGCACACCGATGCTTTCATGCGGGTCACCGGCACCGACGTCGACACCGGTCACACCTTCTGCACCATCCAGACCCACGTCCGGCTCACGGGAGACAGCGACTGCGGCGGTCAGTCGCCCGAGACCCTCTGCATCGCCGAAGACCTCGGCCCCCTCGAAGCCGACGGCACGGTGGGAGAGGCCCTCGACGGCCGCAGAGTCGACCTCACCGTGCTGGTGGTCGACGCCGCCGATGTGTCGGTCGAACAGACCCTCACCATCACCCTCGACTCAGACCCCTGAATCCACCGCATCGAGCGGCAGCAGCACCCGGAAGCCAATCGCTCGGCCCTGCTCACCGCGCACCATGTCTTCGAAGCCCACCCGGAAGGCGCATCGGGCCATGTACCCGGCCATCGTGCCGCCGATCATGCCGCCCCGCACGGCGTAGTGGTGGGGGAGGTCGGACGCTTCCGGACCGGTGGGGTCAGCCACCTCGAGCGGCGTGTGTTCGTAGGCGGCCTCCGAGTAGAGGTCGGCGGTCCACTGCAGGCCGTTGCCCACCATGTCGTAGAGGCCGTAGCCATTGGGCAGGCAGCGCCCCACTTCGGTGGGTTCGTCGTGCAGATGATTGGACCGCTCGGGCGTGGGCGGAGCATCTCCCCACGGGTGCAGCTTGCCTTCAAGCCCCCCGCGGGCGGCGTATTCCCACTCGGCTTCGGTGGGCAGCCGGCCACCCAACGCTTCGGCCACCGCCACCGCCTCCGACCACGACAGCCCATGCTTGGGTCGATGCGGATGCGTTGGTTCGGGGTCGCCCACCACCCGTGCGTACACCGCGCGCGTGACCGGCCAGGCCGAGAGATAGAAGCCCTTGGAGAGGGTGACCCTTCGAAGCGGCTGCTCACGGGAGAAGCCGTCGCCGCCCATCCAGAATGTTCCTGCGGGCACCTTCACGAACGGCAGCCCCTGGACCATGCGTCCGTCGACAGCCGGCGGCTGGTAGTCGGGGTGGTGGGACGGCTGACCGAGCGTGATGGCCTGCGTGTGCTGGAGGCCGTGGAGGTCGGGGTGGGTGGGTGTGGCCCACACGGACGCCCGGTCGTGCAGGTTGTACGAGACCCGGTGCCGCAGCGGGCTGTCCGGGTAGCGGTGGAGCATGGTGCGCCACGCCCCGGCCGCATCGCCGCCCAGGTGCGCCCGAACAGCGCCCAAGATGGTCCATGCCAGGGCATCTTCATCAGATGTGTCGCCCCGCTGCACCACCGCCTCGAGGTCGGCCAGGAGGGTCTCGCGTTCCCCTGCGCGGTAGCGGGCTTCCAGTGGGTGCAGCGCGGTGGGAGCCACGCCGGCAATGCCTGCCAGCAGCGCCACATGCTCATCGGGACTGCCGCCGGCCCCCAGTCGACCGAGGAGCGTGCCATCGCCGTCGACCACCAGCAGGTCGGGCGCGATGAACGTGGGCACGCCCGGCTTCCAGGTGCGCTCCACCAGCTTGCGGCCGGTGTCGTCGACCAGCGGCCCGATGAGCGACATGGAGAAGGTGTTGGCGATGAAGTGGTCGTGCAGCAGCCTGGCCACACGGATGTCAGAGAGGCCCACCGCACGGGTGAACGCGGCGCCCGGTCACCAGTCGTCCATGTCGCCGCAGCCCTGGCCGAGCGGCTTCACCACCACCGGTCGGCCGGTCTGGCGGCTCTCTTCGAGGAGTTGGTCGAGTGGGTCGCGCCAGCGGATGTCGGGCGTGACGGACGGCGGCGCAGCAGGGGGGGAAATCATCATCGAGCACCCGGGTGGTGTGAGCCCGTTGTAAAGACTTGTACCGCAAAACGGCGAGGTTGTGCACCTCCGGGGCACCTTCCCGCGCGACCGCACCCCGGTGGAGCGGGTATTGTCCCACCTACGACCCGTGGCGGGTCCCGTGGCGTTGCGGTACGCCGTGGCTCCGGAGGTGTCTGATGCGCAACTGGCTCCTGTTGCTGGCCTGCGGCTGCCAGGTCGACAAGCCCGACACGACCGCTGAAGCGGACCCCACCACCACCGACACGGGTGCCCTCGAAGCGCCGGTCGAGACCCACACCGTGCTGCTGGTGCTCGCCGACGTCGACGAAGGCAACTCATCGGTCGAAGGCGCCACGGTCCACCTGCTCGACGGCACCGACACCCTGGGCACCACCGACGAATTCGGCGCCGCATTCGTCGAGCTACCCGTGGGTGAGCCCATCATCCGCATCGAGCACCCCGACTACTGGTCGCTGCTCACGCCCGTCGCGGTCGACCCGGCCTCCGACGACGCCATCGAAGTGCGCGGAATCGCCAAGGCAGCCACCGAGCGCCTGGCCATGGCCATGGACCTCGACCTCGACCTCGACCAGGCCCTCTTCGAGGTCACCTTCGTCACCCGGTCCGGCGAGGGCGGCGAACGCGTCGACATCGACGAAGCCTTCACCGTGGCCATGACGATGGACGAGTCCGCCGAGAACTTCATCATCGAGAGCCAGGAGCTCGTGCCTGCCGCCGGCTCCGACTTCATCATCTTCACGGGCGTCACGGCAGACAGCGTGGGCGTCACCATCCAAGACAAGGAAGGCGGCAACACCTGCGCGTTGGTCCACCAGCCCACCGACCGCTGGCCCACCCGCATGGGCGGCGTCACCCGGCTCCGGGCGGAGTGTGAAGGTGAAGACGGCTTCGGCGGCTGACCATGGTGGTCAGGGCACCACACGCGGCCCATCGGTGAGGTTGCCGTAGCGGTCGACCGACAGCGCCACCACCGAAGACACCTCCAGCACACCATCGTCGCCGCGAATGTCTTGGGGCGGCAGGGCCTGGGTGCTCAGGGTGAGCGCATCACCGGAGATGAGGGTGACCACCAGCGCGATGTCGGCCCCCTCTTCGGGCAGGCCTTCCTCGAAGAAGGCGCCGTAGCCCACGAACACTTCCATGCCGTTCTGCGTGTTGCCCATGCTGTTTGCATCGGGGGCGGGCTCGCCGTCGGCCACGTTGCCGTCGTCGTAGTTCACGATGCCGTAGTACCAGGCGAGGTCGTCGGGCTCGCCCCGCGGTGACTGGAATTGCCGCACGCCGGCGGTGTCGCGGGTGGCGGTGCGACGCGCATAGGAAGCACCCACCTGGGCCACGGCCGCATCGAAGCCCACGCCCGGCACCCGTGACACCACGGTGGGCGTGCTGATGATGCGGTCGAGAACACCCACCACATCGTCGAGCTCGAGGCCCATGCCCACGCCTGTGCCGGCGCCATGGTCGAGGTCGAGCCACACCACGACAGCGTTGGCGCGTTCGTCGAACACGCCGTCTACACCCACCCACAGGCCACTTTCGTCGGAGGTGACCCGCAGGGCGTCGAGCTGGTTGAAGCCATCGCCAAAGTTGGTCTCGATGGTCTGGGTGACCAGTGGGGCCCCCAGGTCGTCGAGCACGCCGTCGGCGATGCGGGGGAGGTCGGGGGTGACGGGGTCCCGGCTGCGGAGGGCACCGTCGAGCGTGGCCCACACCCAGTTGTTGTGCTTGCGGTCGCCAGCGAGGGGTGCGGCCGCATCCCCCCAACCGAACACACGAACATCCCGGTTGGTGTGGTCGGTCCACAACCAGCGGACGTCGGGCAGGCCGGTCTCGGTGTCGAGGTCGTCGCTGCGAAAGTCGAGGCCCCCGCACTCGTGGTCGGCGGTGACCACGACCGTGACCGCGTTGTCTTCGAGGACGGACAAGCGCTCGACGGTGGCTTGGATGGCCTGGTCGAACTCGCGCACTTCGTAGAACACGGCATCGGTGCGGTTGGCGTGGCTGGCGTGGTCGATGCGGGCGCCTTCGACGATGAGGAGGGCGCCGTCGGGGTCGGTGAGCAGGTGGTCGAGCGCTGCAGACACGAGCTCGGGGAGACGGGGGGTGGGGTCGCCTTCCTCCATGTCGACGATGATGGGCAGCTCATCGCCGGCGAAGAGGCCCACGAGGGGAACATCGGGGTCGACCGGAGCGGCCGCGAGCGCTTCCGACGAGTCGACAAACGTGACCAGCTCGGGGTCGAAGCGCTCACCCAACACATCCATCCCGCCACCCAACATGACATCGGGGGGGTCGGCGGCGAGGCCATCGGCGATGACGTCGGTGTCGTAGCGGTTGTCGGCGTGGGCGAAGAACGACGACGGCGTGGCGCCGGTGAGGGTGTCGGTGGTGACCACGCCGACGGACAGGCCCCGCAGCCGCGCGATGTCGACCAGACCGGCGATGTCGTGGCCGTGGACGTCTTTGCCGATGCGGCCGTTGGATGTCTTGATGCCCGTGGCCATGGTGGTGGCGGATGCTGCAGAGTCGGTGTACCCCGACATCGAGGCGGTCTGGAGCCAGCCAATGTGGGGGGCGGTCTCCATGAACATGGTGCCGGGTGCCCCATGGAACATCAGGCCGCTGCCCCGAACATGGTTGGCGCCCATGCCGTCGCCGATGAACAGCACCACCACCGGTGGGGGGCCGTCGTCCCACGGCGGCAGCACCTCGCCGGTGTCGCCAGAGTCGGCCGAGTCGGCGGTGTCGGGAGTGTGGGTGTCGTCGGTGTCGGCGGTGTCGTGGACGTCTTCGGTTGGGGCGTCGGTCTCGGGCGCGACGAGCGGGAGTCCCTTGGGTGGGTCGGTGCAGCTCGTGCTGACCCAGCAGAGGGCGACCGTGGTGGCGAGGCGATGGCGCATGGGAGGACCGTACCGCACGGGCCCGCGCGGCGAAACGTCAGATCATTCCATCCCGATGACGTAGAGGGCCATCCGATAGGAAAGCGCTGCCGCTCGGTGCCGGGCGACGAAGCGGTCCACCGTGTCTGCAGGAAACTCGATGCGCAGGATGCGCTCCAGCTCGTCGGCACTTCGAGCGGTCCAGCCCGCCTCCACCATCACGCGTCGGGCGCCCTGGTCAGCCCACCAGCGGGCGATGGCATCGGGGTCGTGGCTGGCATTTCCGCCCACGGCATCGCGCAGCAGGTCGGCAAAGTCGCCACCACTCCAGTCGTTGTCGATGGCGATGAACACGCCCCCCGGGCGCAGCACCCGGCGCACCTCGGCCAGCCCCTTCTCTGCACCAGCCCCGAAGAAGTAGGCGAAGCGGGCGTGGGCGACGTCGACCGACGCATCGGGCAGCGGGAGGTGCTCGGCAGACCCGGACACCACCGAGACCGAGGCGGGTGCTGGGCGGGACCGGGCACGCTCGAGCAGGGCGGGGTCGGGCTCGACGCCGGTGACTCTCGCGGCGTGTTCCCCATACCGGGGCAGCCAGAAGCCTGTGCCACAGCCGATGTCGAGCAGGTGCTTGCCCGTCCAGGGAGCCAGCTCGAACAGCGCTGCGTCGAGTCGACCGTCGCGGGCGATGGCTTCGTTCTCGCGCTCGTAGAGGTGGGGGTGGCGGCCGATGTTGGGTGCGGGGACGAAGTCGGGCAGGGACATGAGGAGCTCCGAGGTTCCGAGACGGAGGCAACCGCTATGCAGCTCGCTCACTGCTCGGAGGGTGGCGTCCGGGCTCGCTTCTGCCCCGTGTTGGTCGAGTCGGGTGTCTGCGCCGGCGCGAACGCGAAGGGAAAGGTGACGGTGACCTTTCCATCGCCATCGGGTTCGGGGAACTCGAGCGCCCGAATCCGCTCGACGACGCACTGTTCAGCCTCGGCCTGGCCGAGATCGGAGGCCTTCACCCATGCCTTCGCCACCGTCCCCGAAGGCGCAATCTCAAACTTGACGGAGACGGTGCCTGCGAGTCCCGAGTGCTGCACCAGAGCGCGTTCGTAGCAACGGCGAATGCCCTTGATGTCGGCCATGATGGTGTCGTAGATGACCTGCTTCGGCAGTGAGCCGAGCTTCTCCTTCGCTTCGACATTCGCGGGGGGAGGCGCTTCCTCGCCCACCTCGGATCTGGGCACATCGGCTGCCAGGTGGACCGCCACAGCAGCCCAGTACATCAGGTTGGTCATGTGCTCCCCCCATGTGTTCTCACCTGTATCCCAGCGTGCCCCCGCTCCGCAGCACCGGGGCCCCAGATCCCCCGCAGCACCGACGACGTGGCCGCCACCACCGCCTCCAGCAGTCCCTTCTTCGGGGGCGGGACCGTGGGCGGGTCGACCGACTCGCCAGCATGGGTGGAGGTGTCGAACACGGGCTGGAACACGCCGGTGGTGTCGTCGAACAGAGGTGCCGGGAAGGGGACGAGGGTGGGCCCGATGGGGGCGTCGGTGCGGGCGTCGTGGTCGGCGTCGAGCATCTTCAGGATGTGGTGCCGGACGACGGCAGCGCTCCGTGGTCGGAGGGCAGGGTCGGGCTGGAGCATCGACTGCAGCAGGGCCAGGGTCTGCGGCGACATGGTGGCCACGCGGTTCCAGTCGAGGCGGCCGGCGCGGTCGTGCAGATGCATGGGTTCGTCGCGCGACAACAGCGCTACAGCGGTCATTCCCAGCGCATAGAGGTCGGTGGCGGGCTCGGCCTGGCCCACGAACTGCTCGGGTGCCATGTAGCCAAAGGTACCCGACACCGAGCGCCCCCCAGAGCCGTCGTGTCGCAACGCATCGCGGACCGCACCGAAGTCCACCAACACAAGCTGCCCATCCGACCGGCGGATGAGGTTGGCGGGCTTCACATCCCGGTGGATGATGGGGGTGGGGCAGCCGTGCAGGTAGTCGAGGATGTGTAGCACCTCCACCATCAGGCCCAGCACCTCGTGCTCGGTCCAGGCCCGGGAAAGCAAGCTCTGCTGGAGGTCTTCGCCGTCGACGAACGCCTGCACCAGGTACAGCGCGGCGGCCCGTCCTTCGCCCACCACCAGCTCATCGCGCCACCGAGGAATGCCGGGATGGTGCAGCTGCCGCAGCAGCTCGGTCTCGCGGAATGCCAGCTCCCGAGCACGCTCCCCGTCCATCCCACCCAGCGGCATCTCCTTGATGGCCACGGGGTCGCCCGTGCGGACATCCTTGCTGCGGTACACCACCCCGGACGCCCCGCGGCCCACGCGCTCGAGCAGCGGATAGCGCCCACCCACACGTGGTTCTCCACCACACTCCGAGCACGGCACAGCAGCGGTCACCGCCTGGCACTCCACACACCACATGGTTCCTCCGGCATCCGATGTCGGCTCGCAACCGACGGTACCGACACATGGCGCCCATCGCCGGGTTGTGCAGAGTCGTGGCTCTTTTTGATGTCTGTCGCCGTACGCCCCCTCACCGCACGAAGTACGCCATCTCCTGCAGGCCCACAAAGCCCCCCGACGCCGACATCAGCGGCCCCGAGGCCCCACACACCTCGGCGGTGGTGTTGCCCGCCATGTCGGGTGTGGCCGTGGGGTAGCTGGCCATCGGGTGCGGGCTGTCGGACCAATACCCGCCCTGGTAGGTGGGACAGGTCGAGCAGCAGCCGCCGTAGAACCACGGCACGGCATGGGTGGACACGCAGCTCTGGCTCGGGCCCCAATCCGTGGCGGACAGGGTGTCGGAGTTCACGATGGGAACGTCGGCCACCATGCCGGTGATGTAGGCCGCGTAGTTGCTCACCAGCACGCGTCCGTCGGTGCCCTTGTAGCTCAAGACACCGCAGCTGCCGCCTGTCTCGGCGTCGCGGGGCACAAGGGTGAGCAGGTGTTCGCGGCTCGTGGCGAGCTCCGGCCAGCCCCGGCCAGCCACCCGAAACGCCCGGCCGGCATCGGGGTCGCCCAATGTAGCGGTGTACCAATCGGCATAGGTGGTGAGCAGCGCGCCCGACTCGGCCCAGTCCCACACCGTGCGCTGCACGAGGGTCCAGCCGCCGCCGTCGGTGGTCATGTCGCACCACACGGAGAGCTCGCCCAGGCTGTCGGGCGCGATGGTGTAGAGGCCGTCGCCCGTGTCGACGCCATGGTCGCGGATGTCGAGACACGACCGGCACGGTCCCGGTGCATGGCCATCGCAGTCGCGGTCGGGGCCCGAGCACACCTCTTCGGCTCCGGGATGCACCTCGGCATCCGTGTCGTCGCAGTCCCAGTCGTTGCCCGTGTAGCCCTCGGGCGACGCACACGACTCCACCACACCGTCGAGGCTGCCGTAGCCATCGCCATCGCTGTCGATGAACCAGGGCGCTGTGGCCAGCCCCTCGTCGATGTCGCCGTCGCAGTCGTCGTCCACCGCGTTGCAGGTCTCTTCGGCGTCGGGGGAGATCAAGGGGTCGGTGTCGTCGCAGTCCATCGACGCCACGAAGCCGTCGCCATCGGCATCTACGAAGTCTGCACCCGAGTCCACCACACCGGGCTCACGGACGTCACCCGAGGCCAGCTTGAGCGGCTCGGCCGCACAGCCAACCCCGGCCAATGCAAGCCAGGTCATCCAACGGTTCACGGCTCTACTCCCCACAGGGCCACCCCCCGAGGTCGTAGGCGTTGTTGGTCTCGTCGCACTCTTCGACCTCGCCGATGAGGTCGACGCGCAACGACAAGCTGCCCGGTCCCCACACATCCCGCTCCACCTCGAAGGGGCCCGCCCACTCGGCTTCCCCGCTCGCCAAGGGAGACAGGGTGGCCGTCGCCAGAGCCACGGTGTCACTGGCTCGCGTGAGCGCAACTTCCGACCGACCGGCCCCCAACAAGCCGTGGTTTCCGACCGCCACCCACAGGCGCACCCGGTCGTCCCAACACTCCTCCACACAGACGTCGTGGGGACCGGCCCGGAGGTCGGCCAGCCAGTCCGACGGGCCGAGCGACGTGCCGCCTGTACGGAAGTTGTTGTAGGTGAGCCAGTTCTTCTGTTGGACCGCCGGCACCGAGCCGTCGTCTTCGATGTTGGTGATGTGGTAGTTGAATTGGTTCCAGATGGGCCGAGCGGGCGCCCAGGTGCTGGTGACGTCGCCAATCACCGTGATGCCGTTCCAGCCCGAGTAGGCGTAGTTGTTGGACGCCAACACAATCTCGGTGCTGCCGTCGGCGTCGACGTCGGCGATGACGGGGTATTCGTACAGCGTGCCATTGGCGTGGCCGGCCATGTCCATGCGCACGAGGCCCGTGGCGCCATCGTAGACGAACAGGTTGAATTGGTCGGCGTACACCACTTCATCGGCGCCGTCGCGGTCGAAGTCGAACACACTGCTGCCCGTGACCGAGCTGCTGCTGTCGTTGGTGGGGTTGGACCACAGCACCGTGCCGTCGGTGTCGAACACCGTGTAGTAGGACAGCGCCGCCACACCCACTTCGGGGGCTCCATCGCCGTCGAAGTCGGCCACCGTGGGCGCGCCGCCGGTCCCAGACCCCGGGATGGTGGTGCTCCAGAGGTGCGTGCCGTCGGTGTCCACGAGCACCATGGTGCCGCTCACGCTGCGCACGAACTCGGGCTCGCCATCGCCGTCGAAGTCGCCCACCCCCACCAGGCCGTCGCCCATGCCATCGTCCCAGATGAGCGTGCCGTCGGGCTCGTAGGCGCGACAGCCCACCACCACCTCCAGCTCGCCGTCGTTGTCGAGGTCGACGGGCACACCCGAGCCGATGCGTCCGCGACAGCCACTCTGGGGCGGGACGAGCTCCGTGCCGGAGGAGGAGTAGATGCCGCTGCCCATCACCACCTCGGCCTGGCCGTCGGCGTCGAGGTCGGCGATGGTGGGCACACCGTAGGCGTAGGTGTAGGTGCTGCCGCTGGCCCACTTGAAGGTGCCGTCGGCTTCGAGACACAACACGGAGGCGTCGGCCGAGGCCACGCAGATGTCGGGGGAGCCGTCGGCGTCGATGTCGGCGATGGCCGGACCACTCGATGAGTAGGGTCGGTAGCCATTCGACGACGTGAGGCTCCAGTGCTGGCCGCTGCCGTCGCCCGAGATGGCCGTGATGGCGCCGGGGCTGGTGTAGGCACTGCCGGTGAAGGTGGTGAAGACGATGTCGGGGACGTCGTGTTCGTCGATGACTCCGTTGCCGTCGTCGTCGGTGAGGTTGGCCACCACGGGGGTGGACATGATCTGACGGTACCCGGGTTGGTCGGGGTTGGTGTTCCACTGCCACTCGACCGTGGGCTCGAACAAGCCCCACCCCGACTGTACGAGGCAGGTGCTGTCGACCGCAGGCTCGGGGAGCATGCCGGGTGCGGCGTCTTCGCAGGTCTCGGGGACGGGCGGTGCGGTGTCGCCGGTCTCGACGGGCTCGGGAGCCGTGTCGACGGGCGGCGAAGTGGTGGCGGCCGAGTCGATGCCACCATCGACTGTGGCGGTCTTCTCGGCGAAGTTGTAGTCCGAGCACCCGGCGAGGGGCACCAGCAGGACAAAGAGGCGGGGGGACATCGACGGCTCCGGCCTGCGACTCTGCCACGGCGGGCCAGACCTGTCATCGCACCCCGATGACATGGACGCCGGAGGTAGACAGCCACGTTCCTTCCGGGCAGGTTCCCCACGACGGAGGCCCGGATGGCAGTGGATCGACGAACGGTGGTGCGGTGGATGGCCCTGGGCTCGGTGTGGGTCGCAGGCTGCGGTGGGAAGAGCCGCTCCAGCCCCACTTCGGGCGGCGACTCCGACGCCGGGTCCACCACAGATGGGGGCGGCACCACCCACACCACCGACTCCGGCATCTCCTTCGAGTGCCCCACCCCCACCGACGTCGAGGGGCCCTACTACACCGAAGACGCCCCCGAGCGCGCCGATCTCATCGAAGCGGGCATGGCCGGCACCGAGCTCGTGCTCCGGGGCCGCGTGCTCGACGCTGCCGACTGCCAGACCCCACTCGCCGGGGCCGTCTTCGACGCCTGGCACGCCGACGACAGCGGGGCCTACGACAACGAGGGCTACCGCCTCCGCGGCAAGGTGACGTGCGACGCCGACGGCCACTTCACGCTGCGCACCATCATGCCGGGCCGCTACGACACCCGGCCGGTGCAACACATCCACTTCAAGGTGTGGGTGGGCGACACCGAGCGCATCACGTCGCAGATCTACTTCGAGGGCGACCCCCAACACAACCCGGCCCAACACCATGGTCCGGTCGTCGCGGTCGATGCAGCGGGCGAAGCCGAGGTCATCCTGGCGGTATAGGTCCGCCGGTCCACCGTGGTGGCGAAGGCGGCCAGTGGGTGGGACGCTTCGAAGCGTTGTGGCGGTGTGGGCTTCCAGCGACCAGCGGCCAGCGGCCAGCGGCCAGCCTGGTTGTGGAGGGTGCTTCACGCTCGGCGATGGGCGCGATGGAGTGCCATTGCCGGGGTGGGGTAGCTCGACAACGGAGCCTGCCACAACAAAGCTGCCGGCTGACGGCTGACGGCTGACGGCTGACGGCTGACGGCTGACGACGACTGACGACTGTTCGCCGCAGTACCACCACCCTTCCGAGCAACCGCCCCAAGAACGAAACGACCCGACCGACACACAGCTGGACACGCCGTGTGGGGTCGGGACCGCATCAGAACCGTAGACAACAGGGGCAACCCGGGGAACGGCAGGACCACTCCGGAGCATGAGGGGTGATCTCACATCTCTGCGCTACAGTTCCGGCCCGCCGCCCCGGAGCCCCCATGGACCTGCCCCACACCGAAGATGGCGTGCGGAACACCGTCCTCTGGTGGACCCTCCTCCGCGCCATCGCCGTGGCCAACCTGTTCGGCTGGGGGGCCACCCTCGCCATGGTCGACGCCTCCCAGCCCATCGTGCAGGCCCAGCTGGGGCTGTCTTTCGTCTATGTGGTGGTCTGTGCCTTCCGCAGCTTCCTGCCCCGCATCGACCTCGAGCGCACGTGCCTCGTCGACTCACCGTGGTCCAGCATGGTGGCCGGTCGGTCCGCCGCCACCATCGCCGAGGTCTCGTTTGCCGCGCAGGTGGGCCTGTTCGTGCACCTTGTGGGGTCGGCCGCCGGGCTGCCTGGCGTTCAGGCATTCGGAGGCGTCGTGGTGGTCCTCCTCGCCGTCGCGCAGGGCTTCTGTTGGTGGAGCGTGGTCACCCTTGGCCACCTGGGTCACGCCATCGAAGAGTCCATCTGGGCCCTCACCTTCGCCCTCATCGGCGGCGCCATGGCGCTGTCGCTTCCCCACCTCGACGGCCCCCTGTACACCGTGGCCCTCATCGCCATCCCCATCTGTGTTGGCTATGTTGGCTTCATGGTGGTGGTCGACGTGCCCATGTACGTGAAGCGCTGGCGGGAGGGTCGGGCCGCGGGCAACCGAACGCTCGACCTGCGCGAAGGCTTCCAAGACGCGCTCCATCGGCGTGAGGTCACCCGCTCCTGGACCGTCTGGAAGCCCGAGGTGGCCTGGCTCACCGGCTACTTCTCCTTCGCGGTGTGGATCAGCCTGGGCCTCGTGCACATCGCGTCGGCCTTCGCTGTGCAATCAACCTGATCTGCCCGCCATCACCGGCTTCCGCTACACTGGGCCCAAAGCGACCCCGGGCGATGGGTCGACGTCGAGGTCTGCATGCGCTCCCGTTCCCTGCTTCCATTGGCCGTCTTGGTTGGCTTCACCTCCTGTCGCGAAGTCGACAAGGAAGGCAGCACCGAACAGCTCGACACCGCCGGCCTCACCGTGGACGACGACGGCGACGGCTACCCGGCCGATGAAGACTGCAACGACCACGACGCCTCCACCGGCCCGGGCGCGGTCGAAGTCTGCGATGGTGTCGACAACAACTGCGATGGCCAGGTCGACGAGGGCGTCACCACCACCAGCTTCCTCGACTCTGACGGCGATGGCTTCGGCGACCCCGACCAACCCATCGAAGCCTGCGACATCGCCGAAGGTGCATCTCCCAACGCAAACGACTGCAACGACGGCGACGCCACCATCTACCCGGGCGCCACCGAGGTCTGCAACGGCATCGACGAAGACTGCGACGACGAGGTCGATGAAGGCGTCACCATCACCGTCTACACCGATGCCGACGGCGATGGCTACGGCGACCCCGGCTCCGAGACCATCACCTGCGAAGCCGACGCCAACCAGGTGCTCGTGGCCGACGACTGCGACGACAACGACCCCGACGCCTGGCCCGGCAACCCCGAGGTGTGCGACGAAGCCGACAACGACTGCAACGGCCAGACCGACGAGGGCGTGACCAACACCTACTACCGCGACGACGACGGCGACGGCTGGGGTGGCTTCGCCGGCACCACCGAAGGCTGCACAGTGCCCGAAGGGTACGCAGAAGACCTCGGGGACTGCAACGACGCCGACACCGCCTACCATCCCGGCGCCACCGAAGACGACTGCACCGACCCCGAGGACTACAACTGCGACGGCTCGGTGGAGTATGCCGATGTGGACGGCGATGGCTGGCCCGCCTGCGAGGACTGCGACGACACCGAAGCCACGGTCAACCCCGACGCCACCGAGATCTGCAACAGCATCGACGACGACTGCGACGGCGACATCGACGACAATGACGCCGACGTCGACCTCTCCACCGCCACCACCTGGTATGGCGACACCGACGGTGACGGCTACGGCGACCTGTCCAGTACCTCCCTGTCGTGTGCCGTGCCCACAGGCTCCGTGTCCAACAGCTCCGACTGCGACGACACGGCGGCGGCCATCCACCCCGCGGCCACCGAAGTCTGCGACGACCTCGACAACGACTGCGACGGTCTGGTCGACGACGACGACAGCGGCGTGGACACATCGACCGGCACCACCTTCTACACCGACAGCGATGGCGACGGCTACGGCACGTCCGCGTCCAGCGTGATGGCGTGCGACGCCCCGAGCGGCACGGTCACCTCCGACGCCGACTGCGACGACACCGACGACACCATCTCGCCCGACGCCATCGAGGTCTGCGACACCGTCGACAACGACTGCGACGGCCACATCGACGACGCCGACACCGACGTCACCGGCCAGTCCACCTGGTACTACGACGGCGACGCCGACGGCTACGGTCTCTCCAGCAGCTCCACCGTCGCCTGCTACCAGCCCTCCAGCTACGTTGGCAATGCAAGCGACTGCAACGACGGCAACAGCGCCGTCAGCCCCGCGGCCACCGAGATCTGCAACTCAATCGACGACGACTGCGACGGCTACACCGACGACGCCGACAGCAGCGTCGACCTCTCCACGGGCACCACGGTCTACGTCGACAGCGACGGCGATGGCTACGGCAGCAGCGCATCCGGCAGCACCACCGCCTGTTCCGTGTCGTCGGGCTACGCCACCAGCTCCACCGACTGCGACGACGGCGACAGCGCCACCTACCCGGGCGCCAGCGAGACCTGCGACGGCGACGACAACGACTGCGACAGCTCGTACGACGAAGGCATCACCTGCAGCTACCAGCTGGTCACGTCGTCGGGCTCGGGCCTGTGCGTCGACGACGACCTGTACGTCAACAAGAACGGCAGCCGCATCTACACCGACACCACCTGGGGCGCCCAGTGCGGTCACACGGTGAGCTTCACGGCCACGCCGGGCGACTCGCTGTACATGTGGGCCGTCGACTCGGTGGGTGGCTGCCGCAACATGTCCACGGTCTACATCAAGCTCGTGGCCACCGGTGAGCTGCAGTACCTCACGTCGGGCTACTCCAACACCTGTGGCCACGGTGCGTCGTCGAGCGCGTTCTGGTCGCGTACGGTGTCGGTGCCCGGGGCGTTCTGAGGGAGGCCCCATCCGCCCTTCGGGCACCTTCCCCTGAAGGGGAAGGACTGTGTCCAAGCCCGGTCCTTGCCCTTCAGGGCAACGTCGAAGCCGTCGGATGGAGCCCATGACCGGTCCTTCCCCTTCAGGGGAAGGTGGCGGCGAAGCCGTCGGATGGGGCCCAAGCCCGGTCCGATGGGCCCCGCAAACTACCCCTCCACAATCTCCTCGAGCAGCTTCCGGCGCATCACCGTCGCCGCCCACAGCCACAACGGGCCGACGATGATGAGAACCGCCCCCGGCACGAGCGTCAGGGGGTGGTCCAGGTCACCCAAGACCATCAGAAACATCAGCCCCGCCACTGGCGAGAATGCCCCGACCATGCCGGTGTCGGCGAGCAACCGCATCAGCGGACGGCTCGGCGGCAGGCGGTCTTCGATGACCAGCCACTCGGGATGACCTTCCGACAAGCGCTCGAGCTCAGCGCGCACCTGCGTCCGTGTCCGAGCCACCACAGGCAGCAGCGCCTCGATGACCAGCATCTTGGCACCCAGCTTGGGCCGCATCTCTTCCGGCTCGAGCTCACCCGACAGCACCAGCTGCACAGACGGATGCTCTTGCGCCTGGCGCACGTGGTCGAAGGCCTCGATGACCGTGCGCTGGCTCACGGCGAGCAGGGCCTCGTTGCCATCGACATTGCGGTTGTAGCTGCCCCCACGCAGCACCGCCTGTGCATCGCCCAGCAGCTGCCAGGCGTCGACCAGGTGCTGAATGTGGGGAGGGCGCGGCGTCATCGTTCAAGCCTCCTTGGCAAAGGGTCCGTACGATACGCTGCAGACAGGAGGTTCCATGCCCGCACCCGCCCTCCTCATGCCCTTCGCGGTCGCACTCGCCGCCGACCCCAACACACCGCATCCCCACAAGCTGGTGTCGCCGGTCGACCGTGTGCCGCCGGCCCTGTCCCTCAACGCCGATGAACAGGCGCGCCTGGCCAAGGGCGAGGTCATCTCACGCAGCCAGCGCACCGACCAGGGCGGCAGCGGGCAGGCCGTCCAGCTGGTCAACGCCACCGCAAGCAGCGTGTGGAAGGTCGTTCTCGACTATGGCAAGTACCCCGAGCGCGTGGACTCGGTGGTGTCGGCCAAGGTGTATGAGCAGCAAGGCGAGGTGTTCTTCGTCGACATGAAGTCGAGCATTGTGGGCTTCACCACCGTGCTCTACAGCCGCAACACGGTCACGCACGAGAGCCCTACGTTGGGTTGGCTCGCCTGGAGCCTGGACTACCGGCGAACGTCCGACGTCAAAGACATCGCCGGCTACTGGCGGGTGGAGCAGCTGCAGGCCTCCCCCCCGCTCACGCGGATCGAACAAGGCACCGAGCTGGCCATCTCCAACGTGCCCGGGTTCGTCGTGAGCTACCTCACGAAGCAGTCGCTGGTGGATGGGCTGGCTTGGGTGAAAGCAGCCGCAGAAGCGGAGTGACCCGGGGCGTCATCCCGGCTCGGTCTTCCCGAATTGGTAGCCAAGCGACAGCCCCACGGCCGGCAGCGTGCGCCCCGACACCCCCGATGCGCCGTAGGCCATCACCGGCCATCGAGTGGTGTGCTCACCGTCGGTGAGGTCGTTTTCGGTGAAGAAGTGCTTCACGCCCAGGCTCACCCAGGCATAGAACCGTCCTCGGTCGTAGCTGCACACGCCCTGAACCTCTGCGGCCGGAAAGTGCGTCCAGTCCTCGCCATCGGCACCGGCGTCCACCACCACGAACGAAGGGCGAGCCTCGACACCCCAGCGGAACGCTTTGGGCGGCGTGAGGTACATGCGCACCAGAGGATTGACGATAATCATCCGGTGGTCGACGTCGTCGGCGAACGGCTCGGCCGAGAGCATGTTGACCGGTGGCTTCCAGCCGTACGACATCAGCGCGCCCACAGAGAGGTCCCAGTCGTGGTCGAAGCCCACAGGCAGGAACGTCTCTACATCGAGCAGGACATCCGACAGGGTGGGGGCGGTGCCGACACGGTGGCGATACTCGGGAGCAGCGGCGAAGGCGGTGGTTGCGACCAGGACCAAAGGCAACATGGGGTCTCCGGGGGTGGTGCTCCTCCAACACCTCCACCCGCGCTCGGTGTCACCGAGACCGGCTCACTTCGGGGGGGCCAGCCCCGACGCAACCCGCGCCTCTGCCGCTTCCTGGAGACAGCGTCGGTAGGCGCCCGGGAGGTCGGGGTGCCTCTGGCCAGCGGCATGGAGGGCCAGGAGGAAGTCGGCGCGATGGGCATAGGCGGCGTCCATCCACACCGCGAGGTCGCACACCGAGTCGAAGTGGTGGTCGGCCTTGAACTTCCCGGTGACCGCCCGCTTCACCAGGCCTCCGGCCACTGCTCCGCCCACCGCGCCCACCGTCTCGGAGACCGCCGTCTGGCCTGCAGCCTCCCGCACGACGGCGCGCGTGGCCTCTTCCGTGGCAGCGCCGGCGACGTTGCCTGCCAGCTCCCGTAGGTCCCACTTCGCGAGCTTGCCGTTCTTCAGGTACGGGCTGGCGTAGTCGCCCTTCTTCTTCGGCTTCCGGCCAGCGAGCGCACTTCCGGGGTCGGCCCCCACACCTGCCGCACGCCATGCCGCCACGTCGGCCGTCCAGTCCACCGTCGCGTCTCCGCGCTCCCGGGCGTCGTCGGCCACCCGACCAAAGGGGTCTCCTTTCACCTTCACCGTGTGGCGCCGCTTCAGGTCGAGCATCCACCACAGCCGCCGGGTGACCGACTTGAGCTTGCCCGTGGCCAGCACTTCACCGTCCGCACACCGCCCGAGCTGCCACGCACCCTTGGTGGACTGCACCCCCACCACCCGCGACGACAGCTTGGTGGTGCGGCCCACCTGCTTCACGGGCCCCACCATCGACAGTGCTCCCCCGAACTTCGAGGAGCCGTCGGTCTGCATGAGCAGCGAGTAGTCGCAGTCCAGCACAGCCAGCGCTTCGGTGGCGCTCACCACCCGGAACGTGGCCTGCCCCGGAACACCCTCTGCCAGGGCATCTTCAAACCAGGACGTCCACTTCGCCGCCCCCGATGTGCGTGGCGCGGGAGCACTCCAGATGGGTGCATCGCCGGGGAGGTCGCCGCCTTTCCCCTTCTTGAGTCCCGAGCGCCGGGCCAGAGTCCGACCGGCATCATCGAGCGCCTTGCCCGCCGACTCCATGTCCGCGAGCGCGCCCAGCACCTCGCCCACGCCGGGTGTGGCATCGGGCAGCACCACCACGACGCGCACCGGGGGTGGCTCTGCCGACGGCGACCGCTTCAGCTTGACCTTCGCCCGCGGACATCCCACCAAGAGACCGACTCCAAGCAGCAAAGCGACCGCACGACGCACCATGGAACCTCCGATGGAGCCCGCCGTCCCACGCTCTGCTCGGGGGCTGATGGAGACGTAGCCGGGTGGTGCTCCTGCCGCATGGGCACTACCATCACCGACCACACCCTCCGTGTCCTCGTGGGCGACGACTGGTCGCGCACGGTGTCGGTGACCGGGGCGTTCTGAGGGGGCCCCATCCGCCCTTCGGGCACCTTCCCCTGAAGGGGAAGGCCTGTGTCCATGCTCGGTCCTCGTCCTTCTCGGAAAGGCAGCGGCGAAGCCGTCGGATGGGGCCCATGACCCAGTCCTTCCCCTCCAGGGGAAGGTGGCGGCGAAGCCGTCGGATGGGGCCCATGACCCGGTCCTTCCCCTTCACGGACGGGAGGCGCCAAAGCCCTCGAACGCGGCCCACCACCCGGTCCTCCACCTTCACGGACGGGAGGCGCCAAAGCCCTCGCACGCGGCCCATGTGCCACCCCTCCACAAACTCTGGAACCGTTCCAGGCGGTCGCCGCACCGCCTTTGGCGAACAATTCGCATCCGGCCCGGGAACCTGACTCCGCGTTCCCGGGAACCCTCGCGAGGCTGTCCACAGTGCCCGGGGGTATTGGTGGAGCGTGCGGTGGATGTGGAGCCGCCGCACTCACCACCCTGCCGAGGCGTTCCATGCGCATCCCTGCTCTCGCCGCCGCCATCACCCTGACTATCACCGCCTGCAGCGGGTCCCGTGGCGCATCCCGCGCCGACAGCCTGGCACGGGCCACCGCCCACACCGGGGTCGAGATCTGCGACGGCATCGACAACGACGGCGACGGCCAGGTCGACGAGGACCTGGTGCGCCTGTCGTGGCGGGATGCCGACGGCGATGGCTTCGGCGACCCCGAGCACCCCGTGGAGGCCTGCGGACCGTCCCCCCACCTCGCAGCCAACGCCAACGACTGCAACGACGCCGACCCCACCGTCCACCCTGGCGCCCCCGAGGTGTGCAACGGCACCGACGACGACTGCGACTCCCGGGTCGACGAACATGCCGGCCAGGCCTGGTTTGTCGACCGAGACGGCGACGGCCATGGCGCCTCCGACACCCTGGTGCTCGCCTGTGCGGCACCTCCGGGAATGGTCGCCTCCGACGGTGACTGCAACGACGGTGCGGCGGCCATCCATCCCGAAGCCGTCGAGCTGTGTGACGGCATCGACAACGACTGCGACGGCCTCACCGACGACCACGACCTCGACACCGTCGGCCAGTCGTCCTGGAGCACGGCAGACCGATCTCGATCCATCGCCGCCTGCACCCCGCCGGCAGGCTTCACGTCCGACGCCCTCGAAGCCCCCCCGCTCGCGGCCGCACCCACGAGCCCCTCCGTACGGACTTCTTGGGGAACCGATTGAGCTGCGGAAAAGTGATGCGCAACTGTCCCGAGTCTGTTTTGCGAAAGCACCATCAAGTCTGGCGGACCACACCCGAAGCGCCCACCACAAGGACTGAGTGGAGCGAACCGTGGCCGACCTTCCCCCCCTTGCAGAATGTCGTGACCTGGCTGTTGTAGCCACCACAATCCAGGCACTGCAGACCACCCAGACCGGCGACGCGGCAATTGTGGGCGTGCTCCAGGCCGTCCGGGGCACCCTGTCCTGGCCCCGCGCGGTGGCCTGGCGACTCGACGCGGAGCGTGGTGGGTTCGGCATCCTCCACCAGGCGCACGCCGACTCCATCGACCCACTGGCCGCCGCCACCCATCGCGCGGCCGACAGCACCCTGGGCGAAGCGTTGTCCGGCACCGACCGGGTGGTTGTCGGGCCCGCCGAGGCAGAGCACCTCACCGTCACGCTACCCATCCACCTGAACGGCTCGGCCGACCTGGCAATCGAGTTCCTCGCACCTGTCACCCACCTGCCAGACGACCGCCGCATCGCGCTGCAGACCGTCCAGGCCGCCCTCTCCGCTCGGCTGCAGAGCCTCGTGCGCTCCGAGCGCGCCGAAGCCTCCGAGCGCGACGCCATCGCCATGTCGTCTGTGCTCGCCAAGCTCGCTGCCGCGCAAGACGAAGGCACCGCGCTCCGAGCCACCCTCGCCGCAGTCCGCGAAGCCTTCGGGTGGGACTACGGGTCGGTCTGGAAGCACGACCCCGAGCAGGACGCCATGGTGTTCTGGGTCGAGAGCGGCACCGTCGACCTCGAGTTCGCCTACGCCACCGCCATGTCCGAGTTCCGCAAGGGAGTGGGCCTCACCGGTCGGGCCTGGTCCACCGGCCAGCTGCAATTCGTGGCCGACCTCGCCGAGCTCGACGACAGCCCCCGCGCACCCGCCGCACGCGACGCCGGCATCCGCAGCGGCGTCTGCCTTCCCATCTGCCTGGAAGGCCGCATCATCGCGGCCATGGACTTCTTCACCACGAAGCACCTGGCCCACCTCTCCGAGTCGCGGCGCCACGCCCTCGAAGACGTGGCGCGCCTCACCAGCGACACCCTCACCCGCCTGTACCGCCAGGAAATCCAGGTCCAGCGCGCCACCTGGGAAGCCGCCTTCCGCGGCCTGCGAGGAGAGCTCGGACAGGTCGAGACCCACCAGGCCCTGCGCGACCAGCTCGTGGAATTCGGCCGGGAGTCGCTCGGCTCCAGCTTCGCTCGCCTGGAGACCCACACGCACGCCGGTGCCGTCGCCCTCACCGACAACACCCTCGTCGTGCCCCTTCCCATCGACGCCACCCTCACCGTTCCCATGGAGGTCGACGTCCTCGTGCCCGAGCTCCTGGTCCAGATCGGCGAGCGCGTCCAGGGCGAGGTCGCGCGGGCCGTCGAGCGTCTCGAAGCATCCGACGCCATGGCCGAGATGCGCATCGAGATTCTCCACAGCGTCGACCAGCTCCAACAGTCCATCACCGAGCAGTCACAGGCGAGCGCCGACCAGGCATCTGCCGTGAGCGAGGTCACGTCCACGCTCTCCGAGCTCCGCCAGACCTCCGCCCAGGCCCTCGAGAACTCGGAAGCGCTGCTCCGGGCATCCGAACAAGCGGCCGAAGAGGCCCGCCGCGGCTCCTCTGTGGTCGACGAGAGTGTGTCCGGCATGGCCGACGTGCAGGACCGGGTGGAGAACATCCAGGAGCGCATCACCGCCCTGTCCGAACACACCCAGCAGATCGGCGACATCATCACCACCGTCAACGAGATCGCCGAACAGTCCAAGCTCCTCGCCCTCAACGCCAGCATCGAAGCGGCCCGCGCCGGCGAGTACGGTCGCAGCTTCAGCGTGGTGGCCAACGAGATGCGCGACCTCGCCGAGCAGTCCAAGCAAGCCACCCGTCAGGTGCGCCAGCTGCTCCACGACATCCAGGAAGCCACCGCCGCCGCCGTGGTGGCCACCGAAGACGGCATCGCACGGGTCCAGGACGGTCGTGCGCTCGCAGCCGAAGCCGGCGAGGTCATGTCCAGCCTCGGCGAGGTGGTGGAACAGGCCACCGAAGCCAGCCGCCTCATCGCGTCGGCCAGCCGCCAGCAGGGCGCCGGTGTGTCCCAGGTGGCCGATGCCATGGTCAACATCGACAGCGCAGTCCGCACGGCGGCGACCAACCTCTCCAGCGTCGAGCAGGTGGCCACCGACCTCGGCCAGTCCGTCGCACGCCTCGAACAGGACCACCGTCAGGCCGCCAAGTAGCGCGGTCTACTCGGCCAGCTCCCGCTCCAGCACCACCATCATGGCGTCGGGCTCCCAGCGGTTGTTGGCGTAGACCAGCACGCCATCGGTGCCCACCACCCAGTCCTGCGGGTACGCCCCCGTCGCGAAGGGCATGCGCAGCTGGTACTGGCTGAACACGCGCCCGTCGCGGTCCATGAGGATGGGGTACGTGACGCCCAGGCGCTCGGTGTAGCTGCGCACGGTGTCTTCGTCTTCCCCGCTGGCGATGCCCCACACCTCTACGCCCTGGTCTTCGTAGGCCTGCCAGATGGTGTGTTCCATGTCGGCCACCTCCGCCGAGCAGTGCGGGCACCAGGTGGCGAAGAACATGAGCACCACCGGGTGGCCCAGCTCGCTGCCCAGGTGGTGGAACGTGCCGTCGAGGTCTTCGAGCACGAAGTCGATGGCCGCTTCCCCGATGGCTTCGTGCAGCCCTGCCTGGCCCGTGTGGACCGTGGTGACCGTGGCCGGCCGGTCGCCGTCGTTGCTCTCCAGGCAGATGGCACCCGAGGCGTCGTCTTCGGCACCTTCGTACTGCAGCCGCAACAGGGTGGTCTCGCCGGGCGTCAGGAGGTCCTTCTCCACCGCCAGGGAGAACCGCTCGTCGGGCCCCGTGGCGCCGGTGAGGGAGAGGTCGGATGCGCCCGTGTTCTGGATGGTGGCGAACAGCTCGTCGCCGTCGGACCGCACGAACCACTCCGAGATGGAGATGTCGAGATCAGCCTGCAGCAGGGTGGAGTCGACGGTCCACACCCCCAGGCGGGTCCAGTCTCCCACCAGCGCATTGCCTCGAATGGATGTGACCGTCTTCGCGTGCTCGGGGGTCTCGATGGAGCCCAGGGGGACGAGCGAGAGGGGCGACGCGGCGTCAAAGGCCATGACGTCGGTCTCGTTGACCGACCACACCACACCATCGGAGTACGCGACGTCGACCGTGGACCCGAGGAGGTCGATGCCGCCGGCGTGGGTGGGGGCCGTGGGCGACGACAGGTCGAGGATCTGGATGCCTGCCCCGCCGGTGGCTGCGTAGAGCACACCGTCGCCCAGCGCGAGGTTCTGGACCCCACCGCCCACCGACACCGTGGTGAGCAGGCTGGGGTTGGCGGGGTCGGAGACGTCGACCACACCCACGCCCAGGGTGCCGTCGGCCACATACGCCACGTCGCCGTCCACCAGCACGTGCCAGGGCACGCCGAGGCCGGTCACTTCACCGAGGGGGTTGAGGTGGCTGGGGTCGGAGACGTCGAAGGTGCGCAGAGAGCCCCCCATGTCGGCGACGTACAGCACATCGTCGTCTTTCCACATGCCTTCGAGGTCCGATGACGACAGCGAGGTGAGCTCGGACGGCGCGGAGGGGTCGGCCACATCGAGGACCTGGAGGCCGTCGTCGCGGTTGGTCACCCAGGCCACGTCGTCCTCGACCAGCACCTTGTAGAAGCGCCCCTGGCCGTTGGATGGCCACGGCCCGATGGTCTCGGGGTTGCGGGGGTCGGAGAGGTCGAAAGCGATGAGCCCGCCCTGGCCCACGCCCCAGGCCACGCGGTTGGTCTCGTCGTACGTGACGTCCACCAGCTCCATGAACCACGACGCCGACGTGCCGAGCTGCGTGTTCTGCACCTCGCCCAGCTGTTGGATGGGGCTGCCCACCGGAGCCACGGTGGGGCTGCACTGGTCGGCCAAGACCACCCAGCCGTCCGACACGCCGGTGTCGGGGTCGGCGGTGTCGAGGGGAGGGTCGGCGGTGTCGGGTGTGGTGGTGGGGTCTTCGTCGCCCGGATCGTCGTCCAGCTGCACCCACTCGGCCACCATGGACAGCAGCGATGGGTCGGAGGCGAGGTCTTCCGGAGCGTCCGACCGCTTCTGGGACGATGTGCAGCCCACCAGCAGCCCGAACAGGATGACGCTGCGCATGGGTGGACTCCGAGAAGGGGGACGACCACCCGATTCCCCGCGCTCCGAGGTGTTTCGGCTGCGGCGGACCGGGCACCGGCACACCCAGTTCATGCGCCAGCTGCCACGGCCCCCTGCACTCCCACTCGTAGGCCTCTCCGCGGGTCCAGCACCGGGGCGAAGGCGAGCGCTCGGCTTTGGCTTGCGACAGGCGCTCTCTCGGGTTGACGGGCTCTGCTTCTGAGCCTAATCTGGCCAAGTAGATGGCCATAGAGGTGGTTCCTGTCCAAGTCCTACTCCATCGCGGAAGCCAAGAACCAGCTGTCTCGGCTGGTCCACGAGGCCGAGGATGCCGGGCGGGTTGAGTTGACTCGCCGAGGACGCCCTGTCGCGGTCGTGCTCTCTCTCGATGAATACCGGCGATTGCAGCAAGGGTCCCGTCGCACCGTGAGCATGGCCATCAACGAACTCAGGTCCGCTCTGGAAGACGATGGGGTGGATCCCGACTCTGACTTCGAGGGGCTGAGAGATGGTTCCCGGGGCCGCGAATTCGCCTGGTAGCCGCATGTTCCTGCTCGACACCAATGTCCTTGCCGAGCCGACCAAGCGCCGTCCCAATCCTGCGGTGTTGAAGGCAATCTCTCAGCATGGCGGGCAGCTGGCCACCGCCTCTGTGGTCTGGCACGAGCTGCAGTTCGGCATTCGTCGGCTGCCCCCCTCCAAGCGACGGACAGCACTGGAGACCTATCTCGCGAACCTTGCTGACTCTGACCTCACCATCCTTCCCTACGACCGGCAGGCCGCCGACTACCACGCCTCGGAACGGGCACGCCTGCAGGCCGAAGGCCGGACGCTGCCGTTTGCTGATGGCCAGATTGCCGCGATAGCCGCAGTTTCGGGCAGAGTGCTGGTCACCCGGAACCCCAAGGACTTTCAGTATTTCCGTGGTGTGGAAGTGGTCTCCTGGTGGAGTGGATGACGGACACGCGCCGCTTGGCGGCCACCTTCGCGCACTCGGCGATGGCAGGTCTGTTTACGGGAGGCGGTCCATCGAATGGAATCGTCAGAGCGACCCACACGGCGGCTCAGCACGCGCCAGCGACACCGGCACCACCCCCGTGCGCGCCACCTCACGGGTGACCGCCACAAAGCGCTGCACCAAGGCATCCGCAGCCGGCACCACCTGCATCATCTGCACGAAGCCATGCACCAGTCCTGGCCCCTCGAGCCATCCGGCCGGACTCCCCGCCGCCCGGAGCGCGTGCACATACCGCTCGGCCTCATCGCGCAGAGGGTCGAAGCCGGCCGTCACCACCACCGCCGGCGGCAGGCCCGAGAGGTCGGGGTGGAGGATGGGCGAGGCCCGGGGGTCGGTGTCGGGCGCCGCGTACAGCGCCTTGTAGGTGTCGATGCTGTCGGCGGTCAGCAGGAAGCCCTGGGCGAATTCCCGCTGGGAGGCGTCGAGCCGGCGAAAGTCGATGACCGGGTAGATGAGCAGCTGCATCACCGGTGGCGGACCACTGCAGTGGCCGTCCCGGATGCGCTGACAGAGCACGGCCGACAGGTTGCCGCCTGCACTGTCGCCGCCCACCGAGCCTCGATGCGGCACGCCACCAAAGCGTGAGATCACCTTGCTCAAGGCCGTCCACGCACGCTCCACATCGTCCACCGCCGCCGGGAAGGGGTGCTCCGGAGCCAGCCGGTAGTCCACCGCCGCCACCACCAGCTCCCCCTCCACAGCCAGCCGCCGACAGATGCGGTCGTGGCTGTCCAGGTCGCCGGTCGCCCAGCCACCGCCGTGCAGGAACATCATCCAGGGCAGGTCGCGCGCCCCCGACGGTCGGTACACCCGCACGGGCAGATCGCCCGCCACCACAGTCTCCACGAGGCTGTGAATCGGCTGACGGCCCCGCTCGATGAGGCGGATGCCACGCCGCATGTTGTGCCGCATCTGGGCAGGGGTCTCTTTGGGACCGGTGGTGCTGCCTTCGATGCCCACCAGCAAGTGGATGACGGGGTCGAGCGACACGCCACGCGCGTTCTGCGGACGCGGACCGAACACCCCTTCGGTGAGCGACGGGTGGACCGCAGACAGTGCCGGCGCCACCGTGCGCAGCACACCATCGAGCACGGACAGCCGGGGAGACGGAGGGGCAGCACGCCACGGACGGGTCATCGACAACTCCAACGCGTGCGACCTACCTCGCTGTTGCGCTACACACCAAGCGTCCCCGGAGCCCCGTTGAGCACGCCCCCCGCCACCGAACAGACCCACCGCACGAAGGGCCTGCTGCGCCTCACGATGGCGTGCAACGAGAAGTGCCCCTTCTGCAACGTGCCCGCCGAAGACTATCGACGGAAGACGCCCCCACAGGAAGAAATCGACCGCCAGCTCCAGCGCTTCTTTGACGAAAACGCCGGCACCCTCACCATCTCCGGCGGCGAGCCCACCCTCCTGCGCAAGCGCCTGCTCGCCCTCGTGCGCTCCGCCCGCGCCGGCGGCATCCCGTTCGTCGAGCTCCAGACCAACGCCGTGCTCATCGACGACCCCTACGCCCGCGCGCTCGCCGAAGCGGGCGTCACCAGCGCCTTCGTGAGCCTGCTGTCGCACATCCCCGAACACCACGACGCCCTCGCCGGCCTCGACGGCGCGTTCGAAAAGTGCATCGCCGGCATCGACGCCATGCTCGCCCACGGCGTCGAGGTCACCCTCAACCCCGTGCTCGCCCGCCGCACCGAAGCCCACTTCGCCGACTTCGTGCGCTTCGTGGTCGACCGCCTGCCCGGCGTCTCCACCGTCTCCGTCTCCGCCGTCCAGCCCCACGGACGCGCCGGTCGCGGCGACAACCCCACCGAGCTGCTGCCCGACTACGCCGTGCTGGCCGAGCAAATCCCCGAAGCCCGCCAGGTCGCCGCCGAGGCTGGGCTCCGCATGGTCAACCCCTACTGCGGCCTCCCCCTGTGCGTGGGCTGGCAGTCCGACCCCGACCGCTGCGTCGAAGCCTTCGAGGCTCGCCAAGGTGGCTGGCGCCCCACCCCCGGCATCGAAAACCGCGGCGACAAGCGACACGGCGACCCCTGCACGCCCTGCGCGTGGCGCACCCGGTGCGGCGGCGCCTGGCACGCCTACTGGACCACCCGCGGCGGCAGCGGCATCGTCCCGCCCGCCACCATCACGCCCCCGTGGCAGTCCACCCAAGACACCCCACACCAGGCCGTCTTCGACCTCCGCACCACCCTGTCCGAAGACACCCTCGCGGCCGTCTCCAGCGCCACCCAGCCCACCGTCTGGGTGTGGGCCACCACCATCCCCGCAGCGCTCTCCGATGCCCTGCTCGACAGCGGCTGCACCGACCTCGCCGTCGACCTCGACCCCAAGGGCCTCGCCTCCCGCCGCGCCACCCCCGCCACCATGGCCACCCTCCGGGTCCTCCACCGCATCCTGCGCGCCATGAACCGCCCCGAGCTGCCCGAGAACCGCCGCCTCCGCGTCCACATCCGCCTGCTCCCCGCCGCCCGGGCCGACCTCGCCGCCGCCGTGGCCTGGGCCCGCCAGCTAGGCGTCCACACCCTCGTCCGGGCCCGCCGCACATGAGCCGAGACACCCTCCACCCGTCGATGCCCGACGTCACCGAGGCCCTCGTCACCCTCGCCCATCCGTCGCAGGCCGACTTCACCCTGCGCCGCGAGCCGTCGCCCCCACCGCCCGAGTCCAAGGAAAAACGCGCCTGGAAGGGTGTGGTGCGCCTCGACCACGCCTACGCCAGCGGCGACCTGCTGGGCGTGGGCGGCGTGGGGACCGTCTCGGCGGCACGACACCGGGTGCTCGACCGCGACGTCGCCGTCAAGACGGTCAAGAAAGAACGCCGCAGCCCCGCCTCCAGACGCGCCCTGCTCCGCGAAGCCGCCGCCACCGCCGCTGTGGCCCACCCCAACATCATCGCCGTCCACGACGTGGTGAAGGACGAACAGGGCGAGCCCCACGTCGTGATGCAGCGGGTCGAGGGCCGCACCTGGCTCGACTACCTCGTCGAGCCCCACCGCATCACCGACGACTTCGGCGCCCGCGACCACCTCGCCTGGCACGTGGGCATCCTCGATCAAGTGTGCCGCGCCATCCACCACGCCCACACCAAGGGCGTGCTCCACCGCGACCTCAAGCCCGACAACGTGATGGTGGGCCTCCACGGCGAGGTGTACGTGGTCGACTGGGGCCTCGCCGTGCGCTTCACCGACGACGGCCCCCGCCGCCTGCCCCACGCCCACAAGGAAACCCGCGTGGTGGGCACGCCCCGCTTCATGGCCCCCGAGATGGCTGCCGCCGACGGTCCTGCGCTGTCGGCCCGCACCGACATCTACCTGCTCGGCGGCCTGCTCTACGCCGTCCTCACCGGCCAGGGGCCCCATCCCGGCTTCGACGTCGAGTCCACCCTGGCCATGGTGCCCCACTTCAAGCCGGTCTTCCCCGCAGGCACCCCCACCCGCCTGGCCACCCTCGTCCGCCAGTGCATGGCGCTGTCGCCCGAAGACCGCCCTCACAGCGCCGAAGACCTCCGCCGCGGCCTGCAGGCCTGGACCGAAGCCCGGGCCGCCGAAGACCTCGTCGCCGAAGCCGACCGCCAGCTGTCCGAGCTCGTGGTGGCCATCGCCGACCCCCGCGCCGACCGCATGCGCGTGTACCGCCACTTCGGCGCCGCCCGCTTCGGCTTCCAGCGCGCCCTCGCCGCCTGGCCCGACCTCACCAGCGCCCGCACCGGCCTCGACCGCGCCCTGTCCACCATCGCCGGCTACGAACTCGACCACGGAGATGCCCGCGCAGCCGCCGTCTTGATGTCCGAGCTGTCCCGCCCCGACGCCGCGCTGCTCACCCGCCTGGGCGAGGTCGAAGAACACCGGGCCAGCGAAGCCCGCCGCGCCCGGCTCCAGGCCGCCGACGCCGACCCCACCACCCGCCAGCGCACCCGCATCTTCGTCTTCTCCGTGCTCATGCTCCTCTGGACCATCGTGCCCCTCGCCGCATGGTTCCGAGGCGCCACCGTCACCTTCGGCAGCATGCTCACCGCCCACATCCTCAGCCTCGCGGGCGTCACGGCTCTGTTGGTGTGGGCCCGCGACTCCCTGTCTCGGTCGGCCCTCAACCGCGGCGTGGCCACGCTCATGGTCGTGGTGCACATCTCGCTCGTGCTGGGCGACGTGGGCGGCGCGGCTCTGGGCATGACCGTCACCCAGATCTTCACCTACCACCACCTCCTGTTCGCCGTGCTGGCCGCCGTTTCCGTACCACTCCTCGGGCCGCCCTCGCTGCTCGTCGCCGGTGCCTACACCGCCATCTTCTTGATCGGCACCGTGTGGCCCGACACCGTGCTGCCCGCCAGCGGCCTCACCAACCTCGTGGTCGCAGCCACCGCATTTCTGGTCTGGAAGCCGGCCGACCTTCGGTCTCTGTTTTTCCGTTCGCCCGAAGAACGCGCCCGAGCCCGTTAGCACCCGGACCTCCCCGGAGCCTCCGATGCACCTGCTCGCCCTGCTACTTGCCCACCAGACCGCCCTCGCTGAGGGCATTCCCGCAGACTTCACCCCCCGCATCTTCATCCACATCCGGCCCGAGGTTCGCACCAACCCGGGCTTCACCGCCGGCAACAACGACGCCCTGTACTCGGTGTCGCAAGGACTTCGCGCTGGCTTGCAGGTCCAGCAGGGCCACTTCGAAGGCGTGGTCGACTTCCAGGGCACCCAGGCCTGGGGCCAGCGACCCGGCAGCACCAGCACCCAAGCCAGCGCCTACGTGCAGCAGGGCTACATCCAGGTGGGCACCGGCAACGACTGGCTGCGGTTCGGACGCCAGGAGCTGCACCTGCTCAACGGCTTCCACATGTCGCGGGCGCCATGGAATGTGGCCGGCCGCAGCTTCGACGGCATCCGGGGCCACCTCGAGCACGGAGACTGGGAGCTCGACGCCTTTTCCGTCGTCCTCCGGGCGCCCAACCCCGAGGTACCGGCCACGCTCGGCTCCACCAACGCCGACGTCATCGAGGCCTCCCTCGGCGAGACCCACGCCGGCATCTTCGCCACCTGGACCGCCACAGAAGACCTCCAGGTGTCGCCCATCACCATGGCCCGCTTCGAAGGTCCCGACGACCTCGACCCCCTCCAGCAGCTGTGGTGGGTGTCCCCCGGCGTGCGCATCCTGGCCACCCCCGGCCTCACCCGCATCGACCTCACCGTCCTCGGCCAGGTGGGCGACCACACCGACACCCCCATCCGCGCCTACAGCGCCATCCTGCGCGCCCGACAGGGCCTGGGCGACTCCCCCCTGAAGCCCGGCATCGGCCTCATCTTCGAACAAGACAGCGGGCACGCCTGCACCACCGACCCCACCACCGGCGCCTGCACCACCGACACCATCCAAGACTTCCAGACCGGCTTCGGCCGCAACCACTACCTCCGGGGCAATGCCGACCAATTCCGCGGCACCAACCTCCGCGACATGGGCCTCGAGGTCGACACCACCCTGTGGGACGGCGGCGAGAAGCGGTCGTTCAAGACCGCCGTGCAGGGGCACTTCTTCCAGATGGTCAACCCCGAGGGCATCTGGCTCGACGCCACCGGTGCCGTGCAAGGACTCGGCTGGGAGCCCGGCAACACCGACCCCAACCTGGCCTGGGAAGTCGATGCCCTGATGGACCTCCGCCTCACCAAGACCGCCCACATCGACGGCGGCTTGTGCTTCGTGCAGCCCATCGGCGTGGGCGAGCGCCTCACCGGCAACGCCCCCATGACCTACGCCTTCGCCCGGAACCGCTTCACGTTCTGACCGCAGACCTGACCTCCCGCAGGGCTGCACACACGCGGGCGGTTCGGCCCCATGGTTTGTGCAGAGTCGCTCCCACACGACGGGATCGAGGCGGTATCGTGGCCGCCACGTCCCAGGAGAGCCACATGTCCCCGACCCTCGCACTCATCGCCCTTCTCGGCGGTCCGGCCCACGCCTGCCCCACCGTCGCCACGGGCACCACCCAAGAGCTCACCTACGACGTCGCGCGCACCGCCATCGTCCACCAAGACGGCCGCATCACCTTCACCGTGAGCATCAACCCCGAAGGCCAGGCCCAGGACTTCGCGCTCGTGCTGCCCGTGCCCGCCCTGCTCGCCGAGTCCGACATCGCCGTGCTCGACGGCGAGATCTTCGGCCGACTGGAGGGCTACACCTCGCTGCTCACCATGCAGGACGCCGGCTGCGCCCCCATGGGCGGCACCGATGCCTCCGCAGACGGCGGCGGCGGCAGTGGTGGCGGCGACGACGGCACCGGGGTCACGGTCGAAGCCGAGTACCTCGTGGGCGACTACGAAATCGCCATCCTGTCCGCCACCGAGTCGTCGGGCCTGTTCACCTGGCTCGACACCAACGGCTACCACCTCGCCGAAGCCACCATCCCCGTGCTCGAAGACTACATCGACGAAGGGATGTTCTTCATGACCGCCAAGGTGGCCGCAGAAGCCGCTGTGGCCGACGGCTCGGCCCTGCCGCCGCTCCAGGTGGGCTACGACGCCGAGGTCTTCTCCATCCCCATCCGCCTCGCCGCCCGCAACTCGCCCGGCGAGCAAGACATGCTCATCTACGCCATCACCGAGAACGGCGACCTGGGCGGGCGCGTGGGGGTCTCGAACTACAGCGAGATCAACATCCCCGACAAGTGCATCTGGGGCGACCCCGCCACCGACGACTTCATGGAGTTCTACGAGTCCGAGTTCCGCCCGCTGTGGGCCGACGCCGGCCACGCAGCCTGGACCACCGAATGGGCCGGCGGCCAGGGCTCCTGCTCGCCCTGCAGCGGCGTCCAGATCACCGACGAAGACCTCCAGTCCCTCGGCTTCGACGGCACCCTCGACCAACACTTCCTCACCCGCCTGCACGTGCGCTACACCCCCGACACCGCCACGCAGGACCTCATGCTCTACGCCTCGGGCCTCAACGAAGCCAAGGTCACCAGCTTCGCCGACGACAACGCCATGAACCGCGAGTGCATCCAGGTCTGCGGCGCCGACGCCCACACCCCCGGTGGCGATGATGGCGGCGACGACGGCGTGCCCTGGACCAACGACACCCCCGAAGAAGAAGCCGCCCCCGAAGCCGACGAACCCGCCTCCAAGAGCGGCTGCGCCACCGTCACCGGCGGAAGCCTCGCTGCTGTGGCCTTCGGAACGCTGCTCGTGGGCCTGCGCCGACGAGACTGACCGCCGGGATGGCTCGGTGCTTCCGGGCGCCTGCCCCGCCTCCTCCGTCGGCCGGGCACCGCGTGCGCTCGGGGGTCGCGGCCCGAGCCGGTCGGAGCCCGCAAGCGGGTCTCCTCCCTGGCCGCTCCGTCGCCCGTCGGGCGACCCGCTGACGCGGCCCCTGTTGCCCGCTGGCGCAGCGAAGCGGGGGTGGGCTCTGGTCATCCGATGATACAGCCCCCGCCCACCCGGAGCCGCCATGTCCCCCCGCCAGCTGCTGTTCCTCGGTGGCGTCGCCCTGATCAGCCTCCTGGCCGCTGTCTTCACCGGCCCGATGGTTCTCGACGCACTGCTCGACGCACCCGAGCCCACCGAACCGCCCGCCGAAGCGCCGTCAGCCCAGCCCCATCCAGAGGCCGCGCCCTGAGCCGGGGCTCCGGGCAAGTCCAGGTCGCCATTCAGGGGCCCCCTCCGCCTGCTCCGCAGGCACCTCCCCCCAAGGGGGGAGGACTGTGAGAACAACGATGTCCTCGCCCCCTCCGCCTGCTCCGCAGGCACCTCCCCAAGGGGGGAGGACTGTGAGAACGACGATGTCCTCGCCATTCAGGGGCCCCCTCCGCCTGCTCCGCAGGCACCTCCCCCCAAGGGGGGAGGACTGTGAGAACGACGATGTCCTCCCCCTTCAGGGGGAGGTGCCCGCGAAGCGGGCGGAGGGGGCCCACCCTTTGCACACGAGTTCGGGTAGGCGAACCCCGAGTAGCAATAGCCATGAGAACACCGATGTCCTCCCCCTTCAGGGGGAGGTGCCCGCGAAGCGGGCGGAGGGGGCCCACCCTTTGCGCACGAGTTCGGGCAGGCGAACCCTGAGTAGCAATATCCATGAGAACACCGATGTCCTCCCCCTTCAGGGGGAGGTGGCACGAAGTGCCGGAGGGGGCCCCGATGACGGCTTGCCATCCCACACCCCCACTCGAAATGGGATTCGATAGAGGCCCCGCGCCCCCCACCCGAGACGCCCCATGCTGCTGCTCCTCACCGCGCTGACCGCTTCGGCCACCGACCTCCCCGAAGGCGCCTGCACCGATGGTCGCAGCTGTCGCCTGGTGAAGGCCCATCCCGCCGGCACCGCCCCCGACGGCACACCCATCACCGTCCTCGAGGCCAGCCACGGTCCCCCCCTCGACCGCATCACCGACCACGACACCCAGTGCCCGCAAGTCACCTGGTGGCGCACCGGCGGCGGACAGCCACCCGTGCGCCTGCTCGCCCTGTGCAACGACGGCTACGGCGCCTCCGGAGTAGGCGAAGACAGCGTGTCCGTGGGCAACAACCGCATCCAGCTGTCGCGCTACGGCGGCTCCGCATGGCGGTGGTCCGAAGGGCTCTCTGCCCAGCTGGTTCCGCTCGCCCTCACCGCATCGTCCATCGGCAGCTTCCACGCAGCCGCCCCCGACCACGACAGCCAGTCCTCCGACGACCTCCTCGCCGGCGTGTGGTCCACCAGCTGGACCCACCCCCAGTGCGGCGGCCACACCTACCACCGCGTGCCCATCGCTCCGGCCGCCCCCCCACCCGAGGTTCCCCTGGGCACCTGCTCCGCCCGCGCCTCTGCCGACGGCACTGAGGGCCATGTGGCGTGGGGACCCACCAGCACCGCCCGAGACGGCCGGCTCGCCGCCACCCTCACCCACGACAACACCCTCATCGTCGACATCTGGGACGACATCGTGGTGGCCCGTGCCGACTCGTGGGTGCACGCCGACCACCTCGAGATCTGGACCAGCACCCGCAGCCCCGACCGCTCGATGGACTGGGACTGCCCCACCGACCCCGACCCCATCCAGCAGTGGGCCATCGACTGGTCGGGCGCCGTCCACGAAGGCGTCGGCGCCAAGGGAGACCACCCCCGGGCCACCGTCACCCACCACGGAAACCGCACCCGAGCCGTCGTCCAGCTCCCTGGAAACAACCTCCCCAACGCCATCACCGTGGTGTTCAGCGACGCCGACCCACGCGGCACCACGCCCCGCCAGGAGCGCCTGCTCGCCACCAGCCCCGTCTCCCTGCGCGCCCCCCACAAGCTCGGCACCCCCACCCGCCTGCGGGCCACCACCTGCGCCGTCACCACCACACCCGAAGGGTCGCGCTTCAACCTCGTCCCCGACCTCGCGGCCACCCTCGCCGCCGGCCGCGGCCTCGACGACCGGTAGACTCGGGGGCATGGACTTCCCCTTCGACTTCCGCACCCACCCGCCCGGGCCTGCCCTCGCGCCCTACGTCCAGATGCTGTGGTACGCGCGCGGCCAGGTCCCCTACAACAGCGAACAGATCGGCCCCACCGGCACTTCCGTGGCCATCCTCGTGCTCGGCGACCCCCTCGAACAGACCCCCGCCGGCGGCGCTCCCATCGCGTCCGCGGAAGGCCTCTTCATCGGTCCCCACGACCGTCCCGTGCGCAACCGCCCCCTCGGCGAGACCCACGCCATCGGCATCGTCACCACCCCCGTCGGCGCCGGTCCCTGTTTTGGGGTCGCCCCCCGCGCCCACCGTGGCCAGGTCCGCCTGCTCTCCGAGGTGTGGCCCCACACCACCAACCTCCGAAACACCCTCCTGACCGACTTTCCCAACAACCCCGACGCCCAGCTCGCCCACGTCGCCCACACCCTCGAAGCCCACCTCCAGCCGGCGTCCGGCGGCTTCGCGCGCTGTGCCCGCGCCGTCGACACCCTGCTCGGCCAGCCCTCCCGCAGCATCGCCGACATCGCCCGCGAGCTCGGCATCTCGCACGCCCACCTCGACCGCGAGTTCGCCCGCCACGTAGGCCTCACCCCCCGCATGCTCTCCCGCATCGCCCGCATGCGCGCGCTCTTGGCCGCCGTCGACACCCGCAACGGCACCGACTGGGCCCACGCCGCCGCAGAGCTCGGCTGGTACGACCAGGCCCACCTCATCCGCGACTTCAAGCGGCACATGGGCCTCACCCCCTCCCAGTACGTGGCCGCCCAGCGCGCGGTCTACGGCGACCTCGAACCCGGCGAGGGCGCAGGCTTCGCCCCCGAGGCCTGACCCCACATCAAGTTCGTCCAAGCCAAGAGCCACCGCACACGGCATCCTCCTGCCCACAGGAGGTCTCCATGCCCAACCCCAAAGACCAGGCCGCCACCCAGCTCGCCAACATCCTCGCCCAGACCGGCGGCACCGTGGAGCAGCACGCCACCGAGGTCCGCGATGCCGGTCTCGACAAGCACCGCGCCATCCTCAACCACTTCAAGGCCACCCTCGGGCTCACCTACGGCAACGCCAACCTGCTCGCCCACGTGGTCCGCGAGCACCTCGCCGGTGGCCCCAAGGCCGAGACCGACCTCCTCGACGCCCAGTACGCCAAGGGCAAAGCCCCGCTGCGGCCCATCTGCGACGCCCTGCTCGACCACGCCCGCACCTTGGGCCCCGACGTCACCGTGGTCATCCAGAAGACTGCCGTGAGCCTGCGCCGCAAGAAGCAGTTCGCCGTTGTGAAGGCCCCCAGCCGCGCCCGCGTGGAGCTGGGCCTCAACCTCGGCAAAGGCACGCCACCGCCCCACGAGCGCGTCTCCCTGGCCAAGGGCATGTGCACCCACAAGTCGAACGTCACGGCGCTCGACCAGGTCGACGACACCCTCAAGAGCTGGATGCGCCAGGCCTACGAACGCGCCGGCTGAGAGCACGATTCAGCTATTCGAGCTGTGAGGCGACAACCCAAAAACTGGACTCGCACCCTCCAGTTCAAACTGGTATCTCCCGTTCGCATTCAAACAGGAGATGCAGATGTCCAGCGTGTACGAACAGATCGGCGGCGCCCCCGCCATGGATGCCGCCGTGAACCTCTTCTACCGGAAGGTCCTCGGCGACGACCACATCGCCCACTTCTTCGAGGGCGTCGACATGATGACCCAGGCCGCCAAGCAGAAGGCCTTCCTCACCATGGTCACCGGCGGCCCCAACAACTACACCGGCAAAGACATGCGGTCCGCCCACGCCCACCTCGTCGCACGGGGCCTCGACGACTCCCACTTCGACCACGTGGTGAAGCACCTGGGCGACACCCTCGCCGAGCTGGGCGTGTCTGCCGACCTCATCGGTACCGTCGCCAGCGTGGCAGAAGGGGCTCGCGCCGACGTTCTCGGCCGATGACCACCCTCACCTGGTCCGGTCGCACCCTCTCGTTGGCGCCCGGTCAGACCGTCCTCGATGCCCTCGAAGCGGCCGGTACAGCGCCCTCTGCATCCTGTCGGGCGGGCGTGTGCCAGAGCTGCCTGGTCCGGGCCGTCGACGGCACCGTGCCCGCCCGCGCACAAGAAGGCCTCACCCCCGGCCAGAAGGCCCGCGGCGTGTTCAAGGCGTGTGTCTGCATCCCCGCAGAGGCGCTCCAGCTCGTGCCCGCCGACGCCGAAGACGCCCCATTAGCGGGCATTCTCGTCGCCCGCGAGCGGCGTGGCACCACGGCCATCCTCGACCTGCACGTGCCCGGCCTGACCTGCCTCGGTGGCCAGTTCGTGAATGTCATCCGAGCCGACGGTCTCACCCGTCCCTACTCGGTCGCCACCCGCTGGACCGACCACATCCGCCTCCACGTGGCCATCCTGCCCGACGGTCGCATGAGCCGCTGGCTCGCAGACGCACCCATCGGGACGCCTCTGCAGGTCCGCGGCCCAGCAGGAGACTGTGTGTACGTCGACGAGCCCGACCGTCCCCTCGTCCTCGCCGGCCTGGGCACCGGCCTGGCCCCGCTGCTGGGCATTCTCGACGATGCCGACCAGGCCGGACACCACGCACCGGTCCACCTGTACTTCGGCGCCCGCACCGCCACCGACCTCTACTGGGCCGACAACCTCCGCGAACGCGCTGCTCGCACACCCCGGCTCCACCTCCACTTGGGGGCCCTGGATGCGCAAGAGCAGCCGGGGATCCACTCAGGGCCCTTGGAAGATGCCGTCCTTGCCAATAAGGAGGGCCTCGCAAGGGGACGCCACTACCTGTGCGGCGCGCCCGCCTGGGTCCAGAGCCTGCAGCGTCGGCTCTTCCTGGGAGGTGCCTCACTCCAGCGCATCCACGCCGACGCATTCGTCACCGCGCCTCCATGAGACTCAACGTCCAGACCGACTACGCGCTCCGCGTCCTGGTGGTGCTCGCCGCATCTCCGGGCCGACGGTGGCCCATGCCCACGCTCGCCAGCGCCTACGACATCTCCCTCGACCACCTCCGCAAGGTCACCCAGCGGCTGGTCAAGGGCGGTGTCGTCGTGTCCACCCGCGGCCGAGGGGGTGGCGTCGAGCTGGCTCCTGATGCCGAACGCACCACCGTGGGCGACGTGGTGCGCCTCATGGAACCCGACTTCGACCTCGTCGAGTGCATGGGCCCCAAGAACCGCTGCAAGCTCACCCCCGCCTGCGGCCTCATCGGGGTGCTCCACCGCGCCCGCGCACGCTTCCTCGAGGAACTGGATCAGGTCACCTTGGCCCAGCTCACCACCACCCCCGCCCACATGGAGCGAGCCCTCGGGCTTGACCTCACCTCCCCCCCCTGAAAGAGGGCACTCCGGGAGCCTGTTACGTCGTTTTTTGGCAGGAACACGCTCAAACACGCCACCCAGCGCTCCAAGCGCCAGGCCACACGATAGTCTCGGTGAATGCGCTGTTCTCCGATGCTCATCATCCCGCTGGCCGGCTTCACCGGATGTGCCTCCGAGGCCCCCAAAGAGGCCACCCACATCACCACCACCGATGGGTCCCACCCTCCGCCCGACACCGGCGAGCCGGCCACCGGTGCCGACACCCCACTCGGCGTGGTCGTGGTCATGCACTGGCCCGAAGACCGCTACTTCGCCGACACCACCTGGGCGCAGGGCCTCTTCTCCACCACCCCCGAGTGGCAGGGCGTCATCAGCCCGGTCGGGGCCTTGCGCTGGTCGGGCGCCAACGTCGACGAGACCTGGCTCGGCTGGCCCATGCCCGACGGCCCCACACCCAACGCCGCCTTCGACGAAACCCTCCCGCTCGACCCCACCACCAGCGACTACCTCGACGCCGGTGAGCGCGTGCTGATCGGCGAAGACGTCGAGCTCTACTACACGGAGTCGGCGGGCTTCGTGTACTACCAGTCCGACCCCTCCGACGTCATCGAGGCCGGTCCGTTCGCCAGCGGCGCCGCCATGCTGTTCGAGGTCGACGGCGGCGCCCATGTCGCTGCACAGGCCCTCACCGGCGTGGTCGAGGTCCCCGAGCCTGTGGTCATCGAGGGCGTCGACCCCACCCTGCTGCACATCCTCCACCCCGACGCCCCCCTCGACATCACCTGGACCCCCTCCGCGTCCGCCAACGACACCATGCTCGTCACCGCAATCGGCGAGTACTACGCCACCACCCGGCTCCTCGACGACGACGAGGGGGGCGTGTCGTTCACCGCCGACGAGCTGCAAGACCTCGCCGGTGACTTCATCGCCGTCACGCTCGCCCGGATGGTCGAGACCGAGGTTCAGCTCGACGAAGGCGTGGTGGTGGTGCGGGCCATCGAAGAGTCCTGGACCAACTGGGTGCAGGTCAACGAGCTCAACTTCTACCCCCGCACCATGCTCTCCGGTCAGATCAACACCATCGAGTTCCACCGGGCCGAAGGCACCTTCACCGAGTCCGCCGAGCTCGACCTGGGAGAGGGCATCTTCGTCGAAGACATCGAGCTTCTCGACGCCGGCCACACCGCCCGCGTGCGACTGCTCGTCGACGAAGACGCCGAAGCCGAGTGGCGACCGGTCCAGATCACCGACAGCGGCACCACCCTCACCGCCCCCTCCGACATCGGCGTCTACCACCCCATCATCGGCGGCGAGACCTGCGACGAGGCCCTCTTCCTGCCCCCCCTGCGCACCGGCTTCCACTACGACGACCGCGACGGCCGCACCAGCGAAGTCGACCTCATCGACGAGTGTGGCGTGGAGATCAACTTCAACGGCGCCGAGAGCTTCCACCGGGTGTCGCTGCAAGCCGGCGAGCGCCTGCGGGTGAGCGCCGCATTGCAGCTCGGCGACGTCGCCATCGGCCTGATGCGCGGGTGCGACTACGAGTGGATCGATTGCTGGAACGAGACCGGCTACAACTCCACCGAGGTGCTCGACTACCTGGCCGCCGAAGACGAAGACGTCATCGTGGTCTTCGACGAGTCCGACGCCAGCACCGAAGGCGAGCTCACCGACCTCTTCGTGTCGGTCGAGATCGACGCCGCCGTCGACCTCTACCTCCTCGAGCGGGTCCGTCAGGGCGACAGCCACACCTTCACCATCGAGAACCGCAGCTGGGACTTTGTCCAGGACGAGGTCTCTTTCGACTTCGGCGCGGGCGTCACGGTCGACAGCATCACCGTCGATGGCGGCACGGGCCCCGACGCCACCGTCTCCATCTCCGTTGCCACCGACGCCACCCCCGGCGACCGCGTCATCACCGCCACGCAAGGCGCGTCCACCGGCGTGTCCCGCCTCCAGGACTTCGAGGTCATCGGCGTCCTGCCCCCATCCGACTCCTGCGCCGACGCCGACCTCCTCCCGCCGCTCACCGAAGCCTCGTGGGTGGGCACCACCGCCGGCCTCTCCGACGAAGGCTTCGACACCGTGCTGTGTGGCGTCGACGAGATGCCCGCCTACGACGCCATCTACCGCATCGAGGTCCCCGCCGACGGCGACAGCGTGGGGCTCACCCTCAACCCCACCTTCGACGGCTCGGTGTACCTCGTCCGCGACTGCGCGCCCGACACCCTTCCCGTGGCCTGCGAAGACAAGGTGGCCGACAACGACATCGAGTACCTCGGCTGGACCGCCGGCGCGGGCGAGTCGGGCACCTGGTACGTCGTCGTCGACAGCCGCTACGCCTCGCACGTGGGCGAATTCACCCTCTTCACCCAGGTGCACTGATGCGCAAGAACATCCTCCTCATGGCGCTTCCCGGCCTGGCCCTCGCGTGCACCGGCGACCGCACCGTCGCACCACCGCTCGACCTCTCGGAAGTCCCGCGCAACACCATCCGCGACTTCGACACCGACGGCCTGCTCGAGGTGTACTTCACCACGCCCGGCACCGAACGCGGCGAAGAGGTCGACCCCGAGCTCGACGACGCCCTGGTGGCCCTCATCGACGCCGCCACCACCTCCATCGACCTCTGCCTGTACGAGTTCAAGCGCAGCAATGTCATCACCGCCGTGCTCGCCGCCCACGACCGCGGGGTCGACATCCGGATGGTGGGCGACGGCGACGAAGCCCTCGACTCCGGCTACCTCGCCCTCGAAGACGTGGGGATCCACATCGAGATGCGCAAGCCCCGCGACCGCATCATGCACAACAAATTCGTGGTCGTAGACGGCCAGGCGGTCTGGACCGGCTCCACCAACGCCACCGAGACCGGCATCCTCCAGAACAACAACAACGCCGTCATCATCGAGTCCACCGTGATGGCCGAGGAGTACACCCGCGAGTTCGAGCAGATGTACGTCCACGGCGAGTTCGGCCGGAAGAAAGACGACATCGCCGAGGCCCGCAGCTTCTCCTTCCGCGACCAGGACATCGTGTTCCACTTCTCGCCCGAGCACGACCCCATCCGCGACCTCGTCGACCTCGTCGACTCTGCCGACCACACCCTCCACTTCATGATCTTCTCGTACACGCACCCCGACGTCCTGGCCGCGATGGTGGCCGCCCGCGACCGGGGCGTGGAAGTGGTGGGCATCTTCGACGAAAGCCAGGCCCGCGGCCGCTACTCCGTCGACGAGCTGCTCGCTCTCGAGGGCATCCCCACCTACATCGACGGCAACCACAACGCGACGGGCTTCGCCGGCGGAAAGCTCCACCACAAGGCGCTCATCATCGACGCCGGCGTGGACTCCTCCGACCCCGTGGTGGCGATGGGCTCGTTCAACTGGTCGAACAGCGCCACCCGCTACAACGACGAAAACCTCGTCGAGCTGCGCGACCCCGCCCTCATCAACCTCTACGCCCAAGAGTTCTGTCGCGTCTTCGACGTCGCCACGCCGCACCCCGAGTTCGCCTCCGAGCCCGTCGACCCCTGTGTGCGCGTGCCCGAGCTCTTCATCAACGAGCTCCTCCCCGACCCCGCCGGCACCGACCGCGGCCAAGAGTTCGTGGAGATCATCAATGTGGGCGTCACAGCGGTCAACCTCGACGGCTGGACCCTCGGCGACGCCACCCACCCCATCCGCCACGTCTTCGGCGCCACCGTGCTCGAGCCCGGCGACGGCCTCGTGGTGTTCGACCAGGGCGACCACTCGCACATCCCCAAGTCGCAGGTCTCGTCCACCGGCTTCCTGTCGCTCAACAACGGCGGCGACACCATCATCCTCGCCGACCCCGCCGGCGCCATCATCGACCGGGTCGACTACGCCGGCTCCATCTCGGGCGTGAGCTGGAACCGCGCCACCGACATGGACAAGACCGCCGCCTTCACGGCCCACGACCGCGTCAGCCCCACCCTCACCGAGTCCTCCCCGGGCACCCGCGCCGACGGCGAAGACTTCACCCACGTCGAGGTTCCCGACTTCCACATCGTGCTCAACGAGCTGATGCCCAACCCCACCGGCACCGACACCGGCAACGAGTACATCGAGCTCATCAACCTGGGCCCCGACCCCGCCGACCTCGAGGGCTGGTCGGTCTACGATGTCTCCGGCATCCGCCACGAGTTCACCGACACCATCCTGGAAGCCGGCGAGGCCCTGGTCCTCTTCGACCGCGGCGACCACTCCGAGGTGCCAGGCGCCATCGAGAGCTCCACGGGCACCCTCTCCCTCAACAACACCGGCGACGCCCTCACCCTCTACACCAACGACGGCGCGCTCCACGACCAGGTCGACTGGGCCACCGCACGGGAAGGTGTGGCCTGGAACCGGCTGGTAGACGGCGCTCTGGGCAGCGAGCTGGCCTACCACGACGACGTGGACCCCGGCGGCGCCGCGTCGTCTCCCGGGCTGCGGGCCGACGGCTCGGCGTGGTAGTGCGTCGGAAGCTGATGTGGGCGACCGTGGCGGTGGGGCTCACCGGCCTGCACCTTGCGTCGCCCCCCATGACCTGCCCACCCACGCACCCGGCCGACCTCGACCTCCTGCGCCAGCACGCACCCGCCGTGCAGCTGTGGATGTCGCCCATCGGGTACCTGCAGGGTCGGGCCGTCCACCCCCACTTCCTCTACACGAAGCCGGGCGACGACCGGGTCCACCGCATCGAAGTGTGGCAGTCCGCGCGCGGGCCCCACGACCACCTGTTCGTCGACCGCATCGAACCCCAAGTGTCGCAAGGCCGTGGAAGCTGCCTGGTCGGCGAGCGAACCGGCCACGACGCCCTCGCTGTGATCGACGTGCTGGAGGCTGCTCCCGAGCAGTACACCTGGACCGACACCTACCTGCCGGTGCCCGGCCCCAACAGCAACACGTTCGCGGCCACCGTGCTCGACGTGGCCGGCTGGGACCTCCAGCTGCCCATGCACGCCGTGGGACAGAGCTTCGGCTGGCCCTTCAGCGCAGGCTGGACGGCGCCAGAGGGGTAGCGGCTATTCGTCGTCTTCTTCGTCGTCCTCTTCGTCGTCTTCTTCGTCGTCTTCCGCATCCGGTGCGGTGTAGCCCGGACCTTCGGCCACCGGCGCTGCCGCGCGCTCTGTGTCGTCGAGAAGGAGGTCGCCGTCGTCGTCGTAGGCCGCGCTGGCCTGCTCCACCACGCCCACCAGCGGTCCGTGCAGCGCAGACGCACTGTCCACCACCACCGCCGCCCCGGCTGCGTACCCGAGCACGGTAGGGGCCAGCCAGTCCACCCGTCCCAGGTCGATGACCACCGAGCGGGCCTCGTCGACCCCCAGGCCCGTTGAGCCGAGCGTGACCACCGCCACATCCAGCCGGACCGATGCCGTGCCACCGCCTTCGAGGGCCACAAGCTCCACCTCGAGCGGCCCCGACGCGGAGACGTCCAGCCCGCACCACCGACCCGCCGGTGCATCAAAGCGCTCACCGGCCAACAGGTCGACCGTTCGGTCGAGCACCACCACCGTGGGCGCCCCGCCTTCGCACGGCTGCCACGCCACATCGGCCACACCGACTCGAGCCACCTGCACCTCGGCACCCGCCGAAGGAGCAGCCGTCATCCCAGCATTCCCGGGGTTGCCCACCAGCGTGCCGTGCAGCTGGCCATCGGACCGACACCCGGAGAGCCCCACCGCGGCGAGGACGACCGTGAGGCGGACGGACAGGGGCTTCATGAGGACTCCGTGGGGGCGATGTCGGCGGTCATGGGGAACAGCTGCGCGTTGACTTGCACCACACGCTGCGCTTCGAGGGCTTCCAAGTCGCCGAGTGGCGACTCTGCAATGTCCAGTACCCGTTCGAGGAAGGCCGCAACCTCTTGCTTGAGGCGCGGTACTCTGGACAACGGAATCTTGACCGTAACCGCGCCCAGGTGGCGGTCATTCGACTTGAACGCTTCGATGGAGTCTGCGGCGCGTTCGAGCATGCCTTGGTGGAAGTTGTGCACAGCCAGCCCCGCCACCTCGTGAGGCGTGACGAAGTCGCCGTCGGCGAGCAGCACCGAGCCGTCGTCGTCGACCCTCACCATGCCCAGCTCGTGCAGCGTCGACAGTGCCGCGCGGGCCTTGGCCACGGTGATGCGGGGGCGCATGTGACGCGCAATCCAGGTTGGATCTGGAACAAATCCAGGCATGGACGCCATCTCCCGAATCGCCGGGATGTACCAATGCGAGAGGTACTGGAAGGTCTCGCCCTCGATGCGACGGGCCGCCCGAAACCGCGCAGAGGCCGCGATCTTCTCGAAGAGCGCGGTGCGTTCGCGCGAGTCTTGCGCCGCATCGAGCTTCACCAACATGGTGAAGAACCGGGTCTCGTCGGCATCCAGCGCCATGGCCTTCGCAAACTGCCGTGTGGTGGTGGGAGAGAGGTTGCGCTCTCCTTTGGTGACCAGCAGCAGCAGGCTGGGCGACTTCTGCTTGGCCAGGCGCGCGAACATCCGGTGCGAGAAGCGCTTGTTCGTGGACTTCTTCCACGCAAACCAGTCCGCGAGGTACTTGCGGTGGTCGAGGTAGGCGTAGACCTGGGGTCGGGGATCAGTCATGGTGGGTGGCTCCAGACGCATCGTATCCACGGATACGACCGATGCAGTCCAGAGAGATGAATTTCAGTACATTTTTTCGTATCCAGCAACGAAAACGGAGAAAGCGAATTTTCGCGTTTCGGATACGGCAGCCGCCCGCTCACCGAGACACGTTGTGTGTGCGCCCCGATGAACGGAGCGCCGCGAAGACACACAGGGAGTCTCGAAATGCCGCAGCTCATCACCCTCCTCATCGGCCTGGTCATGCTCCTCATGGCATCCGGCTGCGCTCCGGACAGCGGGCTCACGGTCCACACGTCGCCCACCGCCCGCGGTGCAGGTGCCCCGCCGTCTGCTGCCTCGGCTGGCAGTGAAGACTCCGGGCTCGAAGACGACGAGGACACCGAAGAAGAGGAAGACGAAGACGAAGACGAAGACGAAGACGAAGACGAAGACGAAGAGGACTGCGAGGACGAAGAAGAAGAGGAGTGCGAAGACGAAGACGAAGACGAGGACGAAGACGAGGACGAAGACGAGGACGAAGACGAGGACGAAGAAGACGAGGACGAAGAAGACGAGGACTGAGCTCCCACCCATCGGCGCGCGGCCCATCCCGGGTCGCGCGCACGCCCCGGAGGGCCCATGTCACGCCCCCCCTCGTTCCTCTTCGGACTGGTCCTGATGACCACGGCTTGTGGCGCCAAGTCCGCCTACGACCCTCCCGCCGAGCCGCCCCACAACGACGTGGAGGAGGACTGGGTGGAGGGCCTCGGCCAGGTGTCGTCGGCCCACGCGTCGGGCAAGTCCACGCCCTACCTCTGCCGCGACCCCGACGGCGGGTGGATGACCTGTCCCGACACACCCGTCGAGCCTCGCTACGCCAGCTGCGATGCGGCCGGCTGCCACGGTGGCTTCACGTTCGTGGAAGGCGCCGACGACCCGGACCGGCACCTCGACGGCAGCGACGGCCCCTCGTGCTGGACCTGCCACGACCGCGAGTGGTCCACCCGGACATCGCCATGAACACCTTCCAGCGCGCCATTCTCGGCGGCGGGATGGGCGGCTTCCTCCTCGGCTGCCCCCCGTCGCCACCTTCCATCGACACCGGCTGGGGAGAGCAACACCCCACCCTCGCCGACGTCACCCCCATCGTCGAGTCGGCGTGTCTGCGGTGCCACCACCCCGACACCCGGCTCGCCGGTGGGGTCGACCTGTCCACCTCGTCGGCCATCGTCGCCGGCCGCATCGGCCTGGTGTGCACATCCGTCGGAGACGACGTCATCGACGCCTTCTCCGAGCACCTCGCGCCGCTGTCTGGCACCAGCAACGTGGCCTGCTTCGGCCACGAGCCACTCTCCATGCCGCCGGGCGCCCAGCCCCGCCTGTCCATCGACGACCAGGTCACCCTCGCCCGCTGGGTGGCCCACGGTGCCCCGGAGGAATGATGTCGGTCCGCGTCCTCGTCGCCTTCCTCACCCTGCTGCTGGCAGCCATGGTCCCACGGTCGGCCTCGGCCACGCCCATGTACGCCCAACGCAGCGGCCGCACGTGTGCCAACTGCCACGTCTCCCCCACCTACGAAGACCCCGATGGCTGGGAGAACCCCGACCTCCTCGAGCGCAAGTGCACCATGCAGTGCATCGCCTGCCACGTGAACCCCACCGGCGGCGGCCTGCGCAACGCGAGCGGTCGGTACTTCGGCCAGTCCACGCTCTCGGTCTTCCACCGCCAGGAGCGCAGCTACTCCGACCTCCACCGCGAGGTCGCCCCCGACGACGTCCGCTGGCGGGTGCGACAATTCCTCGACGAGCCCCCCGCCGAAGGAGCCGTGGAGGGCCGCACCATCCCGTCGGACTGGGACGACGTCCAGGCGGGCATGGGCGAAGGGCAGACCGGCGACTGGACCAGCTTCGGCAACCCCGAGGGCGAGCCCCACAAGATGGCCTTCTGGGACGGCCGCTACGACGACCTCAACGCCGACCCCGTCCTCCAGGTGGGCGGAGACATCCGCGCAGCCTGGTGGAGCGGAACCCAAGCCGCCTTCCCGATGCAGGTCGACCTCCACGCCGCCGTGCACCCCATCGAGCACGTCACGGCCATGGCCACCGTGGCGGCCCGCGCCCGATCCACCGGTCCCATCGACGGCTTCACCACCCCCGAAGGCCCGGTCTTCGCCCGCAACGCCTTCGTGATGGCCCATGAGCTGCCCGGCATGAGCTGGGCCAAGGCCGGCGTCTTCATGCCCGCCTACGGCACCTACGGCGACGACCACACCGCCTTTGTGCGCAGCTGGTTCGAGCAGGATGTGTCCACGTCGGACGACACCGTGCTGGGCGTCGAGGTCGGCACCGCCCCCAACTACCCGTTCGCCGCGGTCTCGGTCTTCCGCAACGACACCAGCTTCCTCCACGGCGGCACCTTCGACCCCGGCTGGGGTGCTGCAGCCCAGGCAGGGTGGCGCGACCTCGGCTGGAGCGTCCAGGGCCACGCCATGACCAAGCAGCGACAAGGCCAAGGCCGCGGCGACATCGGCGCCCTCGCGCTCGCCGGTGGCCTCAACCCCGCCTACTACTGGGAGAAGGTGCCGCTCACGTTGCTGGGCGAGGTGTCCGTGGGCCGCCGCGAGCAAGACGCCCTCGACGCCCAGAAGTTCGCCGCAGCGATGGTGGAGGTGTCGTGGATCCTGCGCAACGGCATCCTGCTGCGCGGCCGCTACGACACCGGCTGGCAAGACCTCGGCCGCCTGGAAGACCGCCAGGACCGCTGGAGCGCAGGCCTCGAGGTGAGCCCGGTGCCCGGCGTGACGGTGACGGCGCTTGGACGGGTGCTCCAGACGCCCATGGGGGCCGGCAGAGATGTGTTCGTGCAGGGGCACTTCTGGTTTTGATGTGGGGGCCCCCTCCGGCCCTGCGGGCCACCTCCCCCTGAAGGGGGAGGACTTCGCGCGCGGACCTTCGGAGTCCTCACCTCGCAGGGGGAGGTGCCGAGCAAAGCGAGGCGGAGGGGGCCCAAGAGTCCTCCCCCTCACAGCGGGAGGTGCCGAGCCACGCGAGGCGGAGGGGGCCCAAG
>ENA-OWNT01000312-OWNT01000312.1-seawater-metagenome-genome-assembly--contig:-NODE-312-length-126802-cov-10.967623_pt1 | contig 126802 bp, 87 predicted proteins | sample MGYA00238136_ERZ651165 | MGnify/ENA primary metagenome ERZ651165 (study PRJEB26861, sample SAMN08777766) | seawater metagenome | isolation source: coastal seawater | place: USA: Florida | collected...
GAAGGGGGAGGACATCGTCGTTCTCACAGTCCTCCCCCTTCAGGGGGAGGTGCCTGCGGAGCAGGCGGAGGGGGCCCGCGGGACCCTCAGGGGGTGGCCGGCTTGGCCGCGTCGACCGGGTAGACCGCCCCTTCGGGGTACTTGAAGCGCATGTGTGGGACGGCGCGGCGCGGCTTGCCCCACGGCGGGAGGGCGGCCTCGATGGCTTCGGGGTCGGCGGCGGCCACCGCTTCGGCCATGGACTTCTGGCGCTCGCGACGCTTCAGTTGCATGGGCGTCATGGGGCCGTCTTTGATGGCGGGGTCGAGGGTGGGGTCGGTCTCGGCGGCCTTCACCCACTGGTAGAAGGCGGAGAGGCCGTGGTGCACGTAGTCGATGCGCACCTTGGTTTCGTTCATGGCGTAGCGGATGCCACCGTCGACCTGGTCGGGCCGGGAGAATGCGTACGTGGAGTAGTCGTTGTATTGCATCTGCAGGCCGAAGCGCATGCTCTCCCGCGTGTGCTGTTCGAAGTAGGCGGCCTCTTCGGGGCGGAAGCGCAATGCAAGCGTGTAGGCAGCGGCCACACCTTCGGCGTAGCAGAAGGCCTGCATGGCGGGGAGCTCGTCGGGGAGCTTGTAGTAGCCGCCGATGTAGTCGGGGAACGGGGCCGTCTCTTCGGTCCATTCGTAGGTTTCGATCATCCAGCGGGCAATCTCGAGGCCGAAGGCTGCGGCGTCTTCGTCGCCGGTGCGCCGGTGGTAGGCGTTGGCGGCCATGACGGTCCAGGGACCGAACTGGACGAGGTCGAGGCGGGTGTCGTTGTCGTAGGTGTATTTGGGCCAAGGTGCCGTGGCGTCGGCCTTCTTGGCGCGCTCGGCGTACCAGGGCTTGTAGTACTCGAAGTACTTGGGCAGCGTGGCAATCCAGCGGTCGTCGTCGAAGTACTCGGCCAGGTACACGAGGGCGAGGGCCGCCTCGCCGGGCACGATGTCGTTCTTGGCGCCGTAGTAGGGGTGGTCTTTGTCGACGTGGTAGCCGTCGAAGCGCCCGGTGTCGTCCTGCATGAACAGGATGAAGTTGCCCATCTCCACGAGCTGTTCGTCCCACTCGGTGGAGTCGGTGGCGCGGGCGAGGTCGATGATGCCGAGGAGGTTGACCACCACGGTGCCCAGCTTCTGGTTGTCTTTGAAGCTGTAGTAGGCCATCTGCTTGCCGGTCTTCGGGTCGGTCTCCTTGACCAGGAAGCGCTGGGTGAAGTCGAGGGCTCGGCGGGCGCCTTCGAGGAAGTCGGTGCGGGTGGGGTCCATCTCCCAGGCCTGCACGAGGTTCCAGGTGGCCAGCGTGTGCCGCACGATGTTGTATTCGTTGGAGTAGCGGTTCTCCGACGGCCACATCTTGTAGACGACATAGCCCTCTGGGTGCATGTTCGAGAGGTACCAGTCGCCGGCGTGCACCACGGCTTCCTTCATGCTGGCCACGGTGACCTGGTTCATGGGGTAGGCGGGCACCCCCCGGTACAGGTACACGAGGCCGGAGAGGCCGTGGGCTTCGGCGTAGTGGATGGTGCGGAACGACTCGAGGTAGGCGGACTGGTCGCGCCAGGGGCGCCGCTCGGACATCTGGCCCTGCTTGGCGGCGTTGCGCAGGAAGCTGTCGGCGCTGCGGATGGAGCGGGTGTACGAGGCCGCTCCGGGAAGCGCCCCCCGTTCCTTGCTGTCGGCGGTCATGACGTAGGCGCCGTCGATGCCCATCTCCCAGTAGCTCTGGAGGAAGTCTTCGGAGCGGGGCTCGATGTAGGCGCGCTCGACCACCCGGTGCAGCTCGATGGTGAGGTCTTCGATTTCTTCGCGGAGGGGCCGCTCACCGTTGATTTCGGTGCGGCGGCGGTGGGCGGTCTCGAGGTCGGAGACGAGCTCTTCAAGAGCGCCCTGGATGGTCTTGTGCTGGGCGAAGGCCACGGCTTGTTCGCGACCGTAGCCACGGACGGTGGCCACGAAGGTCCAGGACTTCTGTTCCGACTCGACGTTGGGGAATGCCACGGGCGGGCTGCCCTTCAGGCGATGCCGCAGATACGCGAGGCTGTACTGGGCCAGCTGGGGCGGAAAGGCGATGGGTTGGTCGAGAACCTTGTAGTAGAGGAGGTCGTCGCCCACGCGGAACAGGGTGAAGTGCTTGAGGAAGTCGTGGTGGTACAGCCGAGACAGGATGGTGCCGCCACGGTCGATGGACTCGGTCATGCTGTGGTGGAGCAGCAAGACGCGTACGTCGGCTTCGCGCAGAGCCTTGGCGACCGCGGCTTCGTCGTGGCCCTGGAGGAGCTCGAAGATGGCGGGGTCGGCGGCCAGCGCGCGCACCTCGGCGTCGTCGGGGAGGCCCTTGACCTTGTCGGGGGCGTCGACCAGGACTGCACCGTTGTACTTGGAGACGCGGTCGGCGCCGTCGAAGGACAGAGACGCGCGGGGAGCGGCTTCGAGAGCGGCCTGGTAGCGGCCGATCAGGCCCTCGCCGTGGTGGTAGGGGGCGGGCGCACCGGGGACGGAGATGGGGCCGTTTCCGCAGCTGGTCACGAGCGCGATGCCCAGGGCACCGAGCAGACGGAGGAGGGACGGACGACGCATGGCCTGGCTCCGGGTGGCGGGGGAACCGGTCTATGCAGAGTCCCCTCCCCTCGCACCCGATAATGGTGGCCCGCTACCGATAGACCGCCACGAGCAGCTGGCTGCCTTCGTCGTCGTAGGGCTGGACCAGCAGCCAGTCGGCGCCCACCACGGCGCAAGCCAGCAGCCCGAGCTCCATCGAGGCATCGAGGGTGGCGGCGAAGGTGGGGGTGGAGAAGACGGCGGCGTGGCCGATGGGGTTGGGCGACACCCAGGTGAAGCGGCTGCGGCGGGTCTCGAAGGTGGCGAGGACCAGGCAGCGGAAGGTGGGGTCTGCGCGGGTGTCGTCGTCGTAGTGGAGGATGAGCTGGTGGTCGTCTTGAACCTCCCACCAGTCCCAGTCGACCGGCTTGGCCCGCGTGACGGCGTGGACCCGCTGCATGTCGCGCACGTGGAGGGCGAGCAGCTGGCGGGTGTCGGGGTCTTCGAGGGGGTGACCGGGTGGACCGGGGACGGGGAGGTCGACGGGATCGACGGCGTCGGAGTCTTCGTCGAAGGCCGGGATGACTTGGGTGACGCCGTGGGCATCGCGGAGGTAGGCGACGATGCCGCGGGTCCAGCGCGGACCCACGAACATGTTGGCGTGGAGGCGCTGCAGCGACCGCTCGACGGCTTCGGTGAGGCGACCGGAGTGGTCGTGGGGTGGAGGGCCGCCGCCCCAGGCGAGCGGGACGCCTTCGATGCCCAGCAGCCGGACCTTTCCGCCGCGATGTTCGAAGCGGACGGCGAAGCGACGGCAGCCGTAGGGGCCAGAGAGCTGGTCGAGAGCCGGCAGGAGACCCGAGGCACGAAGGTAGCGGGCGTGCTCGCGCTGGACTTCCGCGGGGGTTCGCCCGTGGAGTTGGCGCTCAAACCAGGACATCGAGGTCTCCATGCCGCCCCGTCCGGGGCCAGGTCCATCCTACCGCCGTCGGTGGGTGCTGCGGGCGCGACGCGGAGGCTCGGGTGGACCGGGGCTCGTGGACAGCAGGGGGGGCCACCAGTCCGGGAGCTCGACGGGGGTGGGGTGGAGGTCGGGACCGGCGAGGTGGTGGTGGTGTAGGGCAAAGTCGACGCGGTCGGGGCGCTCGATGTGGAGGGAGCCGCCACCATAGATGCGGTCGCCGGCCAAGGCCAGGCCCACGAAGGCGGCGTGGACACGGATCTGGTGCATCACGCCGGTGTGCATGACGGCCCGCCACATCCACAGGCCGCCGTCGACAGGGCCGATGCGCGTGAATTCAGTGCGCGCTTCGCGCCAGCGGCCGCGGTGAGGGGTGTTGCGACCGCGCTGGACGACGACCCGGCCCTTTCTTCGGCGGTCGTGGGCGATGGGGCGGTCGACGGTGTTGTCGTCCCACGGGACGTTTCGGGCGGTGAGGAAGCGGTATTCCTTGCGCAGCCGCTTGTCGGAGAAGCGCGTGCGGAGGGCGGTGAGCGCGGGCACGGAGCGCGCCACGAGGAGCTGACCGGAGGTGCTGATGTCGAGGCGATGGGCGATGCCGCCGTCGAAGCCCAGGGGCCAGGTGGGGTGGTGTTGTTCCGGGAAGGCGGCCCGCAGGCGGTGGAGCACACAGTCGCCGTCGGGGTGGGCGTGCAGCGGAAAGCACGACAGGCCCGGTGGCTTGGCCACCCCGAGGAGGTCGGGTCCGGTCCAGACGACGTGGAGGTCGGTCATGCGGATGCGCTCCCCTCTCCTGCTTTCGGCGTGGTGTCGGTCAGCGCCAACCCGACGGCGGCGAGCGTTCCGGCGACGAGCGCCACCACGGTACCCAACGCGAAGAGGGTGGTGGTGTCCGTGGCTTCGACCAGGGCCGAGCCGCCTGCGACCCCCAACAGAGCGCCGCCCCCCGCGACGGCCCCGCTGAGGGCAGCTTGCCCGCGGGCACGACGGGAGGGACCGGCCCATTCGTCGACCAGAGCGACCGCAGCCACCCAGAACACACCGAATGTGAGTCCGTGCATGGCCTGGACCGCCACCACGGCCCACGGGTGCCGCACCTGCGTCATGGCGGCCCAGCGGACAGCGGCGAGGAACAGCGCTCCGAGGAATGCACGGCGGGGACCGATGCGTGGCAGCAGGGCGGTGGCGCGGGTCATGACGCCGATCTCTACGACCACACCGGCGGCGATGGCGGTGCCGGTCCAGCGTGAGGCGAGGCCGATGCTGCGGAGGTGGACGTCGAGCAGCGCACTGCAGGCCACGTGGACCGCGAAGTGGAGACCGCCGGCGAGCAGGAGCACCACGAGGAAGGGCTCGAGGCGGAAGGTGTCGGAGCCGTCGGTGGCGCGGGGAGCGGGCTGGCTCGGGGGCAGCGCGAGTGCGCAGATCAGCACCGAGACCAGCCCGAACGCAGCCGCCCAGAACGGCGAGCCACCGGTGAGGTCGACCCACCAGCCCACCCCGAAGGATGCGACCAGGTAGCCGGCAGAGCCCCAGCCGCGCAGCGCACCGTAGCGTTCGGCGCTGATGGCCAGGGCCAGGCTGTCGACGAGCGGGCCAACGGGTGCGAAGCCGAGGGAGAAGGCCACCACCGCGGCGATGAGCGGGCCGGTGCCAAGGTCGAAGAGCAGTCCCACAGCGCCCAGGAGCGCGAGGCCAGCCCCAGCGCGGAGAGCACCGCGGGCCCACCCCCGGGTGTCGGCCACCTGCCCGGCCCAGGGTCCGATGAGCATGCGCCCAAGCGGCAGGGCGGCCATCACGAACACGAAGGTGGCGCCGGTGACGCCACGCTCCTGGAGGGCGCCAGCGAGGAAGGGCACGGTGCCGCCCAGGACCGCAAACGATGCGAAGAACAGGCCCTGGAGGAGAATGACCGCCCGTGCGCCGGTCAAGGCTTGACTGTGCGCAGCGGCATGGCCGACCGCGCAATCCAGAACTGCGCCCCCCAGTACGACCACATGATGGCTTCGGAGGCCATGGTGAAGGGATGGCCGAATTTGTTGATGGCCAGCAGGGAGTCGCTGAGCAGGAACAGCGAGGCCCCGAGCACAGCGGCGCTACCGCCCGAGACCCGGCCGACGAGCGCGCCGGCACGCCAGGCCATCGCGGTGATGACGACCACGTAGGCAGCCACGGGAATGAGGAGGTCGCCCAGGCCACCGAAGAGGTAGGCGAACACGCCCCCGCCCACCGCCACGAACGGGACCAGCCATGGGGCAGCCGGGCGGCGCTCCTGGCGGACGAACGCGGCGATGTACGTGATGTGTGCCAGCAGGAACGCGATGAGGCCCGGCACGAAGAGGTCGGCGGGCCACGCGAGCAGGACATCGCCCAGAGCGGACAGGAGGAGCCCGACCACGATGAGCATGCGGTTGCGGTCGCGCCGGCCGTGCGCCCAGACCCCCCATGTGAGGATGAGGACGGGCAGCGCCTTGAGCACAACCGCCGGCATGTCGAGCTTCATCCACTCGGCGAACCGGGAGGCCACAGCCGCGAAGATGAAGGCGTGGGCGGCGAGCGAAGTGGGGCGACCGAGGGGCATGGGGCCGCGTAACGCTCGCGCCCGAGGGCCGCCTACTCGCGGCGGCGGCCCACGGCGAACATGGAGACCAACAGGCCCATGCCGCTCAGTGCGCCAGCCACGGTGCTGCATCCGCCCTTGGAGGTGCCTTCGCCGTCGCCGTCGACCGAGTCGCCGTCGTCGCCACCACCGTCGCCGTCGCCGTCGCCGTCGAGGCCGGTGTCGCCGGTGTCGCCCACTTCGGAGTCGGGCTCGAAGTAGTCGGTGGGGAGGATGCCCTCTTCCTCGCACCAGACGCGGGAGCCGTCGGCGCAGCGGGAGCGCATCTCGTCGTCGATCCAGTCGAGGAAGTAGTCGACGCGGGTGTCGACACCGCCCTTGCTCTCACAGTCGGAGGAGTCGTAGGCGTGCGAGGTGACGCCCACAAGGCGCATGGTCTCTTCGGTGCCCTGACCCACCCACGCGAAGCTGGGGCCGCCGGAGTCGCCGTGGCACTTGCGGACGTCGTCTTCTTCGGCGCCCACCTGGAACTCGAAGTCGGCGATGTCGGCGATGTGGGACATGCCCTGCTGCTTGATCATGTACGTGCCGGGAGGCGGCTGTGCGCCCCAGCCAGACACGTGCTCTTGCTGACCCCAGCCCACCACGGCGACGTCGAGGTCGAGGGCCAGAGTGGCGGCTTCGGCGGGAGACGGGAGGAGCGCGGGCGGGACGTCGAGCACGGGCTCTTCGAGGAAGATCAGCGCGATGTCGTAGTTGAGCGACAGGCCCACCTGGAGGCTCTGCATGTCCCAGTCGGGGTGCATGACGGTCTCGCGGACCACCACGGCGTCGTCGGGCCAGGCCAGGCCGGACGACTGGCCGTCGTAGGTGGAGAGGTCGGCCTCGCGGCTCCACACGTACTCGGTGTCTTCGAGCTCGCCGAAGCCGAAGGTGAGCGCGAAGGGGTCGACGCAGTGTGCGGCGATGAGCACGACATCGGGGGCGATGAGCGTGGAGCTGCACATGAAGGTCTGGACGTCGAGGCCACCGCCACCGAACGACATGGTGGTGTCGATGAGCAGACCACCGGTCATGGGGTAGTCGTCGCGGGAGGCGTCTTCGCCGTTGATGATGCCGGCGTCGGTCTGCATGGGACCGGGCAGCTGCACCTCGTCGGTGTCCTTGTCGGTGCTGCCGGCGGCTTCCATGGGGTTGGTGGGGTTGGCCATCGCCGTGGAGCAGATGCCGAGAAGGCCCACTGCCGCGCTGGCGGCGAAGAGTCGATGGACGCGCATGATGTTCCTCCATGCCCCGCGGAACGCAGTTGGGGCGGTGGAGGAGGTTTAGAGTCGATTGTTCCCACCCGCAACCGCTCTACGTCAGCAGCCTGTGCGGACGCTGCAGTCTCCTACGGCTGGTGGGCCGTCAGGCCATGGGCTGCAGCTTCGGCCGGCCCCTTTGCGAGACCTTGCTGGGCCACAAGCTCGGGCACCACACCGAACACCACGAGCAGAATTCCCACCACGAGGGCCCAGGCAGCCAGTCCAACCCGGCGGTCGGGTGCGGCCACTGGCACTTCGGCGGCCCGGGCCATCTGTGCGACCTGCACCGGCGCGGGGGCATCCATGGGACCGCGGCTGTGAAAAGGCGTCATCATTCTCGACTCCGACTGACCTGATCTCGGGTGGGATCCGGCCAGACCTGAGGCCGATTTGTGTCATCGGCCCAACTCCCCCCCCATGCTCGGGGTGCCGTGGAATTCGCCTGCGCGATAGGATGCGGCCGGACCCGGAGCCGTCATGGAAGACACCCCTGCAGCCACCGACTCTCCCGCCACCGACACCTCTGGTGCCGCGGATGTTCAGGCCGCGTTCGACACGCTCCAGGCCGCCTGGAAGCGTGAGGGCGGGCTGCCGTACAAGGTGCGGATGAAGCTGCTCAAGGGGCTCATCAAGGCCCTGCGTGTGCACAAGGACGCCCTCGCCGACGGCATCCGTGCCGACTACGGCGCGCGCAGTGACTTCGAGAGTGTGGTGGGCGAGGTGTTCATGGTCCGCGAAGGGGCCAAGCACACACGCGCCCACCTGCGCGACTGGATGGAGCCCGAAGAGGCCGAGGTGTCGGTGCACCTCAAGCCAGCCTCCGCGCGCATCGTCTACCAACCGCGCGGCGTGGTGGGCATCATCGCCCCGTGGAACTACCCCGTGCAGCTCGCCCTCGCGCCCATCGTGGGGGCCATCGCCGCGGGCAACCGGGTGCTGGTGAAGACGTCCGAGTTCACGCCCAACGCCCACAAGGCCGTAGCCAGGCTCATCGCCGAGGTGTTCCCCGAAGATGTGGTCCAGGTCGTGACCGGCGGGGCAGATGTGGGTGCCGCCGTGGCAGGCCTTCCGCTCGACCACCTGCTCTTCACCGGCTCTACGCGGGTGGGCCAGCTGGTGATGCGCGCGGCCTCCGAGAACCTCACGCCCGTCACCCTCGAGCTGGGTGGCAAGTCGCCCGCCATCGTGCACGACTCGTTCTCGCTGAACAAGGCCGCCGAGCGCATCGTGTGGGGGAAGATGTTCAACAGCGGCCAGACCTGCATCGCCCCCGACTACGTGCTGGTGCCCCGCGGGAAGGGCCAGGCCTTCGCGGATGCGGCCAAGGCGGCCTACGAGAAGATGTACCCCTCGATGAAGGCCAACGCCGACCACACGGCCCTCATCCATGCCCGCCACTACAAGCGCCTGGTGGGACTGGTGGAAGAAGCGCAAGAGGCCGGAGTGACCGTGGTGCGGGGCGGCGCCGAGGAACCCGACCCCGAGTCGCGCAAGATGCCCTTGCACATGCTGCTCTCACCATCCGACGACCTCCGCGTGATGCAGGAGGAGATCTTCGGTCCGGTGCTGCCGGTGCTCGAGTACGACACCATCGACGACGCCATCCGGCGCGTGAACAGTGGCCCACGGCCGCTCGCCCTCTACTACTTCGACCGCCGCGGCAAGCGCATCGACGACATGCTGGCCCGCACCACGAGCGGCGGTGTGTCGATCAACGAGTGCCTGGTGCACATCACCCAGCACACCCTGCCCTTCGGTGGCGTGGGCGACTCGGGAATGGGCGCGTACCACGGCCAGCACGGCTTCCACACCTTCTCGCACCGCAAGAGCGTGGTGGTTCAGGCCCGGGTGAACGCGATGTCGCTGCTGAACCCACCCTACGGTGGCCTGGCCAGGTGGTTCGCGAAGCTCGTGACCCTCCTGTAGGTCGACCGCGAGACAGGTCCATCGACAAGCCGGAGCAGACGGTCTATCGGGCCTCCGCTTCGCCCCCCGGAGACGCCGATGGACCTCATGGGCCTCGACCTCGACTTCGTCCTCCACATGTCCCGCGGCCAGACCGAGGCCTGGAAGGTCTTGATTGCGGTGGCCGGCATCGCGCTGGCTGCGACCTGGCGCTGGCTGCCGAAGAAGGTGGGGCCGGGACTGCTGGCGGTGCTCGCGCTGTGGAGCACCCTGAACTACGCCCGCTACGACGACCGCACGGTGTTCGAGAAGTACGACACCTACGACTTGATGCACTACTACTTGAACGCCAAGTACTTCGACGAGCTGGGCTACTACGACCTCTACCCGGCCTGCCTGCTCGCCGACATCGACAACAACGGCCCCCACTACAAGAAGCAGGGCCGCCTCTACATGGCGCAGAACCAGGCGGGTCACGGTCGGATGCCCATCGAGCACGGCATCGAGCGGGGCCAGGTGGTGCGCGAGAAGAAGTTCACGGCCGAGCGCTGGGACGCCTTCGAGCACGACTTCCTCACCCTGCAGCGGTCCGGCCCGTCTCAGATGAACGACAAGCTGTGGCGCCAGATGATCATCGACCACGGTTACAACGGCACGCCGGCCTGGACGGTCATGGCGCACCCGTTTGCGGAGCTGGTGCCGGTCGAGTCCATCAAGCTGCTCGGCTACCTCGACCTGGTGGTGCTGGTCGCGGCGGCCGGTGTGGTGGCCTGGGCCTATGGCGCGCCCACGGCGATGTTTGCGTGGCTGTTCTTGATGGTCACCTACAGCGTGCGGTGGCCCACCATCACCTGGGCGTTCCTTCGGTACGACTACGTGGCCGCGTTGATGGTGGGCATGGCCCTGCTGAAGAAGCAGAAGCACGCGCTCGCCGGGGTGTTCACGGCCTTTTCAGCCACCATGCGCCTGTTCCCGGCGATGTGGTTGTACGGCCCCGGCATGAAGGGGCTGGCCGGCCTCACCCAAAAGAAGGTGCACAAGCCGCTCTTGGTGCTGGCGGGGTCGTTTTTCCTGGGGGTGGCGGCGATTGAAGGCGCCACGGTGGTGGCGGTGGGGGCCGACACCGTGCAGGTCCACTTCGAGAACATGATGGACCACAACAGCAGCGAGCAGCTGTCGAGCCGGCGCATCGGCCTGGCGCTCGCTCTGCCCTACCGCGGCGAGAAGGTCCCCAAGTTCATCGAGCCCGAGCGCAAAGACACGATTGAAGCCCAGAAGCCCCTTCGCTACGGCCTTGCGGGACTGGTGATGCTGGCCCTGGGCTGGGGCATGCGGCGTGCCGACGACGACGAAACCTTCGCGCTCGGCTTCGTGCCCTTCTTCCTGCTCACCACGGCCAGCTACTACTACTACGTCACCCGCGTCACGCTCGTGATGCTGCACGCGTCCAACCTCAAGAAGCCCCGCAATGTGGTGGGGCTCGTGATGCTGCTGGCGGTCGAGGCCTTCGGCAACTGGGCCGAGAGCGTGTACGGCGGGCACCGGGTGTTCCTCATCGGCACCACCGCCTGGATGCTCTCGGCCTATGTGCTCGTGATGACCGTGTGGTTCAACATCGAGGCATGGCAGGCCGACCGGGCGGCACCGAAGAAGTCCGGCACCGCCGAGTAGGTCAGTGACCGTGGTGGTGGGCCTGGCCGTCGATGCCGTGGGCGTGGCCGTGTTCCTTCTCGACGGCGAGGGCGTCGCGAACACCCAGCACCTCCACCTCGAAGTGGAGGGTCTCGCCGGCGAGGGGGTGGTTGATGTCGACCCACACCCAAGCGCCCTTGGCATCGGTCACCCACAGGGTGAAGTAGTTGCCGTTTTCGTCTTCGCCGTGCAGCGGCATGCCCACGTGCACGTCGAGGTCTTTCGGGAGGTCGCGACGGCGGATGCGCTGGGGACCCTCGCCCTGCTTCTCGCCGTAGCCATCGGCGGGTGCGACCTCGACATCCAGGCTGTCGCCGGTGGTCTTGCCCACCAGGGCGGCCTCGAGGCCTGGCACGATGTTGCGGTGGCCGTGCAGGTACGCGAGCGGCTCGCCGCCCACGGAAGAGTCGAGCACATCGCCCGAGCTGTTGCGCAGGGTGTAGTGGATGATGCCAACGCGGCCATCAGCGAGAAGGAGGGACATTCGGAGCTCCGGGTTCTTCGCCACAGGTGGCGTGAGAAGGTCTGCGGCATACCCCGGTGCGGTATGGGGTGCCGCAAATCTCAGACGCCCGAGCGGCTCAGTGCCCGGAGCCGAACCGGTGGTGTCGAAGGACCCTCTGGATGCCGGCCGAGACGTCGGGTTTGGGCAGGACCCCCTCCCTGGCGTCACCTGCCTCGGCCAAGGTGTGCCCCAGCAGCTCGGAGACGGCGTCGGGCTGGTCGGCGGAGAGGTTGTGTTGTTCGGTGGGGTCGTCGCCCAGGTCGTAGAAGGCCACCGAGTCGGTCGACGGCTGGGCGACCAGCTTGATCATCGCCGTGGAGCCGGAGCGGCCTGCGCGGTAGCCCAGGACCAGCTGTGGCTGGGTGGGGCCGGCGACCCGACTGGCCAGGAGGCTGGCGTAGCCGCGGGTCTTGGTCTTCTGGGCAAAGCCGGAGAGGTCGGTGCCGTCGACGTTGTCGAAGGGCTTGAGGCCCAGCTGCGCGAGGATGGTGGCGGGGATGTCCATGGTGCGCACGGCCAGGCGGACGTCGGGCTCGAAGATGCGGAGCTTCTTGGGCACAAACAGCAGGGGCACCCCGATGCGGGCCTCGGCGATGCCGTCGGTGGCGGGGTTTCCGGCGCCCACACCGGTGAGGACGACGATGCGGGGTCGGGCGTCGGGGGGTCCCAGAGCACCCACCAGCGCGCCCACGTGGGCATCCAGTCGCTCGAGCGCTTGGGTGCGGGCAGCTCCGTGGAGGCCCTGAAGACCGGCGAGCTGGATCCAGGCGAGCTGGGGGCGGTCGGCGTGTCGGGTCATCCACGCTGTGGCCCGCTCGACCGTCTCGGCATCGGGACGGCCGCTCAGCCGGGGCCAGCTGGACAGACCGGGCACCCACCGCATCAGAGCGCCGTCGACCAGCTGCACCAGCCGCAGCGCTTCGGTGCCGGGTGGGAGGAGGTGCGAGCCCCGGTCGTCGTCGTAGACCCCGAAGCCACGCGCCAGCCCGGTGTGGTCGCCCGCCCCGAGCGTGGAGACGAAGGCGCCGGTGGCATAGCCCTCGCGGCGGAGTCGGTCGGGGAGCGTGGGCCAGACACGACCGAGCGTGTGTTCGTCAGACCACACACCCACACGGACCGGGTGTCGACCCGTGAACAGGGCGGTGTGCATGGGCCCGGTCTCGGGGACGGGACTGATGGCTTCGTGAAAGCGGATGGCGTCTTCGGCCAGGGCGTCGATGTGGGGGGTGGCGACCGGGGCGGCCGCGGAGAATGCGGCGAGGTCGGTCCGCTCGAGCCCTTCGACGGTGACCAGGAGGACGTGGGGGTCGACGTCGAGGGCCTGGCTGCTGCCCTGGTGTTGCATGGACAGCCAGACACCGCCGCCCACACCCAGCACCACCCCCAGCACCACGGACCCGACCGACCACCCGAGCTTGCGCTCTTCGCCGAGCTCTTCGCGACGCAGCCAGTAGTGGGCGTTGAAGTACACCACGCCGGCCACACCGATGGGGGTGGCGGCCAGTGCGGCGGCAGGAATGGGCAGCCCCTGACCCAGCTTCACGGCGGCCATCGCCCACAGGTGCCAGCCCGACAGGAAGAAGCCGGCGCCGCCCATGGCGACGGCGTGACGGGCCGGAAGAGCGGGCCATCGCACCCCCCACTCGGCGATGATGCCGCCCAACAGGCCAGACACCAGCCCCACCAGCCCACCGATGGCCACCGAGACCAGACCCCAGAGGATGCCCTGCAGCAGGTCGAGGCTGATGGGCGCGGTGGCTGCGAGTGCCACGGCTTCCATGCCCCCCACGATGAGCCCGAGCCCCAGTCCGAGCATCGGACCGCGCTTCACCGGTCGCCAAAGCCACATGCACCACTCCGTCGTGTCGCGGGCTTCGACCGTGGGGTCACCCGGACGGTTCCCGGCTCAGACTGCGCCGCCCTTGCTCTTGACCATCGGGAGCTTCTTCAGGCTCTGCAGCATCACCCAGCCGGGACCGGTGAGCTCGGTCATGAACACGCCCTCGCCGCCGAAGAGCGACTTGAGGCAGCCCCCGACGCCACGGATGCCGTACCGGGTGCCGTCGCTGAAGCAGGCGAGGTTGCCGGTGCTCACGAGCAGCTTCTCCCCCGGTCCGAGCCGGTGGGCGATGAAGTCACCTGCACCGTGGATGACCACCACGCCCCGCCCCGACAGCTTCTGCATGAAGAGGCCTGCGCCACCAAAGAACGCTGCCCCCGCGGATCGCGCGACAGTGACGTCGATCTGGACGTCGTCGCCCACAGCTGCCACGAACGCGCCCGAGGTGCAGACGACCGAGCCGCGGGAGAGGTCCCAGGTGGCGAGACGGCCGGGTTGGTTGGCCGACAGCACCACACGCGAACCCTCGCGGTCGGTGGTGACGTGGGTGAGCGACGCCCCTTCGCCCGACAGCATGCGCGACATGGCCTTGCCCGCCCCACCCGGGACCTTGAGCTGCCACTTGACGTCGTGGTCGTAGGCGAGGAGCGTGCCGCGGGCGCACCACAGCGCCTGTCCCTTCTTGAGCCGCAGGTCGACCGTCTGGGCGATGGTGCCGCTCACCTGGACCGACGTGCAGTACTCGGCGAGGGCCTCGGCATCGAGCTCGACCAGAGCGCGGAGGTCGGGGTCGGATGCCAGGAGGTCGGTGGAGGTGGGTGCATCGGACATCGAGTGCTCCGGGGGCGAGGTGCCGGGGTCCTATTCGTCCCGGCGCCCGCCATCCAGCGGCCTCACACCTCGACTTGCACGCAGCCCTGGACCGGAACGGGGGTTCCGGGTGCACTGGAGAAGGCGCGGTCGTGGGCATCCGCTTCGGCGGGATGCATGGGCCGACTCGGCAGCTCGTCGGGGTGGAGCATGCCCGCCAGCGCGATGCTCACGAAGAATGACACGCCCAGCAGGCTGGCGCGGATGGCGTGGCCATCGGTGGTGAAGCCGAGGAGCAGCTCAGCCGCCAGCAGGCACGCCACAAACGCCACGATGCCCCCGGAGAGCACGCCGCGGGTGGCAGCACTCAAGCGCGGCAGCGGCAGCGGTCCGAGCGAACGAGCGGTACTGTGGGCCATCTTGCCTCCAATCCCTGACAGTCGAGGGATCGGCGCGGCGGTCTCGGGAGATGAGGCCCCGGGGGCGAATTGTGGCGGTCAGCCGCGACGGCGCTTGGGAAGGGTCTTGTGGAGCGCCTGACGGGCTTCGCGGGCCACGGCGGCTTTGTCGCGGTCGTCGGCCGACCCGTAGCGCACTTCGTAGTGCAGCCAGGAGAGCGTCCGGAGGGGCTCGGCGGAGGGGCCCACGTGGTCGACGAGCCAGTCGGCGGCTTCGACGGGTGGGAGGTGCTCGGGGATGTCCCAGCCGCGCCGACGGACCAGGGTGCGGGCACGCAGGAGCTCACGGGTGACGCGTGCTTTGCCCCGGCGGCCAAACCGAAACCGGATGCCCAGCCCCAGTGCGATGAAGCCGGTGGCAAAGGCCACCAGCCCGAAGACCGTCCCGCCCAGCCCCAACCCCACCGCGGTGAGGGTGCCGCCCCCCGCTGGCAGCTGGGCGCCACGGATGACCGAGCCCAGGTCGAGCAGGGCCATCACCTGGGTCTCGAGGCTGTAGTCGAGGATGAGCGACTGCCACCGAGCGGCGGCGAGGTCGGAGAGCGCTTCGAAGAACGAGGGACCGGAGATGGCGGATGCCGCCGGTGTGGCGTCGTATTGGGTCCAGACATCGCCACCGGTCCAGGCCTCGACCCAGGCGTGGGCGTCGCTCTGGCGCACGAGAACCCAGTCGGCAAAGGGGTTGGGCTCTCCGCCGTAGAAGCCGCCCACCACCCGTGCGGGAATGCCCCTGGTGCGCAGCATCACGGCCAAGGCGGTGGCGAAGTACTCGCAGTGGCCGCGCTTGGTGTCGAAGAGGAACGCAGACAGCGGCTGGGCTTCTTCGGAGGCTTCGGGGACCAGGGTGTAGGCATATTCGGTGCGCAGCCACTGCTGGAGCGCCAGGGCTTCGGCGGCGGGGTCTCCGGCCACACCGGCTTCGGTGACGATGCGCTCGGCCAGCTCACCCACGCGGGGGTCGATGTTGGGCGGGAGCATGGTCCAGGCCTCTTCGCGCAGCATGACCGCCTCGACGCGAGAAGCCGCCTGACGGAGGGGATCTGGGCGGTCTTCCACCGTTCGGGGGATGCTCCAGACGACGTACGACAGGCGAGTGGAGAGGTCGGGGCGACGCCAGACTCCGTTGGGGTCGTGGAGCGGACGCCTGCGGTCGTCGAAGGCCATGCGGACGACGCCGGGCAGGCCTACCAGGATACCGTCCTGGAGGGGTTCGAGGACGATTTCCTGGAGGATGGCGTCGGGGTGGTCGATGCGGCCCACCGAAGCCCGCTTGGACTGTCCTTTCAGCGTGGACTGCCACTCATCGCCCGTGTAGTGGTCGAAGACGGTGCCGCGGAAGTAGAAGGGGCCGGTCATGAGCCCGCCGTCGGCATCCCGGACTGTGGCCCGCAGGGCGAGCGCGGGGTTCGACTTGAGCGAGCCGAGGTCGCCCAGCTTCACCTTGTCGCCCAGGCCCGACTCCGCAGCCCGCGAGGGGATGCCCTCGACCTGAATGCGCGGCAGGCCGAAGAACAGGACCACCGTGAGCACGGCGGTGAAGGGTCCGATGCTCCAGAGCCCCCCGAGACCGGGCGTCTTGCCGATGGTGGGGTCGAGCGCACGAGGAGCGGACTCGACCAGGTGCGACAGCACGAGGGCGATGGGCACGAGCACGGCGAAGGCTGCAAAGAGCGGGGCCAGCAGTCCGCTGATGGACTGGATGCATGCCAGGAGCACCTGCAGCAGCGCCAACAGGATGGCCACACGGTCGTCGGCGGGTGTGCGGCCCGTGCAGGAGCGGTGCACCTGCAGCCACGCCACCAGAGCCAGCCCGACCGCAACCTGGAAGCTCCCGAGGGCACCGACCAGCACACAGCCCACGAGCACCGCGATGTTGACTGTGCGCCAGCTGCCCTTCGAGACCGGGAGGAGGCGCCCGACCACCGCGACAGTTCCGCCGATGATGCCGATGAGGGCGTACACCCCGCCCATCGTGAGGGTGGTGAGCGCCCCCACCACCACGACTGCGAGCACCACCCACTTGCGGAGGCGGTCGAGGCGGCCCTCGGCGGTCATGGGGTGTCCGCCAGGCCGAAGGTGGCGAGCCGTCCGAGGAGGGTGCGCCGCCAGCGAGGCCCGGAGCGGGGCTCGAGGAGCTCTTCACCCAGCTCCAGTCCGACGGCATGTCCCCAGCCGAGGTGCTGCAGCACGGCACCGGTGGCCCGCTGGATGTTGCGTTCGAGCTGTTCGCCGGTACCGGGCTCGACGCGAATCACGACCTCGCGAGAGACCTGTCCCGACCGCACACGGACCATCGGTGAACCTGTACGGGCGGTGGTGACCCAGTGAATGTCGCGCAAGGAGTCCCCCGGAACATATTCGCGGAACCCCATGAGCTCGCCCTGCGTCCCGCGTCGACGGGGGGTGTCCACGAGCGCGCCGCGTCCAGCCCCCCGGTCGGCATCCCCACCATCGAGCGGACGGGGGTAGATCAAGAGGCGTTCCACCCGGGTGACCGTTCGAGAGCGTCGCAGGATGCCGAACGGAAAGCCGCTCGTGAGGCGAACCACGCCGAGAGTGCAGGGACCGCGGTGGGGAAAGCGCCACCGCACAGGCACCCGCAAGGCTTCGCCCGGGTGCACCACGAGCCCCACGCCTTCGGCCAGGACGCTGGCGTTGTCGGCGTGTTCGACCTCGGTGGTGGCGAGGTCTTCGACCAGGATGGTCCAGGCTCGGCCGCGTGGTCGGGTGTTGTGAATGACCACCCAGCCCGCGCTCGGTCCGCCAGCAAAGGCTTCAGGTGGCAGCTCGCGCCGGACCTCGAGGCCCCGCAGGTTGATCTCGGCCAACACATTGGCCACCACAAGCATCGACAACAGGCACGCGAGAACCACGTAAAGCAGGTTGTTTCCAGTTGTCATCGATGCAGCGAGCACCCCGAGGAGCAACGCCACAAACCACATGCCGTCGCGCGTGGGGCGCACCCGGACCCGGCGCGCCCATGCCCGCTGGTACCGCTCGGGAAGTCGGGCAATCAGCCAGTCCATGCTCAGATCGAGACGCCGAGGTCGCGCAGCAGCTCGCGGAGGGTGCGGGCCGCGGCGTCGCGTTCGCCATCAGACCGCACCACCACACGGTGTGCGAGGACGGGAATGGCCAGCTCACGGAGGTCTTCGGGGACGACGTACGACCGACCGCGGGCGAGCGCCAGCGCGCGGGAGACCCGGTAGAGCGCTTCGGCGCCGCGGGTGGACACGCCGCGAAGGAAGCGGGCATCGGAGCGGGTGCCCTGGACGAGGTCGAGCAGGTAGTCCTCCACCTCTTCGTGCATCTCGACGTCGTCGACCGCTCGGCACAGGGCGCGGGTCTCGTCGAGGGTGAGGGCCTCGGGGAACGTGGCGTGTCGGAGGCCACCCTTGCGGAGGATGTCGCGTTCGTGCTCACGCGAGGGGTAGCCCATGCTGAGGCGGACGAGGAAGCGGTCGAGCTGGGAGTCGGGGAGCGGGAAGGTGCCGTGGAAGTCGACCGGGTTTTGCGTGGCGAGCACCGTGAAGGGATTGGGGAGGCTGTGGCTGGTGCCATCGACCGTGACCCGCCGCTCGTTCATCGCTTCGAGCATCGCGGACTGGGTCTTGGGGGTGGCGCGGTTGATTTCGTCGGCCAGCACCACATTTGCGAAGACCGGGCCCGACCGGAAGCGGAAGCCACCGGTGGGGTCGAGCACGTTGACGCCGGTGATGTCGCCCGGGAGGAGGTCGGACGTGAACTGGACGCGTCCGAGCGTGCCCCCGATGGCGGCAGCGAGACTGCGTGCGAGGGTGGTCTTGCCCACTCCGGGGACGTCTTCGATGAGGACGTGACCACCCGCGGCAACGGCGACGAGGGCGAGCTCGACCACCTTGGGCTTGCCCCGGACCACCGACTCGACGGCGGTGCGGGCACGGGCGAACAGGGCAGCGGCGTCGGCGGTACCGACCGATTGGGGCTCAGCCACCGCTCACCACGGTGCCGGTGGTCTCCATGTTGTACTCGCAGCCCACCGGAATCGATTCGTCTTCGGACTCGACCACGATGATGCGCTCGAAGCCGAACCAGTCGACGCCGGCCTCGAGCTGGTTGTCGCAGCCGCCAGCGCTGCCGCGGTAGGAGGCCGCCCCCTCGACGTACCAGGTGACCTTGCCCGACCCGCGTTCGTCGAGCCAGATGGAGCTTTCGTACTGCAGGTTGCAGCCTGCGCGGGTGCCGTCGCCGAAGGACTGGCCGTCGATGTCGATGTGGACGGCCTCGCCTTCGTAGAACAGCTCGTACTTGAAGGTCTGGTTGTAGACCGTGGCGGTCTGGTCTTCGCCGATGCAGTCGGAGTCGAAGGACTGCTGGCCGTTGTTGTCGACGATGGCCGACTTCACCGTGACGTTCCACACGCCGTCGGGCGGGATCTCTTCGGCCCCTCCGCAAGCGACGGAGGCGACGAGCAGACCGGGCACGAAGGTGCGGAGCCGGCGGGACGAAGGCAGCGATGGCATCTGGACACTCCAAACGGGCGCGGACCAGGGCCGTCGGAAACGGGGGGCTTCCTCGGCGAGCCGACGCAGTATCGCCTAGCCGATGCCCCCGGTCCAGCGAGGGGGGCATGCAGACAACCTCTTCACCCATTGTCCCGGGGCGGTGGACGGTGATTCCGCCGACCTTTATATTCCGCGGCCGTTGTCGGACCGGGTTTCGCCCGTAGGACAGCCGGTGCGGGGCCCAACATCCCCGCGCTCCACCGGACGCCGGACCTTGGTGTGCGGTCTCATCCAGGGGGCATGTGCCTCCGCCCGAGCCACCGCACCCCGCGAGTCCCGACAGCCGAGGTTCCCCCGCCGTCACCTCCTCGACGGCGAATCCCGTCATTCTCCTGTCCGCGCGCTCGCCCCCGTCGACGCGCAGGCGCCGCATCTTCCCATCCCCCGGAGCTCCCGTGGCCGAGGAAACCAGCACCCCGTTCGTCGCTCGCGCGGCCGATCTCGAAGCCCTCCAGTCGCACTGGGCCGCCGCCCGTGGTGGCGAGCCCCGCATCGTGCGGCTCCACGCCCCCCTCGGTGGTGGCAAGCGCGCCATCGCCGGCGAGCTGGCCCGTCGCGCCGTCGCTGAAGACGAAGACACCCTCGTGTGGCGTGCCGTCCTCTCCGACGAAACCGACGGCCTCCAGAACATGGTTCGCCTCTACGCGGGCCTGTTCCAGGCTCTGCACCGCTCGCCCAGCATGCGCGGTCGGGTGGAGATGGCCCTCAACGCCCAGCTCCCCCACGAGCCCCGCCGCACCCAGGGCTGGTTCCAGGCCTTCATCGAGGGCCTGAAGAAGGGCGCCCCCAAGTCGGGCGACACCGAATTCCAGGTCATCCTCCCCCGCGACAACCCGCTGGTCGGCCTCATCGAGATCACGATCGCCATCGCGCGGAAGTTCCCCATCCTGATGGACATCCAGAACGTGCACCACACCCACTCGCTGGGCCTCGTGGCAATGTTCGAGGCCCTGCTCGATGAGCTGGTCGGTCAGGAAGACGAGAAGTTCCACCTGATGGTGCTCCTCGGCCTCGGCGAGCTCGACGACACCGCCAAGCTGAGCTGGTCGCTGCCCCTGCAGGACTTCCTCACCCGCCGCGACGAAGACCTCGACCTCCACACCCTCGGCGCCTGGGGTGCCGAAGAGGTGGGCCAGTACCTCACCAGCCGCGACATCGAGTCCGACGCCGCCAACATCGCCCGCATCGCCGGTGGCCGCCCCGGCTACGTGGCCGAGCTGGTGGGCTGGCTCAAGGACAACGACCGCCTGGGCGACGACCTCTCCGCCTTCGAGCTGGCCCACGTCGCGAACGTGACGCCCGACGAAGAAGAGCTGGGCGACGACGACACCGACGAAGAAGGTGGCGAAGAGGCCGCACCGTCCCGTCGCAAGGCTTCCGCCGAAGACGCCGAGAACGTGGCCTTCACCGCCGCTCTCCTCGGCCTCACCTTCCCCAGCGGGCTGGTCGCCGACCTCCGCGGCCTCGAGCGCGACAGCGTCGACGACCTGCTCGACGCCACGGAAGACCTCTACAAGGAACTCCAGTTCTCCAAGCCCCTGGGCACCTGGATCTACCAGTACCACAGCGCCCTCCTCCGCGAGAGCGTCCTGGTGCGGCACACCTCCGACGAAGACAACCAGCACCGCGTCCTCGTGGCGCGCGCCATGGAACAGGCCCTCGTGCCCCGTGGCTACGCCTACGTGGTGAAGACCTCCCGGATGTACGCCGCCGGTGGCGAAGCCGGTCGTGCAGGCCTCATGCGCAGCATGGCGCTGGCGTCCGACCAGCCCCAGATGTGGGCCATGACCCAGGACCTCACCCAGTACTTCGATGAGGTCGCGTGGCCCGACGCCATGCGCCGCACCGTGTACCTGCAGCTCCTCGACCGCATGATGAAGCAGGGCGGCAAGGAAGTGGAGCGCTCCGAGGGCCTCTTCAACCAGGCCATGGAGTGGGCGACCAGCAAGGAAGACCGCCCGATGCAGGGCGTGCTCCTCTTCATGGGCAGCCAGATCGACATGCGCCGCCAGGACCTCTACCGGGCCCGCGACCGCGCCAACGACGCCCTCAAGGTGTTCAAGGCCCTCGAAGACAAGATGAAGACCGCCGAGGTGCACGCGCACCTCGCCACCATCGAGCTCAACGACGGCAACATCAACGCAGCACTCGACCAGGCCCGCCTGGCGGAAGAAATCGCCCCGGTGCCGCCCATGCAGGCCCAGGCCGAGTTCGTGCGGGGCCACGCCGCCCGCCGCGACCCCAAGAAGATCAACGAGGCTGTGGAGCACTTCCGCAAGTCCAACGAAATCGCCGGTCGCGCTGGCCTCGGTCCCCAGGCGCTCCAGGCTGGCCTCGCATTCGGCGAGACCCTCCTCGCCAGCCGTCAGCCCGACAAGGCCGCCGACGTGCTCGCCCAGGTCCAGCGCATCGCGTCGCAGATGCAGAACGCTCCCCAGGAACGTGCTGCCGCCACGCTGCTTGGCCAGGCTCAGGCCGGTGTGGGCAACTTCGAGGCTGCCCTCACCGCTGGCAACCGCGCGCTCGAGCTCTCCCGGGCGCTCAAGTTCAGCCAGTTCGAGCCCTTCGACCTGTTCAACGTGGCGCTCTTCAACCTGCGCCTCAAGCGCCCCACCGAAGCCGTGAGCCTGTTCCGTCAGGCCCGCGAGAAGGCCAACGTCACCGACCAACGCTTCATGAAGGAACTGCAGTTCAACATGGGCATGGCGATGGTGCAGATCGGTCAGCGCTCCGAAGGCGCCGAAGCCCTTCGTGCCGCCATCACCCCCGCCACCCAGTCCCGTGACTGGGCCAAGGTGGTGGCCGCCAACCGCACGCTCTCCGACATCGAGCGCGTGGGGGGCAACATGACCGCCGCCCGTCGCCACCTCGAGAGCGCCATCAAGGGTGCCGAGGCCGGTGGCATGAAGGACCTCCGCAAGCAGCTGCGCCGTCAGCTCGACACCCTGCGATAGGTTCGGCTCGAACGCTCCTGCGGCCGGTGCTGTGATGGCACCGGCCGCGCTTGTTCTTGGTGGCCGCGCTCACGCGCCGAGAGAGACGCACATGACCGCACATGCAGAGTCCTGGAACAAGACGATGGCCGCGTCTCCCGGGCCCCTCGACCTCCAGGTGTCCGCCGAAGACGTGCACGGCAGCATCCCACAGGCCCTGCGCGGCGGCCGGATGCTGTCGAACGGCCCGGGCTGGACCCACATCGGCGGCCACCTGGCCCACCCCTTCGACGGCCACGGCTATGTGCGCAGCTTCCGGTTCACACCCGACGGTGGGGTGCACCTCCAGGCGGCATTCGTGCAGACCCCGTCCTACCGGGCGGAAGTGGAAGCGGGTGGGTTTCGCCATCGCGGGCTGGGCACGAACAAGCCCGGCGGGATGCTGGCCAACCTGATTCCCGGGCCCGTGCGCAACGTGGCCAACACCACCATCATGCGCCGAGGGAAGCGCCTGCTGGCGGGCTGGGAAGCAGGGTCGCCCCACGCCCTCCACCCCGACACTCTGGCCACCATCGGTCCCGACACCTTTGGTGGGCTCATCGACGGACAGGCCACTCTGGCCCACATGCGCCGGGACGCCACCCTCGGACGCCTCACCCTCTGCTCGGTGAAGCAGGGCCGCGACACCACCTTCACCTTCCGCGAGCTCGACGCCACCGACACGCTCGTGCAGGAGCAGGCGGCAGTGGTGCCGGGAGCGGTCTTCACCCACGACTATTCGCTGTCGCCGAGCTGGTATGTGCTGGGTGGCAATCCGCTTCGCTTCAGGCCGATGGCGCTGGCCGGGGCCCTCCTGGGCGCCGGGACGCTCATGAACGCCATCACCCCCGATGCCCGCAAGCCCGGCCAGCTGCACCTGGTTCCCCGGGCAGGCGGCCCGGTGCGCACGGTTCCCCTCCCTGGCCCGGCCTTCGTGGTGCACTTTGGCAACGCCTTCGAGCGCAACGGCGATGTCGTCATCGACGCGTGTGCCTTCTCCGAGTTCGAGTTTGGCGCCGAGTTCGGCTACCAGGGCCCGTCCGCCCCCTTCGACCCCGGGCTACCGGAAGCGCGCGGCCCCCAACAGCTGCTCCGCATCACCATTCCCGCCGGCGCCAACGTGGCCCGCTGGGAACCGCTGACCGCCCACGGCGTGGACTTCCCGCGGTTCCACCCCCACCACGAGGGGCGCGAGACCCGGTGGTTGTTCGGCGCCACCCGTGCCGACACCCGCTTCAGCGACCCCTTCGACAGCCTGATTGCGCTGGACCTGCAGGACGGCGCTCGGAGCGAACAGCTGTGGACGGCGCCAGAAGGGGTGTTCGTGGGCGAGCCCGTGCCCGTGCCGGACGGCGACCGGGTGGGGCATGTGCTCTGCTTGCTGTCGGACGGACTGAACGGGCGGACGACCTTGGCGGTCTTCGAGGCCGAGCGTGTGGCCGCAGGACCGGTGGCGAAGGTGGACCTGCCGCTGCTGCCGATTGCGTTTCATGGGGACTGGGACAGTGGGGCTGATGGTGCGGGTGGATGACCGCGGCCCCCACCGACCGCTTCGCGGCCACCTCCCCCTGAGAGGGGGAGGACTTCGAGCATCCACAAACCATCGCGTTCCGTTCGCGAGCGAAGCGAGCCAAGAACGGAACCAACGCCACCTTCCGAGACACCGTCCATACGAAGTGCCCGTGGTCTTTCCGGACACCCATCATCCGGCGCACCCCGACCAGCGCATCACCACCGCGCCATGACCTGGCACCCAGACCCGCCCCACTGGGGCGGGCCGGGGGGGTCCAGGGGGGGACGTTCACGAGCGAAGCGAAGTGGTCCCCGCCCGGCCGAGAGAGCCCGAGAGAGCGGAGCGTCTCTCGGACCCCGGGGGGTGTCGGGGGGCCAGCCCCCCGGGTTGCGGACCTGGCAGGACCTGACGCGGTCGGCCTCCACAAGCAAGAAGACCCATCGGGGCCCCCTCCGACCCCTTCGGGGCCACCTCCCCCTGAGAGGGGGAGGACTTCGAGCATCCACAAGCCATCGCGTTCCGTTCGCGAGAAACGCACTCCCCGAAGGACGCCCAGGTGGTTCGATGAGCCGTGTTCTCCCCCTGTGTGGGCCCGGTGCCGCCTATGCGGGGTCGGGCTCGAACGGGCGCACGGCCTCTCGCAGCACCTGGATGCTCACGGGCTTCTTGAGGTACCGGACCGGCGCCTGGAGCAGGTGGCCCACATCGGACTCTTCGTGGCCCGACATCAAGAAGGTACGCGACAGCAGCTGCGGCCAGCGCTCTTTCACGATGTCGAGCACATCGCTGCCCTGCATCGGCGACTGCTTGAGCGTGAGGTCGCACAACACCACGGCCACATCATCGTCGGCCTCGAGGGCGTCGATCGCATCTTCTGCGCGTTGGGTCCAGACCAGGCGCGACCCACGCAGGACCCGCGAATATGTGCGCCCCAGAGGCGCCTCGTCTTCGATCAGAAGGATGTAGCCCAACGCGCACTCCCTGGTCCCATTTGCTCCGTGCGAATGTAGCCCGGAAGGCCCGGGCCCACACCGCCGCTTCCCACCATCTGTCTCTGGAGCCGGGACATGGTCCGCTCCACCGTCCATCTGCGCTTGCTCGTGTTCGGATCGGGCGCTGCCGCGCTCGCCATGGAGACCCTCTGGATGCGCCGGCTGGCTCTGGAGGGCGGGAGCACCGGCCTGGCCACCACTGCCACCTTGGCCGTCTACATGGGCGCTCTGGGGCTGGCTGCATGGTGGGCGCCGCGGCTGCATCCGGGCGGCCGCCGCATCTACGGCTGGCTCGAGCTGCTCGTGGCCGGATGGGTGATTCTGGCAACCCCGCTTGTAGATGCTCTGGCGCAGCACCTCTCCGGCCCCCCTCTGCTGCGCGTGGGTGTGCTGGCGCTGGTGCTGCTGGGGCTGCCGGGCTGCCTGCACGGCGCCACTCTGCCCCTGCTGGCCCGCGACTGCGACAGCCGGGCAGAGGTGGCTGGGCTGTACGCCTGGAACACCGCCGGAGCGGTGGCTGGCACGCTGCTCTGGACCTTTGTGGTGCTGCCGGCCACCACCGTGCGTGTCGCGGAGTGGTCGACGGCCCTGCTGGCTGCGGTGGTGGGCGTGGTGGCGTTGTCGGGGGCTGAGCGGAAGGCCGGACCGGTGCCGCGCATGGCCGGTGGTCGGGTTCCCTGGCGGCCGGCGCTGGTGGCGATGGTGGCCGGTGGTGTGGCCCTGGCGGTGGAGGTGTGCGGTGCCCGGGTGGCGGCGCTGCTGGTGGGCGGCAGCGTGTACGCCTTCGCGCTGGTGCTGGCCACCTTCCTCGCCGGCATCGCCCTGGGCAGCGCGGTGTTCCGGGGTGCGGCGCTCCCGCCCAGCCGACCCCTGGCCGCGATGGCCGTGCTGGTGGTGGGCTTTGTGGCGGCCTGGCGGCTGCTGCCGCACGGGGTGGCGCTGGTGTGGACCGTGGGCGGGGAGTGGCTCTGGCTCCCCGGCACGGTCGGCCTCTTCGCGCTCACGCTCGGTCCTGTGGCCTTTGCCAGCGGCGCCACCTTCACGGCTTGTCTGGAAGCGGCCCGTGCCGAGACGGGGCGCGCCACCGGCGTGGTGCTCGCCTTCAACACGGTGGGCAGTGTGGTCGGGGCGAGTGTGGCCGGGCTGGTGGGCCTTCCCACCATCGGCGTGTGGGGCACGGCCATGGCGGCGGCGATGGGCGCGGCGGTGGTGGCTGGGCTCTCGGGGGTGCGGCGGGCCCGGCTGCTGGCCGTGGGCGCTGTGGGTCTGGCGGTGGTGGTGCCGCGCTGGGACCCGGCTCTGTACGCCGTGGGACTGGGCTTGCGGGTGTCGGAGTTCGCCGACCTCTCGCCCCGCGCAGTGGAACGCTTCGCCCACGAAGGCTGGGAGCTGCTCGACTACACCGACGGCGTGTCCACCACGGTGGCGGTCGGCCGCTCCACCTCCTCGGGCAACATCTGGCTCAGCCTCAACGGCAAGGTCGACGCCTCCACCGGCCGCGACATGGCCACCCAAGAGCTCTCGGGCGTGCTGCCGGTCCAGGTTGCAGCACCCCACCATCCCGCGCCAGAGGCCGTGGTGGTGGGCCTGGCGAGCGGCGTCACGGCAGCGAGAACACTCTCGTCTGGGGCGTCTTCGGTGACTGTCCTGGAGATTGAGCCCGCGGTGGTGGACGCCGCCCGCTTCTTCGCCGACGCCAACGACCACCTCCTCGACGACCCCCGCGCCACCATCGAGGTGGTGGACGCCCGCGCCTGGCTGGCCGCCGACGGCCCCAAGGTGCCGGTGCTCATCAGCGAGCCCTCGAACCCCTGGCTCACCGGCGTGAGCAACCTGTTCACGCAGGAGTACTGGCAGCTCACCCGGGCACGGCTGGCACCCAACGGCGTGTTCTGCCAGTGGGTGCAGCTGTACGCCCTGCCGCCCGAGGCCTTCCAAGGGCTGGTGCGCACATTCTTGAGCGTCTACCCGCGGGCCTGGCTCTTCGAGTCGATCCCGGGGGCCGATGCTTTGCTCATCGCAGCACCAGAGCTCCCGGCCGACCTGGCCCTCGAGCCCACCCTCGGCCCCGAAGAGCTGGCGCGGCTGGCGTCGATGGGGCCGCTGGTCACCGACAACCACCCGTGGGTGGAGTTCTCGGCACCGTTCTGGCTCCACCGGGCCACCGGTGCACACAACCAGGCCCTGATCGACGCCGCGAAGCGCTGATCTCGACGAGGAGACCGCGGGCTCCGAGTCCCCGGCGAGACCGCGGCTCGCCGGGCCGGGCGCGACGAAGGCGCGACCGGTACCAACCTACTCGGCCAAGACCTGGACCACCTTCTTCTTCCCCTTCCAGACCAGCGCGGGGCGGTCGAGGATGTAGTTGGGGTCGGTGATCTTGGTGTCGTCGACGCGCACGCCGCCTTGCTTGACGAGCCGGCGGGCTTCACCGTTGCTCTTGGCCAGGCCGCCGGCCACCATCACCGCGAGAATGCCCTTGGGCAGGCTGACTGCGACGGTGGGGGCGTTGGCGGTTCCCTTGCCGGCGAACAGCTTCTTGGCGGCGGCCATGGCCTCTTCGGCGGCTTGGGCACCGTGGGCGAGCTTGGTGGCTTCGTAGGCGAGCACACGCTTGGCTTCCCGGACCTGCGCACCCTTCAGCGCCTCGAGCTCGGCGATGCGCGCGAGCGGGAGGGTGGTGTAGAGCTTGAGGAAGCGCACGACGTCGGCGTCGGAGACGTTGATCCAGTACTGGAAGTAGTCGTAGACCGAGCAGCGGGCGGGGTCCAGCCACACCGCGCCCTTTTCGGTCTTGCCCATCTTCTTGCCTTCGGCGGTCTGGAGCAGCGGGATGGTGAGGCCGTGGACCTCATCGCCGGTGAGGCGCCGGATGAGGTCGGTGCCGCCCAGGATGTTGAACCATTGGTCGTTGCCGCCCACCTGCAGCTTCACGCCGTGCTGCTGGTGCAGGACGTAGAAGTCGTAGGACTGGAGCAGGTGGTAGTTGAACTCGATGAACGACAGGCCCTGGTTGCGCTCGAGGCGCAGGCGGGTGCTCTCGGCCGACAGCATGCGGTTGACCGAGAAGTGGCGGCCGATGTCGCGGAGGAACGAGACGTACCCGAGCGAGAGCAGCCAGTCGGCGTTGTTGACGATGATGCCCTGGTTGCCGGTGCGTGCGTCGGTGGACGCGGCGAGGTCGAGCACGCGGCCGAACTGCGGTCGCTGCCCCTCGATGTTGGCGGCCACGGCTTCTTCGGTGATGAAGTCGCGCGACTTGTCTTTGCCGGAGGGGTCGCCCACCATGCCGGTGCCCCCGCCGATGACCACGACGGGGATGTGGCCGGCCTGCTGCAGCCAGTACATGGCCATCACGGGCAACAGGTGCCCCACGTGCAGGCTGTCGGCGGTGGGGTCGAAGCCCACATAGAAGGGGACGGGACCATCGGCGAGCATCTTCGCGAGTGCGTCTCGGTCGGTGCACTGGGCGATGAAGCCACGGGCTTCGAGGATGTCGAGCGCTGACTGTCCGGTCACTTCCGGCGACATGGGTGCCTCCTTGTTGGCCCGGCCGCGTAACCGGCTGCTCCCCTCCCCTCGACTCGGGAGTGCAACCCGCGAACCATGTACACACCATGCGCAGACCATGTCCGCATGATGGGTTGACGCCGTGGGGCTGGCGGATACAGACCCGCCGACGAAACGCTGCTGCAGAATCGCAGCCTTCCCGGTGGGCACCCCGGTGCACGCCACGCTGATGCAGAGCCATCCCGAGGTCGACCTGATGCCCTATCCGCAGTCGCCGCTGGCACACAAGGGCGGCCCCACGCTCGCGAAGACCCGCCACGTCACGCTCGGCGCCGAAGCCAACCTCCCCACCCGCTTCGGCAACTTCCGGGTCTACGCCTTCGACTGCCACATCGACGGGCAGGAATACGGCGCGGTGGTCCATGGCGATGTGCGCGACCAGGAAGCCGTCCCGGTGCGCCTCCACAGCGAGTGCTTCACCGGCGACATCATGGGCTCGCTGCGCTGCGACTGCCGCGACCAGCTCGAGGCCGGCCTGCGCTACATCGCCGACCAACCCTTCGGCGCCGTGGTGTACCTGCGCCAAGAAGGCCGAGGCATCGGCCTGGTGAACAAGATTCGGGCCTACGCCCTGCAGGATGGCGGCCTCGACACCGTGGACGCAAACCACAAGCTCGGCTTCGACGACGACCTCCGCACCTACGAGGTGGCCGCCGACATCGTGCGCCTGCTGGGCATCCGCTCGGTGAAGCTCATCTCCAACAACCCCAACAAGCAAGAGGGCCTGGAGACCAACGGAGTGCCCGTGGTGGCGCGCATTCCGCACATCATGGAGCCCACCGAGCACAACCGCGACTACCTCGCCACGAAGCGCGACCGCAGCGGCCACCTGCTCCCGGACGACATGTAGGACGGGGTGGTCGCCGGATCAGTCGCGGCGACGGCGCAGGCCCAGCAATCCCAGCGGCAGCAGGAAGAATAGTCCCGCTTCCGAGCTGCTGTCGTCTTTGCAGCACCCGGCATCCTTGCTGACGCCTTCGGCGGGGTCGGCGTCGGGCGCATCCGGCGGGCCGGCTTGCGGCGCGATGGCGAACTCGTAGTTGCCCGTGTTGGCGGCATCGTGGAACTGGCTGGCCCATTCGACGGGGCGGTCGGCCGGACCATCGGTGGACCACGCGAACAGGTAGCCCTCGCGGGATGAGGCCACGACGTCGAGGTAGCCGTCGCCGTCGATGTCGCCGATGGCCGGGCTGCCCAGGATCCAGTGGCCGGTGTTCTTGGGCCAGCCGGCAGCCGACACGCCGAGCGCGTTCCAGGCGTGCATCACACCGCCTGCCGAGCCGTAGATGGCCTCGGGGTGGCCGTCGCCGGTGATGTCGGCGATGGCGGGGGCCATGAGGAACTGCATGTCTTCGAGCTGGCGGGGGAAGCCGGGCAGGAACTCGCCGGTGCCGCTCGACCACGCGCCCACCGGGTGCTGGAAGTCGCGCCACTCGGTGGAGGCCAGGGCCACGAGGGCCATGGTGCTGGCGCCGCCGAGCATGGGGTCGGGGTGACCGTCGGCGTCGAGGTCGCCGAAGGAGGGGTTGGTGGCGAACTGGACGAAGGCGGGGGAGAGGTCGAGGTCGACGCCGGCGGCGGGGCCGTAGCTCTCGGCGAAGTACGACAGCTCCACCACAGTCTCGCCTTCGTGGTCCATGACGCCCGTGGTGCCGAACATCACGGGGTTCATCATCTCGAGGTCGCCGTCGCCGTCCATGTCGGCCAGAGCGACGGAAGACGGGTGGCCTTCGCCCAGCAGCGGCAGCAGGACGGCTTCGTTGACCAGCCCCGGCGTGGTGATGGGCCAGCCGGGGGCGGGGGTGCCGGTGAGGGCATCGTAGGCGTAGGTGACGCTCAGGCGGCCGTCGTTCGGAGACTCGTTGGAGCCGAAGACGACCTCGTAGTCGCCATCGCCGTCGAGGTCGCCCACTGCGGGGCTGTTGATGAGGCGGCGCTCGGCCTCGCCGCAGACGAGGGGGTGGCAGACGTCGATGGGGTACGGTCCGAAGTCGGCGCCGTCGCCCGTCCAGACGTACATGCGGGCGTCCATGCCCACGGCGATGACCTCGGCGGCGCCATCACCATCGATGTCGACCAGCGCCGGAGCGCCCACGAAGCCGCGGTCGTAGGTGTTCTGGGCGTCGAAGTCTGCGGGTTCTCGGCCCACCATCTCGACCGGCCAGCCATCGACGGGTGAGCCGTCGGCGTTCCAGGCAAACACACCGCCCACGAGCGAGGCCACCACCACCTCGGGTTCGCCGTCGCCGTCGATGTCGGCCACGGAGGCGGGTGCGATGACGCCTTCGTGGGGCTCGGCGACCGCGCCCGAGGTGTAGGCGGGGGCGTTGGTGAGGGCATCGAAGAGGAGGTCGGTGACGACGGGCCAGCCGGGAAGCTCGGTGCCGTCGCCGATGATGGCGTGCACGCGGCCGTCGGTGCCAGCGATGACCACCTCGAGCACACCGTCGGCGTTCAGGTCGGCGAGCACGGGGCTGGACTCACCGCTGGCGCCCAGGGCGAAGGGGAAGCCGGGCAGGCGGTCGGGGTCGGCTTCGAGGAAGAAGGCGCGGCGCTCTCGGGACACGCGGCCCTCGGCGTCGGTGACCGTGAGGCGGACCGTGACCTGGTTGCTGTTCACGCGGTCCATGCGCTCCATGATGCCTTCGGAGATGGCGGGGGAGTCGGTGGGGGCCCAGGTGAAGGTGGAGAGGTCGAGCGTGGCCAGGACACCGTCGAAGCCGCCTGTGCCCGTGCCGGCGTCGATGGTGGTCCAGGAGGAGGGGGCGTCGCCTTGACCGGCTTCGAGGGCCCAGTCGAAGGAGGTGGACCGGCTGGCGTCGATGGACACCTTCACGTCGACCGTGCCCACGGCGTCGACCGGCGCGAACCAGTCGGGGCCCAGGATGCGGACCGACGGAGGGATGTCGCCGGCCACCACCGCTTCGACGGCCGTGGCGGCGTTGACGCGTCCGTAGCCGTAGAAGGGGTCCCAGCCGGGCTCGCTGGGGTAGGCGTTGGACCGGGCCCGTTCTTCTTCGGGCTTGGCGACGTCGTCGGAGGTGTGGTTGACCAGCTGGCGGACTTCGCCGGTGGTGAGGGTGATGCCGGCGTCGCGGGCGGCGCTGTGGATGAGGCCGACCATGCCTGCGGTGTTGGCGACGGCGCCGGTGGCACAGGCATGGGCCGGGGCCACGACGTCCATGCGGGCGCCATAGTTGTTGCAGTTCCAGGTGTTGAAGTAGCTCTGGATGAGGCCGTCGGCGTTCAGGGTGTCGTGCCGGATGGAGTGCACGTACAACACATCGGGGAGCATGGCTGGAAAGTTGCGGTGGTAGGCGTTCTCGTCGCCCGCGGCGCCCACGAGGGTGAGGCCCTGGTCGTAGGCGTAGGCTGCAGCCTGGGTGGCCACATCGGGGTTGGTGAGCGCCCCGATGGCCAGCGACATGGAGACCGCGCCCGCGTCGGCGGCGAACACGATGCCTTCGGCCGCCCTTGTGCCGTCGGTGATGAAGGTGTCGCCCAGCCGAACCGGCAGCACCATGCAGTTGGGACACACGCCGATGCGGCCGTCGCCGTCGCCGCCTTCCGAGCCGATGGAGCGGGCCACACCGTCGCCGTGGGTGCCGTAGTCGTGGCCGGTGTAGGTGTGGTAGGCGTCGTTGTCGCGGCCGAAGAAGTCCCAGCCGCAGATGTCGTCGGGGTAGCCGTTGCCGTCGTCGTCGACACCGTCGGAGAAGGTGTAGATGAGGTCGGAGGGGTCGAGCAGGCTGTCGGCCACATCCACACCCGCGGTGGGGTCGATGCGGGGGTCGGCGGCGTAGTCGTCGATGTTGACCACGCCGTCGCCGTTGGCGTCGTGGTCGGCGTACGCGGTGCCGGTCTCGTCTTGCGGAAGCGGCAGCTCGGCGCTGTTGAGGGCGTACTTGCGGACCAGCGAGCGCTCCGACCAGTCCACGCCACTGTCGCCCACGGCCACCACCACATCGGTGCGTCCGGTGGTGGTGCGCCAGGCCCGGTCCACCCACATCCCGCTGCCCAGGTCGAGCTCGGAGGGGTTGATGGTGTCGCGCGCATGGGGGGGGATGTACGAGATGAAGTCCCACTCCACCCCGAGGTCGTTGGGGCAGAGGTCGGGTCGGTCGATCTCTCCACAGTCGGGGAATGTGGGGAGGGGCAGCTCAGCCGATGCCACAGTTGGGCCAGTGAGCAGGAGGATGAGCGCAGCGGGACGGACATGGGCGAAGCGGGACATCGAAGCTCCTGCAGACGGCGCACCTCTAATACGGAGTCGGCCGAAGCTCCGGTGCTTCTGACAGTTGCCGCACCGCCCACGTCCACCTTGCCCTCGTCACCGACAGGCCGGTGCCTTCGCCGCCCACCCACTGGCCACCCCTGACCTGGATCAGCAGCACCATCCCCAACACGCCAGACTTACGCTCAAGCCATCCGACAATGCCCCGATTCAGTCCCTGTCCCCCTGGTCGGTGCCCCGTTCCAGGTACCCGCAGCACACTCCCGGGAGCGGTCCATGGCCCTCATGAAGCGCGCCACCGCCACAGTCGAGACCGATGACGCCTTCCGGTCACGGGGCCGTGGGGGTCGGACATCCGCTGAGCGCCGCCGCCGGGCCGCACGCACCCACGCCAAGCAGCAGCAGGCCGCCGAACAGCTCGCCGCCGCCGCCGAAGACCTCGCCCGCGGCATCGCCGAGTCGCTCGAAGGTCAGGTGGACCTGGGCGCCGCCATGCAGGAAATCTCGGCCACCGCGGAAGAGTCGGCGACCGCGTCGCAAGAGACCTCGGTGGCGATGGTCCGCGTGGTGGAAGCCCTACACAAGGTGAACGAAGAGGCCGACGCCACCCGCATCCGCACGGCCGAGCTCGAGGGCATCGTCGCCGACGTGCACGACGACATCGCCACCATGGTGGCCAACATCTCGGCAGCATCCGCCCAGCAAGCCGCCTCGGTCGACCAGATGGCGGCCCTCACCAAGCTCGCGGAGTCGATCGGTGGGGCGGTGGAGGCCGTGCTCGGAATCGCCGACCAGACCAACCTCCTGGCCCTCAACGCCGCCATCGAGGCCGCCCGGGCCGGCGTGCACGGCAAAGGCTTCGCGGTGGTGGCCGACGTGGTGCGCAAGCTGGCGGAGCGGTCCGCTGGAAACGCAGAGCGCATCGCCCAGATGGTGCAGCAGATCCAGACCGGCGCCACCGACATCGCCCGGGCGGTCGAAGACCTGTCCAGCCTGGTCCACACCGAGGTGGGACGCGGAACCGCCGTGAACGGACAGCTCGGAGAGATCCGGGCCACCATCGCCGACATGTCCCGCAGCGCCCGCACCCTCATCGACGTGGGCGCCGACATCTCGACGGCCGCCGAGCAGGCCGGCCGGGGCTCCACCCGCATCGCCGACGTGGCCCGCGAAGCCAGCGCCGCCTGCAACCAGGCCCTGCCCGCCCTCGACCAGCAGCGCCAGGCCCTCGGGGAGGCCGAACGTGCCGCCCTCGAGCTCGACGAGCTGAGCCAGGCGCTGAAGAACAGCACCGACATGGCCAAGAACGCCGAGGAGGTGGCCGCTTCCGCAGAAGAGCTCTCCGCCACGATGGAGGAGCTCACCCGGTCGTCCTTCGAGATTCAGCAGGCCGTGACCGACCTGGCCCGGGGGGCGGCGGAGCAGGCCCGGTTGAGCTCGGAATACCTCGTGGGCGTCGAGCAGATCGACCGCGACACCGAGCGGCTGGTGGAGCGCACGCGAGAGGACGCGCGGCGCTCGGATGTGGTGGCCACCCGCCTGTTCGACAACCGCCAGACCGTGACCTCCCTGGTCGAAGCCATCCACACCGCCACCGAAGCGGGCCAGGAGAATGTGGTCGCCATCGCCGAGCTCGACGACGTCAGCCGGCAGATCGACAAGGTGGTCGATGCCATCGGCAATGTGGCACTGCAGACCGCGATGTTGGCCGTGAGTGGTGCGGTCGAGGCTGCGCGGGCCGGAGAACATGGCGCCGGCTTCGCCGTGGTGAGCGCCGACATCCAGACCCTCGCGGAAGAAGCATCGAGCAACGCGGAGCAAATCAAAGACCAGGTCCGGTCCATCCAGGACCAGATCATCGAGGTGAAGGCCTCTTTGCGCGATGTTCGCCAGCTCATCGCCACCGAGCTCGCGCGGGCACCGAACATCACCCGTCGCCTCGAAGCCATCGAGTCCGAGATGCGTGTGGTGCTCGACCGCAACGAGTCCATCATGTGCTCGACCCGCGACATCGGCGCTGCCACCAACCAGGTCCGCGACAGCACGGCCCGCCTCGCCCAAGCCGCCGCCCAGACCACCGGCACGACCGAACAGGCCGCCCGCGGCGCCCACGAGCAGACCGACTCCATCGACCAGCTGCTGCAAGCCATCGAGTGCATCGCGTCTACTGCCGACGAGCTGCAGACCGCCTGACCCCCCGGGAGTCTGCATGACCGCCGCCCTCGAGTCCCCCGTCACCTACGTGACCTTCCACGTCGATGGGGCCCGCTTCGCCCTCCCCGTGGGCCACGTGCGCGAGATTGTGCGACCGCCCCATACCGTCCACGTGCCCCTCACCCCGCCCACCCTCGGCGGCCTGGCCAACCTGCGCGGCCAGGTGCTGCCCATCCTCGACACCCGCCAGCTCATGGGCTGCCCCTCCGCCACCCACACCCGCTCGACCCGCGTGGTGGTGGCCTGGTGTGGCACGCAGGTGGGGCTGCTGGTGGACCAGGTGGACCGGGTGTGCGCCATCCGACCCGACCAGGTCGAGGCCGCCACCGACGTGCAGGGGGTCTTCCAGCGCGACCACCTGAGCGGCGTGGTGCGCGACCACGACGGCAGCCTGCTCCAGCTGCTCGACCTCGAGCGGACCATCGACCTCCAGTTCACCGCCCTGGTGTCCACACTGACCGGCGCCATCGCGCCCGACCTGGCCCAGCCCGAGCCCGCTGCCGCCCCCGAGCCCCCGCTCCAGGTGGTGTGCTTCGCGCTCCATGGCGAGCTGTACGCCTTCCCCATCGAGCACGTGGCCGAGATTGTGCGGCTGCCGGAAATCATTCGGTCCGTTCCCGGTGCGCATCCCCACATCTGCGGCATCATCGACCACCGCGACCGCCTGCTCCCCCTCATCGACCTCCGCGGCCACTTCGGCCTGCCCGCCGCACCGCGACACCACCGCCAGCGCATCGTGGTCGTGCGCCCCGAGGGATGCCACACCGTTGTGGGCGTGGTGGTCGATGCCGTGGAGCGCGTCACCCGCATCCCACCGGGCAGCCTCGCGCCCCTCCCCGGCCGCTCCGACCGACCCGAGGTCGAGGCCATCGCCCGCCTCGACCGCGGCCGGCAGCTCCTCTCCATCTTGTCGCCCGCGGCGCTCTTCGCGTCCTTGGACCTCCGCCCCGTGGCCGCACCCGACGCCTCCGGAGCCCCCATGTCCACCGACTTCGTCACCCGTGTGGTGGTCTTCCGCCTGGGAGACGAGGAGTACGGCGCCGACGTCTCCACCGTCTCCGAGATCATCCGCGTCCCCGACGTTCTCACCGCAGTCCCCCGCGCGGACGAGGCCATCGACGGCCTCACCAACCTCCGCGGACAGGTGCTCGCCGTGGCCGACCTGCGCACCCGCCTGGGCATGCACCGGGTCCCACGCACCAAGCGACACCGCATCCTCGTGCTCGACTTCGATGGCCTGAAGGTGGGCTTCGTGGTGGACGCGGTGGTGGAGGTGCTCCAGCTGCCATCCAGCCGCATCGCCGAGCCTCCGCGACTGTCCGACGTCCAGGAGCGGCTCATCCCGCGGGTGGCCAACTTCCCCGAGGCACGCCGAATGGTGTTGCTCCTCGACGTCTTCGAGCTGCTCGACGAGACCCTGGTGGAGGCTCTGCCATGACCCGCCGTCCCCTCCACGTCCTCGTCGTCGACGACTCCGCCCTCATGCGCCGGTACATCCGCCAGGCCATCCAAGATGCCGGCCACCGCGTCACCCTCGCCCGCGACGGAGAAGAAGCCCTCGCCGCCATCCGGCGCGAAGCCCCCGACGTCGTCACCCTCGACATCAACATGCCCAAGATGGACGGCCTGATGTGCCTGGCCCACATCATGACCGACCACCCCCTCCCCGTGGTGATGGTGTCCTCCCTCACCGAGCGGGGCGCGCTGGCCACCTTCGAGGCCCTCGAGCTCGGTGCCGTCGACTACGTGTCCAAGCCCGGCGGCACCGTCTCCCACAACATCCTCTCCGTCGCCGACGTGCTCGTGAAGAAGGTGGAGTCCGCCGCCGCCGCCCGCTGGCGCCTCCGGTCCAGGTCGCGCGCCCCCCGTGCATCCGCGCCCCCTCCGGTCCAGCGTCCCAAGGCCCGCCCCTCCACGCCCAGCCGGTCCATCCCGTCGACCAAGGCCGCGGTCGACCTCGTGCTGGTGGGCGTCTCCACCGGCGGCCCCTCCGCCCTCGAGACCATCTTCACCGGCATCGACCCCTCCTTTCCGGCCCCCGTCCTGGTCGCCCAGCACATGCCGGACACCTTCACCGGCATCTTCGCCAAGCGCATGTCCACCAAGTGCGCCGTCGACGTGGTCGAAGTCCGCGACGTCACGCCCCTCGTCGCCGGCACCGTCTACATCGCCCGCGGAGGCCACGACATCGTCGTCGACCGTCGCCTGGGCCGCCTCGTCGCCCGCAGCGTCGAGGTGGACCCCCAGTACACCTGGCACCCCTGTGTCAGCCGCATGGTGGCCTCCGCCCTGGCCATCGTTCCCCCCGAGCGGCTCGTGGGGGTCCAGCTCACCGGGATGGGCGACGACGGCGCCAAAGAGATGGCCGAGCTTCGGGCCCGTGGCGGCCGCACCATCGCAGAGTCCGAAGCATCGTGTGTGGTGTGGGGCATGCCCCGCGCGCTCGTCATCCGAAACGGCGCCACCGTCGAGCTGTCCGCCCCGGCCATCGCCAAGCGCCTCGTGGCGTGGGCCACCACGGAAGCCATCGCCCCCCGCTTCGCCCCCAGCCGGAGCCGGTCGGCATGACCGTCCCTCTCCCAGCATCGACCGACCCACCCGGCATCAGCCAGGCCGAGTTCGTGCGCTTCCGCGACTTCTTCTACCGGCACACCGGCATCCGCTTCGCGTCCAACAAGCGGTACTTCGTCGACCGACGCCTCGCGGAACGCCTCGCCCGGTCCGGCGCCCGCTCCCTCCGCGAGTACCTCCACCGCCTGCGCACCGACCCCGACTCCACCGAGCTCCAGCAGCTCGTCAACACCATGACCGTCAACGAGTCGTACTTCTGCCGAGAGGCCTACCAGTTCGACGCCCTCGTCGACGGCGCCCTCGACCGTGTGCTCGCCCGGCGCGCCCGCCCCGACCTCCCCCTTCGCATCTGGGTGGTCCCGTCGTCGACCGGAGAAGAGGCCTACAGCATCGCCATGTACCTGCTCGAACGCTGGCCTCGCATCGACCAGATCGACGTGGAGATCGTCGCTTCCGACATCGACACCCACGCCCTCGACCGCGCCCGTGCGGGCGTGTACTCCGCCCGCTCCACCCGCCTGGTGCCCGCCATCTGGAAGCGTCGGTACTTCGACCCCCGCGGCCGCAACCTGCAGATCTGCCCCGACCTGCGGGCTTCCGTCGACTTCCGGCGCCTCAACCTCATGGACCCCGTCGGCTGCGCGGCCTTTCGTGGCTTCGACATCGTCTTCTGTCGCAACCTCCTCATCTACTTCGACCAGGACTCCCGGCGCCGGGCCGTCGACGCCCTCCACGACGCCATGAACCCCGGCGGGCTGCTCTTCCTCGGCCACTCCGAGGCACTCACCACACTCACGCCGCGGTTCCGCCCCCTGCGCATCGACCAGGTGCAGGTCTACGAGAAGCCCCGGCCCGAGGTCCATCCATGACCGAGCTCCGGACCGAGTTTGTCGACGAGTGCCGCGAGTACCTCGTGGCCGCCAGCGAAGCCCTCCTCCAGTTCGAGGAAGACGCCGACCGCGCCGCCCTCCACGAGGTCTTCCGGTCGGTCCACACCATCAAGGGCGCTGCCGGCCTCTTCGAGATCCCGGCCCTCACCACCGTCACCCACGCCGCCGAAGACCTCCTCAACACCGTCCGGGAAGGCGAACAGGACCTCCACCCCGCCCTCGCCGACGCCCTCCTGGCCGCCCTCGACCAGGTGGGGGCCTGGGTGGACCACTTCGAGCAACACCCCACACTCCCCGACGACGCCACCGACCGGGCCGAAGCCCTCGCCGTCCACATCCGGTCTCTGGCCGCCGCACCGCCCCCCCAAGCCGACGCCAGCGCCCCCACCCCCCGGTCCGCCCCGCCCGGCTGGCTCGAAGCGGTGTCCCCGGACGACCGACAGCGCCTCGCCACCAGCCTCCGGCACCGCCCGGGTCGCACCCTCTTCGCGGTCACGTACACCCCCGACGCCCACTGCTTCTTTTCCGGCGGCGACCCCATGCTCGTGGTCGCCGACGTCCCGGGCCGCGAGTGGCTGCGTGCCGAGCCCCGTACACCCTGGCCATCCCTGGTCGACCTCGACCCCTTCATCTGCGTGCTCGACTTCCAGCTGCTCGCCTTCACCACGGCCGAAGCCCTCGAAGACGTCTTCCTCTACGCCGAAGATGAGGTCAGCTGGACCCCCGTGGCCCTCCACGACCTCGTCGAGCCCGACGATGAGCCCCCCACCGAGCAGGTCCAGGTCGTCCAGCCCGAGCCGGCTCCCCCACCCGTCGCCGAGCCCACCCCCAGCACCGACCCGCCCGAGCCCCCCACCGAGCGCCGCGGCAGCCACCGGTCGCTCAAGGTCGAGGTCGAGCGCATCGACGCCCTCATGGACCTCACCGGCGAGCTCACCGTCGCCAAGAACGCCCTGCCCTTCCTCGCCCGCAAGGCCGCCGCCCACACCGACGGCCAGGCCCTCTCCCGCGAAATCCTCGAACAGCACGCCCGCATCCACCGCTTGTGCGAAGAGTTCCAGGCCGCCGTGATGCGCCTGCGGATGATGGCCGTGGGGACGGTCTTCAGCCGCCTCCCCCGCCTCGTGCGCGACCTCTCTCGCAAGCAGAGCAAGCCGGTCCGCCTGGAGCTGTCCGGTGAGGAGACCGAAGCCGACAAGACCGTGGTCGAGTCGCTCGGAGAAGCCCTCGTGCACCTCGTGCGCAACGCCATCGACCACGGCATCGAGCCCCTGGCCGAGCGCCGAGCCGCTGGAAAGCCCGAAGAAGGCACGCTCCGCCTCTCCGCCACCAGCACCTCCGACGAAGTGTGCATCACCCTCGCCGACGACGGCCGTGGAATCGACCAGGACGCCGTGGTGGCCCGTGCCATCGAGCGCGGTGTGCTCTCCGCCGCCGACGCCCCCGGCCTCTCCCGACAAGAAGCCCTCCACCTCATCTTCTCGCCCGGACTGTCGACCGCCGCCGCGGTCACCGATGTCTCCGGACGCGGCGTGGGCATGGATGCCGTGCGGGCCATGGTCCACCGAAACCGCGGCACCATCACCGTCGACAGCGAGCCCGGGGTGGGCACCACCATCACCTTCCGCCTCCCCCTCTCGATGGCCGTGAGCCACATCCTGGTGGTGGACTCGGACGGCCAACCATTCGGCCTGCCCATGGAGGCGGTCCGCGAGACCCTCAAGGTGGCCCGCACCGACATCCAGACCATCCGCGGTGAGGCCGTTCTCACGCTCCGAGAGCAGACCATGCCGCTGCTCTACCTGCGCAGCCTGCTCGACCAGCCCGCCCGCCCGGACGCCACCCACGACTACGTCGTCGTGCTCCACATCCACGGCTCGCCCATCGCCCTGGCCGTCGACCGCCTGTTCGAGGGCATGGACGTGGTGGTCAAGCCCCTGGCCGGCGTGATGGAGGGCCTGTCCGCCTACCGCGGCACCACCATGCTGGGCGACGGCCAGGTGCTCCTCATCCTCGACATCGCGGAGCTGATCCGATGCCGGTGACCCTCGACGGCGACCTCATCGCCCTTTCCGGGACCTGTCCCGTGCAAGATGCAGAACCTCTGCTGAAGCTCCTTCAGGAAAACCCCTCTCGTTCCGTCGACATGAGTAGCTGCCAACACCTCCACGCCGCGCTGATCCAGGTGCTGCGCTGTGCAGCTCCCCGCATCGTGGCCCACCCCGACCCCCTCCCCCTCCGCGCCCTCACCCTCGCCGTGCTCCCCGCCGCCCCCCGGACCTGAGAGAAGACCATGAGCCAGTCCATTCTCGTCGTCGACGACTCCCGCACCATCCTCCTCAGCCTCCGCAACATCCTCACGAAGCAGGGCTACGTCACGCGGACCGCCATCGGAGGGACCGAAGCGCTGGGCTGCCTCGACGAAGGCTTCACGCCCGACCTCATCATCACCGACCTCCACATGCCCGGGATGAGCGGCATCGACCTCATCGAGGCCCTCCGCGAACGGTCGGATGCCCGCTTCACCCCCATCCTCATGCTCACCACCGAGACCGGGATGGCCAAGCGCGAAGAAGCCAAGAAGGCCGGCGCGACAGGCTGGCTGGTCAAGCCGGTGCGCCCCCGACGCCTGGTCGACATCCTCAAGCGGGTGATGCCGCCGGGCTGATTTTCCGGGAGGCGTGAGCGCGGAACCCACACGGGCTACGGTCCCGGCCGAGTTTCCGCGAGGCCCCCCCATGCAGTCCTTCGAGCTCCGCCACACCTATCCCTGGCCCCGCGAAGCGGTCTGGGACGCCCTCGACTCCGACGCCTACACCGAGCTGCGCACGGCCCACGGTCGCCGCCCCGACGCCAAGGTGAAGACCGAACACCTCTCCGACGGCCTCGAAGATGGCGTGCGCGTGCGTCGTGTCCGCCACACCCTCCACCGCGACATCCCCCGCATGATGCAGCGGTTCACCGGGCCCACCCTGTCGTACCTGGTGGTCGAGCGCATCCACCCCGACACCTTCGAGGTCACCTGGACCGCCACGCCAGAGGTCGCCCGTGGGGCCAAGGCGGTGGACAAGCGGGTTCGCATCCAAGGCAGCTACCGCTTCCTGCCGGTCGCTTCTGCGCCCGGTTCCTGTGAACGTATCGTCAAGGCCGAGATTACCGTCACCATCCCCGGCCTGAGCGGGAGAATTGAGGCTGGCATCGCCAAGAGCCTGCGCGCCACACACGAAGGGTCTGCCGACCTCGCCCGGCGCTTCCTCGAGGAGAGACTCGGATGACCACCGCCCTCGCCCTGCTCGTCGCCCTCCCCGCTTTCGCCGGCTACGGCGACATCGACGAAGAAGGCCGTCCCTCGTGGGCCGAGCGCGACGTCCACATCTGGACCAACGCCGTCCGTGTCGACCCCGAAGCCTTCTCCTCCGAGTACGAAGCCGGCGGCTGCTCCTTCGACAGCTTCCTGCCCGCCGAGCAGGTGAAGCTGCCGCCCCTGTCGCACGACCCCGGCCTCAACGAAGCCGCACGGTTCCACTCGGGCAACATGATCGAAAAGGGCTTCTTCGCCCACGACGAACCCGGCGGCGACACCTTCGCCGAGCGCATCTCGAAGTACTACGACAGCCCCTACGCGGGTGAGAACATCGCCTACGGGTACCCCACCGGGTACGTCGCCGTGATGCAGGGCTGGATGTGCTCCGACGGCCACCGCGCCAACATCATGCTCGATGGCTACCAAGAGCTCGGCACCGGAGTCGTCGACACCCACTACACCCAGAACTTCGGCGGCGGCGAGCGCAACTGGGACCACGCCGTGCAGATGGGCAACCACACCCCCGACAGCACCAACCACGAAGCCACCTTCCTGGCCGACTGGTACGCCTCGGCCGCCCCGGCCCGCTTCCAGGTGGTGGTAGACGGCACGGCCCACGACCTCGTGCTCGAGTGGGGCGACGACGACCAGGGCGTGTACACGGCCGACGTCTCTCCCGAAGCGGTGTCGTGCCACCAGTACTACTTCTCGTGGGACGAAGCCGACGGCACCAGCGCGGTGTTCCCCGAAGAGGGCAGCTACACCTACGGCGAGGACTGCGACGACGCCCACGGCTGGATTGCCGGCCACATCGGCATCGACGGCGGCGGCTCGGGTGGCGACAGCGGCGGAGATGGTTCGGGCGGAGGCTCGGGCGGCATCGACGGCCTCGACGATGAAGGCAACCCTCTGACAGCGGGCGACCCGAAGCTCACGGGGTGCAGCACGGCCGGATCTGTGTCCGGCGCTTCGGGGCTGATGGCGCTGGCGTTGGGGCTTGTGTTGGCTCCGGTGGTGCGTCGGCGGGTGTGACCCGTCTCGCCTGGCCGGGCGCGGCGGGCCAGGTGGAACACAACACAGAGTCGGAACACCGGGAGAGTCGGTGTGTCTACACACACGCGCTCGACGCGGCAGCGCACCCATCCATGGCAGGAACCCAAACTGAGGGTTACCCACACCGGGGGCCACACAAGCTCGTGCGGCTACTGCAGTTACGGAGGGGACCGTGCCAACACATCGACCTATCTACCTGATCTGGATCTGCATGGGCGCTTGTGTCGACTCCCCTACCGACACACCACCATTGGTCGCCCAGCGCGGCAGCGGCATCCAGCTCACCGATGGGCAGGGGGTCGCTACACTCGACTCGGTCGGTGTTGAGGTACGGTTCAACCGAGTCGGGGCGTCGATCGCGAGGGGGCCAGACGGCACCAGCCAGATCTCCACTACCGCCTGGGGACGTCGGGGGAGCCTCCTTCACGCAGCCTCGGCATTGCCCGCGCTCGAACGCTGTGGACCGCCAGAGAGTGCCCTTGTCGACTGCACCGAGAAGCTACGGTATGACCGTGGAAACGGGCTCTCCGAGTGGTGGCTTGCATCGCCTGTTGCCCTCGAGCAGGGCTGGACCCTCGAAGCGAGCCCCCGTGGGCAAGGCGACCTCCTCATCCAGGTCTCGGTGGGCTCCCGTGTGTGGCTCGGCACGGATGGCGACTCCGCACGGTTCCGAGATTCGAGTGGACGGGTCTGGTCGGTTCGGGAGGCTACGGCCATCGACGCCGCGGGCCAGCCTCTGCCAGCTCGGCTCGATCAGTCCGAGGATGGGGACCTCCTGATTCGAGTCGACGATTCGAACGCCGCCTACCCCATCGCAATCGACCCAATCTACGAAACGTATGCGACACTTCTTACAGGCGGAGCAGATCCCCGATTCGGGTGGCAGCTGGCAGATGGTGACTACAACGGAGACGGCTACGACGACGTCGCCGTCTACAGCAGGGCCGCATCAGGCGTAGTGTTCGTGATTCCCGGTGGCTCCACCGGCATGGCCGACGCCCCCACCCATCGCATCGTCACCGGGCCCAGCGATGCCGAAATGGACAACATCGGTCCCGCCGGTGACCTCAACGGCGACGGCTACGATGACCTGTTCGTGGGCCGCACCTCGCTGTGGAATAGCGCTGTGCACATCCACTACGGGTCGGCATCCGGCCTGTCCGAGTCAGCGGATGTCGAGATCACCGAGCCCACTACCTACAGCAAGGCATTCGGCCTCAACGTGTTGGGAGAGGTCGACGTCGACTCCGACGGACTGGACGACCTCCTGTTCCTCTCAGCCCAGCGCACGAGCGCATCCGACGCAGCTCTGAGCGTCATCTACGGCGACACGAGCAGCCTGGACACGGTCCCCACCGTCCTGGAGACCTACACCACAACCAGCTCGACTCCCGCCTGGACCACGGCATCCGGCGAGTTCCACGATGTGGGTGACCTGGAAGGCGACGGCTACAGCGACCTCGCAATCGACGGTGAGGTCGTGTATCGCAGCTCGAGTGGGTACGACTTTGTCTCGAGGGTCACCGCTACCTACGCCCCTACGCTCCGCAGTGCTGGAGACGTCAACGGGGATGGGTACGACGACCTCCTGGTGTCATCATCCTCCGGAGCCCTCCTGGAGGTCTATCACGGAAGCAGCTCGGGCATCCCCACCTCCGCAAGCACTTCGATTTCCCTGTCGCCACACAGCTACACCACCTCCTCCAGCTCCGCTGCCCTGGGGGACATGGACGGCGACGGCTACGACGACCTGTTCATCGGTATCGAAGGCGGAGATGGATACCTGATGACGGGCTCGACGACCGGCCTTCTGTCCACGCCCACCACCATCATCAACCGGTGGACCGGGTTCGGTCAGTCCGCAGTTGGCGGACTCGACATCAACGGCGACAGCGTCTCCGACCTTGTAGTCGCGTTGCCTGAAGCCCACTTCGAGGGAGGATCCGTCGAGTCCTTCCTGGGCGACGGTACCTCCGGGTATGCCTCCGACCTGGTGGTGGAGGGGCCCGGCGAAGCCTCGGACTACGGTTTCTCGGTGGCCCTTGTGGGTGACTTCAACGGCGACGGCTTCGGCGATGCCGTCGTGGGTGCGCCCAACGGCGAGGCCTCATCTGGCCAGAATGGCGCAATCTTCATGTACCACGGCTCTGCCGATGGCTTGGACTGGTTTCCCATCGACCGCAGCACCGGCCGCTACAACAGCAGACTGGGGGAATCGGTCGCAGGGCTAGGCGACATCAACGCCGACGGCCTGGCCGATCTTGCAGCAGGCGCCCCGAACGACGAATACGTCTACGTCTACACAGGCAGCACCTCCACTGCACCCAGGGCTTGGTTCAGCCTCGAAGAAAACGACACCGACTTCGGTGAATCGATCGACAGTGCCGGGGACGTGGACGGCGATGGCTTTGATGATGTGATTGTGAGCGCGAGGAGCAACACATATGTCTACCAAGGCGTCACCACTGGCATCGACACAACAGCAATGGCAAGCATGTCGGTCCAAAGGAGCGGAAACCACACCACCGCTGGAATCGGCGACATAGACGGAGATGGCTACGACGACCTCGCCGTCGGCCGTCCCGCCAACAACTATGTCAACATCTACCTTGGATCCGCCACGGGTCCCTCCACCACAGTCGCCCAGAGAATCTACGTCTGCAGCTCCAGCGGGTGCGACTACGGCGCAGCGGTCGAAGGCGGCGACATCGATGGCGATGGCTATTCAGACCTCGTCGTCGGAGCGCCCGGCGCTCCGGGCTGGGGCGCCGTCTATGTTCACTACGGGACCACGACCGGGGTCACGGTCTCCACCTACGACAACTTCACCTCCGACTCCACCCAGCGCAGCTTCGGCACCACTGTCGCGGTCGGCGACCTCACCGCCGATGGCTATGCGGACATCGCTGTCGGCACCCCCGACGCCTCGGGTGCATTCGTCAGCGTCTTCGCCGGTTCCGCGAGCGGCCTTGGCTCCTCCCCTGACGTCGACCTCTCCGACGGCCACGTCGACGCCGGTCAGGGCCTTTCCATCGGTCCTGATGTCAACGGGGATGGACACGCCGACCTGCTCGCTGGGGGCGACGAGGTGGCGTCGCTCCACTTCGGCTGGACCGACTCCGATGGCGACGGCGTGAGCGCGGCGGAGGACTGCGACGACACAGACCCCACAGTCGGGTCGGGCACGATTGAAGCGTACCCCGACCTGGACGGCGACGGCTACGGTGACCCGCTCGCCGGTTCGATGCTGTGTAGCGCCACCTCGGGCTGGGTGTCAGACGATACCGACTGTGATGACGACGATGCCGCAACCTATCCGGGAGCTGCAGACACCACAGGCGATGGCATCGACAGTGACTGCGACGACCAGGAGCTATGCTACGTTGACGTCGACGGCGACGGTTTCCGTCCAGACGCCACCTCGACGGTTGCCAGCACAGACACGGACTGCAACGACTCGGGAGAGGCGAAAGACACCGACCCGACTGGTGACTGCGACGACACCGACGCCACAGCATCTCCTGCCGGCACCGAGCTTCCCGACGACAGCGTCGACCAAGACTGCGACGGCTACGACACCTGCCTCGTAGACAACGACGGCGACGGCTATGTCTCCGATGCCGAGGTCCTGGTTGTGACCGCGGACAACGACTGCACCGACTCGGGTGAAGCGGGAGCGAGCGCACCCGACGGGGACTGCGACGACACCGACGCTACCATCCATCCCACCGCGACCGAAACGGTCGGCGACGAGATTGATCAAGACTGCGATGGAACAGAGGACTGCTTCACGGACGCCGATGCCGACGGATTCCGCCCCGACACCGCGCTCACCGTGTCGTCCTCGGACATCGACTGCTCCGGACCCGGCGAGGCCTCCGCCACCACACCGGCAGGGGACTGCGACGACACGGACGCGGCTCGGTCTCCTGGCGCAACGGAGCGCACAGGAGACAGTCTTGACCAGGACTGCGACGGCATGGAAGTCTGCTTTGCCGACCTCGATGCAGACTCGTATGTTGCCGCCGATGGAAGCACGGTCATTTCCGCAGACACGGACTGCGAAGACACCCTCGAAGGTTCGCTCACCTCTTCCGGCGGCGACTGCGACGACCTCGACGGTACACGCAACCCCGGGGCGACCGAGCAGCCCGGAGACCACATCGACCAGGACTGCAACGATACCGAGCTCTGCTTCAACGACCTCGACGAAGACGGCTACCGCACCGGAGTCGCGTCGGATGTCCACCTGTCGACCGACCTGGACTGCCTCAACCCGGGTGAAGGACCTGTAGAGTTCCCTGATGGGGACTGCGACGACGAAGACGCCTCCCGCAACCCGGGTGCTGCGGAGCTGGCTGGCGATGAGGTGGACCAGGACTGCGACGGCACCGAGGAGTGCCTCCAGGACGCGGATGAAGATGGCTACGCCGATGGGTTTGGCGCTACGGTCCACTCCGTCGATCTCGACTGCGCCGATTCCGGAGAGTCGTCGCTGGCTGGCCCATCTGGCGACTGCGACGATGCTGACGCGGCCATCCATCCGGCAGCAGAAGAGCGTGCGGGCGATGAGGTGGACCAAGACTGTGACGGAACCGAGCAGTGTTTCACAGATGCCGACGGCGACGGGTACCGCCCCGATGGCGAAGCTACGCTAGCGTCCGACGACCTCGACTGCGACGACGAAGGGGAGGCCAGTGCCGCGTTGCCAGCCGGGGACTGTGCCGATGGTGACGGCAGCATCTACCCGGGCGCCGCAGAAGTCGCGGGTGACGGAATCGACCAGGACTGTAGCGGGGAAGACACCGTGCTCGAGGAGGACCCCGATACCGACGATGCAATCGCAGACACCTCCGACGACGGCAAGGGGGGATGCGCGACAGGCGGTACGGCCCCAGCGGGTTGGGGCTGGCTGGCCGCTAGCCTCCTCCTCGGCGTGAGGCGTGCGGGGCGTCGGGGCACTTCGAACGCCCCCTGAGTTCAGCTGCAACCGTCGACACGTGGTGGTTGGCATTGCCAGGCGCCCGCACCGGCGGTCAATTCCAAGCCCGGCCAATGGTGAACCGTTGAGAGTCGGTCGGATGCAGCTCGACACAATTCCCACCGCTCTGGTGACAGCGCCCCCCGGACCCCGGCCCTACAGTGTCCACTGTGCACCACTCGATGGAGACGCACCATGTGGACCGACCAGCTCTTCACCGCGCTCGACGCCCCCGCCACCCACGCGAGAGCCCTGCCCCCACGGGCATTCTCAGACTGGACTCTGTTCGAAGCGGAGCGCGATGTCTTCCGGGGGGACTGGGTTTTCCTCTGCATGGCCGCGGATGTCTCGGCTCCCGGAACCTGGCGAACGGTCGACATCGCCGGCGAGCCAGCCGTGCTCCTGCGCGACCCCGCCGATGCAACACTGCGCCTGCTGTCCAATGTGTGTCGACACCGGGGGGCACTGTTGTTGGAGGGCGCCGGAGTCTTGGACCGATCCAACATCGTCTGCCCGTACCACGCCTGGACCTACTCCAGCGAAGGCCGGTTCAAGGGTGCCCCATTCTGCAAGCGCGGCCGGGTGTCGCCCGACGACCACTCCCTCTCTGTGTTTCGGGTGGACACGTGGCGCGGGATGGTCTTCGGCACCCTGAACCCCGATGCACCGGCGCTCTCGGAGCGGGTGGCCGGCGTCGACGCATGCGTGCCCCCGCCGGAAGCAAGCTGGACCTCCGTGGAGAGCCCCGCGGTGGTCTGGGAAGCGAACTGGAAGGTCATCCTCGAGAACGCGATGGAGAGCTACCACCTGTTCAAGGTGCATCCGCAGACGCTCGAGCCGTACTCCCCCACCCGCGAGGCCCGGTACGTCTCCGGGGGTGCACACTACAGCGTGACGGCCGGCACAACCTACAACGCGAACGGCGGAACGGGGAGCTACACGCTGTTCCTGCTTCCACCCAACATGGTGGGGGTGCACGACGGACAGTCGCTGAGCCTGTTGGTGGTCGAGCCCATGAGCCCGGAGCGGAGCTGCGTTCGGGCGGTGTCCGCGTACGAAGGGGCGGGCAGCCGGTGGACGAGCATGCTGGGTGCGACGGCCGGCTACGAGGCGCATGCCAAGGCATTCCTCGCGGAGGACAAGGCCATCTGCGAGCGCGTGCAGCGCGGTGCCCGGGCACGTCACTGGAACGGAGGCGTGTTGGTGGAGCTGGAGCGCATTGTGGGCGACTTCCATGCCTACCTCGGCGACCGCCTCGACCGGTCGCGACTGCGGGCCGTGGACAGTGTGTCGTGAGGCGGCGCACGACCTGACGCGCCACAACACACGGCCCCCGCTGCTATGGTCCCCGGGCGATTCCCCTGACGTCCGATGCACATTCTCCTCTTCCTCGCCGCAGCCCACGCCGCAGCCGCCGACTGCGAGCCGCTCTCCACCACTGCGCTGTCCCACGGGCTGGCATCGGCCGAGGCCCTGGTGCTGGCCGGAGATGTCCACACATTCCAAGCCACGGTGGACACGCTGCTCTCCGACCTGCCTTGCGCCGACCATGTCCTGGACGCACCCCAAGCTGCTCGGCTCCACCGGCTCGTGGGACTGCGGGCGGCGGTCGACCAGGACAATGACGCCGCGCGCGCTGCCTTCACCGCGGCCCTCACTCTGGATCCCGACGCCCCACTCCTCGCCAACGGCACCGAGCCGGGCGCATCACTGGCGGCTCTGTACAGCCTGCCTGACGACGTTTCGGTGACATCCCTGCCGGCCAACGTCCCGCCCGGCACCACCCTCTTCGTCGATGGCACCGAGCGCACAGCTGTACCCGCCTCCCGGCCCTACATCGCGCAGTGGTCGCAGGCCCACACCATCGGCCCGTCCGCATATGTCCTGGATGGCCTCGCCGGCCTGCCCACCGCACCGATGCCCGCCCCGCAAGCACCCGGCCCCTCTCGCCGGCGCCAGACACTCTTGTGGTCGGCGGTCGGGTCTGCAGTGGCCGCGGCGGGCCTGCAAGCGGGCGCACGGGTGGTGCACAAGCGGGCCTATGCGGGCCAGGCCACCGACCTCGACGCCGTCCAGCCCACCGTCAACGGCCTGTCGCTCTCCTCGGCCGGTCTCGGGCTTGCGGCCACCGGCCTGGGCGTGGCCTGGGCCCTCGAGGTCCGCCGCTGATGCTCGAAGCCGGCGCGTCCATCGACCGCTACACCGTGGAAGCCAAGCTCGGCGAAGGCGCCACGTGCGAGGTCTACCGGGTCTGTCACCAGGGCCTGGGCAGCGTGCACGCGCTCAAGGTGCCCCGGTACCCGCACCCCACGCTCATGGCCCGTCTCCGACGAGAAGGCCGCGTGCTGGCGGGTCTTCGGCACCCCAACATCATCGGGGTGTCCGACATCATCGACGTGAATGGGGTGCCGGCACTGGTGCTCGAGCTGGTCGACGGCCCCACCTTGGCGGACTGGCTCACCACCCACACTCCCACGCTGGACGACGCCCTGGAGTTGTTCCGCGGCATCGTGGCCGGGGTGGCTGCCGCGCATGACGCGGGGGTGGTCCACCGCGACTTGAAGCCTGCAAACGTTCTGTTGGCCGACGGAAACGGTGGCCTGCCCACCCCGCGCATCGCCGACTTCGGGCTGGTCGCCGATGCCACCGAAGACTCCAACCTCACCCGCACCGGCGTGGGCCTGGGCACCCCCACCTGGATGGCCCCCGAACAGCTCCGGAACGCCCGCGCAGTCGACCACCGCGCCGACATCTACTCGCTGGGTTGCATCCTGTATCGGCTGGTCTGCGGTCGCCCACCGTTCGAGAGCGACGACCTCCTCTTGCTCATGACGGACAAGGCCGCGGGGCGCTATCCCCCACCCGATGGAGCTCCGGCTGCGGTCGCGCAGGTCATCGAGGCAGCACTGTCCCCCGACCCCGACACCCGGCCCATCACCTGCGCGGCACTCCTGGCGCTGCTCGACACCCCCGCAGCGCCGGTCCCCCCACCCGCCGACCCGCCAGAACCCGTGCAGAGTCGTCGTTCCTGGCTGGGGTGGGCCATCGGCGCGGCAGTGCTCTTGAGTGCGGGAGTCGCGTGGCAGCTCCGGCCCACCGAACCTGCACAATCGGAGCCGGTCCCCGTCTCGACACCTGCTCCACCAGCCGTGGCTGCCCCCCCGCCCGAGGAGGCTCCACCCACGCCGCCAGACGAACCGGAGCCCGCCCCCGAGGCGCCTGCCATCGTCCCCGCGGCCGACCCGGCCCCCAAGACAGCCTCGCCGTCTGCGCACCGAAGCCCCGCCGAAGAAGCGTCCTCGGCCCGGCCACCCGCGGAGCCCGACCCCCCTCCCCCGCCCGAGCCCGGCACCGTTCGGGTGCAAGGCGACCACACCGTTCTCCTGGACGGCCCGTGGGGACGCATCTCTCCAGGCCGCGTCCCGCCGGGCACCTACACCGTGGTCGCAGGCTTCGGCGGCCCCGACCTGGTGCCCGCCGGAACGGTCGAGGTCCGGTCGGGACAGGTGGTCACCCTCACGTGCAACCCCATCACCCGCAGCTGCACCCCCTGAGCGCGGGACTCAGCGCCGCTCGAGGTCTTCGGCTCCGTCGGCCACACCGGTGTCCGAGACCTCCACTACCGCGAGTGCGAGGGCTTCCCGAACGGTACCGGGCGTGCGGACCAGGGCGACGTGGTCTCGATGGTAGGCGCCGCTGCCGTCGATGCCCAGGCCCCGGAGCACCTGCCCGGAGGGGTCGGTGACGACATGTGCCGCCACATCGGCGGACCGCACGAGGGCGCGGACGCGTGCCTGGCTGGACGGCGCATCGGTGTTGAGCAGGACGACGTCGGCGCCGGCGTGAATGGCCCTTGCCGCCGCGCGGACCACCTGGCCTGCGTCGTCGTCGGAGGCGGAGAAGACCACCACATGGTCGGCCCGGGCCGGGTCGACCTGGTCACCGGACAGGGCTCGAGCGGGAGCGGCGGCGGCGGCGCAGGGGGCGAAGACGGCGAGGGCGAGGGCGAGGATGCGGGTCATGGGTCTCTCCGGGGCGGTGTGTTGCGACCGCTCTTGGCTACACCCTCCTCCTACGGCCCCGTCGGATGCGGCCGTGGGACACACCCGGGACACGACGCCGCGCCTACCCCCCGGGCAGCACCCACACCCGGCCGAACCCATCCCCGGAGTCCATCCAGGTTCCGATGATGAGGTCGGCACGGTCGTCGCCCGTGATGTCGGGAGACCCCACGGACCGCGCGCAGAAGGCCCGTGAGCTGGCGTGGCCGTACACCGTTGCCCGGGCTTCTTCGATGAGGTTGGTGGCGCCACCCGGGAATACGCCGTCGACCAGGAACCCGAGCCCCTGCCCTTCGGGGGCGGCGGCGGTCTCGAAGCACACGAGGAGGCTGTCGGTGCTGCTGCCATCGATGGCGGGCACGGTGGCCAGCGACACGTAGTCGGACACCACGCCGTCGGCGTAGAGGTACGAGCCCGCGGCAAAGTCGGTGTGACCGGTGGGCCGGAATGCGAAGGGCACCCGCCAACCATCTCCGTCGTCGAGCACCGTCACGATGTCGTCGACGCCATCTCCCGAGAAGTCGCCGCAGGCCACGCTCTCGCCCAGCTTGGACCCGAGGCCGCTGGTCCACACATGGTCGGCTTCGTCGATGGCCACATCGGTGGTGGGGATGTCGTCCAAGATACCCACGATTCCGGGCTCGGCATAGGGCTGGGGCGCGCCGACCACCACCTCGGTCGAGCCGTCGCCGTCGATGTCACACAACACAGCAGACTTCCCCAAGTAGGTGTCTTCGGGCGCGGCCGTGGGGGCTGTGATGGCCACGGCGTCCGACTGTACGTCGACGGTGGACTCGTGGGTGTGGGCACCGGCCGGCACAATCCAGGCTGCGCCGCTCGCGCGGCCCGAGAGGTTCGACTCTGCACTCGAGATGAGGAGGTCGACCCGGCCGTCCCCGTCGATGTCGCCGGAGGCCACCACCGAGCTGCCCACCAACATTCCCCCACCCATCGCAGACACCACCGTCTCTGCAGTGTCGAGCGAGGCGGACCCGGTGAGGGGACCGTCCAAGAGGAACACCGCGCCCTGGTCGGCCACACCGTGGCTATACCGGGGGGCCCCCACCAACAGCGCCCCATAGTCACCGCGCACGCCGGCCTCGATTCCTCCGACTGCCCGACCGGCGAGCCAGGCGTCTGCACCCGAGCGTGTGGCCATGGCATCGTGGGAGGCCAGCTTGGGCGTCTCGCCACCCAACCCGGGCCCGCCTGCGAACACCCAGACTCCACCGGGAGCGGCCGACCCTGTGTAGGTGCCCACCACAAGGTCGCGGATGCCGTCGCCGTCGAGGTCTGTGCCCGCGTGGACCGCGCCACCGAAGCCACCGTTGTAGACGTCGTCCTCGATGAGGGCCCCGGCAAATCGGTCCACCCGCCCCTCGCCTTCCAGGTCATAGGCCACCGACATCCCATCGCAGTCGTCGTCGACCAGGTTGCCACATTCTTCGGTGGCTTCGGGGTGGATGGTGTCGGTGGTGTCGTCGCAGTCGCCGTCGATGTTGGCGTACCCACTCGGCAGGCAGTCGGGACCGGGGAGCACGACGGCCTCGCCCGCACCGAAGCCATCTCGGTCGTCGTCGACGTAGACGGGGTCGCATGTGTCGGCGTGCGTGGTCGTGGCCGTGTCGTCCGAGTCCACAGCGTAGGTCGGCTCCGTGTCTTCATGGTAGGCCGCACGCAATGCAGCCATCTCCGCATCGGAGATCCAGACGCAACCCGCCCCCGCCAGGGCGCCGACAACAATGAACCGAACGGAACGCATGCGGCGGCCCCTAACGGTACGGAGACCGTGCGGGGAGGTCTTCGAAGGTACGGTCGAGCAGGCGGTCCTGCGGGCCGAGCTTGAGGAAGTAGTGGCCATCGCCCCGGGTGCCGAGGAGGTCGTGGCGCAGGCCAGCGCTCTTGAGACGTGCAGCCACGCGCTTGCGGTTGCGGTCGAAGTTGGCACGTAGATCGACGTCGGCATCGGCCCACACCTGCTCGGCAACCTCTCGCCAGTGGGTGGGGACCCGATACAACACAAGCTCCCGAACAATCGCAGCGGCCTTGCCCGACAACACAACGGGCCGGCCTCCCGGTGCCCGGATGATGGTCTGCTCGCGCCACGCCTCGATGACGAGTGGCAGCCCCAGCTCACCGTGTGTGTTGGCTGTGCCTTGTCCTGCCAACGACGCCGTCCCGAGCCGCAGCGTGGGAGGCCCCTCCCAGATCACGTCGCCCAACGACACCGAGCGGGGGGCTTCCCCCGGGACCTGGACCATCCACTCCTGCCCGTCCATCCACACCCAAAGCGCCGCATCGGGCGAGAGGTCGTCGTCGAGAGAGACGGTGGGCTCGATGGTGAGCGAGGCCTGTCCGGTCAGCAGCGGCCGTGCGCCTCCGGGGAGACCGACAATGGCGTGCACCATGTCTGGCAGCACCACATCTTCCACCATGAGCACCACCGTCTCCCCGAGCACAATCTCCATGCCCGGCTCCAGCATGAGCTCGGACGCAGACTGTAGCGGGACCCCGGGCTCCGTGCGCCACTGCACCTTTCCACGCAATGCAAGACACCACAGGTGGGCCCCCCGCAAGCTGATGAGCGCGTGTGCTTCAGAGATGCCGGGCCCGACCACCCGCAGCGCAGCCGAGGACATCCGCCCGAGGATGCCGCTTGGGAACACCCTCGTGGCGCGGCCATCGGACGTGGAGAAGAGAACACTCGGTGAGGACATGGAGCGAAGCGTACTGCAGTTGGACATCGAGCGTCACCTGGCGCACGGGAACGGAAGCGAGACCGCTGACCCCAAACAGGGTGACGGTCGAACCAAAGGCGGAACGGGTGGCAAGGCCTGCCAGGGTGGATCTAGAGGCATCGGCAGCAATAGCGTGGGACACACCCGGGACACGCAATCCAAACGTGCCAACGTTCGGGCCGGGTGTCGGAGCGCTGCGCCGAGGCCCGCTTCCACGAGACGAGCGGCTGCCGTCCAATGCGCACAATAGCGCCGAACCGCTATCGACTGACCGAGCACGGCATCATCCGGGGCGAGAGCGAGTGGAACGGCTGCTGCCGGAGGGTGTTGCGGGCGTCGATCTGGCCTTGGAAGGCTGCCAGCCAGTCGCGAAACCGCTGGGCCGTGTCGATGGCGGGGCGGTCGGGCATTCGGTGCGTCCAGTCCTCGAGGATGGTGGGCACCGAGATGCCGGTCAGCACGGCTACAGTGGCCAGCTGCCCGGTGTTGTCGGGGTCGGCGCGAGCAGCGCCGGGGAGCAGGCGGCCCGCGACGAAGCCCGGGTTGCGCAGGTAGGGCGCGACATGTCCCACGTGGCTGTGCAGGGCGGTCACGACGTGGAGCAGCCAGGTGAGCCCGTCGGTCACCCCGTCTCGACCAAATGCAGGAAGCCCACGCACCCGCGTACCGAGGTCGGCCCAGAAGGCCTCGGTGGCCGGGCGATGGCGACCATCGATGGCGGAGGACAGCGCGGGGCTGGTGTCGAAGGCATCGCGGACGAAGGCGTGCAGGCCGGCGTACCACTGTGTGCCATCGACCGACCACGGGAGGACCTCTGCGCGTGAGCCGAGCTGGTCGGGGTGGGTGCCCCGTGTGCGCAGCCGCTCGGGAAGCGGGTCGTAGCGCACATCTTGAAGCAAGCGCTGCAGCCAGGCCTGGAGGGCCGACCACCGCAGCGAGGTGCCCCGGTGGACCAGGGCCCCACGCGGGATCAGGCTCTGGAGGGCGCCGAAGTTGATGGCGGCCGTGCGGTATTGGAAGGGGCGCAGGAAGCTGCGGAGGGGGTGGGAGGCCGGGAGGTGACGTCGGGCGGCGAGCAGTGCTGCGTTGGACACGCCGTAGTGACACAAGCCAAGGTGGTCGGCGACCGTGACCTGCACAAACGCAGAGCTCCGAAACGCAAAGGCCTCGGCCTCGAAGCGGGGGTCGGCCGGGTCGATGGCGCGACGGCCCCGGTGCAGGCTGTGGAACGAGCCGTCTTCGTGCAGCCGCAGAACACCGCCGTAGCGGGCATACCCGTCGCGCACCGGGAGCACGTCCATGGCCGAGACGTCGAGGACCCACCCCCCTTCTGGATGGGCCGCCAGGCGATGGGCAGCCAAGCCATGCCGGGCGAACAAGGCCAGCGCCTCGGGACCAGTGGGCGCACCCCAGTCCACACGAGGGGTGGGAAGGGCATCACCGAACGTGGCGGTCAGAGCGGGCACCGGGTCGGCGTGGGCGCTCCAAGGCGAGGCTGCAGTGGACACAGGCAGCAGGCGGTTGGCCGCAGCGATGGCCCAACGCATCCACCGGGGACGCACGCCCGTGTCTTCATCGTCGGCGCACAGCTCCACATCGGGCCCCAGGCCCGGAACCGTCACCACCTGCGGCGGTTCAGCAGCCGGCGGGGCGATGCGCAGGGCCGACAGTCGCGTGTAGCCTCGGAGAGACCGGCGCAGCAGGCCACCGAGCAGCCGGGTGTGGGCGGCCATGTGGAGGAGGGACGGTGGACCGGAGCGCTGGAGGGGCGCAGGTGGTTCCAGAGCCGGGGTGACGGGGTCGGGGCCGCGCACCAGAGAGCCGGCCGGGGTGGTGGTCCAGGGCTGCAACGCGGCGACCAGCGCCTCCCGACCACGGGCGGCTGCTCGGGCCACACGGTCCGGCGTGCGGATGTCGAACATGCCCACACCAGGCATCGACGGCCGCACCAGGACGTCTACCTCGGTCGCCACCGCCCGCTTCAGGCGCTCGGCGCTGGCCATGAGCAGAGTCTGGGTCATGGTCGCCGCCAGCCCGGGCTGGGGGAGGGACTTGCGCAGCAGCCGACGCAGCAACACCGACCACCCCGACCGTCCGCCATGGGTGGGTGTGGGCTCGAACCGCCGCCCCGGAGCCCCCGTGCCCGCCACATCGCAGGCCACCACCGTGCCGTGTCTGCAGTCGGCCTCCACAAAGCCCGTGGGGAGGTTGTCCAACACACCCCCATCGACCAACAGCCGGTCGGCGTCCACCACCGCAGGCCACAGCCCGGGAAGGGACACGCTGGCCCGCACCGCTCGCCAGATGGGCCCCCGCGTGATCTGGACAAGCTCGCGGCGGGCCACATCGGCCGCAGCCACGGACAACGGAATGAACAGGTCCTCCATGTCGACGTCGCCATACCAGGGCTGCAGCAGGCGCCGGACCTGCCGTCCGCTGAGCAAGCTGACGACCGGCGGCCCCACGTCCGCCAGGTGGCCGGCTGCGGCACCGAGGAGCGCCTCGACGTGACGGGTGGCCTGGTCCAGCGGCATCCGCATCGCAGCCAGGCCAGCGATGGACGCCCCGGCGCTGGTGCCTGCCACCGCATCCACCACCACACCCGCTTCGTCGAGCCCGGCCAGCACGCCCAGATGGGCCGCCCCGCGCGAGCCACCGCCCCCCAACACCAGCCCATTGCCGGTGCGTGTGAGGCGGCGCACCAGCCGACCGCGGTCCTCGACGGAGCCCGCCGCCACGTGGGCCCACCGGTCGATGTCCAGGACGTCCAGCCACCGGGCGGTTCCCGACGCCATGCGAGTGCCGGCGGGATGCACGAGCACCAGGAGGCGGTCCCGCGCCCGGACGCCAGCAGAAAAAGCCGCTCCCGTGCGGCGGGTGCGCTTCGGGGGCGGCCCCGCCTTGCCAAACACCACCACCAGGTCGGCCTGGCGAATGCACCGTCGGGTCCATTCCGCCGCGGCGGGGTCTCCCAACAGCAGGAGGTGCCGGTGGTCGCTCTCCAGGCGGTCGAGCACCTGGATGAGCCCATGCTCCCGAGGGTCTCCAGGCGCCATGTCCGCCGCGCCGCGCCCGAGCAGCTGCTCTATCTGCGCTCGGTCGACACACGCCGATGGTCCCAGCAGCGCCAGCCCATTGGCCAGAGCGCGGACCTCTTCGGAGACCTCGGGCTCGTCGGACAGGAACACCACCGCCACCACGAGCGCCGGGTCGGCCGTCTTCACCCGCTGGGGCTCGAGCCGCTCCACCACCAGCTCCGCGAGCCGCCGCCCGACCGACGGGTGCAGGGCCATGACCGACTCGAAGTGTGCCTGGTCGAGCTCCGCGAGCACCGAGTCCCGGGTGGTCCGCACGGTGGCCGTTCGGGTGCCGTCCTGGAGGATGGCCAGCTCACCGAGGGCCGCGCCCGGGCCCAGGCGGGTGCGGGTCTGGCCGTCGGGGTCGAGCACTTCGATGCGACCGCTGACCACCACAAATAGCGACTGACCGGCATCCCCCCGCTCGAACAGCACCGCGCCGGCCGGCAGGCTGGTCACCTCGAAGCACGCTGCGAGGGCGCGCAAGCCATCGTCGGAGAAGGCCGAGAACAGGGCCACGCGGCGCAGCCACTCCAGCTCGTCGCCCGACCCCTGCACCCGCGCGACGAGCCGCTCCAGAGTCCCCCTGCCGTCGATGGACTCGACCCGAACCCCCGGCCGGTCGGCCATCCAGGCCATCAAGCCGAGCGCGGGCGGCTCCAAGAGCACGAGCGACCAGTCGTCTTTGCCGAGCGAGGCCACCGCGGCCCGCTCCACAGGTCCGGGCGCCGGGTCGTCTCCATCGGCACGCACGACCAGCACGTGGTGGGCATTGCGGGCGGCCTGCACCGTCCAGGCATCTCCCCTCCCCCCCTCGACCAACAGCAGAGCATCCCCTTGGCGCCGGGGTGAGAACACGGCCACCGGATGGTCGGACGTGGGGGCCTGCCGACGGACGGGCACCTCCGCTGCTTCGAGCGCCCCCTCCAGCAGCCCCATCATGGCCTGCACGGCTGCGGGGTCTTCGCCCACCACCGCCACGACAGGCGGCGCTTCGGGCGCTCCGGGGTCCCCCGCCCGTCGCCGCAGGAGCACGTCGACCGTGGTGAGCAATGCTGCCGGGGCGTCCATCAGAGCGCGTCGAAAGGCATCCGAACCGAGCGCCAGCAGCCGGCTGTCGCGCACAGTCCACACATCCGCACTGCGGACCTGCTCGGACAGCAGCGCCGTCTCACCAAAGGTGGCCCCCGGGCGGAACAGGGCGACGCGGTGGCTTGCTTGCCCCACTCTCTTGCGTACTTCGAGCAACCCGTCGACCAACACAAAGGCCTCGTGGCTGGCATCGCCTTGCGACACGACACGGGTTCGAGCAGGCACCTCACGCACCACACACTCGCGGGCCAGTGCCTCTCGGACCTCGGGTGCAAGGCGGGAGAACAGCTCGGCCTCTGCCAGCCAGGCCGCGATGACCGCCGGGGAGGGGGCGGGCACCTCTGCAGAGACGTCGCCGCACATGGTCAGAAGCACACAGACTGGGGCAGCTGGTCGGGACCGGGGAGGTCCAACCCAAGCGCTTCCAGGTCGGATGCCACCCCGCGCAGCTGCTTGCGGAAGGTGACTGCGGCCTCGTGCAGCGCCCCTTCGAAGCGGTAGTTGTCGATGTCGACCAGGTGGTTGTGCAGCTCTGGGTTGGCGTTGTAGTCGACAAACACAGCGAGGCAGTTGAGGGTCTTCCAGCGGTCGACCAGGTGGATGTCGTCGACGGTGAACGGAGCTTCGATGCGCTCGGGTGGCCACATGAAGGCGTGTGGAAGCACTCTCTTGGCAATCGAGATGTGGTCGGTGGCATGGACGGCGCCCACCTGCCAGGCAAACACGGACAGCAGCTTGATGCGCGGGACCTGCGCGATGCCCGGCAGCCCCACCTCGAGCGCGCCGATGAGCTCGGCCCAGTCGGCGTCGTCGATGGCGGGGTCGAGGGCTTCCACGAGCTGCAGAAACGGGGGGTACCAGGCCTTGAGGGCCGCCAGGTAGGGCACGTCGCCGTCGAGCGAGTCGGGCAGGTCGAAGTGGGCGTGTAGGTTGGTGTAGTGGCTGCTTGTGTTCTCCACCACGCCTTGGCGGAACTCGGGGCTGGTGGTGGGGGGACCGGCCCACAGGCGGGTGAACGACCGCCGCCAGTCGGGTGGGTTGTGGCTCGAGTTGTTTTCCCACAGCCCCGCATAGTTGATGCGTGACGTGAAGCGCACGTGGGGTGCGAGGAACCGGGCCAGCACGGAGTCCTTGTTGGTGAGACGGGCGTGGGCCTCGGCCATGGAGTCCGGCAGGTGGAAGTGCACCCAGTTGTGCAGCCCCCCGAGCGCATAGACCAGCCACCAGGCGGTGAGGTGGAGGAGCGCGGCCGAGAAGGTGGGGTCTCCGCGGCGGTGGGTGACGCCCTCGTGGTCGGTGATCTCGAGGGTCTGGCCCACGGGGTCCACCACCACGGTGCGCACGGTGAGGGTGCGGTGGGGGTAGAGCGCGGTGCGCCGCAGGTCGATGACCCATCGATGCCCATCGCGCTCGGCAAGGTAGGCGCTCGGCGTCATGAGCAGCCCCTCCACCAGCTCGGCTTCGGTCATGGCCCGCGCCCGGCCGGGGCCAGCGAGCACCGCAGCGAGGTTGTCGGCGACCTCCCAAGTCATGGGGTCGATGTAGGTGGGGCTTCGCCAGGTCACGAAGTCGTGGACCTGGGGGGCCGCGGGCTCTCCGGTGAGTCGAATCGGCAGCGCGCCCTCTGTGCGCATCCCGGGCACAGGCGGCGCGTGGGGTCGGTCTGCGGCTTTGCGTACGTGCCGGAGCTTGCGCAGCAACAACCCACGCAAGGGACTGATGCACGCTCGGAAGGCCACCTGCAGGAGGCTCTGGAGCAAGGTGGGGTTGTGGGTGAGCGCTCTGGGCATCGACCGGATCCCGGGAGGTACAGACGGGACCCCGCATTGGGTGCCCGGGCGCCCTTGTACGACAACCGAAGGGGGTGTCCCGGGACACACATGGGACACCAGCCTGCGCCACCGGGCGGAGTCGGCCGCGCAGCGGGTGCCGTGAGCGTGCGAGCGGTACGGAGGCCCCAGCGGGGAGACGCCGGAGCGTGCGGAGGCGGCTCACAGCGTCTCGGGGGCCGACCCGACGGAAGCACGGGGTGCCGAGCCTCGGGCGAGGCAGGCGCCCAGACGACGGCCAGACAGTGGGACCTTCCATTGGGACACCATTGGGACACATCGGGGGTCGGGCGGCACGCGAACGCAGTACCCATCGGCCCCATGCTCCTCCGCCGACCCGGACCCGCCCGCATGACCCAGCCCGTGAACCTCGACGCGGTCCCTGCACTTCGCGCGCTCCCCCCCGATGTGCGGCGTCTCCTCGCCGGGGCCGTGCGCCGCCAGACCTACCGCTTCGGCCAGGTGGTGGTGCGCCAAGACGACGACGCCGACGCCTGGTTCATCCTGGAGAAGGGTCGGGCCCGCGTGCTGCGGGTGAACGACGAGGGCCAGGAGGTGCCCCTCGCCATCATGGACGCGGGTGCGGCATTTGGTGAGATTGCCTTGCTGGAGGGTGGGAAGCGGTCTGCCACCGTGCGGGCCACCGAGCCGCTCGACGTGCTCCGTCTCGACAAGACCGTCTTCGATGCGCTGCTGGGCACGCATCCGGAGCTCGCCGACCACATCCGCACCCTCATCCAGCACCGGCGGCTCAACGACCTGCTGCGGGGGTCGGCCGCGTTCGGCGCGCTGGACACCGAAGACCTGCGGTTGCTGGTACGGGAGTCTACCCACCGAACGCTGGCACCGGAGACCATCCTCTTCCACCAAGGCGACCCCGCCGACGCCATCTACGTGGTGCAGTCGGGCCGCCTGCGGGTCTTCATCGACGTGGACGGCAGCCCCCGAAACGTGGCGTGGCTGCGCAAGGGCGACATCGTGGGCGAGCGCGCCGTGTTGTCTGGAGGAACACGCTCCGCCGGTGTGGCCGCTGTGAGCGAGAGCAGCCTGCTGGTCCTGCAAGCCAACACCGTGCGCACGCTCCAGGGCCGCTCGGAGTCGTTCGCCACGGCCATCGACCAGCTCGAGCGCCTGTACGAGAGCCGCGACGCAGCCGCCGTTCCCCTCGACTTCGCCGACGAAATCCTCCCCGCCGAGGCCGCCACCGCCCAGGTCTCCGAGGCCGCCCTCGACACCCTCGATGGCAGCACCCTCGGCCCCTTCGCCTCGCCCGAGGGCTGGTTCGTCAAGAAGGACACCCGCATCCGCCGCTTCCCGGTGGTGCGCCAGCTCGACGCAATGGACTGTGGCGCGGCCAGCCTGGGCATGGTGTGCCGGCACTTCGGCCGGAAGGTGAGCCTCACGCGCATCCGCGAGGTGGTGGGCACCGGCTACGACGGCACGAGCCTCTCCGGCATCTGCGACGGGGCGCGGGCTCTGGGCCTGGCCGCACGTTCGGTCAAGGTCTCCAAGGAGAAGGTGGACCACCTGCCCCTTCCCGCCATCTGCCACATCGACGGCAACCACTGGGTGGTGCTCTACGACCTCGACGACAAGGCGGCCCGCATCGCCGACCCGGGGGTTGGGCTGCGGGTGTTGGAGCGCGCGGACTTCATGAAGCGGTGGTCGGGCTACGCCGCGCTGTTCGACTACACGGTCGACTTCGACGACGCCCCAGAGTCGCGCCCCAACGTTGCCTGGCTGTGGACCTTCGCCCGACCGCACCTGTCTACATTGGCCCAAGCCACCGGGTTGGCTCTCGTGGTGAGTGGCCTGCAGATGGCCATGCCGGTGTTCACCCAGCTCATCGTGGACCGCGTGCTCATCGAGAAGGACGTGGCCCTGCTCCATGCCATCGTGGGGGCGATGGTGGGCGTGATGGTTGTGACCACCGTGGCCAGCATGCTGCAGCGCTACCTGCTCAGCTTCGTGGCCGTGCGCATCGACACCGCCACCTTCGACTTCCTCACCCGGCGACTGCTCGCGTTGCCGATGCCGTGGTTTTCGAGTCGGCGAGTCGGCGACATCCAGCGCCGGCTGGGAGGCGCACGGCAGATTCGGTCGTTCCTGGTCGAGAACGGCGTGGTCATCCTGCGGTCCATCGCCCAGCTCGCCGCGGCGCTCCTGTTCATGGCGCTCTACGACGTCACCCTCACGTTTGTGTTCCTGGTGATGTCGCCGCTGTACGTTCTGTTGATGCGTTGGTCGAAGTCGTCGATGCGACCGCTCTTCAACGACCTCGAAGAAGCCTATGGCAAGTACGCCTCCCGCCAGGTGGACGGCATCAAGGGCATCGAGGCCGTGAAGACGATGGGCGCCGAGGCTCGCCTGAGAGAGCGCCTGCTGGGCGAGTTCACCAGCATGGCCGACACCCAGTTCCGCGCCGACTACACGCGCATGGCCTTCGGGGCGTCCATCCAGACCGTGGGCATGCTGGCCAAGGTGGTGTTCCTGCTGCTCACCGCCCACAAGGTCATCGAAGGGGAGATGACCATCGGTGGGTTGGTGGCCTTCACGTCGCTCGCCGCGATGGCCAATGGTCCGGTGCTCACGCTGGTGCGTCTCTACGACCAGATCCAGCTCATCGGTGTGTTGGTCGACCGCCTCGCCGACGTGTTCGAGGCTGCCCCCGAGCAGGCCGACACCCCCATCGAAGAGCGCCGCCCGGTCCCCACTCTGGAAGGCCGCCTCACCTTGAAGAATGTGGGCTTTCGGTACGGTGGGCCGGGCTCACCGATGATTCTGAGCGGGGTGTCGGTGGACATCCCTCCGGGCACCCGCGTGGCCCTCGTGGGCCGCAGTGGCTCGGGCAAGACCACGCTCATCAAGCTGCTGACGGGTCTGCTCACCCCGTCGGAGGGTCGCGTGCTCTACGACACCGTGGACATGACCACCCTCGACTTTCGGGCCCTGCGCCGGCGCATCGGGTGTGTGCTGCAGGAGAGCTACCTCTTCAGCGACACCATCGAGACCAACATTGCGTTCGGCGACCCCACCCCCGACCGCGACAAGGTGGTGCAGGCCGCCCGTGCTGCCGCCGCCGACGACTTCATCCGGCGCCTGCCGCTCGGGTACACGACGCGCATCGGGGAGTCGGGCCTCCGCTTGTCCGGTGGCCAGGCCCAGCGAATCAACATTGCGCGCGCCCTCTATGGGGAGCCCCCGGTGGTCATCTTCGACGAAGCCACGAGTGCCCTCGATGCAGAGTCGGAGCGTGCGGTCAAAGAGAACATGGACCGCTTCCTGGCGGGTCGCACGAGCATCGTCATCGCGCACCGCCTGTCCACCATCCGCGACGCGGACCTCATCCTTGTGTTGGAACAGGGTCGACTCGTGGAGCAGGGCTCTCACGAAGCTCTGCTGGAGCGCGAAGGCCTCTACCACCACCTCATCAGCCAACAGCTGGGCCTGTGAGCGACCCCATGGACTCCACTCCCCTCCTTGCCGCCGACCCGCCGCCCTTCTTCGCGCGGGCGCTGTCGGCCACCCTCTTGAGCGCGGCTGCCCTGGCGACCATGTTCAGTGTTGCGGTGCCCCTGCCCGAGTCGGTGGAGGTGCCGTTCGTGGTGGCGACGGCGCGTTCGGCGGACCCGGTGGTGGCGCCGGCATCGGGCGAGGTGGTGCATGTGGCGGTGACTCTGGGGCAGACGGTGACAGCGGGAGATGTGTTGGTGGAGGTGCGCTCGGAGGCGAGCCGGGTGCAGGCGGAAGCCCTGCGGGAGGCGACGCGGGCGGGCCAGAGTGCAGAGTCGCGGGTGGCGCTGACGACGGCGCGGTTGGACGGCGAGGTGGACGCGCTGGCGGCCGAGCTGGAGGGGTTGGACGCCCGGGCTGCCAGCTTGCGGCGGACGCTGCCGATTGCGGAGCGACGGTGGACGGCGATGGTGGCGCGTCAGGAGCAGGCGGCGGTGCTGCGGGCGGGCGGGGCGGCGTCGGAGAGTGATCTGTTGGATGCGTCGATTGCGGTGGACGAGGCGCTGTTGGCTCTGGAGTCGATGCGGCGAGACCTGCGGGAGACGGCGTCGAGACGGGCGGCGGTGGGACGGAAGCTGGCGGCACAACGGGCGGCGGCGGAAGCGGAGCAGCAGGCGCTGGACCAGGAGCTGGCGGGCGAGAACACACGCCTGGAGCTGCTGCGCGAGCTGGCGGCATCGGAGGGGGCGACGGAAGCGCTGCGGGCGCCGTGTGCGGGGGTGGTGGCGGAGCTGTCGGTGCAGCGGGCGGGGGCGTGGGTGTCGGCGGGTCGGGAGGTGGCCCGGGTGGCGTGTGATGGAGAGCCGCTGGTGGCGGAGCTGGCGATTCCGGGGGCGGCGGCGGGCCGGGTGTCGGAGGGTCAGGTGGTGCGCCTGCGGTACAGCGCGTTTCCGTATCTGCGGTTTGGGGTGCACACGTCTACGTTGGACTGGGTGTCGCCGACGGCTGTTGAAGACACGTTTGCGGGTCGGGTGCCGATTGGGGCGGCGTTCATGGAGGTGCAAGGCAAGCGGTGGACGGTGCGGCCGGGGATGGGGGGGACGGCGCAGGTGGAGCTGGGCCGGAAGCCGCTGATTGCGTGGGCGTTCGAGCCGGTGGCGGTGCTGTTCGAGGATGGGGGGTAGGGTGTCCCATCGGTGTCCCAATGGGGTGTTGGGGGAGGCGGTAGGGTTGGGGGGCCCGAGTCGGGCGAGTGATCAATCATCCGCATTGGAGTGGTGACATGAAGAACGAGCAGAAGCAAGACAAGCAGAGCCGCGGTCGTCGGAGCCTGAAGGTGCAGGATCTGGAGGCGACGGGGGTTGAGGTGAAGGGGGGGAATGACACCACACGAGGCGGAGGGCTGTGCAACAAACAGGTACGCTCCGGCACTGGCGGCGGCGGGTACAACCACTGATCTGACAGGTGCCCCGCCCGAGCACCTCCCCTTACCAAGGGGGAGGTGCCTACGGAGCAGGCGGAACTAGCCCTGATGACGGCCACCAGGCATCCTCCGCTCGGTTTCGATGAATGGGGTGGGGCGACGGGGCTGGAAGCTGGCTGCCGACCGTGGCGGCCACCACGAACCGGACGTCTCCTGGTTTGAGGCCCCCTCCGCCCCTTCGGGGCACCTCCCCCCGGGAGGGGGAGGACGGACTTCCGAGGTGCGCGAGCTCGGGCGCAGACCGAAGTCCTCCCTTCCAAGGGGTCTCCTACCCGCACAAGCGTCCAATGGGCCTGAGAACAGATGTTCTTCGCCAAGAGAAGGACGGTTGAGCCCACGACCTGGGTCAGTCTCGACCGAGTCGTTCGGAGCGTGAGCGTCAGCGAACAAAGCGACGAATCTGGTACCAACCCAGCGATTCGTCGTCCCCCGAGCCCATCGATGCCCAGACCCGACAGCCAACCCGGGATCTGGCACCAACCGTCGAACCCTGCGTACCATCGCTGGTCGGCACCGGGCCCGCACAGGGGGTCCAGGGGGACGTACGGAGCGAAGCGAGTAGTCCCCCGGCCGGAGGGGTCCGGGGAGGACGGAGTTCTCCCCGGAAAACAGGGGGTGTTCGGGGGACGGAGTCCCCCGCTGTTGCACGAGCAGTCAGCCCGGAGCAAACCTCGACCGAGGACTCTGTGTTCTGTCGGTGGAGCGCACAAGTTGTGCGGGCAAGAGACCTTCCAAAGGGGACGTGCCCACGAAGTCGGCGGAAGGAGCCCTGTTGACGGCCGCCAGGCAGCCTCCAATCGGCTTCGATGAAAGCGGTGGGGCGACGGGGCTGGAAGCTGCCGACCGTGGCGGTCACCTCGAACCGAGGTCCCCAGGTTTGAGGACCCCCTCCGCCCCTTCGGGGCACCTCCCCCCGGGAGGGGGAGGACGGACTTCCAAGGCGCGGAGAGGTGCGCGAGTCGTGCCAGGCAGCCTCCCCTCGGCTTCGAGGCAAAGGGGTGGGGGCGACGGGGCTGGACGCTGGAACCCAGCGGTGGCGGTCACCTCGAACCGGAAGGCTCCAAGCTGGTGTCCCATCGGTGTCCCACTGCATCTGCCCGTTCCCGGGTACGCTCCATAGGGCCCAGTCGGGCACCTCGCCGGTCCCCAACCTACGGAGCAACGCCATGAAGGCCGACCAGAAGCAAGAACACAAGCCCCGCACCCGCCGCACGCTCAAGGTCCAAGACATCGAGACCAAGGGCAACGAAGTCAAGGGCGGCTCGACCAACCGGTCCGCCGACCATGACTCGATGCTGAGCAACCAGGCCATCTGCGAGTCTCCGGGCCAGTAGTCGCCCACGACCACGCACATGACCGGTTCCATGGACCGCCAGGCAGAGCCACCGCGCTCTGCCTTTCGTCGTTTCGGGCCCACCCCCGGGGGCCCGTGGGTGTCCCAATGGTGTCCCACTGCTCCCTCCCATCCAACGGTATCGATGACGGGCCCAACCTGGACACCCGTCCACAAACGCAGGAGCACCAACATGAGCACCGAACCCGGCCGTTCCCCCCGCACCCGCCGCAACCTCCACGTCCAGGACCTCGAGACCACGGGTGTCGAGGTGAAGGGCGGCAACACAACAGAAGGGTCCTTCGGCTTCACCACCGTCGACCAGAGCTCATCCGGCACCTCCAGCGCGCCCGAGGGCCTCGAGTTCTCCGAGGCCACCAACCACGCCGAGCGGGACGCGGAAGCCCGGAACGCCGCACACGGAAGCCCCTGCTGAGCAGCCCCCTCACCCTCCGGGCCCGCCCGATTCTGCCGACACGCCGGAATCCAACCCATGTCCACCACACGCACCCTCCTCCTCACCGACGTCGTCGACAGCACCGCCCTCGTCGAGCGCCTCGGTGACGGTGAGGCGGCCCGGGTCTGGCGGGCCCACGACCGGGTGGCCCGCGACCTCCTGCCAGAGCACAACGGCCTGGAGATCGACAAGACCGACGGCTTCCTGCTGCTCTTCGAGCGCGTCCGGGACGCCGTCGCCTACGCCGTTGCGTACCACAACGCGCTGGCCGAGCTCTCCACGTCGCTGGGCATCTCGCTCTCGGCCCGCGCAGGGCTGCACGTCGGCGAGGTCGAGCTCCACGAGAACACCCCCGAGGACGTCGCCCGCGGAGCCAAGCCCCTCGAGGTGGAGGGCATCGCCAAGCCCACCGCCGCCCGCGTGATGTCGCTCGCACGGGGGCACCAGACCCTCCTCACCGAAGCCGCCCGCGCCGACCTCCCCGACGACCTCGGAACCCACCAGACCGTGTCCCACGGCCACTGGCGGCTCAAGGGTGTGGCCCGGCCTGTGGAGCTGTTCGAGGTGGGCGACGAGGACGGTCTCTTCAAGCCCCCGCCCGACGCCGCCAAGGCCTACCGGGTGGTGCAGCGGGAAGGCGCCTGGGTTCCTGCGCGCGAGCTGCCTGGCAACCTGGGCCCCCAGCCCGACCGGTACGTGGGTCGAGACGATGAACTGGCAGAGCTGGCCCGGCTGCTCGAAGCGGGCATGCCCGTGGTCACCATCACCGGCACGAAGGGGATGGGAAAGACCCGGCTCGCGCTCCACCACGGGCGGTCCTGGGCCGGCAACTACCCCGGCGGCACCTGGTTCCTCGACGCCCGGGACCTGCGCGACTCCCGGTCCCTCGACGCGGCGGCCGAGCAGCTCCTCGGACCTCTGAACCGGGTCGGCGTAGACGGCCTCGACCGGCTCCTCATCGTGGACGCACCCGGCGCACCCGAGCTGCTCCAGCCCCTCCTCGCCATCCCCCACCTGCGCCTGCTGGTCACGCACCGTAGCCCGCTCGGCCTGCCCGCCGAGCGCACCGTGCACCTCGCCGGGCTGCCGACCGACTCTGCCGCAGAGCTCTTCCGCGGGCGGGCAGGACCGGCTGCAGCCCGCCTCGCGGACGCCCACATCGACCGCCTGGTCGGCATCTTGGATGGGATTCCCCGAGACATCGAGCAAGCGGCGGTGCGGGCCCGAGGCGGCACAGAGGCCCGGCCGTTCAAGGGCTTGCACAGCTTCAGCGCCGACGACGCAGACCTCTTCTTCGGCCGAGATGCAGAGTCGCAGGAGCTCGCCCAACAGCTCCGTACGCGGGCGCTGGTCACGGTCACCGGTGTGTCCGGGGCGGGCAAGACCTCGCTCATCCAGGCGGGTGTGCTCCGGCACATGCCCGACCAGGCCGTCGTTGTCATCCGGCCCGGCACCGCCCCCGACCGCGCGTTGGAAGTGGCCCTCGAAGCGCACGCTCCGGAGCGCCTGGAAGTGGTCCGCCGCACCATGGACCCGGGCGACGGGCCTCCCCTGCCCGCCGTCACCGTGGACCGCACCCTCCTCCTCATCGTCGACCAGGCCGAGGAGCTGCTCACCGTCACCCGCGACGCCGCCACCCGCGAGCGCTTCGCACAGGCGCTGTGGGCCCTCACGGCCTTGCCCCGCACCCACGTCGCCTTCAGTGTGCGGGAGGACTTCTTCGCCCGCCTGGCAGACGTGTCTGCACTTCGCGGCCACTACAACCGCAGCGTGGCCGTCGTCACCCGCCCCGAGCGTCCGCAGCTCCTCGAGACCCTCGTGAAGCCCGCCGCCTTGTTCGGTCACCTGTTCGAGGAAGGGCTCGCCGAGGAGATGGTCGACACGGTGGCAGAAGAGCCGGCTGCGCTGGCGATGCTGCAGTTCTGCGCCGACCAGCTCTGGAGCCGTCGCGACCCGGGCGGCTTCCGGCTCACCCGGTCCGACTACGACGCCGTGGGGGGCGTTGCCGGCGCCATGGCCACCCACGCCGACAAGGTGGTGGATGCGCTGTCCAAGGCGCAGCAAGCCGAGGCCCGTCGACTCCTGCAGCGTCTCGTCACCCAGCAGGTGACCAAGGAACCCCGCCTCCGCGACGACCTCCTGGCCTCTGCCCCCGACCCCGAACGTGCGCGTCTTGTGTTGGACAGGCTCGTCGAGGCCCGTCTCCTGCGCGTCTACCAGGCCGACGACGGCAGCCCGATGGTGGAGGTGGCCCACGAGGCGCTCCTCCGGAACTGGGACCGACTCCTGGATTGGCTGGGCGAGGACCAGGAGGGCCAGCGGCTCCAACGCAACCTGGGTCGCGCTGCTGCCGAGTGGGAACAGAGGGGACGGAGCGCCGACCTGCTCTGGCGCCGGCAGCTGCTGGCCGACCTGGAGCGCTGGCGGGCCCGGGCACACCCTCGCCTCACCCCCATCGAGGCGGCTTTCGCAGACGCGAGTGTGCGGGCTGAGCGCAGGGTGGTGTGGCAGCGCCGCGCTCTGGTGACGGCGGCCTTCACCGTGGTGTCCAGCGGGGCCCTCGGCGCGACTCTGTTGTGGCAGCAGGCCGAGCACTCCGCTCTGCTCGCCGAAGAAGCCGCGGAGGCCGCCGCCCGGTCGGAGGAAGAAGCCCGCATCGCGCAGCAGGTGGCTGTGGCCGAGCGGGAGATCGGCCTGGGCAACGACCTCATCGCCCTTCGCCTCGCACGCGACGTTCTCGAGCGCGACCCCACGCGGGCCGGCGCACGCGCAGTGGTGCTCGACACGGCCATTCGAGCCAGCGACACCACCCGCATCCACTCCCGCACGTCGGACCGCTGGGACCTGTGGAACCCGCAGTTCAGCCGCTTCCTGGTGCACGAGGAGGAAGGCTCTGTGCTGCGAGACCGGGACGGGGTGCTCGTGGGCCGAGTCGACGCGGATGCGAACATCTGGCGCATCGCCCACTGGAGCCCGGACGGACAACACCTCGCCACCTGGCACGACGACCAGATCAAGCTGTGGACCGCCGACGGCGCGTTCGTGGCCGCCACAGCTGGCAAGCATGGTCCCATCGAGTGGGCGCACGACTCGGAATCGGTCATGGTCCGCAGCCCCGAGCCCGAAGGTGCAGACTCGGAGGCTGGCCGGACCACGCTCCACCTGGACGGTTCGGTGGAGACCGACACCCTTCCCTGGCACAGGCGCATCCACCGAGCCGGAACCACGCTCGTGCGTGAGATGAAGGGCTCGATGTGGCTGGAGGATGACCACGGCACCCGCATCGCGACCGCTCCGACCACCGCCGAGTGTGCAAATTGGGAAGGCATCTTGAGTCCCGACGGCCGGCGCGTTGCATCGTTTGGGTGGAGTGGGTGCGACGGCGCCACTCTGCGCTTGTGGGACAGAGATGGGCAGCTTGCGGCCATTCCCCTCCCGGGGGAGCTGACTCTGCAGGACCTGGCATGGAACGAGGCTGGGGACCGGCTCGCGGTCGTGACGTCCGGCATGCACCTGCGACTCTTCACAAACGAAGGGGTGGAGCTCCCGCTTCCCGAAGACCCATGTGTCGCCACCCACTCGGTGGTGTGGCGGGGGAACCAGCTCGTGGTGGGTTGCTATCTGCCCGCAAAGGCGCTGTTCCTCGATGGAACCGACGGAACCATCACGCGCTCCTGGCCGCTGCAAGGGGTCGACGACTCGGGAGAGCCCATCGGCCAGGGCGTGGGCAAGCTCGCGTTCAGCGCCGACGACACCACGCTCGCAGTCGAAGACTACGGGGGCGTCATCCACCTTTGGCCGGCGGACGGTCCAGACGAGCGCTTCGTGTTGGATGGACCTCTGGTCGGCTGCGGCTGGAGCCCCACCGGTGGGCACATCGCCGGCGGCGTGAAAGACCGCATGACCCTGTGGACACGGGACGGCCAGCCAGTCGGCACGATAGCGCACCCGGTGGGCCTGCCACTCAAAGACGAGCACTGGCGCTCGGACGGGTCTGCGCTCGCGTTCGCTGGCGAAGACACCCTGTTCGTCTGGCGACCGCACGAGCCAGAGCCTTCACCACTCGCGGTCCCGGTCGGCAAGCCCGGTATGTTGGCCTGGCATCCAACGCAGCCGCTGCTGGCGGTGGTGGGGTCGCGGGGGGGCGGCATCACCAACGTCGAGACGGGTGCGTGGACCGACCTCGCAGATCTGGGCGACGGCTTCGCCAGCCGCAACCCACTCTCCGGCGGCTGGAGCCCGGACGGCACGCGCCTGCTGGTCGCCCGCGACGAAGGAGATGCCCGGCTGTGGGACGTCTTGGGAGAGCACATCGGGAAGACCGAGCAAGCACGGGTGGTCCACGCGGCCTGGATGGGCGACAGCAGTGGGTTCCACCTCTCCGCATCTCCCTGGGAACGCAAGCACCACCTGTACGACCGCGATGGCAACCGCACCGAGACCCGGCCCGGGGTGGTTCTCGGTGGCTGGGACCCCACAGGCGAGCGCCACGTCTCCTCGGTCGACAAGCAGGGCGTGTTGGTCAACACGCAGACCGGTGAGTCCCTCCGGGAGCTCCGCTCATCTGCTTGGCTATGGTACACCGCGTGGAGCCGCAGCGGCAGGTTCCTGGTCACCTTCTCCATCGCCGACGAGCTGGTGGTGCGAGACCGAGACGGCACCGCCAGGACCGCCATCCCCGGCGGCGCCCCAGGCAGGGCCTTCTGCCTCGACCCGCGCGAAGAATACGTCACCACCGCGCACTCCGGCCAGCTCCGGATGTGGCCGCTCGACGACACCCAGCTGCTTTCGCGCGCGAACGAGCTCGGGCCGCAGCCGCTTCAGCCGAGCGACCTGGTGCTGCTGCGCTGATGCAGAGTCGGCGAGGTTCCTCGTTGGTGCCGTTGCCCCATCATCCGGTCGCCACGGAGCGTGGCCCACAGCGAGGTCGTTCCAAGCTCCCGCGCACGGGCCAGCCCCTGCCGCACGAGGCCCCCTTCCCTGACTGCACTGGCCCGAGGAGCGCGCTCCAGCAGCGTGCGGTCGGTGGCCCGGGCACCCTTCAAGACGGCTACCAGCACGGCGTCTGCAGGGTTCGGACACGCCAGGTGACGGGTGGCGGCTCGGTCGAGGAGGCGGTCGGCGCGCACGTGGTCTCCACACAACCCGGCCGACCAGGCAGCCAGAGCGTGGATTCCGGGCTCGTGGGTCGTGTCCAGGTCCGTCCGGTCCAACCAGGTCAGCGCCTCCCCTACTGCTCCATCCCAAGCTGCCACGAGCGCAAGCCCCACATGGGCACCCGAGACAAGCTCCGAGCGGTCGGCGTCCACCGCCCACCCCAGCCCCGCCCACAGCGCCGACCGACCCCGCTCCCGCCGGTCGCTCAAGACCGCGTGTAGACCCTCCTCCAGGTCCAGGACCGCCCGGAGGGTTGGATGGGCATCTGCAGGCATCCAAGCGCGCGCACGGTGGAAGTCGTCCCACCCGCCGGCGTCCCCCAGCTCCAACCGAACCACCGCACGCTGAATCGCAGCGGCCACGCGTGTGTTCGCCGTCACGGCCGTCGCCATCACCACACCCAGCTCGTCTCGGGCAGCCTCGGGTCGTGCGCCTCGTCGGTACAGACGCGCCCTCTGCAAGCCCACCCGGCCCGCGTGCCAGCGACCGCCCATCGCTTCCGCCAACATGAGCTCCTCCTGCGCACGCACCAGCAAGCCGAGGCGCTCCGCCACCTTCGCCCGCGCCAGGTGCAGCTCGGGGTCGCCGCCGGGCAGGTCATCCAGCGCTGCGAGCGCCTTGTGGGGCATGTCGACAGCGAGCGACTCGGCTTGCATCCGTGCCTGGAGAGACCGAAGCGCTGGGTTGGGGGGCGCGGTGCGGTGGACGAAGCGGTAGCCCACCCCACGCACGGTGAGGATGTGAACGGGCTGGCCCGGCCGCCGCTCCACCTTGCGACGCAACGTGTGCACGGTGGCCTGGACGGTTCGACTGCGCACACCCGGCGCGTAGCCCCACACCACCCGCAGCAGGGTGTCCGTGTCGACCGAGTCGGGCGCCGCACCGGCCAAGAAGGCCAACAGCCGTGCCTCTTTCGGCGACAGCGGCACCGACCGACCCCCGGCGGTGTGCAGGGTCCCCACCGCCAGGTCGACCCGCCCGAGTTGTAGGTGCAGCAGTGTACGCATCCAACCCTCACAAACATCAAGAATGCTCAAGGCGGCCTGGCAGACCTTTCCAGGTGCGTCCGACCAGGAGACCTTCCCCATGGAGGTGTCCCCATGCGACCCCGATTGCTCACATCTGCCCCCAACCCCACGTGGATTCTTGCCGGCTTCGTCGCCACCGCCTGCGCCCCGCACAAGTCCACGTCGACAGGGCAAGCCACCACAGTCGACTCGGGGCAGCCCTCGGGCACCGACACAGCCTCCGACCACACCACCGCGGCCGCCGGCGCATACGTGACTGCCGACCGCTTGACATTCCCCGAGGCGAGCGGGCCCTGCATGGACGCCGAGCTGGCCGACCTCGATGGCGACGGCGACCTGGACGTTGTTCTCGCGATGGAGTTCGCCGACAACATCATCCTGGACAACGACGGCTCGGCCCGCTTCTCCGTCACGGTGCTCGATGGTCCGGCTCCGGTCGCGGGCGCAGCGGGTGCAGACTCGGAGGATGTGGTGGTGCTGGACGTGGACGGAGACGGTCGCCTCGACCTGCTGTTCGCCAGCGAAGATGGCGGGGGGGCGGAGGAACTGTGGCGAAACACAGACTCCGGCTGGGCGCTGTCCAGCGATCGACTCCCCACCTCGCGCGCCACGAACGGAGCCGCGCTGGGCGACCTCAACGGAGATGGCGTGCCCGAGGTCGTCCTGGCCAATGCGGGCGACGAGATGGTGTGGACCCTGGACGGCGCGGGCGGCATGGTCGACGTCTCCAGCACCTACTTTGCAGAGCCCACGGGCACCGTGTCCCAAGACCCCGAGCTCGCCGACCTCGACGGCGATGGCGACCTCGACCTGGTCGTGGCGAACGAAAACGGAGACACGGCGCTGTTCTTCAACGAAGGTGGCCAGCTCGTCCCCGGTCCCTTCCCCACAGATCCGGGCGAAGAGTCTCGCGAGGTGGACGCGGGGGACCTCGATGGAGACGGCGACCTCGACCTGGTGGTGGCCAATGTGGGGTGGGGTCGGGGGCCGTCACAGGACCGCTGGTTCGAGAACGACGGGACCGGCGACTTCACCCCCCGCAACCTGCCTGTCGACAGCTACGAGACCCTCGACGTCGACCTCATCGACCTGGACCACGACGGAGACCTCGACATCCTCCGAGCGAATGTGGACGTGGTGTCGGGCCGACTCGTGGCCGCACCATTCGACGCATTCCTCAACGACGGCACGGGCACCTTCCGACCGGCCCCCGAGTCGCTCCTCCCCTGGATCGACGGAGAGGGCCTCGATGTGGAAGCCGGCGACCTGAACGGCGACGGCTGGCCAGACCTCTACCTGTGCGCCAGCTCCAGCCGCGACGCCGTGCTGCTCTATGTTCCCGGCTCGGAGTAGCCCCTCGGAGTGTCCCACTGGTGTCCCGGGCTGCAGTCCCGGCAGCTTGTAGGTTGGACGGACTCATCCCGAGCCTTCACGTGCGGATGCTCCATGTCCACCAATCCCATCCAGCTCCCCGACGTGGTCCTCCTGGAGCACGGTGGCCGAGCGTGGCGCCCCCCAGAGGTCTTGGCGGTGGCGGTGCTCAACGGCACCCTCCAGCCCATCTGGCGAGACGTGTCTGCACGAGAAGCCGTGCGTCCCATGCTCGACGACGAGGCCCTCCAGACGGCCGTCAACAGCTTCCGAACGGCGCGAGACCTCACGGCCGCATCGGACTTCCAACGTTGGATGGACGGTCGCCACGTGGACCTCGACGACGTCGCCGACCACCTGGAACGCATCGTTGCCGAGCCCGGCGACGCCCACACCGACCCGGGCGACTGGCTGTGGGGTGAGCTGGTCTGCTCGGGCCGGCTCGACCGCATGTTGTGGGACTTCGCGCGTGTTCTCGGCGTGGCGGCCATCGCGACGGTGGAGGGCTGGGCCCCGGTACCGCCCGGTCCCATCGATGCCGAGGCTGCCGCCCTGCTCGCCCGTCTCGGCCTGCCGTCGGACACGCTCCGCACCTTGCGTGCCGCCACTGCACGCTACGCCGACCGGGAAGCCGAGGTCCTGACCGACGACCACCTCGCCCGGCTGCTCGAGACCCGTCGACTCGACCTCATCCGCTTCGACGTCGACCTGGTCCACGCAGCAGATGCGGATGTGGCGGCAGAGGTGAAGCTGTGCCTCACGGTCGAGCGGGAGCCGGTGGCCGAGCTGTCGCAACGTACCGGGCTCCAGGTGGAACACCGGTCGGCATTCACCACGGCGTTTGCGCGCGAGCTCCAACGAGAGCTGCTCGCCGCGGTTCCGGGGAGCATCCTGGGACCGTTCCCCGACGAAAATGGCTTGGTGGTGGCCAGCCTCATCCGACGGCACCTCCCCGACCCCGCGCGCCCGGAGGTGCGTGAGACCCTCATCGACATCGCCCGCCGAGACGCCTTTCCCGGCGCAACGACCGGCGTGCGCTGGCCCGCCTGGACCCCACGGGGCTGACGGTCAGAACCAGAACGCCTTCGCCTTGGGCGGCAGCGACAACACCGGCTTGGTGCCCCCCTCCTGGTACACCACAGGCGACAGCCCCGTGTATTCTTCGGAGACCAACACAAAGCCATCCTTGGGGGACAACGCAAGCTGGGACGGGAGCTCGGCTTGGATGGGCGTGCCGCGCGAGCAGGTGGCGTCGCTGCACCAGACGAGGGGCGGGGCCGGGTGGGCCGTGTCGCCGATGATGCCCTTGTAGGCGAGGTTCTTCCCGCCCACCTTCACCATGCCCATCGTGTCGTCGTAGGTGTGGGCCGAGACGAGGGCGCGCTGGGCAGGCGTGGGTTCGTCGAGGATGCCCTGCTTCGACGCCGCGCCGGCAATCCTGCGACCGAGCGACGTCCAGGCCTTGTCGAGCTTGGCTTCGGGGGGCCGGGCGAGGGGGTCGCCGCCGTAGAAGTCGGACTCTTTCAGCGTGCGGGTGGGACCGGGCACGAAGCGGTCGCCCTTGAGGACGAAAGACTCCAGCACAGGGGTGTCGCCGTACCGAACCCGACCGACCACGGGCTTCCCCTTGACCACCCACAGAGTCGTGATGTCGTCGTGGGGAAGCGCAATCCAACGCAGCGAGCGGTGCGACCCCAGCCAGATGCGGTCGTCGCCAATCGCCACCACCTTCGACGGGTTGCCCACCTGCCACCAGATGTCGTGGGGGCAGCCCTTGGTTTGGGTGAGGTCCTTGAATTGGTCGGCCCCGGTGTAGCGCCGCCACATGCACTCACCGGCCACCGGCTCGATCACGAAGAGGGCGGGAATCTTGCTGGCGTGGGCCGGGGTGGGCAGGGCCGCCAGTGCGCCGAACCAAGCCAGAGTGCCCACGAGGAGAGCAGAGGAGAATGAACGCATGGGAACCCGCTTCCGTGGGGGGAGGTGGAGCGCCCCAATAGCCGGGGGGCGAGGGGTGGGGCCCGTCCCACGCCACCGTCAGAACTCGGGATCGAGCTCGACGCGTCCCACTTCCCGGTTCACCATCCGCCGGAAGATGGCCGGGCCGAACCAGGTGAATGCGCAGATGCCGAGCCAGGCAACCTCGACGCCGTTGGAGAGCTGCTCATAGCCGAGGTCTTCGGTGGCGAGCGCCACCACGCGGTACACGAAGTAGGCACCGAGCAGCACCACCACCACGCCGGTCTGGCCGAGCTCAGACATCCAGGTGTGGTACCGCCACCACAGCCCAAGCACCGGATTCCGGCGGGCCTTGATGGCCGCGATGAGGTGGAGAGCGCCCTCGTGGTCTGGGTTGTGGGACAGCACCCAGACGGCTTGGTCGTGCGCGGCGTCGAGGTCTCCGCGCTTGAGGAACACGTGGCCCATCACCACGAGTGAGTCGGCATGGGCGGCTTCGATAGACAGGGCGTCGCGGGCCACTTCCTCGGCCTCCTCCACCTTACCCATCCCAAGGAGTAGCTCGGCCAGATCACCCAACACATGGGTGTTCTCGGGCTCGATTCCACGGGCACGTCGGAGCAGCTTGACCGCGACGTCGGGCTGACCACGCATGGTGCTCAACGTGGCCTGGATGCGCAGGGGGGCGGCGTCCTCCGGGTCCGCGGCAACAGCACGGGCGGCGAGCTCCCCGGCTCGGGAAAGCTGGTTGCGGGCGATGGCCACGCGTGCAGCAGCCGTGAGGGCCAGGCCAGACATGGGTTCGAGCTGGAGGGCCAGCCCAGCCTCGAGCTCGGCGGCGTGCAACCGCTTGGTCGACAGGAGCGTGAGCGCCAACAGAGCATGGACCGAGGCGTCGTTGGGGTCGTGGCCAAGGACCTTCTTGAACAGCTCAATGGCGCCTTGTGGGTCGCCAGCTTCCAGGCGGCGGACGGCCTGACCGACAAACAGGTTGGTGAGGTTCATAGCAGCGCCAGGAACAAGACATGGACGTCGATGAGCTCGGCCACCCGCGGACGCAGCAGGAAGCCCGCAGCCAGCACCAACACGAGCCCATTGAAGCTCGCGCCACCGAAGTAGGTGTGCATGGCGAAGCCAGGCGACTGGAGGTGGTAGAGCCAATAGGCGAGCGCGAGCTTTTCGAGGGTGAGCAGGAGCAGGAGGTACGAGACGCTCCACTCGGGCACGCCGCCACCGATGACAGACAGCAACATGAGCAGGGTCATGAAGAGGGCTGCGATGCCCCCCAGCGCGATGGCGGTCTCGCGGCCACGCTCGGGGCTGCCAAAGGCCCAGGCGTTGAATGCAAACCAAGGCAACGACAGCCAGGCCCCGGCGAACATCATCGCCAGCAGAGGCCACACGGGGTCGGTCGACATCCTCGAGAGCGTGCTTGGCTTGGGTTCGTCGGGGAGGGTGTAGGTGCTGGACATCAGCGCCTCCCGTGCTTCTTCAGGAAGGTGAGGACTTCGTCGTATTGGCCGCCTTCGTTGGCGTAGCGGGCGTAGTTGCGCGCTGTGGTGAGCCACTCCACGGTGGTGGGGCGGACCTCCTGCAGCGCCTCGAGGAGCAGCGCCTGGCGAAGTGGCACTTCGTCGCCAGACTGCAGAGACGCCTCGATGGCGAGGTCCACACCCGTCTCTACGAGATTCTCCAGGTCGGCCCCGGAATAGCCCGCGGTGCGCTTTGCGAGCGTGCCCACGTCGATGTCGGCGGCGACCGGTCGGTCACGAAGGTGGATGTTGAGAATGGCCGCACGCGCATCGCGGTCGGGTGGAGGGACAAACAACACGCGGTCGAACCGGCCCGGACGTCGAAAGGCCGAGTCGATGGCCCAAGGCACGTTGGTTGCTCCGAGGACGAGCACTCCATCGTTGTTCTTGCCAAACCCGTCCATCTCGCCCAGGAATTGGCTCACCAACGAGGCGTGGGACGCGAACCGGCTGTGCTCCCGCTTGCCTCCGAGGGCTTCCACCTCGTCGAAGAACAACACCGCGGGTGCCGCAGCGCGGGCCTTCTGGAAGATGGCGGCCAGGTTCTGCTCCGACTCTCCCTGCCACTTGCTCACCACGTCGGCAATCTGCACGCTCAGGAACGTGGCATCGATCTCACCGGCGGTCGCCCTCGCCATGAGCGTCTTTCCGCAGCCAGGCGGGCCATACAGCAGCACGCCACCGCCCGTTCGCTTGCGAAACCGCTGAAACAGCGACGGCTTGAGCAATGGCGTGATGATGCGGCGGCGGATGCGCTTCTTGAGGTCGTCGAGACCGCCCACATCGTCGAAGCTCACCGAGTCTGCAGGAGGATTGAAGAGCTGCTCGGCAGCGGGCTCCGACGCCTCGGCCCCACCGCCTCCTCGCAGCAGGCGCAGGGGTCCGGGACGGCCCGCACGCTCCAACCGCTCCGCAAGGGAGGGGTCTTCGAGGGTGGGGTTGGCCTCGACTCCGGAGCGGTAGGCCGCCAGAGCGTCGCGGGGACGGTTGAGATCGGCGAGAATCCGTGCCCGGAGCACTCCGTGGGCGTCCCCGAGCCCCGACAGGAATTCCAGGGCCGCCTCGGGACGCCTGGCGGCCAGCGAGATTCGGGCCGCAGCAGGGCGCGCCTCCACCGGCAGCTCCCCGGGGGCCTTGTCTTCGACCAGATCGGCGACGGACTGCTCGTGCCCGCCCGCCAGAGCTCCCTGGAGTACAGCGGTCAGGAGAGGCCCGTTGTCGGGAGACACGGCGAGCGCAGCCCGGAGTCCTTGAAGTGTCGCTTCATCCATTCTACGGCAATCCCCGAAATCGGTGAACCCGCGTATCCGGGAAGCCGCGGACGTGCCCCGAGGAAGGTGCGGTATGTTCTGGGGAGCGGTTCGGACCGGGGGTTGCCGTGTCACCAGAAAATCGACGGCTCGGGGTCACTGTGGTGGCACTGCTGCTCGCCTTCATCCTCGGGCAGATCCCCATTGCGCACTACTACGCCTACACGACCACGGTGCCGTTCCCCATCAAGGGCCTCAACCTGGACCACTGGGTGGGGGCCTGGCTCCTGGTCGCCCTCCTGTCATGGGGGCTGGGGAGGCGGGCCAAGCCCGGCAAGCGCGCGCCCGAGCTGGACAAGGGCTGGGTGGGCGTCGTCGCCTTGGCGCTGGGAGCGTGGACGCTCTGGCTGACGACCCCCACCTTCGACGCCGACCTGTACAGCGTCGAGCTCACCGTACCGTTCACTGACATTCCGGCTCCCGCCACCGCCGTTCGAGTCGGGATGCTGCTTGTCTTGGGGGCGCTTGTCGGACTCGTCGAGTGGGTGGACAGGCGGGGACTGGGCCATGGCGTGGTCCTCCTGTGGCTACTCCCGAGCACCACCCTCCAAGCAGCCCTCGATGGCACCAGTGGGCTGTACTCCGGGGAACAGAAGCTCATCCTGTGCATCCTGTCGTGTGCGGCGCTCGCAATCGGCGCCGCAGCTGCACATTGGATGGCTCGGCCGGCTCGCACAGCCCTGGCCGCACCCGTCTCCGGCGCCGGCCACCTGCTGCTCGGCACCTTCGTCCTGTGCGCCTTCCCCCACTGGAATGCCATCCCGGCCCCCATCTACGGCTGGCTCTTCTCCCCTGACTATTGGCCCTTCTGGCTGCCCATGCTGGCCGCCGTCCCCGTCCTCGCGTGGTGGAGTCACCCACCCGACCTGCAGGCACCGTGGCTCGCCGCCCACCCCGAAGTTCCCGATGAAGCGCGCGGACTCGCGACCTCTCAAGCACCCGGCCTCGCCCGCGCCCGACTTTGGTCGACAGTCCGACCCACCGCGATGGTCTTCCTCGGCCTCGCCCTGATCGACAATGCCGACATCACCCTTATTGAGGGCATTGTCGCGTCGCTTTCGCTCGTCTTCATCGGTGGTGCACTGGTCGACCTCCACCGCGACTGGCAGGCCATCCGCTCCGGCGTCACCCAGCCCGTCTGGACCGACAGCAGGCTCTATGTCCTGGGCCCGATTGAAGCCGCACTCGCAGCCGAAGGCATCCACGCACACTATCGAAACTACCGCTTGCGCACGTTGATGGGCCTCTTCGGGCCGTTCGTCCGGGTCGAGGTGCGTGTCCACGCAAGCCAGGTGGACCAGGCCACGCGCATCCTCGACCAGCTCGAGGCAGAGGCCTCCGCCGCAGCCAGCCGCCTGAACGCACCTCGGGCCGCACTCACCGAGCCAACGCCGTCTCCATCAGAGGTGGCGGAACCCACCCCCCCAGTCGGTCTTCCAGAAACTGCGCCACAGCGACCGTGAGGTGGTCGTTGCCGTGCCGAGCCCCCACCTGCACGCCGAGCGGCAGCCCCCGGTCGTTCAGGCCCAACGGAACCTGTGTCACGGGCAGCTCCATCACATTGAGCAGCGCCGTGTATGCATAGTCGAAGCGCAGCATCAACTGACGCAGCAACGGGAGGCGGTGGCGAGGGGCCGGCCGCGAGAAGCTCGGGTACAGGAGCACGCCATCGTCGCCCAGGCGGTCTTCCAGCTCGGCCCGGAGCTGTCGTCCCAGCTCGACGAACGCACGCTGCCGCCGGGGCATCGCCTTGGTGATGGACTCGGTGGCGCCCAACAAGCAGGCCATCACGGTGTGCCGCGGGCTGCCGGTGAACACCCGCAGCAGCTCCACCAGAGGCTCCACAGGCTCTCCATCTCCCATCAACGTGGCGAATGGGGTGACGTTGGCTTCCTGCAGCATGTTGGACCAGATGTCGAAGCCATGCTTCATCGCGGGAATGCGCACCTCCTCCACGGTGGCACCGGCCTCCTGGAGCAGCGTGGCCACCTTGAGTTGGGCGGCGCGAAGGTCGGCGGAGACCGGCTGGCTGCCGCTGTCGGGGATGTGGAGAACCCGCAGGCCCGCGATGTCGACGGTGTGGGGGTCGCCGAGCTGCCACGGGATGCACCCGACGTCGTGGTGGTCGGGACCCGCGAGCAGCTGGAGGAGGGGCCAGAGGTCCTCGGCGCGACGACAGATGGGCCCGGTGGTGAGAAAGCGCAGCGCGGCGGGGTCGGCGATGGGGTGCTGGCCGGTGCCCGGGACCAACCCACCGGTGGGCTTGTGGCCGAAGACCCCATTGAAGAACGCCGGCATCCGAATGCTGCCGCCGATGTCGGAGCCCAGCCCGAACGGCACGGCACCTGCGCCCACGAGCGCGGCCTCTCCACCCGAGCTGCCGCCGACGGTGCAGCGTGGGTCGTAGGGGTTGTTCGTTCGACCATAGACCAGGTTGTCGGACTCCATCCACATGCACAGCTCGGATGTGTTGGACACTCCCAGCGGGATGGCTCCGGCAGCGCGAAGGCGGGAGACGGCGGTGGCATCGGTGGTGGCACGCACGTCGCGGCGCCGCAAGAGCCCGGCGGACTGGGGCATCCCGGTGAGCGCGAAGCACTCCTTGATGGAGCAGGGCACGCCGTGGAAGGGCGCATCGGTCGCAGCAGATGCATCGGCGCGGACAGCTTCTTCACGGGCGTGCTCGGCCCGCGACGCCACCATGGCGTTCAAGGTTGGGTTGACCCGGTCGAGGTACCGGAGGTGGGCCTCCACCACAGAAGCGCTGGTGGTGTGGCCCGCACGAATGTTGGCGGCGAGACGGGTGGCGCTCGCGAGGAGGAGGGGGTCGCGCACGGGCAGCTCACGGTTCGGGCCAGCGTGGGCAGACGATGTATTGCGCCCCCGTCCCGGCGACACCCGCCCCTACGACGTCAGTCGTGTGTGCAGCTCTGCCACCACCTGCGCCCACTCGTCCAAGCCATCCCACAGGCTCATCAGCTCGGAGGGCTCCGTGCGGACCCGGTCGACCGACTCTGCAGCTCGGGCCAGCAGCGCGGGCGGGACGTCTTGCGGATGGTTCTCCACCCAGGTGGCCACGCGGTCGGGTAGGGACACGCCCTTGCCCGGTCGGCCGGCCAGCCAACACAACACCTCGGCCGCCCCCAACGCGAAGCAGGCATCGTCGACGTCGAGGTACCCTTCCCCGGCGTATTCCGTGGCCGCGAACGCACGCTCGAAGGCGGACAGGTCGGTCGACGGAACCAGATACTCATCGATCCAGATGTAGATGGCGTCATTGGCGAAGACGCCCGAGTCCCAAGCACCCACGGTACCTCCCGGATGTGCGGCGGTGGTGCCGCGCGCCGCCAGGGTAGCTCGCCCGGGCCCGCACGGCCCGACCTCACCTTCTGCGCCACCGTGCCCCCATCCCACTGGTCACACCACCCCCAGCCGAATACCCTCCCACCGACTGCCCCGCGCACCCTCCCGCAGGCCGCCCCCCGGTGCACTCCCCCGCACCAGCAGCCCGCGCCCCCGCTCCCTCCCCTCGCCCACCCGCCGGACGCCCACCATGCCGCTTCCCTCCCGTCGCATGCTGTCCCTGCCCGTCGCCGCCGTCGCGCTCCTCATCGCCCCAAGCACTGCGGTCGCCAAAGACCTCAAGGGCAAGTTCGGCGTCGGCTTCAACAACCAGCTCGGCGGCGGCCCGGCCCTCGCGGTCCGCTACGGCATCCCCACCGGCGACGAGAACCCCTTCAACCTCGTGGTTGAAGGCCACACGGGCTTCTCGTCCTACGACGGCACCGCGGGCGCATTTTCTGCAGGTGGCCGCCTGCTCTTCAGCACCGTCGTCGAAGACAACATGAACTTCTACGTGGGTGCGGGCGCGGGCTACGTGATGCAGGATGGCGTGGAGGTGGTTCGCCTCCAGCCCCTCGCCTCCATCGACCTCTTCCTCTTCGGGCTCGACAACCTCGGACTCACCACCGCCTTCGGCTTCGATGTCGATGTGGGCGGCGACACCACCGGCATCGCCACCACCACCGCAGCGCTCGCCGGCGTCACCTACTGGTTCTGAGCCCACATTCGCCTCTCGGAGGCCCCGTGCCCCGCGCCGACCGCAGCCCCACCTCCCCGTCGGCCTGGTGCCGTTGTCTGGCCGCCTTTGGCCTCACCCTTGGCCTGGCTGCTGCCTCGCCATCGGTCGCCACTGCCGCCAGCTACAACCCCGAGCTCACCTGGCGCACGCTCACCACCGAACACTTCCGCATCCACTTCCACGGAGGCGAAGAGAAGCTGGCCGATGAAACGGCACAGCTCGCGGAAGAAATCTGGGCCGAGATGACCGCCGAGCTGCGCTGGTCGCCCAAGCTGAAGACCGAGATTGTGTTGGTGGACAACACCGACTCGGCCAACGGCTACGCCATGACGCTCCCGCAGAACACCATCGTCATCTTCGTCACGGCGCCCTACGAAGACTCCACGCTGTCGCACTACGAGGACTGGACCGACGCCATCCTCACGCACGAATACACGCACATCCTGCACATCGACAACACCGAGGGCATGATCAAGGGGCTGCGGTATGTGTTCGGACGCATCGTCACCGTCAACCGCCTGTCTCCGGGCTGGGTGACCGAAGGCTACGCCACCTTCCAAGAGACCGTCCACACGCCGTGGGGCCGCGGTCGGTCCACCATCTCCGACATGACGAAACGGATGACCGTCCTCGAGCAGGGCTTTCCCCGTCTCGGCAACCTGGACGGCTTCCAGGTCGCCCCACCCGCGGGCAACCTGCGCTACCTCTTCGGCCAGGACTTCCAACAGTACGTGGCCGAACACAAGGGCCAGCACGTCTGGACCGACTTCATCCACCACTACGGTGGGGGTGTTCCATACTTCCTGCCGGGCAAGAAGAGCTTTGGCGAGCCCATCAAGGCGCTCTACAAGGACTGGCGACGCGACACCATCGCCAGGTACGAAGCGCAGGCAGCGGCCATTCGTGCACAAGGGCTCACCGAGTACCGCATCCTGAATGACCCCGACGACCAATGCGCAGCACCCACGTTCAACCCCGATGGGTCGCGGCTGGTGTGGTCGTGCGCCGACCTGGAAGAAGGCTCCAAGATCGAGCTGGCCGACGGCAACGGCGAACACGTCGTCAACAAGCTCGACCAGCGCTACGCCACCGACTTCGCCTGGGCACCCGACGGGGAAGCCTTCGCCTTCTCGGCGCTGCACCTGGTCGACCGCTTCAACATCTACTCCGACCTCTACTACTACGGCCTGAACGGTCGCTTCGAGGCGCTGACCAACGGCGACCGGGCGCGCACCCCCGCGTTCTCCCCCGATGGCACCAAGCTGGTCGCGGTCCAGAACGACGCCCAGGAGAACCGCCTCATCGAAGTGCGGGTCGACCGCAGCGAGCGGGTGCTCTTCGACCCCGGCGACCACGTCCAGCTCGCCACTCCGCGCTACAGCCCCGACGGCCGCCACATCGCCATGGTGGTGTGGCATGAAGGCCGCCGCGACATCTGGATTGCCACGGCCGACGGCACGCCCATCCGGCGCGTCACCGACGACGAAGCCAGCGACATCGACCCCCGCTTCTCCGCCGATGGCCGCACGCTGCTGTTCGCCTCCGACCGCACCGGGGTCTTCAACATCTACGCCGTCGACCTCGAGACCGAGCGCCTGTACCAGGTCACCAACGTCATCGGCGGCGCCTTCTCTCCTTCCATGCGCGCCGACGGGAAGGCCCTCGTCTTCGAGACCTACTCGGGCGACGGCATGGACATCGGCTTCATGGACGTCGACCGCGACCAGTGGCGCGACCGCGGTCTGCTGCCCCTTCCGCTCGAAGACCGCGCCCCGCTCACAGACGTGCTCCCCCACGATGGCTGGGAGCAGCCCCCTCCCGGTGAGCCGAAGGCCCCCAAAGACGCCGAAGACGTCGACGCCCCCGACAAGCAGCGCAAGTTCCGGGTCCGAAAGGGCATGGGCCCCGCGATGGCCAAGCCCACCCACGCCGCGCCGGGTGCCGCCACCGAGATGATGCTCGAAGACCGCCACGTGCCCGGCATGGACGGCCTCGGCGGCCCGCTGCACATCCTCGGCTCCCTCCCCGGCAACTGGGGTCGACCGGGTGATGCCGTGGCCGTCGGCGAGTTCCCCACGAACGCCCCCAGCTCGCTCGGCCTCCCCGAATACACCGGCCCCGACGCCCCCGGTGGCGGCCCCGACGTCGACGACCCCTCCCGCACCGGCGACGCCGGCCGCGAAGAACAAGACTACGACTTCTCGGTCCCCGTCGAGCGCTACAGGGCTGCCCCCACACTGTGGCCCCGCTACATTGCGCCCGGCGTGTCGCTCACCCAATACTACGGGCTCCGCGGCTCACTCGGCATCGCCGGCACCGACACCCTCCGCCGGTACCTCTACAGCGGATACGTCTCCTACCGTACCGACAGCCAGTTTGTGGGCTGGGGTGTGTCGGCATCGCTCAACACCCAGATCCCGGTCTACACCCTGGGCGTCTACACCTCGTCGACCCCCTTTGGCACGAGCATCTGGGAGGTCACGGCGCCCCCCGCCGACGGCGGTGCCTACCTGCCCACCATCGAGCTCACCCCCGAGATCTACTGGGAGAAGCGCACCACCTCCTTCGCGCAGGTGGCGTGGCCGGTCAACGAGTACCAGTCCGTCTTCGCTCGGTGGAGCGGCGAGCACCGCCAGCCCCAGTTCGACCTCCCCGACAACGTCTACACGCCGTACCTCCCCACCCGTGGCTTCCTGTCCAGTGTGGGCGGTGGCTGGTCGCTCGCCCGCGGCCGCGCATACGCCAGGAGCATCTCCGCCGAGCAGGCGCGCATCCTCACCTTCAACGGCGACCTCTCGCACCCCTACCTGGGCTCCCGCGTCTGGACGGTCGACGACACCGGCCAAGAGGTCCTCGCCGGCTTCACCCGCCTCCAGGTCACCAGCGAGTGGCGCGAGTACCGCACGGCACCCTGGGCCAACAACCACGTGTTCGCCACCCGTCTGGCCGGCGGCGCCTCGCTCGGCGACCAGCTCACCCAAGGCAGCTTCCGACTGGGCGGTACGTTCGGCGAGTCTGCAGCCTACACCCTCCCCAGCGAGTTCCGCCCGATGCGCGGCTTCCCGGTGGGCACGGTGTTCGGCGACTGGTACTACCTTGCATCCGGCGAGTACCGGCTGCCCCTGTGGTGGATCGACCGCGGCTTCGGCATCCTGCCGGTCTTCGCGCGCAACACATCGATGGCGTTCTTCGTCGACGCCGGCAACGCCTTCAACGACCCCGCCGAACAGACGGCCCTGCTCGCCCAGACCCGCATCGGCACGGGCGCCGAGCTTCGTGGGTCGGCCATCGTGGCATGGGGCATTCCCCTCACCATGCGCGCTGGCTATGGCTTCGGTGTGTATGGCGACGGCGCGATTCCCATCGGGTCGTTCGAAGGCGCGTACTTCCAGCTGGGCAGCAGCTTCTGAGCATAGGCTGGCGGACCACCCGCCCCTTCCTGCGCGTTAGCCCAGCGCACCCTCCCGCAGGCCTCCCCGCCTGCACCCGCTCCCCTCCCCTTCCTCGGAGCGCCCCCCATGCTGGCCGCCGCCGCCCTCCTCCTCGCCGTCCTCCCGGCCCACGCCCTCAACGAAGCCTCCCGCGCCGCCCTCCGGTTCGGAGACTGCCGCGTGGCCGAAGCCGACCTCGCCGGTCCCGCCGACATGGCCACCGTCCAAGGCCAGGCCGACCGCCTCGCGCTGTCCCGTTGTGCGCTGTCCGCCGGCAAGCTCGACCGCGCTGAAGAGCTCGCCGCCCTGGCCCCCGGCAGCAGCCTCGGCGCCTACGGCATGCTGGTCCAGGCCGAAGCCCGCCTCCAGCGGGGCGATGCCAGCGGTGCTGCCGACCTCCTCAAGGGCCTTTCCCTCCCCGGTCCCGCTGGCCGCCGGGCACAGATGCTCCTCGGGCGCGCGCAGGTGGAGATGGGCGCCTACACGGCCGGCCGCGACACCCTCAACGCGTTGCTCCAGTCCAACAAGCTGTCCGCGCGGGCCAAGCTGGCCGAGCCCGGGGGCGCCGACCCCGCCGAGATTCGGTGGTGGCTGGCCCAAGGCGCCATCCGTCGCGGCGAGCCTGCCGCAGCGGTGCCGGTCCTGGAGAAGATCTGGACCTGGAACCCCACCAGCCCCCGCGCGACCGAAGCCGAAGCGCTCCTGAAAGAACAGGGCGTCGACGTCCACGACACCCGCCTGGGCCCGGGTCGCGACCGCGTGCGCGAGCGGGCCCGCACGTTCGAGAAGCTCCGTCTGTACAAGGAAGCTCTGGCGCTCATCGAGCCGCTGCCGCGCCGCGACGACGACCCGAAGACCATCCGGCGCATGGCCAAGCTCACGTTCCGAGCCAAAGACTACCCCCAAGCCGTGCAGTGGTACGCGAAGATTCCCAACCCAAGCCCGAACGAACGCTTCGACCACGCGCTGGGGATGTCTCGCACCGGTGACTATGCCGCGGCCGCCAAGCTCTACACCGCGCTCTACCAGAGCCTCCCTGATGCCAAGGAAGCCGACACCGCCAGCTACAAGGTGGGCTACCTGTCGTACGACGAAGGCGACCTGGCCCGCGCGGTTCCGCTGCTCCGCGAACACCTGAAGCGGTACCCCTCCAGCAAGCACGCCGATGAAGCGCGGTGGTTCATCGCCTGGTCGCTCTACCGACAAGGCGACCTCACCGCGGCCAACAAGGCCATGGGCGATGTCCTGTCTCTGCACGGCCGCAGTGGGCTGGCTGCCGGTGCCGCATATTGGAAGGCACGCATCGCCGACCAACAAGGCAACACAGCAGCCGCACAAGAGGGCTACCGTTCGGTTCGCAAGCGCTGGCCGTTGAGTGGGTACGCCTGGTTTGCATCGTGGCGGCTGGGCGAGACCTTCGACACCCGCGTGGTGGAGAAGGCACCCGCTGCACCCGCCACGCTCTCCAGCAGCCCCAAGTGGACGCACGGGAACGCCCTCGGTGCGGTCGGTCTGGATGACTGGGCCCGCGCTGAGCTCGCTCCCCTCGTGGCCACCGCCAAGGGCTCGGAGCAAGGTCGGGTGGCCATGGCCCACGCCCTCATCCAAGCCGGCGACTACACCGGTGCCCAGTCGCTCGTTCGGGGCAAGTGTCCCGCCGCGCACCGCACCACCGCCGCCACAGCGAAGGTTGCGGCCTGTTCGCCCCGCCCGATGGGCACGGCCGCCCTCGACACCGCCAAGTCGCACGGGCTGCCCGCACACCTCCCATTCGGCATCATGACCGCGGAGAGTGCGCTCAAGCCATGGGTCACGTCGCCGGTGGGCGCGCGCGGCCTGATGCAGCTGATGCCCGAGGTCGCCGAGGCCATTCAGCCCAGTGTGTTTGGCGACCAGCCGTTCCACCCCGACGACCTCTACCGGCCCGGCGTGAACGCAGCCCTCGGCATCGCGGAGCTCGGCTCGCTGAACGCCCAGTTCGCGGGTCGGCTGAACGGTCCTGCGCTGCCCGCCGTGATTGCCGGCTACAACGGTGGGCCGGAGGCTGTCGAGCGCTGGCTGTCCAGCTTCGACTCGCCCCCCGACCCCGACCGCTTCGCCGAAGACATCGGCTACACCGAGACAAGGCGGTATGTCCGGCGAGTGCTCGGGTACCTCCAGACCTACCGCTACATCTACGGCGACGGCTGAGCCTGGATCGGTGGTGTCGGCTCCCGAATTCGACTGGTACGGTACGCGCTGCTCCTGAGCGGCCCCCTCGCCCGGGAGTCGACGGGGGACCCCACCTTGGGCTGCAACGAAACACAACCCGTTCCGCCAGGAGACTGTCCCGTCGCGCACGGTGGGGGCTGCGGGCCCACCCCCGGCTCCCCGCTGTGCACGGCCTCCGACACCGGGGCAGCCGACAGCGGCCTCGCCATCCAGTCTCTCGAAGGCGGCGGCTGCTCCTGTGCGGTCCAGGCTGGCGTCGGTCGGGGGGCGTTCTGGTTGCTGGCGGTGCTGGCGGTGGTGGCCTGGCGGCGGCGGGTGGTGTGGGCAGCCGTGCTCCTGCTCTTCTGGAGCGTGCCGGCCCGCGCCCTCGACGCCAACCTGCTGCACACCGATGATGGCGGGACGTTCGTGTCGTTGCTCGAAGGCGACGCCGGCCCCGCCTGGACCCCACGCATGGCCCTGGCCGGCACGTGGGTGCACCAGCCTGTGATGCGCAACGGGGGTGGAGAGGTGGTGCCGGTTGTCGACGACCTGCGTCGGGCCGAGCTCGGGATGTCGTTGCCGATGGGCGAGCTGGTCCGGATGGCCTTCACGGTGCCCCTCATCTGGAATGTCGAGTACCAGGGCCGCGACCGGGGCCCCTTCCGCGGGCTCGCTCGGGGCGCCTTCTCCGTCCACACCGACACCGCCCGCTTCGCCCACGCCTTCCAGCTCGACGTCACCAGCGCCCGCATCGAGAGCCTTGCGGTGGACACGCTCGTCGCCGATGCCGGTGCCCTCGGCATGACCTGGGCCTTCCAGACCACCCACCGCGACCTCATCTTCGGCGGGAATGTGGGGGCCTCGTGGCGTCCGCCTGTGGTCCTCGAGAGCGTGGTGATCTCCGAGCAGCTGCACTACGCGGGGGCAGTGGCCTGGTCGCCGAAGCCTGCGGTCCTCACCACCCTCGAGCTCTTCGGACGCACCCCCATCGCCGACAGCACCACCCGGTCGGGCTGGCCTGCCGAGCTGCTGTTCACCATGGGCGGCCGAACCGACAGCGGCTGGACGGTGCGCGGCGGCCCCGGGGTCGGCCTCAGCAAGGGCATCGGCGCGCCACGTTGGCGGGCACTCGTGGTGGTGCAGCGGTCTCCTGACGTCCAGGCAGACCGAGACGGCGATGGGTACGCCGACCTCCGCGACCTCTGTGCAGGCCGTGCCGAAGACTTCGACTCGTTTCGCGACCGCGACGGCTGCCCAGACGAGGACAATGACCGCGACGGCATCGTCGACGAGGTCGACCACTGCCCGCTCGACCCCGAGACCGTCAACGGGCTGCGCGACGAAGACGGCTGTCCCGATGCGTTTGTCCCGACCTTCGCGCGGGTGGTGGTGCCTCCGGGGGTCGACAGCGACGGGGTGTGGCTGCGGCACGCCGGCCCGGACGGGACCGTGGAGCAGGCTCCGGTGGTCGACGACGGCTGGCAGAAGCTCACGCTCCCCGACGGCTTCTGGCGCTTCACCGCTGGCGGCCCCGGCCTCATGGAAGACAGCACCAGCCTGGTGGTGACGCCCGACAAGACCAACCGGGTCATCTTGCGCCCGGCGCGGGTGACGCACGGCACGCTCGTCGTGACCCTCGAGAGTGCAGAGACGGGCGCGCCGCTGGAGGGCGACATCGCGGTGGTGTCCGAGACGTGCCCCGCCGGCTTCGAGGGCACACAGGCCAGCGGAACGACGATGGAGGTGCGCCTGCCGGTTTGTGCTTGGCGTGTGGAGGCCCGGGCGGACGGCCGGATGAGCGAAGCGCGGACGGTCACCATCGTGGAGGGTGAAGAGACCCATCTGGCGCTCGCTCTGCGCGATGCAGGCGTGGTGGTGTCTGGAACGGAGGTCCACACCGGCGAGCGGCTGCGGTTCCGACTCGACAGCGCCGAGCTGGACGAAGCCTCCGGTCCGTGGCTGGATGCGGTGGCGGCCTGGCTGGCCGAGCGGCCCGACGTCCAGCTGCTCCGGGTGGAAGGGCGCGCCGACGAAAGCGGGCACCCGGCCTACAACCTGCGGCTGTCACAGCAACGTGCAGAGTCGGTGGTGGCGGCGCTTGTGGCCCGGGGTGTGGCGGAAGAGCGGCTCCAGCCCCTCGGCTCTGGCGAGTCCCATGCGGAGCGGGCGGCACAGCCGGGTGCTGCCACAGACGCAGACCGCCATGTGCGGCTTGTGTTGCTGATCTGGGACCGTGATGCGGGCTAGGGGTCCGGTGGGTGGGTCGGGTATCGAGCTACTATGGGGCGGCTTCTGGTCCGTGGGCCCCCTCCGCCTGCTGCGCAGGCACCTCCCCCTGAAGGGGGAGGACATCGTCGTTCTCACCTGAAGTCGTCCGGTGGGAGGGGGGCAGCTATCTCGGGTGGGCTGCTTCAATCAATGCCCACAGGTCGCGGGACCATGTCAGGGGGTATTGGTAGTCCACCGTGGTGCCGGTGCGACGCCATGTGTTGCCCAACAGGGCCAGCGTGGTGCCTCTCGACGGTCGGTAGCCCACCCAGCCCGCGCTTCCATTGAAGGCGCCGTTGTGTCCCAGCTCCAGCTCGGGGTCGTCGAGGGCGTCGCCCACCATCATCATTCCGAGGCCATACCAGGCGAACCCTCGGGCAATCATGGTGCGGCTTTCTTGCTGGCTCGCGAAGGTGTCGGCGGACAGCAGGTCGCCCCGTCCGAACGCCTCACCCCAGGCAGCCAGATCTGCGACGGTGGCGGTCATGTTGCCGGCAGCACCGATGCCCGAGGGGGACACCAGGTCATCGAGAACGTGGGCGCCGTAGTAGGTCTGGACGATGTCTCCCCAGTCGTCGGAGGGGACCTCGGTGTCGTCGAGGCCCAGGGCGACGAGGTGCCGTTCGCGGACCTGGTCGGCCCACGACACCCCCACGACGGCTTCGGCCACCATGCCCAACAGAACATAGTGGGAGTTGGAGTAGGACCAGCCCTCGCCGGGTGGATGCACCCGCTCGGCGTCGGCGATGAGGGCCATGAGCTCGGTGTCGGTCCAGGGATGGTCTGATGCGGCCAGGAAGGCTCGGGCAGCGGTGTATTCGGGCACGCCGGCGGTGTGCTGGAGCAGGTGTCGAATCGTGATGCCGTCGTCGTTGTCCAACACATCGACGTGGTCGGTGAGCGCATCATCCAAGCCGAGCGCGCCGTCGTCCACCAGCTGCAGGATCAGCTCCGCCGTGAAGGTCTTGGTGATGCTGGCGATGCAGTGCCGATCATCGAGAGCGAGGGGCACCTCGGCGTCGCGGTCGGCCATCCCCACAGCCAACACAAGCGGCTCGGTGTCGGGCATGCGAACCGCGAGCGCCAGCCCTGCAACGCCCGCATCATCGACGTACGCTTGCAATGCAGCCTGGAGGTCGGCCGCCAGTGCTGCATCGAAGGGTGCGAGGCTGGAGCCTGTGTCGCCGGTGTGTGTGGGCGGGATGCCCGAGTCTCGGGGGCTGGCGGTGTCGGGGGGAGCGCCCTGCTTGCCGGTGCCGCCGCTCGAACAGCCGGCCAGAGCCAAGACGACGCCGAGGAGGTGAGTTGGCAGTCGGAAGCTCGAACGATTGGTGCGCACCATCCCTCCATCCCGGGGGCCACAGCCTCACGCTATCCCGCCCCTGCCGGGGTGTGTCCTGACCAACCCCATCCGCACGGCGGTGTGCAATCCTGGCCCATGGCGCCCTCAGCGAATCCACTGTAGGGTCGGGCGACCCCTCGCCGAGGCGGCCCGGCCCGCTTGGATCGAGCTGTTGTTGGAGTCTTCATGTTGTCTGTTGCGTGGCTGTTTGCATCGGTGTCGCACGCATTCTGCGGAACGTATGTGGCGTCGGCCGGGACCGAGGTCTACAACTCGGTGAGCGAGGTGGTGGTGGTCCGTCAAGGCACCCGCACCACGCTCACGATGGCCAACGATGTGGTGGGCTCCCCGTCGGACTTTGCGATGGTGGTGCCCGTTCCTCAAGTGTTGGCCCCCGAAGACCTCCATGTGGTCGACCCCGCCGACATCCAGCTGCTGCGCGACTACTCCATGCCCCGCCTGGTGCGCTACACGTGCAACGACTTCACGCCCTCCTGGGACCATCCCTGCCCATGGATGGACCATGGCTTCTGCGCGTCCCTCCGCGACACCGACGTGGGCGAGGGTGAAGGCGAGGGCGAGGGCGAGGGCGAGGGTGCTGCAGACACGGGGGACTATGAAGTCTCGGTCGAGGCGGAGTACATCGTCGGGGAGTACGAGCTGGTGGTGCTGTCTGCTGAAGACTCGGAGAACCTGTTGGGTTGGCTCGGCGACCAGGGCTACAGCGTTCCGGAGGCCACCGCCCGTGCGCTGCAGGAGTACATCGACGGCGGCAGCTACTTTCTCGCCGCCCGAGTCCACGCCGACGCCGGACTCGAAGATGGCGACACGCTGTCTCCCCTCCAGGTTGGCTACGACTCCGATGTGTTCGGGCTCCCCATCAAGCTCGGCACCAGCGTGTCCGCCGGCACGCAAGACGTCATCGTCTACGCCATCAACTCGGTGACAGACGGGGCGGTCGGCATCGCCAATTACCCCGAGCTGGCGGTCGAGGACGAGTGCATGTGGGATGGCGTGGGGGACTTCGGGTCGTTCTACGCCGAACAGTTCGAAGATGCCTACCAACGCACCGATGGCGCCATCTGGACCACCGAGTACGCCTGGCCGGTGGTGCCGGATCAGCCGAAGTGCGACCCCTGCACAGGCCCGGTCCCGGAGGTCCAGGAGGTGACCAACCTCGGCTACGATGCCCCCGCGCGCGAAGGCTTCTTCGTCACGCGCCTGCACTTGCGGTACACCCCCGACCAGGCAACCCAAGACCTGGTCCTCTACCCCAGCCGACGCACAGATCGATGGCAGCTCCGCTACATCGAACAGTCCGAAGAGCTGGAAGACCGCTTTCCCAGCTGCACAGACGGATGGGCGTCGTCTCCCGGAACGTGCACATTCGCCGACCCCTACGCCGACACGGTCTGCCAACCCTACAACGCTCGGGTCGACCAGTGTGAGGCTGCGGCCGAGGACGAAGTCGACGCAGAGTGCGGCTGTGGCGAAGACGACGACGGTGCTTCGATGGCCTGGCTGCTCGCTCCGTTGTGTCTGATCGGGCTCGGGAGGCGGCGATGAACCGGACGTGGCTGCTGGTCATGAGCGTGGCGTGCGCCTGCAACGCCGACAAAGAAGTGGACACGGGCCCGGCCTTCACCCGGCCGGGTGGAGCGACCGACTACGTGGCGCCCCTCGACCACTGTGCACCCACCACCTGGTACGAGGACCTCGACGGAGACGGCTGGGGTGTCGATGGAACGGGCACCGAGGGCGAGACCTGTCGCCCACCGCCCCTCTCTGCACAAGCCGCAGGAGACTGCGACGACCGAAGCAGCGGCGTGAACCCGGGTGCGGTCGAGGTGTGCGACGGACGGGACAACAACTGCGACGGCGAGATCGACGACGACGACCCCATGCTCCGCGAGCCGCACGACTGGTTCTACGACCGTGACAGCGACGGCTACGGACACGACCCCTACCCCGAGGCGTCCTGCTCGGCCCCGCCCAACACCTCCCGTCTCGACGGAGACTGCGACGACCGGAACCCGGCCCGTCATCCTGGACGCTCCGAAGACACCACCGACGGGCTCGACAACAACTGCGATGGGCTGGTGGACCGCATCGGCGTGGTGTCCGGGTCGTGGGTTGTCGAGTGGGGTGCGGGACCCGAGCCGGGCGAGCGCGCTTGCATAGGCGTCTACGACATCCGGGGCATCTTCCAGCCCGACCTGCGCCCACCCGAGTGTCCCGACTGCGACCTGGTGTTCGAGCTGTTCGAGACCTACGACGAAGACCGCTCGACCGGAACCGCCGGGGCATGCCCCATCCCCGTGTCTGGCGACGCCATCGGCATCGCGCTCATTCCCTCGACCAGCGGCAGCTACACATTGGGGACCGTGAGCTACACGGCCGGCGACTACTACGGCTACTATGGCTACTACTACGGCGAGCCGGACAGCCTCGAGCTGGTGGTCTGGGAGGACGCCTACTTTGCCCTCGAGGACGGCATCCTCACCTTCGAGTGGGGCGCCCGCGACGTCCCCGACACCAGCGCAGATCCAACACAATACACCACGCAGTGGTGGGGCTTCGAGGGAACGCTGGAGTAGGGTCTGCCGGAAGGGGCGGCCGGGCCCTCACCGTGTGGGGGCGGCGTGACCTGTTCTTGCGCGGCCTTGCATTCCCCGCGCACGTGCGCCCCATTGTCGGCTACGGTTGCACTGGCGACCGAGGTGACCCGTGAAGCTCTACCAATGGACCATCCTGCTCGCAGCCACCGGCTGTGCGGCCGACAAGTCCACCGACATCTCCACTCAAGAAGGGGCCCTCGGGGGCTCGTATGTGGTCTCATCCGACGACGGGAATGACGGCTCACTGGGCGAAGACGACGGTGGCTCGGGCGATGGGGCCTCGGGGGACGGAAGCTCCGGTGACGGCTCCTCCGGCGATGGCGGAAGCTCGGGCGATGGCTCATCTGGAGACGGCGGCTCGGGCGACGGCGGCTCGGGCGACGGCGGGTCCGGCGACGGCGGCTCAGGGGACGGCGGGTCCGGCGACGGTGGCTCGGGCGACGACGGAGGCACCGGCTCGGGCGTCACCGATGCGGATGGCGACGGCTACGACAGCACGGTCGACTGCGACGACTCCGACCCCAACACCTACCCCGGCGCCACCGAATACTGCGACGGCATCGACACCGACTGCGACGGCTCTCTCAACGGCGGCGCGGTCGACAAGGTCACCAGCTGGGAAGACGCCGACGGCGATGGCTACGGCAACCCCGACGTCCACCTGTGGGCCTGCTCCGTCCCATCCGACCACGTCCTCAACGACGACGACTGCGACGACACCGACGCCTCCCGCAATCCCGCCATGGGCTGCGACTGGAACGGCACGTACTCGGGCACGGTCACCCTCACCGCCACCATCAGCGGCATCTCCGACACCTGCACCGCCTCGCTCGACCTCGACGTCGACGACACCGCCTCCCCTGCCGCTTTCGGCGAAGGCACGTGCAGCTGGGCCGGCATCGCGGCGTCGTTGATCGGCGACATCGACTTCGAGATCGACGGCGCGTTCACCTCCGACGATGTTCTCGACGGCGACGTCACCATCGACGGCTTCGGCAGTGAGTCGTGGTCGGGCACCTTCTCGTCGCCCGACAACCTGTACGGAACGGCCTCGGGCAGCGGCACCTACGAGTCGTGGGCCTACACGTACACCATGGAGCTCGACCTCTACCGATAGGTGTTCGGGCGCTGTGTTGGAGACTCCGCGGGGTGGTCAGTCCATGCGGATGCGCTCGACCTCATGCAACGCTTCGAACGCCCGTGTGGAGTCGGACTGAATCACCAGCTCCACGCGGCGGTTCCAGCGGTCGGTCGACTGGATGCTGGTGGGACTGTACTGGCCCAGGCCCTTGGCTTCGAGCTGGTCGCCGTCCAAGCCGCCTCGCTTCTGGAGGGCGTCGACCACGGCCACGGCCCGCAGCGACGAGAGGGTCCAGTTCGCGGTGGCATCGCCCGACTCATCGGTGTGGCCTTCCACCTCGACCCGCACCGGTGCATTGGCCAGGGCCTGGCCCACATCGGCCAACAACAGGTACACAGTGGGGTGGAGCTCTGCGCTCCCCGGCTTGAACAGCACCCGGTCGTCGAGCAGGACGCGGACCTCGGTGCGGTTCTGGGTGAGCACGACGAGGTCGTCGGAGAGGTGCCGCGCCAGCGCTTCCTGGAGCTCTGTGCGGATGGGCTCCACGTTGTCTTCCGGCTGCGGGTCGGAGTTGAAGTTCGGGTTCAGCTGGATGCCGGGCAACGACTCGTTGTACCCACCGACACCGAGCGCCAGCCGAATGCTCTCGAAGACCGCGTCCACCCGGCCGACCTCCTCGAAGTTGGCCATAGCGAGCAGCATCACGAAGAACGTGAGCAGCAGCGTGACCATGTCGGAGTAGGTGACCATCCAGAAGGGCGCGGACGGTCCACCCCCATCATCCGAGTCGGTCTGACGCCGTTGCTTCTTCTCGCTCATGTGGCCCCCTGGATGCCCCCCCCGGGGCGCAGTGATGGCGGGAGGCACGGGTGTCCTCCCGAGGAAGTCATCGGTCGGTCCGACCGCCTTGTTCAGTCCAACACTCAGCCATCCACAGCGAGCTGTCCCGAGCGGTGCGACACCTTCCAACACATGATGACCTGTGTCCGCTGGCCAGCGTGCTAGAGGGGAATTCGGCCTGATTGCGGTGGGCCGCGGCGATACGGAAGTGGCGAGAGGTGTCCCATCGACATGTTGGTGGCGGAGTCCGACGCCGGCCCCGGGCTGGGGCGGGTGCTCCTGGTAGACGACGAACCGATGGTTCTCGAGAGCCTCGCGATGGTCTTGGATGCCGAGTACCACGTGCACACGGCGTCTTCGGCCCACGAAGCCCGCCGCGTGATGCAGGCGAGCGCAGTGGACGTGGTGATTTCCGACCAGCGCATGCCAGTGGAGACCGGCACCTCCTTGCTGTCGGGCATCCGGCAGCAGTGGCCCGACACCTACCGCATCCTGCTCACCGGCTACACCGACGCCGAAGCGATGGCCGCGGCCATCAACGATGCCGGTGTGTGGCACTTTCTCCGCAAGCCCTGGGACAACAACGAGGTCCGGAACCTGGTCCAGCGCGCCATCGAGGCCCGCCATGCCAAGAGGCTGCTGGCCGAGTCGCGGGCCCGCTATGCCGAGCTGTTCCAGACCGCGCCCGTTGGGTTGGCTCGCATTCGAGAGTCGGGCGAGGTGGTGGCCTGCAACGATGCACTGCGTCGACTGGCCGACCAAGACGTGGCGTCGATGCCAGATCTGCTCGGCGCAGAGGCCTGGGCGGGCATCCTCTCCGAGCTCCACGACCACGGCCGGATCCACGGGATGGACCTCCTCGTGGCCGGCGTGCCCGTGCAAGCCACCGCCAGCTTGCTCGTGCGGACCGGCCGCCCGCCCCAGATCCAGATGGCGTTCGCCGACCAACGCCCCGCCTTGATGGCCCGGGAGGCTTCGGGGGCACTGGCTCGGGCGCAGAGCCTCTCGGCCCTCCCGATGTTCGTCGCCGGCGCCATCCACGACTTCAAGAACCAGCTCGGTGCGGTGCGGATGAACGCCGACCTCCTCGCCGAGACGCTCCCGGCTGGCAGCGAAGCGGCGGCCTGTGCCACCGACATCGTGGCGGCCGCCGAGCAAGCGGTCTCTCTCAGCCACGAGCTCCTCGACGTGGGCCGCCTCGACGCCGACGCCCGCCAGAGCGCCGCACCTGCCGCCGTGATTGCGCGGGTCGACCGCATGTTCCGGCGCGCACTCCCCCGCGGCACCCACCTCGACGCACACGCCACCGACTGCGGTGCGGTCGAGGTCGCGCTGGGTCCCCGGGCACTCCACCACGCCCTGGTCAACCTCATCATGAACGCCCTCGACGCACTTCCCGAGTCGGGGGGGCGGATCACGGTCACCGGGCGCCGCAGCAGCCGGGACGCCGTGGCGCTGTCCGTGGCCGACACCGGTGAGGGCATGTCCGCAGCGGTCCTGGAGCGGGCGATGGAGCCGTTCTTCACCACCAAAGCCAAGGCCGGCACGGGCATCGGTCTCTCGACGGTCCGCAGCCTGGTGGAGCAGGTGGGCGGACACATGGACATCGCGTCCACCGAAGGGGTGGGCACCACGGTCACGCTGTCGCTGCCGGTGGTGGTCCCCCCCGATGAAGCCCCCACCAAGCCTGTGGGCACCCGCACCGGCATCCGCGTGGCCGTGGTGGAGGCGCCCGCCATGCAGTCGGCGCTGGTGCGGCTGGCGGTGGAGCACGGCTTCATGGCGTGGTCGTGCGACGACCCCGACGCTGCGTGGGGCATGGGCGCCGACGTCGTTCTCGTCGATTCCCGGAAGCTGCCCGAGCCCACCACGGTCGATGCACTGGTGGTTCTCCACGGCACCCCCACGGAGCTCCGTGAGGTCGCTCGCTTGAGCAAGCCGGTGGAGCCCGCCGAGCTGCGTGCGGTCCTGGACCAGCTGGTGGACCCCTCCGAGTGACCCACCACGGCGCGGTCGCCACCATCACCCGGCACCACCCGCTGGTGCGTGCTGCGTTGGACTCGGTGGCCCACACACGACGGGCTTGGCGCCTCGAACACGCGCTCGCCCCCGTGTCTGCACTCGCACACGATGTTTCAGCGGCCACGGGAGACCCGGGCTGGCGCAGCTGGCTCCCGGCCGCGGTGTTCCTCGACGCCCTCGACCCGCGGCTCGACACGGCAGCCGAGGTGCGGTGGGCCTGGCTGCAGACGGTGGGCTGGGGCTCCCACGCGGCCATGGCACGGGTGAGCGGTCAGAGCCGGTGGTGGACGGGTGTTCTCGCGGACGAGCAGGCCCGCCTGGCCTTCGTGTCCTGGCTGGAAGCACACCTGTCGACCGGCCGCCCCGACCTCACACGCCTCGCGGAAGCCCGCCTCGCGCAAGCGCTGTGGATGGCACCGCCGCCGGGCTGCCCCCACGATGCCCTGGACGCCCACGTACGCGTGCGTCTCGAACAGCCCCGGCACCTCGACGAGTCGGGCGCGTGGGAAGCCAATCGAAGCGGATTCCAGGGGCATCCCACGCTCACGGGCGACTTGTTCGGCCCGATGGTGCTGGCGGAGACCATCGGTGGGGCCCGCGGTCGGGCGATGTTCCGGGCGGTCGCGGACCGTCGCCCCGACGCACGGCCGGTGTACTACCGCGAGCTCCCCGAGATGCCCGCCGACACCGACGACGCCGCCGCCATCGTGCTGGCCGCCCACACCCTCGCCATGGGCCCGACCCCACTGATCGAGCGGTCGGTCCGGGTGCTCGCGGGCGCGCCCACGGAAGACGGCTGTGTGCGCACGTGGGTGCAGCTCCCCGACGCCCCCCTGCCCTCCCCGCCCATCGCGGCCTGGTATGGGCCCGCGTGTCCAGGCGTCACGGCGCGCGCCCTCCAGGCGGACCGGGTCGTGGGCATCTGGTCGGCCGCCACACGCGCGCGGGTGGAGACCTGGCTGCGCCAGCACGTGCCTGCCCGGGGGCCGGTGGCGTCGCCCCACTACCCGCACCCGGTGCTGGCCACGGCGTTGGTCCACAGCGCCCTCTCCGACCCCCACCTGCCCACTACCCACTGGCTGCTGCACGCGCCGCGGTCCACCGCACACGCCGAAGCCGACCGCGCCCTCGCGCTCGCGCAGACGAACAGCCTCGGCCGGAGCCACGCCCTCGACGCCCTGGCCACTCTGCTGGCCCTCGAACGACACGACGGCACCTGGGGCGGCTCCGACTGGTTCGTCTGTCCGCATCCCGGTGGCGAGCTGCGGCCCCTGCGATGTGACGTGGTGGCCACCGCCCGTGCCGAACGCGCCATCAGGCTCCTGTGGCGGCAGGTGGCTCGAGAACCTCGGGCGGCGGACGGAGCGGAAGCTCGACGATGAAGCGGGCCCCACCGGCGGGGGCGTCTTCTACCCGGATGGTGCCGCCGTGCTGGCGAACGAACGCGTAGCACAACGACAAGCCCAGGCCGGTGCCGTCTCCGGGTGCCTTGGTGGTGAAGAAGGGCTCGAAGATGCGCGGCTGGAGGTGCGCTGGAACGCCCGGTCCCTGGTCGTCGACTTCGATGCGGACCCCGCCACCGGGCTGGGGCCGGGTGCGCACGGTGACGGTGCTGTCGTTGGGAGAGGCGTCGGCGGCGTTGATGAGGAGGTTGGAGAGGGTCTGGTGGAGCATGGCCGGGAAGGCGTGGATGGGGGCCACATCGCCGGGCTCGACCGCAACCGTGACCGCGCGGCGCCGGAGCCGGCCGTCGAGCAAGCGAAGGGTCACTTCGAGGCTCTCGTGGATGTCGACGCGCTCCAAGCCCTGGCGCTCCGGACGGGAGAAGGCCCGCAGGTTGCCCACAATGGACGTTGCCCGACCGGCAGCATCCGCGCACAGGCGCGCCATGCGTCGGGGACGAGAGGCCTCGGGGAGGGTCTCGTAGAGGAGGTCGGCGGTGGACTGGATGACACCCAGAGGGGTGTTCAGCTCGTGGGCGACGCCAGCTGCCAGAGCGCCCAGGCTGGCCATCTTCTCCCACTGAAACAGCTTGAGGCGGGCACTCGAGAGCTCTTTGGTGCGGCTCTCGACGGTGTGTTCGAGCGCGCTGTTCATGTCGCGAATCTTCTGGAGGGCGAGCGCATGGCCCAGCGCCAGCGCCAGGGAGCCGCCCAGGGACCGCATCGCTTCGAGGTCGCCGTGGGACAGGAGCTGGCTGCCCGGTGGTGAAGCGCAGCCCAACAGGCCCATCCAAGTGCCCCCCGACGACAGCGGCACGCCCACCACCAGCTGGTTGGCGTTGAGCCAGGCGTCGACGGGGTTTCCGGGCTCGCCTTCGCCCAGGACCCAGGGGTCGGTGCGGTGCTCCAGCAGCGACAGCACGCCGGCCGGGACCGCGAGGGGGCGTTCTGCGACCTGGTGGTCGGGGCCCACTTCCCAGCCCTTCCCGCCGACATCGAGGGCGAGCACCACCCGCGGGACCTCCATCGCCGATGCGAGGGTGTGGAGCACGTGCGTGGCCAGCGCGGAGGGGTGGTCGAAGCCGGCCAGGCGGTCGGTCAGATCAGCGAGGGTGCGGCGGTAGTGGAAGCGGTTGCGGGCGAAGGTGCGGTCGAGGAAGCCCTCGAGGCGCTTCTGGAGCGGCATCAACGCGAAGGCGAGCACCAACGCCACCACCAGGATGGTGTCGGTGCCCGTGCCGGTGGCGCTGCCGCGGGAGACCTCGGACGCAAAGAGGGTGAGGCCGGCGTGGTAGCCCACGAGCACGAGCGCCGTGACCCCGGCCCCGATGGCCGTGCGCCGGATGAACAGCTCGATGTCGAAGAGGTTGTGGCGCAGGATGGCCACGGCGAGCCCGAGGGGAATCGCGTTGGAGGCCACCATCATGATGGCATCGGAGGGCTCGGTGGCGGTCTGGAAGCCGAGCACGGCCGGCAACCGGACGAGCCCCCAGGCCACGATGGGAACCGCCACGCCCCACAACACCCAGCGGCCCTGCAAGCGAGCGGTGGGGCTCTCGATTCGGCGGGTGACGAGGCCGATGGCCACGAGCGCGGCCACCACCAGCGCGATGGTGTAGACCATGGGGGCGCTGAACACGCCGGCGAACCAGGCGGCGGACGAAATGGCCAGCAGCGCCCCCATGCCCACCGACAGCCAGCGGCGGCGCGCGGCGGACACCCACTCCACCGGGAACACCATCAACAGCTCGATGAGCGCGATGAGGCCGATGATTCCACCGATCATTCGGGTGGATGGCAGGCCGTAGGCCCAGGCCGGGGAGAGGGTGAGGCCGCGGCTGGCCATCACCATGGCGGCGAGGCTGCACAAGACTGCAGACTCGCACAACACAAGCAGTGCCAGGGCTGCCCGCTGCCGGGGGCGGCGCGAGACCACCAACACCGCCACGCCCGTGATGAACAGGACGGTGATGCTGGTGGGCAGCATCCGGTAGATGGCTTCGGTCCAGGAGGGTGCTTCGAGCGGGAGAACCACCTGAGCGGGGGCGTGGTCGTGCGGACGCAGCTGGACGGTGACCTCGGCCTGTCCGCGGGTGGCGTGGTCGATGGCGGCCTGGTGGGCGCGCCAGAGGTCGAAGGACGCGGCGTTGTCGAAGTAGATGGGGTGGCGGGCCAGGCTCTCGGCCACCAACGAGACCCCACCCAGTGCTTCCATGCACCGACCGGGGGAGTGGTCGACGGCGGGCAGCTGCCAGGCACACCCATCGCTGCCCGGAACCGGGACCCCGACCTGGAGACGGGGCGAGGTGCGCACGGCAGCGATGCCAGCGACCAGGATGGCCACGTTGGCGAGGAGTACCGCGAGGAGGGCGGCGTCGAGCCAACGGGGCCGGGGTGGGGTGTGCGGAGCGGCGTTCAGCTGCACTGGGTGAGGCCGCCGTTGTTCTGGGCATGGTAGGGGTCGTAGGTTCCGACGGAGGGGTCTTCTTTGACCGCCTGGCGGTAGGCCTCGACGAGCTGTTCGGCTTCCACCAGCTCCATGGCGATGCCCCACGCCAAGGCCAGCTCATGGATGCGCTCGGCGGCGTCTTCGGAGCGAACGGCGTTGTATGCGGCGAACTGGGTGGTGGCAGAGACGGCCATCCGGACGCGGAAGGTTTCTTGTGCGCGGGAGGAACGCAGGGCCCGGCCCAGCGCGGCTTCGCCCTGTTGGTGGGTCTTTGCGTGGTATGTGGGGGAGTTGGGAGAGGTGTCTTCGGGTTGGGGCGGGGTGTTGCAGTCTTGGTCGGCTTGAGACATCTGTTGGGCTCCTAGCTGTGCGCGATGGTGGGGTGGGAGGAGACGGCCACGGGCAGCGGTGTGCGGAGGGTGCACCCCGCCACCTGGCCATCATTGGTGAACAGGGGCGCACCCGAGCCGACCACCCGTGCCTGACAGCTGCCACAGATGGCTTGCTCGGGGCAGGTTGTGCAGCCGGAGTGGGTGCGGGCGCCGATGCGTTGGTAGGTGGGGTTGTGGCGGACCCGCTGGACAAATCCCGCCACCCGGCCGGGCTCGAGCTGTCCGACGGGAAGGCGGAAGGGGTGGCAGGGCGTGAGGGTGGCGTCGGCTTGGATGCACATTCGACCTCTCCCGGCCTCGCACTGCCACAGGCGGGCGGCAGGAACCCCGTAGGCGCGCAGCCACGGGTTGATCACGGGGTAGTCGGCCACGGTGATGTCGGGGCCGTCGCCCAACATCCGCTCGGCGACATCGCGGGCACACCGGCGAACGTGGTCGGGCGAGAGCATGTGGCCCACGCCCGACTCTGCATCGGAAAACAAGGGCCAGAGCACCAGGTGGAGGGGCTCGCCCAGCTGTTCGGCGAGCCAGTCCTGCCAGCGGCCCACCCCATACGCGACCAGCTCGGCCGACAAGATGGTGGTGGGGAGGGCGTCGAGGCCATGTTGGCAGGCGCGGCGGAGCGCATCGAAGACCGTGCGTTCGTTGGCGGCGCCTCGGGTGCGGGCGTGGGTGCCGGGCGGGCCATCGATGCTCATGAGCAAGCGCACGGGGGCATCGAGGGCCGCCAGCCGGGCCAGGCGCGCATCGGTGAGGAAGGTGCCGTTGGTGTTGATGACCACTTCGGCGACCCCCTGGGCCACGGCGCGGTCGAGGATGTGCCAGACTGCGGGGTGCGAGAACGGCTCGCCACCGGTGAGGTGGAAGTGGGGACGGTAGCCGGCCAGTTCGTCGAGAACTTCGTGGAGCAGTGCAGTGTCGAGCTGAGCGAGCTGCCGGAGGTTGGGTTCTTGGGCGAACACGAAGCAGTCGGGGCAGCGCAGGTTGCAGCGGCGGGTGAGCTCGATGTCGATGGTGAGGGGCGGCTCCTGGAAGGCGGCGTGAAGAGAGGTGCCGGTGATGTGGGCTGCCACCTTGGCGGCTCGGGCCTGGAGGTGTCGGTCGACCTGCCCCGGAGGACAACCGAACGCGACAAGGGCCTCGCGGCCGCGCTCGAAGGAGGCCTCGATGTGTTGGAGGTAGGCTTCGATGTGGCCGCTGCGTTCGGCCGCGCGGAACCGTGCGAGGCGGTCGGCGGGGGTGTGCTGGCCCACCCGAAACCCGAGCGCGCCCAGCCACGGGGTGTGCACCCCTTCCTGGAGGTCGGTGTTCATGCCGAGGAGGTCGTTGGTGAGCTGCAGCCCCACCGACAGGGTGCACACGATGGACTCGATGGCTTCGGCATGCGCCACGCCCGCCATCGCGATGAGGGGGCCGGCCATGGGCAGGTATTTATCGCCCTGGGCCTGGATGTGGGTGGGGGTCCAGGGGGTGGAGGGGCTGGAGCGCCACCCGGCATCTTGGAGTGCGGCTTCGGAAAAGCGCACCAGGAGCTGGTTCCAGTGATGGAGTACCGAGTCGCCCCCGAGCTCGGCCAGGCGGCGGGCGGCGAGGGCGAAGAGGGTGGTCTGGAGGTAGGCGCGAGACCGGGGGACGTTGGCGTCGACGAGGTCGTCTTGCACCCGGACCGCGAAGTAGGCGGCCAGCATGGCTTCGCCGGCGAGGACCCGGCGCGCTTCGGAGCACCCCAGCGCCTCCCCCACCCACTGCACGAGCAGCAGCGCCGGTGTGCCGGTGGGCGACACGAACAGCTCGATGGGGTTGGCTTCGGGCACGCGCGCGGACCACTCGGCCTCGACGTGGAGGAGCTCCGCCCGCAAGCCGGCCGGCAGCGCCTCGACCGAAGCCCGCCAGCGCTGCACGACATTGTGCAGAAAGGGCTGCATTGCCTTCAACACCCGCCCCACTGGGGTCGGTCGGCCTTGGGCTTGCGCTGAAACGCGGCCCACAGCGCTGCATCGGCGTCGATCAAGCCGTGGCCGAACCACGGGGACCAGCCGTCCTGGAAGTACGGCCCGAGCCCATTGAGGTTGGGGTCGGCGGGGACGTAGGCGTGGGTGTCGAGGTCGCGGCGGGCCGTGCGCACCAGGATGCTGTGGACTTCGGCCGACGTGAGGTGGGGGTCGACAGACCACATGAGCGCCACCACCCCACCGAGCAGCGGCACGCAATGGCTGGTGCCCCCCCAGCGCGTGTATTGGTACTCACACGTACCGGTGCCGAAGGGGTGGTCGAGCATCCGGCCGGGGGTGTCGCCGCCGAAGCCCGCGCGATTTGCCGGGGCGATGGGCCAGGTGCCGCTGTAGAAGCGGTTGTAGTGGGGGGCCCCTTGTTCGGTGTGCTGCCCGTTGTAGGCGATGCTGTGGCCGTTGTTGGTGGGGGCCACGAAGTCGATGCCGACCCCCACGGAAGAGAACGCCGCCCGCCGGTATTCGCTGGTGGTGCCGCCCACTCCGACCACGCCGGGCACCGAGCAGAAGTTGCCGGTGACCGGGAGACCCGCCGGGATGGTGCACAGCCCCTTCTTCTTGTTGCTGTAGAGCACCACACCGTTGGCGTTTTCTTTGGCATCGAGCGCGATGGGCACGCCGTCGTTGCCCGTGGGGAAGATGACGAACACGCCTTTTCCACGGCGCCCCGCCCCGGGTGCGGTCATGGCCTCGAGCTGCTGCTGCACGGGCGGGCTGACGAGGTTGACGGTGCACGCCTGGTTGTTGAACGCACACAGCACGACGTCGGCGTGCTTCTCGGCGTGCTTCAGGGCCTCGAGGAGTTGGTCGGGGTCGAGGCTGCCCGACGCGCTGTGGAGGTCGATGCGGATGGGCAGCAGGGTGCAGCCGGGCGCGATGCCGCGGGTTTCGCTCTTCGGGCCGGCGACCGCCACGCCTGCGGTGGGCGTGCCGTGGAAGTCGGGGGGCCCGGGGGAGACGTTGGTGGCGGGTTGGTCGGGGATGAGGTTGAGGGCTTCGGGGTGGATGTTGACGCCGTCGAATGCGGCGTGCTTGAGGTCGAAGCCGTCGTCGATGACCGCGATGACGATGTCTTTGGAGCCGTGGCTCAGGCCGCGAGCGGCGGTGAGGTTGAGGCCGGCGCCGGTGCGGCCGGTGGTGGGTGGGTGGACGACACCGTGGAGGTCCCATTGCCACGGATACAGTGCAGAGACGTGGCGGACGGGGTGGTGGCGCCACTCGGGCTGGACCCGCTGCACGCCATCGACCGCGCGGAGGGCCTGGACGACCCGGGGCGCATGGAAGAGCGCATCGGGGGACGCGACCAGGCGAGCGAGCGAGCCGTTCGACCAGTCGACGGAAAACGGCAGCTCGGCCTGCTGGAGCTGGTGGTGGAGCCCCGCCACGGGGTGGTCGGCGGCGAGCCAGACGTAGAAGCGGCCGGTGAGCGACAGCTCTTCACCGGAGTCGTGGAGGGTGAGGGCCGGCTGCTGGTGGGGAAGGCGGTTCTTTCCCTGCCCACCGAGCTCGGGCGTGCGTTCCCACGTGACGCGACGCGACCGACCATCGATGTCGAGCGTGCCCGACCCATCGTCCTGAACCACTGTAGGCATGCCGCTGCCCTCCCTGTGACTTTCCGGTAACGTGCCGTCCGGCAGGACACACGGGTTCATCGCACCGCGAGAGGGGGCGGAGTGGGCGGCGCAGCCGGTGCCCGCGCAGCGGGTACGGAGCCCACAGGCGGGAGACCCGACGCTTGCGGCGGGCTCACGCCGGAGCGTGGGCGACCCCACGGAAGCACCCGGCCCGGAGGGCTCGCCCAGAGGACCGCCCGAAGGAACCGCCGCCAAACTGTCGCCGGACAGGATGCGGAAAATCGGAGTGACACGAAGCCGTCGGGGCGCTGTTGAACGGGCGAACCTCCCAGATGGAGTCCAGATGTCTGCACGAACCAACCGCATGCTCGCCTTTGCCGCCCTCTTCGCCGTCCTGCCCGGATGTGTGGTGAACGGCAGCGGCGTCTCGAAGACCGAAGGGCGGCCCATCTCCGACTTCGACGGCATCAAGAGCACGGCGATGGTGGACGTGGAGATTCGCCAGAGCGCCCGCGTGGACGGCATCGACCTCACCTGCGACGACAACCTGCTCGACATCATCGAGACGAAGGTGAAGGACGGTCAGCTGGTGGTGGGCCTGCCGGTGGGCGTGAATGCGCTGAGCCACACGCCGTGCAAGCTGGTGACGGGCAACACGCAGCTGTACGACGTGGTGTCGACGGGGTCGGGTGACATCACGCTGAATGGTCCGGCGTGGTCGCTGGAACATGTCCGCAGCACGGGCTCGGGGGATGTGAAGGTGACCTTGCGCGGGGAGTTCGAGGGCCAGACCGGCGAGGACCTGGTGGACGACACCGACGAGAGCGGCGGCCTCACCGAAGCTCCTGAAGAAGAGGGCAGCCTGACGGAAGGTCAGGAGGACTCCGAAGCGTTCGTGCTCGAAGCGCTCCCCGCGGCCGTGCGCATGGACATCGAGACGACGGGCTCGGGCGACGTGCGCATCGACGGCCTCGACCTGGACAAGGTGTTCCTGACCACCACGGGCTCGGGCGATGTGTCGCTGGAAGGCGATGCCAACAAGCTGGACGCCAAGTCGACGGGCTCGGGCGACGTGCGCACCAAGGCTCTGCACGTGCATCGGGTGGACGTGCTCACCACGGGCTCGGGCGACATGACCGCGTGGGCCGACAAGAGCGCCACGGCGAAGTCCACGGGGTCGGGCGACATCACGATCTACGGCAACCCCGACTCGCGAAGCCGCAACAGCACGGGCTCGGGCGACATCCGGTTCCGCTGACGCTCGAGGGTTGTGACGGACTTTGACCGCCTCCACACCGCGGGGGAATTGCGAACGGCGAGGGACCGGGCCACCTTCGGGGCAACCACTCGGAGTTGCGCATGTCGGTGTTGGCCTGGTTCACGCTCGCTACTTTCTCCACGGCGGCGCACGCGATGCCGGATGGCTTGTGGGCGGAGCTGGACCCCCAGGTGGGGTCGACGGTCATCGAGGTGGCCCCGGGGCTGCGCAAGACCGTGCCGGAGGTGCCGGCCAACAAGCAGGGTGCGATTCGGCACGCCATCACCCGCACGGTGGATGCAGACCTGACGGCCCGGGCGCGGTGGCAGACGCTGTCGGACGGCCGGCGGGTGGGCCAGGTGCGGGTGCTGAGTCCGACGGCGGCGAGTGTGTCGCTGTCGTTCGAGCGGGCGTGGCTGCCCCCGGGCGGAAAGGTGTGGCTGGAAGCGGCCAACGGGACCGACCGCCACACGAAGCCCATCACGGCTGTCGACACGGATGGTGGGGCGCTGTTCATGCCTCTGGTGCGGGCCGATGAGCTGCTGGTGACCATCGTGGTGCCCCCGGGTGCCCCCGACCCGGTGCTCGACCTCACCGGCGTTCACGTGGGTGTGCGGCCCTTCGGTACCCTGCCCCCACCGCCCCAGGGCAGCTGCAATGTAGACGTGGTGTGTCCCGACTCTGCAGGTTGGGAGGCCGAGATCGACTCGGTGGCGGTGTACGGCTTCTCCGGCGACTTCTGGTGTACGGGCTTCATGCTCAACAACACTTCGGAAGACCAGACACCCTACTTTGCCACGGCCCATCACTGCGGCCTCGACTCCGGCAACACCGGTAGTGTGACCATCTACTGGAACTACGAGAGCGAGAACTGTGGCGACCTCTCGGGCGGTCGGATTCGCGACTACCAGACGGGCGCCACGTGGCGGATGGAGTATCGGTCGGCCGACTGGACGCTCATCGAGCTGGATGCGCAGCCCGACCCTGCCTTCGAGGTGGCGTGGGCGGGCTGGGACCGCAGCGGCAACACCACGAGCGGTGCGGTGGCCATCCACCACCCGGGCACCGACGAAAAGGCGATTTCGTTCGAGAACGACCCCACGACGGTGACGTGGGACTATGACGACACCCCCGACAGCTCGGGCACCCACGTGCGGGTGGACGACTGGGACCTGGGCACGACGGAAGGCGGCTCTTCGGGCAGCCCGCTGTTCGACCCCGACCACCGGGTCATCGGCGCGCTGACGGGGGGCTGGGCGGCCTGCGGCAACAACGAGCCCGACTGGTATGGGCGCTTGTACACGGCCTGGACGGGCGATGGGTCGTCGGATGGGCGGCTGTCGAATTGGCTCGACCCTTCGGGCACGGGCCAGACCACGACGGACACTCTGGCGCCGCACCTCACGGGGGTGTCGGTGCTGCCGACGGGCGGGCTCGCCTCGGAAGGCCGGGAGGGCGGTTCCTTTGCGCCTCGGACGGAGTCGTGGACGCTGCTCAACCGCAACGAGACGTCCACCACGGTGACGGTGTCTGCAGATGTGTCGTGGGTGGCGGTGTCGGATGGGTCGTTGACGTTGGCGTCGGGGGCGGAAGACAGCGTCCAGGTGAGCATCTCGGAAGCTGCAGAGTCGCTGACGACGGGTCGGTATGAAGGCACGCTCACGTTCGCCACGAGCGACGGGGCCGATGTGCAGACACGCGACCTGTCCCTGCTGGTGGGCACCCGCGAGCTCTGGTACGGCTGGAACCTCGACGAAGACCCGGGCTGGTCCACGACGGGCGACTGGGCGTGGGGGGTGCCGGAAGGGGGCGGTGGCCGGGATGAGGGCTACCCGGACCCGACGGAAGGCGCGACGGGCTCGCATGTGTACGGGTACAACCTGGCCGGCGACTATGATGACCGGGAGCGCGCGCGGTACCTCACGACCGATGTGTTGGACTTCTCGGACGCTCTGGGCACGGAGCTGCGCTTCCAGCGCTGGCTGGGGGTGGAGGAAAGCGCCTACGACAACGCGAGCATCGAGGTGTCTGGAGACGGTGGCCGCAGCTGGGAGACGGTGTGGGCGAACGAGGGTGAGGTGGCGGACCGGTCCTGGAGTGCGATGGCGGTCGACATCTCGTCGGTGGCGGACGGCTCGGACGCGGTGCAGGTGCGCTGGGTGATGGGGTCGACGGATGAGTCGGTGACGTACTGTGGCTGGAACATCGACGACATCGAGTTCTACGCTATCGGGACGCCGCCTGTGGTGGACGAGCCGGGCGACACGGGCGAGCCGGACTCGGGAGACCCGGACACGGCGGAGCCGGAGGACAGTGGGGAGCCGGTGGAGCCGGACGAGCCGGAGGAGCCGGTGGAAGACACGGCGGTGGACCCGGTGGACGTGGACAAGTCCAGCGGCGAAGTGAGTGGGTCTGCGTGCTCGAGTGTGGGTGCGATGGGTGCTGGGGGTTGGTTGGTTGTTGGGTTGGGTGTGGTGGGGTTGGTGCGGCGGCGGGGGTAGTGGTGGACTGGGGGGGGGGCGCTTGGTGGGGCCCCCTCCGGCCCTTCGGGCCACCTCCCCCTGGGAGGGGGAGGACTTTGTGGGCGCTTGGTGGGGCCCCCTCCGGCCCTTCGGGCCACCTCCCCCTGGGAGGGGGAGGACTTTGTGGGGGAGCTTTTTGGAGGCTGTTGTGCCCATGTGTTCGGTCAGGCTTGACCGAGTCGTTCGGAGCGTGAGCGCCAGCGAACAAAGCGACGAATCTGGTGCCTACCCATCGATTTGTCGTCCCCCGAGCTCATCGACATCCAGACCCGACAGCCGGGAGGACGGAGTTCTCCCCGGAAAGCAGGGGGTGTCTGGGGGAGCAAGGCGCCGGGCGCGAAGCGCACAGGAGGCGCCGCGGTAGTGGCTCCGAAGGAGCAGTCCCCCGCTGATGCACGAGCAGTCAGCCTGGAGGCATCCTCGACCGAGGACATGGTGTTCTGTCGGAGGAGGGATGTGGGGCCCCCTCCGGCCCTTCGGGCCACCTCCCCCTGGGAGGGGGAGGACTTTGGGGGAGATGTGGGGCCCCCTCCGGCCCTTCGGGCCACCTCCCCCTGGGAGGGGGAGGACTTTGTGGGGAAGTGTGGGTCCCCCTCCGGCCCTTCGGGCCACCTCCCCCTGGGAGGGGGAGGACTTTGGGGGAGATGTGGGGCCCCCTCCGGTCAGCCGCCCCACTCTGCAACCACCCACTCGCCGACTGTGGTGGCGTCGTCGGGGTCGCCCACCACGGGGGGCATGCCGCCGGAGCCCGAGCGGGCGATGGTGGCCACTTCGTCGGCGGTGAGGCCCGGGACTACGGCGGTCATGGCCGGGCCGCTGCCGCCTCCGCCGGTGGTGCCGTGGCAGGAGGCGCAGTAGCTGGCGTAGAGCTGGGCGCCGGGTTCACTGGTGGCGCCGGAGTCTTGGCCGCCGGAGTAGGTGCGGCCATCGCAAGGTGCGCCGTCTTCGATCCAGGTCTGGATGATGTCGACCTGGTCTTGGGGGAGCTTGCCGGAGGGTGGCATGGGCTCGGAGGGGGAGCGCATGCGCACGTAGAGCAGGCTGGCGTCGGGGTTGTCGGGCACCACGATGCGGCCGTCGACCACCGAGCAGAAGTCGGTGGAGAGGTCGAGGCCGGCCTCGGCGGTGAGGCCGGAGTGGCAGGCGATGCACTCGTGATCCACGATCTCCAGGACATCTTCGAGGAAGACACCGCTGGGTTGGTCGTTGGTGTTGAAGAGGGTGTCGTCGCAGGCTGTGGTGCCAAGGACCAGCAGAGCCACGCGGGCACGGCGAGACATGCGCGCCTCCAGGGGGCGCAGCCATCGTAGCATCAGGAACCGGGGCGACGGTCTGTGGCGAGCCGGACGAGCTTGCGACGGATGGCGCGACCGGCCGAGAAGCGCCCGGGAGACAGCCACAAGGGGCGGGCGGGGGCTTCGCCGCGGGGGTGGTGGTTGATCTGGAACCATGCGCCGGGGGGTGGGTTGTGGCGCTGGCTGACAGCGAACAGAGCGCGCTGGGCGTGGCGGAGCTCTTCGGTGTTGAGGTGGTCGTCTTCGGACTGGAGGCGGACGTAGCCGCAGTCGAGGCGGGCGAGCTGGCCGAGGGTGTCGCGGTCGGACCACCACACGGCGTCGTCGACACCGAGGGGGGCATCGGGACAGACGGACAGGAGGGTCTCGCGGTCGACGGGGCCCTCCCAGTCGAGCACCCAGGCGACCGGGGCGCCAGACGCTGCGGCGGCCACACACACGGGCGCCCCCAAGCCCAAGCCGACGAGGCCGATGCGGGTGGGGTCGACGTGCGGGAGGCTGGCCAGGTGCTGCACGGCGCAGGTGATGTTGTCGGCGTGTTCGGGCCCGCCGTGGTCGTCTTCGCCGGTGCTGTCTCCCCGTCCGGCGAGGTCGAGGGCGAGCACCCCGAAGCCGGCTGCTGCAGCATCTGCGGCGGTGAGGGGGGCGCCCGGGTGGGTGGCGGCGGCGATGCCCCCCTGGTGGTCGCCAACCCAGACGACGGCGGGGAGGGCGGCCGCGGCGGTGGACGGTCGCCAGATGCGCGCGGCGAGGCGGTAGCCGCAAGTGGACTGCAGCTGGACGTCTTCGGTGGTGACGCCGTGTCGGTTGCGCCAGCGCCGGGCCTGCCGGACGAGGGATGTGGTGCGCCGCTCGACCCGCCGCAGGGCGTGGGTCAGCTCGGGTCCGATGAGCTGGAGCTCGGGCATGGGGCCTCCGTGCTGTCCGGCCCTACCTTCCGACGGTCCTTCCAGCCAGCGACGGCGGGCCAGGCGAGCAGCCACACGAGGCCCCAGAAGAGGGGCGGGGCGAGGCCGTGGAAGGTGAATTGGCGCAAGGCCGAGGGGCGGAGGAGGTAGGCGGCGGGGAGGAGCGCGAAGAGGGGGTGGACCCGGGCCAGGAGTGCGGCGGCGCCGAAGGGGAGCGCGAAGACGGGGTCGAGCCAGGTGGCGGCGAGGGCGGAGAGGGCGGCACCGAAGGACGCGCTGCCGGTGCGGCCGAGGACCTGGCGGGTGGCCAGCCACAACACCGCCCCCAGCCCGACGGCCCAGGGGGCAGCAGCCCACCACCCGGACAGCTGGGTGCCCATGACGGCGGCGGCGGTGTGTTCGCCGACGGTGGGGGAGAAGAGGCCAGTGGTGGTGACAAAGGCCATGTGACCACCGGCGAGACCGGCCGCGAGGAGGCCCACGCCGAGCTGCCGTGGGAGCCCCCGGACGCCGCGACGGAAGTCGGCCAGCCCGGCAGCGATTCCGGTCAGCACGACTCCCCAGACCAACCAACCCGGCCAGGCAAAGCCGAACAACAGCACACCGGCGCCTTCGGGGGGGCGGTTGCGGACCCGGGTTCGGTCGGGCGCGGGGGTGGTGGGGAGGCCCGGGGCGGTGGCGAGCTGCTCGAGGGCGACGGCGAGCTCGATGAGGGCGGGCCGCTCCCAGGTGGTGTCGGACGGCTGGTGGTAGTGCGGGAAGACGTCGCTGTCGCCCAGGCCGAGGAGGTGGAGCGAGAGGCCGCCTCGCCAGGCGAAGGGGGCGTGGTCGGACCGCTCCATGAACGGGAGGAGGCGGCTGTAGACGCGGTAGGCGAAGGGGGCTTCGGGGAGGGGGTCGAGGGACCGGGCGAGCCAGTCGAGGCGCTGGGGGGTCCAGGCGGGCCCGAGCCCCATGAGGGCGAGGCGGCCCTGTCCGGCGAGGTCCATGGCAACGGTGAGCTCGGGGATGCCGGATGGGAAGGCGGGGTGGCCTTCGGCGGCCGCGGCTGCGAGGACACCGCTTCCGACCAGCCCACGCTCTTCGGCGACGGGAAAGCCGAGGCAGAGGTCGGGGGCCCGGGACGTGCGGGCCAGCTCGAGGAGAACGGCCACACCAGCGCCGTTGTCGATGGCTCCGGGGCTGCCCTCGACGGTGTCTGTGTGGGCCATGAAGAGCCGGGTCCCCTCCCCTCGGCACGCCACGATGTTGCCGGTCATGCCCACTTCGACGGGTGTCCAGCCGGCAGCGGTCAGGCGCTCGGCGATGCCAGCTGCGGCGGCGCGCTCTTCCGGTGAACCGGCGACACGGGGGCCGATGTGGGTGACGAGCCAGCGGAGGTCGGCCTCGACGCGGTGGAGGTCGAAGTCGGGCGGAAGTCCGGCGGCGGCGATGGGGAGGAGGAGGACGGGCAGCATGGGGGTCCGAACGGCGAGGGTCAGATGGTACCGCCTCCGGTTGGGGCGCGCTCGACCGGCCCGCCCGCCCGTGGGAGACTGCGGGTTCACTCTCGGAGCTGTCTATGTGGTCTGTGTCGTTGTCTGCGACCCTCGTTCTGTCTTCCGCCCAAGCCGCCACACCACCGGTCCCGTCGGGCCACAAGAGCGTGACGGTGAAGCATGGGTGCCAGATCTCGGTCGCTCCCACGAAGTCGAGCGGTGTGGCCCCGATTCGCGCAGACTGCCACTGGCCGGATGTGACGGCGGCGGCGCTCGACAAGCTGCTGGCCGACTGGGACGGCGCCGACCGCATCTTCAGCAGTGTGGCGGTGTCGGAGGTGAAGTCGACGAGCGGCGGCAAGGTGACGTTCTACCAGGTGCACACGGCGAGCGGCATCAGCGACCGGGAAGCGATGCTGGTGGGCTCGCGCAGCTCTGTGGACGGCGGCTTCAAGTACGCGTGGACGATGGACGGAGCGACGCAGGCGCCTGCGGCCGATGGCCGCGTGACGATTGGCCAGGATGACGGCTCGTGGACGGTGACGGACCATCCCGAGGGCGGCGTGGCGGTGACGTACCGGCTGGAGTACGACCCGGCGGGCAGCGTGCCGAGCTTCTTTGTGCGGTCGTTCCAGTCGGGTGGGATTGTGGCTTTGGTGGGCGAGCTGAAGGCTGCTGCGTCGAAGTGAGCGCCCCTGACGCCAGTCGGCCGGTCGGGTGGGGTCAGTCTCCGAGAAGGGTGGCCCGCACCCGCATCTTCTTCACCCGGCCGCGGCGCATGTAGCGCAGTGCGCGCACGGCGTGGGACCGGTGGACGGCCACGGCACAGGTGCGCTGGGCGAGGTGGATCTGGCCGATGGCGCCCGGTGGAATGCCACCATCCTTCACGAGTGCACCCAACACATCGCCTTTGCGCAGCTTGTGCTTGCGGCCGGCAAGCAGGAGCAGGGTGCGGAACTGCGCGCGCTGGAACCGAGGGGTGTGGGTGGGGGGCGCGGCGACGGGTATGACGTGGTTGTGGGCATCTTGGATGCGTTCGAGGCGTGCCTGTTCGCGGGCGCTGGCGACGATGGCGACGGCACAGCCCTGTTCACCGGCGCGCGCGGTGCGACCGATGCGGTGGGTGTGGACCTCGGGGTCGGGGGACAGCTCGGCCTGGATGACGAGCGGGAGGGCGGGGATGTCGAGCCCCCGGGCAGCGACATCGGTGGCGACGAGGAAGCGGGCACTGCCGTTGCTGAACTGGACGAGGACGTCGTCGCGTTCGCGCTGTTCGAGGCCGCCGTGCAAGGTGAGAACGGATGCACCCCGGTCTTGCAGGTAGTGGCAGAGGTCTTCGCAGTCGTGGCGGGTCTCGCAGAAGAGGAGTGCAGACTCGGGGTTGTGTGCGGCCAACACAGAAGCGATGGTGTGGAAGCGGTCGGGTGGGTCGCAGTGCACGACTTCTTGCCGGAGGTGGGCTGCAGACACGGTGGTGTCGACGGACACGGAGACGGGGTTGTGTTGGAGGCTGGCGCCGAGGGCTTCGACTTGGGTGGGGAAGGTGGCGGAGAACAGGAGGGTCTGGCGGGGCTGCGGACAGTGGCGGGCGATGCCGGACACCTGGTCGATGAAGCCCATGTCGAGCATGCGGTCGGCTTCGTCGAGCACGAGGGTGGTGAGGCGGGAGAGGTCGAGGTGGCCGCGCTCGAGGTGGTCGGCCACGCGCCCGGGGGTGCCCACGACGATGTGTGCGCCTTGCGAAAGGGCGTTCTTCTGGGGACGGAGCGGCTGGCCGCCACACAGGGTGACGACACGTGTGTTGGGCGTGCATTGGGCGAGCTGGCGGAGGGCGTGGGCGACCTGGTCGGCAAGCTCGCGGGTGGGCCCGAGCACGAGCGCGGTGGGTGGGCCGGGGGGTGGCGGGTCTGCGAGGCGCTGGAGGATGCCCAACCCGAAGGCCGCTGTCTTGCCGCTGCCGGTCTTGGCCTGTGCGATGACATCGTGGCCGGCGAGGATGGGGGGCAGGGCTCGGGCTTGGATGGGTGTGGGGTGGGTGAAGCCCAGCCGTTGGGTGGCCTGGATGAGGGCGGGATGGAGGGCGGTGTCGGCGAAGGTGTGCATGGGGTGCACTATGGGGCCAAGGGGGCGGGGGCCAGGGGCCTACAGGATGCGGGGGTGGGTGCTTCGGAGGATGCGACCGAGGAGGGTGGCGGCGCCCAGGCCTGAGCCGACGGCGATGGCGATGAGGCGCTGTTCGTTCTCAGGGGAAAAGGCGGAGGCACCGACGAGCAGGACGGCGAGCGCGAGCAGTCCGAAGGCTGCGCCGAGCTGGAGGCGTTCGGTGGATACGGCGGATGCGGCGGGTGGGTTGGGTGTGGCGTCGCGGGCCCGGCGTTCGGCGATGCGTTGGCGGTGGGCGGGTGGGATGGGCTGGTGAGGGTCGAGCTGGCATGAAGGGCAGGTTTGTGCGTTGGAGACGAACACCATGGTGTCGCAGTGTGGGCACTGCAGTGCGGTGGGTGGCATGGGGTGGGTCCTTGGTTGTGGGTTGGGGTCGCCTCTTTGGGGGACCTCCCCTTGGAAGGGTCTCATACCCGCACAAGTGGCCACAGCGTTGGAGAATGCGGTCTGTCGAGCCGTCGGTCTCCAATCGGATGACTTCAGGACTGTGGGGTGAAGACTGTGAGAAGGACGATGTTCTCGTCCTTCAGGGGTCTCTTGCACGCACGAGTGGGCCCCCTCCGCCTGCTTCGCAGGCACCTCCCCCCGAGGGGGGGAGGACTTTGAGAAGGACGATGTTCTCGCCATTCAGGGGTCTCTTGGCCGCGCGAGTGGGCCCCCTCCGCCTGCTACGCAGGCACCTCCCCCCGAGGGGGGAGGACTGTGAGAAGGACGATGTTCTCGACCTTCAGGGGTCTCTTGCACGCACGAGTGGGCCCCCTCCGCCTGCTTCGCAGGCACCTCCCCCCGAGGGGGGAGGACTGTGAGAAGGACGATGTTCTCGCCCTTCAGGGGTCGCTTGGCCGCACGAGTGGGCCCCCTCCGACCGGATGACTTCAGGACTGTGGGGGGAGGACTGTGAGAAGGACGATGTTCTCGCCATTCAGGGGTCTCTTGGCCGCACGAGTGGGCCCCCTCCGACCGGATGACTTCAGGACTGTGGGGGGAGGACTTTGAGAAGGACGATGTTCTCGACCTTCAGGGGTCTCTTGGCCGCACAAGTGGGCCCCCTCCGCCTGCTTCGCAGGCACCTCCCCCCGAGGGGGGAGGACTGTGAGAAGGACGATGTTCTCGCCGTTCAGGGGTCTCTTGGCCGCACGTGTGGTCGTTCCTCCGTTTGGTGCAAGAACGTGTCAACGAATGTCTCTGGGGACGGCTGGTCGGGACGGTCGGGTTGGTCCGCCCAACACCAAGGAGGCCCCCGTGCACACTGCTGTTCTGCTCATGTCTCTCGCCGCCGATGCGGCTCCTGCGCCCACGTCCTGCGACCACAACTGTACGGTTGCTGCGGCCGACCTGTGGGGGAGTGACCTCCCCCGGAAGGTGGAGCTGGACGGCTTGAGTGTGTTCTTGGACGGGGCGCGCCTCACCGGCACGGACACGGAACGAGAGGCTGTGCTGCTGGCCATCTTGTCTCGGGCCGAGGGGAACGCGGACCGGGTGGACCGGCTGTACAAGCGGCAGGTGGGTGCTCTGGTGATGGCCTCGGGCGGGCTGGGGCTGGAGGTGGGCGGTGCGGTGGTGGCGATTGCGGTGGCTGCGGGGACGGCGCCGGTGTCGATGGGGGCGAGCCTGGCGCTGCCGATGGGGCTGGCGGGCGCCGGCATCGGGCTCACTGGATGTGCCATCGGGCTGTCATCCGGTCCGGCTCGGCGAGCGGTCCGCCAATACAACAGCTGGGCGGAGGCCAATCCGGACAGCCTGGTGGTGGGCTTGTCGGAGCCGACGCTTCAGTGAATGTGGTGGAAGAGCCAGGCGCCGACTTCGTTGGTCTGGCGGTTTCCGGCGAGCAGCTCGGGGCGCCCATCGCCGTCGACGTCAGGGACAGCGGTGAGGTCTTCACCTACGTTGTCCCAGCGCTCCGCTCCGTAGAGTGAAAGCGACGCGGATGTGGTGCGGACGGTGCCGCTGATGGGGCCGTGGAGGATGTAGACGGCGCCGAGCTGTGAGACTTCGGGGCCGTGGTAGATGGGCGCGGAGACGGCGAGGTCGTCGAAGCCGTCGGGGTCGAGGTCGCCGAGGGAAGCGAAGGTCCTGCCGGTCTGGGAGTGGGTGCCGGTGGGGCCCATGATGTAGTCGGTGAAGTGACGCGCGAGGAAGGAGCCCTCGAGGCCCCCTGCGAGGACGAACACGACCCCGCTGTCGTCGCGATGGGGTGCCGAGAGGAGCGCGTCGTCGAGGCCGTCTCCATCGAGGTCACCGGCGGGGCCAACAGCGCGGCCGAGGCCGTCTTCGTGTTGGGTGCTGGCGACGTAGATGTCGTAGTCGGCCGGGGAGAGCGAGCCTGCGCTCTGGGGACCGAAGAACACCATGCCGCCGCCATAGTCAAGGTCGGCCCGGCCGAGGATAAGGTCCTGGAGCCCATCGCCGTTCAGGTCGCCGGCCCGGTTGACGGGTTGTCCTGAAGTGGGCGCCCTCTGGACGACGACCTCGGGCTCGCTGACGGTGCGGTCGCCGGTGATGGGCCCGGCGAGGATGTAGACGCCGTTTCCGTCGGCGCCGTAGTCGCTCAAGAGGAGGTCGGCGATGCCGTCGCCTGTGAGGTCGCCCGGTCCGACGGCGTCGTCGAAGATGCCCCGGTAGCGGTCGAGGTGGACGAATGCTGCGCCGGAGAGGTCGGGGGTGCCGGTGACGGGACCGGTGACGAGGACGGCGCCCAGTCGATCGGCGTCGGAGCAACCGACGAGGAGGTCGTCCCAGCCGTCGCCATCGAGGTCGCCCACGCCGGTCGCGACGGCACCCAGGCGCTCGATGGGACCGTTGGGGACGAGCTGGATGGGTTGGTCGGCCAGGATGACCTCGCCGGTGATGGTGCTGGGAACGACGGTGACGGGGGTGTCTTCGGAGAGGATGTCGCGGGCGAGGAGGAGGTCGGGGGTGCCGTCGCCGTCGAGGTCGCCCGCAGGACGGACGATGCTGCCGACGTCGTCGCGGATGTCGGTGCGGACGAAGTAGGCGTCGGCGGCCGCCACGGTGCGTTCGGTCTCGGGCTCGGCGGTGTCGAGGGCGGTGTCGTCGGGTGGGGCGGTGTCGGGTGCAGAGTCGTCGGGTGGGGCGGAGTCTGCGGTGTCTTGGGCGGTGTCGGCGGTCTCGGAGTCGGGGGGACTCGAGTCGGTGGTGGCCACGGCCGAGTCACCGGAGTCGGCGGGCAGCTTGGGATCGGGAACACAGCCTACACACAGAACGAACACGCCGATGGTGCGCATGAGACGACTCCGGAGGGGGGGGACTCGGAGTATCGGTGGTGGGAGTGGTTCGGGATAATTCAGAGGCTTTCAGAGTGGCGCCCACACCGCCCCCGGGCGCGACAGTCAGGCGGCGAAGTCGTTGATGAGCTTCTCGGTGCGGGCGGCGTCGGCGCGGGTGAGAATCTTGTTGGCCTCGTGGTCGTCGCGGACGGTCTTGGCGAGGGCCAGGGTGGACGACACGGAGAAGAGCAGTCCGAGGAGCATGAAGCCGCGCTGCCAGACGTCGACGTCGAGGAACATGCATGCGGCGGCGGTGGCCCCGACGGACACGATGAAGGAAATCCAGACCTGCACGCGCCAGGCGGTGGTGTTCTTCTCGATGATGGAGGGGGTGTTGGCGCTCATGGAAGCTCCGCGGGACGGGGTGAGTGGGGGTGCGTCGGACCAACCGCGCCCGGTCAATGTAGGGCCCGCGGGGCACGGCTCAATGCATCACGCTGTGCAACGCAGGGCATTTCCAGTGCAACCATGACCCACACTGCACCAGACACGCACTCACTCCCAGGGGATGACGGTGGGGCCGTGGTGCTCGGCGATGGCCTGGAGGTGCCTGCGGAAGGTGTTTCGGTGGACACCGACGGCCTCTGCGGCGGCGCCACGGGTGGGTGCGGACAGGGCGAGGGTGCGGAGGCGGGAGCGCACGGCGTCGGCGGTGAGGTGCCCGGCGGTGGCGGCGGAGACGAAGCCACGCCACTCGAGGGGGGGGTCGGCGGACGTGCCGGAAGGCGTGCGGTGGGTGTCCCATGGGGCGGCGAGGCCGAGCCAGCGGACCACCTGGTCGAGCATGTCGCGGGCGTGGGCGGGGACGCGGTCGGGGAGCCACCGGCGCAGGCCGGGTGCATCGGCGCCGGACACGAGGCCAGCGAAGACGGGAAGGACGTCGTCGACGCGCACCAGGCCGATGGCTCCGGACTCGGAGCGCAAGGGGACGGTGCCCACGTTGCGCGGTCGGTCGCCGAGCGCGGCCACCATGGGGCCCCAGTGGAGGAAGCCGTCGTCGGAGAGCTCGCGGGAGCTGCGGAAGAGGCTGGTGCGCAGGAGTCCGTGCTCGCGGGGGTCGAGCAGTTCATCGGAGATGGAGAATGGGGGAAGGTCGGCGCCCTCGGCACTGCCGGCTGACCCGACGCACGTGAGGGTGTCGCCGTCGCGGCGCCAGATGGTGACGGCGCGGGCACCGAGGCCGGCGGACAAGGCACGGGCCACGCCGTCGGGGCCGGACTGGCGCTCGAGCTCGACGAGGACGGAGGCGCGCAGGGTGTCGCTCCAGCGGGCGAGACCACCGGCCAGCGCGGCCATGACGCGGTCGTGCACCCGCTCGACGAGGGCGGAGAGGCGGCCCTGTTCGTCGGGGCCGAGGACGGGCGAGGTGGCGGTCTCGGACCATCGGGCACAGGTGGGCCGGCCGGCGAGGATGACGACGAGGTTGCGCCGGGAGGGGCTCCAGCGACGGGACAGGGGGCGCTGGGCGACGGTCCAGGGGCCGTCTCCGAGGGCGGTGGGGTCGACCCTGAGGCCGCGGGCGGCGAGAAGCGCCTGGAGCTCGGTGCGACCGGCGATGCGGCGGACGACGGCCTGGCCGGCACCGGCGGCGGGGGTCATGGCTTCTGCGGCCACCCAGTCGAAGGGCAGGCCGTCGGGTGCGACCTCGGAGACACCGGCGTGGCGGGCACTTCGGCGGCCACCGCGCACGGCGAGGTCCCACACGAGGCCGTCGTCGGGGTCGGGGAGGTGCACGCTGGCTTCGGGGTGACCGGTGGCGCGGGAGACGCCTTCGAGCATGTCGGAGGCCTCGCGGGCGGCCCAGGCTGCGGCTTCCTGGGCGCTGGTGACGGGACCGGAGGCTTCGACGGGTGCGCGGGCGAGGGTGTCGACGAGGCGCTCGATGGTGCGGCGCCAGGCATCGGCCCGGAGCATGCCCGAGACGGCGAGGAGGAAGGAGCGAAGGGGGAGGTCGGGGACGGGGACGGGGCGCAGAGCGGCGGCAGGGCCGAGCAGGATGCAGAAGCCGGGCCGGCGCCAGCCGATGCAGAGGTCGACGATGACGCCGTCTCCGAGGGTCCAGAGGGCGGGACCGTCGGTGGGCTCGGGCACGCGCTCGACAAACTGGGCGGCCACACGGGCCAGGCGGTCTCCCATGCGCCGCGGGCCGACCCACTCGAGGGTGCCGCCGAGGTGCGGGAGTGCGCTGCCATGCACGCCGTCCTGGTCTTGGATGGTGTCTTCGCCGGCGACGACGAGGCCGACGGTGTCGATGCCCAGCGGGGCCAGGACTTCGGCGACACCGCTGAGGCCGGCACGTCGACGTCCGCCACCGGTGCCTGCCGGCGAGAGGAGGGCCTCGATGGGAACGCCGGCGATGGTGGCGGACAGCGGGCTGGCGTCGGGGAGCGGCAGCGGAGACAGTGCAGGGGAGTGCATCATGGGGCACCTCGCTGCACCGGAGTGTAGCGTGGTGCACCGGTGGTGGCAGCGGTCTACAGGCCGGTGTTCTGGAGGAGGACGGCGCGGGCGTAGGTGGTGGAGATGCCGAAGGAGGTCATCCAGAGGTCGTTGGCGCCGTCGCCGTCCACGTCGCCAGCATCGGCGAGGGCGGTGCCGAGGGCTTCGCCGGGGAGGTCGGTGTCGATGGTGGTGGTGGCGGCGGTGGGGGCGTCGTGGGCGGCGCTGTCGAGCCAGTCGGGCGACGCGGCGAAGAGGTAGATCCGACCGTCGAGGATGGCGGTGTCGCCGGCAGAGTCCCAGCCCGGAGCAGCGATGGCGAGGCCGGCGCTGGAGGTGTCGCCTTCGGGGATGTAGGCGACCTTGTAGCCGTAGAGGTCGGCGAGTTGGTCGGAGGTGATGCGGGTGACGCCGGCGGATGCGGGGAGGTCGGCGACGGCGAGGCGACGGCCGCCGAAGTCTTCGAAGCTGCCGATGTCGGCGATGTAGACGGACGCGGGGATGGAGGCGTCTTCTTCGAAGCTGCCCAAGATGACCTCGGCGCGGCCATCTCCGGTGAGGTCGCCGGTGGCGATGGTGACGCCCACGTTCTGGTTGGCTTCCGAGAAGGCCACGCCAAAGCCGAACGCGCGGGCGTCGAATTCGGCGCCGGGGTCCCAGGAGTCGAGCTCGTCGCCGCTGAAGACGTCGAAGCCACCGGCATCGTGGGCCACTGTGCCGCGGGTGGGGGCAGCGGCGATGAGGTCGTCGAAGCCGTCGCCGTCGAGGTCGGCCCAGGCCACTTGTTCGCCGAGGCTTTCTTCGTCGAGGTCGTTGAGGCGCTTGCCGACGGTGGGCATGGGGTCGCCGAGCCAGGACTCGGGGTCGGGGAGGACCCAGATGATGTCGTTGGCGGTGCGCGGGGCCGCGACCACGTCCCCTTCGCCGGGCCAGAAGCCCACGGCGACCGCTTCGATGCCGTTGGTGGTGGCGGTAGGGTCGGCGGTGAGGTCGCAGGGAATCCAGCCGTCGGAGTCTTCGATGAGCTGCCCGGCTTCCGGCAGGCCGAAGTCCCACCACACGATTCCGCAGGATGCCGTGCCTGTGGGCACTTCGAACGAACCGCCGACGCCGACATAGATGCGCTCCCAGTGGCCGTTGCGGTTGGTCTGGGCGCGTGCGAGGGACTGGCCGAGGGCGGTGTTGGGCAAGCCTGTGATGGAGCCGGTCTGGACGAGCTCGAAGTCGACGCGGTCGCCACCATCGAGGGTCTCGAGGGCGGACACCTGGAGCAGCGCACCGGCGTCGTCGGTCAGGCCTTCGCGCGACCCGGCCTCGTAGGCGCCAAACACGCCCATCAGGCTGGTCTCGGTGTCGTTCTCGAGGCCGCCGATGGCGGTGAAGCCGAAGCCGTCTCCCTTGGCCTCGCGGAGGAGTCCGACCGCATCGGTGGTGATGTCGGGGGCGGGGCAGACGTGGTCGAGGCCGTCGCAGTTGTTGTCGAGGCCGTCTCCGCATGCCTCTTCAGCGAGCGGGGAGATGTCGGTGCGGAGGTCGTCGCAGTCGCCCGAGTCGGCCACGAAGCCGGGGACCTCTTCGCAGACCTCGACGGCGACATCGGGGTCGCCCACACCATCTCCGTCGGCGTCGGCGTAGCGAATGAAGGGGGCGGGACAGTCGGCTTCGACCAGCATCAGGGCTTCGGGAAGCGCAGATCCGGCGCGGTCGGCCGGCGACACGGGCGATGCAGCGCGCTCGACCCCACACCCGACCGAGAATCCAAGGACGCACGCCCACACGCCTCCCCGGGGGAAGGCCAGAGCTGAGAGGCCAGAGGTTGGATTCACAGTCGCGCTCCATCATGTCGGGCGCCGCTGCATCGCCGTGCCGCACCCGGACCCAAGGGTAGCGGGGTGGAGTCGTTACCGACAGGTGGGTGTTTCGTTTCAATGGCGGGGGGCGCAACACGCAACACCTGGCACTGAAGGGGGGGGGCGGCGCAACACGCAACACCTGGCACCGATGGGGGGGGGAGCTCAGAACCCGCCGCCGAAGAGGATGAGGGTCTCGCCGGCGTAGCTCTCGGAGCCCCGCGCACCGGCGATGATGTCGTCGACGCCGTCGCCGCTGATGTCGCCGAGGGTGACGCCGTAGAACCCGAGCTGTTCGTGGTCGGCGTCGCCATGGAGCACGAGGCTGGCGTCGGTGGCGTCGACGGAGCCACCCGAGCTGAACGGGCCATAGTAGAGATACGTGGCCCCGGCGTTGCTGCCGCCGGTCTCTTCGCCACCGGCCCCCACGAGCAGGTCGGCCAGGCCGTCGCCGTTGGTGTCGCCGACCGACAGCGAGCGGCCGAAGTAGTCGTAGTCGGCAGCGCCACCGAGCACGGTGTGGGCGGTGGAGGCCGCGATGTCGCCGGACCAGCCGGAGCCCGAGCCAGCGAAGACATAGACAGCGCCGTCGTTGTCGTCGCCGTAGTAGGCCCACACGAGCAGGTCGTCGTAGCCGTCGCCGGTGAGGTCGCCGGACGTGACGGAGCGGCCAAAGTACTCGCCTGCGCCTTCGCCGATGAAGTTGACGTCGGCGTCGGCAGTGGAGCGGGCGCCGGTCGTGGCGGACCCGGCGCCATAGTAGACGTAGGCCGCGCCTCGGTCGGCGTTGGCCTCTCCATAGGCCCCGACGGCGAGATCGACGTAGCCATCGCCGTTATAGTCGGCACTTCCGGCGAAGCTGGTGAAGAAGCCCACGAAGTGGGACGCGCTGGCGCCATAGATCTGGAGGTCGGCGCTCGCCACCGACGACCCGGAGAGCGACGTGCCCCCGTAGTAGATGAACAGGGAGCCCGAGCTGCCGCCGTGGTCGTCGTCGAAGGGTGCGCCCAGGCCGATGTCGGCGTAGCCGTCGCCGTCGAGGTCGCCGAGGCCCCGCACGCCGTGGCCCAGGTCGTCGTAGTCGGACAGCCCCGTGAAGGTGTGCGCGACATCGCCGATGGCCCCGGAAGCGAGCGCCGAGGGGCCGCCGTAGACGAGGTAGGCGGCCCCGGCGTAGTTGTTGTAGCGGTAGCCTCCGGCGAGGAGGTCGTGGTAGCCGTCGCCGTTGACGTCTCCAGCATCGGCGACGTCGTAGCCGAGGAAGACCTCGGCCTCGCCAGCGGAGAGCAGGGTGGTGGCGTGGGTGTCGAGGTGGGAGGTGGACCCGACGAGCCCGTTGAAGATGGCCACCTGGCCGGCATCTTCGCCGTCGCCGTCGTCGTAGGGAGCGCCGACAACCAGCTCGTGTGTGCCGTCGCCGTCGAGGTCGATGGTGGCGACCTGGCGCCCGGCTTCGTCTCCTGCGGTGGTTCCGCGGATGGTGTGGTCGACGTCGGCGGGGGTGAACGTGCCGGTGACGGTGCACTCGGGCGACGGACCGCCGCAGTCGTTGTCGATGCCGTCTCCACACACCTCGGGGGCGTCGGGATGGACGGTGTCGCTGGCGTCGTCGCAGTCATCGGCATTGGCGACGTAGCCGGAGGGCAGGGTGCAGGCGGAGGTGGCGGTGTGGGCATCGCCGTAGCCGTCGCCGTCGTGGTCGAGGAAGAAGGTGGTGCCGGTGGTGGTGTCGACGGAGTCGTCGGCGTCGTCGACCAGGGTGTCGCAGTCGTTGTCGTCGCCGTCGCAGACCTCGGGAGCGTCGGGATGGATGGCGCTGTTGGTGTCGTCGCAGTCGAGGCCGTTGGCGGTGGTGCCGGAGGGCGCTTCGCATGCCGCCGCTGCGGTGGTCGCGTCGCCGAAGCCGTCGCCGTCGAGGTCTGCGTACCAGGTGGGCGCATCTGCGGCGTCGGAGGGGTCGGTGGCGCCATCGCAGTTGTTGTCGATGCCGTCGCAGATCTCGGTGGCGGCGGGGTTCACGCTGGCGTTGGTGTCGTCGCAGTCGACATCGGCCGGGTGTCCATCGCCGTCTGCGTCGATGGGGTCTTCGCCGCCGGGTTGGTGGGGGTCTTCGCCGGTATCGGTGGGGGTGGTGCCATCGGTGCCGGTGTCGTCTTTGGTGGGGTCGCAGGCCAGCAGGACGACGGGCAAGCAAAAGGCGGTCCAGGAGGGACGCATGGGGGCTCCGGAGACGCGCCGCAGCGGACGCGCAGGTGGGTGGTGTTGGGGCCCGCCTCAGGTGCGGGCGTCCGACCCGGCTTGTGCGCGCACGCTCGGACGGAGCTGTGGTGGGACCTCGCCAGAGCCCACACGCAACAGCCATGAGGTCGGACACGCAGCACCGTACTGTAGTCCGAGTCCACCCTCTATCCCCGGACTCTCAGCCGCACATCGAGTTGACCGGGGCGCACCACGCCTGGCACCAGGGGGGGGTGGGCGCAACACGCAACACCTGGCACGGAAGGGGGGGGGGGCGGCGCAACACGCAACACCTGGCACTGGTCCCT